>Ga0182012_10000164_pt1 | contig 74192 bp, 68 predicted proteins | sample 612S2SmetaG_FD_120486 | JGI IMG/M metagenome (GOLD analysis project Ga0182012, IMG submission 120486) | Permafrost microbial communities from Stordalen Mire, Sweden - 612S2S metaG | ecosystem: Environmental > Terrestrial > Soil > Wetlands > Permafrost | place: Sweden: Stordalen | collected... | reverse complement strand
CACGATCACCACGCCGTTCGACATGAGGGTGCAAAACGGCCTCGACCGCTTCCACCTGGTCCAAGATGTGCTCGACCGGCTCCCGGACCTGGGGTCGAAGGGCAGCTACCTAAAGCAGATGGTCCAGGACAAGCTCGTCCAGCACAAGGCCTACATCGACCAGTACGGCCAGGACATGCCGGAAGTCCGGGACTGGAAGTGGGGGAGCTGACGTGACCCTCCCGACGCTCGTCGCCCATCGCCCACACGCTGGTTGTCAGAGACGACAGCCTCTTGGCCATGGACGAAACCAGAGGGGGCGGCGTTGGCGGTGTAAGGACGGCCCGGGCGACCGATAACGGGGCAACTCACCGGAGCGTACTTGTCTACCTGGCCGTAAATTGCGTGGAGATGCGCGCCCTGGCGATGGCGGCCTGGGCCACCGGTTCAGTGGCCCTGCGCGCTCAAAGGCGGCCAACGCGGCCGAGATAGCCCTCGAGGTGTTCTTTCTCATCGGCGTGCTGAGCGTCCGGCCCCCCGATGACACCCACCCGCTGGGGTGCGGCCGAGAGCGTTTCTTCTGGTCGCTGTTCGCCGCCCTCCGAGAATTTGTGGCCGCAGATCGTCGTTTCGAGCACGGCACCCGACATGGGGATATTGGTGGGACGTACGTGTTGACGGGTACCATAGCGGTACCTTCGAAAACGAGGGCGTTCGCCTGCGCACCAGCGCTGTCGTGGAGGTGCCGATTCGTGCCGGACCGTCAATGCCCACCGGGGGTTCCGTCTTGCTGACTCGGTCCGAGCAGGCCTCGGCCAACGAACACGTCCAGGTACCCTTGTACCCCGTCCGGTTTGACCCCATCTACCAGTACCGGCCGTGGGGCGGTAGGCAGCTGGCAAAATTGCTCCGAGCACCATTGCCCGCAGAGGGCCCCATTGGGGAGGCATGGGCGCTCAGCGACCGCCGCGACTTCCAGAGCCGGGTTTCTGATGGTCCGCTAAAAGGCATGGCCCTGCATCAATTGCTGGAGCAGTTCCCCGAGCAGGTGATGGGGACGATGGCTCTGCCGTCCGGGCGGTTCCCGTTGTTGTTGAAGTTCCTCGACGTGCGTGACCTGCTCTCGGTACAAGTGCACCCATCGGATGAGCACGCCGACCATCTTTCCGAGGGCGAGACGGGCAAGACCGAGGCATGGGTCGTGCTGCGGGCGGAGCCGAAGAGCCGCATCTACGCCGGGCTGCGACCGGGCACGTCTCGAGAGGACCTTCAGCGCGCCGTCGACGACGGGACGCTGGCAGACAACCTGGCCTGCTTCGCCCCTCGGACCGGGGACGCCGTATTGATCCCGGCAGGGACTGTTCACGCCCTGGGCCTGGGCGTGGTGGTCTTCGAGGTCCAGCAAAACAGCGATATAACATTCCGTCTTTACGATTGGGACCATGTTGACCCGAGGACCGGGCTGGCGCGCCCGCTTCAGGTGGACCAGGCGATCGCCTGTACCGATTTTGCCCGGGGCGCCCTGCACCCGGAAGTGCCGGTGCCGGAAGGGACGACGCCGACCGTCCGTGAGAGACTGGTTGATTGTGAACAGTTCCGGCTGTGGCGCATCAGCGGCCGGTCCCCGTTCACAGTTGGTGCTCGCGGTGTGCCGCGTGTCCTTGTTTGCATAGCGGGCGCAGGCGCGGTCGAGTACGAAGATGCCGCCTATGAGATCCGAAGAGGGGACGTCATGCTCCTACCTGCGGTGACCGGTGTGTGCCTGTTCCGGCCGAGCGGACCGGCGAAGGTACTGGAGGTGGCGCTACCGACAGGAGCGCTGCAGTCCCGGTCGGGGCCAAGTTGAAACGGCTCGTCGTTTTTGACCTGGACGGGACCTTGGCAGCTAGCAAGTCTTCTCCTGACGCCGAGATGGTTTCCCTGATCCATGACCTTCTCGGAATAGTTCGAGTGGCTGTCATCTCGGGGGGCGATTGGTCGCAGTTTGGGGCCCAGTTGCTTTCTCATCTCCCCGCCGACCAGCGTCTGGCCAACCTGTCGCTCCTGCCCACCTGCGGGACACAGTTTTTCGAGTACACGGGGGGATGGAACAGGGTTTATTCTGAGGACCTGACGGTGGATGAGAAAGAGAAGATCGTCAGTTCCCTAGACAAGGCTCTGGGGTTGAACGGCCTCAAGAGCCCGAAGGTGTGGGGACAGGTTATCGAGGACCGGGGTAGCCAGGTAACGATGTCCGCCCTGGGCCAGGAAGCGCCCCTGGAGGAGAAGAAGCACTGGGATCCTGACTTCAGCAAACGGAAGATGCTCAAGGTCACGCTGGACGCGCTCATTCCCGAGTTTTCCGTGCGGATGGGCGGGGCAACGTCGATTGATGTCACCAAGCCTGGCATTGACAAGGCCTACGGGATCAAAAAACTGCGAGATGCTTTAGGTGTCTCGCTCGCCGAGATGATATTCATAGGCGATGCCCTGTTCCCGGGGGGCAACGATTACCCTGCCCAAGAAGCGGGGGTTGCTTGCATTCCCGTCCGGGGCCCGGATGAAACGAAACTGGTGATCAAAGCGATCTCGGCATGCTTGGACGGCGAGCAAAACGGGGCCTCGTCGGGAGTTGGGACCGGGGCCTGGGCCCGGTGAAAGGCACGCCGCGGGCGGGACAGGGCGACGGGCGCCCTACGCAAGCTGCCCCGCCCATCGGCCATCGGGCAGGCGACGGTCGCTGATGCGCCGCCCGGGCCATCAGCCTCCTGGAGCGCGGACGCCGCCCGAGGAGCGGGACGGGACCGCTCTGCCCGCTCCTGTCGGGATCGTGGACCTTGTCGACCGCAAGCCACCGGTGTGGCGCCTGTACTTGCGGGCGCTGGGCCCGGGCCTGATCACCGGCGCCTCCGACGACGACCCGTCCGGGATCGCCACCTATGCGCAGTCCGGCGCTCGCTTCGGCTTCGGGATGCTATGGGTGGCCCTCCTCACCTTTCCTCTTATGTTCGGTGTGCAGGAAATCTGCGACAGGACCGCTCTCGCCACCGGGAAGGGCCTGGGAGAGCTGATATACCTACGCTTCGGCCGGCCCTGGCGTGTCGGCATTGCCCTGCTGTTGGTGGTGCTGATATTGGCCAACGCCCTGAACATCGCGGCTGACCTCGTCGCCGTGGGCGCAGGGATGCACCTGTTGCACGCCGGACCTGCCTCTTTCTGGGCCCTGATGGCGGGGACGGCGATCACCGTCCTTTTGGTGAGTGGGTCGTTCCTCGTCATCGCTCGGATCTTCAAGATCCTTTGCGCGGCCCTGCTGGCCTACGTGGGCGTATTGTTTTTCATCAAGGTCCCTTGGGGAAGGGTGGCACTGTACACACTTTCGCCGCACCTGCAGCTATCCAAGGTCTACATCGCTCTACTGGTAGGTGTGTTAGGAACTACAATTTCGCCTTACTTGTTTTTTTGGCAGACCATACACCGCGTGGAAGACATGCGAGAAGAGCCGGCCGGAGGGGACCGCGCCGTCCCATTGCGACGTCGCACTCGCAAGGCGGCCAGTGCCAAGCTCGCCACTAGCCGCTTTGACGTGTTCACGGGCATGGCGTTTTCCAACGTAATTATGTTCTGCGTCATTGTGGCCACAGCGGCCACGCTGGGCCGCGGTGGCCATCAGGTGATCATCGCCTCTGCTGCCCAGGCAGCGTCCGCGCTGCGCCCCTTCGCCGGTCACTTTGCCTCGGCCATCTTCGCTCTCGGCTTCATCGGTTCGGGGCTGCTGGCCGTCCCGGTCCTGGCCGGTGCTGGGTCTGCCGGCTTGGCGGGGCTCTTGGGGAAGTCCACCGGCTTCTCCAAGTCTTTCACCCACGCACCGGTGTTCTACGGCCTTGTCGGCGTCGGGACCGTCGGAGGCATGGCGCTAAGCCTGTTGGCTGTGAACCCGATCACGTTGCTGGTCTTCGTTGCGGTTGTCAACGGTGTCGTGGCCGCGCCATTCCTCGTGGTCGTCATGCTCGTTTCGTCGGACCGCAAGATCATGGGGGAGGACGTCAATGGAAAGGCAGCTCGGGTGCTCGGTTGGACGACTACCGCCCTGATGGCAGCGGGAGCCATAGCCTTTTTCGTCACCGGGGGTCTTTAGGTCTTCGCCGTAGCCCAATACTGCCTGCCCCCTGCACTGGAACTTCTCAGCCAAAGGCGCCACAGAGCTCAGCCCACGCTCACCTTGGCCTTATGTCCGAACGGCAGCCTTGTAACAGGGTACGCAGCAGGGCTCGGCCCAGCAGCGACCGGACAACCAAGGAGACTGAGACCGAAATGAAAACCAGCAGCTGTACTAACAGTAGTGGCCTTTACCCGTATATTCCGCCCTCGCGGGCTCCCGCCCGCCGTTCGGCCAAACGCTCGGGGTTCACCTCGGCTGCGGTGGCACTGGCTGTGGTGCTCGGGACCGGCGCCGGGACTGTAGGCGTGGCCCAGGCCGCCACTACAACCTCCGGCCACAGTTCGACGACCGCCGCTTGGCCCACCAAGGACGGCACGCCGCCAGCAGCAGCCGGCACGGTGGAGTCGGTGGGGACCAACACCTTCACCGTCAAGGGCCGTAACGGCACCACCGTGACCGTCGACGTCGGTTCATCGACGACCTATAGGGACGGCAAAGTGACCTCGCCTAGCTTCACCAATGTCACCAAAGGTGAAATGGTCAGCGTCGAGGGCACCACAACCTCTGGTGTAGTCACGGCCACCAGCGTGTCCGTCGGCTTCGGCGGCGGCCGCATGGGCCGTTGACACCCTTAGGGGGCCGGCCTTACGCGGGACGGAGTAACCGTCCCGGGTAAGGCATCGTCGCCCTGGGTGAGCGTCAGAGGCGACGAGGTGCCCGGGCGGCGAACGCGGGCCCGGAGGGATTGGGTGATGCGGCGCCGCTTGCGTTCGGACGCCCCGCCCCAGACGCCGTGCTCGATGTGGTTGTCCAGGGCGTAACCCAGGCACTGGCGGGCCACCGGGCACGCGGCGCAATAGCGCTGGGCCACCTCCACGCCCGCTCCATCGCTCGGGAAAAAGACTTCGGGAGGCACATCCCGGCACCGGGCGTAAGCCATCCATGAGGTAGGCGTCCCATTGTCGGACATCCGCGGCCCGTCGGAGTGGTGGCTCATGCCTCCTCCTTTCGTCTCGGGAGCCGGGTCGTCGGCTCGGCAGTCCCCCCCACATTCCTCCCATGACTTGAACAAGTGGCGGCGAATCTGTGACGATTGTGTGAACCGGGCCCAGAGGTTCAAGACCAGCGCAGCGTGGGCGCGAACTGGAAGTGGCACAGCCTGCCCGGTTTACGAAGATGTCGAGTACGTGGCGGTCACCGGCACTGATACGACCTGGCGTACCGTACTGGTGTTGTAGTCGCCGCTGCCTATACTGACTGACCCTGGGGCGTCCACGGAGAACTGGCCTACCGAGATCGAGATCGACTTCCCCAGATGGCTACTTTGGCCCAAAGCCGCCTGGGCGCGCACTCGGGCGTCTGCGGTCGCCTCGGCCGTGAGCACCGGTCGCAACTGTTTCAGACCGCTGAAGATGTACTCGGGGCCCTGAGCGATAAACGGCACGTTCCTGGCGAGAAGCTCGTTGCTTACGCCCAAGACCCGCCGCATGGCGGACAGGCGACGTGACTGGACCGTGACGGTCTGGCTTTCGGTGAAAGTGGCGACAGCGCCAGTTTGGCCGGTGTTCGGTTGCACTTGCACCGTTCCGAACGTGATCTCATTGTCGTGGGCACCGGCCTTGTCGAGCGCCGCCCGGATCTGGGCGGACCATGCATCTAATTGCGCCAGCGCCGCCGAGGTGGTCGGCTGCGTGCTCGCTACCGACGCGTCCCATTGAAAAGTATCGGCGGTGACCGTTTTTTCGGCAGAACCGGTGACGGTGATCTGATCGGTCTTTGGAAGCTCGTTCCGGCTCCGGAGCCCGGCGTCGACCGAGAGCGACCCGACGATGAACGCCACCGCCAGGATGACCATCCCGATCAGTTGTTCATGTGGTCGGACCGACCACCGGTTCTTCGTCGCGGCCCGTTTTGCCGTCTCCTCCCCGCCGACGCCACCTCCCTCAGCCTCCATATCAGAGATACTCCCGGCGCGGCCACCAGGTTCCGCCTCCGAGATCGTCGTAGTAGGACATCGCCCTGGCTCCTAGGGCAGCAATAGGGCCTGACCGGCTCCTCCTCAGGGCGCCGGAGATGGATGGTCTACTAGAGCGGTGAGCAGCTCGGCCAGCCAGGTATCGAACGGGGCGTCGACCAAGCCAATTAGGAGCTGGATCATGGCGCCGTCGTGCACGGCCATCACCGCCGTGGCCAGGGCTTTGGGGTTACGCAACGAGGGCGGGAGGCCGGCCCGGTCGACGGTGCCCGACAGTAGCTCGGCCAAGACCTCGTGGAGCTTGCGACGGTGGGAGGTGAGAGCCTCGGCGGCGGCGGGAGTTCGCGCCGCGTAGAGGAAAAACTCGGTCTTGACCAGGATCCAGTCACGGTCGACCGTGAGAGCGACGACGATCCGCTTTATCAGGGACGGTGTTGTCTCTCCCTCGGGTGCCTGGGCGAGGACCTCGGACACCTGGGCGACCAAAAGCTCGGAGCGCTGCTCGTAGAGGGAGAAGAACAGCTCATCGAGGCTTTCGAAGTTGGAGTAGAAGGCCCCTCGGGTGTAGCCCGCGGCTTCGCATACTGCTTCGATGCTGGCGTGGCCAAAGCCGCGAGCGGCAAACACATCGAATGCCGCGTCGAGAAGGCGTGCGCGCGTCGTTGCTCGTCTGCGGGTAACTCGCGGCGGCCTGTCCAGCGTTGCCGACGTCGTGTGCCCCGGCTCTTTTCTGGTCCCTGGCGCCGGCACGGAAACCTCCTGCCCATACGTTACCACGTTAGATGCAGTAGTGGATCAAATACATGAATGGATTGGATATGCTAGTGTATTGAATCGCGGGCTTTGAGGACAGGAGAGGGCACCAATGAGCGATAGCGATCACCATCACGCGGCGGCGTCGCGGGCCGAAGAGGAGTTCGCACGTCTGGAGAGGACCCTTCACCAGGACTTGCGCGAAGCTCTGTCTCTGCGGACTATCGCCCTGATGGTCGGGGTCCTAGTCCTCGGCCTCGGGTTCGTGCTGTCCTACGTCGGCGCTTTCCACGACCCGAGCCCCCATCGGGTCCCGATCGCCGTCGCCGCACCCGCGCCGTTGGTGGGCCGGCTGGTCAACGAGCTCAATGGCCTACCCGGCCAGCCCCTCCAGGCCACGCGGGCCGTCGATGCCACGGTCGCCTTGGCCGCAGTCCGTGACGGCTCCGCGAGTGCCGGCCTCCTGGTGCCGCCGAAAGGACGGGTTGATTCGTTGCTCGTCGCCACCGGCGGTGGCGCAGCCCTGGCAACTGCCGTCGAGACCGTCGTCGGCCACGTCGAGGCCTCTGCGCACCGCACCGACGCAATTACCGATGCCGTGCCCTCGCAAAAGGGTGACGCCCGAGGGCTGTCCGGCTTCTACCTTGTCGTAGGCTGGCTAGTCGGCGGGTACCTGGTCGCCGCCCTACTCGGGATTGCGTCCGAGGCTAGGCCGACAAGTGCCCGGAGAGCCCTCATACGCCTTCTGCTCACCGCCGTCTACGCCATCGCCGCCGGTTTCGGCGGGGCGCTCGTCGTCGGGCCCCTCCTCGGCGCTTTGACCGGGCATGTGCTTGTCCTCGGAGCCGTAGGTTCGCTCCTCGTGTTCTGCGCCTGCGCTGTCACCATGGCCTTTCAGGCCCTCTTTGGCGTGTTCGGGATCGGCCTGACCCTGTTGCTTTTCGTCATCCTCGGCAACCCCAGCGCCGGGGGCGCCTATTCGACGTCACTGCTCCCCCCGTTCTGGAGGGCGATCAGCGGCGTGATACCCAACGGCGCGGCTGTCCAAGCCGTACGTCGCATCGTCTATTTCGGCGCCCACGACGTCAGCGGCAATGTCCTCGTCGTCGCTGCCTGGGCGATAGGCGGAGCGGCCATTGCCTTGGCCGTGGCGAAATACCGGGCCCGACCGGTCGCGGCTGCGGCTCGGATAATCACGGCCAGACATAGCGACATCGCGACCCTGTGACCGTCGCCAACCTCCCTACCGAGGACGCCGGCCCGCCGGGAGGCGGGACGAACAGCCTGTTCCGATGGTGGCGCTCTCAGGGATATGGAGGTGGGCGAGGACGCCTTCGTCTGCTTCCCGTCGCCGTGGGACGTGAGCCGTGGAGCCTGTTCGACTACATTTAGGTGCTCGATGGGTCAGGGCGTCGTCCCTCGGCGGCGCCACGCAAGGGAGCAACGCAAATGTCTACAAAGGTTATGGCCATGTCCGCAGCGTCGGTCGGTGCCAAGCTGGAGGCGACGCTCATCGAGCGCCGGGAGCCACGAGCCCACGACATCGTCATCGACATCGCCTTCGCCGGTATCTGTCACTCGGACATCCACCAGGTGCGTGAGGAATGGGGCCCGGCCATTTTCCCGATGGTCCCCGGCCATGAGATCGCCGGCACCGTTTCCGCCGTCGGGGCGGGGGTGTCCCGCTTCGGGACAGGGGACCGGGTGGGTGTCGGGTGCTTCGTCGACTCTTGTCGCGAGTGCGCCAGTTGCCGGGCGGGCGAGGAGCAGTACTGCCTGAAGACGCCGGTGTGGACGTACAACGCCCGGGACTACGACGGTGACGAGACCTACGGGGGCTACAGCACCCAAATAGTGGTGGACGAGAACTATGCGGTCAGGATCCCGGACAACATGGGCCTTGACGTCGCCGCGCCGCTCCTGTGTGCCGGCATCACGCTCTACTCCCCGCTCGTGCACTGGGGCGCGGGCCCGGGCCGGCGGGTTGCCATCCTGGGCATGGGCGGCCTGGGGCACATGGGCGTGAAGATAGCCAGCGCCCTGGGGGCGGAGGTCAGCGTGCTCAGCCACACCCTTTCCAAGCGTGAGGACGGGTTGCGCTTCGGGGCCAGTCACTATTACGCCACGAGCGACCCGGCCACTTTCTCTGACCTCGCCGGCTCGTTCGACCTGATCGTCAACACCCTTTCGGTCAACATCGACGTCGACGCCTACCTCGATCTTTTGGCTCTCGACGGCGCCATGGTCGTGGTCGGCCTGCCTCCCGACCCCTATGGGTTGAAGGTAGACGCCCTGGCTTCGATGCGGAGGTCATTGGCAGGGTCGAGCATCGGTGGGATCCGGGAGACCCAGGAGATGCTCGACTTCTGCGCCGAGCGGGCGATAGCGCCTGAGATCGAAATGATCTCGGTCGCGAACATCGGTTCCGCCTATGACAGAGTCGTGCGCAGCGACGTGAGGTACCGCTTCGTCATAGACACGGCAACGCTGGCCGAGACCCGCCTCTAAGCGCTCATTTAGCGATCGTCGGCCAGAGAGGCCTGCCCCGCCCTGTTACTTGCCCCCAACAACGACCGTCTGGGTTTGACGTGCCCATAGCCGTTGTCGCTTAGACCGCGCCCCTCCCAGCTTGTCGCCCTACTGGGCGCGGCGTTGACCACGTCGATGTCCAACGTGGCCCAGACCACCGTGCTGGGCCTGTTGGTCTACAGACTGACCGGCAGCGAGCTCGATCTCGGGTTCCTCGGGTTGGCCGAGTTCGCGCCGGCGGCGTTGCTCGTGCTCATCGCCGGCGCCACTGCCGACCGCTTTGACCGGCGGTGGGTCACGGCCTTCGGCGGGATGTCGGACGCCATTGTCGCCCTGGCCCTGGCCTGGTATGTCCATCGTCCCCACGGGTTGTCGACCACGCCGATCTTCCTTTTGGTCCTCGCCTTCGGAGTGGGCCAGGCCTTCCTTTCCCCGGCGCTGCGCTCCTTGCCCGCCTCAATGGTCCCCAACGAAGGCGTGCCATGGTTGGTGGCCCGGCGTTCCGTCGCCAACCAGGCCGCGACGATCATCGGGCCGGTGCTCGGCGGCCTGCTCTACGGAGCGGGAGTGTGGGTGCCGCTCGTGGCTGCCGCCGCACTTTCAGCCGCCGGTGCCATATCGGTACTGGCTATCCGGTTGCCAGATCAAGCGACGGGACAGGTCGGTGCCGTCGAGCCCGTCCCCGTGGGCGGTGAGCAGGTCGACCACGTGCTCGAGGACGGGATACCCGCCTCCCGGGGCGGTCTGCACGAGGCTCTCGAGGGCCTGCGGTTTGTCCGCGCCCAGTCGATCGTCCTCGGCGCCATTTCCCTCGACCTTTTTGCAGTGCTCTTCGGTGGAGCCGTGACCCTTCTGCCCGCCATTGCTGTGCGCCTGCACGCCGGGGCGGTCGGCCTCGGGGGGCTCCGGGCCGCGGCAGGCCTGGGGGCCGGGGCGATGACCCTGGTCATCGCCGTGCGCCCGGTCCAGCGCCGGGTCGGGCGAGTTTTGTTCGGCGTCGTGGCCATCTTCGGGGTGTGGACCATCGTCCTCGGCGTGACCCGTTCGTACGCGATGGCCTTCGTCGCCATCTTTGGGCTGTCGGCGGCCGACGCCGTCAGCGTTTTCATCCGGTCGACCCTGGTCCCGTTGGCCACGCCTCCAGAGATGCGGGGCCGGGTCCTGGCCGTCGAGAACGTGTTTATCGGCGCTTCCAACCAGCTCGGTGGTTTTGAGTCTGGCGTGGTTGGCCAGGTCTTGGGGACCACGGCGTCGATCGTGCTCGGCGGCATCGGCACCCTGGTCGTCGCCTTGGCCTGGGGCGTCCTGTTCGCCCCCCTGCGCCGGGTCGACCGGTTCCCGGTGCCACCACCGGCGGGGGGCGCCGCCGAAGAGCGGGGACCGACTTAGGGCTCCCTCGGCGGGTTGACGCCCAGTTGACGCCCAGTTGACGCCCAGTTGACGCCCAGTCGGCCCTCAATCGGCGCCCAGTCGCCGATCAAGGGGTTCGCAACTGCTCCCCGAGCAGTGAGCCATAGTGCGCGTTGGTGATCAATAGGAAGTACCGGTGCGCCGGGGGGTTATGGGCAGATCTCCGGGATCCCGACGGCTCAGTTCCGGGACCGGCTTACTCAGATGGCCTACAACGCCGGGGTGGCGGTCATCGCCGTCGGGGCGGCTTACACATCCCTATGGGGTGCCCAGCATTGGCTGGCACCTCTGCAACACCAGTACCCACGATCGTCTCCGACCGGTCACCACGCAGCTGCGGTGGCTATCGGAAGACGCGGGCTCTCCCAGCGGGCCCGGCGACGGGGGACGCACGCTCGACGCTCACCAGAGGATGGGCTACGAGCCACTGTGCGCGACTCCGCCGGAGGGGCCATAGACGGTGCAAACCGTTCTCTGGGCGATAACCCCACAAACAGGAACTCGGGACCAAGCACAGGCAGGAGGCGACCACCGGACGGGGCTATTCGGGCCCCGAGAGGCGGTGGCAGTAAGACCACAATGCCGACCAGAAGTACCGGGGACCAGGTGGCCCAAGACCGTTCGGGGCCGCCCGGTGCGCAGGGCTCAGTCCTGCTCACTGTTCAGGAACGGTGTCAGTACCCGAAGAGGGGGCCGCTAGGCCTGGGACCTGTGAGCGGGAACGGCTGAGGCACGCCGAAGCGAACCTCCTTCGGCAGCTCATCAGGCATGTGGGGGCCCAACTCGTGGTAAACGCACCTGGGCCCGTCCTTAGGCTGACAAACACTGTGGCCGCAGTTGAGCGCCCAGTGCTGGCCGTCCTCGAGCGCCAGAGCGTCGTCCACACGGAAGAGGGTGGGCAGGTTGGACGGGTGCTCGGGTAAAGCCCCTTCGTCGGCACAGGCCATGGCAAAGCTAAGCGCCAGTCCTGCCGTGTCCGTGGTGACGGGCCGGCGTCTAAGGGCGTCAGGGCTCGGCCTGCGTTCTCCGAGGTGCCCGTAGGCGTGGTGGGCGAAATCGTCGAAGTCGCGGCTACCCACAAATTCGTGCCAGAGCAGGAAGACGGCTCGAGACGGCAGTACCAGTGACTCGGGCGCCAGGATGTGCAGGCGCAGCCACTGTCTCAAGCCATGTTTGGCGATGGCGGTCGAGCCCAGGGACGGGTACTGGGAGCGCAGTTCCCGGCCCAGGCTGTCGTTGAGCACATAGGAAGCAACGAAGTGCTGCCTGTGATAGTCCAGGCTCAGGTGGACGGGCACAAGGCGAGCGTAACCGCCCGGCCCGACGGTCGGTCCTGTTGCCGTGGGGCTGGTTTGCCCTGTGAACTTCCGCCGGCGTTCCCGCCGGCACCGCCCGCCCGGTCCGGTTTGGCGAGGACGATCTGGTCGTGTGGCGGGACGCCTCGGGACGCCTCGGCGTGGCCCGAGCCTGGTGCCCGCACCTGGGGGCCCACCTGGGCCACGTCGGCCGGGTAAAGGGCGATGTGCTGGAGTGCGGCTTCCACGGTTTCTGCTTCGACGCCGCCGGCCAATGCCGGGCTACTGGTTACGGCGGTCGCGTGCCTTCCCGGGCCCGGTTGTCGAGCTTCGCGGTGAGCCACCAAGTGCCACCTACCCCACCCCTTGCTAGCCGCCGGGGACGGTCCTATCGGGCTGTGCCGGCGCTGGGCGGCCCAGTTCTTGAAAGCCTGAACGGGACCTCGGGTAATTAGAGATTTCGGTTGGAAAGGGGATGAACGCAGCCTGTAGCTCTTTACTCAGACGCCCGCACGGTAGTGAAAAGGTGTACGGTCAAGGTGACACGGAAAGACCCCGACCGTGTTGGGCCACGAAAGTCCTGGCTGGGGGCGGTACTCGGGACCACGGTAACGCGATAATCGCAGCGCCTGAGGTAGGAGAGTGCCATGACCACCGTCGAGCCTTCGTTCTTTACCGTCCCCGAGCACGGGTTGCGGGATCCGAAAGGGGCAATAGCCGTCGGCCCCGACCTAATTGGTCTGTACCTTGAGGGAGCAGGTAGCTTCCCCTTGCTCACCAAAACGGATGAGATGCGCCTGGGCCAGGCCATCCAGGCCGGGTACGCCGCGAAAGCGCAACTTGCTGCCCGAGGCGGTGACCTTTCGCCACGCCACCAGGGTGAGCTTCGTCAACTGGGCGCGGAGGGAGACCGGGCGACAGAGCTCTTCATCAACTCGAACCTTCGCCTAGTTGTCTCCGTCGCCCGCAAATACCAGTGGTCGTCGCTGCCGCTTTTGGACCTTATCCAGGAGGGGAACCTCGGCCTCATGCATGCCGTCGAAATGTTCGACTGGCGGAAAGGCTTCAAGTTCTCGACCTACGCCACTTGGTGGGTACGCCAATCAGTGAGCCGCGCCATCGAGAACACAGCCCGGACGGTGCGCGTCCCCGCTCACGTCGGCGATGAGATCCGCCGGGCCCGGCGTCTGAGGGCCGAACTCGAAGCCGATCAGGGTGTGCCTCCCACATTTTCCGCCCTGGCCGAGGCATTGGACATGGACGAAAGGACGCTGGCTCAGCTTTTCCGTTACGACAACGACCCGGTCAGCCTAGACGCCCCCATCGGCGAGGACGGGGCAACGACCTTGGCCGACCTCGTCCCCAGTTCAGCTTCGGCGTCACCTGTCGACCTGGTTGCCCAAGCGATGCTCGGTAGCCATGTCGAGCTCATCCTTGGGCTTCTCCCCGAAGCTGAACGACGGGTCCTCACGTTGCGCTATGGCATCGATCGGGGCGAGCCGCGAACACAGGCTGTGGTGGGCCAGATCCTTGACCTCTCCGCCGACAGGGTGCGACGCATCGAGCACGACGCTCTAACCAAGCTCCGCCGGACGCTGGCGGGCACCGACGCCAGAGAACTTCTCGCCAGTTGAACGGAGAACTTGACGGCGCCACGATGCGCCGGCGGGCGTGCTCAAGACAGGCCTAGACCCGAACGGGCCTGGTCGGCCAGAGCGTCGAGCGCGATTACGTCGTACCGGGTCGCCACGATGCTGTGCAGAGAAGAGAAATTGTGGTGGCCTCTTGTGTACCAGTGGGCACTCAGAGCGAAGAGCGCGCCCCACACCGCGCCAATACATAGCCCGCCGAAGATGAGCCCCAGCCAGACTGCCCCGGAAGTGAACAAAGCAATTAGGAAGCCAACGAACAGGCCTATCCAAGCCCCGCTTGCCGCCCCCGTGAGGACGGTACGGTTGAAGCTCATTGGCCCGGTCACGCGTTCCACCGTCCGCAGCCCGGAGCCAACAATTTCCAGTTTCTGAACGGGAAAGAGGCTGGCTTCGAGGTGGTCAACCGCGCCTTGCGCTTCGAGGTAGGTGGCATAACTCGCTACCGTATTCCAGGACGTGGCCTTCGGTACCTGTTGCGTAGTATTAGTAGTAGTGCTAACTCGGGACATGGGCACGTGTGCCCTCCTTAAATGTACATTTAGGTTGAGACGATCAGGCTCGGGCGAGCGAAAGCTCGCAAAAGGCCCGAAGATCCCCAGTACAGGTTAGGCCCTGATATGCACTTTGCGTTAAGGCCAGGCGATTTGTCAGGAACACGTCTGGGCCGGCACCGCAGGTTTTGGCACGATTATGTCGTAGGAGATCGCTCGATGGCGGCCAGCGTATTTTTCTCAGGGCGCGTTGGGCGCTGTTACGACTACGCCGACCGTGCCCTCCTCGGGTAGAGCCCCTGCCACCATCGCAGAGGTCCACGCTTTAGGTCGTAGCGTTGTCGGCTGGCAAAGGACCACAATGGTCCGATGGAGTGGCTCGCTCGACGAGACCGGGACCTGGCCGCGCTGCGCCGGGCAGCCCGGGCCGCCATCGTGATGCCGGCGATGTTCGCCATCGGGGATAAGGTCGTCGGCAACCCTTCGGTCGCCACGTTTGCCGCTTTTGGCGCGTTCGCCATGGTCCTGCTGGTCGACTTCCGCGGCCCCGTGCGCGTCCGGCTGCAGGAACAGGCGGCGCTCGCCGTTGTGGGCGGGGTCTTCATCTGTATCGGCACCCTCGCCTCCAGAGCGGCCTGGCTGGCGGCGCTGGCCATGGCCGTGGTCGGCTTCGCCGTCCTGTTCGCAGGTGTCGTCAGCTCGGTGCTGGCGGCGGCGGCGACAGCGCTGCTGCTGGCCTTTATCCTCCCGGCCTCCCTGGCCGCGCCGGCCTCGTCCATCCTGGACCGGCTCGCCGGTTGGGGAATGGCGGCCGGGGCGGCGATGATCGCCATCGCCGTGCTCTGGCCGGCACCGTCTCGGGACCCCCTCCGGGGCTCGGTGATGGCGGCCTGCACCGCATTGGCCGAGCGGTTGCGGGCGGACGTCGCCTACGTCCTCGGTGGGGCGTCAGCGGCCGGCCACGATGATGCAGGCCACGACGATGCAGGCCACGATGATGTAGGCCACGATGATGTAGGGGGCGGCGCCGCGCTGCACGAGGCGACGCGGCAAGCCGAGCACCACGAGGCGGTACGCAAGGCGCGGGTTTCGGTCGAGGCGCTCCGCCGGACCTTTTTCGCCACCCCTTACCGGCCGACAGGGCTGAGCACCGGCTCACGCGCCGTCGTGCGGCTGGTAGACGAGCTGCTGTGGCTGGACGCCGTCGTCACCCATTCCGCGCCGCGCCCGCTCGGGGCACCGGTAAATGCGGCTGCATGCCAGGTCAAGTTGCGGGCCGGGGAGGTGCTCGACCGGGGCGTGGCGCTCATGAGCGCTCCGGCCGGGGGGCCCGAGGCGCTCGAACAGGCGCTGGCGGAACTGCACCAAGCGCTGGCCCGGGTCGAACAGACCGCCGCCATCGAGCTCCCCGTCGTTCGAACGGCTACGCCCGCACGACCAGCGGCGGGCGACGGCGCGGGGGACGGGGCGAAGGACAAAAGGGAGCTTGTAAGCTCCCTCGACCCCAGTTTCCGGGCACAGGAGCTGACTTTTGCCGTTACCCAGCTCGCCTCCAACATCGCTTTGTCGGCGGCGGCCGAGCGACGGGGCTGGTTGGCACGCCTCCTGGGCCGGCAACCACTCGGGTTGCCCAACACCATCCTGGCCGCCCGCCAGCGGGCCAGCTCCCATCTCGAGAGCCATTCAGTGTGGCTGCACAACAGCCTGCGGGGAGCTATCGGTCTCGGCCTGGCCGTACTGGTGGCCAGGTTGACCGGCGTGCAGCACTCTTTCTGGGTCGTGCTCGGGACGCTGTCGGTCCTGCGCTCCAACGCTCTCAACACCGGCCAGAACGCGGTCCGGGGCCTACTCGGTACCGTGGCCGGTTTCGCTATCGGTGCCGCCATCCTGGCCTTGATCGGTACCAACGCGATCATGTTGTGGCTGCTGTTGCCCATCGCCATCCTCCTGGCCGGTGCGGCGCCGGCGGTCATCTCTTTCGCCGCCGGGCAGGCGGGGTTCACGCTGGTACTGGTCATCCTGTTCAACATCGTCCAGCCCGCGGGATGGCGGGTCGGCCTGCTGCGGGTCGAGGACATCGCCATAGGTTGCGCCGTCAGCCTGTTGGTCGGGGCCCTCTTCTGGCCCCGCGGGGCGGCGGGGGCGCTGGGGGTGGCCATGACCGAGGCCTATGAAGACAGCGCCGGCTACCTGGCCGGCGCGGTGGAGTTTGGCGTGGGGGGAGCCGACGGGAGCGTCCCCGCGCATCAGCCCCCGGCCACCCAGGCCAATCGTTCGGCCGCCGCCGCCCGCCGCCTCGACGACGCCTTCCGTAGCTACCTCGCCGAACGGGGAGCCAAACCGGTCCCCCTGGCCGAGGTGACGGCCCTCGTCACCGGGGTGGTGGGCCTGCGCCTGGCGGGCGACGCAGCCGTCGATTTGTGGCAGAGGGACGAGGGAGACGGGGGCGGTGACCGGGCGGCGGCCAGCCGGGAGCTGTTGGCGACCACGGCGACCGTGGTGGGCTGGTACCGCGACCTGGCCGCCAGCCTCACCGGCCGGACCGACGTGCCGGCGCCGCTGGCGCGGGACGAGGATGCCGACCAGCGCCTGGTCGACGCCGTTCGCCATGACCTGCTGGGAAAGGACGGGCGCGCCAGTGCTGTGGCGGTGCGGATGATCTGGACCGGCGACCACCTCGACGCCGCCCGGCGGTTCCAGGCTGCTCTCGCCGGGCCCGCCCGGACGGCGAGCGAGCGGGGCGCGCTCGTGCCCGTCAGCGCTATAAGGGCCCTGTGGGCGCGAGGCGGCAGGCCGCGTTCAAGCCTCGGCGGCGACCCGGCCGGTGACGGTGTCGACGGCCGAGAGCGGCCGGGCGAGGTCGGCAGCGATGCCGTGCCGCTCCGCCAGCCATTGGCCCTCGAGGTAGCTCATCCAGACCGATCCCTGGTCGTCGGCCCAGACCAGCACCTTGAGGGGAAGGTCGAGGGCGGCCAGGGGTGACGCTTGCATCACCGGGGTGCCGGCCGACGGGTTCCCAAAGACGACGACCTTGGTGTCCCGCAGCGTCAGGCCGGCGCGCCGGGCTTCGCCGCTGTGGTCTATGACGGCGAAGAGCTTGGCGCCGGCCGCGCCGACCACCTCGGTCAGACGTTCGACGGTGACGGCGACGGAGAAAGGGCTACGCCGGTGGACGATCCCATCCGTATTGCGGGACCCGAACGGTACCGCTCCCGATTGGTCTGGCACAGATCCTCCACTTCTATATGCGTTCTGGTTGCTCTCAGGACCAGCGGCCACGGAAGTCCATAATGGCCCGCTGGGGCCGGGCCTGGCGGGTGGCGGTGGGGCCCGTACTCGGAGAAGGCCAGCCGAGCCCTGACGTCGGCCAGCCACAGCGGCAAAAGTCAACAGCAGGAGCCGGGGATCTGGGTGGTGAGAGGGGGGAAGCCCGGTCCACAGCCCCAGCCGAACTCCTCGAAGGCCCCTTCGGGCACGGCCAGGCTGTTGCCGGAGATGGTTCTCCACGCTTTTACGTCGGCGCCCGTGGCCCATTGCTCCAAAGTGGGCACGTCTGGCAGCAGGATCATCTGATCGGGCGCAGATCCCACGGGCGGCGACACTCCGCCTGTGGGATCGTCCCCGGGGGACTTCGACTCGCCGACGGCCCGGACGAGGTCGTCGGGCGGCTGCCGACCAACGGGCGAGCCGACCTGAGCTTCGGGACCTCCGGCTGGGCCCCTTCCACGTGACCAAGCACGGAAGACGGGTACCGTCAGCTTCGAGATCATGGCGTTCTCGCGGCCCGCTACTGGGGCGACGCGCCTGGGAGGCCCGCTTTCGTGCTTTGTCCAAACCCGCATCGCTCGCCGCTACCTCGAAGGAGTACTTCGCTACGCCACGGCCTCTGCCTGAAGGCGCACGCCGAACCTCCCATTATGCATGGCCGAGAAATGCCGAAGGGTCAAGAGGAATCGACGCGATAACGACGGTTCTCATTCCCTTGTGCGTCGGAAACCTAAGAGTTTCCGGAGGTTTTCGCGTACATAGTGTCGCGCCATAACGCCGGCTCGCTGAACCGCCCATAATATCGAGCTTTGTGGGCCGTGGCCTTAGTACTATGCCGTCCATAACCGGCGTTTAGGGCGCGTGCACAGGGCAGTCGACCGGAAGCAGGAGCCGTCCCTTGTCACTTGGGCCAACTGGCAGTCAAGTGCTGTCGTAACCGAGCGGGCCCAGTTCGGGCCGTCGGGGGGCCGGGCACGTCATTCTCGGCTGGGCACAACTGGGCGGAACCCCCGGCCAGCGGTGAGACGACCGGACCGGTGCCACACGCCTGGTCGGTCGACCTCCCTCGGCCAGACGAGGGCAGGCGGCAAGCCAGGTCGCCAAAGAGGCCCTCGCAGAGCGCGGCTGCAAGAGGGCGTTGCGACGGACGTGCGGACCGCTGACCGGGTTTGGGGCCCCACGTTGCACCTGGGGGCCAATGTCAGCCACGCCACGGTAGGCATAGCCGTTGACCGCTCTGGCTGGTGGCCCGTGCAGGCTAGCGACGAAAGCCCTCGCTGTCCGTAAGAGACCTGGCCAACAGGGTAAGCCCGCTGCGGAGCTGCGAACAGTTTCCTCGGTGGTTCCGGCGATCAGGTTCACTTCGCCTACGAAATTGCTGAGCCGTGCCGGCCCGAGGCTGGTGAACGTCACGGCCTTGGTCTCCGACGCCGTCGGGCCCAGGGCCAGTCCTTCGTTCGTTTCCGCCCACGCCTGCAACCGCCACACCCCTGGTCGGCTGCCGACCGTAATGCCGAACTTGTAGTGGCCGTTGGCGTCGGTCGTAATGTCCACGGGGAGCGCGTCGGGGCCATTGAGGTAGCCCTGGGGCCAGATCCGGCTTATGCTTTCGGCGCATATCGACGCCAGGGGCGCGTCGGTCACGGCCTGGTCGACAGGCTGGCCGGGCATTACCGTTAATTGGACGGGGTCGTTAGGGAGCGGCCCGCCGGACGGCACGACGTGATAGCTGCCCGGCTTCACGACGATGGCGTAGTAGCCGTCGCTCCCGCTCAGGGCGCTGCCACCGCCGTCGCCCACCGCCCTCACCTCAGTGCCGGCCACACCCTGTTTGTCCCGGTCCGTAACGTACCCGTCAATGACCGACGTGCCATCGCCCAGTACGTCGTAATAATCGCAGGACTCCCCCCGAAGCCCGAACCACCTTCGAGGCAGACCTGGTCCCAACCCTGCGACGAGGACGTCGCTTTCAAACTGCACGTCGTACCGTCCGTTTTGCACCCGCTCTTCACGTCGAGGCCTATGCCCACGTTCCAGTCCCAGCCCACGCTGCCATTGCAGGCTTCGGGGCGAGCCGGTCCGACGTTGGTGGTGATCGTGCCGTCCAGGTCGACGACGCGATTGGACAGGACGAGAGCGGCGCAGCGGGACTGGATGTACCCAACCCAATCAGAGGCCCGGCATGACAACGTCACAGAGGGACCGGGGTCACAACAGGCCGAGGCCGAGGTGGCGCTCGATGGCGTCCAGGCGCCGGCGTAGCTCGTCGACCTCAGCCTCAAGCGAGCGGGAATGCTCGAGCTGGCGGCGCACACGCGACGATCGGAGCGCCCGGTCGACCACCGCGTCGAGTGGCACCAGGCGCTGCGGCCCGTGGATCCCGGGCACCATCCGGGACGGCAGCTGACCGCTCCGGTACCACGAGCGCAGCGTCGAGCGGGCCACCCCGCATGCGTTGACCGCCTCGTCCAGTGTCACCCAACCCTCTCTTTGGGGCTGCTCGGCCAGATGGGAGAGAAGGCCGTCCCAGTCGAACTCGCGGCCGTCCTCAGGAGTACCGATTGTCACGGTGGCCAACCCTATCATATAGCACTGTCTTGACAGGGTAACTGTTGAAAAATTATGATAGGCGTATGTTCGAACGCTTCACTGACCGGGCGCGACGGGTGCTGGTGGTTGCCCAGGACGAGGCCCGCAGCCTTCATCACAGCTTCATCGGGCCCGAGCACATCGTCCTCGGCCTCATCCAGGGGGAAGGCGTCGCCGCCAAGGTCCTCGGCCAGCTCGGGGTGAGACTGGACGAGGTCAGGGGGAGGGTTGCCGGCGTGATCGCCGCCGAGCCCGGGGAGGGCGCCGCCAAGGTGCCCTTCAGTCAACAGGCGAAAAAGTCCCTCGAAATGTCGCTGCGTGAAGCGCTCCGCCTTGGTCACAACTACATCGGTACCGAGCACGTCCTGCTCGGGGTCCTGCGGGCGGCCGAGGCCAAAGGCTCGTCGGTCGTCCAGGTCCTGGGGGTCGGCGCCGACGAGGTGCGAGCGAGAGTGCTCGAGGTCGTCGCCAAGGGCCCTGCCCCTCTGGAGCCGAGGTCGCCGGCCCTCGTCGAGGCCATGCAGAGGGCACGCCAGGTTGCCGGCGTGGCCCCGGTGACCACCGGCCAGTTGCTCCTGGCCATCCTGGCGGACGAAGCCAGCCAGGCCACCAAGGCCCTTCAGGCCCTCGGTGTGAGCGCGGACCTGGTCGAGGCGACGCTGGCAGAAACGCCGCTCAGCACCACAAGCGACGCCCCACCTCGGGCGCGCGCCGTCCACATCAGGCTCGGCGAAGTGACCACGACGATCGACGACCCGGATCTGGCCGCGGCTCTGGGCGACCTGACGCCGGAGCAGATCGCGGCGGCGCTGCGAAGTGCCCTGGGCCCTGAGCCCGGGCGGGCCGCCGCCGGCTAAACCAGGGCACTGGCACCGCTTACGACGATGCCAGTGCCCTGGTCGCGATAAGCAGTTGAACACCGGTGCGGTGTGCAAGTGGATGTCCCCGGGCCTTCTCAGTGGGCACCCAGGTTCCCTTGAGGGAGCGAGGTGAGGCTTGGGGCATGACACCCCGTCTTCTTCGCGGTCTGCTTGGTCGCGTCGTCGTCCACGCCTGGCGGGCCCGGCTGGTCAGCCTGGTCCGCTATGCCGCCGTCTCCGCCATCTCGACAACGGTCGGCTTGACCTGCCTGGCCCTGCTCGTCGTGGTGGGCCATTGGCCGGCCGGATGGGCCAATTTGGTGGGGACCGGGCTTGGGACGATCCCTTCGTTCGAGCTCAACCGGCGGTGGGTCTGGCACCGCAACGACCGTCGCTCCCTGGCCCGGGAGGTCGTGCCGTTCTGCGTGCTCTCCCTGGTCGAGCTGATCGCCTCCAGCTTGGCGGTACATGCCGTTGCCGGGTGGACGGCCCACCAGGGGTGGCCTAGCGGCGTGCGTACGGTGGCCGACCTGGTGGCCAGCGTGGCCACCTACGGCGCCCTGTGGGTAGCCCAGTACATCATCTTGGACCGCGCCCTGTTCGCCAGAAGGCCGGGGCACGGGGCCGGCCCGGCCCCGGTGGAGCGGGAGTTGGAGCAGGCCAGGTCGTGATCGCGGCCGGTAGCGCACGCGGTGCCCGCGGCGGCGGCCAACGTTTACACTGCACCAATGCTCGAGCGCTGGACCCGGGCCGTAGCCCGCCGGCGCGTCGCCGTCCTGCTGTGCTGGGCCGCTGTGGTCGTCGTCGGGCTGTTCTCGACGGCTCGCCTGCCTGGGCTCCTGTCGACCTCCCTGGCTGTACCGGGTACCGGTTCCCAGGAGGCGAACACCATACTCACCCAACGTTTCGGCGAGAACATAGAGGGGACCTTCACGGTTGTCTTCGCCGAGCCGGACGCATCGCCGAGCGTTGTACGCGCCCTGGACCAACGTTTCGCCGTGGCCGCCCGGGCGGTGCCCACCGGCCAGGCGTCGGCCTTGCAGAGGGGCTCGGGGATCCTCTACGGCAATATCGGTTCGCGCCTCGACCTGCAGCAGGCGGCCGCCTATACCGGTCCTCTCCGCCGGGCCTTGGGAGCGGCCGGGATCTCGGGCGCCTACGTAACCGGCGCGCCCGCCGTCCAGCACGACCTGTCCCCGGTACTGGACGGGGACCTGCACGTCGGCGAGCTCATCGCCGTGGCCGCGGCGCTGGTCTTTCTGACCCTGGCCCTGGGTTTCTCCCTGGCCGTGCTGGTGCCTTTCGTCGTGGCCCTGTGCACCACCTCGGCTGCGCTGGCCATCATCTATGGCCTAGCCCACGAGTTCTTGATGGTGCTCTATGTGCCCAACCTGGTCCAGCTCATCGGCCTCGGCCTGGCCATCGACTACTCGCTGCTGATCGTCCACCGGTTCCGTCAGGAACTGGCCGACGAGGGCCGCCCGGTCGAGGACGCCATTGTCGCCACCATGGCGACCGCCGGTCGCACGGTTGTGCTGTCAGGTGCCGCCGTCGCCATCGGTCTGTGCGTGCTTTTCATAATCCCGGTCCCGTTCCTGCGCTCGCTCGGGGCGGCCGGGTTTCTGGTCCCCGTCGTCTCGGTCCTGGCCGCCCTCTCGCTTCAGCCGGCCCTGCTCTGCCTCCTCGGCCGCCGGGGCATGGCTGCGCTCGGCCCCCTCGGGCACGGTCACGGAGAGGGTGCCGAGCACGGCCTGTGGTCAAGGCTGGCGCACATGGTCATGCGCCGGCCCGTCGCCGTAGGCATCGGGGCAACGGCCGTGCTGCTTGCCGCGGCCGTGCCCGTGGTCTGGCTCCAGCTCACGCCGGCGTCGGTCACGGCCGTCCCGCCCGACATCCAGGCCGATCGTGGCCTGGCGCTGCTGCGCGACCGGGTTGGGCCCGGGGTGATCACTCCCATCGAGGTGGTGCTCGATCCGGGGGTGCCCCATGGCGCGCTCACGCCCGCGGTCAATGCCGCCACGCTCCGGCTCGCTCATGAGCTCCTCGACCAGCCGGACGTGTTCGTGGTCGCCATCGGCACGCGCCCGCCCTACGTCGACTCTTCGGGCCGGTACCGCCGCACGGTGGTGATCGAGCGGGCGGACTTCGGGGCTGAAGTGTCCCAACAACTTGTTCACCTCGTCCGCGCCCAAATGCTGCCGGCGGCCCATTTCCCGCCCGGCGTACGGGCCTATGTGGGCGGCGCCCCGGCTCAAGGCGCCGATTTCCTGAGCCGCGTTTATGGCAGCTTTCCCTGGGTCGTCCTCGTCGTGGCGGGCCTCGAGTACATGGTGCTGCTCCGAGCTTTCCGGTCCCTCCTGCTACCGCTCATGGCATTGCTCCTCGACGCGCTTTCGGTTGGCGCGTCTTATGGTTTGCTGGTCGTGGTTTTCCGGTTCGGCCTAGGCGCCGACTTTCTCGGCCTCTATCGCGTGTCGCAGGTCGAAGGCTGGGTCCCCATTTTCTTGTTCGCCATGCTGTTCGGACTGTCGATGGACTACGAGGTTTTCTTCGTCACCCGCATGAGGGAAGCCTGGGACAGGGGGGTTGACAACGGCCGTGCCGTAGCCGAGGGCTTGTCGCGCACGGGGCGGGTGGTGAGCGTGGCGGCGGTAATAATGGTCGGCGCCCTCTGCGGCCTCGTGGGCGGGCGCGTGGCCGGCCTGCAGGAGCTGGGGGCCGGGTTGGCACTGGGCGTCCTGCTTGATGCCACCGTCGTGCGGGGCCTGCTGATGCCGAGCCTGATGTTGCTGGCGGGGCGTTGGAACTGGTGGCTCCCTGCCGGCGTCGCCCGCGTCATGCGCGTCGAAGCCTCGCCCCTGGCGCAAGGCGGGAGGCGAGGCTTGTCGACGGGTACGTTGGATTGCGTTTAGCTGACGGCGGCGCCGGCTTGGCGGCCGTGCTTAGTTGACTGCCGTGCTTACTTGACGATTGTTATGGCCAGGCGGATGGCCGGCATTTGGTAACCGAGGGCCAGGCCGGGATAGTCCTTTGCATAGGTGAGCACCGGCACCATCCCGTACGGGGTGTTGGCGAAGGAGGGCGACAGCGAGTAGAGCATCGGGTACATGTCGATCAAGTGGACCCCCGGGCCCCCGGTGGCATTGAGGTGCAGGAGGACGTCCCCATTGGAGTTGAAACCGCAGCCGTAACCGATGTAACTGTTGTCGTAATCGACACCGACGGTGTTGTCCAGCTGCGTCCAGCCCACGCCCTCCAAGTGGATGGTGAAGGACTGGCCCTCCTTTAGGAACAGCGAGGACACGCCCTGGCCGACGACGCTCTCCTTCACGTAAAACGGTACTTGCGCCACCAGCTGGCCACTTTGCATGAGCTGGACAACGTGCCAGCCACCCAGTCCGTCGGGGACGGTTATGGTGCTCTGCAGCGAGCCGCCGGCGGGAGCCGCCGAGCCCAGGGGCGTAGAGGCGAATATCCAGCACGTGCTGGCGCAGTCGACGCGGTTACCCACGACCGTCGACCAGACCAGGCTTACGGGGGCGGACGACGACAGACCCGTTGCGCTGAGCGCGACCTTGGTGTCCACCGGTCCGCTCGTCGATGCCAGGGTGGCGTCCACGTTGCTCGTTACAGCCAGGCCACTGGCGTCCAGGGTTGTGCGGGCACTGACCGTGGGGGCGACGTTGACGGGCCAGTCGATGGAGGGACCAGGAGCCACTTTGTCCTGGGTCACGGTGAAGATGAGCTTGGCGCCGTTGGTGTAGGGGATCGGCGACTGGGGCACGTTCAGGTAGAGGTAGCTGATGGCGTTACCGATCTGGATGACGTGCTTGCCCACCGACCCCGCCGCCCGGATCGTCACCTGGGCTGTGCCCCGGGTCCAGTTGGCCATGAGCTCGCCCACGTAGTGGTTGTCGTAGAGCAAGGAGGCGCCGCCCGTGTAGAAGGTGGGGCCAAGGCCGCTATAGGTGATCGTGATCGGCGTGCCTACCGGCCCGCTCGTCGGGCTGACGGTAACCGTCCGCAGCGTGATGAAACCGCCGTGGGCGACCTCGGTCCCGTTGACCACGGCGTAGATGTCATGCACCCCGCCCCAGTCGACCGGCGCCTTGAGGGATAGTTTGAACGAGCCGCTGGCGTCGGTAGTCGTCGTGGCCAGGGCGACGGTGAGCAGCGTGTCGGACCGGCCCAGGTAGTTCACGGTGTCGGGCTCGGTCTGTACCTGCCAGGTGGCGTCGGCCGTCGACCACGTGAGCTCGACCTTGGCATTGGGCGCCAGCTGGGAGCCCGAAATGGTGATGGGGGTGCCGGCCACGCCCTGGTCCGGGGTCACGTCGAGGATCCCCATGTTCTCGCTGGGCTGGGCGGGGCCGACCACCGGGCCGGGCAGCGGGGAGACGCCGGGGATGGCGGGGGACTGTAGGACGGTCGTCGCCGGGTTGGCTGAGCTGGGCACCGTTGTTGAAGTTGGCACCGTCGTTGAAGTTGGTGCCGTCGTTGAAGTTGGTGCCGTCGCCGAGCCCTGGGCGGAGCTCACGGCTGCGGAGCCGAGGAACAGCACCGCTGTCACCGCTGCGACCAGGATGGTTCCGAGTTTCTTGCTTCTCAATTGCAGTGTCATAAAGGTTTCCCTTTCTGAGTTAGGGGCAAAAGCTATCTAGAGCCGCCCGCGTCGGGTCAATGGGTGTGACGGGATTGTGCTGAACGCACCGGGGCAATAGACGCCCGGAACTAAACAGGGTGGCTGCCTGCCGGTCAACAGACCGGCAGGCAGCCACCCTGCCGAGGAAAGGTGTGTTAACCCCTAGGCCTTGACGATCGTGAGCTGTGACGGGGGCGCCAGGCCGACCTGGCTGAAGGTGCCGGCCTCTTGGGGGACTGCCGGTGACGTCGTCGTTGCCGGGACCGCCGTGGTGGTGACGTGGACCCAGAAGTCAACGATCCCCATCGGGTAGGTCTTCCCTACGGTCCAGGCTGCGGTCCAGTAAGACGCCTTGCCGTGGGTGCCGTAAACCAGGGGGATCCGGGTCAGTCCAGGCACTTTTACGTAGGCGTTGAGGACGGTGGCGGGCGTGAGGTCAATGCCACCGGCGGCGGCATTGACACCGTCCATGCGGAACACGACAACTTGGCCGGGCTGGAACAGGTTCGTCTGGGCGCAGCCGGCAGCCGGCGTCGGAGAGCCGCCTCCGGTGATGGTGTCCACGTACAGGAACACCTTGTGCACACCCGTGCCCTGAGCCGGCGGCCCGAGCGTGGTGGTCGTCGTGGGGGCGGCCGCCGTAACCGGGGCCGCAAATGCTGCGGCGCTGCCGAAGGCGATGGTCATCGTGGCCAGGCCCATAGCCACTGTCCCGAGGCCGATCCTTGTCATGAGCTTGTTCATACTGCTATCTCCTCTTTTCGTTCGGATCATTTTCATTCGTTTCACTCGAAATTCCGGTCCCCGAGTTGTGGGTTAGCCCTTGAGCGTCAATTTCCCGGTGAGGACGACCGTGTAGGAGCCGTTCTGAGAGCCGCTTGTGCCCCCGAGCTTGAGAGAGCCGTTGAACTTGAGGCTGCCGCTGGCCCCCTTGGCCTTGGCCGTGCCCCCGGTGACTTGGGCGAGGCCCGTGAACGTCACCGTTACCGGGCCGCTCTCACCACTGCTGCAGCCGCTGGACTTGGACTCGACCACTTTCAGGCTGAGCTTGGCGGCGGCGCCCGCGATGGTCCCGGTACCGGTGAAGGGGTCGCACTGTGCCGAGGAGGACGAAGTGCCCTTACCGCTGATCGTGCTGGCGCCGACGAGGGTGCCCGTGCCTTTGCCCGTGACCGATGAGATCGTGACGGCGCCGTTGTCTATGAGCAGAGCAGCATTGCCCTTGTAGTGGCCGGAGAACGACACAGCCTTGCCGGCGGCCTGCCTGTATGCCTGGGTGGCGGTGGCGCTGGCCGACGATGCGGTAGCGGTCGCGGTGGCGACGAGCATGAGAGCGAAGGCCGCGCCGGTCATGGCGCGGGCGTAGCCCCTGACGCTCCGGCTGGTCCGGCGAGGGTGGTTAGGTGACCCGTCTGGATGGCTCTGTAGCGTTCTTATCTGCACGCTGATAACACTAAGAGCAGGCCTGGAGGGGTCACTAGGGCCGGATGTCCCATTCCACTAAGGCAAACTGCCCTCAAGGCCTAAGGCCGCCACTTGGTATTGCCCCTACATTTTGTATGGTATGCCTAACCTGAGTTATTGTCTGAGGGGAATGCACAGTTCGGTCATGTCAAGTTCGCGGTGCGCCGGGGCTCGCAGGCGGCGAGCCGGCCTATTGTCGGCGGCCGCCGCCTGGTGCCTTTCGGCCACGGCGGCTGTGCCCCCGGCCAGTGCGACCTCGCAGGCCAGTGCGACCACGCCGGCCCTGGCCGCGCCCGCTTGCTCGCTGCCGCTCACCTATGACCCGTACCAGGGCTTCCGGGTCGGCGTCCCGCCTGGATGGGAACTATCGACCATGGGTGGCACGATCGAAGTGTCAAAGGACGCCACCGGCACCGAGGCGGCGCTGCTGTACCCCGCCGCCCTTACCAGCGGGCTCACCACGGCCGGCTTCTTCTCCTCTTACATGCGCTTCGAGCAGGACGCGCTGCTGAAAGAGGGCGTGTCCCTCAGGTTCAAGATGCAGCCGAACGCCACCGGGCTACCGCAGGCCTCCATCCAGTTGAGCGGCGCCGGGGCGGTCCTTGCGGGTGAAGCGAGGGTGGTGCTGCTGGCCGTCCGCACCCAGTTCGGCTCCAAAGAGGCGGTGTTCTCGGCCTGGTGGGCACCCCCCGGCCGGTGGGCGGCGGACTCGTCCAAGCTCATCGCTGTCAGGTCCTGCTACCGCCCCGCCTCGGCCGAGCTTTTCCAGATCTTCCGGGACCAGAGCTTCACCTACATCATGCCCCCGGGTTGGAGCGTCCTCGACGAGCACCAGGACAACCTCGACTTGCACGGCTACGACAACAACGCCGGTGTCAGCTACCTGTTTTTCGGCGTACCGCCCCAGTACGACAACCCTCCTCTGGCTCTGGCGCACATATTCCAGGTGGAGGGCATCACGGTCACCAGTGTGCTGTCCATCACCCGGCTGCCCGACCAGCAGCTCTCGACGGGCAGTGTGCAGGGCCAGCAGTACGAGGAGTTCCTCGGCCGTCAACAGGGCAAGGCGGTGCACGGGCTGGTATACATACTCACCGACAGCGGGGCCGTAGGCACCTTCGGTGTGGAACGGATCGGGTTGGCCACCACCACCCTGTGGAACTCGGTCAACGGGGGCCTCATCGAGATGATGGGGGCCGTGCAGCACAGCTTTGTCCAGGACCTGGCTGATATCCAGCGGCTCAACCAGCAGTGGCAGGCCGAGAGCGCCCAAGAGGCCAACTTCGACGACATCATCAACGGCCAGCAACTGGTCGAAGATCCGTCTACTGGTCAGTTGTACGAGGCCCCCTACTCCTCCTATGACTCGGATGGCCCCGACGGCCCGGGCTACTACGGGCCGGGCGGCCATGTGCTCAATCCCGTCTCGCACTAGCCCGCGAGCCCGCCCACTGCCGGAGGGAAGTGCGGCCGGCACCGGCCTTGGGCGGGGACAGTCAGGCTTGTTTCTGGTGGCTCCTGCGGGCCTGGTCCGCCCAGATCACCATCACCAGGCCGATGACGATCACGATGGTACCCAGGGCCGTGTACTGGCCGTGCCCGGTCATTCCCGACCCGTGCAGCGCGCCGGTGCCCTGCGCCACCCATACCCCGCCCACCACGCAAAGTACAGTGCCGATGATCCCTCGAACCCACATGTCCGGCTCCGATCTTCTGAGACCGCAGGGCAACGCCCCGGTCGAACTCCGCTAGTTGGTACGGGGCCGAGGGGCGGAGGGATTGGGCCGGGCACAAGACGCAGTCCCTGCTCGGCCTCGGCGGTACCAGAAAAGAATTAGATGGGCACGCCAAGTGCCCCCGCCCAGGGAAGGGCTGGGGCACTTTGACCCGGGAGACGGGTGGTGCGGGAAGGAAGGCTTGGGCCGCTTTGCCCGGGGCCCGGCTAGATCTGCTTCAGGACGACCCCGTGCGCGCCCAGGGCGATGCCTTCGATGGCCTTGACGTCGACCCTGGCCACCCCGAGGTCGTGGGAGACTTCACCGAGCTGGGCGGTATAGGTCCTTATCTGGGTCTCGTTGCCGGGATAGCCGGCCGGGGTGAGGGCCAGGGCGCCGGCTGAAACGCCGGTGGTCAACGACGTGGCCGCCGTCACCTCGGCGTTGATGTTAGCCAGTAGGACCGCGGCACGGGACCGGTTGAGCTCGCTGACCAGCGGGCTGATCTCGCTGGCCAGGCCCGTATAGCCGGTTTCGACGACGCTGTCGTTGTCAGCGGCCATGACCAGGTTGGTCTGGGCGGTGACCACCAGGTAGACCCTTTCGTCGTTGATCATGGCCTGGCCGATGACGGCGAGCTGGGCATCGGTAGTTGCCGCCTGCGCATTGGTGTAATCGGTGACCAGGGCGGCCTGCTCGTTGGTGATTATGGTGCCGAGGGCAGCGCGGTCAGAGGTGGTGACGTTGGCGGCGTCGGCAATTTCGGTCCCGAGCAGGACCAGCTGGACCTGACGGGCCGTTATCCTATTTTCCAAGGCTACCTGGGCCCTTTGGAACTGGGAGAGGGCCGGGGTGACCAGAGGTTGTGCCTGTACCGAGGGGGCGAACGCGGAGAACATGCCTGCCGCGGCGATCAGGGCGATGACGGTGGCTTTGGTGCGGTGTGGGTTCATATAGGACACCGTAAAGCGGGTCTGTGAAGAGGCTATGAAGTCGAATTGATGGCGGCGTGATGGTTAGTCGAGCCTGACCGTACGACGCCCTGGTGCGCGTCACCCTGTGAGGGCGGTTCTTTTAGTGGGCGCGCACGCGACGGGCCGTGGTTGCGCCTACCGGGGGGCCGGAGCGTTCCGTGCCGGCTTCATCGGCGACCACCAGCGGTAGCTCGACGACGAAGCGGGCCCCGGGAGCGCCGTCTTCGACCCACACCGTGCCGTCGTGCGCCTGGACGATCCCTCGGACGATAGCGAGGCCCAGCCCTGCCCCTGTGCCCTCGTGGGCCCGAGCCGAGTCGAGCCGCACAAACCGCTCGAAGACGCGCTCACGGTCGCGGGGCGGGATGCCCGGCCCATCGTCGGTAACGCTCAAGCGGACCCGGTCGCCGTGACTGCTGACGGCGAACGCCACTCGGCGTACCGCATGACGTTCGGCATTGTCGGCCAGGTTGGCGACGACGCGCGTCAGGTGGGCCTCGTCACCCAGCACCCGCGCCGCGCCCACTCCGGCCACGGACACCTCGACCCTGCCGTTTGCCCGTAGACGGTCGGCGTGGAGGAGGGCGAGGTCGTCCAGGTCCACGTGGCCCAGGTGGAGCGATAGAACGCCCTCGTCGAGACGGGCGAGGGTCAGGAGCTCATCGACCAGCTGGCTCAGGCGGTCGACCTCGTCGACGGAGCCTCGCAGCAAGGGGCCGGTGTTGTCCCCGGGGTGCGTGAGGGCGACTTCGAGCTGGGCCCGCAGTGAGGCCAACGGGTTGCGCAGTTCGTGAGAGACGTCGGCCACCAGCTGGCGCTGGCGGTCGGAGGACAACTCCAGCACCGAGCGAATCGGCCACGAGCATGGTCCCGGACAACCCGGCCGAGTGGAAGCCGACGGCGGCGACCACGAACCGGGAGTCGAGGTCGAGGTCCACGTGGCTGAAACGGCGTACATGGAGCACGACGCCGACCCGGGTGGCTTCGACGCCCCGGCGGGGCGTCAGGTCCACCATCGGGCCCTGCCCGGCGATGTTGCGGCTGGACGCCACCACTGCGCCTCCGGGCCCGATGAGCTGAGCCGCCATGTCCTCGGCCGCGACCGGGAGGTGCACGGGCAGGCGCGGTCGTGACGCGATCTGAGAGGTGAGGTCGAACGCCTCGGCTTCAGCCGTGGCAGTGGCGCTCGTATAGAGCGAGCCCCGGAGGACCGCGATCACGCCGAGCCAGCCCAGTAGGAACACCAGGCCCACGATCAACAGCGAGACGGCGGCGGCCCGGACCCTTACCGAACCCAACCAGGGCCAGGCCGTCAACCGGCGACGACCGGCGGTACCGCCCGGGCTACTTCCGGTGCTCATCGATGAGGCGATAGCCGAAACCCCTCACCGTTTCGAGCGACCGCCGGTCAAAGGGGGCGTCTATCTTCTTTCGGAGATAGCTGACGTAAACCTCGAGGATATTAGGGTCCCCATTGAACTCCGGGCCCCAGATCCGGTCCATGAGCTCTTCTTTCGAGACAGCTTCCCCTCGACGGGAGAGGAGCACGCCGAGTATGTCGAATTCTCGTCGTGAGAGCATTATCTCATCGTCACCGCGCGTACAACGATGTTCCCGGTGGTCCAGGACGAGGTCCCCGCATCTGAGCACGCTCGGTTCGTCCTCACCTCCATGGGCGCCCCGCCTCGCCAGGGCGCGCAGGTGGGCGTGCAGCACAACGTAGGAAAAAGGTTTTGTCAGGTAGTCGTCCGCCCCCGCGTCCAACGCTTCGGCCTGGTCCCACTCCCCGTCCTTGGCCGTAAGCATCAGGATGGGCGTCCAGATGGCCTGCTCCCGCAGCCGAGCGCAGATCTGGAAGCCGTTGACGTGGGGAAGAAGTATGTCGCAGACGATGACGTCGAAGCTCTGCTCCTGGGCAAGCCGTAGCCCTTCGCTACCGTTGCTGGCTGCCATCACATCGTGGCCGTCGGCCCGGAGGCCCTGGCACAGCGCCTCCCTAAGGCGGTCCTCGTCTTCGATGAACAGGATCCGCACAGCGTCTCCGTTTGCGTCGGTCCCCGGGCCCGGGTATGCGAAGGAAACTATCGGACCGGCCCCGAAAGGACTGCTCGCCCGGCACCTGTACGGGGCCGGCTGCTCGACCACCAGCACAACCACGCCACGTGCCCGGAGGGGGCGGGCAACTGCTTCGCCCGCCAGGGCCCGGCCTGCCCCCGCGGCCAGTGCTGAGGGGAGCCGAGCCGCGAGGGCTCATAACACAGGGCGTCGCCGAGGGCCTTGGCCAGGGCCTCCTTGGCTGCCCACAGAGAGGTGAGGTAGTTGTCCGGGCCGGCCGTCGTGAAGCGCCACCCTGGGCCGGCCACCGCGCCACCGATGAGGTGAAGATGTCGACCAGCGTGCGGGCCGGCGGGCTTAGGGGGACGTCCGCCCGTCCCAGTCCCGCTCCGGGCCCGGTACTGAGGTCTTCGTCCACCTCGAACACGGCCGACGCGGAACCTCCTACCTGGGCCATCACGACCTTGGTCCCCGTCCGCGAGCGTCAGCGCTCAACGCCAGGTGGGCACCGGTCCCCCCCCCGAAAGGAACGTCGCCTTTGTCCCATCTAAGTAGGAAGAAATCCCTACCGTAATTACGCTAACAATGAGATTATGCATCGCGAAATCACCGTAGACATTTACTGGTTCAATGGGTGCGCGCCCATCGCGCTCTTCCGATCTTCTTTCAGCCTTCTCTAAGGAGGGCTTTCAGGCAAATGCTTTCAGCCTTTTTTCAGGCGGCGCTTTCAGCATTCTTTCAGGATGACAGCCGGCGCGGGGTTATAGGTGCCCCAGCAGGCCAGGTCGGTAGGTAAAGTGACGGCGACGAGCGGCCAAGCGACGTTGCGCCAGAAGTGTTGAGCGGGGACCGCCGCCCGGCTAGGAAGGCACCGATGGTGCCGAGGTGCTGCCGTACAGGTCGCGGACGTGCCCGTTGCCGTTTGCGTGCCCGTTGGTCGAGCCACGGTCAGCGGCCGTGGCCGGCGGTACGTACGGAGACCCGGGACGCACTTTGCCCGGTCGTCGCAGCGCGCCGGCTGCCATGGTGCGGCCGAACTCCCACATGAGCCCCGAGCCGCTGTGCGCGTCCTTGAGCACATCGTCCAGAGCGGCCACAAAGTAGTCGATCTCCTCCTGCCCACAAATAAGGGGGGGAAGGAGCTTGACGATGTTGACGTTGTCGGCCGCCACCTGGGTCAGGATGCGGTGCCGGTGGAACAGGGGTACCACCATCATCTGCGAAAAGATGGCCGTGCGGAGGTGCTCGAGACCGTTGAACCGCCGGCGCAGTGCTTTGGACTGCGGCGGGCCGAACTGTAGGCCGATCATGAGGCCCTTGCCCCGCACCTCATGGAACATTTCGTAGTTCTCCACCAGGGGCGCCAGGGCCGTTTGGAAGGCCTCTCCCGCCCAGCGCGCCCGCTCGATGATGTTTTCCTCGTCGAAGGTGGCCAGGGTGGCGAGCCCCGCCACCATCGCCAATTGGTTGCGGCCGAAGGTGGTCGAATGTTTAAAGGCCTTCTCGATCGAGCTGAACACCGACGAGAAGACGCGCTCTGAGGTCAGAACTGCGCCAACCGGGATGTACCCCCCGGACAGGGCCTTGGAGACGGTAATGATGTCCGGTTCGAGATCCCAATGTTCGAAGCAGAGGAACTTCCCGGTCCGGCCGAGGCCTGTCTGCACCTCGTCGACCACCAATAGCGTCCGGTACTCCCGGCAAAGCTCCTGAGCCTCTTTCCAGTACTCGGGCGGCGCCATGTAGACGCCTTTGCCCTGTATGGGCTCGACGATGAACGCGGCTACGTCCCGCTTTTTGAGCTCGCGGCGTAGTGCCTCGATGTCGGCGAACGGGACGGCTTCGCACCCCGGCAGTAGTTTGCCGAACCCCTGGCGGAACTCCGCGCCGCCATTGAGGGCGAGGGCGCCCGTGCTGAGGCCGTGGAAGGCATGCTCGGCGAAGAGGATCCGTGGCCGCCGGGTGGCCTGACGGGAGAACTTTATGGCTGCCTCGATGGTCTCGGCACCCGAGTTGCAGAAAAAGACGCGGTCGATGTTGTCCGGGCACCGGCGGACGAGCTGCTCCGCCAGAAGCCCCGGCAGCAGGGCGCAGTCCATCTGGACCATGTTGGGAAGGTCGAGGTCTATCGCCTGGTGGAGCGCCGCCTTCAGGGCGGGGTGGCTGCGGCCGAGGGCGTAGACACCGAACCCGGAGAGGAGGTCGAGGTACCGGTCGCCCTCGGCGTCGTAAAGGTAACAACCTTCTCCGCGCACATAGAAACGGTCGAAACCGATGGTCTTGAGCGCCCGGACCAGCTGGGGGTTTAGGTGCTCGTCGTGGAGAGCGAAGTTCTCCCCATGACGCGCACGCAGCAGGTCCGCCAGATCGAACGGCATACTTCTCCTTAACGGCTCGGTCGCAAGTACGTCGCACGGGAAGTGCGCGTGGTCACGACGCACGGGCTACTGGTTGCTCGGCGGACGAGCCTCTCAATGATCGTCAACTGCACACCTAGGATAGCCTCTCCCCCCGCGCCGCCCCAAGGCCCAAGCCTGGCCCGCGCCCTGCGCCGCGCGTCTTGCCCGCTTTGTCAATCTGGCCAGCCGCGACGCAGCGGTACCGGGCCTGGGCCCTGGCACCAGCGGCGCAGCAGGCCGGCACCTCCCCCGTCTTGTTGGCGATGGCCGGCCACATCTCGGGAACGCTCCCGGGCTCGGTCAAGCCCAGGAACGAGCAGTCCATGCCCGCGTGGAAGTGCTGGTGAGCCAGGGTCGTCGTCGGTGCCAAGCCGGCGGGCGGCAACGCCCAGGCGCCCACTACAGCCCGAGTTGAGCCGTCCCAACAGCTCGGGCAACGCCCGCGCTGGGAGCTCCTCGGCTGGGGGCGCAGGGCAGGACGAGCGCGGCTCCCGACCTAGTGCTTTTTGGGGGCGGTCTTGCTGGCGGCCGCTGTCGTCGTGGTGGAGGCCTTGGTGTGAGCGACGGTCGTCGTTGGGGCCCCGCCGATGCATACCGCGAACGGGAAGGAAAGCGAGTTGACGAAGTCGAGGACCGTCCGCAGCTGGGACGGAGAGGTGTACGTCGCTCTGAGGCCGAGAGCGTGGTGCGCGTCGAGGAGGAGAGCGATGCCGGCGAGGTAGCGGCGGGGGGTGGACGTGGTGTACGTGACGAAGTACCCGGTGACGCCACAGGCCACGAAGATCCGCGAGCTGCTCTGGGACACCCCGGCGCCCTGGGCGGCGGCCGGCAGTTTGGCCAGGCTGGGAGCGGTCTGGATGATGACCTTCTCCGTGGGCGAGGGGGAGCGGAAAGTCACCCCGGTACGGGGTCGGCCGGCTTGCGTCCAGCCCTGCGGGTACAGCACGCCGAAGGCGGGCGAGCTGAAAGAGGAAAACTGGCCGCGTGTGCTGTAGGCGGGGTCGGCGCTGATCCAGCCGGTCAGGGTGGTGCCCAGCACTTTGTACCAGCCACCGTGCTGGCTGGTGTAGGCCAGCAGTTGGAGAACGGCTCCCTGGCCGGCACTCCCGATCACCTTTGCCGACCGGGACGGCCCGGTCCGGACATGCAGCCCGATGGGCGACAACACCGTCACCGGACCGTGAGCCGTGGTTAGCGCGGCGGTGGTCGATGTCGTAGTCGAGGGCCTGGTGGTGGTGGTCGGTCGGCTGGTAGCTGCCGGAGCCGAAGTCGTCGTGGTGGTACCGTGCCCGCTCGACCCGCACGAGGCGGCCAGCACGGCCACGACAGCCACCGCGGCCAGGAGGGCGAGCCGGTGCCCGAGCACCTTGTGCACCGTACCGGCTTGGGTCTTGGGGGCCAGGGCGTCGATGCCTGGAACCCTACTGCGGCGCGCTGCCCGGATCGTGTACTGGTCGAGCGCTGGAGTTGGGGAGGGGCCCCTAGCCGTCCCGCGAACGTCGTCGGACGGGCGCTGAAGGCGGGCTTCTCGGCCGTTATCGTGGGTGGGGTGGTCAGCGACGCCGGCGACCTCTCTCGGGGTCGCGGCGAGCCGAGGAGAACGCTTTGCCAGACATGCTTGAGCCCCGGGAACTTGTCATCGGGACATACACAGGACCCCTGCCCCACATCGACGGCAAGGCTGAGGGGATCCTTTCCTGCTCGTTCGACGGGACCACTGTCGGGCCGCCTCGCGTCCTGGCCCGCACCAGGAACCCGTCCTTCGTCGTCCTGAGCAGCGACGGGCGTCGGCTCTATGCGGTCAATGAGGCTGTCAGTTTCGAGGAGAGCCCGGGAGGCGGTGTGTCAGCCTTCTCCCGCCATCCTGTTACCGGCGAGCTGACGCTGCTCAACACAAGGCCCTCCGGCGGCCTCGAGCCGGCCCATCTCGAACTCGACCCGAGCGAAAGGTTCGTGTTGGTAGCGAACTACGGGTCCGGCTCGGTAGCGGTTTTGGCTCTCGAAGACGACGGGCGATTGGGCGCCATGACCGGTCGTGTTCAGCACGAGGGGACCAGCCTGCACCCAATGCGCCAGAGCGCTCCCCATCCTCACATGGTGATCTTCGACCCGCGTACAGGCGAGCTTCTGGTGCCCGATCTGGGCATAGACGCGGTGCTTGTCTACGCGTTGACCCAAAACGGGGAGCTGGTCGCGCAAGCAGGCCGCCGCCTGCCCGTGGTCCGGGGAGCGGGGCCACGCCACCTCGCCTTCCATCCCGCCGGCGATTGCCTGTTCGTCGTGAACGAGCTCGACAACACCTTGGTTGCTCTGAGGCGAGACGAGGACGGGTTCGTGCCGACCGGCAGGGTCAGTACTCTGCCCAAGGGCTTCAGCGCCCACAGCCAGGCCGCCGCTATCAGGGTGTCTCCCTCGGGGCGCTGGGCCCTGGTATCGAACCGGGGGGCGGAAAGCGACTCCGTGGCGGTCGTCAGCTTTGATGAGGCTGACGGCTCGCTCGAGCTGGTGCACATGCACCCCACGTCCGGGCGTGAACCGCGCGATCTGATGTTCACCGCCGACGGCAGCCGGGTGGTGGTGGCCAACCAGGGTACGGACAGCCTCGTCGTGTTGGCCTTTGAGGATGCCACCGGCCGTCTCGAGGACTTGTCTAAGACCACCGTCCCCACGCCCGTGTGCCTGCGGACCGCGTAGAGCGCAGAGAAGGAGAAGTCGTGAAACAAATCGTGATGGACGGGCCCCGAAAGAGCCATGTGGAAGAAGTCCCTGAGCCGACGATCGCAGAGGACCAGATCCTGGTGAAGCTGACCTACACCGGGATGTGCCACTCGGAGTGGTACCCGTGGTCGACGGCCAAGCAGGGCGATGTCTTCGGCCACGAGACTGTTGGCGTCATCGCCCAGACTGGCGCCCGCGTCGAAGGTTTCGCCGTGGGCGAGCGGGTCACGGGCCTTGGCGGTGGTGGCTACAAGGAGTACATAGTCATGGACCCGGCCAAGACGCTCCACGTGCCCGACGACCTGAACGACGAGGACGCGTTGGCCGAGCCGCTGGCCTGCCTGCTCAGTGCCGCTACCAAGATGCCTCCGGCCATTCCTGGTGACCGGGTCGCGGTAGTCGGCACCGGGTACATGGGCCTCGGCATGGTCTCGCTGTTCAAGACCATGGGTTACGGCGACATTGTTGCCGTCGAACCGAGGGAGGAGGCCCGTGCCAACGCTCTAAAGCTCGGGGCCACCGAGGCTTATCACCCGTCCGATCTGCCCGAGGGTTACAAGCTGGACTGGCCGACGATCGGTCGGCCCGACCTGACCAGGGACGGCCATGCGGCCGATATCTTCAATATCGGTTTCCAGAACGTCGTCGAGTTCGCCGGCACCGAGAGCGCATTGCAGTTGGCGGGGGACATGGTCTGCGCCCACGGCCGTCTGGGTATCGGCGGCTACCACAATGACGGGCCGAGGACGATCGACTACGGCTTATGGAACTTCAAGGCGCTTACCGCGGTCAACTGCCACGAGCGCCGGATCATGTGGGAGGTGGACCTGAGCCGCCGGTGCCTGACGATGTTGTCCCAGGGCGTCTGGAAGTTCACCGGGCTCGCCTACCACGTGTACGACATGGAGGAGTTTGACAAGGCCAGCGAGGATATGGAGCAGCACGCCAACGGCTTCATCAAGGGCCTCGTCAGGTGTTGAGGACGCCGTAGGGGGAAAGGGACCAGGTTGTATGTGCGCGGGCCATCACGCTTGCGGGGCCCCGTTCCGAGCAGGGGACGACAGGTACTGGAAACTCCGACTTACGGCCTCCCAGATGTCGCCGCGGTACCCGTCCAACTCGACAACGTGCCAAAGCACCGCATCGTTAGCTTTCAGCACGCGATCGACATCCATCTTGCCGTCACCGACGGCGGACTGGTTGTCTGCCTCTGTGTTGATCGGCCCGTCTTTGATGTGGAGGTAGTGGGCCCGCTTGCCGAGCGAGCGCACAAAGTCGGCCGCATCGATCCCACCAACCTGCACCCAGTAGGTGTCAACCTCGACCGTCACGTCCGGATCGAGGCGGTCTAGGAACTTCTGGTAGGCAAGCTGGCCGTCCGGACCGCGTTCAAACTCCCACCAATGGTTGTGGTACCCCAACTCGACCCCGTGCTCTTTGGCCATTGGCAGAACGGCGTTAAAGGCGTCAGCGGCCCGGCCGATAGCAGCGTCGTCCGCAAAAGACTCTGGTTTCAGGCTCGGGAACACGGCCGTCGCGCCCAGTTCCGTAAGTTGACCGAATGTTGCCGCCGCCGTCTCGAGTGTGGGAAGGGGCGTATGTGCACTTGATAGCTCCAAACCGGCACTGGCTAACTCGGCCCTCATACTCGCGGGCGACAGACCGTACAGCCCGGCTGTCTCAACCGCGCCGTAACCGATCCTCTTCAACGACGCCAGCGTCGCCGGCAACGACCGCTCGGCTTCTTGGCGCACAGTCCACATCTGTATGGAAATTCTGGCCATTTATGAAAATCCCTCCTATGGGTTTTCCCAGTTGTGTCCCTCAGCGGGGTGCTGCCCTCGAGCTTGAAACCGAGCCTTGTTTGTCATCTTCGGCGACTAACGCTCCGGCCCGATCCACTCGCTCTCGGGTGGTACCAGTTCGGAAAGTTGTTGCCAAAGGCCGTCGGGCATCTCCAGGGAGGCGAGGCCGACCAGTTCGTCGACGTGGGCCGGAGTGGCGGTCCCCACGACGGTCGACGCGATGCGGGGGTCACGTAGCGAGAACTTGAGAGCGGCCGCCCGCAGGGGGACACCGTGCGCCTGGCACGCCCTCTCCATGGAGCGCACGCGGTCGATGAGCCCGGCGCTGGCCTTGCTGTAGGCGTAGGAGCTCACGGCGCCCGGGCCCTTGGCCAGCATCCCGCCCCCGTACACGGCCGCGTTGACCACGGCGACGCCGGCCGCCACGGCCTGGTCTATCAGGGGCTCGGCCGAACGGTCGACCAGGGTGTAGCGGTTGTGCGTGAGCAGCACCTCGAACGCGCCCGTAGCCAAGAACCGCTGCATGAGCCTGACGGGACCGCCCGCGACCCCTATGTGTTGCGCCAAACCCTCGTCGCGCATCGCGACCAGGGCCTCGACCGGCCCGGCGGGGGCCATGGCCCCCTCGAAGGTGATCTTGTCGGGATCGTGCAGGTAAAGCAGCTGGAACCGGTCGGCCCCGAGCCTTTCGAGGCTCTCCTCGGCCGAACGGCGGGCCCGGTCGCCGCTAAAGCTACCGGTAATGGGATCAGGGTCGACCTTGGTGGCCAGGACGAAACCGTCCGGGAGCCCGCCGCGCTCGGCGATGGCGGCACCAATGCGGCGTTCGCTCTCGCCGTTGCTGTAACCGTTGGCCGTGTCGAGGAAGTTGATGGGGCTATCGAAAACATGTTGGACGGTCCGGACGCCCCGCTCGTACTCGACGTCCTCGCCGAACACCCGGGGCACGCTGCCGAGGGGCGACGCGCCCACGCAAATGGCCGTTACCATCAGCGAGGTGCGCCCGAGGCGTCTGAGGGGCAGTGCGCCGGGCGCGCCCTCCGCCGCCGGTCGGGGTTGGTCCACCGTCATTCTCCTGGTAAGAGCCCGTTGCGGGACACGACCCCCGCGTACCACAGGGCGCTGGACTTGGGGATCCGCTCCCGGGTCTTGAAGTCGACCCAGACGAGCCCGAAACGCTGAGAATACCCGTCGGCCCACTCGAAATTGTCGAGGAGGCTCCAGCAGAAGTACCCGCGCAGGTCGGCACCGGCGGCGATGGCGTCGTGAGCCGCTTTGAGGTGCCGATCGAGATATTCGGTCCTCTCGGGGTCATTGACAGCCCCGTCCGGGCCCACGTAGTCGGGGAAGGCGGCGCCGTTCTCGGTCACGTACAGGGGCAGATGCCCGTACTCGGTGTCGATCCGGGTCAGGAGCTGTGTCAATCCCTCGGGCTCGATGGGCCATCCTTTCCCGGTTACGGGGACAGCAGGGCTCGGACGCCCCCACGCCCGCAGGAAGTCGGGGAAGGGCTGGTCTCCCGGGAGCGGAGCACCTTGGGCGGCGGCCACGGTTTGGCAGAAGTAGTAGTTGACGCCCAGGAAGTCGACCGGGGCCTGGACAGTTGCCAGGTCGTCAGGACGTACGTGGTCCTCGCCCACGAGCGGGCGGAGAAGGCCGGCCAGGTCCTCGGGGTACTCGCCCCGCAAGACGGGATCCAAGAACCAGCGGTTGGCATAGCCGTCGACCCGAGCAGCCGCTTCGACATCGGCCGCCGACCCGGAGGCGGGACGGGCCGGACTGAGGCTGAGGGTGATGCCCACGCTGGAGCCCGGGGCCATCACCGACCTCACCGCGCGGGCGGCCAGCCCATGGCCCAACAGCAGGTGGTGGGCGGCGCGATAGGCCGAGGAAAGGTCGGCCACCCCCGGTGCGTGGATGCCGTTCCCATATCCGAGGTGGGCTGACACCCATGGCTCGTTCAGAGTGGTCCATAGGCGCACCCCGTCTCCCAGGCGCCGCACGACCTCTTGTGCGTAGTCGGCGAAACGACCGGCAGTGTCCCGGTTGGTCCACCCCCCGGCGTCCTGGAGCGCCTGGGGCAGGTCCCAGTGGTAGAGGGTGACGGCAGCGGCGATGCCGTGCTCGGCCAGGTAATCCAGGAGCCGGCGGTAGAAGTCCAGGCCGGCCTGGTTGAAAGGTCCCGCGCCGTCGGGCTGCACCCGGGGCCAGGCGACCGAGAACCGGTAGGAATTGAGGCCGAGCCGAGCCATCAGCTCCACGTCTTGGCGCCAGAGGTGATAGTGGTCGCAGGCGATGTCGCCGGTGTCGCCGTGGAACACTTTGCCCGGTGTGTGGCAGAACGTGTCCCAAATGGACCGGCCCCGCCCGTCCTCGGAAACAGCGCCTTCGATCTGGTAGGAGGCCGTGGCCGTTCCCCACAAGAAGTTGTCCGGAAAGCTGTACATGGGCCTTGGATGATAGGGCAGGGGCCGGCCAGACCAGATCGGCGCAGGTCGGGGGGCCTCCCTCTGCGCTACTCTGGGGGGCCTCAGGGCCCGGGGGCCGCAGTGCCGCCGGCTCGTTCCGTCTCAGGCCCTTCCGGGAGTAGAGCGTTGCCCAGACCAAAGATCAGTGGCGCCGCGCTCGCACCGCTCGTCGTCGCCCTGCCCTTGGTGGCGGAGGCCGTGCGGGCGGCCACGACCCACGCCGGCACTTGGTTCTGGGGCGACCAGGCGCTCATCGACCTCGAGGCCCACAACAGCCTCATTGGGCGCAACCTGCTCGGTGTCTACGACCGCTACGGATGGCACCACCTCGGGCCCTTCTGGTTGGCGCTGCTCGGGGTGTTCCGCTGGCTCGGGGCCGGGTCCTCGGTCGCCCTGGTCGTGGGCAACGACCTGGTGCAGGCGGCCGCCGCCGCCGCCATAGTCGTGGTCGCCATGCGGCTGCGGCCCGGCCTCACCGGCTGGTGGGCCGCTCTGGTGCTGCTGGGCTACGAGTGGTCTTTCGGGGCCGAGCGCCTGGGCACGGTCTGGGCCCCCTATGCCATCGCCCTGCCCGCCGCCCTCCTCGTCCTGCTCGTGGCCGACATCGTCTCCAGCCGTAACCCATGGCCGCCCACCATTGGCGCTGTCGTCTGCGCTTCGTTCTTGTGCCAGACCGACATCAGTACCGCCGTCGTGGCCGGCGCCCTTGTCATGGCCACCCCGCTACTGCGCCTGGCGGCCGGCGCCCGGCTCCGCCGAAGTGCCGACGGTCGCCGCGCTGCCGACGGTCGCCGCGGTGCCGCCCGAGCCGTCGGCGGTCTGTGGAAATTTCAGCCGGGGTGGGGCTGGGCGACAGGCAGGTGGCGCCGGTCCCTCGCCGTGCTCGTCGTCGTAGTGGTGGTGCTCTGGTTGCCCACCATCATCCAACAGCTCACGACCAGCCCGGGCAACATCGTCCAGGCCTACCGCTTCCTCTCCAAGCACCCGGGCCACCAGCCATGGGGGGACGCGCTGCAAGCGGCCGGGACCATCTTCGGCTCGTTCCCGTTGCGTCTCGGCGAACAGGTGTCCAAGCGGGACTCCGACCCGGGCTGGCTCGTCGCCGGCTCAGTGGGGCAGCGTCCCTGGTTCCTGGCCTATCTGGTGGTCACCGCGGGAGCGGCCGTGTACGGCTTCGTGCGCCGCCGGCGGGCCGCCGCCTCGCTGGCGGCGGCGACCACTGTGGCCATGCTGGCCGCAGTATGGTCCGTCCACCTCGCCTACGGCCCGCTGTACCCCTACCTCGTCCTGTGGACGGGCGCCCTGGTGGTCCCGGCTCTCACGGGATGGTGGCTGGCCCTGGCGCCGCCGCTGGCTTCCCCCGCCAGAACCAAGGTGTCCTCGGTCAGGGACCGGGCGGCGGGCCGGTCCTGGGGAGCCCGTCTGGTGGGGGCGAGCCGGCCCTCGGGCCTCGTGCTGCCGGTCGTAACCCTCGGTGCCGCGCTTGCCATGGGCGGTGCCTTCGGGGCCACCTCCGACCCGATGGCCGGCCCGCCTTCCCACCTGGCCCGCCGGTCGTGGGAGTCAGTTGCGGCGGCGGCACTCGCGCCACGGGTCAGGACCCTTTACGTTGACATTGTCAACGCCGACGCCATGCCGGATGCCGCGGCCATAGCCGATCAGGCTGTCCGCCACGGCCTCCGGGTCGAAGTCAACCGGTCCGCCCTATATTTCCTGGACCCCTCCTTTGCCCCGACGGCGGTGGCTCAACTGAAGGTCATCGTGTGCTGCGGGCGCAGCGACCACGGCAGCGTGCCGGCCGGGGCCGAGTTCGAGGCGAGGGTCGGAGGCCAACGGATCTATATTTCCACTGCTGGTTACCGGCCGGTCACAGGCAGGCCCGTAGTCACACAGGCCGTCAGTCGGGCTCGGTAGCCGCGTCTATGAGAGGTTTACGAGTATGAGAGCTTCACGAGGAGGCACAAATGCGCCCCGACCCGGCACCGTCAGTCGCAGAGAGCATGGCCCGAGTAGCGGAGATCGGGCTCCTGCCCGTGGTCGAGCTTCCTGACCTAAAGCTCGCCGAGCCCCTTTTCGAGGCCCTGTCGGCCGGCGGCCTCCCCGCCGCTGAGATCACGCTGCGCACGGCCGCGGGACTGGACGGGATCCGGCTACTGGTCGAGGCCTTCCCGACGGGGTTCATCGGCGCCGGCACCGTGCGCTCGGTCGAAGACGCCGCCCGGGTGATCGATGCCGGGGCGCGTTTTGTGGTCTGCCCGGGCACCGATCCCGAGCTGGTCGCCTATTGCTGCGAGCGCCAGGTCCTGGTCATGCCCGGCGTCTGCACCCCGAGCGAGATCCAGGCCGCCTTGCGGGCCGGTGCCGCGCCGCTGCTCAAGTTTTTCCCGGCCGAGCCCTTGGGGGGCGTTCCGTTCCTCAAGGCGCTGGCGGGGCCCTTCGGCGAGGTCCGTTTTGTCCCCACCGGAGGGATAAACGCCGCCAATCTGGAGACCTATTTGAGCCTCCCGCAGGTGGCGGCGTGCGGGGGGAGCTGGATGGTGACCAAAGCCCTGCTGGCCGAGCGCGACTTCGTCAAGATCCGGGACCTCACCGCCCAGGCCGTTGGCATCGTCGCCGCCTCTGCGGTCTCCCGTGGCTGAAGGGCCTCTCGCCCTGCGCCCGGCGGCCGGGTGCCGCTGGGACCTCGTCGCCGCCGGCGAGGTGATGTTACGTCTCGACCCCGGCGACGGCCGTATCGCCACCACCCGCAACTTCCAGGTCTGGGAAGGCGGCGGCGAGTATAACGTCGCCCGGGGCCTGCGCCGTTGTTTCGGCCTGCGCACCTCCGTGGTGACGGCCCTGGCCGATAACCCGATCGGGCGCCTCATCGAGGACCTGCTCCTACAGGGGGGCGTGGACATCTCTCACCTTCGCTGGGCCCCCTTCGACGGCATCGGCCGCAGCGTACGCAACGGGCTCAACTTCACCGAGCGTGGCTTCGGGGCCCGGGCGGCACTCGGCTGCTCGGACCGCGCCAACAGCGCCACCAGCCAGTTGCAGCCGGGAGAATTGCCCTGGGGCGATATCTTCGGCTCTGAGGGCGCCCGCTGGTTCCACACCGGCGGTATTTTCGCCGGGCTGTCCGAAAGCACGGCCGCGGTGGCCGCCGAGGCCATGTCCGCGGCTCGCCAGGCCGGTACCACGGTGTCTTACGACCTCAATTTCCGGCCTTCGTTGTGGAAGGCGGCGGGCGGCGCGCAACGGGCCGTGGAAGTCAACCGGCGGCTGGTGGCCATGACGGACGTCCTTTTCGGCAACGGGGACGATTTCAGCTCCGCTCTGGGCTTCGACGTCGCTGATGCCGGCTCCACCCATGCCGCGCTGGACGTCGAGAGCTATGGCGCCCTGTTGGCCCGGGTGGCGGCCGAGTTCCCGTCCCTCAAGGTGATCGCCAGCAGCCAGCGGCGCGTGCGCTCGGCCAGCCGCAACCACTGGGGCGCCATTTGCTGGGCGGGCGGTGAGCTTTATGCCCACGACATGCCCGACGACCTCGAGATCCTGGACCGCGTCGGCGGGGGCGACTCCTTTGCCTCCGGGCTCATTTACGGCCTGATAACCGAGATGCCAGTCGACCAGGCGCTGCGTTACGGAGTGGCCCACGGCGCCCTGGCCATGACCACTCCCGGGGATACGTCGATGGCGACCCTGGCCGAGGTGGCCCGGTTGGTCGGAGGGGGTTCGGCCTGGGTCCTCAGGTAGCTTTAAGGCCCATGACGCCGGAACCGGGGCACCTGGCCCTCCTCCTCGACTCCTCCCTTCATGACCACCGTCTCGAGCGGGACATAATCGAAGCCGCGGGCGGGAGGCTGGCCATCACCGGCGTGGGCGTGTGGGAAGACCAAAACGAACAACAGGTCCTCGACCAACCGCTCCTGGCCGAGGCTGCGGTCATCCTGGTGGAGCACGCGCCCGTTACGCGGCGCGTGCTCGAGAGAGCGAGCTCGTGCGCCCTTGTCGTCCGCTACGGCGTGGGTGTCGACAACGTCGATATCCCGGCCGCCACCGCCAACGGGATCTGGGTCGCCAACGTCCCCGACTACGCCACCGACTCCGTGGCCGACCATGCCATCATGTTGCTGCTCGCCGTGGCCCGGGACCTGCGGGGCTTCAGCGAAAACGTCCGCCAGGGCAGCTGGCGCGGCGCTACCGAGCAGCACATGCCCCTGGTGCTCCACGGCCGGTCCCTCGGTATCGTCGGCTATGGCCGCATCGGCAGCGCCACCGCCCGACGGGCCCTGGCGATGGGCCTCAAGGTGTACGCCTACGACCCGTTCGTGCCGCCGGAAAAAATGACCGGGGACGGCGTAGTTGCCTGCCCCGACCTGGAGACGCTCCTGAAAGAGCGTGACTTCTTGTCCCTGCACTGCCCTCTGACCGAACTGACGCACCACCTCATCTCCGAGGAGGCGCTGGCGCTGACCAAGCCGGGCGTCATCATTGTGAACACGGCTCGGGGGCCGGTCATAGACCTGGTGGCCCTCCAGGCCGCCCTGGGCACAGGCCATGTGGCCGGCGCCGGCCTCGACGTTTTCGACCCCGAGCCCCTGCCCATCGGTCACCCCCTGCGGGCGCACCCGCGTGTGGTGGCCACCCCGCACGTGGCCTACCTGTCCGATCGTTCGTTCGTGGAACTGCGGACCAAGGCGGCCCAAAATGCGGCTGCGGTACTGCGGGGCGAGCCCCCTATCTACCCCGTGAACGACCCTGCCCACCCCCGGCGTCTTTCGACGGGAGCCGGCCCCGACACCTGAGCCCATTTCCGGCCGCGCTGGCTGACCGGCCCCCCCGGCTGCCTTGCGGGCGGTACGGGCTGGCGCCGGGCCGCCCGGGCTGCGCGCCGGGCCGGGGGTGGTAGGCTCATATTCCTAGCTGACTTACCTGAGAAGGGGTTGCTGTGCTGTCAACGATTTTTTCGGGTAGCGACGACCTGATAGTCATCCTTGTCGCGGTGGTGGTGCTTTTCGGGGGGAGGCAACTTCCGAAGCTGGCCAAAAACACAGGCGAGGCCTTGCGGGAATTTCGCAAGGCTCATTCCGAAGCCGAAGCGGGGACGACCCCGGCCGCCAATCCGGTGGCGGGCGCGACGTCCACTCCCGTCCTGCCGATGGCCCCCGTCGCCCCGGTCCTGGTCCAGGCCCCGCCTGCGGCGGCGACAGGCGACTATGTGACGGTCACTCGGGGGGAGCTCGACGCGCTCCTGGCCGAGCGCACCGCCCACGCAAAAGCGGAAGCGGTCCCGACCGACAACTGAGCTTCGCCGGGAGGCCTTGGGCGGCCACGGGCCGTGAAGATAGTGGCCACGGGCGGTGATGGACGGTGGCGAGAGGGCCACGAGTACTGATAGCAGCGTCCGCTTGGGCTTCTGAGCTGGGGACATCCGCACTTCTGAGGTTGTGCTGGGCGCCATAAGGTCTTAAGTCCCCCGGTGCGTGACCGATGGTAATTGGGTGAAGACCCTGGCCCCACCGCGCGCCGCAGTTCTGCCGGTGCTGGACCTGAGCGACCGGGGCGTGCCTAGCGCGCCAGGCGTCACCGCCAAAACCAAGAAGTCCCGGATCTGGATGTGGTTCCTGGTTTTCGAGGCCGTCGTCGCCCTGATCTACTTCCCTTTCGGGATCCCCTCCGGCAAGCCCCGGATGCTCGGCTTCATCCCGTGGATGGAGTGGGACGGACAGGTCCCGGCGTGGGCGGTGTTGGGACTGTCGTCGGTGGCCGCCATCGCTTACGGCGCCAGGCGGTACCGGCCCAGGGCGAAGCTCGCCTGGTGGTTCATCGGCGCCGGCGTAACCCTTTTCATATCCGGGGACACGATCTATAAGACCTGGCACCAGATAATGGGCCAGCAGAACATCCCGTTCCCGTCGTTTATCGACGCCATCTACATCACCATGTACCCGGTCCTGGCCGTCGGCTTGCTTCTCCTCGTGCGGGCACGCCTACCCGGTGGTGACAAGGCCGGCCTGCTCGACGCCCTGATCGTCACCCTGGGCCTGGCCCTGCTGTCATGGATTTTCCTGATCGGTCCCAACGTCCGGGCCCCGGGAGGGATGCTCGTCCGTTTGACCGCCGCCGCCTACCCGCTGGGCGACGTGCTGCTGCTGGCCATGTTGGCTCACCTCTGGAGCGCCGGGGGGTTGCGCAACCCTGCTGGGCGCCTACTGGCCATCGGGACCCTGGGGACGCTGGTGGCCGACTCGGTCTACGGCCTGGCTGGGCTGCACTCCAGCTGGAACTGGCACGACGGTAACCCGTTCGATCTCGGGTGGATCGTCTTCTATAGCTGCTGGGGGGCGGCCGCCCTGCACCCGTCGATGCGCCAACTGTCGGAGCGCCGGCCGGTGGCGGCCCTGCTCACGAGCCGTTCTCGCCTGGCCCTGCTCGGCGCTATCACCCTCATCGCCCCGGTCGGGCTGCTCGTCGAGACCTCGGTGGGCAAGCCGGTTGACGCGCCGGTCATAGCCGCCGTCGCCGGGATCATGTTCTTCCTCGTCGTGCTGCGCATGTCAGGCGTCGTCTCCGCTCACAAACAGGCCGTGGCCCGGGAGCAGGTCATGCGCCGGGAGGCGGCGGAGCTGGTGGGCGCAACCGGCCGTACCGGCATCAACGAGGCCACCGTACGGGCCGTGAGCGACCTGGTCGGCGGGCACGCCGAGGCCTATTCCGTGAGCCTGGCTCTAGCCGGCGCACCCGGCGAGTTCAAGGTGGTGGCCGCACGGGGGACGCCGGACCGTAACCCCCAGTTCGACCTGGGCACTCTGGCCAACGAGGCGTGGGAGGCGCTGAACGCGGGGCGCGCCGTACGGTGCCGGGCCGCCGTACCGGAGGACGTCCCGGCGGGCACGGTCGGGGAGTGGTTGTTCCTTTGCCCCATCGTGACGGGCGAAAAACTGAAGGGCGTCATCGTGGTCGGGCCTCCGACGAGTTGCCCATCGACCTCACCAACACGCTGGAGACCCTGGCCGCCCAGGTCGGCCTGGCCCTCGACCGCGAGGACCTGACTGACGCCTTCCACGCCCGGCGTAGCGAGTTGCGGTTCCAGACGCTCGTACAGAGCGCCTCCGACGTCATCCTCATCGCCCGGCCCGACACGACCATTACCTACCAGACGCCCTCAGCCCAACGCACCCTCGGGTACGAACCGGGGGCGCTGGAGGGCCGGCGGGTCACTTCGCTGATCCACCCCCAGGACGTGGAAAGGGCCATCGCCCTCTACGGCGGGGTGGCTTTCCGCGCCGGTACGTCGGCTACGGCCGAATGGCGGGTACGCCACAGCGACGGCTCCTGGCGGGACGTGGAGGTGGTCACCAACAACATGCTGGGCGAACCGACCGTCGAGGGCATCGTGCTCACCCTGCGCGACGTGACCGAGCGCAAGCGCCTGGAGGACGAACTGAAACACCAGGCCTTCCACGACGCCCTGAGCGGTCTGGCCAACCGGCACCTGTTCCGGGACCGCCTCGAGCATGCCCTGGCCCGGGCGGCGCGCTCTCTGACATCGCTCGCCGTGCTGTTCTTGGACCTCGACGACTTCAAGCTCGTCAACGACAGCCTGGGCCATGCCGTGGGCGACGAGCTGCTGGTCGCGGTGGCCGGACGCCTGATGGGCTCGCTGCGCTCGGGTGACACGGCCGCCCGCTTCGGTGGCGACGAGTTTGCCGTCCTGCTGGAGGCGACCGAGGACATCTCCGACGCCCGCTTGGCGGCCGAGCGGATCCTGGCCGATCTGAAACCGCCGTTCTCGGTCAACGACCGCCTTATCCCGGTCCACGCCAGTGTGGGGATCGCCTATAGCAAGTGCGGCCTCGAGGGCCCGGCCGAGCTCCTGCAGGCGGCCGACGTGGCCATGTACGCGGCCAAGGCCAAGGGTAAGAACGGTTACGAGGTCTACCAACCTTCTCTGCAGGAGGCGGTGAGCGACCGTCTCGAACGCACCGCCGAGCTCCAGCAGGCCGTCGACGAAGACCAGTTCATCCTTTTCTACCAGCCCATAGTCAGCCTGAACGGTGGCCAGGGCATCGCCCTCGAGGCCCTGATCCGCTGGCAGCACCCCGAGCGGGGCCTGATCGAGCCCAACGACTTCATCCCCCTGGCCGAGGAGACGGGCCTCATAATCCCCATCGGCCGCTGGGTACTGCGCGAGGCGTGCCGCAAGGCCCGCCTCTGGCAGGACGAGCACAACTTGGGCGGGAGGCTGAGGATGAACGTCAACATCTCGGCCCGCCATTTCCAGCACGAAGGGCTCATCGCCGATGTGTCCGAAGCCTTGCGGGAGTCCCGGCTGGAGCCGGGCTGCCTGGTCCTCGAGATAACCGAGGGATTGCTGGTGCACGACGCCGATGCGGTCATCGCCCGCATGCTCGAGATGAAGGCGCTGGGCGTTTGTTTTGCCATCGACGACTTCGGGACCGGCTATTCGTCCCTCAGCTATTTGAAGCGGTTCCCCGTCGACATATTGAAAGTCGATAAATCGTTCGTCGACGACGTCGGCGACTCGGACCGGGCCTTGGCCCTGGCCGAGGCCATCGTGCAACTGGCCCGGTCCCTCAACCTGGACACGGTGGCCGAAGGTATAGAAAAGTCCCGCCAGGCCGACGGCCTCAGGTCCCTTGGCTGCGGCTACGGGCAGGGCTTCTTTTTTGCCCGGCCCGTCGGGCCCGACGACATGGAGCGGCTCCTGCCGCTGATGGCATCGGGAGAGCTCTCCGCCCAGGCCCAAGAAATCGTTGGAGGATAAACCATAAATGACGAACACGTGGGCAGGGCCGACAATGGCCACCCTGGCACACCCGCCTGAGCGGGCGCGGGCGGACAGCCGTTGGGCCGATCTGGAGCGCTTGCGTTCCTCCCACCCGATGATGGACGCCGTCATCGAGGAGGTCAGGGGCCGGCGTATCCGGGTGGGCGACAAGTGGCTGTGCGATTTCGCCTCCTGCAACTACCTCGGTTTCGACCTTCACCCCGAGATCATGGCGTCGGTGGAGGGCGCCATCCGCCAGTGGGGCACCCACCCGAGCTGGTCGCGACTGCTCGGGAACCCGCGTCCTTACTTGGAAATCGAGGACCAGCTCACCGAACTGCTCGGGGCGCCCGACACGCTGGTACTGCCCACGATCACGCTCATCCATACTTCGGTGGTCCCGGTGTTGGCCGGCCAGGGCGCAGTGCTGGTGGACGCCCAGGCCCACAAGACCATCTATGAGGGGGCGGCCATCGCCCGGGGCGCGGGCGCCACCCTCCACCGGGTCAGGGCCAACGACCCCGGGCACCTCGAAGAGGTCCTACGCTCGGTACCCGCCCACATGTCGAGGATTTTCTGCCTCGACGGGGTCAACAGCATGACGGGCAACGCGCCCGACCTGGCGGAGTACGCTCGCATCTGCCGAGAGTACGACGCTCTGCTGTACGTGGACGACGCCCACGGCTTCGGGGTCATCGGGGAACGGCCCACCGACGAGATGCCCTACGGGCACCGGGGGAACAGCATCGTCCGCTATTTCGACGAAAGCTACGACAATGTGGTCCTGGTCGGCGGCTTCTCCAAGGCCTATTCGTCCCTGGCCGCGTTCATGGCCCTGCCCACCTGGCTCAAGAACCACCTGAAGGTGGCCGCCGCGCCGTACCTTTATTCGGGCCCGTCGCCTATTGCGTCCCTGGCTACCGTTCTGGCCGGTTTCAGGGTCAACGACGCGCGAGGCGACGACATACGCACCTCGTTGCGGCTGAAGACCAAAGCCGTACTGGACCAGGTGCACAGGTTAGGTTTACGAACGCTGAACACATCGGGTTTCCCGGTCATCGAGCTCCCCCTGGGCCACGCCGACGACATCGACCTAGTAGGGCGGTTCCTTTTCGACCGGGGAATTTACGTCACCCTGGCCGCCTACCCACTGGTGCCGCGGTCCCAGGTCGGTTTTCGGGTGCAGGTGACGGCGGCCAACGACGACAGTGAGATCGAACAGCTCAACGGGGTCCTGGCCGAGCTCGCCGAGCGCTTCGAAATGCAGCGGGCGCAGCCACCCGGCTCCTAGGGTGCGCGCCGCGTGCTGATCACGGCGCCCTTGCGCCGACGGGACTTCCGGCTCCTATGGACCGGCATGGCCGTCTCGCTGCTGGGCGACGGCATTTTCATCGTGGCCGTGGCCTGGCAGGCGTACGCCATTTCTGACCACCCGTCGGCGCTGGCTTACGTGGGGGTGGCCACGTCCGTGCCCCAGTTGGTGTTCTTGCTCGTCGGGGGGGCAGTGTCGGACCGGCTCTCCCGGCGCACCGTACTGTTCTGGGCAGACATCGTGCGCGCCCTGGCCGTGGGCGCGTTGGCCGTCGTGGTGGCCGGGCGCTCGGCCCGCCTCTACGAGCTCTGCCTGGCGGGGGCCGTGATAGGCACCGCCACCGCCTTCGCCTCGCCGTCATTCGACGCCCTGGTCCCACAGCTCGTCCCCGGCCCGGAGCTGGTCCAAGCCAACGCCATCGAGCAGTTCGCCCGCCCCTTCGCCCTCCAGCTGGCCGGCCCGGCGGTGGGCGGCGTGGCCGTCGCCCTCCTGCGCCCATGGGGGGCTTTCGCCCTGGACGCCACCAGCTTCGTCTTCTCTGCCCTGTGCGTGAGGCGAATGGCGGCCATCGACGGGTACCGGGTGGCGACGGGCCCCAGTCACGGGGTTGGCCTGGGCCAAGAGGCCGGTGCCGGGCACCGTGCCAGCCTGCGCCGAGAGGTCGGCGAGGGCTTGCGTTACGTCCGCAGCCAGGTGTGGCTGTGGGGGACTTTCCTTTCTGCCACCTTCACTTATCTGCTCTTCATCGGCCCTACCCAGGTCCTGTTGCCGTACATCGTGCGCAACAGCCTCCACCAGGGAGCGTCCACCTACGGGGTGGTGCTGGCCGCCGGCGGGGTCGGGGCCCTCGTCGGGGCTGTTTTCTCCGGGTACCGCCCGCACCCCCGGCGCCCCATGCCATGGATCTACGGCTGGTGGACGCTGGCCACTCTGGCCGTGGCCGGGTACGGACTGGCCACCAGCTCCTGGGGCCTCGCCGGTGCCGCTGTGGTGGTAAACGGGGCCGAGGCCGCCGGCACCGTCGTCTGGGCCACGGTCAAGCAGCGCCGGGTCGTGAACAGCATGTTGGGCCGGGTGTCCAGTATCGACTGGGCCATCTCGACGGCCCTGCTACCGCTCAGCTACGCCCTCACGGCCCCGGTGGCGGAGGTCCTGGGTGTCCGCAGTACCCTCGTCGGGGTGGGCGTCCTCGGCGCGATTGTGACCGCCGGTTTCCTGTTGCTGCCCGGCATGCGCGCCGGCGACCTGGTCATGGCGGACGCCAACGCGTCGACGTTCAGTACGTCGGCATAATCAGTACGTCAGCATAAACTGACGGGATCCGGGAAAATTCGAGCGCGCCTCGTCGGGCGCTGGCGGCGCGGCTGGCCGAGGCGGGCTGCGTGGCCCCCTACGAAGAGGCGGACGAGCTCGTGGACGCTGCCGGCGGGGACGCCGAGCTCCTCGTGCGCCTCGTCGCCCGCCGGGTAAGAGGCGAACCGCTGGCCTGGGTGACCGGTTCGGTCATCTTCGCCGGCCATCGTGTCGTGGTCCACCGCGGCGTCTATGTGCCCCGATGGCAGACCGAGGCCCTTGTCCGGCGGGCCGTCCAACTCTTGCCCCCCGACGGTCTCGCCGCCGACCTGTGCACGGGGTCGGGCGCCATCGCCTTGTCGTTGGGCCGGGCGCGGCCGGGGGCGCGGGTAGTGGCCACCGACATCGACCCGCTCGCCTGCCGGTGCGCGGCCGACAACGGCGTGGAGGTGTACACCGGCCACCTGGCCGAGCCATTGCCGGGCGGGCTCCGCGGGCGCGTCGACGTCGTCGTCGCCGTCGTGCCCTACGTGCCCAGCGAGGAGCTCGTCTTCCTGCCCCGCGACGTCCGCGAGTACGAGCCCCGTCACGCCCTCGACGGAGGGCTGCACGGTACGACGGTCCTCGACCTGGCCGTCCGGGCCGCCGCCGGCCTGCTGCGCCCCGGCGGGTCGGTGCTCCTCGAGGTCGGGGGGGACCAGGACCACGCCCTGGCCGGCGTGCTCGAGGAGTCCGGTTTCGGTCCTCTGGTACGCCATGAGGACGACGAGGGGGACCTGCGGGCCATCGAGGCCAGGCTGTTGCTCACCGGTCGCAGCTAGGGTTACGGGCATGTCTGGCTCATCTGCAGGAGGGCCCGGTCAGCTCGAGAGCGGGCGGTTCCACGTACCCACGCCGGCGTTCCTGTTCGACCTCGACGGGACCCTGGTGGACTCGGTCTACCAGCATGTAGCTGCTTGGCAGGAGGCTCTGACAGCGTGCGGGATCCCGCTGTCGGTGTGGCGCATCCACCGGCGCATCGGCATGAGCGGGGGGCTGTTCCTCAGCGCCCTGCAGCGCGAGACCGGCGTCACCCTCGACGCCGAGACCCTGACGCGGCTGTCGACGTTGCACCGGGAGGGCTACCTGAGCCGGGCGGGCAGCGTCGTTCCTCTGCCCGGCGCTCGCGAACTGCTGCGGGCGCTCAGCGACCACGAGGCGCCGTTCGCCATCGCCACCAGCTCGGCGCAGAAGGTCGCAGAAGTGGGCCTGGCCCTGCTCGAGCTCCCAGACCATGTCCCGGTCGTGACCCGGGACCTGGTCGAGCGGGCCAAGCCGGACCCCCACCTGTTCCTGGCCGCGGCCGAACGCCTGCACGTCGGCCCCGCCCGGGCCTTCGTGGTGGGCGACAGCATCTGGGACCTCCTCGCTGCCCAGCGGGCGGGCGCTCTCGGCATAGGCCTCTTGTCCGGTGGCTACGGGCCCGAGGAGCTCCAGGCCGCCGGCGCCTACCGCGTCTACCAGGACCCGGCCGACCTTTTGGCCCACCTGGAGGAAGTCGGGGTGCGCCCCGCCAGCTGACCGGGGCGTATAGTCCCGGACTGTGCCTACAGTCCCACCTACCACGCTCGGGCCCCGTCCGTTCCGTACCGTGATCGAGCCGTTCCGCATCCACGCCGTCGAACCCTTGCGCATGGTGACGCCCGAACACCGGGCCCAGGCCATCGCCGAGGCGGGCTACAACCTGTTTTCCCTGCGCGCCGAGGACGTGCTCATAGACCTGCTCACGGACTCGGGGACGGGGGCGATGAGCCGGGACCAGTGGGCCGCCGTCCAGCACGGCGACGAGTCGTACGCCGGGTCACCTTCGTGGTACCTGTTCCGCGACGCGGTTACCGAGCTTTTCCCCTTCCGCCACATCATCCCCACCCACCAGGGCCGGGCCGCGGAGAAGATCCTCTTCAGCGTGGTCGGCGGCCCGGGCAAGTTCGTGCCCAACAACACCCACTTCGACACCACCAGGGCCAACGTCGAGTCCACCGGGGCCGAGGCCGTCGACCTCGTGATCGCCGAGGGACGAGACCCGCGCAGCCGGCACCCGTTTAAGGGCAACCTGGACGTCGATGCCCTGGAGGCGTTCGTGCGCCGGGTCGGGGCCGAGAACGTCCCCGTCGTCATGGTGACGGTGACCAACAACTCCGGCGGCGGCCAGCCGGTAAGCCTGGCCAACCTGCGGGCCGTACGGGAGGTGTGCAACCGGTACGGTCTGGCGCTGTTCTTGGACTCCTGCCGCTTCGCCGAGAACGCCTGGTTCATCCGCGAGCGCGAGGAGGGCCAGGGTGACCGCGAGGTGGCCGACATCGTGCGGGACATGGCGGCTCTGGCCGACGGGATGACCATGAGCGCCAAAAAGGACCCCCTGGCCAACATCGGGGGCTGGTTGGCCTGCAACGACGACGACCTGGCCGAGGCGTGCCGGAGCGTGCTCATCCTCACCGAGGGCTTCCCCACCTACGGGGGCCTGGCCGGCCGTGACCTCGAAGCCATAGCCCAGGGCCTGAAGGAGGCGGTTTCCCACGAGTACCTGCGCTACCGCACCCGCTCGACGGCCTACCTGGGCGAGGCTCTGGAGAAGCTGGGCGTCCCCGTGGTCGTCCCCATCGGCGGCCACGCCGTTTATATCGACGCCGGGACAATGCTGGCGCACATCCCGCCGCTCGAGTACCCCGGCCAGTCCTTGGCGGTGGCGCTTTACGGCACGGGCGGCATCCGCAGCTGCGAGATCGGGTCCGTGATGTTCGGGCGCCGGCCGGACGGGACCGAACAGGCAGCCGCCATGGAACTCGTGCGCCTCGCCATCCCCCGGCGCACCTACACCCAGAGCCACATCGACTACGTGATCGAGGTGTGCGAGCGGGTGCTCGAAGACGCCTCTCGGCTACGGGGCCTCAAGATCGTCCACGAGCCCCGCCAGCTCCGCCACTTCACGGCCCGGTTCGAGCCCCTGGGGTAGGGGCGGCCCCCTCAGTGACCGGCCACGGGATGGGGCTCGTAGGGCTCCTCCAGTGAGCTGACCTCCTCGGCACTGAGCTCGACGGACAGTGCTCCCACGAGGTCGGCCAGTTGTGCGGACCGGGTGACGCCGACTATGGGGGCGCTCACGACCGGTTTGCTCAACAGCCAGGCCAGCGCTACCTGAGCCCGGCTTAGGGAACGGGCCTCAGCCACCTTCGCCACCGCCTCGACGATGTGGCGGTCGCTGTCGCGGTACAGGCGCTTCCCAAACTCGTCGGTCTCGCTACGGGCCGTGGCCGTGTCCCAGTCCCTTGTCAGCCGGCCCCGGGCCAGCGGGCTCCAAGGGACCACACCGATCCCCTGGTCGGCGCACAGGGGCAGCATTTCTCTTTCCTCTTCCCGGTAGGCGAGGTTGTAATGGTCCTGCATAGAGACGAAGCGGGCCCACCCGTGGCGCTCGGCGGCATGGAGCATTTTGGAAAACTCCCAGGCGTACATCGACGAGGCGCCGACATAGCGGGCCTTGCCCGAGCGCACGACGTCGTCCAGAGCTTCCACCGTCTCTTCCACCGGGGTGCTGTGGTCAAATCGGTGGATCTGGTAGAGGTCGACATAGTCCACGCCCAGCCGGCGCAGGCTGTTGTCGATCTCGGACAGTATGGCTTTGCGCGACAGACCGGCGCCGTTAGGGCCGGGGTGCATACGGCCGTTGACTTTTGTCGCCAGCACGATCTCGTCCCGGTGGGCGTGTTCCCCGAGGACCTTGCCGACGATCTCCTCGCTGCTGCCGTCCGAGTAAACGTTGGCCGTGTCGAAGAAGTTGATGCCCGCATCAAGGGCCTGGCGGATGATGGGCCCGGCCGCGTCCTCGTCCAGGCTCCAGGAGTGGCCGCCCCTCTGCGGCTCTCCGAAGCTCATGCAGCCCAGGCAGATCCTCGAAACCTCGAGACCGGTCGAACCTAACCTCGTGTACTCCACTTGCGTCCTCCTCCAGTTGTGGACCTTTCAGGCCCCACAGCGTCCAGGGTCAAAGGTTAGGGCCCTGGATGAGCATCAGCGACGAGGAGTGGCGCTGGCCGTTGACGCCTAGCCAGGCGATGGTCACCTTCTGGCCCACCTTGTACACGGCCATCCGGCCCGTGAGCGCGGTGGGCGAGCCGACCGTGTGCCCGTCCACCCCCACGATGACGTCGCCGGCGGCCAGCCCGGCCTTTTCCGCCGGTGCCCCGCTGACCACATCGAGGATGACGGCGCCGTTGCCGGTGGGGGCGTGGTAGGTCGAGGGCGCGCTACCGAAGATGGTCGAAGTGGACCCAAGGCCGGTGCAGCCGTCCTGGCCTTCGGCGCAGGCCACCGAGGTCACCTCCACGCCCATAATGGCATGCGGCCCGATCTGGACGGTGGTGCTCGCCTTGCCGGCGTAAACGAGGCGGGCAATTGCCATGGCCTTGTCTATGGGTATGGCGAAACCGACGTTGGAGGCGCTCTCGCCTGAGCTGGTGGTCGACGCCTCGGCGGTGTTCATGCCGATGACGTCGCCGGCCGCGTCGACGAGTGGGCCTCCGGAATTGCCCGGGTTTATGGGCGCCGACGTCTGGAACATTTTGCTCAGGCTCTCGGTTTGCCCCGTGCTCGGGTTGCTCACGTTGATAGAGCGGTTCATGGCGGAGATCAGGCCGCTTGTCACCGTCTCCTGGCCCGGCAGGGCCAGGGCATTGCCTATTGCCACCACCGGGTCGCCCACTTTGATGGCGCTGGAATCACCGATCGTCACCGTCTTGAAGCCGGATCCGCCCTGCAACTGGAGCAGGGCGATGTCGTCGGTGGCGTCCGTGCCCAAGACCGTGGCCGTGTAGGACCTGCCCGAGCCGTCGACCTGGGCTTTGAGCGTCATGGAGCCGTCGATGACGTGGTTGTTGGTCAGCACCGTGCCCGAGGCAGTGATGATCATGCCCGTCCCCTCGTCACCACCGGCCGACCCGTTGGCGGTGATGTCGACGGTGGCCGGCTCGACGCGGGCGGCGATGGAGGAGACGTTGAGGTTAGAGCCGGGCGGGCCCTTGAGGATGGCCGTGGGGAGCCGGGAGCCGGAGGGGCTCGTGGACCTGTTGGTCACCGCCAGCGTGACCCCGGCGCCGGCCCCACCAGCGATGACGATGACCGCGACAAGCGCCACGACCCAGGGCACCCGGCGGGAGCGGGACGGCTCCGGCTCGGGCGGGGGGCCGTACGACGGCGGCGGAGCCGCCAGCGGCGAGGAAGGCTGGGCCGTGGGCGAAGGAGACGGGGGCCAGGTCTGAGCAGGGGCCGGCCACAGCGGATGGGAGGGGGCAGCCGGAGGTCCGGCGGCGTCGCCCCAGCCCACCGGCGCGTTTGGTTGGGGCCAGGACGGCTCCGGCGCAGTGTCTTCGGTTTCGGGCATCGCGGCTGTGCTCCCTAAGCGTTCATGGCGCGGACCTAGCTTCCCGTGCCCCGGCTCTCATACATTAAATCGGACCTTCGCCTAAAACCCTGAGCGGTCGCGGCGCATGGACCGGCGGGGCTCCACCAGGCGTCAGCTCGATGCCGGGCCCAGCTGGAGCACGGTGTACTCGGCGAACGGCGCCGCCGGTGTGGCCGGTTCGTAGTTGTCCTGGCCATTGGGCCAGCCGCCGGCGTGACGGGTGCTGAACTCGGCCCACGCCACCCCGTACATGATGGGCACCACCGGGACCTGCTCGGAGACGATATGACCCAGGGCCTGGATGGCGCCGGCCGCCTGAGTGGAGTCGGACGGGTTGTCCGTGTAGTCGTCGAGGTCGGCGGCGACGGCGGCGGCCGTGCTGCGGTCGGTGGCCGTGCTGCGGTCGGTGGCCGTGCTGAGGCGCACGTAATCGCCGCCCTCGGCCTTGCCCTTCACCAGGAGGGACGGGTCGAGCCAGTTCTCGTACATGTAGTAAGGACTGGGCCCACTGGCGCTGGTCAGCACGGCGGCGTCGAAATCGCCCTTGCGCAAATCGGTGGCCAGCTGGCGGGCCGGGCTGACAATGGCCACGGTGTCGAACCCGGCGGCCTGGAGCTGGCGGGAAATAAGAACGGCGGCGCCAGCCAACGGGGAGCCGGCGGTGGCCTGTACGGTGAAGGCCACTTCCGCTCCGGCCCGGTCGGACCAGTAGCCCAGCCCGTCCCGCTGGTAGCCGGCGCCTTCCATGATGCCGTCCACGAGGGCGGGGTCGGCAGTGCCGTGAAGGTCACCGGCGGCGGCTGCGCTCAGGTACTGGCTGTCGGTGGGCACGATCATCCCGGTACTGCTGATGGCGGGCGGGGCATTGCCGCCTTCGGTCGCCTTCGAGATGGCGTCGCGATCGATGGCGGCGCTGATGGCTTTGCGTACCGCGAGCCTGTCGAGGGGGGACCGGGACAGGTTGACCTCGAGGGCGATGCAGTCGATGGGCGGAGCCCAGAAATGGTCGTACGCCTGGTTCTTTTCTACATAGTCCTTGGCCACATCGGGCATGAAATTGCCCGCCCAGTCGATGGTACCCGTCCTCAAGGCGGAAACAACCGCCTTACTGCTCGAAAAAGCGGGGAACACGAGTTGGCCGATGGCAGGCTCGTCCGGCTGCCAGTAGTTCGGGCGGCCCGTGAGCACGACGCGCCCGGGACTGGCGTCGCCGGGGTGGGCCAGGTAGTAAGGCCCGGTGCCATCGGGGTGCGTGTCGACATAACTGCGGGGCGCGACGTCGCCCGCATAACCGTTTTTGACTATGGGGACCTGGGCGATTTTGTATAACAGCGAGTAACCTGGTTGGCTCAGGGTTAGGGTGAAAGTCATGGGGCTCGTGGCTATGGCAGAAACGATGGGTAGGTCATAACCGAGGCCAGGGTTAGCTTTTACGAGGTTGAAGGTATACGCCACGTCGGTGGCCGAAAACGGGGAGCCGTCGTCCCAGGTCACCCCCGGGCGAAGGTTGAAGGTTATCGTCTGACCGCTGGTGCTGAGCGCCCAGGACTCCGCCAGCCAGGGGTAGTACTGCTCGACCTGCAACTCGTTGAACTCGATAAGGGGCTCGTAGATAAATGAAGGCACGCCCATCCGGCCGAGGACGCTGGCGGTGTCGAAAGGGTTGAAATCGTCGGTCAGGCGGGGTTCGATGGCCGGTTCAACCGTCAATGACGAAGCTCCAGGGGCCGGCGTGGTCGTCGTTGGACGCGGCGGAGTGGTGGTCGTAGCCGGGACGGTCGTGGTGGTGCTGTGCGCCGCGGCGCTGCTCACGGCCCCACAGCCCGTCAAGCCCAGTAGGACGGCCACAAGGCCTCCTGAGGCCAATATCCACCTGCGGACGGCCCCCACGGCCCACATTTTTAGCAGCCCCGGGCCTCCAATTGTCCGCGGGCCGCGCCGGGCGGGCATGGCCAGCACGGCCCAGCGCGCGAGGCCCGAGACGCCGGCTGCTGGCGCATCCAGGCGGTGGCGCTCCGGCCAGGGACGGCAGCTCAGGGGGCGCATGACGGTGCGACGGCCCGAGCGGGAAGTGCCGTCGGTGGGGTGGGAGACGGGCCCCGGGGGTTTGACCGATCTCCTGGTCCGCTTGGACAACTCCACGGGCCGGCGCGTCCCCAAGGACAGCTATCGGTGGTACTGGCAGGTCATAGCGGCCACGGGCGGCCCGCCGGGGACTGAAGGCGTCGGGCGTCGGGCACATATCTCGCCCGCTCGCGGCCGCGATCGTGACAAAGTGGGCTCATGATGCACTCGGGCATGGGGGGAGCCGGTTGGGGCGTCATGCGCTCGATGCGCCAGGACCGCAAGGTCACGGGCCACAAGTTGCCCAAGGGGACGGTCCGGCGGGTCTTCTCCTTCGCCCGCCCCTACCGCAGGATGCTGGCGGTGTTCCTGGTCCTCATCATCATCGACGCCCTGGTCGGTGCGGCAAACCCTCTCCTCACCAGGGCCATCATCAATGAGCTGACCGGCCACCGCCCAACCACGGGCGTAGTGCTGTGGCTGGCGTTCGCCATCGGTGCCCTGGCCGTCTTCGACGCCATGCTGGGGTTGTGGGAGCGCTGGATCTCGTCCCGGGTGGGGGAGAGCCTCATATTCGACATGCGGAACCGGGTGTTCAACCACATCCAGCGCATGCCCATCGCCTTTTTCACCCGCACCCGGACCGGGGCCTTGATCTCCCGGCTCAACAACGACGTGCTTGGCGCCCAACAGGCCTTCACGGACACCTTCAACTCGGTCATAGGCAACGCCATCAGCGTGGGCGTCACCCTTCTGGCCATGTTTATATTGAGCTGGAAAATAACGGTCCTGGCCCTGCTCATGTTGCCGGTGTTCATTTTTCCCGCTCGCTGGGTCGGCCGGCGCCTGGCAGCTATCACGCGCGAGGCTTACTCGCTCAACGCGGAAATGAACGCCATGATGAGCGAGCGGTTCAATGTGGCCGGCGCCCTGTTGGTCAAGATTTTCGGCAAACCCCATTACGAGGCCGACGTTTTCCGCGACCGCACGGGGCGGGTACGCGACATCGGCGTCACTACGGCCATGTACGGCCGGATTTTCTTCACCGGGCTCATACTCACCGCCTCGTTGGCGACGGCTCTGGTCTACGGCTTCGGTGGCTTCCTGGTGGTCCACAAGGAGCTGTCGCTGGGCACGCTAGTGGCGATGACCCTATACCTGACCCGGCTCTATGGGCCCCTCACGTCGCTGTCCAACGTGCAGGTCGATGTGATGACGGCGCTGGTGTCCTTCGACCGGGTTTTCGAAGTGCTCGACCTCCCGCCGATGATCGACGAGAAGCCAGACGCCGTCGCTCTGGAGCGCGGCCCGGCTGAGGTGAGCTTCGAGCACGTCGATTTTCGCTACCCCCGGCCCGAGGAGGTGTCGCTGGCGTCGCTCGAGTCCGTGGCGGTGATGGAACGCACAGGGGGTCAGCAGATACTTTTCGATGTCTGCTTTGTGGCCGAGCCCGGCGAGCTCGTGGCTCTGGTGGGACCGTCCGGAGCGGGCAAGACGACCATAAGCCACCTGGCCGCGCGCCTTTACGACGTCAAAAGCGGGGCGGTGCGCATAAACGGCTACGACGTGCGAGACGTCACGCTGAGCTCGTTGCAGTCGGTGGTGGGCGTGGTCACCCAGGACGCCCATCTCTTCCACGACACCATAAGGGCAAATCTGCTCTATGCGCGCCACGAAGCCTCCGAGGCCGACCTCATCGAAGCCCTGCGGGACGCCCAGATCCTGGACATGGTCAACTCGCTACCGGACGGCCTCGACACCCTGGTGGGGGACAGGGGCTACCGGTTGTCCGGAGGGGAGAAACAGCGCGTCGCCATCGCCCGCCTGCTCCTAAAAGCCCCCGACATCGTCGTGCTCGACGAGGCCACGGCGCACCTCGACTCGGAGTCCGAGGTGGCCGTGCAGAGGGCGCTGAAGAAGGTCCTGGCCGGTCGCACGTCGATCGTGATCGCCCACCGCCTGTCCACGGTGCGCGACGCTGACCAGATCCTCGTCGTAGACGCCGGCCACATCGTTGAGCGCGGCCGCCATACCGAGCTTCTGCTAGCCGGCGGGCTGTACGCCGAGCTCTACAACACCCAGTTCGCCGAGCAAGCCACTGGCGAAGAAGAGCTGGGCCCGGTCGAAGACGTCATGGCCGAGGAACGCCCACAGACGTCACCGGGCTGACCTGCCTCAATGCCGCGGCCCCACCCTCCTAAAGGCCCACCCTCCTAAAGGCCCGCGACGGTGGGAGGTGCTTGTCTAGGCCCGCTGGGACGCCTTGGACCGGGTGGCGGCCGCCTCGGCCGCCATGAAAGCGACGCCGGCGATGCCGGCCTCGTTCTGGAACTTGGCGGGGACAATCCGGGCGTCGAGCACCAACAAGGGCAGGAACTTCTCCGAGCGTCGGCTCACGCCTCCCCCCACGACGAACAGGGTTGGGCGCAGGAGGAACTCCAGTGCGGAGAAGTAGCGCTGAAGGCGTCTAGCCCATTTCTCCCAGCTGAGCTGTTCCCGCTCGCGCGCCGCTCCGGAGGCCTTGGGCTCATAGTCGCCGCCATCCAGCTCGATATGGCCCAGCTCGCTGTTCGGTATGAGGGTGCCGTTGTAAAACAGGGCGGTGCCGATGCCGGTCCCGAGGGTGACCATGATCACCAGGCCTTCGACATCCTTAGCCGCTCCCCACTTGACCTCTGCCACCCCGGCGGCATCCGCGTCGTTGACGGCGGTAACCGGGAGGCCCGTGGCCGTGCCCATGACGGCTTCGATGTTGGTCCCGATCCAGCTCTGGTCGACGTTGGCGGCCGTACGGGCGACCCCGTTTTGGACGACGGCAGGGAAGGTGCAGCCGAGCGGGCCTTGCCACCCGAAGTGCTGGACGAGCTCGACCACTACCTTGGCCACCGCATCAGGCACCGATGGCTGCGGGGTCGGGAGCTTGAGCCGCTCAGTAGTCAGAAGGCCTGTCTCGACGTCTACGACGGCGCCCTTTATGCCGGAGCCGCCTATGTCGATCCCGAAGCCGAGGTTGGGCACGCTGAGAGCTTAACGCTGCGTCGGCCAGGAGCCGGGCATGGCCCGCGCCAAGGCGGGCAAGGCACGGCAGGGAACGGCCGCAACGGCGGAGCCTTCCCGGGCGGCTATCGCAGGCCCGACGGTACGCTGGCCCCCGTGACTGAGACCAAGGACGCCGGTGCCGCCAGCCGGACAGAAGATCAGTGGCGTGCCCAGCTCGACCCGGACCAGTACCGGGTCTTACGCCAGGCGGGGACCGAGCCTCCGTGGTCGGGCCGCTTTGTCGATCACCACGAGGACGGGACGTACCGGTGCGCCGGTTGCGGGGCGGTCCTCTTCGGCTCGTCGACGAAGTTCGAGTCAGGGTCGGGCTGGCCGAGCTTTTTCGAGCCGGCGACGGCCGAGGCGGTCGAACTGCGTACCGATAAGAGCCACGGGACGGTGCGCACGGAGGTCGTGTGCCGGGCGTGCGGCGGCCATTTGGGCCACGTGTTCGACGACGGGCCTCAGCCCACTGGCCAGCGTTACTGCATCAACTCGCTGTCGCTGGACTTCGCCAAGGAATGACCAATGCGCCGGCGAACGCGCTGTTCGCCGGCGACCGAGGTGGGGCCAAGACGGACGGTTAGTTGAGGCGTTGACGGTCCGGGGCTATGCGCAGGATCACTCTCTCGCTGGTGATGTTTTCGGCCGGGTAAAGCTGGCCGTTGTACTTCTGGCTTAAGAAGTCGATGTGCGCGCGGGCTTCGGGCCCCGTGACTTTCTCTACCACCCGACCCCGCACCTCCGCATAGTGGTAGGAGTTGGTGGAGTCGATAACAGTTACGGTGACCCGGGGGTCCGCCTCTACGTTGAGGAACTTGCGACGGTGTACCTCGGTGTTGATCAAGAGGTGCTCGTCGTCGGCGTCGACCCACATGATGTGGGTCATAGGCTGGCCGCCGGGGAGCAGGGTGGTGAAGGCGGCAAAGTTCTTGCCCTTGGCGAGTGATTTAACATTTTCATCGAGCATGCCCTGAGGTTATAGGGCCGCTGCCCTTACTTGCCGCTCCCGAGGAGCCCCGGCGGTAGGGGGCCAGGTCGACCACGACTGCACAGGCCCTTCGGTCTTGGCCAAGGCCTCGGCCAACTCAGTACCGGCGCCGCAAGGCGGCCTCCCCGACCCATGGCGCTTCCCAGCCGTGATCGCCGATGTTGAGGTCCTGCCCGGGCGGGACGATTTGGTCGATGGCATCCAGGACGTCATGGTCGAGCAGGATGTTGGCCGCGTCGAGCAGGCTGGTCAGTTGTTCCATCGTCCGAGGCCCGATAATCGCCGAGGTGACGGCGGGGTGGGCCAGGACAAAGGCCACTGCGAGTTCGGGCAAACTGTGGCCGGCCTTGGCCGCCAGTTCGGAGAGCTGGTCGACGGCGGCCAGCTTGGCGGCGTTGGCCGGAAGGCTGAGGTCGTAGCGGGCAGGCATACGCTCGGCCCGGCGTGACTTGTTTTGCTGGCCTGTGCCGTAGCGGCCCGACAACCAGCCCCCGGCCAGGGGGCTCCAACTGAGCACGCCCATCCCGTACTCCCGGCAGACCTGCAACAGATCGGCCTCTATGCCGCGGACCAGCATGGAGTACGGGGGCTGCTCGGTGGACAGGCGCTCGCGAGATCTCCGTTCGGAGGCCCAATGCGCCTCGACCACCATCCAGGCCGGGAACGTCGAACTGCCGAAATACCTGATCTTGCCGGCGTGTACCAGGTCACTGAGGGCCGCCAATGTGTCGTCGATATCGGTGCCTGGGCTGGGCCGGTGAACCTGGTACAGGTCGATATAGTCCGTGCGCAGTCGGCGCAGGCTGGCCTCGCACTCGGAGATTATCCAGCGCCGCGAATTGCCTTGGCGGTTGCGGCCTTCGCCCATCTGGCCGTGGACTTTCGTGGCCAAGACGATGTCTTGGCGTCGCTGACCGATCGAGCCAAGGAAATCGCCCACGATTTCTTCTGATTCACCGGCGGAATAAACGTCGGCCGTATCAATAAAGTTGATGCCCGCGTCGAGGGCACGTTGAATTATGCGGTGGCACTCTTCGTGGTCAGTGTTCCCCCAAGCGCCGAACATCATGGCGCCCAAGCACAGGGAACTGACCTCGACTCCGGTGCGACCGAGAGCACGGTATTCCATGGGGCCGAACTTACCGCCGCGGGGCGAGTTAACGCCTCCCCGTTAACCCATCGATCATTCAGCCTCGGCGATGGCCCTCTCGGCTGCGTTGCGCTCAGCCCATAGCTCTCGACGACGTTTCCAGAACGCTGTCTTCCACACCTTGAAGCCGCCACGTCGGCCTGGAGCAGGGGCTTTCTTCGGTTTGGGAGAGGTCTTGCGCCCTACGTCATGGGGGACGACGGGCAAAACCTTGTCATCGAGGTCCTCTTCGTCAAGCAGCGCGGTGTGCAGCTGGCTGCGAACAGCATGGCGCGTCGCTCGACTGGCCTTCCGCCGGCGGCCTTGCGCGTCCTCGAGGAACGGAGCGTCCATCACACGGGTCATCTCCACCTCCGTATCGCCGGCCGTTTTTGGTCAACCGGTTAACTAACCATGGTGCCACGGTTAGGTGGGGATAGGCAAAGATTTTTCGCGAAAGATAGCACTTCTCCAGTACCTCAGCTCCTCGACGCTCTCTTTGATGTCGTCGAGCGCCCGGTGCGCTCCGAGCTTCCTGGGCGCTGCGGCCAGGGCGTCGGGGTACCAGCGCTTGGCCAGTTCCTTGATGGTAGACACGTCGATGCTACGGTAGTGGAGGTAGTCCTCGATTTCGGGCATGTAAGCGGCCAGGAAGCGGCGGTCGGTGCCGATCGAGTTGCCGCACAGGGGGACCTTGCGGGCCTCGGGGACGTGCTGGCGGATGAAGGCGAGGGTCTCCTGGGCCGCTTGTTCGAGGGAAATGGTCGAGGCGCTGATGGCGTCGAGTAGTCCGCTGCGGGTGTGCATCTGGCGCACGACCTCGTCCATTGCCGCCAGAGCCTCGGGCGGGGTGGCGATCACCAGATCGGGACCTTCCGCGATCACGTCCAGTCCGTCGTCGGTCACCAGGGTCGCGATCTCGACGACGCGGTCGCGCCGGGGGTCGAGCCCGGTCATCTCCAGATCCATCCAAACCAGCACCGCGCGGACTCTACTAGGGCCTCAGCATTAGGGCATTTGCCGGGCCTCGGGCCGGTCCCGGCGATGGCTAGCCTGGGCGGGCGTGGACGGCGACGATGCGGTGAGGAGCGGCCCGGCGATGGGGACCGGCGTGACCGGCGTGACCGGCGTGACGGTCGAAGTGCTCCAGCTCGACCCGGACTTACCCCTGCCCGCCTACGCCCGTCCCGGGGACGCCGGTGCCGACCTATGCGCCCGCAACGACGTGACCCTGGCCCCCGGCGGCGGACGAGCGCTCGTACCCACCGGCGTAGCCCTGGCCATACCGAAGGGCTACGCCGGCTTTGTCCAGCCTCGCAGCGGGCTGGCCTGGCGCCACGGAGTGACCGTGCTGAACGCCCCGGGGCTCATCGACGCCGGGTACCGTGACGAGCTGAAAGTGCTGCTGGTCAACACGGACCCGTCCTCGCCTTATGAGATCCATCGTGGTGACCGCATCGCTCAGCTCGTCATAAAAGAGGTGGCGTCGGCCGCCTTCGTGCCGGCGAGCGAGTTGCCGCCCTCAGAGCGCGGGTTCGGCGGTTTCGGCCACAGCGGGCGCTAGGAGGCCTAGGGAGACGAGTGCCTGATGCCTGAGCTGCCCGAGGTCGAAGCCCTGGTCCGGTTCGTGGCCGACAAGGCCATGGGTACCACGGTGGAGCGGGCCGAGATCGCCTCCCTGTCGGCCCTGAAGACATACCGGCCGCCCCTCTCCGATCTCGTCGGCCAGGTCGTGGCGGGGGCGGAACGGCGGGGAAAGTACCTATGCATCTCTGTCGGTGAGCTGTGGCTGGTGACCCATCTCGCTCGGGCCGGCTGGCTCCACTGGCGTGACCCGGTGCCCCCGGCGCGTGCACGGCCGGGCAAGGGCCCGCTCGCCCTGCGTGTCGGGTTGTCCAGTGGCGCCGGTTTTGACCTGACCGAACAGGGGACGGAGAAAAGGCTGGCCCTGTGGCTGGTCGACGACCCGGTGACAATCGAAGGAGTGGCGCGGCTCGGGCCTGACCCACTGAGCCCAGGCTTTGACCAGGCGCAGCTGGCGGACGTACTGTCCCGCGCTCCCGGCCAGCTCAAGACCGTTCTGGCCGACCAGTCCGTGCTGGCCGGGGTAGGCAACGCCTATTCGGACGAGGTCCTTTGGGCCGCCAAGCTGTCGCCCTTCAAAGCCGCCGGCAAGCTGACGGACGCCGAGGTTGGTCGGCTGTACTCGGCGCTGACCGGGACTTTGCGCTCGGCCGTCGAGCGCAGCCTGGGCCAGGCGGCGAAGGAGTTGAAGGATGCCAAGCGGGCCGGCATGGGGGTGCACGGTCGGGAGGGGCAGGCGTGCCCCCTGTGTGGTACGGCGGTCCGGTCGGTGTTCCTGGCCAACCGGAGCTTTCAGTACTGCCCGGAGTGCCAGACCGGCGGAAAGGTACTTGCGGACCGGCGATTGTCGCGGTTGTTGAAGTGACAGCCGGCAAACGCCCGACGGTCCCCGCAGAGCCGGGCGAGGTGGTCTACCGGGGAGTGCGCTGGCGGCGGTCGGCGTCCTCTGAGCGGATCTCGTGGTTCAACGAGGGCCTGGGCCGGTGGGTGGTGTGGGTGCCGAAGTCGGACGCGCCACCGTTGCCGCCCGAGTACGCAGCCTGCATTTCGGGCGCGGGCCATGCGGACCGGGCCGTCAGCTCGGCACGGGGGGGTGCCTCCGACCGAAGAGCACCGCTCGATGCCATGTCGGGCCGAAAGCCGATGACCTCGCCATATCGCCTCGTGCCGCTGCTCATCGCTCTCTTCGTGGTTGCCCTGGCGTTGTGGCAGGCCACGCGACCACCGAGCCGCGCCACCCAAGCCGACATAGCGGCAGCCCAGGCCCTTCGAGGCGAGTGCCTCCAACGCCACGGGGGGACCAAGTCGGCGCCGGTCTACTCGCCGGTTGCCCTTAGCTGCCACTCTGCCGGGGCCTCGGTCAAGGTCGTCGCTGTGCTAGTGCCGGGAAAGCCGGGTTCCTGTCCGCCCGGCAGCTCCGTGGTCCAGGTCCTGCAGGCGGGGGTAAGCGGTGAACCGAGCGAATGCGTCCTTCCCATAAGGGTCAAGTAGAGCTTGAGGGTTGGCTCTCCTGGATGTCCGGACGAGCGACAGCGAGGTACAAGACCAAGAGGAAGACAGCAACGGCGAAGACGATGGCCGTGGGGCCGTCCCCGAAGTTGGCCCCGCTGAGGGCCCGGGGCTTGCTGATGTAGTCGGCGAAGGACGCACCGAGGGGGCGTGTCAGTACATAGGACATCCAGAAGGCGGCGATGCTGTTGAGGCCGAGCCCCCACCACGCCAGCGCCGGGAGCAGGATGAGGACGCCGAAGAGGATGCCTGAGGCCAGGTAGCCCAAATTGAGCGATGTCGCTGTGAAGTCCCCGAGCGCTGTCCCGAGGGCAAAGGTGGCGAACACGGTCGCCCAGTAGAAGGCTTCGCGCCGCTGGGTCGTGATGCTGTGGATTGACAGCGTGCCCTCGTTGCGCTGCCACAGCCAGAAGATGCCGACCAGTACAACCGCCCACAGCAGGGTCGTTCCCGCATAGGGGATGTGGACGTCGAGATGGAGGAAGTCGGACACGCCGGTACCGAGGATGGCGATGGCAAAAGCCAGGGACCAGTACGCCAAGGCCCGGTAGCGGCGGGTACCGAACTGCAGCAGTAGCCCGACGACGAACACGAGGACCTCGGTGCTCCCGCCCCGGATGTTGCCCCACGTCCTGAGGTAGTCGGAGGTGGCCTCCCCACCTGCGGTAGTGAGGATCTTCACCACCCAGAAGACGAATATGACCTCTGGGACCTTGGCCGCGGCCGGGGTAGGGAAAATGTGGCCGACCAGGGGGAGCCGGCCGTCCGTCAGGGCCCGAGTGCCGGGTGCCCGCGCCGAGCGGGGGTCATGGTTGGCAGGCGCCACGCGACGGTTCCCTCCTTATGCTGGGCACTGGTGCTCGGGCCGAGCCGTTGGCGGGCACAGATGATGGCCGCGACGCCTCCAGCGAGCCCATGCTGAAGGATAACGGTCGTCTGCCTCTAGCTGGGCCCGGGGCACGGTCAGCTGGGCGGGTGCCAGGGCAGGAGGTAAGCCCGGTAGGTGCTGACCCCAGTCGGGAGCTCCGCGTTGAACAGCAGCTTCCCGGACGGGCTGAACTCGGAGATGTAGGGCAGCGCGCCCCAACCGACGAAAAGGTCGCCGCCGGGCACTGTCTGCGCGTTACCCATGAGCGACGCGACCTTGCCCTCCGGCTGGTCGTCCGACTTGATAAGAGTGGCCACCCTGATGGCGAGGTCGAGCCGCACCGTTACAACCCGGCTGGAACCGAGCAAGTTGGCGCCCGACTCGTCGTCGAAGAACGTGTACGCGCCGTTGCCAATGGCTTCTGGGTCATGCTGCCAGGCGAAAATCTTCCCGTCGCCGTCGAGGACCTGGCCGGGGGCGGTGCGCAGGGTAAACGAACTGTGCTTGCCGCCGAGCTGCCAAATGATCTGGCCGGTCTTCCGGTCCACCTTGAATATGGTCCAGGTGTTCCGGGAGCTCACCAGCAGGTTGCCATCGGTGTCGAGGTGGACGGCGTTGATGTGGAACCAGTCCCAGGCCGTGCTCGGCGAGGACGGCCGCCGCTCGTAGCTATCGGCGTAGGGGACGTGGCCGGCACTGTCCCACTGGAAGAGCACCTGCCCGGTCCTAATGTCGATCTCCTGGACGAAGCCGTCGATGACTAGCTGGTCGGCGGGGCCGCCGACGGAGGTCAGGTTCGCGGTCGTCACGGTATCGGCCAGGACCAGCGCGGTGTCCCAGGGCGTGATGAGGAACTCGTGGAAATTGGTAGTGTCCCCATTGCCCGCCCGGACCGTGGCGATCTGGTCGTAACGGTCGTTGTAGATGTAGTCGGTGCCGCTGGGACCGTCCGGGCTGACTTGAACGCTTGCCCCTCCTGGTCCCCCTTGGGCTCCTAATGGGCCCTCGGGTTGGCGGGTGGGCGCGGGCGGGGCGCTTGACTGGAACCAGGTGAGGACCGGCTCGCCCAAGTAGGTCTGAGTGCGGAAGTCGGTGGCAACCTCCCCGACGGACAGCCGGTGGAACCAGACCACCTTCCCGGTGGTGGTGACGATTTCGGGGCCCGCCGCGTAGCCGCCTCCGGCCGGGGCGATGAAGATGTCGCCCTGGCTGCCGCTCGTGTCGCGAGTAAGCACGGCGAGCGGCGGCGCGGTGCCGGTGGTCCCGACGGGGCCCACGGAGGGGGAGCCGCCCCCGCAGGCGGCCGTGGCCAGGGCGAGGCCAATGACAGCCGGGACAAGGAGCAGCAGCCTCAGGGCACCAGCGCCGCCCGGAGGTCTAGTCACAGCTCCAGGTCTAGTGGCTCCGCGTGGCGCGACCCGACGTGCAGCGCAGCGGTAGTCCGGCGTCGTCATCACCTCGCGTGGCTGCTCCGGACCGGTCAAGAGGCGCATCGAGTGCGGGGTAGTCCAAGCGCTCCGGGCGCAGTATAATTTCCGGCAATGGCTCTGCTGCCCGTCTCGATCCGCCGGAACTAGTCACAAGCTAGGTCGGTCGGCCCCGCGAGCTCGGGGGGATAAAGTGGCAGGTCAGAGAAGTTTTGCGGACGTGGCTCAGTTGGTAGAGCACAACCTTGCCAAGGTTGGGGTCGCGGGTTCGAATCCCGTCGTCCGCTCCAGAAAAAGTCCTGGTGGGAGGGGTTTGGGCGGAGAGCTGGAAGTCGGCGAGCTGGAAGTCGGCGAGCTGGCTGGCGTGCCTACTGCGTGCCTATAACTCCCAGCCGTGCCTACAGCGTGCCTACAAAATTGGGGACACCGGCGGTCGCCGAACCAGGCGCCTACCGGAGCCCGCTCGGCGTCGACCGAGCGGCGTTCACACGATTGGCCGCAACGAAGGCGTCGAGGTCTCCCTTCGTGAACCTGACGCAGCGCCCGACCTTGATGGCGGCGAGCTGGCGCCTGGCCCACAGTTCGCGGACATGTCTGGGTGTGGTGCATAGGTAAGCTGCCGCCCCCTCGTAGTCGAGGAGGCTGCCGTACCCCTCGCCACCGTCCTGCTGGGCCACGACGCCGCGCTTCCGCCTGGTCATCTTGACTGGCATCGGCTCTTCGCCAGCCCCTGTTTCGGGCGTTCCGTTCCGTCGCATGCTTGCCTCCGGTGTCAGGGCCGCGGGGTGCTCCATGGCCGAGATGACGGCAGAGTGGGTTGAGCGGGCCTGGCCCTGGGTGGGCGACGACCCCACGTCCTGGGTGGCCAGCCTGGCCGGCCGCTCCGACCTGCCCGCGCTCCGCGCCGACGACCTGACCGACTCCATGCTCTCCGACGTCGCCCGGGCCGCCCTGTTTGCCCGTGCCGAGAAGAGCTCGGTCTTCACCCAGGCCAACCTTTTCGCCGACGTGGAGCGCCAATTGCACGGCGTGCTCTTCGCCCCGGACGAGCGCACCAAGGTCTCCGAGCGCGCCGTCGAGGCGGCCTTGGGCATGGCGGTAAAGCTGTCCCCACCCGAACTGGCCCACGTCCCGGCCGTCTTCCGCGCCCCCGACGGCACCAGCCAGTTCGCCCCTGCGACCACATGGCAGTACAGCACGGCCGAACTGCTCGAGGCCGAGGCTCACCTGCTCGACGCCGGCCGGGACCGCTCTGGGCCAGTAGTCAGCTACGGGACGGTGGCCCGGGTCTGCGAGCAGCCACTGCCCGGACGTACGTACTCCATGGGCGCCGACCAGGCGGTGGCGGTCGAGCAAATAGCCACTTCGGGGCGCGTCTGCGATCTTTTGGTGGGCCCGGCCGGTACGGGGAAGACAACGGCTCTGGCGGGCTTGCTTGCCGCCTGGGAAGGCGAGCACGGGGCCGGCAGCGTGAAGGGCCTGGCTCCCTCGGCGGCCGCTGCCGCCAACCTGGGCACCGAGCTCGGCATCGCCACCGAGAACACGTGAAGATTTGTCGGGCTCGAGGAGCCGTCGCCCCTGGTCCTACGTCTTGTACGCCCATTGCGACTATAAACAATAGGACAGGCACTTACACGGATTACAACGTCAAGCCCTCGACTCAATACACCTACGCACTATTTGCCTTTGACACTAACGGCGACTTCTCAAGCGGTTCCGATCTCCCAACAGAAACTCCGTGCAGGCACACAAGAATCATGCGAATATCAGGGCTCATTAGTCGTGATACGACATGGACCGGAGCATGTGACGTCTACCTGATCGAGGACACTACGACGGTAGAAGGCGGTGTACGCCTTGAGATCGAAAGCGGTGCGGTTGTCAAGTACTCCGGAGATGCGGGGCTCTACATCGGCCCCGGTGGCTCCCTTGACGTTGACGGCACCGCGGCGCACCCGGTGGTCTTTACGAGCCGGGCCGACGACAGCGTTGCAGGTGATACCAACGGTGACGGCCCGAGCACCGGTGCACCGGACACCTACGCTCAGGCAATCGAGCTCGGCGGCGGCGGTTCGGTAACGGTCACGGGGGCGGTGTTCCGCTACGCCGGCGAAGCGATATTCGAAGGAGAGTTCACCGACGTCGGCCAGGAGTGCCCCGCGTACGGCAACGATCACCTGACAGTGACCCGGTCCCAGATCGATGCGCCCATCTGGCTCGGGTCCTGCACCAGAACCGGCGGGGTCGTCGACATAGAGCACAACCGGTTCGATGTCCCCCTGGCCGCTGATGTCGTCGGGGCCATCGACATAGACGACCCCAATGGGACCAGCACCACGAACCACCTGACGGTCGCTTACAACACCTTCGAAGGTGCCGATGCCGTACACACCTCTCGGGGCACGATACCTCCCGAGGTCGACATAACCGGCTGGGACATATCGGGCTTCTCGCTGTCCGGCGCCTCGACCAACACCTTCACCGGGACGGGGCCGGCCCGGGCCGTTGAGCTGGCGGAGGACCTGGTCGCCGCGGGCGAGTCATGGACGGTCGACCGTGCCAGTGGGGCCGTGCTCGAGATGCAAGGTGGCTCTCCCGGGGACCTTCAGGCGGGGCTCAACGACGACGGCATCGTTGCCCTGGAGCACGGTAGCGTCGTGAAGGTTTCCGGGACAGGGATTGAGGTGGCCGCTGGCGGGCTGCTAGAGGTTGAAGGAACACCGGCTCACCCTGTTGTTTTCACAGACCGTGCAGACGACAGCGTTGGTGGTGATACCGACGGTGACGGGTCGAGCACCGGTTCCGGAGACGAACAGGCTGGCAATCTCGTCTATTTTGATGCGGCTTCCCGCTCAGACAGCCTTCGATATGGTTTGTTTGAGAACAGCGGGACGGCTATTGACGTCCAAGGCGGATACTCAGTCCTCACGGTTCAGAACAGTGAGTTCGTGAACAATAGGGATGCATTTGACGTCCAATCAGATCCTAGCGACTGCAATCCACCGTATACAAACGATGTGACGGCACTGAACGACTGGTTTGGCCCTAGCGGAGCGCCCGGGCTATCTGCCAATGCGCTTGACATCGTCGGTCTAAAGGTACCTGAGAAATATGCAGATCTGTTTGCCCTCACTGAAGCCATCGTCAACCACGAAGCAAACACAATATCCAGACCAGTGGTAACGCGGTCCCGGTTTCCTTCTGGACTTGTTCGCTCGTTCCCGGCCTCGTTGTCCCGATCATCGGCGTGAACGTTATCGTGGGGCCGCCTCTTCTCGGAAGTCTGCTACTTGCGTTCAGCAGATGGCCGCTCCCTCTGGGGTTCGCTGTAGGTTACCTGTCGAAAAAACCGTTCTGATCGGTGATCGATCGGCCCACGCGTTCCACGCGCTGCGCGTTAGAGGAGTCGTACTTGTTTAGCGCATTTGAAGCGCGCTGGAACCCGTTGCGAACTGGGGGCAGAACCTCCTTGGATGGTGAGGGCTTTTGCTATCAGCCGAGCAGGACGGCGAGACCTGGGTCGGGACCACGGGCAAGTGAGGTGAGGTAGTCGATGGCATCGACACCGTGCTGGGTGGCGGT
>Ga0182012_10000163_pt1 | contig 74454 bp, 55 predicted proteins | sample 612S2SmetaG_FD_120486 | JGI IMG/M metagenome (GOLD analysis project Ga0182012, IMG submission 120486) | Permafrost microbial communities from Stordalen Mire, Sweden - 612S2S metaG | ecosystem: Environmental > Terrestrial > Soil > Wetlands > Permafrost | place: Sweden: Stordalen | collected... | reverse complement strand
GTTCATTCACTGGGACGCCTCGGACGACGCCAAGATCCAGGATTACAACTACACCGCCACGAAGGAAGCTCTCGCGCGCGCCGTCAAGGGCGAGCCGAAGGCGGCCGAGGTCGTCGCCAAGCGCAACGACGCCAAGCACCCCTTCGCCGCTCACTAAGGTCGACGCCAAGGCCGCGAGGCCTCAAGATGCGGGGAGCCGAAGCGCTCCCCGCCTCCGTCGCGCGCTTCGCCGGGAGGGCTGGGCCGCGCCGATGGCCAAGCGCCAAAGGCGCGAAACGACGATTCACCGGCTCCCTTGGTTCGAGCGGGGCGCCGTAATGATTTCGAGCGTATTCGAGCCGGAGCGACTGGAGCCTTGGCTCTTGAAGACGCGATAAGCGAACGCCGGACGCAATCCCTTCTCGCGTTAGGGAACGCCTAGGCGACAACAGACCGAAAGGGATCGAAACAATGGCCTCGATACTGGACAAAATTATTGGCGCGCTTTTTCCCTCGCCGGGGAAAAGCTCCCTCACGGCTTCCTCCGGCAAGACGGGCGTCGGCGAGTCGCTGGTCGGCGACGGCAACGAGGTCGCTCACATCGATCTCTTGATCGGCCCGCGCGGCAGCGCCGTGGAAAAGGCGTTCGCCAATGCGCTCGTCAACAATAAGGATGGTTTCACCACCCTGCTCGCGGTGCTCGCGCCGAACCTTTTGGTGAAACCCTACACCATCCTCTTCAACAAGGTGACGATCAAGAACGCCAAGCAGGCCGTGCAGATGTTCGGCCCGGCGCAATATGGCGTCGCCAAGGCCGTCGCCGATAGCGTCGCCGAAGGCGTGATCCCGCTCGACAAGGCCGACGACCTCTTCATCTGCGTCGGCGTGTTCATCCATTGGGAAGCCAACGACGACCAGAAGATTCAGGACTTCAACTACGCGGCGACGAAGGAAGCGATCGCCCGCGCGTTGAAGGGCGACCCGACCGCTTCGACCGTTCTCTCGGCCCGCGCGACGGCGAAACATCCCTTCGCCGCCCATTGATAGCGCGTCGATAGAGACGGATGCGAAAGGAGCCGCGCGCGGCTCCTTTTTGCGTCAGGAGACGCGATGCTCACGCGTCAATTCCCGCCTCTTCACATAAGCGTCAATCTCGGCTAGAAACCGCCCAACCATCGAGCCGGGCGCGCCCGCTCACGACTTTCACGGGACGCGTTCCGGTCCAAAGGGCCGGCGACGCGGCCTTTTTTTATGCGCCGCGCCGCCCGCGAGGCCTCGAAAAGACAAGCGACATAGCCCGTCCTCTTCCCAGGGACGCTGGTCCAAAGGGACGCCGTATGCCCAAAAGAACCGACATCGCCACCATCATGATCATCGGCGCCGGCCCCATCGTCATCGGTCAGGCCTGCGAGTTCGATTATTCCGGCACGCAAGCGTGCAAGGCGTTGCGCGAAGAGGGCTACCGCATCGTCCTGGTCAACTCCAATCCGGCCACGATCATGACCGATCCGGACATGGCCGACCGCACCTATGTCGAGCCGATCACGCCGGAAATCGTCGCCAAGATCATCGAGAAGGAGCGCTATCAGGTTCCCGGCGGCTTCGCGCTGCTTCCCACCATGGGCGGCCAGACCGCGCTCAATTGCGCCCTTAGCCTCGAAAAAATGGGTGTGTTGAAGAAATTCGACATCGAAATGATCGGCGCCTCCGCGGCGGCGATCGACATGGCCGAGGATCGCGAGCGGTTCCGCGAGGCGATGACCCGGATCGGCCTCGAGACGCCGCGCTCGCATCATGTCAAGACGCTGACCAAGGCGCTGGCCGCGCTCGAAGACATCGGCCTGCCCGCGATCATCCGCCCATCCTTCACCTTGGGCGGCACCGGCGGCGGCATCGCCTATAACGAGGCGGAGTTCATCGACATCGTGAAGGGCGGCATGGACGCGTCGCCAACCAGCGAGGTGCTGATCGAGGAGAGCGTGCTCGGCTGGAAGGAGTACGAGATGGAGGTCGTCCGCGACAAGGCGGACAATTGCATCATCGTCTGCTCGATCGAGAACATCGACCCGATGGGCGTGCATACCGGCGACAGCATCACCGTCGCTCCGGCGCTGACGCTGACCGACAAGGAATATCAGATCATGCGCAATGCCTCGCTGGCGGTGCTGCGCGAGATCGGCGTCGAGACCGGCGGCTCCAACGTGCAATTCGCGGTCGATCCCGCCAGCGGCCGGATGATCGTCATCGAGATGAATCCGCGGGTGTCGCGCTCGTCGGCCCTGGCCTCGAAGGCGACGGGCTTTCCCATCGCCAAGGTCGCCGCCAAGCTCGCGGTCGGCTACACGCTGGACGAAATCGCCAATGACATCACGGGGGGCGCGACCCCGGCCTCCTTCGAGCCGACGATCGATTACGTCGTCACGAAAATTCCGCGCTTCGCCTTCGAGAAATTTCCTGGCGCCGAACCCATTCTGACCACCGCGATGAAATCGGTCGGCGAGGTCATGGCGATCGGTCGCAATTTCGCCGAATCCTTGCAAAAGGCGCTGCGTTCGCTGGAAACCGGACTTTCGGGGCTCGATGAAATCGAGATCGAGGGCTATGGCAAGGGCGACGACATGAACGTGCTGCGCGCCGCGCTCGGCACGCCGACGCCCGACCGGCTGCTGGTGGTCGGGCAGGCGCTCCGGTTCGGCCTTGGCCCCGAGGAAATTCACGAGGCCTGTAAGATCGACCCCTGGTTCATCGCGCGCATCGCCGAGATCGTGGCGCTCGAGAACAAGGTGCGCGAATTCGGCTTGCCGAATGACGCCGAAAACCTGCGCATGCTGAAATTCGCCGGCTTCTCCGACGCGCGCCTCGCGACGCTGGCCAAACGCGAGGAGAGCGAGGTGCGCGCGGCGCGCCATGCGCTGGACGTGCGCCCGGTCTATAAGCGCATCGACACTTGCGCGGCGGAGTTCTTCTCGCCCACCGCCTATATGTATTCGACCTATGAATCGCCGTTCATCGGAGCGCCCCAATGCGAGGCGGCGCCATCGTCCCGCGACAAAATCGTGATTCTCGGCGGCGGCCCGAACCGCATCGGGCAGGGCATTGAATTCGACTATTGCTGCTGTCACGCCTGTTTCGCGCTGGCCGAGGCCGGCTTCGAAACGATCATGATCAACTGCAATCCCGAAACCGTATCGACGGATTACGACACGTCGGATCGCCTCTATTTCGAGCCGCTCACGGGCGAGGACGTCTTTGAAATTCTCGACCTCGAGCGCGCCAGCGGCAGGCTTGTCGGCGTCATCGTGCAGTTTGGCGGCCAGACGCCGCTCAAACTCGCGCATGGATTGGCGCAGGCGGGCGTGCCCATTCTCGGCACGCCCGTGGACTCGATCGACCTCGCCGAGGACCGCGACCGCTTCAAGCGGCTGCTCGACAAGCTCGGCTTGAAACAGCCCAAGAACGGCATCGCCTATTCGGTCGAGCAGTCGCGCATCGTCGCCGGCGAACTCGGTCTGCCCCTCGTGGTGCGGCCCTCCTATGTGCTGGGCGGCCGCGCGATGGCGATCATTCGCGACGTGGGCGCGCTCGACGATTATCTCCTGGGCGTGCTGCCCTCGCTGGTGCCCTCCGAGATCAAGACGCGATACCCCAACGACAAGACCGGCCAGATCAACATGGTCCTTGGCAAAAATCCGCTGCTGTTCGACCGCTATCTGACCGATGCGATCGAAATCGATGTGGACTGTCTTTCGGACGGCGAGAACGCCGCCATCGCCGGCATCATGGAGCATATCGAGGAAGCCGGGATTCACTCCGGCGATTCGGCGTGCTCGCTGCCGCCGCGCTCGCTGTCGAAGGCGACGCTCGACGCGCTGGAGCAACAGACCAAGAACCTCGCCAAGGCGCTCGGCGTGATCGGCCTGATGAACGTGCAATATGCCCTCAAGGACGGCGAGATATATGTGCTGGAGGTCAATCCGCGCGCGTCGCGCACCGTGCCCTTCGTGGCCAAGGTCATGGGCAAGCCCATCGCCAAGATCGCCGCGCGCGTCATGGCCGGCGAGCCGCTGGCGTCCTTCGACCTGCCCGGCGGCGAACTCGATCACGTGGGCGTCAAGGAATCGGTGTTTCCTTTCGCGCGCTTCCCCGGCGTCGACACCGTGCTGGGGCCGGAAATGCGGTCGACCGGCGAGGTCATCGGTCTCGATCGCTCTTTCGCGGCGGCCTTCGCCAAGAGCCAGCTCGGCGCGGGCGCGCGAGCGCCCAAGGGCGGCAATGTGTTCGTCTCGGTGCGCGACGCCGATAAGGAGCGGGTGGTCGAAACAATTCGGCTGCTGACGACGCTCGGCTTCCACGCGCAGGCGACGGGCGGCACAGCGCGCTTTTTGACCGAGCGCGGCATACCGACGCAAAAAATCAACAAGGTGTCGGAAGGGCGTCCGCATATCGTGGACGCGATCAAGAACGGGTCGATCCAACTGGTGTTCAACACCACCGAGGGGGCGCAGGCCCTGGCCGACTCGCGTTCCTTGCGTCAGGCGGCGCTCTTGCATAAGGTTCCCTACTACACGACCCTCGCGGGGGCGTTGGCCGCCGCCGAAGGGATCAAAGCCTACATGTCGGGAGACCTCGAAGTTCGCGCCCTCCAGGACTATTTCGCGTGAGCCAGGAGAGCGCAAAACCGTTGATTTTCATAGCGGAAGCGACTTCCGGATCTCGCCCTCGCCGCTCTCCGGCGGGGCCTTCGCCCTGTCGGCGCGTTCGCTGAAAATCCGCCGCCCAGCGGCTTACCCCTTAAGTTCGTCGTGATTCGCCCTCCGCCCGGCGCCTTGGCCCGACGGAGAAGTAAAAAACTTTCTCCCGGCATGGACTGGACGGGACCTAGGAACGAAAGAGCAGGAACGATGGTCGAGAAGGTGCCCATGACCGTCGGCGGCCACGCCGCCCTCGAAGAGGAGTTGCGTCGCCGCCAGCAGGAGGAGCGTCCGCGCATCATCCAGATGATTTCGGAGGCGCGCGCCCATGGCGATCTTTCGGAAAACGCCGAATATCACGCCGCCAAGGAGTCGCAGTCGCTGAACGAGGGACGCATCGCCGAACTCGAGGACAAGCTGTCGCGCGCCGAGGTGATCGACGTGTCCAAGCTTTCCGGCGCCACCGTAAAATTCGGCGCGACCGTCACGGTCGTCGACGAGGACACGGAAGAGGAAAAACGCTACCAGATCGTTGGCGAGGCCGAGGCCGACGTGAAGAGCGGCCGCGTCTCCATCACTTCGCCCATCGCTCGCGCGCTGATCGGAAAAAAGGCCGGCGACACCGTTGAGGTGAAGACTCCCGGCGGCGGCAAAAGCTACGAGATTTTGACGGTCGCCTTCGTGTGACGCGATCGCCGGCGCGAGGCCGAGCGCCGTTCCGCGGCTGGGCTCATCCCTCGTCGCGCCGGGCGTCGATCTGGCGATAGGAGAAGGTGAAGGCGCTGTCGAGATCGAGAGCCGCGTAGAGAATCGGCTCCGCGGTCAGGAATGGTCGCCAATATTCGCTATAGCCGCGCGCCCCTTCGAGGCCCGGGCGGCGGAAACGCTGTTCGCCGGGTTGATGCGGGTCGATGTTGGGATTTTGGAAGCGCTTGACGAAGCCATAGGCCGACGTCACCGTGAAACGTATCGAGACGCCGGCGAGGTCCAGCGCGCGCAGCGCGTCCATCCAGGGCGCGGCGCGCAGCGATTTGCGGACCACGTAAAGCGCCACCGCTGGATCGCAGGCATAGGTGAAGGCGCTCGGCCCGAGGCCGATGAACAGCCGCTCATATTGCGAGAAAGCGACGATTAGCCGCCGCAGTTTCTTGTCCTTGCTCTGCGCCAGACGGTCGATTAGCCGCGCGAGCGTCGCGATCCAGCCGCTGTCCTCCAGCCGCACCATCGGCAGCACGAAAACAATGGCCTGCGCGCCGAGCATCTGGCCGGCGAATTTATCCTTCACGTCGTTCAATATGGCGACCCGCGCGCCCTCGGGCGGCACGGCGAGTTCGCCGGCGGCGTCGACGATCTCGAGCAGCCAGGGCGCGCGCTCGCTCACCGCCGGCGGCGCGACGCCATTGAGCGTGAGGCGGAAATAATATTCGTAGGTGTCCAGCGTGTCCGTGGCGACGCCGCCCTCGACGAAATCGCGCCGAAGCTTTTCGTAATCGCCGTTCGGCCCCTCGAAAATATTTTGCGACGCCGCCGCTGCCTCGGCCATCGCCTCCGCGTGGCTGATCGCCTGCAGGGTCGGGCGCAGCGAAAGGGGATAACCGAAGGCGCGTTGGGCGACGCAATCGGCGAGCGAGGCGAGCAATGACGATTTGCCTCCCTTCCTTGGTCCCACGAGACAAATCGTCAGCTTCTCTGTCATCTGGCCCCACGTCGCCCGGCGTTTCTCGCGCTTCCTTGGTCAGGATACAGGCCCGGCGCTCCGGGGGAAAGGTGACGCCGCTGGCGCGGCGTGCTAATCGCCCGACATGCTCGAAGGTCTGCCCCCCAATAACGCCAGCCATGTGCTGCGTCTCGTCTGCGACGAACAGCGCGCCCGCGCCATCGTGGACGTCATTGTCGAAACATTCGACCCCGCCGAAACAGCGGCCTGCGCCTTCGAGGAGGCGGATGGAACGAGTTGGGCGGTCGAGGTCTTTTTCGGCGAACCGCCGGACGAGGCGGGCGTGCGCGCGCTGATCGAAGCCTCCGCCGGCGCGGAGGCCGCCAGAGCCGCCGAGTTTTCGCAAATCGCCCAGCGGGATTGGGTCGCGAGCGCGCTGACGGGGCTGAAGCCGGTTCGCGCCGGGCGCGTGCTGGTGCATGGCTCGCATGACCGAAACAGGTTGCGCGGCAATGACGTGGGCATCGAGATCGAGGCGGCGCTGGCTTTCGGCACGGGCCATCACGGCACGACGCTGGGCTGCCTGCTGGCGCTGGACCGCGTGCTGAAACGCCGGCGCCCGGCCCGCGTGCTCGATGTCGGCACGGGCACGGGCGTTCTGGCCATCGCCGGCGCGAAATTGCTGCATCGTCCGGTCGCCTGCGGCGACATAGACCCGATCGCCGTCGAAACCGCCGGCGCCAATGCGCGGGCGAATGGCGTGGGAGTCCTGGTGCGGCCGGTGGTCGCGACGGGTTTGCGCCATGGCGCCTTGCGCAAGGGGCGCGCCGATTTGATCTTCGCCAATATCTTGGCCAAGCCCTTGCGACTGCTCGCGCCGAGCCTCGCCCGCGCGGCGGCGCCGGGGGCCGAACTTGTGCTCTCCGGGCTGTTGGCGCGCGATGTGCCCGGGATTCTCGCAGCTTACAGGGCGCAGGGCTATGCGCTGCGCGAGCGGCGCGACATCGACGGCTGGGCGACCCTGACGCTCAAGCGCGGCGGCGGTCCGCGCCCGTTGAAGCCGGTTCACGCAACGGCGGCGCTGGCGCCGAGATTGAAAGCCCATGTTCTTCACCATATCGAAGATTTTTGAGTTTATCGGCTCGCCCTCGCATTTGGCGCTGGCGCTCCTCGCGCTCGGGGTGGGGCTCGCCTATACGCGCTATTTTAAAGCGGGCCGGCGGCTGACGACCCTGGCCGCGGCGCTGTTGCTGCTGATGGCCTTTGGGCCGGTGGGGCACATGCTGGCGGTTCCGCTGGAAACGCGATTCGCGGGGCCGCCGGATGACGCCGCCCCGCCGGACGGGATCGTCGTGCTCGGAGGCTCGATCGACGAGGCGCTCAGCGCCCAATACGGCCGCGCCAGTTTCAGCCAAGCCGCCGAACGGGTGACCGCGCCGCTCGAATTGCTGCGGCTCTATCCCAAGGCGCGGCTGGTGTTCACCGGCGGTTCAGCGTCGCTGCGCGCTTCGACCCTGACCGAGGCATGGGCGGTGCGGCGGTTTTGGCGGGCGGTGGGGCTCGATCAGGGTGATGTCGTCTACGAGGACCGATCCCGCAACACATTCGAAAACGCGCTGTTCACCCGCGACCTGGTGAAGCCGAAGGAGGGCGAACGCTGGCTGCTCGTCACCTCGGCTATGCACATGCCGCGCGCCGTCGGCGTCTTTCGCAAGGTCGGCTTTCCCGTGATCGCCTATCCCGTCGATTTTCGCACCAACGGCGCGTTTTGGCGCGCGGGCGTTCCGGGCGACACCGGGTCCGCCGTCTCAATGGTCGAAAACGCCATGCACGAATGGCTTGGCCTTATCGCCTACCGCCTGACGGGAAAGACGGACGCGTTGTTTCCAGCGCCCTAGGTTCCCTTATTTTGTCGTGCTTTCCGCGGCAAAACCGGCGCCCACTTTCGCCGAAAGCACTCTAAGGCCGTCCCGAAACATGATTTCAGTCTGGCCGACCCTGCGGCTTTCGACCCCGCGACGACCCCGATGTTTCAAGGCCGCGCGGACCTTGGCCGCCGCTCGGCGGCCATGCGCCATGCTTCATTTCGAGGAACATCGCGATCGCCTGGGCGCGATTGCGCACTTCGAGCTTTTCGAACAAATTGCGCAAATGGAATTTGATCGTGTTGATCGACACCCCGAATTCCTTGGCGAGTTGATTGTTCGTCTGTCCCGAACCGAGGGCCGACAGCAGGCTGCGCTCCCGCAGCGTCAGATTCTCCAGCGGGTCGGCGCGCATCTTGCGGATGTCGACAAAGGGAAAGACCATGTCGCCCGCCGCGACGGCGGACAGCACGTCGAGCAGGCGCTCCGGCGGCGCGCGCTTGCTGACGAAGCCGGCTCCGCCCAGTTGCAGCGTCTCGGCCGGCGCGGCCGGATCGTTGGTGCCGCTGTAGACGACGATCTTGGGTGCCGAGGCCTGCCGCGACAGCGCGCGCAGGACATCGCGCGCATGCAGCGTCGGCAACTGCCAGCCGATCACCGCCAGAGTGAAACGAGGCTGGCGCGCCGCGTCCAAAAACTCCTCGCCGTCGGTCACCTTGAGAACCAGATTGAAGCGGCGGTCGTCGGTCAGCAATTTGTCGAGACCAGCAAGGATCAACGGGCTTTTGTCGCACACCGCCACGTCGATCGCCGGGGCATTGGCGGTTTGCGACCTCGCGCCGAAGGCGGCGCCCTGGGCGCGCGTTTGCGGCTGCCGATCGCCTTGCGCGTGAGGCGAGGGAGCCTCGTCAGCCTCGGCGACCTCATGTTTATCTCCGGATCTGGTCGACGAGTTGGGGGGCATGGCGATCTCCAATGCTGAGCCGAGCCGGGCCCGCGACTGCCTTCGCCGAAAAAACTTGGCTTGGCTATTGGACGGCGCGGGGAGCGGACAGTCCCCACCCGTTTTGGCGGTTCGCTGTTCTAAACCGAGGTTGGAACCGAGAAAATACCATATAGATGTTTATCGCGGATGAAAAGCGCTCCCATCCAAAGGGGCGGCGCCGGGAGGGCTCATTGGCGCGCTTTCCGCTCGGATGGAATCATCCGAGCGATAAGAAATCGCCCAAGAGCAAAATGCTGGAGCAAGTTCTGATCGCAAACGGCTGTCAACTTTTGGGGAATTTGCGCTAGCGCTAGCGCGACTTGCTTCGCCCAAGAGCGCCGCTCAAAAAAAGAGCGCGCACAAAAAGAAAACGCGACGGACCGGCATTTCGCCGATCCGCCGCGTTTGCATTATTACGCTTGTCGCGTCGCTCAGTCGGAGAAAACCCAACGAGCGGCGAAATAGGCGGCCGCGCCCAACACGATGATGGCGACCATGCCAACCGGCGTCGCAGCGTAGCTTGTCAATTCGAGAATCGCGCCCATAACTTCCTCCTTCAGTCACACCTTGCGCCGGGCCTGGACAGTTGCCGACATTTTCAACACATCACTCTTCAAGAGCGACATCCCGTCTTAACGATCTGCGGTTAAGTGGATCGCATTAATTTAAGTTCCCGCCGCGTCGCTGCCCGACGCGGGCCGTCCCTCGAAGAGACAGGAACGCTCCTGCATACTCGCCTTTGGCTCCGATCCTATTGGAATGAACCATATTACTCCACAGCTCATGTCTGCGGTTCCGGTCTGCAGTTATTTACGGAATTATTGTAACGGCTGTGCATTGTCAAGCGACTCAAATAGCGGGCTGCGCTTCGGCTCCACAAGGTTTTGGCGCAGTTTACGCTTGCCGTTGCATGAGACGACGCATTATCCTTCGCGCGCCCCGCGCCGGTGGTTTCGGCATAATGGAGAATAAGCGTCAATGAGCCGCATGCCGTCAAAGAAATTTCTATTCGCGGCGATCTTGGCGACCGCGGCCCTGGGGACGTTCGTCGCCACGCGTCGCACGCCCGCCTGTGGCGGCGACGGCAAGATCATGTCGACGCAAACCGAATGCGTGAGTTGGGGTTTCGACGCCGCGACATGCAAAACCGTCGTCGAGAAGGCGCGCGCGGCCGCCGTGCGCGCGACGCCGCGGCTGAGCGATTCAATTCAGTGCGAAACGCAATTCACCGATTGTTTCGAGGCGCCCGACGGCGGCTTCCATCCAAAGCCGTCGTTCTGCCTGCGCGCTTCCGCGAAGGAAGCGCCGGAGCCGTTGGAGATGCGCTATCTGCAATATGAATCGGACCGCATGAGCCGCAAGAAGACACGCGAGATTCCGTTCAACTGACGGCCCGCGCTCGAGTCGTTCCGGTTTAAATTGAACCGGAACGACTCTAAATTCCCTTATTTTGTCGTGCTTTCGGAAGGCAAAACCGGCGTCCAGTTTTGCGAAAAAGCACTCTATTGACCGGCGGAGGAAGCCTGGCGCCGCGCGATGTTGAATTCAACGGCTTCGATCGACAAATTGCCCGCCGACGTCTTGATGTCTATGCGCAGCGGCGCGACGACATGAGCCTCGGGGAGCGGCGCGAGCCACACGCTCATTTCCTGATTTTCGGCCATGTATTTGGTCACGGAGCTGTCCGGGCGGTGACCGGCGATCGGCGTGTAGTGCGCCGTGCAGACCGACACCGGCCCCGCGAATCCCTTGGCTTTCGCCTCTCTGGTCTCGACATATCTGAGCTGCACGTCGAAACGCGTCACGCCGTCGAACACGCGAATCGTGCGGTTGCAGGCGGTCGGACCGACCAACTCTTGTCCGGCCGGCACGCTCATGATCAACGCGCTCACCGGATCGATGATGTGTTGCTTGTGCTCCGCGTTCACCGGCAGGCGTTGCGCGGCGTCCCACGGCTCCGGCTTCACCTCGAGAAGGCGCACGGCGTTGCCGCCGAGCGACATGCGAATCGTCCGCGTCTCATATGAATTGGCGAGCGTGTTGGCGAAACTGGCTGGCGAGGGTCCCTCGGGGTTGAGTTTGCCGGTCGCCGTGGCCGCGCCTCTCGTATTGTTGACGAGATTGGCGAGGCCCGACGTTTTCATGGCTATGTCGAGGCGGTAGTTCTGCGGTTCGATCACGCCGGACGCGTACGCGCTGCCGATGGAGAGGCCAAGCAGACTAAGCGCATAATGCGCCTTGATCGTCTCCGCCGAGGCGGGCGCCGTCGACAGCGCCGTGAGCGCGCCACAAACCGCCGCGAGACGCGAGACGCGCCGGAACGAGGGGGAAGGGGGGCGTTTGAAATCGGTCATGTCGGCTCGAATCAAATTCGCGTCCAGTCGGGAGTTCGCGGCCTAGCACGTTCGCGGCCTTCGCGCCACGTTGGCTAGCGCGACTTGTCGACGGTCCCGGATGCGGCGGGTTCGCGACCACCTTGGGGCAAAGGCTGCTCTCGAGCCGATTGATCGTGTAAGATCGACGCGATCAAGCCGACTCTTGCGACCGTCCGTCCGCGAAGATGCGCCAGCTGCGCAAACCCGCCTTGGCGACGACGACGCGCCCCTCCTTCGCCAGACTGACGAGGTGCCTGAATATCAGAGGATTGCGCCAGGAAAACGGCTTTTCCGGGTCGCAAACGGCGTGATATTCGTCGCTGTCGGGATCGTCCATCAACAGCGTCCCCACGCGGTCTGGCCGGAACTGGAGCGAGAGTCCCCGATCCTCCTTCCAGTCGCAAATATAGTCGCGGCAAACTTGCGGCCGCGTCGCGTAAACCGAGCAACCGCCCGATCGCGCGCAATGTTCGCACAGGTCGCCCGCCGTCTTCTTCAACTCGTCGATTTCCAGCACCTTGCAACAGAAGGAGCAGGAACCGCAGGCCTTGCCGGGAATCTCTAACATCGGGCTCCTGAAGATCGGCTGTTGGCTTCGACAGATGGAAGCGAATCTGCTTATTGTGCCGACAACCCGCCAGGAAGCAATACCATCGTCGCTGGCCGGCGCCAAAATCCAAGGCGCGCGCGGGCAAGGATACGAAGCCGGTTGCAAGGGGAGCTTCATGCCGCATCAGATCATCGAACCCGAAAAATTATTCGTCTCGACGCAGTGGCTCGCCGACCATCTCGACGCGCCCGATCTCGTCGTGTTCGACGCCTCCTGGCATATGCCGGCGGCGGGGCGCGACGCCCGCGCGGAATATCTTTCCGGCCATATTCCCAGCGCGGTGTTTTTCGACATCGACGCGGTGGCCGACGCCAAGACCGACCTGCCGCACATGCTGCCGGACCCGATCGCTTTTTCCGCCGCGATGCGGGATCTTGGTCTCGGCGACGGCATGCGCGCGGTCATTTACGACAGCCTGGGACTGTTTTCGGCGCCGAGGCTGTGGTGGACGCTGCGCGCGTTCGGGTTCGTTGACGCGGCGATTCTGGAGGGCGGCCTGCCGCGATGGATCGCCGAGGGGCGCAAGCTCCAGCAGCGCAAGACGCCGCGTCCAAAGGTCCATTTCACGGCGAGGCTCGATCACACGCTCGTCGCCGACGCCCGCGACGTGAAGAAGGCGCTGGACGGCAAATCGGCGCAAATCGCCGACGCGCGCTCGGCGGAGCGGTTCAAGGGCCACGCGCCCGAGCCGCGACCCGGCTTGCGCTCGGGCCATATGCCCGGCGCTGTGAACCTGCCGTTCGGGCGGCTGATTGAAGACGGCCGATTGAAGGACGCGGCCGCGCTGGAAAACGAGTTTCGCGCCGCCGGGGTCGACCCGGAACGCCCCGTCATCGCCAGCTGCGGCTCGGGGCTCACCGCGGCGATCGTCAGTCTGGCGCTGGCGGCCAGCGGCCATGGCGCGGCGGCGGTTTACGACGGCTCCTGGTCGGAATGGGGCGCGCGCGAGGATTTGCCCGTGGTCGTCGACCCGCGCTGACGCGCGAAGGCCGCGCTTGGCATGCGCGCTGCATGGGCCGGGCGCGCCTTTCGCGGGATTAGCGTCTCCGCGGCGGCGCGACATTCACGCAGCAACGCGACCGGAGGTCAAAACATATGGCGAAATACAAGCTCGAGTACATTTGGCTCGATGGCTATAAACCAGTGCCAAACCTTCGCGGCAAGACGCAGATCAAGGAATACAGCGACTTTCCGACGCTTGAGCAGCTGCCGCTTTGGGGCTTCGACGGCAGCTCCACCCAGCAGGCCGAGGGGCGCAGCTCCGACTGCGTGCTGAAGCCGGTCGCCGTCTATCCCGATTCCACGCGAAAGAACGGCGCCCTCGTTTTGTGCGAAGTGATGATGCCGGACGGCGTCACCCCGCATCCGTCCAACGCGCGCGCCACCATTCTCGACGATCCCGGCGCCTGGTTCGGCTTCGAGCAGGAGTATTTCTTCTTTCAGGACGGACGTCCGCTCGGCTTCCCCGAACATGGTTTTCCCGCGCCGCAAGGACCCTATTACACGGGCGTCGGCTATAAGAATGTCGGCGACATCGCGCGCCAGATCGTCGAGGAGCATCTCGATCTGTGTCTCGAGGCCGGCATCAATCATGAAGGCATCAACGCCGAGGTGGCCAAGGGCCAGTGGGAGTTCCAGATTTTCGGCAAGGGTTCGAAAAAGGCGGCCGACGAAATGTGGACAGCCCGCTACATTCTTCAGCGTCTTGGCGAAAAATACGGCGTCGACATCGAATATCACTGCAAGCCGCTCGGCGACACGGACTGGAACGGCTCGGGGATGCACGCCAATTTTTCCACCACCCATCTTCGGGAAAAGGGCGGAAAGGAATATTTCGAGCAGCTGATGACGGCGTTCGAAGGGGCCAAGGTGGATCACATCGCCGTCTATGGTCCGGACAATCACATGCGCCTCACGGGCCTGCACGAAACCGCGTCGATCGACACTTTCTCTTACGGCGTCGCGGACCGCGGCGCGTCGATCCGCGTGCCCCACAGCTTCGTCAATAACGGCTACAAAGGCTATCTGGAAGACCGCCGCCCCAATTCTCAAGGCGACCCCTACCAGATCGCCTCGCAAATCTTGAAGACGATCTCGACCGTGCCGACTTGATCTCGTAGCCGCCCGACGTAAAGCCCGCGCGCCAATCCACGGCGCGCGGGCTTCTTTCAATCATCGATGGATGCGATGCGGCGTCCAGCCGGCGACGTCGGCGGAACCCCCCGGCAATATGACGCGGAAACGTCCGGCCTTCCTGGCGCCAAGCCTAATCGTTGGGCAAAATTTTACCCGTGGCGCAAATTTCCGCCAAATGCTATGAGCCCAGCGGTTCCTTAACACCGAGGCGTCTCGGCGCTAGGGAACCGAGACGCGGCCGCGGGGAAAAGGTGAATGAAAAAAATCGAGGCGATCATCAAGCCATTTAAGCTCGATGAGGTGAAGGAGGCTCTGCAGGCGGCTGGACTGCAAGGCATTACCGTCACCGAGGCGAAGGGTTTTGGTCGCCAGAAGGGTCATACGGAACTCTATCGCGGCGCCGAATATGTCGTCGATTTCCTTCCCAAGGTGAAAATCGAGATCGTCCTCGCGGACGACGCCGTGGAGCGCGCCGTGGAGGCGATTCGCAAGGCCGCGCAGACGGGGCGCATAGGAGACGGCAAGATCTTCGTCTCCAATGTGGAGGGCGCGATCAGAATCCGCACCGGCGAGACCGGCGCGGACGCCATCTGACCAGCCGCGCCGGCAAAAAAAGACCGACACGCCTTCGACCGACGCCAGTCTCGTTTAGTAGCAAATCAACAAGGGGCTCTAGGAAATGACCACGGCGAACGACGTTATCAAGAAGATCAAGGACAACGACATTAAGTATGTCGACTTTCGCTTTACCGATCCGCGCGGTAAGTGGCAGCATGTCACCTTCGACGTGTCGATCGTCGACGCCGACGCGCTGGTCGAGGGCATTGCTTTCGACGGCTCCTCGATCGCCGGCTGGAAGGCCATCAACGAATCCGACATGTTGCTGATCCCCGATCTCGCGACCGCGACGCTCGACCCGTTTTTCGCGGCGTCCACGCTGGTGCTCGTTTGCGACGTCGTCGAGCCGACCACGGGCGCCCGCTATAACCGCGATCCGCGCGGCATCGCCAGGAAGGCCGAGGAATATTTGAAGTCCACCGGCGTCGGCGACACCGCCTTCTTTGGTCCGGAAGCCGAATTCTTCGTATTCGACGACGTGCGCTTTTCGGTCGACCCCTATAACACCGGCTTCTCCGTCGACAGTTCGGAGCTTCCCAGCAATTCCTCGACGGCCTATGAGGGCGGCAACCTCGGCCACCGCGTGCGCACCAAGGGCGGTTATTTCCCCGTGCCGCCGGTCGACTCCGCCCAGGACATGCGCGGCGAAATGCTCGCCGCCATGGCCGCGATGGGCGTCCAGGTCGAAAAACACCATCACGAGGTCGCCTCGGCCCAGCACGAACTCGGTCTGAAGTTCGCGACTCTGGTCACCGTCGCCGACCATCTGCAAATCTATAAATACGCCATCCATCAGGTCGCCAATTCCTACGGCAAGACGGCGACCTTCATGCCCAAGCCCGTCTATGGCGACAATGGCTCCGGCATGCATGTGCATCAGTCGATCTGGAAGGCCGGCCAGCCGGTGTTCGCGGGCGACAAATATGCCGGCCTCAGCCAGGAGTGCCTGTGGTATATTGGCGGCATCATCAAGCACGCCAAGGCCCTCAACGCCTTCACCAACCCGTCGACCAATTCCTATAAGCGTCTGGTCCCGGGCTTTGAGGCGCCGGTGCTGCTGGCCTATTCCTCGCGCAACCGTTCGGCCTCGTGCCGCATTCCCTACGTGACCAGCCCGAAGGCGAAGCGCGTAGAGGTTCGCTTCCCCGATCCGACGGCCAATCCCTATCTCGCCTTCTCGGCCATGCTGATGGCCGGCCTCGACGGCATCGCCAACAAGATCGATCCGGGCGCGGCCGCCGACAAGGATCTCTACGATCTGCCGCCGGCCGAACTGAAGGCGATCCCGACCGTGTGCGGCAGCTTGCGCGAAGCGCTCGACAGCCTGAAGGCCGATCACGCCTTCCTCACGGCGGGCGGCGTGTTCAGCCAGGACTTCGTCGATTCCTACATCGACCTGAAGTATCAGGACGTCTACCGCTTCGAACAGACCCCGCATCCGGTCGAATACGATATGTACTACTCGTATTGATCTTGTTTCAGTGGCGGCGCGCGAGCGCCGTCGCTGGGGCGCCATAGTTTATGGCTTGGGAGGCGGAAACCTTCCAAGCCATATTTTTTGCTGTTTAGTTTGAAATCGGGCGCTAAACCCTAACTGGTCGGATTGCCGAAGTGACTTGGCGCCGTCGCGGCGGCAGCGGCCGGCATACGAAAACCCGATAAATCCAGTCGATCGCGACGTTAATTCGCGCGAGCTGGCGAGCGAGGGATCATCCATGACACTGACCCGCCGCGAATTGCTCGCGACCACCACCGCGACCACCTTCATCAACGCGACGCGCGGCGCATCGGCGAGAGCGGAGGCGGCGGGCGGCCAGATTAAAGCCGTGGGTTTCGACGCGTTCACGATCTTCGATCCACGTTCGGTGACCGTCGCGGTCGAAGAGAGTTTTCCCGGCCGCGGCGCCGAATTAAGCGCCGCCTGGCGGACCCGGCAGTTCGAATATTGCTGGCTGAGAACCCTCAATCGCAACTATGCCGACTTCTCGCGGGTCACGGAAGACGCTTTGGCCTTCGCTTGCAAGGCCGCGAAACTCGACTTGAAGCCGGAAGCGCGCGCCAAGCTGATGGACGCTTTCCTTCGCCTGAAACCCTGGCCGGATTCAATCGCCGCGCTGAAGGCGATGAAGGCGGCCAATGTCAGACTCGCATATGTGTCGAACATGACGCCGACAATGCTGAGGGTGCTCACCGAGAACGCCGGCGCGGCCGACCTGTTCGAGCACCAATTGAGCACGGATGCGGTGAAAGCCTTCAAGCCCGACCCGCGCGCTTATCAAATGGCCGAGACGGCTTTCAACCTACCGCGGGAAAACATCGCCTTCGCGGCCTTTGGCGGCTGGGACGCCGCGGGCGCCAGATCATTTGGCTTCGACACCTTCTGGGTTAACCGCCTCGGCGTCCCGATGGAAGAATTGGGCGTCGCGCCGAACGCCGCCGGCGGAACGCTAACCGAACTGGCGACATATGTGACGGCTCGAGCCAAGAAGGACTAGCGCGGTTTTTCGAGGCCGTTGGCGGAATTTCAAATGGTCCAACCGCCCGTTTTTGTCTTGCTCGGCTTCTTCGTCCGCTTCTCTCGTTCTGGCCTATCGCGCGGGAGCGTGCTAACAGGCTAGCCAACAGGCGCTGGCGCCTCAAAAACAACGCCCGTGGCGGCACTAGGGTTTAGGAAACGGTCATGTCCGATATTTTCCGCGAGGTCGATGAAGAGGTCCAACGGGAAAAGGTCGAAACGCTCTGGTCGCGCTATCAGACGCCGGTGTTCGTCATCGCCGGGCTCATCGTCGCCGCGACGGGCGCCTGGAACTATTACGTCAGCGAGAAGACCAAGGCCGCCGAGGCCGCCAATGTGCGCTTCATGGCCGCCGTAACGCTCGCCGACGCCGGCAAGAGCGCCGAGGCCATCGCGGCGTTCGACGCCCTGGCGAAGGACGCGCCCAAGGGCTATGCCGGGCTGGCCAGATTGCGAGCCGCCGAGGAACTCGGCAAGACCGACAAGGCCAAAGCCATCGACGCGCTCGACGCGATCGGCGACGACGCCAGCGTCGACCATCTGACGCAGGAAGTGGCGCGGATGCGCGGCGCGGTCTACACGATGGAAGCCGGGGACAGCGAGAAATCGATGCTAAAGCTCGGGCCGCTGATGACCTCGAAAGGCGTGTTCCGCTTCAGCGCCCAGGAATGGACCGGTCTCGACGCGCTGCAAAACCAGGATTACGACGAGGCGGAGCGCGTGTTCAACCTGCTGCTCAACGACCGCGACGCGCCGCAGTCCATGCGCCAGCGCGCCTCCGCCTATATGGGCCTGCTGCACGCCGCGCGCGGCGTCAAGACGCCGGAGGCCGGCGCCATCACCTCGGTGACGCCGATCATCGAGCCCGCCGAAGGCTCCGACCCCGCCGACGCGCCGACCGTCACCATCGAGAAGAAGTGAACGGCGCCCCGGCGCTTCCCCCGGCGGAGCGGATTCCGGCGCGTGTTTGGAACGCGCGTCAAAACAAGAGTCTAGCGTAACGCCATGTCATTTTCGCTCGCGATCATCGGCCGTCCCAATGTCGGTAAATCGACGCTGTTCAACCGGCTCGTCGGCAAGAAGCTGGCGCTGGTCGACGACCGCCCGGGCGTGACGCGCGACCGCCGCGAGGGCGCGGCGAAACTCGCCGATCTCTCCTTCACCGTCATCGACACGGCGGGGCTGGAGGAGGGCGCCGAAGCCTCGCTCGAAGGACGGATGCGCCAGCAGACGGAAGCGGCGATCGAGCAGGCCGACGCCATATTGTTCATGATCGATGCGCGCGCCGGCGTCACGCCCGACGACAAATATTTCGCCGACCTCGTGCGCCGCGCCGGCAAGCCGGTGGTGCTCGCCGCCAATAAGGCGGAAGGCCGCGCCGGCGAGGCCGGATTTTTCGAAGCCTACACGTTGGGGCTCGGCGATCCCGTGCCGCTTTCCGCCGAGCATGGCGAGGGCATGATCGACCTGTTCGACGCGTTGCGCCTCGCGCTGCCGGAGGCGACCGAGGCGCCGATCGAGGAGGACGAGACGGCCGCCCCGCGCCGTTTCGACGATGAGGACGGCAGCGATCTCGACATCACCAAGCCGCTGCGGATCACCGTCGTCGGTCGCCCCAACGCCGGAAAGTCGACGCTAATCAATCGCCTGCTCGGCGAGGAGCGCCTGCTCGTCGGGCCCGAGGCGGGCATCACCCGCGACAGTATCGGCATCGACTTCGAATGGCGCGACCGTAAGATGAAATTGTTCGACACGGCGGGCCTGCGCCGCCGCGCCCGCGTCACCGACAAGCTGGAAAAACTCGCCGGCGCCGACGCGCTGCGGGCCGTGCGTTTCTCAGAAGTTGTTGTTTTATTGGTTGATTCTACCATTCCCTTTGAGAAGCAGGATTTGACCATCGCCGATATCGCGGCGAGCGAAGGGCGCGCGGTGGTCATTGGCCTGGGCAAATGGGATTTGATCGAGGATCGCGGCAAGACACTGATAAGGTTGAGAGAAGAAGCCGAGCGGCTGCTCGCCCAGCTGCGGGGATGCCCGGTTGTTCCGGTCTCCGGCGCGACCGGCGAGGGGCTCGACGAGCTGATGCGGGCGGTGATTGCCGTTCACGAGACCTGGAACAAGCGCATCTCGACCGCGCGTCTAAACCGTTGGTTAATCAATACCATAGAACAAAACCCGCCGCCGGCGGTCTCGGGGCGCCGCATCAAAATCCGCTATATGACGCAGCCCAAAAGCCGTCCGCCGCATTTCGTGCTGTTCGGCAATCAACTCGACGAACTGCCGACGAGCTACGAGCGATTTTTAATCAATGGCTTACGCAAGACGTTCGATTTCCCCGGCGTGCCGCTCCGCATCTCCAGGAAGACGGCCGACAATCCCTATGAGGGCAAAAAGCGGGGGTAAGGGAGCCGATTCCGCGCATTTTCGCGCATGGACGCGCATCCCCGGGCGTTGGACGGGCATCCCGACGCAAAACAAGCAGTTGCACTAAAAAACGATCCGCCAAGCTCGTAAGTTACGCTTGCGACCCGTGACAAATGTGTCACACTCATCTCCCCCGGCTCTCCCACCCGGGTGAACCAAGGAGGTTCATAATGTCCTTACAAGGTCATATTGTCGAACTTCAACGCCGCCACGAGGCGCTCGAAAAGGAAATCGAAAAAGAGCGAAACCACCACTGCCTGGACGAGAAAAAGCTTTTGGAGCTCAAGCGCAAGAAATTACAGCTGAAGGACGAAATTTCCAAGTTACGACAAGGCGAGACGCTGCATTAGCGGGTCCGCCAAAAGGCCGAGGTTTTCGCGCCAAGCCAAAAGACTGGCGCGGCCCGCCGTTTGGGCGCTTGGAATAAGCCCCTAAAACATCGCGCGAGGCGGGGAGCAATCTCCGCCTTTTGATTTGGCGCCAGCCCTTGCCCCGCCGCCTCTGGCGCGCGACATGCTTGATCTTCAAAATCTCGCAACGAGGCGCCGCTTAATGCCCCCAAGTCAGCGTTACCATGCCGAAACCTTACACGCGACGCTTGGCGAGGGGTTTTTCGATGAGGTCGCGCCCGCGGCCTTTCCCCAGCAGATCCTGCGCTATCGCAATCAGCGCGCCGCCGCGCGGGTCGGGCTCGACACGCTGACCGACGCCGAATGGATCGCCCATTTCGGCCGCTTCGAATCCTTGCCGGGCGGATTCGAAAAGCCGCTGGCGCTACGCTATCACGGCCATCAGTTTCGCTCGTACAATCCCGATCTTGGCGACGGCCGCGGCTTTCTATTCGCGCAACTCCGCGACGCCGAGGACGGGCGGCTGCTCGATCTCGGCACGAAGGGAAGCGGGCGCACGCCCTGGTCGCGCCAGGGCGACGGCCGGCTCACCCTAAAGGGCGGCGTTCGCGAAATTCTCGCCACGGAAATGCTGGAGGCGCTTGGCGTCGACACCTCCAAGACTTTCAGCCTGATCGAAACCGGCGAACAGCTTATGCGCGGCGACGAGCCTTCGCCGACCCGCTCCAGCGTGCTGCTGCGGCTGTCGCATTCGCATATCCGCATCGGGACCTTTCAGCGCCTCGCCTTTCTCGAAGACAACGCCGCGATCGAAAAACTGCTGGGCTATTCGATCGACAATTATTTCCCCGAACTCGCCGAGGAGCCGCCGGAGCGGCGCGCGGCGGCGTTTCTAGAGGCGGTGATCGCGCGCGTCGCCAGGCTTGGCGCGAGCTACATGGCGGCGGGCTTCGTCCATGGCGTGCTCAATTCGGACAATATCAACATCACCGGCGAAAGCTTCGACTATGGCCCCTGGCGCTTCGCCCCGAGTTGGGACGCCGGCTTCACCGCCGCCTATTTCGACCACAGCGGGCTCTATTCGTTCGGCCGCCAGCCCGGCGCGCTCGCCTGGAATCTGACGCGGCTGGCCGAATGCCTGCTGCCGCTGACCGGGCTCGCGGCGGCGGAAAAGGCGCTGGACGCCTATCCCGAACTGGCGAAGGCGGCGTTTCGCAAGGCGCTGCTCGCGCGCCTCGGCCTGCTGTCGGAGGGCGATGAGCGCGACGCGCGCCTCGCCAAGGCTTTCGTCGATTTCGCGATAAGCTCGCGCGCGCCGTTCGAGCAGACATTGTTCGACTGGCGCGGCGGAGTGGCGAGCGAGGCGCGGGCGAACCGCTCTCCCAGCGCCGCGTTTTACGAAGCGGAACAATTCGCGCCGCTGCGCGAGGCGCTAGCGGGCTATCGGCCGAGCGCGACGGCGCGGCTGGATCATCCCTATTTCGCGGCGCCGGAGCCCTGCGCGATGTTGATCGACGAAGTAGAGGCGATCTGGAGCGCCATCGCCGAGCGCGACGACTGGGGTCCGTTCCAGGCGAAGCTCGCGCGGATCGCGCAAATGCGCGCGGCCTATGCGGGGGAGTGAGACGGCACCGCATCGAGGAGTTCATCGAGAACGCAGCGCCGCCGTGCCGCGGCTATAGTCCGCGTCGTCAAAACCCGTCCAAGGCGGCGATCCGCGATCCGAATCGCGGCGCTATTACAGCGGCTTTGCAAACCTGCCGATATTCACGCCATTCTGGGCAAGCCAGTTGCGCAGAGTAGCGGAAACAGGCACGACGCTGGAAGCATTGCTATTGGTCTGGCAAGCATTCCTTAGGACAATATATCTACCATAAATTTGACTAACTTCATGGTCGCCAATGACCGAACGCGCCTTGGTAAGGAGCATATTGACATCGGATTCGCTATACATGTTTATTAGTTGGCAGCCGATAACAAAATTGTTTGCATAAGCGGTCGATGAAATCAGCATCGACGCGATGACCAGTGCGGGAAGTTTCATGTGTACCACCTCTCAAGTTTGAGTCGCCTTGCTTCTTCATTTCGATTGGCCACTCGAGTCATGGCGACAAAGGCTTGGCCTTTGTCGTTGCATTGTTTCGACGGGTTCGTGCTTGTTTGATGGAGCTGTAGCATCGAGAATGCATTCAATCAAGATGCTACTGTTCAGCTAAAGTTTATCTTGGTCCTATGCGATTCATCGCAAGTATTATCGGCGAAAGTTTGACCATTACTGTCAAGGTTTTGGCTGTTCTTCCCCGGGGCGCCGCGCATCGCGCTTGTTCGGCCTGATCACGAGGGAATGCAATGTGAGCACTGGCCGCGCGCCGCTGGGCCTTTAGTTAACGCGTTCTGCGTGGAAAAAACGGAGAGCCGTCGTGTCCGTTGAAACTACCAATCGAACGACGCATCCGCTCAATCCAGAGAGCCCCTCGCGAGACGAAAGGAAGTTGCATCCGATCGCCCTCGGCGTCGAGCGCATCGGCCTTCTGTCTTTGTCGCATCCCTGGATTGTCGCCATCGCCGCGATCGGGTTGATGATCGCCGCGGCCTTTGGCGTCACGCGAATCAAAGTCGACGATTCGCTCAGTCAGCTGTTTCGCTCGAATACGCCCGAGTTCAGACAGTACGAGGAGGTGACGCGGCGATTTCCGTCGAGCGAATTCGACGTGCTCGTCGTCGTCGAAGGCAAGGACCTGCTCGCGCGCGACTCGGTCGAAAAATTGCGAGACCTCGTCATAGACCTTCAGTTGGTCGATGGCGCGCGAGGGGTGATCTCGATGTTCTCGGCGCGCCAGCCCAAGGAAAAAGACAAGATTCCGGCGCCTCTGTTTCCAGATCAGCTGCCGGAAGGCGCCGCCTACGGCAAACTGATTGACCGCGTGATGGCCAATGAGATCATTCGCGGCAAGCTTTTGTCGCAAGACGGCCAACTGACCCTGGTCGTTCTCGCTCTCGCGCCAGAGGTCGCCGAGGGCAATGAACTGGGCGCCGCCGTCGACGACATCCACAAAACGGTGGCCGCCGATCTCGGCGGTTCGGGGCTGACCGCGGAGCTTTCCGGCGTTCCCGTGATGCAACTTGAAATCCGCGAGGCCGTCGAACACGACAGGCTCGTTTACAACACCGTGGGTTTCCTCGCCGGCTGCCTCATCGCGATCCTTTTCTTCCGGCATGTGTCTTTCATGATCATGGCGGCCGGACCGCCATTGACGGCCATTCTATTGGCGCTCGGCGCGCTGGGCTGGCTCGGTTTCCGCCTTAACATGTTTCTCAATGTGATGACCCCGCTCATCATGGTCATCAGCTTTTCCGATAGCATGCAGCTTACCTTCGCCGCGCGCGACAGATTGCTCGAGGGACAAAGTAAGTATGAGGCGTTGCGCAATTCATTGCTGGTTGTCGGCCCGGCCTGTGTTTTAACCCATGCGACGGCGGCGCTGTCCTTCGTCGCATTGCAGTTTTCCGATTCGGATTTGATCCGCTCATTCGGGGAAGCGGGTTTTATCGCGACGCTCATCGCGCTCATCGCGATCCTGCTGTTGACGCCGCTGCTCGGCGTTTTGGTTCTGCGCGACGACCTGGCGTTCGTCGCCCGGATCAAGCGACATGATTTCGGCGTCGAAACGTTGCGGCGTTTTTGCGCCTTTATCGCGGTACATATGGTCAGTCGACCGGGGCTTTACAGTTTCTTGGGTCTTGTCGTCGTCGTCGGGCTGGGTTTGAACTACGCCAACCTCCAGCCGAGATACCGGCTGGCCGATCAGGTTCCGGATCGGCAACGGGCGGTCGCGGCGAGCGAGCGCCTGGATGTCAAATTGACGGGCGCCAATCCGATTGATGTGCTGATCGAGTTTCCGCCGGGCGCGTTGCTCTATGCGCCGGAGACGCTGAACGTGATCGCCAGCGTCCATGCGCTTCTCGAGAAGCAGCAAGGCGTCGGCAATGTCTGGTCGCTCGAGACATTGCGCCGCTGGCTCGCCGAGAAGGCCCGCAAAAGCGACGTCGCGGTTCTCAAGCAATATGTCGACATGCTGCCGGAGCATTTGCGGGGGCGGTTTCTTTCCCACGAAGGGGACGCCGTCGTTGTATCGGGGCGGGTTCCCGACTTCGACGCGAGCCGGCTGCTGCCAATTGTCGATAGCCTCGACAAGGCGCTCGCCGGGGTTCGCGCCGCGCATCCGGGCTATACGATAGCGGTGACGGGACTCTCGGCGATCGCCGCGCGCAACAGCGCCAATATGATCGCGAAACTGAACCGAGGGCTGACGGTCGAGTTCGCCGGCGTCGCCATTTTCCTCGGCTTGGCTTTTCGTTCCGTCGTCGTAATGTTTTCGGCGATCCTGCCGGGGATTTTTCCGATTGTCGCCTCTGGCCTTTTGCTCACCATAACCGGAGTAGGTCTCCAGTTCGCGAGCGTCGTGGCGCTCACCGTGTCTTTCGGATTGGGCCTCAGCGCGACGATCCATTTCCTCAATCGCGCGCGGATCGAGGACTATCCCGACGCCGACCCCGCCATCGCGATCGAACGGGCGACGGTTCTGATGGGGCCGGCTTTGATCCTGACATCGCTGGTGCTGGCCTGCGGACTGGCGGTGACGGTGTTCTCCAACCTTCCGTCGCTGCGGCTGTTCGGGTGGCTGAGCGCCTTCGCGATGATCGCGGCCCTGGTCGCCGATCTGTTGATTCTGCGCCCGACGACGATGTTCCTGCGCCGGACGGCGAGCCGCCTCGCCCGGAGCAGGTCTAGCGCCTCGCCATAAATTGCGCTTCCGTCCGCCTCATCCCTTGCGCAGGGTGATCGACATCGTTCTCACATCGGTTCCGGCTTGCGGTCGTATGGTGACCGACTGGCCGCCGCCATGCGTCCTTATGCCGATGCTGGCGGAAAAGCCCGCGCCGGACACATAGGCCTGAATATCGGAACTATTGGCGCGGCCGGAAATGCTTCCGGAAATGGAATGCGTCGCCTCGCTCCAACTGCCGGAAAGGCCGCCGCCATTCGACACGACATTGGCGGTGACGTGCAGATTATAACTGGCGCTGGCGGAACTCAGCGTCTGGTTGAGGGCGGCGCCGGTTGAAGCGACGGCGTAGACCGCCCTGCAATGAATGCGTTCCGTGGACCCGTCCGACAATGTGATCGCGCCGCCGCCCGACCAATGACCGGCAAGACCCGAGAACGGGCCGCCCTGCTGCGCGAAACCAGGTGGCGAAACAAGCGTCAAGCCGATCGCGACCATCGTTCGTCCGAGCCAACGCCCCGCTCCTTCCGTCGAGGAAAAAGACATGATCCTTGCTCTCGCTAAAACCGTTGAGAGGTACGCGCGCGCCTCCCGCGCCGCAGACCGTCGGCGACGATTCGTTCGAAAGTGAAGGCGGATTACGTCGCCGCGCCCAACTCGCGCCCCCCCCCGCGCTAGGCCGACGGGAGGCGGCGAGCATTAGGGAACCGCCCCGGCGACCGCGCCGGGGAACTCGGCTACGCCGTTGAAAACGGCGCCGGTCGCTTCGAACGGCAGGGCGAGCGGCGCGGTCAAGGGTCCCAGCGGGCCTTCGTCGGCGGGCGAGCCCGGCGGCGTCGCGCTGACGAGGACCGGCGTATAGACATAACCCAATTGGCCCGCGTAGGCCGCCTCGCACCATCCGCGAACGCAACGCTCCATGTTGATCACGGACTGCGCCGGGATGACCATTATCACGGCGGCCCTTGGCGACGGATGGGTCCGCAACGCCTTGGGCGCGACAATCTCCGCGTCGAACGCAAAGGCCGAGCCGACGGTAGCCGCCATGGCCACGCCGGCGAGCGCAGGAACAAATTTCGATAACATTGCCGCCTCCATTCCAATTCGACGTTACGGCCGAGGAAATAGAGCGCTTGCGCGACACGACCATCGTCCGGATTGGATTTTTTTCCAGTCCGGAGGACAGCCTTCGCCAGGCGAGCGCCCGTCGCGATAGTCGCGGACGTTGGGAAAGACGCCAAAAAAGCCGCTAGGCAAACCGTGAGGGCCGCCTCCGCCCAGACCGTTGAATTCTGCGAGGACACCGAGGCCGCGTTGAATTGCGCCGCTCCCATGCAAGTCACCCACGGCGCGATTTCACCGCCGAAAAATGTAACGAGCGACTTGACCGGGGCTAGCGTTTAAATGTTATAACATAACATCTGCCCGCACGTCGGGCCTTCGAAATGCCCGGCAAAATCCAATGAAAGCTGAACACGGGAGACGCTATTTCCTTTGCGCCATGGCCGCGCTCTGGAGCGTTGGCGCCTCGGCCCAAGAGGCCTTACCCACCATCGAGGTTGGCGCGGCGGCCAAACACGCCGCCATGCAGGTCGCCGCGCCCGCGCCGACTCCCGCCGCGACGGCATCCGCGCCGCAACCCTTTGCAGACCCGGCCAACCCGTTTGAACGCGAACTTCTCCCCAAGGAGGGAGCCAATATCTACGCCCTGGACCGCGCGGCGATCGAGGCGCTTCCGCAGGGCGATCAGACGCCACTCGAAAAAGTTCTGCTGCAAACGCCAGGCGTGTCGCAGGATTCCGCCGCCAGCGGCAATCTCCATATCCGCAACGAGCACGCCAATGTGCGGTATCGCGTCGACGGCATTCTGCTGCCGGATGGCGTTTCCGGTTTTTCGCAGCTTATGGAGACGAGCTTCGCCAGTTCGATGTCGCTCGTCACCGGGGCTCTGCCGGCCCAATATGGGCTGCGCACCTCCGCGCTTGTCGACATCGTCTCGCGCGCGCCGCCCACGACGCCGGGCGGCAGCGTCACGCTTTATGGCGGCAGTCATGGAACCGGCCAGACCGCGTTCGACTATGGCGCGAAGATCGGCCAATGGGAGGTCTTCGCGGCGGGCCGGCTGGTCATGAACAGTCTGGGGATCGAAAACCCGACAAGCAGCTATGAGGCGATCCATGACCGGACGCGGCAGGGCAGGTTCTTCGGTTTTCTGTCCTATGCCGTCGACGACGCGACCAAGCTCAGCTTCATCACGGGAAGGTCGGTCGCCAATTATCAGATTCCGAACAATCCCGGCCAGCCGCCACAGTTTACGGCCTTCGGGATAGGCTACTTCGATTCCGGCAAGCTCAACGAGAACCAGGTCGAGCGCAGTTACTACAATGTCGTCGCCTTGACCCATGCGGGCGGCGACATCGATACGCAACTGTCGTACTTCTCGCGCTATTCGGAGCTGCATTTCGTGCCGGACGAGGTCGGCGATCTCGTCTTCAACGGCGTTTCGTCTGACATCTATCGCTCCAGTTTCGTCAACGGCCTGCAGGGCGACGGGGCTTACCGGATCGGCGGCGGGCACACCCTGCGCGCCGGCTTCACGGCGAGCGGCGAGAACACGCAAACCGTCAATTCCTCGATCATCGAACCGCTCGACGTGAATGGGAATCCGATCGATGCGCCGTTCGGCGTGAGCGACCGGAATTCCAAGCTCGGCTGGCTCACCGGCATCTATGCGCAGGACGAATGGAAGATCACCGACCTGCTGACGCTGAATTCTGGCTTGCGTTTCGATCAGATGTGGCAGTTCGTCGATGCGAACCAGCTTAGCCCGCGCGTCAGCGTCGTCTATAAGCCCGCAAATGAAACCGCCTTCCATATCGGCTACGCCCGTTATTTCACGCCGCCGCAGCAAGCCCTCGCGGTTCCCACGAATTTGGCGCTCTATAACAACACGACGCAACAGCCGTCCGTCCCCCTCTCAAGCCCGGTCCGTCCCGAGCGGGCGAATTACATCGACACGGGAGTGACGCAGAAACTGACGAAGGAACTTGAAGTCGGCGTCGACGCCTATTTCAAGCGCGCGCGCAATCTGATCGACGACGGGCAATTCGGTCAGGCGCTGGTGCTCACCGCCTTCAATTATGATCGCGCTTACAACACCGGCGTCGAATTCAAGTCGGTCTATCAGAGCGGCGATTTCCGCGCTTACGGCAACCTCGCCTGGGGCCGCCAGCGGGCGACAAAGGTCATTTCCAATCAATTTCTCTTCGGCGCCGATGAATTTCCCTATATAGCGACGAATTACATCTACACGGACCACGCGCAAACATGGACGGGATCGGCGGGCGCCTCATATCGCTGGCTCGGGACGCTGGTTTCCGCCGATCTGATCTATGGCGGCGGCTTGCGCAGCGGCTTCGCCAACACCGATCATGTCGCGCCCTACACCCAGGTGAACCTCGGCCTGTCGCGCGAATTTTCGACGCCATGGGGCAAGCCGGTCACTCTCCGCTTCGATGTCGTCAACCTTCTCGACTACCCATATGCCATTCGCGGCGGCTCCGGCATCGGCGTGTTCGCCCCTCAATATGCCCCGCGCCGGGGCTTTTTCGCGGGGCTGAAACAGGAGTTCTGACCCTGGCGAGGACGATGCGCGGAGGCGTTCGAACAAAAACGCGCGGCCGACGAAAAAAGGCCCCCGCGCTTTCCGGCGCGAAGGCTTGAATCATGATGCGCTGTCGCGCGCTTTCGGCGTCGCGTCAGCGGTGATCGTAGTGTCCGCCGCCGCCGTATCCGCCGCCGCCATGTCCCCAACCGCCGCGTCCCCCTCCCCCGCGTCCGTTCCAGCGCCAGTTGTTCCAGCCATAGCCGCCGCCCCAGCCATAGCCCCGGCGGAAGGCGTAGCCGCAATAGTACCAGCCGGGGCCGTTCCAGGCCGAGTCGTACCAGCAGTAACGCTGGTTGCCGAAGAGATAGGGATAGGGCGCGACGGGAAGGGGCGCGACGGGGAGCGGCGCGACCACCGGCGGAGGCGCGGGATAGCCATAGCCATAGCCGCCGTAGGGATCGGCGTATTGCGCCGTCGCGGACCCGGCCAGACCGCACAGAGCGGCCAAAAATCCCGAGGCCGCGAAAAGGGCGATGCGTTTGTTCGTCATAAGTTGCTTTCTCCTCTCGTCAAGCGTCGCGACCAAGGGGACGCGCGGCCGGAAGAATCCGAATCGCGTTAGACGGCGATAGCCGTTAGGCGGGGAAAATGGCCGAATGCGGGCCAGTCGTGCAATTCGGGTTAGAAGCGGCCGTCGTAATAATATTCGCCTGGACCGCCCCACTGGGAGTAGCGGGGTTGGGGAGCGGGGGCTTGCCCGTCGATCCGGCCGCTTTCGGTGACGACAACCCATTTTCGGCCGATTTTTTCGACCCCCAAGACCTTGCCCGCGCCCGGCAGCCAGTCGCCGGGACCAACTTCGTAAAGCCCGCCGGCGCGGCCCTGCACGAGCGCTATGCCGTCCTGGACCTTTCGCACCGTATAATCGCCGATCGGCCTCGCGGCGTCGGCGGCTTTGACATTCGCGCCGCCGGCCGTCGCGGCTGGGGCGGGGGCCGCGACTTTCGCCGCCGGCTTGACGCTCCCCTTGGCGTCGTTGCTGGCCGTTGACGGGACCGGCGACTTGGCGGAAATAGCCGCCGCCGGGGTGGGAGCCGCGACTTTTGGCGCAGGCTTGACGCCGCCCTTGGCGTCGTCGTTGGCCGTCGCCGGGACCGACGAATTGGCGGAAATCGCCGCTTCGAGCCGCTCCATGGACTTGTCGTTCTTTTCGAGCCTCGCCGCGATTTGCACGGCGACATTGGCCGCATCGACGTGGTTGGCCTCGATTTTTCGGTCGAGCGAGTTCAGCTTGGCTTCGAGGGTTCCTCTTTCCGGGGCGTCGCTTCGCTTGTCGAGAGAGTCGAGCTTTGCTTGAAGCGCGCGAATTTCCTCGCGCAAGGCGCGGATGTCGCCGCGCTCCGCTTCATCGGCGGCGAGTTTTCGAGCCGCATTCGCGTCGCCACGGGAGTCCGCGGCTTCGCGCGACTGAAATTTGGTTCCGACGGCCCAGCCGGTCCCCAGCGTCAAGGCCAGCGCGCAGGCAGCGAGGCCAAGACGGCGCCAGGATTCCCGCTTGAGCCGGGACTTTTCTTGCTCGTCCGGGCCGGGTCCGGTCGGGCCGACGTTCGTGTCGGGCGGATTGGGTAGGACTATGAGCTCGTTCATAATGTGGAACCCCCGTGGTGATCTCCCGCGCCCGCGCGCCAAAGCGATGAACCCCGAATGCTTTCAGATAGCGCTAACCATGTTGGCGCCAGTGAGTTAACGCGCGGTTATCCCTCCGCGCGTAGTGCTCCGATGGACATCGGAGCGATGCGAAATCGCCCCATACCCAAATACTGAAATCATGTTCTTTTCGCGGAACTTCGTCGGCCTTCGCGTGACTTGCTCCAGCGCACGCCCAGGATCGTCGCGCCGCGCTAATAAAGGCTCGCCAATCCCTTCCAAGCGGGATTAAGCTGCCAGCGATTTCGCTTAGGCTCCTTTTGGAGACCGCATGAAGCCCTTTGTTATCAGTCTTGGCGCGCTCGCGCTGGTTGCTTCGCTCGCGGTGGGCGCTGGCGCCGCGCGGCCGGAACCCGCTGTCGCGCAAAAAGCCAAACCCGCCCCGGCGCGGCTTTCGCCGGCCGAGCTTCCAGCCGACCGCGACGGTTCCGCGATACTGACGACGCCGGCGCCGGGACGCTACAGCATTCGCGTCAAAAGCCCGTCGGGCGCCCGCATCGAACTCGTCGACATGATCGAGGGCCCGACCGATTCCTCCGGCGCGCCGGGGCTGCGCGACGGACGCATAGACGCGCTGCTCGACAAGGGCGCATATAAAATCCGCGTCGCCAACGCCAAAGGCGCGAGCGGCAAGGCGCTGCTGTCGGCGGAACTCTTCGTCGAGGTCGACGGCGGGACTCCGGCTCTTGTCGCGGGACTGACCCAAAGCGGCGAACTCGGCGATTTGCGGCAACGGAGCTATGCGCTCGATGTCGGGCCGGAGGGCCGCGTCGCGATCGAGGCCGAGGGACGCGCCCTCGCCGACATGCGGCTTTGGCGCCCAGGCGGCGAATTGGTCGATCTCGCCTTCGAGCGACGCAATGTCGAGCCCAAGCCCGGCCAGTTCATGACGCTGATCCGGCTGGAGGGCGCGCTGGCGCCGGGCCATTACCTCGTCACCGCCTACGGCGGCGAGCCGCTGGTCTGGGCGAGCGGCGCGACCGCGCAACCGTTTTTATTGCGCCTCGAGAGCTGGACCTCGCTCGACGCGGGTCTGTTCGAGGGCGTGATCGGTCCCTTCGGCTCGCCGCGCTTCGCGGCGCCGGCGGGCTACGACGGTTTTCGCTTGGAGACGCCGCAACCCGCGCCGGTGACACTGCAAGCGCTACGCGGCGCGTCGATGGCGCGATCCGGCGCGATCGCCAAGAACAGCCGCGATCCCTTCGTCACGCTGGATCTCCCCTCCGACGGCAAGGAGCCGGCGAAGCTCGAGGTTTCCGGTTACGAGGGCCAGGCCTTCTCGCTGCGCGCGGTGCGGCGCGACGCGCATTTCAGCTTCGACGGCTCCGGGCCGCATCTCGTTGGCCTCGACATCGCCGGCGAGGGCGGCGACGAAATCGCGGCCACGGCCCTGTTCGCGCGAGTCGAGAAGGACGGCAAGACGCGGGTGCTTGTCTCCGACATGCCGCGCCTCGTCAATGGCCGTCCCTGGCGCGGCAAGTTCAACTTGCGCGGACGCACGACGCTGCTGTTCGAGGTCGTGGACGCCGGTCCGGTCGCCATCGACGCCAAGGGCGTCAAGCTGGCGGCGACGATCGAGCCGACGTTTGGCGCGCTGGCGCCGCGCGCCGACGGCAAGATTCCGAATCGCTATGATTTGGCGGCGGCCTTTTATACGCTCGTGCTGGACCCGATCGGCGACGGCGCCGGCGTCGTCGACGTTACGCTCGGAAGCCCCGGCGTCGCGGTCCCGGCGCCGGTTCAGGCCCCGGCGCGCGTCGCGATTTCGTTCGGCGAGCAGCGGCTGGAGCGGGACGGCTCGTATCTCATCATCGCCAATGTCGCGCCGGAACTGCTGGTGGGGCCGCGCGTCGTCGCCTTGCCGGCCAATCTCGAAAAGGCGCCCCTGCCGCTGTGGCAAGGCGCGGACGAGACGATTTCAATTCCGCTGCGCTCGCCGAAGAACGGCAGGATCGTCGCGCGTGACAGCAGGGGCGGCGATGTCGCGCTGACGTTTGGGCCCGAGACGATCGACGACGCGATGTTCGTCAGAACGGTGAAAATCGCGCCCAGCGGCAAGGCCCGCGCGCTTGGCCTCGCCTTTGTCCCGGACCCCGCCGCGAAAACCGAGGAGAAGGAGGAAGCAAAAGACGCGGATAAGGAAAAGCAGGAAGAGTCCAATGCCGCGCCAAAGCCGTCGAAGCCCTCGCCGGGCCGCGCGCCGCTGGTCGCGGCGGCGGGGCGTCCGACCTATTTCGACCTGGCGCGGGACGAGACACGCGAATTGCGCTTTGATGTGGCGCAAGGCGGGCTCTACCGGGTGGAGACCTTGGGGCGCTTGCAAACAGCGATCAAGATCGGCGCGGCGATTGCGACCAATCTCGGCGCCGGCGAAAACAATGGGCCCGGCCACAACGGCCTCGTCACGACCTATTTGCGCGCCGGACCCTATCGCGCCGCCGTCACCGCGGAGGAGTCGGCGGGTCGGCTCGGCTTCTCGGCGGCGCCCGCGACATTGATCGAGACGCCAAAACTCATCGACGAGGGCAGCGCGCGGGCGACGCTCGCGCCCGGCAAGGGGGCGAGCGTCCCGCTGGAAATCACGCAAGACGGCCTCTACACGATCGATCTTCTGGGCGTCGGCCGCCGCTGGCGGGCGCGTCTGGAGGATTTTGAGGGTTGGCCGCTTGGCAAGCCCGGCGAAACCCGGCTGCTGACGCGCCAATTCGAAAAAGGGAGCTATCGTCTCGTCGTCTCGCCCGAGGATGTCGAAGCGCGCATGGCGGCGCGGCTGCGACGCTTTACCCCGTCGCCGGATCTTGTTGGCCACGGACCGCATCCCCTGCCGTTCGAGGCGCCGCAGAAGCTGCAATGGCGCGAACCGTCGGCGCAAGGCGCGCGCGACCCCGATATCTGGCGCTTCTCGCTGCGGGGCGACGCGGATGCCGCGCTGTCGATCACCGACGGCATGACGGCCGAGATTTTACGCGGCGACAAGGAGAGCGTCGGCAAGGCGGTGGCCGGGCGCGATTTTCAAGGGCGGCTTGGCGCCGGCGACTATCGCGTGGAGGCGCGCGCGATCTCCCGCGACGACCGGCTCGACTATGAAATTTCGCTGAAATCCAAGGAGTTGCAGCCCGGCGTCGCGCGCTTCGTCGACTTGCCGGCGAAGGTCGCCTTTTCGCTGGCGCGGGACGCGGTCGTCGATCTGACGAGTTTTGGCGACAAGGAAACGCTCGGCGTGCTGAAGGGTTCGGGCGGTTTGGTCGTCGAACAACTGACCGGGCGGGCCGACGACTGGAACATCGCGCTGTCGCGCCGCCTCCCGCCGGGCGCCTACACGTTGGAACTCGCCGCGCTCGGCGCCAGCCCGCGAAGCGCGCCGGGCGACGGAGAGGATTCGAGCGCGGACAATAGCGAGGCCAAGAACGACGACAGCGGGAACCAGACCGAGTTGCGCCTCGCGCTGCCGGTCGAGACCGACGACGGCGCCCTTGCTGCGGCGGCCTCGAAGACGCTGACAGGCGCTGGCGCGCATGTGTTGGCGCTTCCCGCGGCGCAAGCGGGAAGTCTGGAACTGGTGGAGGCGCGATCCTCGTCCGAAATCGCGCTGTCGATCGAGCGCCGCGACGCCGATGGCGCGTGGAAGGTCGTCGGATCGCGGCGCGGCGTCGCGCCCTTCGCGGCATGGCCGGCGCCCGCTTCGGATAAGAGTTCTTGGCGCGCCGTCGTCTGGAGCGTCGGCGGGGCGAACGCGCCGATCACGATCGCCGCCCGCGCGGTCGAGCGGCGCGGACAAGGCGGGGCGGAGATCGCGCTCGATCCCGTCGAGGGCGCGCCCGCGCCGATCTGCGTCGGGCTCGCCGATCTTCCCGCCGCCTCGGTCGTCGAGATCGCGACTTCTTCCGCAGGTCTCTTCACGGGCTCTTCACCGGGACAACTTTTGCGCGACGCGCGCGCGGGCGCGCTGGCGCCGCAATCGCGCAATCTCTGGTTCGTCGCCCCCGGCGATTGCAAGACCGGCGTCGCGGTGAAAAGTTTGGAATGGCGCGGCGAGCAAATCGCGCTCGATCTCGCCGCCGGCGAGCGCGCGGAACTGCCGCTATTGGCGCCGCCCAAGGGCAAGGCGCGGCTGTGGCTGGCGGAATCGGCGCAAATGCGGGTCGGGCTGGTCGCCGGCGGCGGCATGGCGGTGTCGCGGGACGCGACGCTGGCTCTGGCGGGCGATGCGCCCCCACGCCTCTGGAACGCTTCGGGGGCTGGGCCCCTACGGCTCAGCTTGCGCGCGATCGACGTCGATGTGGCGCCCGTGGCGCAAGGCGGCGCGCTGTTTCGCGCGGTGATTCCGCCCTTGACCGCGCAGCCGGTGACGCTCGCGACCGGCGACGCGCCGCTGGCTCTGGAGCTGCCTGCGGAAGCCGCGGCTTTCGCGGCGCCGGGCGAGACTTCCGATTTCGCGATTTACGGCGGCGCTTCGCCGCTCGCCGCGACCCATCACGGCGCGCCGAATGGCGGCAAATTCTGGCTGGTGAATCTTTCCAGCACGCCTGCTCCCGTGCTGGCGGCGTCCGCGCCCGGCGAGCGCGAGACCGCCTCGACGACGCATGCGTTCAAAGGTTTTTTCGGCGCCGCCGGCGAGATTGTCGTTCCCGTCGACGGCGCCAAGGGCGACCGGCTGGTGTCGCTCGGCGGCGAGACGCGCTTCGTTTCGCGGAGCGGGTCCGTGTCGGGCGGCGCGACGATTGAAATCGACGGCCCCGGCGTCGCTCTGCTCGATCACCCGCCGGGGCTCGCGGCGCTATGGCTGGAGCGCGCCGGAAAAGGGCCGTGGCCCACGGTCGCCGCCAAGCCGCTGAGCCCGCCGGGCCATGTGGCGCTGGAGGGTTCGGCTGCGAGTTTCGCGCTACATCAAAACGAGCCCGTGCTGCTGACGGCGCGCGCAGACGCACCGGCCATCGTCGCCTTCACGCAAAACGGCCAGCGCGAGGTGCTGGCATTTCCGAGCGGCGTCGAATTGCGCCGCCTGATGATCGCCGGAGACGCCACGCTCGAAGTGTATTCGCCGCACGAAGGGCCGCTGACCGGCGCGCTGGATATTTTCACCAGTCCGGTGATCGAGGCGCATGAGGGCATCAACGACGCCGTGACGCTGGCGCCGGGCGCGGCGGCGCTGTTCGCGTTCGAGACCAAGCGCGAGGCCGAGATTGGCCTTGGGCTGCGCGCCGAACCCGACCGCGCGACGCTGCGGCTGCTGCGCGCCGACGGCCAGTCGCTCGGCGAGGGCGTCGAACAATCGCTCAAGCTCCCCGTGGGGCGCTATCTCGTCGAGGCGCGCATTCCCGCCGACGCGCCCTTGAGCGTCGTGCGGCTGGCCGTGCTCGGCCTCTCGCCGCCGCCGATGGGGCCGCCGGACGAGGTCGTGGCGGAATTCCTGGACAAGGCCGGACTGAAGAAGGCCAAGACTCGATAGGGCGGAACAAGCAGCTCGTCTCGAAAGACGGGCCAGGCCGCGATAGGGAACGAGACGCTTCGATGAAAAACAGATTTCTCGCCTTGCTCGCGGTCGTGTCGCTCGCCCTCTTCGCGCCGGCGCCGCGCGCCGAGCCGCAAAGCCCGCCCACCAATTGCGACCGCGTTCAGCGCGCCGACGGCGCCCGCGTCGTGCCAGAAAAATTCCTGCGCGACTGGGATCCCGTCACCGTGTTCTTCGATTCCGACGCCGGGCCCAAAAACGGCGGTCCCGCCGACGCGCATGAAAAATTCGCGAGCATGACTCCGGAGCCGGCCGGCGAATGGCGCTGGCTGGGGCCGCGCGCCCTGCAGTTTCGCCCGGCGGAGCCCTGGACGCCGCTGGCGCGGTTCGTGGTGAAATCCGGCTCAAGCGAAACGCGGCTGGTCGCGCTGCTGCCGACGCCAAGCTCCACGACGCCGGCCGAGGGAGCTGACCCCATAGCCGAATTGACGCAAATCGCGCTGACTTTCCCCTCGCCGGTAGAGGCGAAAGCGCTGGCGCGCCTGCTCGCCATCGAAATACGGCCGTCACCGGGCGTCTCGCCGCGCGGCGGGCGGATGTTGTCGTCAGGCGATTTCGACATTCTGCCGCTCGAGCGAAGCAAGCGCTCGGCCGAGCAAAGCTATGTCATAAAATTTCGCGAGGCCATCGCCGACGGCCAACTCGCGGTCATCAGGCTGAAACTCGCCGACGAGCCCGGCTTCGACGAGGAAACCTTCGAATTGCGCGTGCGCACGGCGACGCCCTTCACTGTTGCCGACTCGACCTGCGGCCGCGGCTGGAACGACGACAAGATCGACGGCGTGCTGCGCTGCGCGTCGAACGGCGCCGCCGCGCCGGCGCCAGAGAGTGACGCGGAAGAAGGCGGCGACGCGGGCTCGCAATACGCGCCCGCCAACAAGCGGCGCCTGTCGCTGCGATTTTCCGCCGAGCCAGCGCCGCTCGATATCTTACGCGCGCGAGAAGCGCTGCGCTTTACGCCGCCCGTCGACGATCTCAGCGTCGAGGTCGACCGCCAGCGCCTGAAGATCACGGCCAAGTTTTTATCGGATCGCGTTTACGAGTTGAACATCGCGCCGGGCGCGTTGCATGACGCGCGAGGGCGGACCTTGGCCGGCGCCTTCGCGCAACGCTTCGCCTTCACGCGCGACGCGCCCGCCCTGCAATGGGACGCGGGTTTTGGAATCGTCGAACGTCTTGGCCCACAAGTCTTGCCGCTGCGCGGGCGCGGCGTCGAGCGCGCCGATATTCGCATTCACGCGATCGACCCCTTGTCGCGCGACTTCTGGCCCTTCCCCGATCATGGCGTCGACACCGCCGACGCCGCCGCGCCGCCGCTGCCCGGCGATGAGCCCAAGGCCTGGAGCGAGACCGCCGACATCGAGGCCGACGCGATCAAGGATCGCATCAAGGCGCTGGGATCGCCCGCCGTCTCGAGACTCGCCATCCTGCCGTTGCGGCGCGACGGCGCCGACGCCAGGTTCGGGATTGATCTTTCCGAGGATTTCGCCCGCATCAAGGGGCGCGAACAGCCCGGCGCCTATCTGGTCGGGCTGCGCGCGCCGGGCGAGAGCGCGCGCCACTGGCTGCGCGTCGTCGTCACCGATTTGACGCTCAGCGCCATTGAAGAGCCGGGGAGGGTACGTTTCGCCGTCACCTCGCTCGCCACGGCTCAGCCCATCGCCGGGGCGCAACTCCGCGTCGAGGGCGTCAGGGACGATAAATTCGTCACGCTGGCGCAAGGGACGACCGACGCTTCGGGCTTCTTCACCTGGAGCCTCGCGAAGCGCGCCGAAGCGGAACTACGCCGCGTCGTCGTCACCAAGGGGCTTGATACGCTGGTGGTCGATCCGGGTAGCGCGCCGTCGGAATACGCGAACGAAAATTGGTCGAAGCCTGACGCCGACTGGCTCGCCTGGACCACGAACCCCGAGCAGCAGCGCATCGAGAGGCCGCGCACGCTATGCCATCTTTTCACGGAAAGGCCGATCTATCGTCCCGAGGAGGCCGTGCATATCAAGGGCTACGTGCGGGTGTATCGCGGCGGCGTGTTGAGCCTGCCGAAGCAAGGCGGGACGCTGGTCGTCAGCGGTCCCGGCAATCAGGAATGGCGCATTCCGGTCAAGCCCGACGCCAGCGGCGGCTTTTATCACAAGTTCGACGCATTGACGCCGGCGACCGGGGATTATGCGATCAAATACGAACCCGCCGGGATGAAGCCGAAAGCGAAGGAGCCGGCCAAGGACGCCGACGCGGCGGATGAAACGAAAGACGACCAACAGGTCGAGAACGGTGACGAGCAGGCCGCGCCCGCCGCCGCGCCGGAAGACCTCTCCTGCGGAAACTTTCCGTTCAAGAAGGAGGCCTATCGCCTGCCGACCTTCGAGGTCGTGCTGAACGCGCCGCAAATGGTTCCGCTCGACGGCGAATTCAGCGTCGATCTCCTGGCGCGCTATTTCGCCGGCGGCCTCGCGGCTGATCGTCCGGTCAAATGGCGCGCGGCGCAGTTTCCTTATGTATTTACGCCGCCGGGTCGCGAGGGTTTTCTGTTTTCGACCGACGCGCGCTTTTCCGGCGACGCCAAGTTCAAATCGACCGCCGTTTTGGAGCGCGATCAGCGCACCGACGCCGGCGGCGCCGCGCGCATGAGTTTCGACACCACCATCGAGCCGACGGCCCAGCCGCGCCGCTATTCTATCGAGGCCACCGTGACCGGCGACGACGGCATAGAGGTGCGAAATGTGCAGAATGTGATCGCCGTGCCGCCCTTCGTGCTCGGCGTCAAGACGCCGCGCTATGTCGCGCGGCCCGGCGCCATCACGCCGGAACTCATCGCCATTAACGGCAAGGGCGAGGCCGTCGAAGGATTGGAGATGACGCTGCGCTTCATCAGGCGCAATTGGATTTCCACCTTGCAGGCATCTGATTTCGCGCAAGGCGCCGCCAAATATGTGACGCAGGTTCAGGACGAAACGCTGCTTGAGCGCAAGGTGAAGAGCGCGAAGGAAGCGCAGGCGATCCAGTTGGAGGCGAAGGACGCCGGCGTCTACGTCGTGCAACTCGAAGCCTACGACCGCATCGGCCGGCGCCAGCAGGTCAGCGTCGACTTTTTCGTCGGCGGCGACACGCCCGTCACCTTCCAGCGTCCGCCGTCCTCAACCGCGACCATCACGCTCGACAAGGAGAAATACGCTCCGGGCGAGACCGCGACGCTGCTGGTTCAATCGCCGTTCCAGAACGCGCGCGCGCTCGTCATCGTCGAACAGCCAAGCGGCGTCTATGACTATCAATTCATCGACATCGCCAATGGCTTTGGCCGCTATGCGCTGACGCTCAAAAAGGAGCAGACGCCAAAACTCGCCGTGCATTTTCTGATCATGCGCGGACGCCTCAAGGACAGCGCGCCAACCGCCGCCTCCAGCATCGACCAGGGCAAGCCGATCACGATCGCCGCGACGAAATGGATCGAGGTGACGCCGGTCAAGAACATCGTCACGGTGAAACTGGAGGCGCCGGGCAAGGCGCGGCCGGGCCAGGAGGTGGAGGTTTCGCTGCGGCTCGCCGACGACGCGGGCAAGCCGCTCGCTGGGGAGGCCACATTCTGGATGGTCGATCAGGCCGTGTTGTCGCTGGCGAAGGAGCAGCCGCTCGATCCGCTCGCCAATTTCATCGTCGCGCGCGACACCAAAATGGCGGCGCGCGACACCCGCAACATGGCCTTCGGAATCATCCCGCTGGAGGAGGTTCCCGGCGGCGACGGCGCGGCGCTGGAGGAATGGGGCGCCGAGAACAACATCTCCGTCCGGAAAAATTTCACGCCCGTGCCGATCTATCTGCCGAGCGTGAAAATCGGCGCCGACGGGATCGCCAAAATCAAGGTGAAGCTGCCCGACACCCTGACCGTGTTCAAGCTGCGCGCCAAGGCGGTGAGTGGTCCCGACCGCTTCGGCTATGCCGGCGGCGAAATGCTGATCCGTCAGGAACTGGTGGCGCAGCCCGCCTTGCCGCGCTTCGTGCGGCCCGGCGATACGCTCGATCTCGGGCTCGTCGCGCGCGTCGTCGAAGGGCCGGGCGGCGCCGGCTCCGCGTCGATATTAGCGCAAGGTCTCGATCTACAGGGCGCGGCGAGTCAAAAGATCGAGTGGACGCAAAACAAGCCCGCGCGCCTCGACGTTCGCGCCAGCGTTCCCGAGCAAAAGCTGAGCGCGCAAAGCGTCAAGCTCGGTTTCAAGATCGAACGCGACGCCGATCACGCAAGGGACGCTGTTGAAATCGACCTGCCAATCAAGCCCGACCGCGAGCCTACGCGCCGATATGAGGTCGTCGAGATCGCCGCCGGCGAGAGCAAGACGCTTCCCGCCGTGAGCGACGAACTTCGTCCTGAAAGTTTCTCACGCAAGATCGTGCTGGCCGGCGATCCCGCCGTCGTTAAGCTCGTCGCGGGACTGAACGCTCTGGTCGAATATCCCTACGGCTGCACCGAGCAACGTCTTTCGCTGGCGCGCTCGGGTCTCGCGCTGAAGGGCTTCTCGCCGATCCTCGCGGCGGCGGGGCTGGAGGGGCGCATCTCCGCCAATGTGAAGACGACCGCGCAGGCGGTCGAACAATCCATCGACGGCGATGGACTCGTCGCCTTCTGGCCGCGCGCGCCCGGCGACGTCTCGCTGACCGCCTGGTCTTACGCCTTTCTCGTCGAGGCCGAGAAAGCCGGCGAACCCATCGACAAGACGCTGCTCGACAGGCTCGCCAATGTGCTCAAAAACTCGCTGCGTTCGGATTATCCGCGTCTGCTGCGCGGCGACGAATTGCGCGAGCGGGTCGAGGCGCTGAACGCGCTGGCAGAAGGCGGCAAGCTCGACGAATCCTATGTCGCGGAATTTTTGCGACAGGCGGATTTCCTGCCCAACATCAGCGTCGCGGAAATGGCCGGCGCGGCGGCCAAAGGCGGGGGCGGCGACGCGCGCGCCGTCGCCTCGCTGCTCGACGCGATGTGGGCGAGGGTGAAGTTTCTGCAAAGGGGCGGCGCGCTGGTCTATGGCGGGCAGGCGGCCGATGGCGGCAGCCCGATCATCCCGCCATCCGAATCGCGCGCGCTCGCCGAAATGACCCGGGCCGCCTTTTTGGCCGCGCCCGGCGATCCGCGCGCGCCGGTGCTGCGCGAGGCGCTGCTGCGCCTTGGCGAGGGCGACGGCTGGGGCAGCACCGACGCCGACGCCGCCGCGATCCGCGCGCTCGCCGAGGGCTGGCGCCGGCCAGCGAATCCCATCGCGCTGACGCTGACGCAAGGAGCCGCCGCGCCGCAAGCGCGAACGCTCGACGCCAATACGCCGGCGCTGAACTACGCCAGCGGCGAGAACACGCCGCTCGTCATCGCCAATGGCTCCAACGCGCCGGTCATCGCGCTTGTGGAGACGAGCTTCGAGCCTTCGGAGCCCGGCGCGAAAGCGCCCGCCCGCGCGCAAGGTTTCGCGCTGACGACGACGCTGTGGCGCGTCAATCCTGGCGACGCGCCGCCCTCAAGGCTTGAGCCGTCGGACAGCGGCGTCATCGCGCTGAAACAAGGCGATGTCATCGAGGAGACGGCGGAATTGGTCAATCCGCAGGATCGCACCCATGTCGCGATCTCGCTGCCGCTGCCGGCGGGGTTCGAGCCGCTGAACCCCAATATCGCCACCGCGTCGCGCGAGGCCCGGCCCTCGACCGCGCCGACGCTCGCGCCGAGTTGGACCTCTTACGGCGACGACCTTGTGTTCCATGCCTATGACACATTGCCGAAGGGTAATTACCGCTTCGCCTTCCGCGCCAAGGCGCAGACAGTCGGGGCGTTTACGCAGCCCTCCGGCGTCGTCGAGACCATGTATAAAAAGGGCGTTTCGGGCGCCAGCGCCGGCTTGCGCATCGAGATCGCCAAATGAAACGGCGCCTCGCGCTCGCTTTCGCCGTCGTCCTTTGCGCGGCGATTGGCGGCGGCGTCTGGCTGGCGCGCGAAGCTTTTGCGCGCGCCGAACTCGTTGCGCCGAGGGCGACCGAGATCGTCTATGACCGCGAGGGCGTCTTTCTCACGCAGATCGCTCATGGCGAGAGCGCGGGTTACGGCTATTGGCCGCTGGAAAAAATACCGGAGCGCTTCGTGGCGGCGACATTGGCGCTCGAGGATCGGCGCTTTTATTCGCATGGCGGCGTCGATCTTTTGGCCATCGCCCGCGCGGCCTGGAACAACATCGCGCGGCGCGGCCGGCGCGAAGGCGCCTCGACCATCGCGATGCAGGTGGCGCGGATGCAGAATCCAGGCCCGCGTGGGCTTAAGCGCAAGATCATCGAGGCGGCGACGGCGGTCGCGTTGATCGCGCGCCACGGCCGCGAGGCGGTTCTGGCGCAATATCTGCGCCTCGCGCCCTATGGCGCCGAAAGCCACGGCGTCGCCCACGCGGCGCGCTATTATTTCGACAAGCCGGTCGAGGATCTCTCCTGGGCCGAGACGGCGCTGCTCGCCGCGGTTCCCCAGGCGCCGGGCCGCATGAATCTCTCGCGCGAGGGCGGTCTCTCGCGCGCCTCGACGCGGGCCGCGCGCGCGCTCGACAAATTGACGCGCATGGGCGCGCTCGATCCCGCGCAGGCGGCGCTGGCGAAGGCGCGACTCGCCGCGATGAAGCGGATCGCTCCGCCGAGGCGCCCCGAGACGCTGCATCTCGCGCTGCGCTATGAGCGTCTCGCGCGCGAAGGCAGGATCGTGGCCGCGTCGCCATATGATCCGCGTATTCACGCCAGCATCGACCTTGGCGTCGAGGAGGAGGTCGCGCTGATGGCGCGGCGCTATCTCAACGGCTTTCGCGGCGCCGGCGCGCGGCAGGTCGCCGTCATGGTCGCCGAACGCGGCGCGACTTTAGGCGGCGCCGCTCGAGACACTGGCGGTTCCAACACCGTTGTCGCGGAGGTCGGCTCCGCGCGCTTTGGCGGCGCGGGCTCCGGCGCCTTCGACTTCACGCGGGTGACGCGCTCGCCGGGGTCGACGCTGAAGCCCTTCGTCTATGCGCTGGCCTTCGAGCGCGGCGCGCTCAGCGCGACCGACATTCTCGCCGATGTTCCCGAGGGCGCCTCGGGCGTCAACAATGCCGATGGGGCGTTTCTGGGGCCGATGTCGCCGCGTCAGGCGCTCGCCAATTCGCGCAACGTCCCAGCGGCCAATCTGTTGCGCCGCGTCGGCATCGAGGCGAACTTCCACTTCCTGCACGAACTCGGCCTGCACGATCTCGAAGCGCCGCCCGAATCCTTCGGCGTTTCGATGGCGATCGGTTCGCTGCCGACGAAGCTGGAGAATCTGATGCGCGCCTATGCCGCGCTCGCCGACGACGGCGTCCTCGGCGATCTCGTCTATGCGCGAGAGCAGCGTCGCTCCGCCCCGCGCCGCGTCATGTCGGTCGACACCGCGCGGGTCGTCACCTCCTTCCTCTCGGATCCACAGGCGCGGCTGCCGACCTTCCCGCGTTACGGGCCGCTCGAATATCCCTTCGCCGTCGCGGTGAAGACCGGCACCAGCCAGGGCTATCGCGACGCCTGGACGCTGGCCTATTCGACGAAATTCATCGTCGGCGTCTGGCTCGGGCGCGCCGACGCCGGAACGATGAAGGAGTTGGGCGGCGCGGCGTCGAGCGCCCGCCTCGCTCATGCGATTCTGGTGAAGCTGCACGGCGCCAAGCCCGGCGACATGGACGCGGAAAACTTTCCGCCGCCGCCGGAACGCCGTGCGGTCGATCTGTGCCTTGGTCGAGACGCGCGCGAAAACTGCTTCGAGACGATCCGCGAATGGGTGAAGCCGGGCGAAGCCGCGCCCATCGCCGCGCCCGCTCTTTCGGCGTCAAGCGCCGGGCAAGAGATGGAAGCGTCCGCCGGGCCGGTCCTCGCCATCGCTGCGCCAGAACACAACACCCACATCTGGCGCAACCCCGACCAGCCCGCCGCGCTGAACCGGCTGGCGCTCAAACTCGCGCAGGGAACGCCCGGCGCGCAAATCGTCTGGTATGTCGACGGCGAGCCATTTGTCGTCGCGGAAGCCGATCAAACCGTGTTCTGGCCGCTACAACCCGGCGCGCACAGGATTCAGGCGCGGCTCGCGCTGCGGCCGGGAGCCTCGCGCAGCGTGCGCGTGATGGTGGAGTAGCGGAAGCCTCGGGCATGAAACTGTTCTGCTGGCGGGGGTCGCTTTATGCGCATGACGATTTGCCTCGGCGGCCACAAAACAGTTGAAGATGCAAATCGCCACGCGTTATCCAGATGTTTCCTGGCCCTCGCGCCCTCTCGACGCGCCCCGCGGCTTTATTGGCGCGCGCCGGGGCGCGGCGGAACGTCGTGTAAGGTTCAGGCTTCCTATGAGGATCAGATGATCGGAAGTGGCGACGATTTCCAGATGGTGCTGTCAGCCAATCGCGCGGGCGTTTGGCAATATGACCATGCCTCCGGCGCCTCCACATGCAGTTCCGAAGTTTTCAAAATGCTGGGACGGGCCAAGGGGGAACTGCCCAACAAGTTGGAGCAATGGCTTGAATTGGTCCATCCGGAGGACCGCGGTCATGTTCTGGACCGGATGCCGACGGAGGACGCCGCCGATGATTATTTTCATGAGGCGGAGTTTCGCTTGCGTGGAAGCGATTCCCAGTGGCTTTGCGTTCATTGCCGAGGGCGCGTCATCGAACGAGACGCTCGAGGGAAGCCGCTCTGGAGCGCGGGCTTGATCCTGGACATTTCCAAGTGGCACGCGAATAGAAGCGAACTCGCCGAATTCGTTCCAGTTGGCTTTTATACTATGTGTTATTATGTTTCTGATGGCTCATTCCATTTTCTATATCTAAATGACCAATTCTGCAAAATCACCGGACTGGAAAAGGCCGCTCTGTTGAATGATGCGCGCCTCGCCTTCGCGAGCGCGCTTCCAGAGGATCGCATCCGTCTCGACGAAGCCAACCTGAAATCCGCGACATCCGGCGAACCGTTCCTTTTCGAAGGCCGCTTCACTATTCGAGGGCAATTACGTTGGTTGCGAATCGAGTCCCGCCCCACGTTCCGCCTCAACGGCGATAGCGAATGGAACGGGATCGTCGTCGACATCACCGACCTCAAGTTCGCTCACGAGGCACTGCGCGAAAGCGAGGAGCGCTTCCGCGCGTTGGCGGAAATGAGCCCAGAATCCATATTGGTGTATTTGAAAGGCCGTTACGTCTATGCGAATCCGGCGGCGGTTCGGCTGCTTCGCGCCAAGGATACAAGCGAGATTATCGGGCTTTCACCTTTTGACGTCATAGCGCCAAGCCACCATGAACAGGTGCGCGAGCGGATGCGTCTCGTGATTGACGAGAAGCAACACCTCGGAGCGAACGAGACCGTTTGGGTGAGGCTTGATGGATCGTGGGTGGCGGTGGAAGTCGTCGCGGCGCCCATATTCTGGCAAGGAGAGCAAGCGATCCAAGTGGTGTCGCGGGACATTAGCGAGCGCAAGCAAATCGAGAAGAGGTTGCAGGACGCCGATCGTCGAAAGGACGAATTTCTGGCGACGCTCGCCCATGAACTGCGGAATCCCTTGGCGCCGATCCGCAACGGCCTGCATGTGCTCAGACGCCATGGGACGGGAAGCCTCGACGCGGAAAAACTGCTCCCGATGATGGAGCGGCAAGTCGAGCATCTCGTCCGGCTGGTGGATGATCTCATCGAAATTTCTCGTATCAGCAAGGGCAAAATAGAACTGAAAAAGGAAAGGTGCGACCTTCTCGGGATTCTCCGCGACGCCATCGAGACGAGCCAGCCGCACATCCAGGCCGCCGATCAGCGCCTCATCATCGAACTGCCCTCATCGCCCGTGACGCTCGACGCCGATGCCGTGCGGCTCGCGCAAGTCTTCGCCAACCTCCTCAACAACGCCGCGAAATATTCGGACGAGGGCGGGCGTATTTGGCTTAAGGCCGGACAGGTGGGCGAAGAAGCCCTGGTGAGCGTGCGCGACGAGGGGGCTGGGATCGAGGCCGACATGCTGCCCCGCGTGTTCGACCTCTTCGCCCAGGCGAATGGCGTTTCCCGCCACGAGCGAGGAGGGCTCGGCGTCGGCTTGGCGCTCGCGCGCGGCCTCGTGCAGCTTCATGGCGGCAGCGTCTTCGGCTACAGCGACGGCCCTGGCCGGGGCAGCGAGTTCACGGTGCGTCTGCCGACGGATGCGGCCATTGTCGCTGGAGCGGAATGCGCGGCGAAGGCCGCCGCCGCGCCGGAGCGACGCTGTCGTGTTTTGGTCGTCGACGATGATCGAGACGTCGGCGATAGTCTCGGCATACTTTTGAAGTGCATCGGCGTGGATGCTCTGGTGACCTACGGGGGCGCCGCGGCGATCGTCGCCATCACCGAGTTCAAGCCCCATCTGGCCTTTATAGACATCGGGATGCCCGACATGGACGGCTATGAAACCGCGCGCCGAATTCGCGCGCTGCCGGAAGGGAAAAATATCGTTCTCGTCGCCCTGACGGGCTGGGGGCAGGCCGGGGATCGTCAACGAGCCATGGAAGCCGGCTTTGACCGGCACTTTGTCAAGCCAATCGAAGTCGGCGCCCTGGAAAACCTATTGGCGTCTATTCCGGCGGGCGCATGAAGCCCCCGCCTTTAATTGATTCGCGGATCATTGATGGCGTCTTCCTGGAGTCTTTGCTCGAAAGCGTTAGCCCCGCGCCCCAGCCCCGCCGCTCGCCGCGCGCGGCTTGTGGTCCAGGATCGCCGCCGGCGACGCCGGTTCGACCGCCGCGATAAAGCCGCCGCCGAGCACGCGCGCCTCTTCGCCATCGTCGTAGAACACGCAGGCCTGGCCGGGCGATACGCCATATTCGCCGGCGGCGAATATCACCGCCGCCTGGCGTTCGCCGCGCGCGATCAGCCGCGCCGGCACGGGCGGCCGCGTCGAGCGCACGCGGACGAAAATGTCGCGGCCGCTCGCCGGCAATTGCGTGAAGGCGCCGTCACCGATCCAGTTCACGTCGCGTAGCGCCACGGCGCGGGTCTCCAGCGCCTCGCGCGGGCCGACGACGACTTGCGCCTTGGCGGCGTCGATCCGCACGACGAACAGCGGTTCGCTGGCGTGCCCCGCCTGGGCCGCGCCGAGCCCGAGACCGCGCCTTTGGCCCACGGTGTAGTGAATGACGCCGGCGTGACGCCCGAGCACGTGGCCGTCGATGTGCACGATGTCGCCGGGAACGACCGCCCCGGGCGCGAGGCGCTCGACGACATCGGTGTAATGCCCGGAGGGCACGAAGCAAATGTCCTGGCTGTCGGGCTTGTCGGCGACCTCCAGCCCATAGCGGCGAGCGAGTTCGCGCACCTCGCTCTTGGCGTAATCGCCGAGCGGAAAGCGCAGCATGCGCAATTGTTCCCGCGTCGTGGCGAACAGAAAATAGCTCTGGTCGCGCGACGCGTCGCGGGCGCGAAACAGCGCGCGGCCGGCGGCGCCGTCGTCGCGCGACGAGATGTAGTGGCCGGTGGCCAGTATGTCGGCGCCAAGATCGCGGGCGGTGTCGAACAGATCGGCGAATTTGACGAATTGGTTGCAAGCGACGCAAGGCACCGGCGTTTCGCCATTGGCGTAGCTTTCCGCGAAGCCGTCGATCACCTTCTCGCGAAAACGCGCTTCGTAATCCAGCACGAAATGCGGAACGCCGAGGCGCTCGGAAACCTTGCGGGCGTCCTCTATGTCCTGCCCGGCGCAGCAGGCACCCTTGCGATGCGTCGCCTCGCCATGGTCATAGAGCTGCAAGGTCACGCCGACGACATCGTAGCCGCGGTCCTTCAACAGGGCCGCGACGACGCTCGAGTCGACGCCGCCCGACATGGCGACCACGACGCGCGTGTCGGCTGGTCGCTTGCCAGCGACCAGGGGCTCGTGGTCGAGAGGGAGGGAGGTCATTCTAGGCCAAACCATTACAAAGGACGCGGGCGGGCCGCGCAACGTCGCTTGTGAAGACCATTTAAAGCATTATCCCCGTCTCGACGCAATTTTTTGCGGCGGGGCGAAGGCCCGGCCGTGAGCGCGTCCGCGTCCGCCGAGGACGACAACGGCGACCTCGTGTCGCGGGACTTGCGTGCGCCGCAGCACAAATAAGCTAAACCGTAGAGCGACAGCCCGCGAAAACGGCTGTTCCATCTTGCGTCGCGATCTCCGGGAGCGGTCGTCAAGGCATGAGGCGCATCTCGCGTCCTAGCGCGTAAAGCCGCCGCGAATACAATATCGCTTTCCCCGGGCTTGATCCTATAGTCAATTCACTATAAATAGCCGTTCGCGTGGTTTTGCATGCCTTCTTTGCAACCCCTGGAGCTTCTCGGAACGACCTTCGCACCCGCGGGATAGAGCGATGATTGGTGAAAAAGATCGCGGCGGCGACAATCCCGTCAAGGCACAGCTGGCGCGCAAAATCGCGAGCTTGATGCGCGAGCGCGGCTTGCGCCAGATCGAGGCGGCGGGCCTGTTCGGCGTCAAGCAGCCGGATGTTTCGAAGCTGTTGCGCGGCGACTTCCGCCAGTTTTCGCTGGAGCGGCTGCTGCGCTTTCTGGTGGCGCTGGGTCAGGACGTGGAAATCTCCGTCCGCCCGCATGTCGGCGCCGCTCCCAGCCTGCGCGTCGATTGACGCTTCGGCCGGGCGATCACGAGTTTCGTCGGAGGAATTGAATAATGACAGCATCAGCGCCCGCGGAGCAATTCGCTTCCGCCTCCCTCGATCCGCTCAACGACAGCATCGAGCGCGCGCAATCCGCGCTGCTCGCGCTCGGCAAGAGCGACGGTCACTGGTGTTTCGAGCTGGAGGCCGACTGCACCATCCCGGCCGAATATGTGCTGATGCGCCATTACCGCGACGAGCCCGTCGAGGCCGTGCTCGAGGGCAAGATCGGCAACTATCTGCGCCGCCTGCAAGGCGACCACGGCGGCTGGCCTTTGTTTCAGGACGGCGCCCTCAACATCAGCACCAGCGTCAAGGCCTATTTCGCGCTCAAGATGATCGGCGACAGTGTCGACGCCCCTCACATGGCGCGCGCGCGCGCGGCTATTTTGGAGCATGGCGGCGCCGCGCGAAGCAATGTGTTCACGCGCGCTCTATTGGCGCTCTATGGCGAAATCCCGTGGCGCGGCGTGCCGGTGATGCCGGTCGAGATCATGCTGCTGCCCAAATGGTTTCCGTTCCATCTCGACAAAATGTCCTATTGGGCGCGCACGGTTCTCGTGCCGCTGCTGGTGCTAATGGCGAAAAAGCCGCGCGCGAAGAATCGGCTTGGCGTGCATATCGGCGAACTGTTCGTCACGCCGCCCGAAGAGGTGCGTCAGTGGCCCAAGGGCGAACATCAGACTTTTCCCTGGACGGCGATATTCGGCGCGGTCGACAGGCTGCTGCATGTCGCAGAGCCTTTCTTCCCCAAATCGACGCGCGAGCGCTCGATGGCCCTCGCCGAAAGTTGGACGACCGAACGACTCAACGGGGTCGATGGCCTCGGCGCGATCTTCCCGGCCATGGTCAACAGCCTGCTGATGTACGACGTGCTCGGCGTTCCCGCGAGCGATCCACGCGTAAAGGCCGCGCGGGAATCGATTGAGCGGCTGCTCGTCATTCACGAGCATGAAGCCTATTGCCAGCCCTGCGTCTCGCCGGTCTGGGACACCGCGCTGGTCGCGCACGCTCTGCTTGAAGCGGGCGGCGAGGAGGCGCGCGCGCGCGTCAAAAAGGCGCTCCAATGGCTGGCGCCGCTGCAAATTCTCGATGTGAAGGGCGACTGGGCGGCGCAGCGGCCCGACGTCGCGCCCGGCGGCTGGGCGTTCCAATACGCCAACGCCTATTATCCCGATGTCGACGACACCGCCGTCGTCGTCACCGCGATGGACCGTTTTTCCCGCGAGACCGGCGACGCGCCCCATGGCGAACGTATCGCGCGCGCGCGCATATGGGTCGAGGGGCTGCAGAGCAAGAATGGCGGCTGGGGCGCCTTCGACGCCGACAATTGCCATTACCACCTCAACCACATTCCCTTCGCCGATCACGGCGCGCTGCTCGATCCGCCGACCGCGGACGTTTCCGCGCGCTGCGTCTCCATGCTGGCGCAGCTTGGCGACACGCCGGAGTCGAGCGAGCGGCTGGCGCGCGGCGTCGATTATCTGCTCGCCGAACAGATGGCCGACGGCAGTTGGTTCGGGCGTTGGGGCGCGAATTACATTTACGGCGCGTGGTCGTCGCTGTGCGCGCTGAACGCCGCCGGCCTGCCGCTGGAGCATGACAGCTTCCGCCGCGCCGTCGCCTGGCTCGTCGCGATCCAAAATCCCGACGGCGGCTGGGGTGAGGATCTGTCCAGCTACAAGCTGGATTATCGCGGCTACGAGCCCGCGCCCTCCACGGCGTCGCAGACCGCCTGGGCGGCGCTGGCGCTGATGGCGGCGGGCGAATTGGATCATCCGGCGCTCAAGCGCGGCGTGGCTTATCTGCAAAAGACGCAAGCGGAGCATGGGTTGTGGGACGAGGCGCGCTTCACCGCGACCGGCTTCCCGCGCGTCTTCTATCTGCGCTACCACGGTTACGGAAAATTCTTCCCGCTGTGGGCGCTGGCGCGCTACCGCAATCTGCTGCGCGCGAACGATCGGCGCGTCGGCGTCGGGCTTTAGGACGGTTCCCGGACAAATTGAATCGCGGGGATTTCCCGAATCAACCGAATTCTGATTCATGATTCCCGCCGCGTGAAGCGAGCGTCGCCCGCGCGGCGGCGATCGTCGCCCCCGCCGCGTCGCGACTATTCTCCGAACCTGACCCGCCGCGCGCCGGACATCGCGCTGGCGCGTAGAAACCGCGCCGACATTTTCAACCCCGCCAAATGTAAAAATTTCTTAAACTCCTGCGGATATGATACAGCTTGATCGAACGCCGCTCTAAGGCGGGCGGCTGGAGACTTTCGCGCGGGGTCGTCGCTTCGCCGATCATTGGAGAAGCGCCGATGACCACAAGCCCCGCCTATGCGAAAAAACAGGCGTCGCGCCACGCCTCCGCGCCGATCCTCGTCGTGACCGGGCTTTCGCGAGAGGCCGCCTGCCTTGGCGGCGGCGCGGGCGTGATCCCCCTTTGCAGCGGCGCCGATGTCCGCCTGTTGCACGCGGCGCTCCTTGATCTGGCCGAGGTCGAATTTTCGGCCGTCGTGAGCTTTGGGCTCGCCGGCGGGCTGGATCCCGCGCTGCGTCCCGGCGACGTGGCGGTTGGAACCACGGCGACGAGCGATGGCGAGCATTTCCGCGCGCATCCCGCGCTGCGCAAGGTTTTGCTCAACGGCTTTTCCGGGGCGGGCGTCGCGGCGCGCGAGGGCGCGGTCGCGGGCGTCGACGCCGCCGTTCTCACGGTCGCCGGCAAGACCGCATTGCGCGGGCGAAGCGGTGGCGTCGCCGTGGATATGGAGTCGCACCTCGCCGGCGCCTTCGCCCGGCGGCGCGGCTTGCCCTTCGCGATCGTCCGGGCGATCGGCGACCCCGCCGCGCGCGCGCTGCCGCCACTGGCGACCAAGGCGATCCGCCCCGACGGCGGCGTCGATGTCGCCGGAGTCTTGCGGGAACTGGCGTGCGCGCCGGCGCAGATCGGCGATTTGATCCGCGCGGGGCTCGACGCCCGCGCGGCCTTCGCGACCTTAGGCCGCTGTGGAGGTCTGATTGGCCCGCTGCTTCGCCTCGTGCTCGCGGGTCTGTGACAGCGTCGCGACATTGGCGTCGAACACATATTCGGCCGGGCGCTGCTTATCCAGCGAGATATCGGGCGCCATCGGGCCATCGGTCTTGACGCCGAACAGCGCGACTTTCAGCGCGCGCCACGGGCGCCTGACGCTGTCCTCCACCGCCGTCGCCTCGAAGCCCGAATGCACCATGCAGTCGGCGCATTTTTCGTAATTGCCGACGCCATAGGCGTCCCAATTGGTCTCTTCCATCAACTGCTTGAAGGTCGGGACATAGCCTTCGCCGAGCAGATAGCAGGGGCGCTGCCAGCCGAACACCGTGCGCAACGGCATGCCCCAGGGCGTGCAGTGATAGCTCACATTGCCGGCGAGAAAATCGATGAACAGGCCCGATTGCTGCAAGGCCCAGGCCTTCCCGCCCTTGCCGCGCTTCAAGATCGCGCGGAACAGTTCCTTGGTCTTGCCGCGGTTGAGGAAATGCCCCTGATCGGGCGCGCGCTCATAGGCGTAGCCCGGCGACACCGTCATGCCGTCGATGCCGATTTTCGTCAACTCGTCGAGGAAGGCCGCCGCGCGCACGGGATCAGTGTTGGAGAAGAAGGTGCTGTTGGTGGTGACGCGGAAGCCCTTGGACTTCGCCAGCTTCACCGCCTCGATGGCGCGCTCGTAAACGCCTTCCTGGCTAACGGCGTGGTCATGCATTTCCTTGTCGCCGTCGAGATGGATCGACCAGGTGAAATAGGGACTGCGTTTGAACTGGTCGATTTTCTTGGCGAGCAGCAGCGCGTTGGTGCAGACGATGGCGAACTTTTTGCGCGCGATGACGCCCTCGACGATTTCGGCGAGGTCTTTGTGCAACAAGGGCTCGCCGCCGGCGATGACGACGACGGGCGCGCCGCATTCGTCCACCGAGGCGAGCGCGTCGGCGACCGAAAGCCGCTTGTTGAGAATGGGGTCGGGATAATCGATCTTGCCGCAGCCGGCGCAGGCGAGGTTGCAGCGAAACAGCGGCTCCATCATCAGGACTAGCGGATAGCGTTTACGCCCCAGAAGCTGCTGGCGGATGAGATAGGCGCCGACCTTGGCGACATAGCGAAAGGGAATGGACAAGGCGTGTATCCTAAAGCTTTGCCGACAGCGCGGCGAGACGGTTCAAGGCCGCCAAATGCGAACGATGCCCCTAACATGAACGCGACGGCGAGGAAAGCAAGGGGGGGCGGGCCATGCGCGAATCGCGCCCTCGCCGGTCCCTCCGAGCCCAGTTGCAACGCCGCCTTCGTCAGGCGCGCGCGGCGTCGCCGAGGGAAATTAGAACCGCTCGCAGCGCGTCCCGGTTTTTCAGTTCCTCATACGCGTATCCGCATTCCAGCATGGCGGCTTTTGTCAATACGCGCATCTTCGGCAGATTGCGCCGGGCCATCGTCGGGAACATGTGGTGTTCGATCTGGCTGTTGAGGCCGCCGGTGATCCAGTCGAAGAATATGGAGCTTGGCGTGTTACGGGTGGCTCGGGCCTGCCTGTCGTAAAAGCCGCCGGCCTTGCTCGCGTCGTAAACCTCCATCCCCGTGTGGTTGAGGACGAAGACGATCGCGAGAAGAAATCCGCCCAAAAGCTGCGCGCACAGGAACCAGGCCGCGCCTGTCCAGGCCGGACCCGGCGTGAGGACCGCCGCGAGCGTAAGCCCCAAAATCCAGTGGGCCGCGCAAAGAGCCGCCTCCCCGAATTTTTTCTTGCGCGCGGCGGTGTCGACGCTCCGCCAACCCCAGTTGAAGCGGGCGACGGAAAGGAATGGAAAAAACAATTGGGTCTGCACGCGCAGCAGCGCCGACGCGAGCAGCTTGCCCCAAGTCGATTTGAGCGCGTTGGAATTATACTCGGCCAGCATTTTGTCCCAGACGATCCAAGGCGCGGAATCGATGTCTCCGTCGATCGGCGCGAGGACTCCGCTGTCGTTCAGACGGCAGCCATTGGGAAAAGCGTGATGCAACTCGTGTTTTTCGACCCACCATGTCGAACCAAACCCTTGGAAAAGGGCAACTGCTCCAAGCATGAAGCGCGGCTTGGCGTCGTTTCGCGGTCCCCACTGATTATGCGCGAGGTCATGGCCGAGATATGCGGTTCGCGGATAGTGGAGGGCGAGGACCATGGCGCCCGCGGCGGCCGCGCCGCCGCCCCGCGCCAAAAGGACGAAGGCGAGAAGAGGAAACGCCACGAGTTCGAAACAGCGAAGCGCCTGTTCCCAGAGCGGGACGCCAAAATACCCTTTGTTGTTCGCCAGCGCCTTGAGTGCCGTCATGTGTCGCGCAAGCGCTCTCGCATCCGGATCGCGCATGCCGCGGAATCCGGAGGCCGGTTCGAAGATATCGCTCAATGTTTCCTCGTAGCGCCTGATTTGGCTTGTTCTTGTTTTTGCCGCCGAAGTTCCTTCGTCTAAAGAAGGGGGTCTGTCAAACTTCCACAGGAAAGAAAAAGCCGGCTATAAGACGATCGCACATAGTTGTTCGCTATTGCGAAACAACCGTTATTCCTTGGAAAACATTCACCTTGGTCACTTGAAAAATTATTCGTCCAGAAGTTATTTAGCACTTGCCAGAACGACATTAACCTTCGCTTCTCGAGCAAAATCGAAATCTCAAGCTGTCGCGACACGGCCTTCCCCGCGCCATCGCCCCGAGCCCCCAATCCCACGCTTGCGCCGGGGGACCGCTTCGGCTATCCCGCATGGCTTCCATCGTTTCAGCCCGCCGGAAGCGTCGTGACGAAAGCCGCAACACCTGTCGCAGTCATCATGGGGTCGCAATCCGATTGGGCGACCATGCGCCACGCCGCTCAGACGCTCGACGCGCTCGGCGTCGGCTATGAGGCGCGGATCGTTTCGGCGCATCGCACCCCCGACCGGCTCATTGCCTTCGCCAAGAACGCCGAGAACGAAGGGTTCGAGATCGTCATCGCGGGCGCGGGCGGCGCCGCCCATCTGCCGGGCATGACCGCCGCGATGACCGCCCTGCCGGTGCTCGGCGTTCCGATCAATTCCGCCGCGCTCTGCGGCATGGATTCGCTGCTCTCCATCGTCCAAATGCCGGCCGGCGTGCCGGTGGGGACGCTGGCCATCGGCAAGGCGGGAGCCGTGAACGCGGCGCTGCTCGCCGCCGCGATTCTGTCGCGCGGAGACTCCTTGCTCGCGCAGCGCCTCGCGCGATACCGCGCCCAGCAGACCGAGAGCGTCGGCGAGACGCCGAGCGATGAGGCTTAAAGAGGCATGCTGACGCCAGGCGCGACGATCGGCATCCTCGGCGGCGGCCAGCTCGCGCGCATGTTGGCGATGGCCGGCGCGCGGCTCGGTCTCAAGTCTCACATATTTTCCCCCGGCGCGAACGAGCCGGCCTTCGACGTCTGCGCGGCGCGCACGGTCGCGCGATATGAGGACGAGGCGGCGCTGGCCGCTTTCGCCGAGGCGGTCGACGTTGTCACTTATGAGTTCGAAAATGTGCCGGCGCGGACCGCCGAGTTTCTCGCCGCGCGCAAGCCGGTGCGGCCGAACCCCAGGGTTCTCGCGCTGACGCAGGACCGGCTCGTCGAGAAGCGATTCGTGCAGGGACTCGGGATCGATACCGCCGGCTTCGCCGACGTGGCCGACGCCGGCGCGCTGGCGCGCGGCGTCGCCAAGCTGGGGCGGCCGTCGATTTTGAAAACCCGCCGCCTCGGCTATGACGGCAAGGGGCAAATCCTGCTGCAGGGCGGCGCCGATCTCGCCGTGACTTTCCGCGCGCTCGGCGGCGCGCCCTGCATTCTCGAAAGCTTCGTGCATTTTTCCAAGGAAATTTCGGTGGTCGCGGCGCGCGGCGTCGACGGCGAGTTTCGTGCCTACGACGTCTGCGAGAATGTGCATGAGCATCACATCCTCGCCACCACGACGACGCCCGCGAATATACGCCCGGAGACCGCCGCGCGGGCGGCCCTGATCGCCCGAGCGATCGCCGAGGCCGCCGATTATGTCGGGGTTCTCGCGGTCGAGATGTTCGTGCTCGATCACGCGGTCGGGCCGATTTGGGAAAGATTGGTGGTCAATGAGATCGCCCCGCGCGTCCACAATTCCGGCCATTGGACGCTCGACGGCGCGACGACCTCGCAATTCGAGCAGCATATGCGCGCCGTCGCCGGCTGGCCGCTCGGCTCCACGCGCCGGCATGGGCGCGCGGTCATGAGCAATCTGATCGGCGATGACGCCAACGGCTGGCGCGAGCTGTTGGGGGAAGAGGGCGCGTGCCTGCATCTCTATGGCAAGAGCGAGGTCCGTCCGGGCCGCAAGATGGGCCATGTGACGCGCGTGACGCCGGAAGAGCCCTGAAGGCGCTCCGCTTGCGCCGTGGCGGGAAGACGCCCAAATAGCGTTAAGAGACATCCGCGCCCGCGCCGATTGGGCGGCCGCGAAAATGGGCCAATGAAAAAACATGCGTGATCCATATGACGTTCTGGGCGTCGCCAAGACGGCGAGCGCCGGCGAGATCAAGAAGGCCTATCGGCAGCTCGCCAAGAAATTTCATCCCGATCATAATAAGACCGACCCGAAGGCCAAGGAGCGCTTCGCCGAGATCAATTCGGCATATGAGATCGTCGGCGACGACGAGAAGAAAGGCAAATTCGACCGGGGCGAAATTGGCGCCGACGGTAAGCCGCGCGCGCACGGCTTCGAGGGCTTTGGCGCTGGACCTGGCGGTTTTACGCGCGGCGCGGCCGGGCCCGGGCCCGGGGGCGCTCATTTCGAGTTCAACATGGGCGGCGCGGGCGGCCATGCCGGCTTCGAGGACATTCTCGGCGATCTGTTCGGCGCCGGCGCCAGACGCGGCCGCGCCGCGCCGCGCCGCGGCGCCGATATGGTCGCCACCGCCAATGTGCCGCTGGAGTCGGCGGCGCTGGGCGGCTCCGCCCGCGTCGCGCTGCCCGGCGGACGCATGGTCGACGTCAAAGTCCCCGCCGGCGTGGACGACGGCCAGCAGATTCGCCTGCGCGGCCAGGGTCACCCCGGGCCGGTGGGCGGCGAGGCCGGCGACGCGCTCGTGACTGTGAAAATCCTGCCGCATCCGTATTTTCGCGTCGAGGGCCGCGATCTGCGGCTCGATCTTCCCGTGACGCTCTACGAGGCGACGCTGGGCGCCAAGGTCGGGACGCCGACCCTCTCCGGCAAGGTGGAGCTGAGCATCCCGCCTGGCTCCAACGGCGGGCGGGTTTTACGCCTGCGCGGCAAGGGTCTGCCCGCGGCGGACGGCAAGCCGGCTGGCGATCTTTATGTTTCGCTGAAACTCATGGCGCCCGAGGCGCCGGACGCCGATTATGAGGCGTTGATGACCAAATGGCGCGACAAAAAGCCTTACGACCCGCGCAAGGGATTTTAGCCGGCCTGACTTCGGGAAGCGGTTCGCGGCGAGCGGTTCATGCGGCGCGCGCCGAGCGCCATCGCGCGTAAATGCTTGGGTGGTCGCGCCTTGGCGAAGTGTGACAATATTGACACGCTCGCGACATTTTGTTGGCGCCGCATTGACAGTGACGGCTCAAGGCTGAAAAAATCTGCACAAGTAAGAAAAGTGGGCACGAAGCTCATACTCGCCTGGGGAGCCTCGATGATCCGCCGCCGTTTTCGAGAAATTTCCACGCTGGCGCTGCTGGTCGCGATGACCGCGGGCGCCGCGCTGGCGCAGGAGGCTTTGCCGGACATTGAGGTCGGCAAGCCCAAGCGGGCCCGGCCGTCGTCGAAACCGAAGAAGCCAGTGGTCGCGCATGTTTCCGCGCCGGCGCTCCCGGCCCCCGCGCCGTCGCCCTCGGTCGTGGTCGCCGCGCCCAAATCCGAGGTCGAGCGCGCCGAAGAAAAGTTTGACGAGACGCAAAAGGCTTCCAGTGAACAATTCACCACCGGCAAACAGATCAACGACGTGCCGTTTAGTCGGCCTGGCGAGGCGCTGGAAACCGCGGTTCCCGGCCTCATGGTCACGCAGCATAGCGGCGAGGGCAAGGCCAATCAATATCAGCTTCGCGGCTTCCAGCTCGATCATGGCACCGACTTCGCAATCACGCTCGACGGCATGCCGCTCAATATGCCGACCCATGGCCACGGCCAAGGCTACGCCGACGCCAACTTCCTGATCCCGGAACTGTTTTCCTATGTCATTGGGAAAAAGGGACCGTATTTCGCCGACGAGGGCGATTTCTCCGCCGCTGGCGCGGTGCATATTCAATATAAGGACGACCTTCCGGGCGGCCTGTTCACGGCCACCGCCGGCAGCTTCGATTACGGGCGTCTGCTCGGGATAACCTCCAACAAGCTCGAGGGCGGCACTCTGCTGAGCGCGGCCGAGCTTGGCATTTACAACGGCCCGTGGACGGTTCCGGACGAGATGCACAAGATTAACGGCGTGATGATCTGGTCGCAGGGGACGCAGGAAAACGGGATTTCGTTTGACGCCATGGCTTACGCAAACCGCTTTCATGCGTCGAATCAGATTCCCGAACGCGCGGTGACGGCAGGGGTGATTTCCCTCTGGGGCAACATCAATCCCACGGACCGCGGCGACACCACGCGTTTCAGCTTTTCGGGCCGCTGGAGCGAGACCGACGCCAACAGCCATTCGCGGATCGAAGCCTATGCGATACATTCGACGCTCGATCTCTATAATGATTTCGACTACTACCTGTCGCAGCCGCTATTGGGCGATCAGTTCCGGCAGTTCGATCGCCGCACGATCCTAGGCCTCAAGGCGGAGCATGGCTGGAATTATAATTTCGCCGGCTTCCCGGTCGAGACCCGCGTCGGCGTGCAAAGCCGCTACGACGACATTCGCCTTGGCCTGCAAGACACATACGACAAGATGGCCTTCCAGACCTTGAGCAACGACGCGGTCGACGAGGGCAATGTTGGCGTTTGGACCGACACCACCGTGAAATGGACGCCCTGGTTGCGCACGACGGCGGGCATTCGCTACGACTATTTCGCCGCCAGCGTCGGCGACATACAGAGTCCGTCCTCGGCGGTTTGGCTCACCGCCCCCGGCGTGCCGATCGGCCTGCCCAGCTTCCTCAACAACGCAAATACGACTTATCCTGCCCTGATCTACACAGGCCCGTGGAATTCAGGGTCGAAATCCGCCGCGATGGACAGCCCCAAGCTCTCCATCGTGCTGGGTCCGTGGGAGAAGACTGAATTCTTCATCAATGCGGGCGAAGGCTTCCACTCCACCGACGCGCGTGGAACCGTCACCAATCTGAGCCCGGTCGACGGCACCGAGGTGGCGAAGACTCCGCTGCTGGTGAAGGCGCGCGGAGTCGAAGTGGGCACGCGCACCAAGTTCATCGAGGGGCTCGATTCCACGCTCACGTTTTGGGGGCTGGATTTCGACTCGGAAAGCCAATTCGACGGCGATACCGGCACGACGCTATTCGGTCGTCCGAGCCGACGCTATGGCATCGAACTCGCCAATCATTATTCGCCCTATGATTGGCTGCATTTCGACGGCGATCTCACTCTAAGCCATGCGCGCTCGCGCGGCTTTGACACGCCCCAGCTTGTGGAATGGGCGCAACTCGTCCAGCCGGGGACGATCGGATATTACACCTTTCTCGGCAACGCGCCCGGCAATTATATTCCCGAGGCGCCGCCGATCATCGCCCAATTGGTGGTTGAAGTCGGCGAGAAGACAGGCTGGTTCGGCGCGGTGAAATTTCGGTTCAAGGGCGTCTATCCCTTGACCGAGGACGGCTACTTCAAGGCGCCGGCCACGGGGTGGCTCGATGTGCGCGGCGGCTATCGCTGGGACAATGGCTTAAAGCTCCAGCTCGACATTTTCAACGTGCTCAATTCGAAATCGGACCAGATCAGCTACGCTTACGGCTCTTTGCTGCCGACCGACCCGCTGTTCGCGCCCTGCCAGAACGGAACCGCGCCAGCCGCCGTCTGCGCGATCGGCCAGATGGATCGTCACTTCAAGCCGATGGAGCCGCTCGCGGCCCGCGTGACGCTGAGCGGCCCCTTGTCGACGCATGCCTTCGACCCGGTTTTCGCGCCCGCGCCCGACGCGAGGACGCCGTATAAGGACTTCATGGCCTTTGCCGAAAAAGTGTCCAGCGGAAACGTCTTTCCGCCCGACGACGAGGGCTTCATGGCCCTGGCCCCGGGTCTCCCCAACAAAAAGGGGCCGCCCCCCGCGCCAACCGTCGCCTGGACCGGTCCGCATGTCGGCTTGAACGCCGGCGGAATCTTCGGCACGAGCAATCTCAACGTGGTGGGCAGCCCGGTGGCCCCTGGCGGCGACCTGGGCGTCGCGCAGGCCGTCACGGGCGCCCTGACCAGCGGATTGGGCAATTTCGGCGATTTTCTGGGCGGCGGCCAAATCGGCTACGATTGGCAATTGGGCCAGGACCGTCTCGGGCGCGCCCGCTTTGTCGTCGGCGTCGAAGCGGACATTCAGGCGGAGGCGGGCGCCGGCGTCGGCGGGACGCTCGCCAACGGCGCGCCGGGAGCCTTTAACGCGGCGAATGCCATCACCGGCAACGTGTCGGTCTCGGAGCATCTCGATTATTTCGGCACGGCGCGTGTTCGCGCCGGCTACCTGTTGAAGCCGAACCTGCTCCTTTACGCGACCGGCGGTCTGGCTTACGGCCAAGCTGAACTGACCACGCAAACCTCCTTGCTGGCGGTCGACGGGAATGGAGCGCCGCTGGGCTCCGCCTTCGGTTCGACCAGATATTCCAACATGCTGGTCGGTTGGACGGCCGGCGGCGGCTTCGAATGGATGTTCCAACCCAACTGGAGCGTCAAAGCGGAATATCTTTATTACGATCTCGGCGCCGTCTCGGTCGCCGGCGCGCTGTCGGGGGTGACGCCGGCCGGCGCTCCGTCCAACGCCTACACGCTCGCGAGTCAGGCCAGCACGCGCTTTAACGGCAATGTCGTTCGCGGTGGTCTGAACTATCACTTCGACTGGGGGACGCCGGCTCCGGTCGTCGCCAAATTTTAACCTGCGTGGGATCGGCTAACCCGCCATCCGTTTGTCGAAGAGGAAGTCAGATCGTCTGGTTATAGGCCCCGACTTCCGGGTTTTCGCGCAGCACTTCGTCGAGCGCCTTGAACATCTCGCGCATCCGCGCTTCCGAGGCGGGGCTCTCGACCACCACCACCAGCTCCGGCTTGTTCGAGGACGCCCGCACGAGGCCCCAGGTGCCGTCGCCGACCGTCACGCGCACGCCGTTCACGGTAACGAGATCGCGGATCGGGCCGCCGAGAAAGGGAACGCCTTGCGCCTGCATGGCCTGGAAGCGCGCCGTCACCTTCTCCACGACGCCGTATTTGATCTCGTCGCCGCAATGCGGCGACATGGTGGGCGAGCCCCAGGTCTTCGGCAGATCGGCGTAAAGTTGCGCCATCGATTTATCAGGGTTGCGGTTCAGCATCTCCAACACGTGAATGGCCGTCAGCAACCCGTCGTCATAGCCGCGCCCGACCGGAGCGTTGAAGAAGAAATGCCCGGACTTCTCGAAGCCCGCCAGCGCCTTGGTTTCGCTGACGCGCCGCTTGATATAGGAATGGCCGGTTTTCCAATAGTCAGCGACGACGCCGCGCTCGATCAGCACGGGATCGGTCGCGAACAGGCCGGTCGATTTCACATCGACGACGAAGCGCGCGCCGGGGTAAGTCTTCGACAGATCGCGCGCCAGCATAACCCCGATCTTATCGGCGAAAATCTCGTCGCCATTATTGTCGACGACGCCGCAGCGGTCGCCGTCGCCGTCGAAGCCCAGCCCGACATCGGCGCCGCTCTCCCGCACCTTGTCGGCCATGGCGTGCAGCATTTCGAGATCTTCGGGGTTGGGATTGTAGCGCGGAAAAGTGTAGTCGAGTTCGATGTCGAGCGGGACCACCTCGCAGCCGAGTCGTTCCAGCAATCTCGGCGCGAAGGCGCCGGCGGTGCCGTTGCCGCAGGCGGCCACGACCTTCATCTTGCGGGTGAAATTCACGCCGCGCGCGAGATCGTCGAGATAGCGCGCGCCGAAATTCTCGACGAAGCGATAAGAGCCGCCGTCCGCGAGGCGGAATTTTCCGGACAGCACGATTTCCTTGAGCCGGCCCATTTCCTCGGGACCGAAGGTGACGGGTCTCTGCGCGCCCATCTTGACGCCGGCCCAGCCGTTGTCGTTGTGCGACGCCGTGACCATGGCGACGGCGGGAACGTCGAGTTCGAACTGGGCGAAATAGGCCATCGGCGACAGAGCGAGACCGATGTCGTGGACCCGCACGCCGGCGCCCATCAGGCCGGTGATCATCGCGAGTTTGATCGAGGCCGAATAGGCGCGGTAGTCGTGGCCCGTCGCCAGCTCCAGCGGCACGCCCATTTCATGCAGCAGCGTGCCGAGACCAAGACCCAGCGCCTGCACGCCCATCAGATTGAGCTCTTTCTCGAACAGCCAGCGCGCGTCATATTCGCGAAAGCCGGTCGGCTTGACCAGCGGCGTCTGTTCATAGGCGTAGGTGTTGAGCTTGAGGTCTGACACGGGCTTGGGAAACATCGCGGGGTCCTTGAGCGCGAAGGCGCGTGCCGGTGCTTAGCCGAAACGCCGCGCCGCGCCAACCGGCGCGGCGCCGGGACGCTTTATCGTAAACTTTCTCCGATGTATCAACGCCGGGCCATGACGGACAGATGACCCTATTCAGGCGAAAGCAGGGCGTATATGAATAGCGCCCGAAACCAGCGGCCCCGGGCGGGGCCAAGAATCCTCCCGTAAGGAGACGCAACGTTGAGCGAAGCCAAAGACCTCTATGAAATGGGCGAGATTCCGCCGCTTGGGCACGTCCCCGCGAAAATGTACGCCTGGGCGATCCGCAAGGAACGGCACGGGCCGCCCGAAGAGGCCATGCAGCTCGAAGTCGTGCCGACCTGGGAGCTAGACAGCCATGACGTGTTGGTCTTGGTGATGGCGGCCGGAGTCAACTACAATGGCGTCTGGGCGGCGCTCGGGCAGCCGATTTCGACCCTCGACGCGCATAAGAACCCGTTTCATATCGCGGGCTCCGACGCCTCCGGAATCGTCTGGAAGGTCGGCTCGAAGGTCAAGCGCTGGAAGGTCGGCGACGAGGTGGTCGTCCACTGCAACCAGGACGACGGGGACGACGAGGAGTGCAACGGCGGCGACCCGATGTTCTCGGCCTCGCAGCGCATCTGGGGCTACGAGACGCCGGACGGCTCCTTCGCGCAGTTCTGCCGCGTGCAGGACCGCCAATTGATGGAGCGGCCCAAGCATCTCACCTGGGAGGAATCGGCCTGCTACACGCTGACGCTCGCCACTGCCTATCGCATGTTGTTCGGCCACGAGCCGCATCGCTTGAAGCCGTCGGACAATGTATTGATCTGGGGGGCCTCGGGCGGCTTGGGCGTGTTCGGCGTGCAGCTTTGCGCGGCGGCCGGCGCCAACGCGATCGGCATCATCTCCGACGAGAGCAAGCGCGATTACGTGCTCTCGCTCGGCGCCAAGGGCGTCATCAACCGCAAGGATTTCAAATGCTGGGGGCAAATGCCCACGGTCAACACGCCTGAATATAATGAGTGGACCAAGAACGCTCGCGCCTTCGGCAAGGCGATCTGGGACATCACCGGCAAGAAGGACGTGGACATCGTCTTCGAGCACCCTGGCGAGCAGACTTTTCCTGTCTCCTGCCTCGTCGTGAAGCGCGGCGGCATGGTGGTGTTCTGCGCGGGCACGACGGGGTTCAACCTGACCTTCGACGCGCGCTACGTCTGGATGCGGCAAAAGCGCATCCAGGGTTCGCATTTCGCGCATCTGAAACAGGCGGCCGCCGCCAATCGCTTCGTCATCGACCGGCGCGTCGACCCCTGCATGTCCGAGGTGTTTCCCTGGGACAAGATCCCACTGGCGCACACCAAGATGTGGAAGAACCAGCACGCCCCCGGAAACATGGCGGTGCTGGTCAACGCCCCGACCACCGGCCTGCGCAGCATCGAGGATGTGATCGCGGCGGGGAAGAAGGCGTAAAAGGGCGGTAAGCGCGGCGGCGAGGAGGGGTCAGGCCCCTCGCTCGCGCGCGCTCTCGTGCCAGCGGCGCAGCGAATAATAAGTCAGCATGGACAGCGCGCCGTAGATCGCCACGCCGGTCAAGGAGAGCAGCGCCAGCGCCGCGAACATCCGGGGGATGTCGAGCCTAAAACCCGCCTCGACGATGCGAAAGGCTAGGCCGGTTCCTTGCCCGGCGGCGCCCGCCGCCAGTTCCGCCACGACCGCGCCGATCAACGCAAGGCCGCCGGCGATGCGCAGCCCGGCGAGAAACTGCGGCAGCGCGGCGGGCGCGCGCAGATAGATCAGCCGACGCCACGCCGAGGCGTGATAGAGATCGAACAGATCGAGCAGCGCGTGATCGACCGAGGCGAGCCCCAGCGCCGTGTTCGACAGGATCGGAAAAAACGCCACCAGAAAGGCGCAGACCAGCACGGCGCGCGGTGGCGAAAGATAGACCAGCAGCAGCGGCGCGATGGCGACGATGGGCGTCACCTGAAGCATGATCGCGTAGGGCGTCAATGTGCGCGCCAGCCATTTGGATTGCGCCATCGCCAGGGCCAGCAGCGCGCCGCAAACCGTCGCCAGCGCCAGCGCCCGAAGCGTGATCGACAGGGTGACGAGCAGCGACGAAAACAGCAATTCGCGATCCTCGATCAGCTTTTGCAGGATAATGCTCGGCGCCGGCAGCATGTAGGGGGGGATGCCCCGCAACCGAACAACCGCCTCCCACAGCGCCAGAAAAGCCATGAAGGCGGCGAGCGGGGGCGCCGCCGCCGTCAACATTTCGCGCCAATTCAGTCGCGACGCGCTCATGGTTCGTCCTCCCCCATGGCGCGGCGCAGGGCGTTCGAGGCGCGGCGCGAAAGCTGCGAAAACACGGGGCCGAGGCGATATTCCCCGTCGCGCGTCATGCCAGGATCGACCGGGATTTGGTCGACGATCTCGCCGCCGTTGGCCGCCAGCACGACGATCCGCGTCGAAAGATAGACGCTCTCGCCGACCGAATGGGTGACGAAGACGATCGTCGTGTCGAGCCTCGCCTTCAAGGCAAGCAGTTCGTTGTTGAGCTTGATGCGCGTCACCTCGTCGAGCGCCGCGAAGGGTTCGTCCATGAGCAGCAGGGCGGGGCGCGTCACCAGCGCGCGCGCGATGGCGCAGCGCATTTTCATGCCGCCCGAAAGCTCGCGCGGCAGCGCGTCGCGAAACCCCGACAGGCCGACCAACTCCAGCGCCTCCTCGACGCGCGGCGCCGCCGGCGCCCGGGAGACGCCCGCGAGCCGCAATGGCAGATAGACGTTTGCGAACACGTCGAGCCAGGGCAACAGCGTCGCGTCCTGAAACACGAAACCCAGCCGCTCGCGCCGCGCGGGATCGGCCCAAAGAATTTCGCCGCGCGTCGGCCGCGTCAGACCGGCGAGGAGGCGTAGCGCCGTCGATTTGCCGCAGCCGGACGGGCCGAGCAGCGTGACGGTCTCGCCGGGATAAACATCGAGATCGAGCGCGCGAAGCACCTCGAGGCCGCCGTCGAAACTCTTGGCGACGCCGCGCAGCGAGACCAGCGGTGCGCCTCGCGCGGGCGGCGTCATTTGGCGGCCTGCTCCAGTCCGACGCCCTTATTGACGAATTGCAGCGTATAGCCCTGTTTGTAGGACAGATCGGCGGCCACGACCCCGGCCCGGGCCATTTTGTCGAAAAAGCTCTTGATGCGCGCATCGGTCATCGCGCCAATGCCGAGCGTTCGCGCGTCGCCCGAGTCGACGACGCCGCGCTCCCTGAGCTTGGCGATCGAATAGGCGAGCTGACCGTCGGTCATCTCGGGATTGTCGCGCTTGATCGCTGCGTTGGCGGCGGCGTTGTCGCCATGAATATAGTTGCGCCAGCCGATAATCGACGCGTCGACGAAGCGTTGCACGAGGTCGGGGTTCTTCTTGATGGTCTCGGCGCGCGCCTCGATCGTCGTCGAATAGCTGTCGTAGCCGTAATCGGCCAGCAGAAACACATTGGGCTTGAAGCCGCCCACGCGCTCGACCTGATAGGGCTCGGAGGTCAAAAAGCCTTGCTCGATCGAATGCGGATCGGCGATGAAGGGGGTCGGATTGAAGCCATAGGGCTTCACCTTCTCTTCGCGAAAACCATAGGCCTGTTTCAGCCATTGATAGACCGACGCGAGCATGTCGCCGGCGATGAAGGCGGTAGCCTTGGGCAGATCCTCGAAGCGATCGAAGCCGACGTCGGGATGCGACATTAAAATCACCGGATCGATCTGGAACATGCTGGCGACGACGATCACGGGGATTTTTTGCTGGACCGCTTCGAAAGTCTGAATGAGATTGGCGCCCATCGCGAAATCGACGCGGCCCGCCGCGAGCAATAAACGCGCGTTGGTCTGCGGGCCGCCTTGCTGGATCTTTACGTCGAGCCCGTAGCGCGCGTAAGTCCCGTCGACGACCGCCTGATAAAAGCCGCCATGCTCGGCCTGCGCGCGCCAGTTCGTGGCGAAGGTCACGCGATCCAGCGCCCAGGCCGGCGACGCCAACGCGAAAAGCAGAACGGCGAGGATTATGCGCGGCATGGTCGATTCCCCCGTGGAAGCGCCGATTTGTCGCTGCTTCGGGCGGTCGAGGCAAGAGGCGATTTCGAATGCGCGCGAAGCGTCGCCGATCGTTTGGAACGCTTCCGCCCGCCTTGACAAAAGGGCGCGCGCGCTTATGGTGCGCGCAAATTCGGACCTTGCCCGGCGCATAATGCGGCGGCGGGTCCGTATTCACTTTTTTAGGATTGGAACGACCCGATGGCAAAGGCCGCCATGATCAAGATCAAGCTGCTGTCGACCGCCGACACCGGCTTTTTCTACGTCACCAAAAAGAACGCTCGCACCAAGACCGAGAAATTCCTGTTCAAGAAATACGACCCGGTCGTCAAGAAGCATGTCGAGTTCAAGGAAACCAAAATCAAGTAAGAAGCCCGTGGCGACACTCGCCGCGCGCCTCGCGCTGGGGGTTTCAGGCTTTGAAGCGCCGCCGGAAGCATCCGCTTTGACGCGAAAAACAGGCTCTAAATCATGTTCGCGTTTCGTCGAAACAAGAACATGATTTAGAGCTTTGTTTTGGCGCGCTTCGAAAAGGCTCCGGAGTCGCCCGAATCAGACCGGGCGGTCGGAGACGCGCCTCGTCGCGGATTGAGAAGCTGGCGGATTGAGAAGCTGGCGGATTGAGAAGCGGAGGCTTCGGTCCAGGCCTTCCTAAAATGAAGGCGGCCGGTTAGCGCGGGGCTTCAAGGAGGCCACTCCAACCCAACACTAACCGGCCAACCCCACGGACCCAGGAGATGCGGCGGACCTGAGCACTCCGTAGGGTATTCAAAGTTCTGCCGATACGCATCGAACCTACAACGGACGTTCGGGTCTTCTAGGTGCCCTTCGACGCCGCCAGACGCGCAACTCATTTGGCGCGGGAAGAATACATCTGCTGCACAGAAATGCAACTATCTGATATGAATTTCCCCAGACCTCGCAAATCGAGGGCAATCTTTCTCGGAAGGCGCTGATCCGCCGGGTGGGAGGGGTTCTTTTTGGCCTTGTCACGCCGGCCTCGGCACAGCAAAAACGGCGTCCGGAGCAACCGCGGCGCGAGGGGAAGTGAATGAAAAAGTCCATGATAAAAATAACCCTGGCCCTGGCGGCCGTTTTCGCCTTGGCGGCATGCGGCGGAAGTCGCGAGCCGGGCGACGCCGCCGGAGCGAGAGTGCTGCGCAATCTGTTCCAGCGTTCAGGCGTTCCCGCCAATATCGTCTCCTTCAAGAAGACCCAGGGACGCGAGGCGCATATCGGAACGCAGGACGTTTACGAATATTGGTACGAGTCCGAAATCCAGTTCCCGGACGGCTATGACGCTAAATGCGCCGAGGAAAAAGAGCGCGGCCCCTGCGCGCTGCTCGGAATCGCCGCGGATCAGACGTTCCAGAAAAACGAAATATTGAAGAGCGAAGGCTCGTTGCATTTCTCGAAGACCGGGAAGGGCTGGGCGGCCGAGGACAAAAACGACTATTAGGCGAGGCTTTGATGGCGCGGCGTCATCCCGCGCCCATGCGACAGGCGGCGACGGCCGTGAATCCGATCATTTTCATCCCCGCGCGGCTGGGGTCGACGCGCCTGCCCGGCAAGGCGCTAGCGTTGATCTCGGGCAAGCCGATGATCGCTCACGTGCTGGCGCGCGGGATGGAAGCGGATCTCGGCCCGGTTGTCGTCGCGACCGACGCGCGCGAGATCGCCGAGGCGGTCGAGGCCGCGGGCGGCCAGGCCGTCATGACCGCGGGCGCGCACGCCTGCGGCCTCGACCGCATCGGCGAGGCGCTGGGCCGATTCGATCCGGCGCGAAAATACGATGTCGTCGTCGATCTACAGGGCGATCAGCCGTTCCTGCCGAGCGGGGCGATCGGGGCCGCGCTGGCGCTGCTGCGCGATCGACGCGTCGATATGGCGACCTTGGCGACATTGGCGCTCCCCGGCGAGGAAGACGATCCCGACGTCGTGAAAATGGTCGGCGGCCAAATATCGCCGAATCGTCTGCGCGCGCTCTATTTCACGCGCGCCCGCGCGCCCTTTGGCGAGGGGCCGTACTATCATCATCTCGGCGTTTACGTTTTTCGCCGCGCGGCGTTCGAGCGATTCGTCAGCCTGCCGGTTTCGCCGCTGGAGAAACGCGAGCGACTAGAACAATTGCGCGCGCTGGAGGACGGCATGCGCATCGACGCCGCCCTGCTGGACAAAGCAGGGCCGTCGGTGGATACGGAGCGCGACCTCGACGCGGCGCGCCGGGTCGCGAGAGTGCTTTAGCAAAAGTGGACGCCGGTTTTGCCCCCGAAAGCACGACAAAATAGAGGAATCTAGAGTCTTTCCGGTTCAGTCTAAACCGGAAAGACTCTAGCGAATGTGAGGGTGACGCGTGACCGAATTCATCGCCTATCAAGGGGAGCCTGGCGCCAATTCCGACATCGCCTGCCGCGACGCCTATCCGCTGATGACGCCGCTGCCTTGCGCCAGCTTCGAGGACGCCTTCGCGGCCGTCACCGACGGCGCGGCGATGCTGGCGATGATCCCGATCGAGAACTCGATCGCCGGACGGGTCGCGGACATTCACCATTTTCTGCCCAATTCCGGGCTTCATATCGTCGGCGAATATTTTTTGCCGATCCATTTTCAATTGATGGCGCCGCGTGGCGCCGCGCTTGGCGGCTTGAGGGGCGTCTATAGCCATGTGCACGCGCTCGGACAATGCCGCAAGATCATTCATGAATTACGGCTAGCGGCCTTCACGGCGGGTGACACGGCGGGCGCCGCGCGCGAAATCGCCGAATGGAACGATCCAACCAAGGCGGCGCTCGCCCCAAAACTCGCCGCCGATATCTACGGGCTCGATATTCTCGCGGAAAATGTCGAGGACGAGGCGCACAACACCACCCGATTCGTGGTGCTCTCGAAGACCGCGCAATGGCCAACGGAGATCGAGGCGGCGACGATGACCACCTTCATCTTCCGCGTGCGCAACGTGCCGGCAGCGCTCTACAAGGCGCTTGGGGGCTTCGCCACCAATGGCGTCAACATGACGAAACTGGAAAGCTACATGGTCGACGGCGAATTCGCGGCGACACGCTTTCTCGCGGATGTCGACGGCCGCCCCGATCAACCCGCGCTGGCGCGGGCGCTCGAAGAACTGCGCTTCTTCTCGCGCGAGGTGGAAATTCTCGGCGTCTATCCCTCGAGTCCGTTCCGCAAGACCAATATCCCCGCCTTCGAACAATAGCGATTGAAAGCCCCACGTCAGGAGGAGACCATGTCCGTCGCTTATGATCCGCAAAACATCTTCGCCAAAATCCTGCGCGGCGAAATACCCGCGCATAAGGTCTACGAGGACGACATCGCTCTCGCCATGATGGACATCATGCCGCGAGCCGAGGGCCATACGCTGGTGATCCCGAAACAGCCGGCGCGCGGGCTCATCGACGTCGATCCGGAAAATCTGGCGCAACTGATCAAGCGCGTGCAGCACGTGGCCAAGGCGGTGAAGACGGCGTTTGGCGCCGAAGGCCTGACCTTGCAGCAATTTAATGAGAGCGCTGGCGGGCAGGTGATTTTTCACATACATTTCCACATCCTGCCGCGCTGGGCCGGCATCGCGCTGCGCCCGCCGGGAACAATGGCCGATAACGACAGGCTGAAGGCGCAGGCCGAGCAAATCAAAGCCGCGTTGGGCGCCTTCTCCGGCTGAATGATCGCCTGGGCGGCGCCGAGCGCGCCGCTTTTCCAAGCGCGGACTCGGCGGCGCGCGATAGGCGAAGCGATCGCATATTTCGCGAGTATCAAATCTTTCAAGCAATTCAAATGACCCGCAACGTCATTAACTTGTAATGATCGGCGTCACGCGAACGACGCATAAGCGGCACAAAAGCGCAGCATCGATCCGCTAGTGTCTCGGCATGACATTCATGCCGAATCCTCTCGCGTCGACGACGCGCCTCCCCCGCCTCCTGGCGCTCGGAACGCTCGCTCCGCGGGCGACCTTCTGGGGCTCCAAATTGGTGGCGGCCGATCTCGCGGCCGTGCGGCGAATAAGCGCCGCCGCCGAGCGTTCGCCGGCGGGACGCATGTTCGCGGTCGCCATCAGCAAGCTTGGCAATGGCTGGATCTATCCGATCCTCGCCGCGATCATATTCGCGGCATGGGGCTGGGACGACGGCAAGCGCTTGATCCTCCTCGCGGCGGCGAACGCCGCGCTGACGCATGTTTTGTATCCGATCATCAAACGGCGATTTAAGCGATTGCGCCCGTTCAAGGTGGATCCGCGCGTGCCGTCGCTGCTCGACACGCTCGACGAACATTCCTTTCCGAGCGGTCACGCCATGACCTTGACCGGCGTGCTCGCGCCGGTCGTGCTGTTGTGGCCCGCGGCAACGGTCTCGGCGGTCGTGATGGCTTGCTGCATGGCCTGGTCGCGTGTCGCTACGGGTCATCACTATCCCAGCGACGTGGCGGCCGGCGTGGCGCTCGGCGTCGGCCTCGGATACGCATTGTCAGTGTATTTGCTTGTCTTTATTTGAATCGCGGGCGACGTTTCGAGCGAGCGTTCGTCGCGGCAAAGTCGCCTGTCGCGTCGCGCCGCCGCGCGGCTAAATCCCCTGCTGTTCCGGGCGATTCCACGCGGATCGACGCGGGCGCGACTAGCTCCGCTCGAATGTCGCGCGAAAAAATTTTCGACGATGACGCAAAAATCGCGCGTGTTCTTTCATTCTTCGCTTGACGTGGCCGGGAGCCGCGACTAGTTTCCGCGCACTCCGACAGGCCGTAGTTTCACGCCTTCGCCAACGCCTCGTTCGCGATACTTCGAAACTAAACGCTGTCGCCTTGCCTGTGAACGCCAAACCTGCTGAACCGAAAGGTTCGTTGGTAATCATTCCCCGCCTCGCGGCGTGGGACAGGAAGGCACGATCCCGGTTCGCCGGGGTCCTCTGCGCTTGGAGCGCCTCGGCCGATAGGTCGAGCGCGCTCGGCTCGTTTGCGTCGCCTGAGCGACGCCGGACGGGTTAACAAACGAATTCACCATTCGCTCGAAGCGAAGGAAAGCTTGATGCCGACGATCAGCCAGTTGATCCGCAAACCGCGGCAACCGAAGACATACCGCGAAAAGTCGCGCCATCTCGGCGCCTGTCCGCAGAAGCGCGGCGTATGCACGCGCGTCTACACGACGACCCCCAAGAAGCCCAACTCGGCTCTGCGCAAGGTCGCCAAGGTGCGTCTGACCAATGGCTTCGAGGTTATCGGCTACATCCCCGGCGAGGGCCATAATCTGCAGGAGCACTCGGTGGTGATGATCCGCGGCGGCCGCGTGAAGGATCTTCCGGGCGTTCGCTATCACATTTTGCGCGGCGTGCTCGACACGCAGGGCGTGAAGGACCGTAAACAGCGCCGTTCGAAATATGGCGCGAAGCGTCCGAAGTAAGGAGCCAGGGCGATGTCGCGACGTCACAGAGCGGAAAAGCGGGAAGTCATCGAGGACGCCAAGTTCGGCGATCTCATTCTCGCGAAGTTCATGAATTCCATCATGTACGACGGCAAGAAGTCGGTCGCCGAAGCGATCGTCTATGGGGCCTTCGACATTATCGAGGCCAAGGCCAAGAGCGATCCGCTCGGCGTCTTCAAGACGGCGCTCGAGAATGTCGCGCCGGCCATCGAAGTGCGGTCTCGCCGCGTCGGCGGCGCCACCTATCAGGTGCCAGTCGAGGTGCGCAACGAGCGGCGTCAGGCGCTGGCGATCCGTTGGATCATCAACGCCGCGCGCGACCGCAACGACAAGACCATGGTGGACCGGCTGTCGGCCGAATTGCTCGACGCCTCCAACAACCGCGGCGCCGCCGTGAAGAAGCGCGAAGACACGCACCGCATGGCGGAAGCCAACCGCGCCTTTTCGCATTACCGCTGGTAACGGCGCTTCGCGCCCATCGAGGACGATCCAATGCCCCGCTCTCATCCCATCGAGGACTACCGCAACTTCGGCATCATGGCCCATATCGACGCGGGAAAAACCACGACGACCGAGCGTATCCTCTATTATTCCGGCAAGAGCCATAAAATCGGCGAGGTGCATGAAGGCGCCGCGACGATGGATTGGATGGAGCAGGAGCAAGAGCGCGGCATCACCATCACTTCCGCCGCCACGACGACGATTTGGAACGGCAAGCGCCTCAACATCATCGACACGCCCGGCCATGTCGACTTCACCATCGAGGTCGAGCGTTCGCTGCGCGTGCTCGACGGCGCGGTTTGCGTTCTCGACGGCAATCAGGGCGTCGAACCGCAGACAGAGACCGTTTGGCGCCAGGCCGACAAATATCATGTGCCGCGCATCGTGTTCGTCAATAAGATGGACAAGATCGGCGCCGACTTCTTCCGCTGCGTCGAGGAAATTAGAACCCGCGTTGGCGGCCGTCCGGTCTGCGCGCAGTTGCCGATCGGCTCCGAGAACAACTTCAAGGGCATAATCGACCTTGTCCGCATGAAGGCGGTGGTCTGGGAAGACGAGGGCCTCGGCGCGAAATATCACGACGAGGAAATCCCGGCCGAGTTGCTTGAGCAGGCCAAGGAATATCGCACGCTGCTGATCGACGCCGCGGTCGAACTCGACGACGACGCCATGGCGGCCTATCTCGACGGAACGGAGCCGAGCGAAGAGACGTTGCATCGGCTTATTCGCCTTGCCGTTCGCCGCGTCGCCTTCGTGCCGGTGTTCTGCGGCTCCGCCTTCAAGAACAAGGGCGTTCAGCCTCTTCTCGACGCCGTTGTGCATTATCTGCCGTCGCCCATCGATCGCGAGGCGATCAAGGGCATCGACATGGACACTGGCGCGGAAATGGTGCGCAATCCGTCCGATGACGAGCCTTTCTCCATGCTCGCCTTCAAGATCATGGACGACCCCTTCGTCGGCACCATCACCTTTTGCCGCGTCTACTCGGGCAAGATCGAATCCGGCACGACCGTGCTGAACTCGACCAAGGACCGTAAGGAGCGCGTCGGCCGCATGCTGCTGATGCACGCCAACAACCGCGAAGACATCAAGGAGGCCTTCTCTGGCGACATCGTGGCGCTGGCCGGCCTCAAGGACACGCGCACCGGCGACACGCTTTGCGATTTGCAGAAGACCGTCATTCTGGAGCGCATGGAGTTCCCCGAGCCGGTCATCGAGATCGCGATCGAGCCGAAGTCCAAGGCCGACCAAGAGAAGCTCGGCATCGCGCTCTCGAAGCTCGCGGCCGAGGACCCGTCTTTCCGTGTTTCGACTGATCAAGAGAGCGGCCAGACCATTCTGAAGGGCATGGGCGAACTCCATCTCGACATCAAGGTCGACATTCTGCGCCGCACTTATAAGGTCGACGCCAATATTGGCGCGCCGCAGGTGGCCTATCGCGAGCGACTCTCGCGCAAGACGGAAATCGACTACACGCATAAGAAGCAGACCGGCGGCACTGGCCAGTTCGCGCGCGTGAAAATCGTGTTCGAGCCGAACGAAGCCGGCGGCGGCAATGTGTTCGAGAGCCAGATCGTCGGCGGCGCGGTGCCGAAGGAATATATCCCCGGCGTCGAGAAGGGCATTAATTCGGTCATGGGCTCCGGAATTCTCGCCGGCTTCCCGGTGGTCGACCTCAAGGCCACGCTGTTCGATGGCGCGTTCCACGACGTCGACTCCTCGGTGCTCGCCTTCGAAATCGCCTCTCGCGCGGCGACCAGGGAAGCTCTGCAGAAGGGCGGCTCGGTTCTGCTCGAACCGATCATGAAGGTCGAGGTCGTGACGCCGGAAGAATATACCGGCTTCGTGATCGGCGATCTCAATTCCCGCCGCGGCCAAATCCTGGGTCAGGACATGCGCGCCAATGCGGTGGTGATCGACGCGATGGTGCCGCTCGCCAATATGTTCGGCTATGTCAATCAGTTGCGCTCCGGCACGCAGGGCCGCGCCAACTACACGATGCAATTCGATCACTATGAACAAGTGCCCGAGGGCGAATCGAAGAAGGTTCAGGCGAAGTTCGCCTGAAGGTAGATCGCGCTCAGGTTTTAGGAACGACCAAGGAGACTGGCCATGGCCAAGGAAAAGTTCTCACGCAACAAGCCGCATTGCAACATCGGGACGATTGGTCACGTGGACCATGGCAAGACGTCCTTGACGGCGGCGATCACCAAGGTTTTGGCGGAGACGGGCGGGGCGACCTTCACGGCCTACGACCAGATCGACAAGGCTTCGGAGGAGCGGGCGCGCGGCATCACGATTTCGACGGCGCATGTCGAATATGAGACCGCGAACCGTCACTACGCGCACGTCGACTGCCCCGGCCACGCCGATTATGTGAAG
>Ga0182012_10000161_pt1 | contig 74503 bp, 62 predicted proteins | sample 612S2SmetaG_FD_120486 | JGI IMG/M metagenome (GOLD analysis project Ga0182012, IMG submission 120486) | Permafrost microbial communities from Stordalen Mire, Sweden - 612S2S metaG | ecosystem: Environmental > Terrestrial > Soil > Wetlands > Permafrost | place: Sweden: Stordalen | collected... | reverse complement strand
GCTGCAAGATCGAAAGTCGAGGCAAAGGCGGACACCAAAGCGGCGCCGGCGCCTAAAGGCAAATCCGAAACACCGTCCGATTTGACGCCGAAGCTGGTCGAGCGAGTCCATGCATTGTACGAGGAGCTCGGTCGCCGGGACGTGTTGGCGGTGCAGGAATTGGAGCAGGCGCAAAAAACCTCAAAGGAGGAAGCCGTTCCTTAGCGAGCCGGTTGGAAACGTGTGGTGTGCACGGCCACGAGGTGCTCCAGCCTGAGCTACTCATACAGCAGAATGCACAATAATCTAACAGAGGTGTCCAATTGAAAATCCGCTCGAAGGATTTCCGTGTTTCGCCGGGCAAAAAGGTCGAACTCAACAAATGGCCCACCGTGGTGCCGCCATTTTACAAATCGAAGGAGCGGTACAAGGAACTGCTGGAAGCACACGTGGAGGGCTTGAGTACGCGGCAACAACTTCACTATGCGTCCGGGCGCTACGCATTGCTTCTGATCTTTCAGGGAATGGATTCGGCCGGAAAGGACGGCGCCATTCGCCATGTCATGTCAGGAGTCGATCCGGAGGGTTGCGAGGTCTATAGCTTCAAGCAACCCAGCGCGGAGGAGCTCAAACACGACTTTCTCTGGCGCACCACGTGCCGGCTCCCGGAACGAGGGCGGATCGGTATCTTCAATCGCTCATATTTTGAGGAAGTGCTCATTACCCGCGTCCACCCGGAAATCCTACTCACTCAAAATCTTCCGAAAGACTCGCTCGATGACAAGCATTTCTGGAGAGACCGGTATCGTTCCATCGTTGAATTCGAGGCGCATCTGCATCGAAACGGCACGCAGATCGTGAAATTCTTTCTTCACCTATCGAAGGAGGAGCAGACAAGGCGTTTCCTGGAGCGAATCGATGAGCCCGACAAGAACTGGAAATTCAGTGCGTCGGACATTCACGAAAGAGAATATTGGGGCCATTACATGCGCGCATATGGAGATTGCCTGGCACAAACGAGCGCGCACCACGCCCCATGGTATGCAGTTCCCGCCGATGACAAGGAAAACGCGCGGCTGATCGTGTCTCAAATTCTCATAGACGCTTTGGATGACCTCAAGATGGCTTATCCGAGGAGCACTCCAAAACGGCGGCGTGAATTGAGCGCGATCGGCAAACAGCTCGCCAAGTCGGACTGACTGTGAACAAGGTCAATCCGTTTATCGGGGCCGAGATCGAGAACCTGCAGCGCGAATCCTTCGGCTATTTCGAACACGAGGTCAATTCCGTCAATGGGCTGGTAATCGACAAGACGGCGATCAATTCCCCGGCCAGTATCGCGGCGACCGGCTTCGCGCTCGCCGCCTATCCGATCGGCGTGGAACGCGGATTCATATCACGGACCGCGGCCGTCCAACGTACGCGAACGACGCTACGGTTCTTCTGGAATAGTGCACAGGGTCCGCAGCACGACGCGACGGGCTATCAAGGCCTTTATTATCATTTCTTGGACATGCAAACCGGGCGGCGTGCATTCCAATGCGAGTTGTCGACGGTAGACAGCGCGTTCCTGTTCGCGGGTATGTTGACGGCGGCAGCGTATTTCGATGCCGTCACCGACGATGAGCACGAGATCCGGAACCTTGCCGACGCGCTCTATCGGCGCGCCAATTGGGCTTGGGCACAGAATGGGGGGGCGACGTTGACGCACGGGTGGAATCCCGAGAGCGGGTTCCTTCCGTACCGTTGGGAGGGCTATGACGAGGGGCTGCTGCTTTACATGCTGGCGCTCGGCTCGCCGACTTATCCGCTGGCGGGGGAGGGGTTTGCCGCGTGGTGCTCGACTTACCAGTGGAAGAGCCAATACGGCTTCGATTATCTCTACGCGGGATCCTTCTTCACGCATCAGCTCTCGCACATCTGGATCGATTTTCGCGGAATACAAGATCGATTCATGCGCGGCAAAGGGATCGACTATTTCGAGAACACCCGCCGCGCTACCCATGTTCAACAGCAATATGCGATCGAGAACCCCCTGAAGTTCAATGGCTACGGTGCCAGTTGCTGGGGGATCACCGCAAGCGACGGCCCTGGGCCGGATACCATCAAGATAGACGGTGTCGAGCGGCAGTTTTTCAATTACATCGCTCGCGGAGTACCGTTCGGGCCGGATGATGGGACCATAGCGCCCTGGGCCGTTGTGGCCTCGCTACCGTTTGCTCCCGACATCGTGCTGCCGTCGGTCGAATATTTTATTCGTGATCTCAAACTGAAGGCCAGCAATCCCTATGGGTTCAAGGCGACGTTTAACGCCACGTATCATTCGAAAACGGGCGATCGCAGCGGATGGGTGTCGCCGTGGCACTACGGGCTCAACCAGGGGCCGCTCGTGCTGATGATCGAGAACTATCGGAGCGAGCTGCTGTGGAGGTTGACTCGGCGGTCACCCTACATCGTCAACGGCCTGCGACGAGCGGGGTTTGACGGGGGATGGCTCCAAGCTCATCGATCCGATGAAGATGCGGTGATCCCATGCACGATCGCTTAGTGGGCCGATCGTAGCGTGGAACCCGCACCAGATCGGCGCAACGCAGTCCCGGGGATGGCTGATGGCGTGTTTTGAGCGCGGCGAACCAAGAAGAGCGCGAACTTGACCGTTCGGCACCGCACACGCGGAGCGCGGTGATAGAGGATGCTGAGGATCGTTGCAGAGCAACCTCGTTACCGGTTTACGAGCGCGCCCGAACCGGGCTTGCGTGCGTTATCGCACGGAGACCACAGCATAATACGGTTAGCGTATGAGTGACCGTCGACAGGCACCGCAGGATTCGCAAGGCATGTTCCGCATTCTGTGCCGGCAAAGGTAATTGAAGAATGCAACCCTTGATCGCCGGAAACTGCAGGATGCAAAAGGCGATCGGATCCGGGCTTGCCTTGGAGCTGATCGAAACCTTTCTACATGCTCGCTTTAGCGCAGCCGCTCGCCACGAGCGTCGCTTGGCGAAGGTTCACGCACTTGAAACTGGAATCCTCGAACCATGACTAACGAAACCCTCACGCCCGAATATCTCAGAAAGATCGATGCCTACTGGCGGGCGGCCAACTATGTGTCGGTCGGACAGATCTATCTCTACGACAATCCACTGCTCAAGCGGCCCTTGCAGCTGTTCGACGTGAAGCCGCTGGTCGTCAGTCATTGGGGCACCACGCCCGGCCAGAATTTCATCTATGTGCACCTGAACCGCGCGATCAAAAAATACGATCTGGACATGTTCTACGTCGCCGGCCCCGGCCATGGCGGCCCGGCGATCGTGGGCAATGTGTACCTCGAAGGTACCTGGAGTGAAGTGTATCCCAACGTCACCCAGGACGAAGCCGGGCTCAAGGAGCTGTTCAAGCAGTTCTCGTTTCCAGGCGGCATATCGAGCCACGTCGCACCGACCACGCCGGGGTCGATTCACGAAGGCGGGGAACTGGGGTACTCCTTGAGCCACGCGTTTGGCGCCGCCTTCGACAACCCCGGCCTGATCGTCGCCTGCGTGATCGGCGATGGTGAAGCGGAAACCGGCCCGCTGGCGACCTCGTGGCAATCCAACAAGTTCCTGGACCCCATCACCGATGGGGCCGTGCTGCCGATCCTGCACTTGAACGGCTTTAAGATCAGCAATCCCACGGTTCTTGCGCGCATCGAGGGCGAGGAATTGGAACAGTTCCTGCGTGGCTGTGGCTGGGCGCCGCGCTTCGTCGAAGGCAATGACCCGGACACCATGCATGAGTTGATGGCCACGGCGATGGATGCAGCGATCGAGGAGATCCGCCGGATTCAGGCAATGGCCCGCGGCCAGCGGGATCCAAGCCGTCCACGATGGCCGATGATCGTTTTGCGGTCGCCCAAAGGCTGGACGGGACCCAAGTTCGTCGATGGATTGCAGATCGAGGGAACCTTTCGCGCCCATCAAGTGCCCATGCTCGTGGATCCGGAGCATGCGGAACACGTACCTTTGCTCGAAAGCTGGATGCGCAGCTACAAACCGGAGGAATTGTTCGACCAAAACGGCCGCTTGATTCCTGAATTGGCGGAACTCGCCCCGAAGGGCGATCGCCGGATGGGCGCCAATCCGCATGCCAATGGCGGTCTTCTGTTGCACGACTTGATCATGCCGGACTTTCACGACCATGCGGTGCACGTAGCCTCTCCCGGCGCCGTTGAAGACCACGATACCCAGGTGTTGGGGACCTTCCTGCGCGACGTGGCGAAGCTGAATCGAGGCAAGCGGAATTTCCGCGTCTTCGGCCCCGACGAGACACTCTCGAACCTGTTGGGCGCGGTGTTCGAGGTCACGAACCGCCAATGGGACGCCCGGCAGTTCGGCAATGACGAATTCCTCGCCCCTCAAGGACAGGTGCTCGACTCGATGTTGAGCGAGCATCAGTGCGAGGGGTGGCTGGAGGGCTACCTGCTGACCGGACGGCACGGACTGTTCAACAGCTACGAGGCCTTCATTCGCATCATCGATTCGATGTTCAGTCAGCATGCGAAATGGCTCAAGGTGTGTCTGGAGCTGCCCTGGCGGCGCAAGATTTCCTCGCTGAATTACCTGCTGGCCTCCCACGTGTGGCAGCAGGATCACAACGGCTTTACCCATCAAGACCCCGGTTTCCTGGATCACGTCATCAACAAAAAGGCCGATATCGTGCGGGTCTACCTGCCGCCCGATGCGAACTGCCTGCTGTCGGTATTCGACCACTGCTTGCGCAGCCGTAATTACGTCAACGTCGTGGTCGCCGGCAAACACGCCCTACCGCAATGGCTCACCATGGACGAAGCCGTCATCCATTGCACGGAGGGCATCGGCATCTGGCAATGGGCCAGCAACGATCAAGGCAGCGAGCCGGACGTGGTGATGGGGTGTTGCGGAGACACACCAACGCTGGAAATTCTCGCCGCCGTGTCGATCCTGCGCGAGCACTTCCCGGAACTGCGGATCCGGGTGGTCAATGTGGTCGATCTGATGAAACTTCAGTCGTGCTCTGAGCACCCCCACGGATTGGACGAGCTCGATTACGACTCGCTGTTCACGAAAGACAAGCACATCATCTTTGGCTTTCACGGGTATGCATCGCTGGTCCACCGGCTGACCTACCGGCGCACCAATCGCAATCTCCACGTGCGCGGCTACAAGGAGGAGGGCACGATCACCACGCCATTCGACATGCGGGTGCAGAATGACCTCGACAGATTCCACCTGGTGATCGATGTGATTGACCGGCTGCCGGAATTGGGCAGCCGGGGCGCTTACCTCAAACAGACGTTGCGGGACAAGCTCATCGAACACAAGCATTACATCAATCAGCACGGCCAGGACATGCCCGAGATTCGCAATTGGAAGTGGAATCCCGGCAAGGCGGAGCAAGCGGCGCGCGCCGGTGGGACAAATCGCGGTCCCTTATCGCAGACCGGACCGCAGGATCCGGGGATCACGCGGCAGGCCAGTTAGCCTCGGCGCGCCGAGGAAACGCGTATCTTTGAGCACTACGACAGACCCGGATATTAGGCACGTGAAGTGCAGCTGGAAAATCCGGAAATCCGTACGATACCGTAGCGGGAGCAACGTGACCCGATCGGCCGCACCGTTCAGGTCGGCGAGGGGAACCGCGGCGGCCGCAATCGATCCACGGTCTCCTCCGGATTCCATGGACGCCTGCTGACGATGAGGTATCCATCGATCTCGAGGGCCGCAGGGCTCGCGGCGAGATCCGCCAGAATCGAGGGGAGATGCGCGGCCTTTTCCGTACCGGCCCACCCGATCCACTGATTCCTATTTTGCTTCGCCTCGTAGAGCGCGAGGTCCGCAACGCTCAGGGATTGCTCCCAGTCGAAGGCCGCGTGGTCTCCGGGAAAGAAAGGGATGGGCGCAAATCCGATGGAACAACTGGTGCGCGCGGCGAGACCATCGTCGATCCGGAATATCCGCTTCGCGATGGAAGAGCGAACCCGCTCGGCAAGAGTGCTGGCCGAGGCGATATTGGTGTCGCGGCAGACGACAACGAACTCATCGCCGCCCCAGCGGCCGATCAGGTCGGAGGGGCGAAACTCGCGCCGCAAGATTTCGGCGACCTGGATCAGCACGGCATCGCCCCCCTCGTGACCGTACTCATCGTTGATCGGCTTGAGACGGTCGAGGTCGATGATCATGAGGACGCAGTCGCCGATCGTACCGCGGGACGCCTCGCTCGCCATGACGGCCAGGGCTTCCTGCAGGAAGCGGCGGTTGCCGAGGCCGGTCAGGGAATCGGAGACGCTGATTTCGCGCAGTTTCTGATTCGCCCGCTCCATGTCGCGATTCCGCTCCGCAAGCTCGGCGGTGCGTGCGTCGACCTCCTGTTTCAGGCGCGCGGCGTAGGCCACTTCCCGCTGAACCCGCCGGGTCTGAGTCAAGGCAACCAGGAACAAGAGAGCGCATGCGCCGCACACGTAGATCGTCCTCGCCCACCAGGAGTCCCATGGCGGCGGCGAGACGTGCAGGCTCAAGCCAACCGGCCGGTCGCTCCAGCGGCCGCCGTCATCGGCGGCGCGCACGCGAAAGACGTAGTCGCCTGCGTCGAGGCGGGTGTAGGTCGCCTGGCGGGCGGTACCGGCATCCACCCAGTCGTTGTCGAAACCTTCCAGTCGATAGCGGTAGCGGACATTGGAGGGGCTGGTGAAATCGAGCGCCGCGAACTGGAAGGTAACTACCGAGTCGCGGTAGCCAAGATCCACCTGGCGAAGCCGATCCGGCGAAGCCGAGACGCGCATATTGGCGCTCAGCACGTCGGTGAGAACGACGCTCGGAGGTGCTTCGCTCAATTGCAGGCGTTGCGGGACGAACGCGTTGTAGCCGTTGTTGCCGCCAAAATAGAGGGTGCCATCCGGGGCGCGATAATGAGCGCCGAAATTGAACTCGTTGGACTGCAATCCGTGATCGCGTTCGAATCCACGGATCCCGCCGCCATCAGGCTGGATGCTGGCGAGGCCCCGATTAGTGCTCACCCATAGCGCTCCGGCCGCGTCGGACTCGATGCCGTAGATGGTGTTGTTGGGCAGCCCTTCCGATTCGGATAGATTGACGAAGCGTACACCGCCCTTGGAGAAGGGCGCTCCGGCGACGCGGTCGAGGCCACCGCCGCGGGTGCCCACCCAGAGCACGCCGGCGGCATCCAGATGCAGGGCATACACGATGTCGGAGCTCAGCGAGGCGGCGTCGTTCGGATCATGCAGGAAATGCGCAAAGCGGCCGGTGGCCGGATCGAGGACATTGAGGCCGCCGCCGTCAGTGCCGATCCAGATCAATCCGGCCGGATCCTCCACCAGGGCGGTCGCGCGGTCGCCGAGCAGTGCGCCGCCATCGTCGCGACCGTGATCGTAGCGCAGCACGTGGTCGGTGAGCGGATCGATCATCGCGAGCCCTCCGCCGTAGGAGCCCACCCAGATGCGACCGCGCCTGTCGCGCAGCAGACTCATGACGCCGGCAGCGGGCAGGGCAGAGGGATCGCCCGCCGCCGCTTTGAAATGGGTGACCTCGCGGCGCCCGGCGTCCAAGCGGTCGATGCCGTTGTTCATGGTGCCGAGCCAGAGTCGATTGCGGTCATCCACCAGCAGCGCCATCACTGCATCGTCGTGCAGCGGCACCGGCGACTGCGCGCCGCTGCGGTAACGCACCGTAGTGCCTGTACGCGGGTCGATTGCAGCCACCCCCGCGCCCAATGACCCCACCCAGAGCATGCCGCGCTGGTCGACGGCGAACGAGGTGATGCTGTCGGCGGCCTGATCCGCAAAACGGTGATGGCCAAAAGACCAGGAATGCGGATTCCAGCGTGCAGCGCCGCCGGATTTGGTGCCCACCCACAGCAAGCCGCTGCGATCCTGAAATAGCGAGGAGATGTTGCTGTCCGGCAGGCTGTCCGAGGAGGCCGGATCGTGGCGGATCACGCGGAATTGTCCGCTCTGCCGATCGAGCAGCGCCAGACCGGCGGTCGTACCGATCCACAGTCGCTGCTCATTGTCCTCGAGCAAGGCGGTGACGGCCCCGGCGGGCAGCGAATCCGGATCCGCGTCGTGATGCCGCATCAGCGTCATCGACCCGCTGGAGATGTTTAGGCAAACCAGGCCAGCGTCCAATCCTATCCAAAGGTTCCCAAGGCGATCGAACAGCATCGCATTGACCTTGACTGGATCATTCGGCGAAACGCCGGCCGCTCGCAGCTGTTGCGCGAAGTGTTCGATGTGGCCGGACTGCGGATTCAGACGGTCGAGGCCGCTGGCCGTACCGACCCAGAGGCTCCCCGAAGCATCCTCGGCCATGGCGTATACGGAATCATCGCTCAGCGAATCCTCTTTGGCCGCATCATGCCGGTAATCCGTCGAGGTATGCCGGAGCATGTCGAATCCGCGCATTCCGGCGTTGCGGGTCGCGATCCAGATCCGGCCGCTGCGGTCCACCTGCAGTGCGCGAACCTTGCCCATGGGATCGAGCAGCGGCTGATGGCTCTGGGGATCCTCCGAGCGGAACATGCCGGTCGAGTCATCGAGCCAAACGAGGCCGCCGCCGTCGCTGCCGACCCACAGGCGCCCAGAGGTGTCGCGGGCGAGTGCCGAGATCCAGTTGTTGGGGAGCGAGCCCGGCACGGTGCGGCGGTGGCTGAAGTGCCGCAGCTCGTAGCCGTCATAGCGGTCGAGCCCATCTTCGGTGCCGAACCAGACGAATCCCTGCGCATCCTGCAGGATCGCCCTGACCGCACCCGGCGACAGGCCTTCGGAGCTGCCCAGGCGGGTGAAAGCCATTTCCGGGGCCGGAGGGGAGCCTTGCGCAGCGAACGGCGCCAGCAGGCTGACAAGGACTGCCAAGCCCGCGGCGGATGCAGCCCTTAAGCGCCGTGACGCCGTAGCTGAGCGGGCGCCCGGCTGCACGATCTGCGGCTCCGACTGCAAGCAAAAGTTTTTCACATAAGGCTCATGGTCTGGCAGACGCATGATTTTCTCATGCGATGCAAGTTGATACCGCGACCCTCGCACGGGGACTCGGCGGGCGGTGATACCCCGGTCACATTACCGTGGATGCCATTGGACGACTGCGGGTCTGTCGCCCGAGCTCACTCCTGGGCGTTCCAGGATTCGACGGCGGTCGGAGCCGATGCCGGCGCAATGGCGTTCTGGTTCCACAGGTATCCATTGTTCCAGAGATAGCCGTTGTTCCAGAGGTAGCCGTTGTTCCAGAGATACCCGTTATTCCATAAATAGCCGCTGCTCTGCGCGGTGCTGCCGCTCGTCGAACTGCCCGCGGTGGAGACCGTGCTTTGACTCCAGAGGAAGCCGCAATTCCACAGATAACCGTTGTCCACCCACATGTACCCGTTGTTCCAGCGGGCGCCGAGGCCTTTGGCAAAGTACTGAGACCAGACGTAGCCGTCGTTGTTGAGCGCGTTCCCAGAGGAATTGATCACGATGTATTCGCCGTTCGAGGCGTTGCGGCGGGCCGGTCCCCAGAAGTGACTGGTGCCTGCGAGGTCCGCGCCGATGTCGAGTCCTTGGTTGGCGCAGTTCATCGCCTGGCTGTAGACCGCTGCATACGCATTGATCCGGCCCGCGCCCTGCTGATAGACGCTGTAGGCGGCGTATCCGGAGGCACTCAGCGCGGATTGCGCCGTCGAGATCAAGCGGCACTTGACCTGATCGGGAGTCAAGGAGGGGTTCGCCTGCAGCATCAGCGCCACCACCCCCGACGTGACGGCAGCCGACTGGGAGGTCCCCGACATGATGAACAGGTTGGGATCCGTCGAGCCGTATTGGGCGTATTTCGACGGCAGTACCTGGAGGCTCGTGTCCATGAACGCCGCCAGATGTCCGCCCGGCGCCACGATGTCCGGTTTGACGAAACCTTCGTAGGTGGGGCCGGCCGAGGAGAACGAGGTGACCCCATCGTCGGATGGATCATTCGGGGTGAAATTGTCGGTCATTGCACCGACCGTGATGACGTATGGGGTATTCCCCGGCACGGCGATCGTTTGAGCAGCGGGACCGTAGTTGCCCGCCGAGGCGACGACGACGACTCCCGCCTGCCAGAGTTTCATCACCGCCTGGTCGATCGGATCGTTCCAGTAAAACGACTGTGGCGCCGACCCGAAGGACAAGTTGAGCACGCGGATCGCCCCGTACGTGGTGCGATTGGCGTAGATCCAATTGAGTCCATTCAACACGCTGGAGTAGGTCGCGTTGCCATTGCTGTCGAATGCCTTGACGCTGATGAGGTGCACCATTGGCGCAATGCCCTGCGGCTGCCCCTTGAGCACGGGATCGGAAGTGTTGGAGCTCGCGATCAGGCCGGTGACATGGGATCCATGGCCGTAATCATCGTTCGCGCACGGATAGCTCCGGCAAGGATGGGACGCATCGACGAGCACATCGTTGATCGCATCGAATTGCGCCACCATGCGATTGTTGCCGTTCAGATCCGCGGTCAGATAAGAAAGGGATTTCTTTTGTAGAATCCCGCTATCGAGCACCGCCACGGTGACGCCCGTTCCGTCAATGCCCTGCGCGGCCAGCTCGTTGACGCCGATCATCGCGCGCTGGTAGATGTCGGGTGTGGTGTCCGCGAGCGCCCCGGTCGACTGGGTCTTGACCGCCGCTTCCTCGAACAGCCGGATGCCGGGGTGATTACGCAGGCGCGCGGCCTGCTCCGTCGAGAGCGAGGCCGAAACCGCATCGATGATCGGCAACTCATGCGACACCCATCCGCCCACTTCACGCACCGCGCTGGCGGCGCCGGCGGCGCTTGCGGCCTCCACGATGAAGCCGTCGCGGTTGGCTTCCGCGGTCTCAGCGGCGGCCCATGGGCTGGCCGCCACGCCGATCATCAAAGCGACTAGACAACGATTGAACAGCTTCCGCAACACGATCGGCACCTCGCGAGAATCCCCACCCGCGCAGCGAATTGCGCGGTTCGTGCCATTAAATCGTCGTCCGGGGTCCAAAGCGTCGGCGTGCTCGACCCGGCCGGGGACCGAAAGTGTGACCGAGTTAAAATAGTCCCGGTTAAATCGGGTGGAATCGGGGTTTCGAACAGTGAGCCGCGACTACTCCGGATAGGCCTTGATGCTGTCGGCGACCGAGTCGGCGACATGCTCCTTCGTGATCACACCGGCCACCTCGGCTCCGCGAACGACCACTGCCATGATGGCGCTCCGGCGCCACATGCGCCGGATTACGTCGAAGGCGGTCTCGTCGGCGGGCACCACTATGAAGTTTCGGTTTGCGACTTCGCCCAGGCTTACACCGGTATGTGCCGTCTCAAGTCCTCGCCGCAGGCCCGTGTTGACGCGAATCACGCCGTAAATCTTGCCGTTGGCGGTGACCACGACGTGGCGGAGCCGCCCGGCATGCTTGGGCTGACGCAAGTAGTCATCGAAACTCGCCTCGGCCGGCAGCACCTCGATATCCGCATCCATCACGTCACCGGCGGCGCGGACGAGAAACATGTTCGCGTGGCGCGCCTTGGGAATTACCTGACCGCGACGGACCAGCTTCAAGGTGTAGATGGTCTCCCGGGAGAACATCCGCCGCGCGCCGAGGCTCATGGCCACAGCGACGATCATGGGCATGACAATACTGTAGTCGAGCGTCATCTCGAAGATCATCGTGACGGCCGTCATCACTGCGCCGGTGCCGCCCCCGACCATCGCGCCCATCCCGACCATGGCGAAAGCGGGAACGCTCAGCGGTACTGGAAAGCCCACGCCGTTCAACAGCGCCGCGAAACCGCCGCCGAGCGTCGCACCCATGAACAAGGAGGGGGAAAAGATTCCACCCGAGGAGCCCGATCCCAGACTGAGAGAAGTTGCCACTGCCTTGCAGACACTCAACAGAGCGAGCAGCCAGAAACTCGACATCGCGCCCACCAACACCGCCTGCACGGTGGCGTAGCCGACCCCGTCGACGTAGTACTGTCCGAAGGTGCGGAAAAGGACGTACATGAGCACACCGACCATCAACATCCCGAGTATGTGCCGCAGATATTGGGATTTGATCCGATCGAACCAGTCCTCGGTCAGATGCAGTCCGCGTATGAAAATCGCCGCCCAGACGCCGCTGAGCGCACCCATCACAGCGAACAGCAAGAGCACCAGCGGCGCGCTTGCATTGATCGGCATGGCTTGGAGGGGCGGCACATCGAAGGCGGGAGCATCGCCGAAGAACCAGCGACCCACGAACGTCGCGGCGCCGGTCGCAATGGCAACCGGGAGGAAGGTCTCCACGCTCACCTCGGGCATCATCAACTCGATGGCAAACATGACTCCGCCGATGGGCGTATTGAAAGTGGCGGCAATTCCCGCGCCCGCGCCTGCTGCAACGAGGGAAATCCTCTGCCATGCCGGCATCCGGATGATCTGCCCCAGGGTCGATCCGAGCGCGGACCCTATCTGGATGATCGGCCCTTCGCGTCCGACGGATGACCCGCTCCCAATCGCGATGGCCGATGCCAGGGATTTCACCAACGCCACCACCGGCCGGATGATGCCGCCCTTGTAGTAGATCGCGTCCATGACCTCCGGCACCCCGTGCCCTTTGGCCTCGGGCGCGAAGTTGTTCACCAGGAAAGTGACGGCGATGGCGCCGAGGACAGGGACCAAAATCACCAAAGGGCCCCACGGTGAGGGTCCGGTGAACACATTCGCGTCGTATTGGGCGGCCGCATGGCCCGCGAACAGCAAATTGTGAAGGAAGCCGATCAGAACACGGAAGAGCACCGCTCCAAATCCCGTAAAAACGCCGAGAACCAGCGCGAGGAGCGAGAGTTGCGCGAGCGGCAATCGGCGGTGGTCCTCGCCTTCTGTCTCCCCCGCGGTTTCCCCCGTGGTCCCCCCCATGGTCGTTTCATTGGTCACTGACCGTTTACCGTCAACATCTTCAACAGCGTAGTCCTTCGCCGACACCCCGGCATGCTGCGTTCAAAGGGCCATCCAGCTTGTGCTTATAGATACTCTATATATACGATACACCGTGTATGACAAAAGTTCGCCTGTATGTCACCTAGAAGGCGGCACCGAAGGCCCGCGGGGCTCGCCAACCCCCTTTCGGAGTGCGGCTCCTTGCCCCGGGGCCGAGGCCGGCCAAAGAATCCAAGCATCGACGCTGAAGTCGTGGCCGCCGTGCTCCAAGGGCTGCGGTTGCGCGGTTATCGGGGCGTCACAATCGAGGGTGTTGCGCGTCAGGTAAAACGCGCCCGTACCAGCCTATATCGGCGCTGGCCAAGCAAGCGACACCTGGTCGCCGATGCGGTCGTTGCCGAGCTCGGTGCAGAGCCCGCGCCCGACACGGGTTCGCTGCGCAAGGATTTAAGGGCAGCGGTTGGAACGTTGCTCACCGCCTTTGGCGGAACAATGGGACAGGCGCTTCCGGGACTCGTCGCGGATATGGCGCTCGACCCGGCGCTTGCGCGAATGATCCGGGAAAAGGTGCTGGTGGCGCGGCGGCGGTCGATCCGTGCGGCGTTCATTCGCGGCATCGAGCGGGGCGAGAGCGCTCGAGGATTCGACATCGAGATGCTGATCGACATGCTTACCGCACCCTTCTATTTTCGCGCGCTGTTCGGCCATCTTGCGTCCACCCCCGCCACGGTGAATACCGTCGTCGACTATGTGCTGTCGATCGTACGGCCGGGCGCAATCGGCGCGTTCGCGACCAGAAAGTGACGGACTTCCATGCAATACTCGAGGCGGCGCAAGATCGAACCAAGCACCTTTGACGGGCGATGCCAGTGGACCGCTTGATTCTCGCCGTGGTCGCATGCTTTTTCCTCGTGGGGTGTCGCGCGAGCGAGTTTTTCATGGCGAATGCGCCGTCCACATTCGACGGGGTCGCACGCCACCTGAATCTGCCCTACGGCAACGATCCGCGACAGCGCCTCGATATCATCGCCCCGCGCGTGGGCGACAATCTGCCGGTGGTTGTTTTCTGGTATGGAGGCTCGTGGATCGCCGGACGCAAGTCGGAGTATCGCTTCGTCGGCGACGCCTTGGCGGAAAGGGGCATCGTGACGGTGCTTGCCGACTATCGGTTGTATCCGCAGGTGACTTTTCCGCTTTTTGACGAAGATGGCGCCAAGGCTGTCGCCTGGGTCGAGCGCCACGTGGCGGAATTCCGCGGCGATCCCTCGCACCTCGTCCTCATGGGCCATTCGGCGGGCGCGCACACCGCGGCGTTCCTGGCGTTCAACCATCGTTTTCTCCGAAAATTCGGTGCCGATCCGAAAGACATCGTGGGTCTGGTCGGTCTCTCGGGCCCCTATGTTCTCGTTCCCGATTCCAAGGTCGAGCGTGCGGCTTTTACGCGGCCCTACAGCAGCAGGGACTGGCAACCCATCCAATATGTCGATGCAAGCGCCCCACCCACGTTGCTCTTGCACGGACTTGCCGATAAAGAGGTGTCGCCGCGCGAGACCATCGAATTGCGCGCGGCCCTCGTGAAGGCCCACGTGCCCGTTCAAGTGCACCTTTATCCTCATCGGGGACACTCAGACACGATTGCCTCATTTGCCGCCGTAGCACGCTGGTGGACACCGGCGCTCCAAGAGTCGGTGGCATTTATACGCTCGGTCGCGGGACCAGTGCCGGTGCACGCTGGAACGCGTCGCCAAACAGGGCGCGACTGGTCGGGAGCGATTAGCATGGCAAGATCGAATCCGCGCACTTTGTCGGACATCCACCAGGCGGCCGAATGAAACAAGTTGTCCTCATCACGGGCGGTACCTCCGGCATCGGCCTGGGCCTGGCCGAAGCATTCATCGGTGAGGGTGCTGACGTGGCAGTTTGCGCTCGATCGGCGGAGCCGCTCGAGCGCTTCTCCCGCGCGCACCCGGACGCGCTGGCCATCCAGGCCAACGTGACCAGCGGTGAGGATAGAATCGCCATGCTGGAAGCGGTTGCCGATCGGTTCGGGCGTCTCGATGTCCTGGTCAACAACGCCGGCAGCTTGATCGAACGAAACTTCGCAGAAGACGCCGACGCCACGCGCGACCTCGATCAGGAAGTCGCTCTCAATCTAACGGCACCCATTCAACTGACGAGCGAAGTGCTGAACCGCTGGCCTGCCATTACCGCGATCGTGTTCGTCACCTCGGGCTACGCGCTGGTTTCTCCCACGCGCGCGCCCACCTACGGCGCCGTGAAGGCGGGACTGCACGGCTTCGCCGAAGGGCTGCGGCGGCAGCTTGCCCCCAAAGGGACGCATGTCCTCGAGCTGCTTCCGCCCCTGGTAGATACGCCCATGACCTCGAACACGCAGGGGAAGAAGATATCCCCCGCGGAGGTGGCCGCGGTCACTCTCAGGGCACTCGCGCTGCGACGGCCGATGGCGTTGCCAGGCCAGACCAAACTGCTGCCGGTCATGCTGCGAATTGCACCGAACACCATCACGCGCAGGGTCGCTGGAACCTGACGACGCTCCCTCGGCCGGACTTGGGGAGTTCCATCAACGCCCGGTGATCGCGTGAGATCCGGGATGTTGCGGCGCACCCGGGAAGACCATCAATGGGGGCCGCCTGTCGAACGCAAGCGTCAAGTTTCCGATTCAGGTGCCGCTAACCGATCAGTTGCGGCACCGCGCCTCTGCCGTACACGGCTGCCGGGACTTGGGCAGACCTCGTTTGGTGACCCAGCGCACTCCGGCCATTGCGATGCGTACATAAGCTCCCTCAATGAGAATCGTCAAATCACCCAGTGCCCGGCGCGTTGCGGATGCGCGAATGGAAGTGAGTTTCCGCGACCTCGCGCAGGTTCTTGAGCAGAGCGGCGAGGCCGTTATCGTCAAAGACCTGAACGCGGTGGTGACGTATTGGAACCGAGAAGCGGCTTCTTTGTACGGCTTTTCCGCACAAGAGGCGATTGGTCAGTCATTGCAGAATCTGCATGCCGCCGAACTCTCCGAGGCCGACTACAAGCGCCTGCTCGAGCGCGTTCGCGGAGGGCGCCCGACTTCCCTGACAACGGAGCGGCGTAAGAAGGGTGGTGAACTCATCCGCGTCGCCCTGAAAACGACGCCGTTGTTGGACGCCCACGGAGATTTGATCGGCGAGATCACCATCGCGCGCGATGTCACGGAATCGGAGCGCGTGGCGGCGTCGCTGCACAGGGCCAACCGTGCTCTACGCGTTCTCAGTACCGTCAACCAAGCGCTGATCCATGGGAAGAGTGAATCCGCGTTGCTTCACCTCGTGTGCAAGGCACTCGTGGATCCGGGGGGCTATCGAATGGCGTGGGTCGGTTCTGCTGAGCACGATCAATGCAAATCGATTCGCCCCGTTGCCCAATACGGGGTGGCTGACGGCTACCTCGAGCGTGCCGCCATTTCCTGGGGGGACACCGAGCTGGGACGCGGCCCTACCGGTACTGCCGCACGCACCGGAACCGTTCAGATCTCCCGCGATCTTGGTTCAGACCCGCGGGTGCTCGCCTGGCGCGCCGAGGCGTTGAGAATGGGGTATGCCTCGTCGATTGCACTGCCTCTTTTCGCAGGCGCCGATATGGCCGGTGTCTTGACGATCTATTCGAGGGAGACAAATGCCTTCGACGACGAGGAAGTCGCTCTGCTGGAGGAGCTTGCCGCCGATCTGTCCTTCGGCATCGCCACTCATCGCTCCAATCGGGAGCGCCGGCGAGCCGAGGCCCGCGTGGAGCGGCTGGCAAAAATCGACCATTTGACGGAGCTGCCCAACCGCGTTCAGCTGATCGTACAACTGGAAGAAGCCATCCAACGGGAAGGGTCCGCCACAGACGGCGTTGCGCTCATGGTGCTCAGCGTAGACCGCTTCAGCGAGATCCAGGAGGGCGTCGGCATCGCGGAGGCCGACGAGCTTCTCAAGAAAGTGGCGTTGCGCCTCGAAAGCGTGGCCCGAGCGGGCAACTTCATCGCGCGAATTTCGGACGATTCATTCGCAGTTGTCATCGAACGGGCGGATGCCGAGCGCGCACACGAGCTCGTCAAGCACATCCAGCGGGCAATGACCGAACCATTCGAATTGGCCGGGGTACCGCTGGATTTGCGGACAACGAGCGGCCTCGCCATGTTTCCGACCCACGGTGTGACTGCGGACGCCCTCATCCGGCGCAGCGATATCGCAGTCAGACGGGCAAGAACGGCAGGCATCGAGTACGCACTCTATAGCGGCAAAGGCGAGACGGAGACCCCGCAGCGTTTGATCCTGCTTGCACAGCTTCGAAAGACGATCAAAGACGATGGGCTGGTGCTCTACTATCAGCCTAAGATAAACCTGCGGACCCGCTCGGTTGTTGCCGTGGAGGCCCTGGCGCGCTGGCCGCACCCCGAGCATGGGATGCTGCCGCCGAAAGCTTTCATTCCCCAGGCAGAGCAAACCGGCCTCATCAAGCCCCTCACCAATTGGGTGTTGGGCGAAGCGTGGAATCAGATCACTCGATGGCGCCGGATGGGCATCGAAATGCCCGTTGCAGTCAACGTATCGCCGATTCATTTTCGCGATCCGGAACTCCTAAAGCAGCTCGTCGCACTCGGCAGCCAAGCGGACGTCGGATTGGAGTTCCTGCAGCTGGAGGTGACCGAATCGGCGCTGATGGTGGATCCCGAACAGTCGCACGATATCCTCTCCCGGATCCGGGATCTTGGAATTCAGATCTTCCTCGATGATTTTGGAACCGGTTACTCGTCCCTGAGCTACATCGCGGCGCTTCCACTACACGCGGTCAAGATCGACAGGTCGTTCATCGCTCGGATGATGCAGCACGAGCGCCATCGAGCCGTCGTCATCGCCGCAATCTCTCTGGCGCACTCGCTGGGCATGAGGGTGGTTGCGGAGGGCGTCGAAACGGCGGATCAGGTTAAGGCCGTGAGCGAGTTGGGGTGCGATGAGATCCAGGGATTTTTCTTCAGCAAGCCGATTCCGGCGGACGAATTCGTGCGCTGGAACGCCGGCCTGCGCTGGGAGCAGTTTGGCCTTCCCGGGATCGATCCGTATGAGCCGCCTACGAGCTGAAGCTCCGCATCGCGCCGACGCATAGGGCAAGACCGACCACCACGATGGTGCCGGCACTCAGCACCGGCACTACCTGAGCCCAGCGACCGGCGGTGCTCCGGCCGCGAAAGCGATTGCGGGCGTAAAGAAATGCGATTCCCACGAGGGTCAAGGTGATCGCGAGCCCCACGCTGAACGCGACTACCAGCAGCATGCCGTAAGCGGCTTTATTGAGCGCCACCGCGGCGAGCAGCAACACCATGGCCGAAGGGCAGGGGACGAGTCCGCCCGACACGCCAAGAGCGAGGAGGCTGCGCCAGCTGATCTTCTCTCCCGCCGCACCGGGTGGTAAGTGCGAGTGCAGGGGGCCGCCGCCGTGAGAGTGCAGGGTCAGGTCGGCGAATTGGGCGGAGGGGCTGAATATCAGACCGCGCGCGCCCGCATCCGCCCTTGAATCGGATTTCACGAAGTGAAATGTACTCGAGGGGGCGCGTTTTCCCGCCGACAGCGCTTGGCGCGCGATCGGGCTGCGCTGTATCACCAGGATGATGCCCATGCTCAACACCAGCAGCGCAGATGTCAGGCTCAAAATAGGGAACAAGCGCTCGGGCACGACGTACCGTGAAGCGTACAAAGTCGCGAATCCGAGAACGAATACCCCGAGCGTGTGAGTGATGGTAACGGTCAGGCCCAGGAACAAGGCGTGTCGCGGCGTGCCCCGGGAACCGATTAAATAGGCGCCTACGATGGTTTTCCCATGGCCGGGAGATAGCGCATGCACCGAGCCGAGGAGCAGCGCACCGAGCAGCGCCAACAGCGCGACTCCCGGTTGCACGTGGGGGCTCGATATGACATCCACGAGCTCGCGGGTCCGATAGGCGATCCACTCACGCTCCGACCTCGTCGCCGAAGCGCTGCGCGCCGGCTCGCCCGCGGCCTGGTTGCCTCCTCGATCGGTGAGAAGTACGGCGGCGGGCGGCGCGCTACTTCCCATACTCAAGTGAACCGCGCGTTCATCGAGCGGTCCATTGGCCGGAAGCGACTGCAAGGCTTCGGAAAGACCGCCGGTCAGCGACGTGCTGTAGGCATTGGTATCGAACACCATGAGGCCGGATGCGGGCTTGACGACGATCTCGTGCCATCCCATCCGGCCGGGATAGTTGCGATTGGTGAACCCGATCCGCCGGCGCGCGTTCGCGGGCGCGGCGGGCAGCACAGCGTCAAGATCGACATCGACGCGCAGCGAGAAACCTCCCTGTTCGGTGGGTAGACTGGTAGTCCAATGGGCTGCATGCAGAGGAACCCTCGACCCGTTCACCACCAGTTCAAGTCCCTCTGCCCAGCGCGGCGCGAGTTGTCCGATGTAGGCGTCCCGCTCCGCTTGCGACGTGACGCCATCGCCGTTGGCGTCCGCCGAGTGCAGTTCGCTCAGCGCGGGCAACTGACCAAAGACGACGACGTAGTGCACTTCGGCGGTGCTGCTCGCCAGCTGAAGGCTGCAGTATTGATTGATGGTGAAGTTGCCGAGCAGGCTCGCGACCGTGTCGGCCCGAACCGCCGCCGGTGAAGCGAAGGCGGCAGCCAGCACCAATCCGGCAAGCGCGGGCCTCAGTGAGCCCATGGGTTCAGCCTCATGGCGTCATTCGCGATGCGAATGGAGATGATCATGGGAGTGGCGGGAACCGTCCGCATGCTCGTGGCCATGCACGTGGGGACCCAACGGAATGGAAACGCGCCGGTCCATGCCGCCGAATTTCCAATATGCCACCGATAGTGCCCATGCCAGCAGAAACAAGCACACGATGAGATAGCCCAGCACGCCGAAGTTGAGGCCTGCGATCGCATCGAAAAATGGGTTATGCAGCCCCAGCATGCCGATGAATACCTGGAGGAGCTCGATGGTGCCGATGCCCAAAGCGACTGCGACCGACAGGCCGGTGGTCGTCATGTTGTAGAAAATTTTGCGCAAAGGGTTCAGAAACGCCCAATCGTAGGCCTGACACATCAGCACACCGTCGGTCGTATCCATGAGGGTCATCCCGGCGGCAAACAACACGGGAAGACACAGGACGGCAGGGACGGGCAGATCGCCTGCGGAGGCGCCGGCGGTCATGGCGAGCAGGCCCACCTCCGACGCCGTGTCGAACCCCAGACCGAACAGCAGTCCCAAGGGGTACATCTGCCAGCTGTGCTTCATGAGCTTTTGCAGCCGTCCGCCAAACAGCCGATTGAGCAGACCTCGCTTCTGCATCAAGGCCTCGAGATGGGCGTGGCTATGCAGTCCCGATTTGGCTTGTTGCCAAACTTTCAAGATATCGAGGAGTACCAGTAGATTGAGGATTCCAATGATCCAAAGAAACGTGCCCGAGACGCCCGCCCCGATGATCGCCCCCACCGTCTTGAGTTGAGGCAATCCGGCTTTGACGGCGGTCGCGGCGAAGGCAACCCCGGTCGCCAGGACGATCACCACCGTGGAATGGCCCAAAGAGAAGAAGAACCCGACCCCCAACGGCTTCGTCCCCTTCTGCAGCAGGTATCGAACTGTGTCGTCCACGGCTGCGATGTGGTCGGCATCGAAGGCATGACGCAGGCCGAACATGTAAGCCACAAATCCCAAGCCGACCAGCTGCGGATAGCGCACCGCATAATGCAGGTACGTTCCCCAGCCAATCACATGCAGACCACCGATGACGCCGTACAGCAAGCCGAGGCGGGACCATTCGGAGCCCGAGAACAGCCTGCGCGCGGCGGGGCGGGTGACGGGTCGAGCAATAAATTCAAAGTTCGACATTGGCATCCGCTTCGTCAGGGGTGATTGGCAGATATACGAGGCAATCGCTCTGCTGGATGCACCAAATTTCCTGCCCATGCGCATCCGGCACGCCGCGACTCCCGTAGACGTCCCATGCTCGAACTCTCCGAGACAACGGCCAAGCTGACTGAGATGCAGCGGTTTTCATGAAACTTGCGGCGATTGCGACCGTTGGGCTATCCCTTCTCTGCGGAATGACCGGTGCCGTGGGCAAGGACTTGGGGGTGCCCGCCGTGCCCTTTCAGCAGCCCTACGTTCCTTCCAGCGACGAGCAGGTTCTGCAAGAGGTGCCCTCCACTGCGGACCCCGCGGTCCTCAAAATGCAACAGCTACGCCTTGCGCTGGACGCAGCTCCCCATAGCCTGACCGCGGCGGAGGAGTTGGCCAACGCGTACATCGATTACAGCCGACAGATCGGCGATGCGCATTATGCCGGATACGCCGAAGCCGTGATCGCGCCCTGGGTACAAGCGCCGGTGCCCAGCGCATCGGCTCTGATCACTCAGGCCACCATACTGCAATACCGGCATCAATTCGGCGATGCGCGCGCACTGCTTCAGAAAGCGTTCAAATCCGATCCGACGAACGCTCAGGCGTGGCTGATCCTCGCGACACTCGACATGGTTCAAGGCGATTATCAAGCAGCCAATACGGACTGCGCTCGCGTCGCCAACAATGCAGGCGCCGAGACGGGCCTCGCATGCCTCGGGAACCTGCGCTCCTACACCGGTCAGGCCCGCGAGAGCCTGGCGCTCCTGCAGCAGGTCGAAAGTGCCGTGCGCCGCGGTTCCGCGAGCTACCGAGCGTGGGTCGAGGGACTGATTGCGGAGAGCGCTGAACGCCTGGGTGACTGGCCGGGTGCGGAGGCCCACTACCTGAGCGCTTTGAAACTTGAGCCCGAGGACAACTTCCTGCTGGTGTCATACGCGGATTTTCTCCTCGATCGCAATCGCCCCCGGGAGGTGCTGCCGCTGCTTGCCGATCACGTCCAGTCGGATACGGCATTCCTGCGCCTCGCGCTGGCCCAATCGCTTCTGCGAAGCGAGCAAACTCGGCGCTACACCTGGATCATGGCCGCGCGCTTCGAGGCGTTGCGCCAGCGGGGCAGCGAGTTGTTTGGACGCGAAGAATCGCGATTTGCGCTGCAACTGCAGCACGATCCCCAGGGGGCGTTGGATATGGCGCTGCGCAATTGGCAATTGCAGCGAGCGCCGTGGGATGCGCGGGTCGTGTTGGAGGCCGCGCTCGCAGCCAACCAGCCAGAGGCGGCTGCGCCGGTGCTCGAGTTTTTGCAAAAAGTACAATTAGAGGATCCGATCATCGAACCTCTCGCACGGCAGCTCGGTGCAGCGCTGCACAAATCAGCCGGAGCGGGCAAATGAGCCGACGGATCCCGCCGGGATTGCTTTCTCTGTGGTCGCTGGCCGCACTGAGCTGCTTCGCTCTTCCACACCAAGCAGACGGGCACTCCGCAAGCGACGCCTATTTGACGTTGACGGCAGACGCAGTCCAAGCGCCCGGCCAGAGCACCCTTCATGGTCAGTGGGATGTCGCATTACGAGATTTGGACTTCGTGCTGAAGCTCGACGACGACGGGGACGGGCGGCTGACGTGGGGGGAAGTGCACCGCCATCAAGCGGCGATCGAGCAATATGCTTATCGGCATCTTACCCTCGACGGAGGATCCGGCAACGCCTGCAGGCTCGAGCCGAGGCGGCAATTGATCGATGCGCATGCAGACGGCAGCTACGCCGCATTGTTCTTCGACGCCGTGTGCGCGCGGCCCACCCGGAAGATCACGCTGCATTACTCGCTATTCTTCGCGATAGATCCCTCTCATCGCGCCATCGTGGTGATGCATAGCGGCGCCACGGTCGCGACCGCCGTGCTCTCGCCGCAAAACGCCACGATCGATCTGAATCGCTGAGTCCCATTGATCCCTCCCGACAAAAAAGGCTGCATCCAAGGTAAGGGCGGCAACGTATGACCCTTTGATCATATTTCCGAGCCTATTTGCAACAACTCCGATGGGGGGACTCCAATGAACAATTTCAAACCAGTGGGCGCAATCCTGCTGAGCGCTTCCTTGATGCCGCTAGGTGCGTTCGCATCGAGTCACCGCGAAGCACCGGAGATCGCCGGCCTGCCGCGGGTCGACGGAACGGATTTCTACATGTTCCGAAGTTACGAGCCGGGGCGCAGCAATTACGTAACCTTCATCGCAAACTACATTCCGCTCCAGGATCCGGAAGGCGGACCCAATTTTTACAATCTGGACCCCAAGGCTGTTTATCAAATTCACATCGACAATGACGGGGACGGGGACGGCGATATCACCTTTTCCTTCAACTTCGCAACTACGTATAAAAATCTTGCGGTCGACGCCAGCGGTAAGGAGATACCGGTACCCTTGGTCAATATCGGACCGATCAGCGACAGCGGGGCCAATCTCAACGTGAGCCAAAGTTATTCGATCACGGTGTCCAAGGAGGGGTGGGGCAGCGGACCGGTGCAAAACGTCACGAGCGGCGGGACGCGCTTTTGGAAGCCGGCGGACAACATCGGCAACAAGTCGATCGCAGACTATGCGGCGTACGCAAAGACGTTCGTTTACGACGTGAGCATTCCCGGCTGCGGTGCAGCGGGGCGCGTGTTCGTGGGTCAACGCAAGGAAGGATTCGTCGCGAATCTCGGAGAGATATTCGATCTCGTGAATTTGAATCCTGTCGGACCGCGTGACGGTCAGCCCAACGCGCTGTTCGACAAGAACGTCACGTCCATCGCACTCGAGGTTCCCATCAGCTGCGTGACGCCGAAAGGCCAGACGGTGATCGGCGCGTATACCACCGCGAGCATTCCCGAGAATGACGGTTGGACGCAGGTTTCACGGCTCGGGATGCCGCTCGTCAATGAGCTCGTGATCGGTCTGCCGGACAAGGACAAATTCAATCGGAGCTCGCCCAAAGATGATGCCCAATTTCTTTCCTACGTGACGAATCCGTCGCTTCCGGTGTTGCTCAATGCGCTGTTCGGCAGCGCCGCGCAGGTGCCGGGCACGCCGCGCGATGATTTGGTCGCGGCGTTTCTGACCGGCGTGAAGGGACTCAACCAGCCTGCGAAGCCTGTGCCCAACGAGATGCTGCGGCTCAACACGGCCACTCCGGTGACGCCCATTGCGTCGCAAAACGATCTCGGCGTGCTGGGCGGCGACGTCGCTGGATTTCCGAATGGACGGCGTCCGTACGATGACGTGGTCGACATCACGCTGCGAGTGGCCGAAGGGGCGCTTTGCGGGAAAATTGGAAATTGCGGCTCTGAAACGAGCGACCCCAACAAAGGGACACCGTACACGGATGGCGCCCGCGCGGCGGGCCCGGACGCTGCGAACCTGCACCTCGGCGGCGCCGTCAAGGCGACCGATACCTACCTGGGCGTGTTTCCCTATCTGAACACACCCATTCCGGGCTCGCCCAATGGCCCCAATGGACTGCCCGGCCTGACGGGCCTGTCGCCGTAGGACCCTCAGAGAAACGCTCACTCCAGGCAAAGTCCCCCACGGGGCTCGCCTGGGTGGGCTTTGGGCGGGAGATGCCTAGTAGTGAAACTTGTAGCGCAGTTCGGCGTAGACCTGGAACGGATTGTTCCAATGAAGACCGCCGAAGGTCAGACTGTTGTCGGTGAGCAGGTGCCGGTTGGTGAGGTTCAGTGTGCTGATCGACAGAGAGAGATTCTGGCCGATGTTGCGCCCCGCAGTCAGGTCGAGTACCGCATAGCCCGGCAGGTGGGTCGGGGGTGGGGAGCCATTGGAGAGTCCGGAATTCACCGCGAGATTCGAACCGATGAAGAATTGTTGCGGTAACTTGGCGTTGTACCCGAGATTCAGCGTGTTGCGCTGATCGTGGTCGAGCCCGATCGGGGGACTGCCGCAGGCGGTGCCGGACACGACGAGACCTCCGGTGATCGACCCGAAGCACTCCGCCGTTTGGTTCGAGTAGGCGAGGTGCACCTGTCCATACGGCCAGAAGGCGGGCGAGCGCACTGTGATCTCGCGCCCCTCGATGAGGGCTCCCTGGTCCGTGATCGGCAGGTAGATGTCCGATTCGCCGAGCGGGTTGTGGTCGAAGAAGTTGGTCGACTCGGTGACGAAGTAGTCCGCCTCGATGGTCCAGCCCTTCACCGGGATGGTCACGCCGAACAGCCGCTCCGTGTCGCGCTCTCCATGCAGCGGCAGGAAGGTCGTGTCATTCGAGGTGGCGTACGCGACCAAGGGCCCCGTGAGGGTCTCGAGCGGCGGGGCCTGGTAGTACTTGCCCCAGAAGGCGCTCAGCACCCAATCGAGCCGCGGCAGCAGCACGCTCGCGCCAAGCCGCGGATCGGTGGCGTTCTCGGTGAAGCTGCCCTGGAAGTGCGACTGCCGGACGCCCGCAGAGACGTTGAGCCAGTGGGTGACTTCGTATGTATCCTGCAGCCACGCGGTGATGAGCTCGCCGGTGGGGCTCTCGAGCTCCCGGAGGGTGGGTGAGCTCAGGTCGGTGAACGCCAGATTGAAGTCGGCTTGATCCTGCTGGGCGAAGCCGAACAGGCCGACATCGAGATGATTGCGGCGGATGTCCCACTTCAGCTGCTCTTCGCCCCCCTCGTATTGCGAGCTATGGTGATAGGTGGTGAGGGTCGGATAGTCGCCCGAGCCCCCGTCGTAATCCGCCCGGTCGAAGTGATAGAGGAGCGAGCTCGTGAGCACCGCGTTGCTCGTGAAGGTGTGCGCCCAGGACAGCACCGCGAAATTGTCTGCCTCACCCTGCACATCGCCGGTCTGTCCGATGCAGCCCGGGTCGTCGGCGAGTACGGCCGCTGTGCAGTCCGGGATCTGGTAGACGTCCTGCCGCAACTGGGCAATGAGGCTCACTTCATCCTGCTCGCTCGGCCGGTACTGCAGGTTCGTGAACGCCCCGTAGCCGTGCGTCTGGTCATGGATCACCTGGGAGACGGGGGTCTGCAGGCCGAGATCGCTGCGATTACCCTCGATGCTCGCGTAGTACGCGAAATCGCTGGTATGGCTTGCGACGCTCAGGTAGTCGTTGGTCTGGCCGAAATTTCCCGCGGTAAGGTCGAGCTCGGCCTGGTTCTCCCGGCTGAAGCCGCTCTTCGGGATGACGTTGAAGATGCCATAGGTGCGGTCCCCCTCATCCGCGAGGTAACCGCCGCGCTCGATCCCGAGCGTCTCCACGTCCTGAGGATTGATGACAGGGCCGAGATTCTCCGCGATGTTGGTGTTCGGAATCTCGACCCCGCCCAGCAGCCAATTGGTTTGATGGCCGCCGCGCACGTGCAGCATGTCATGGGCCTGGTAAGCCCCCGGAACATAATCGGTGATCATCGCGAGGCTGTTGACGTTGATCGCTCCCGGGGTGCTCTCGATGTCCTCCTGGCTCAGCATCGTGATCGGGGTGACCGATGCGACCACCGGCAGACGCCTCGCGGTCACCGTCACCTCGGAGAGTGCCGAGGCAGGGGTCAGCACGAGAGTCGCGAACGGAAAATATCCCGCCTGTACCGTGACCGGCTGGATGACGGAGATGAAGTCGCGCAGCGACACGGTGAGCACGTACTGGCCGATCGCGACGTTTGAAAATACGAAGCGGCCAGCCGAGTTCGTTTGCCGCTCGGTGATCGCGTGGGTGGCCGACTCGAGTGCCACTCTCGCTCCCGCCAGCGGCCGGTCGCTGCCGTCGCGGACGATGCCGCTCACGCTGCCGTAGGCCGCGGCCCAACCACGCGCCGGAAGAAGGAACAGGAAAAGCACGAGGACTGCCGCCCCGAAGGCGAACCGATAAGTGGGGGGCCGGCGGTCGACGCACGCGGGCCGCACTTCGATGTGATCGATCACGTGAACACTCCCTGGGCGCGCCTGGTGGGCGAAACCCTGAAAATGGATGGAGGAGCGCGGGCCACTCAGGGCGCGCGCTCGAGATGTCGGCTGCCACGAGCTCAGCCGATGACGGTCAGCCCAGGCGAATCGGTGGCGCTCGGGCCTGAGGGAGATGAACGACGCAAACGGCAGCCGCGATCGATGAGAAAGCCACTGCGCGAAGCGGCTGACCCGAATGGAGGCCGCTCGGCACCGCCACGTGAGGGATCGGCCCGGCACTGCAAGCGGTGCCGAACACGCAGTGTTCGCTCTGAGAGGGACCTCCCGAGTGGTGCGTTCCCGGCGTGGGGCCCTGGTGGGAAGCGGAATCCCCCATGGCCATAGCGCCCATGCCCATGGAGCCCATGCCCATGGCGTCCATATCCGTGGCGTCTGCGTCTGCAGGTCTCAGCTGCGTGAGCAGGCCGGCGGGGAGGCCGTCCGCGCAAATCTCGAGCAGGAACGGACGGCCGCTGGCCGGCATGAACCCCGGCGGAATGAGCATACGCAACGCAAACGCGGCCAGCATGATGCCGGCCATCAGCGTTCGTCTGCTTCGCTTGCCGCAGCTCAAGCCCATCTCCCAGGAGTTTTTTTGGCAGGAAAATCTTATCAGCAAAAGGCAGGCGAAGTGAGTCCCGGCATTGTCCGGAGGGCGACTCCGAAATCGCGTAGTTTTTTACAAGGCAGAGTCCGGCGGCCTTCAAAACAACGCGTCCAATTGACCGCTCTCCCCGTATAAGTGAGCAGAATGACAACATCATCATACCGAGGGTCGGGATGAAGGGTCCGTCCGCCCTTGGAGTGATCGGCAGCAGTCTGCTGATCGGCGCCGGCTGCTGTTCTGCGCGCGCGGACCAGGCGCTTTCGACGAATGCAGCCGATGCGGCCACCTTTCCGCCAGGGTTACTGCAAGAGATAACGGTCACGGCTCGGCGCTTGGAACTGCTCGGGACTGCAGGCACCGCGAGCGAAGGGGTGGTGGACGACCAAGAATTGCGGCTTGCGCCCGAGTACCGTCCGGGACAGCTGCTCGAAACCGTGCCCGGCCTGATCGTGACCTTGCACAGCGGAGAGGGCAAGGCGAACCAATATCTGATGCGCGGCTACAACTTGGACCACGGCACGGATCTCGAGACCTACGTCGATGGGATGCCGATCAATCAGCCGACGCATGCGCACGGTCAGGGGTACACGGACCTCAATTTCATGATCCCGGAGCTTGCCGATCGGCTCAGCTATACCAAGGGTCCTTACTACGCCGGCGTCGGCGATTTCGGCGCGGTCGGTTCGGTGCGCGTGAACTACCGGGACACCATCGACGACCAGATATCCGCAACCGTCGGCACGCTCAATTTTCAGCGCATCTTCGCCGCGGGCTCCCAGCCTCTAGGCAAGGGCAATCTTCTGACCGCGGTGGAGGTGCAGCACTACGATGGCCCTTTCGTGAACCCGGATGATGCGCGCAAGGAAAACGTGGTCCTGCGCTACAGCGAGGGCGATGACAAAGACGGCTATTCCGTCACCGCCATGGGATACCACCAACTCTGGACCAGCAGCACCGATATCCCGATCCGGGCCATCGCCGAGGCCTTGGTGCCCGATCGCTTTGGGACGCTCGATCCCAGCGACGGCGGTCGCGCCTGGCGCTCGAGCCTGTCGTTCAACGATCATGCGACCATCGGCGACGGCCAGTTCACCGGCAGTGCGTTTTTGATCGACAACCAGCTGCACTTGTACAACGACTTTACCCATTTCCTGATCGATCCCGTGCACGGCGACCAGGAAGCCCAGATCGAGAATCGGCGTGCCCTCGGCGGCCGGACAAGCTTCACGCTGCCAGTGCCATTAGGCTCCATCCCCAATGTAATCTCCGCCGGAGGCCTCTTGCGGGACGACATCCTGCATGTCGAGCGCATGCCGAGCGAGGGCATGACGCTATTGTCGGCCGCCGAGGCCGCCGCCGATCCCCCGTCATTCTCCAATGACGATCAAGTGTACCTGTTCGCCGGTGCGCTCTGGGTTCAGACGACCACCCGCTGGGCCTCGCAGTTTCGCAGCGTGCTCGGGTTTCGGGCTGACTATCAACACGGCTCCGACAGGGATTATCTCGCCGCGTTGCACCAGGAATCCGTACCCGGACAGTATGCGGGATACACCAACGGCGGCACGGCGCAGCAGGTCCTTCCCCAGCCGAAGGGCAGTCTGATCTACACGCCGATCGAGAAGCAGCTCGAGTTCTATTTGAGCGCGGGCCGCGCGTTTCATAGCGCGGACCTTCGCGGGGTCAATCAGGACACGAGCGTGGATTTGGGGTTGCCGCGCACGCCGCTGCTCGCGAAGCAGGAAGGCCAGGAAGTGGGCGTGCGTGCAACTCCACTGCCGAATCTGGCCTTTACTTTCGCCTACTACAACTTGTGGCAGCAGTCAGAGACCATCATCGACCCGGATGTCGGCCAGGACATCGCCGGCCCTCCGAGCCGCCGTTACGGCTATGACATCAACCTGACCTACCAGATCAACCGCCATCTCGAGTTCTACGGCAGCTACTCGGGCGATCATACGCATTTCACCCGTCCATTCGACGACGGCACCGGACACCTTGGCGAGTACATTACAGACGCGCCGCTCGCAACCGGGGGGCTCGCCCTGTACCTCACGGATCTTGGCCCTTGGAGCGGCGGATTGAATTTCCGCTATCTCGGCAACTATCCGCTCTCCTCCGGACCCTGCGTCAATTCTGCCGTCCGACATGACTTCCCCGGGTACACGATGTGTGCCGACTCCCCGACCGCCGGGGCGCTGGGACAGGTCGACGGCAAGGGGTTTGGCGAATGGAACCTCGACGCTCACTATGCCTTCTCCCAAGGCTGGAGCGCCTCGCTCGGCATCTATAACCTGCTCAACAAACATGCCGCGGCGGCTGAGTTCTGGTATGTGGACCGCCTGCGAACCGAAATCGGCGCCTACCCCGACGGACGGGCGGACGTCCATGAACATCCCCTGGAACCGATCATGGCGCGCTTTACACTGGCCAAAAAATTTTGATGGGAAACGGTCCAGTCGCGACCTCGCCTGCCTCGTCGGTCTAGCGGGGACTTCCACCCATCTCGATCGGTTTTCCCTGCGAAAGCGATGTGACGTAAGCCACGAGCGAGTTGAGCTCGTCGCTGGCATAGGCCGGTGGCGTGCCGCCGATGGCGCCGGCCACGCAGGCTCGTACCTGATCCGACAACGTCATGACGCTATGGCCGTCGTCACCGGAAATGCGCGGAAAGACGGCCGCGGCGTTGGCCAAGCTCGGGATCGCCACGCCGTCGGGTCGGCGGCCCGGGAGCAGCCCGCCGCCGAGGTGGCAGGACTCGCAGACGCGCCCCTTACCGCCAAACTTCTCATGCGCAAAAGCGTCGGCCCCACGAGCGACGGCTTTTTGCAGTGGTGGATCTGCGGCAGGCGAGGCAGCCGGCACGAGGAAGGCGGTGAGGGCCGCCCCTACCATGCCGGCCACAAACAAGGACTTGTTGAATAGACGCGGGATCATGTTGCCTCCTGAATTCGCCGCGGTTGCGTGCATGGGTTTACAGCAATCCCGATTCCAACATAGGATCCGTTGAATCACCACTCGAACGTGACGCCGAAGGTTGAGGATCCATCGCTTGGGGAGACGCGCTGTGCGACTATGGATAATGGCGGTTACCTGCATCGCGGCGACGGGTGCCGCGTCTTTCGGAATGTCCCAGGTGTTGCCGACATCGACACCGGTTCCCGAACTGGGGTATCGAGTTTCACCAGATTTCTTTCAACTCCCGCCGAATTGGGTCGAAGGAGAGGCTGCAGGCGTCGCTATAAACTCCCAGGGCCATATCTTCCTCTTTCAAAGAAGCAAGCCCATGTTGTCGGAGTTCGACGAGAACGGCCGGTACTTGCGAAGCCTCGGTGAGGGTCTCTTTGATCATCCGCATGGACTCCGTATCGATTCGGACGACAATATTTGGACCACCGACGATTCGAACAGCACTGTGCTGAAACTGAGCCCGGGGGGCAAGGTGCTGCTGGTTCTTGGGCGACGCAATAACAGTGGTGAGGCAAATTGGCTCTTTAACAAGCCGACGGATGTCGCGTTATCGAAGAACGGCGACATTTTCGTCACCGATGGCTACGGAAATTCACGTGTGGTCAAGTTCGATCGCAACGGAAATTTCATCAAGGCATGGGGTGCCTACGGTTCCGGTCCGGGTGAGTTCATCCTTCCGCACACGGTGGTGATCGACAAGAGTGACCACGTCTACGTCGGTGATCGAGAGAATGCGCGTATCCAAATATTCGACACGGACGGTAACTTCCTCTCTCAATGGACCGGCATTGGGTATCCGTATGGACTGTGGATCGCCCATGATCAGCACGTTTGGATGGTCGACGGTGGCTTCGATCGGATCATCGAGCTGGACGGGGCAGGTAAAATCTTGGGTTCCATCGGCTCGCCGGGTCATCAACCGGGGCAGCTGGCCTGGGGACACTTTCTGGCGATGGGTTCGGATGGCAAAATCATCGTGGCGGACGTGTTGAATTGGCGGTTTCAGGTATTTGTTCCGACCAAAGCGTCGGGGAAACTGTCCGAGTACGTGCCAACCGAACGGAAGTTCTTCGGTTTCAAGCCGAGCGACGGGTATGTGTTCCGCTCGCCGGGTTGGCCGACCAAATAGCGCAATCCAACTCCATGATGATTCGTTGGGTGCGTGAGCGGGAGGGCGCGTGTCCGCTCAGACGTCGAACAGCGCCGCATTGAGTTCGGCTACGCGGGCTTTCAATCGAGATGTGGCCACATCGAGATGCTCATCCGTGAGCCCCAGCCAACGCACGGCCGGCACGTGGTGTGGGATGGGCACGGGCTCCAACGCGTAGCCGGAGCCGATGGCGAGTGCCAAGCTTGCACCCAGATTGACCAGGGCAGTCAAGTCACGTTGAGGCGCCGGTGCATCCATCGGCGCATGGTGATGGCTCGCAACCGCGACCAGAGATTCGGGCATCTGCCACGTTTCGAACACGGTCGCGAGGCATTCTTCATGTCCTACCCGTGCATGCGTGGATTCCAGCATTCGGATTTCGCCCGCGGTGCCGGTGCGATTGGCGGCGATCATCGCGTCGATGGCGCAGGGGTCCAGTTGGGCCTGCACCGGGATGCCCAGATTGTGCAGCAACCCCGCGATGAAGGCCTCGGAGGCAAGCATCGGGCGCGCGATCGCCGCCAGCGCTTCGGCTGCTGCGGCCGTCGCGAGACTATGGCGAGTCATGGCCTGCAAGTCGATGGCGCCACCCTTCATGCTGCGAACCATGGCGCGATCGAAACAGCTGGCCGCGGCGATGCCCCGCACGGCGTCGCGACCCAAGAGGATCAATGCGCGGTCGATAGTCGTAATCGACCGAGGTTGCCCGTAATAGGGAGAATTGGCGACGCGCAATACCCGCGCGTAGATGGGTGGCTGCCGCGCGATCAGGGCGGCAATTTCCGATCCGTCGATTTGCGGATCGCAGAGCACCGAGAGCATCCGCGACGCAAAATCGGCACCCGAACCCACTATCCCCAAGGTTGCGGCAGCTTTAAGGATTTGCTCCCGGTCGATCGCGGTCTTGATGGGGAGATGTGACGGTATCACGGCGTTCCTTCGCTTGATAATTATCCGTGAGCCTCGCCTGGGATGTGACCGCTGTCGCAAACAGCAAGTTAAAGCGATTTTGTGCGCCCTTAACGAGCGGCGGTGCCGATAACCCCTACGACCGCCTCGGTCCCCATGATTATGTTGCGCTGCATGAACAAAGAAGAAGGATCTCCCCCCCCACCATCGCAGCCGTACGGCGTGCCCGCTGCGCGGAGTAACCGACGGCGCGCGTTGCGGGAGGCACTCGCGGTTTCCGCCGTTGCTCTGGTGGTGGTTGGCGCAGGCATCTTTGGCCTGTGGGTTACATCGACCGGCACGATCCGCGCCAACTATCGCCAGTATCTCATCGCATTGGCCCAGACAGCCGCCACGACGATCGACCCGGCGCTACAGTCGTCGATTCGCCGTCCCGATCAGATCAATGGGCCCGATTATCAGCGTGCCGTTGCGCCGTTGCGCCGCATGCGCACCGCCGTCGCGGACATCCGTTACATCTACACGGTCGTGTTGGATCACTCCGCGGTGCGCTTCGTCCTGGATGCGGCGGATTCGGGCGTCGGGGGGAACGGTGTTCAGGAACAAGCGGGGGTCTGGGAGATCTACGAAGACCGCGATCCCGCCATGTTGCTGGCGCTGGGCGACGAGACGAAGCCGGGCATTGCGGCGGCGACCGCCGAGCCATACAGCGACAAGTGGGGCACGTTCATGACGGGCTACGCACCCATTTTCGATGCTGCGAAAAGACAGGTGGGCGCCGTCGGGGTCGACGTGAATGCGGGCGTTTACGCAGCCCGGGTAGCGGCGGTCCCGGCTTGGGCTTTATTGGGTCTCCTGCCGGCTTGCATTCTTATCGCAGCCCTCGGCGTGGGCTACTACCGTGGCCGCTTGCAGAACCTCAACGATGCCCAAGCGGCGAGCGCGGCCGAGGCAAATCAACGGGCGATGGCCGCGGACCTGGCTATCGCAGCACGGCAGGATAAGCTGACCGGCCTGCCGAATCGCGCCGAATTCATGGAGCGTCTGCAAAAGGCCGTGGATCGGGTTCGTGCCGACGAGCAGCCCGTGTTTGCCGTGCTGTTCCTTGATTTCGATCGATTCAAACTTACCAACGACACCCTCGGACACACGGCGGGCGATGAGTTGTTGCGCCAGATTGCAACGCGTCTACGCAATAGTCTGCGCGTGGGCGACGTGATGCAAAGCGACGCGACTTGCAATGTGGTCGGGCGCTTTGGCGGGGATGAATTTCTGATACTCATCAACGATTTGAAAACGCCGGCCGATGCGTCCACCATCGCCGCACGCCTGCTCGATGCTCTCAATGGACCCTACGGGGTCTTCGACTGCGAAGTGCAATCCACGGCCAGCATTGGAATCGTCACCAGCGAGGACTGTCCCATCAGCGCCGAGGAGATCGTGCGCAATGCCGATGTGGCGATGTACGTTGCCAAGCGCGCGGGCGGCGGCTGTTCCGTGGTGTTCGATGAAACCATGCAGACGCAGGTGACGCGCCACATGGCGATCGAAACGAACCTGCGCAAGGCGATCGGCAGCTCTGAGCTCTATCTCGTGTTTCAACCGGTCGTCGATCTCGATACCGGGCGGATGGTGTCCGTCGAAGCCCTGTTGCGCTGGAACCATCCGATCATGGGACCGATTTCGCCCGGCGAATTCATCCCGATTGCCGAGGAATCCCAATTGATCGTCGCGCTCGGTCGCTGGGTCTTGAGGGAGGCATGCCTGGCGATGGTGGAATGGCGCCGCACGGATCCGGCCCGCGCGCCGAAGAGCATTGCGGTGAATGTGTCGCGGGCCGAACTGGCGCAGGGCCGCCTATTCCTCGATCAGACCCGTGAGACCATCGAGAGCGTCGGACTGCCACCCGAGTGTCTGCAAATCGAGGTCACCGAGCGGGAGGTCATGCGCAACCCGGAGACATGCCTTGAACTGATGCGCGAACTTCGCCGGCTCGGAGTTCGATTGGCCATGGATGACTTCGGCACCGGCACCTCCTCGCTGGGACTGTTGAAGGACTATCCATTCGACACCATCAAGATCGACCGCTCCTTCGTCCAGGATCTGGTTGCAAGCCGGGACGTTCTGGCGGTGACGCACGCGACGGTCGCGTTGATTTCGAATCTCGGCATGGCAAGCCTTGCCGAGGGGGTGGAGGAGCGCGCGCAGGTCTCCGTGTTGCAGTCGCTGGGCTGCCGGTATGGCCAGGGCTATTTCTTCAGCCGTCCGGTGCGGGCTGATCGACTCCTCGACGCGCTCGCGTCGAACCGCGAGCGTGAACTGGCCGCGTGATGAGTAACCGGCGCACGAGCAACGCGAACCCGGGCGGTCCCCCAGACCGCGTCCTCGCCGCAGCGAGCGGAGCGATCGACGTACCCAAGTGCATTCAAGATCAGAACGTGAGGCGGGCACCCACGGTGGGTGCGAGGTTGTTGTTGTCGTAATAGGGGACGCCTGGTTTGTGGGGAATGGCGATGGCCAGACCGCCTGAGACATTGGAATAGGCAATGCCCGCATACGCATCAAAACGCGTGGTGAAATGGTAATCCGTATAGAACGACACTTCGTTCAAGTAGCCCGAGCAGGAGCTGCGGAAGCCGGCCGTGGGCGAGCAGGTCGACGGGATGCGGAAATCGTTCTGCCACACACGATAGTAGGACAAAGTGAGAACGGTTTTGCTGTCGAACGCATATTTCACACCCGTCCAGGCGACCTGCACGATCTTTGGGGAGTCGAGGTTGTTGTCTTCCACGCCGCTCAATAGATATCCGCCCTGGGCCGTGGCGCCGACGCCCAAGGGCTCGGACGGGTTGGTCTGGCGTATGTGTTCGTAGCCTGCGTAGAACTTGAACGGATCCCACACATATTTGGCAGCGGCCATGACGGCGCTGTTGTCGGTCACGATGCCATATTCGGTGTTGGCCGTTCCGATCAGATTGGCTCCGTTGATCGTGTTCGTATTGATGCTGTTGGTGGTCGATTGATAGGGCGCCGACAGGCTCCCGGGCCCAAGCAGGGGGTTGAGTATGCTGATCGCCTGGAACACTCGTTGGAACACCACGTCGGCGGAGAACCCTGCGTAGGTCGCGCCGAGGTCGAAGCCATAGGCGGAGTTATGCGGCTGTTCCCCGGTGCATGTGGCGGCAGTCCAGGTGGCAGCGGCGGAGTAACAGCCGGCCTGACCGCCGGTGAATTTATACATCGCGCCGACATGCGCCGGTCCGTAGCCGAGGCGATACTTGATGGCGCCATCCCAGCGGGTGTCCTGGGTGTCGCCGCCGCCGGCCATCAGGCCGTTGTAGCCGATGAAGGAAAAAGAATATGAGCCGCCGGCCGGATCGTAAGCGAGCATCGCATCGGTGCCGAGGGCGCGCTGACGACCGATGGTCAATGTTCCGAAAGGCACGGACGAGATGCCGCCATAAAATTCGTCATTGAAGGTCTGGCCCGCACGCGCGCCGTCGCCGGCGAACGAGTAGCTGCTGCGGGGCAGGCCGTTGTTCATGGTCATGGTGGCGCCCATGTTGACCAGCTGGCCGGACTGCGGATTGATACCGGTCGAGGCATTCGCCACCACGGACCACCCCTCCAGAAATTCCTCCGAAATCTTGATGCCGAAGCCCGTCTGGGACAGGTTGTTCGGTGCAATGAGGAATCGCGAGTTGTTGCCGTTGCGGTTGACCAGCGATTCGCCTTCGTAGTTATAAGCGTTTTCCGGCAGGCCGTGGCTGACCCAGCCGACGCCGATGTCATATGCTCCGTAGACGGTGATTCCGTACCAGGTCAACGTGCAGTCGGTGGCGAGGAAGTCCTTGATGCTGGTGCAGGCCGCCTGGCTCGGCGGTGCGTGAGCCCGTCCTTCCTCCGCGGCATTCGCGAGGCCCGCGGCGGCGATCATGGCCGCCATCCCCAGAATTATCTTTTTCATGGACGAACATTCCCCGCGTCAAAAGATGCGATATAAACAATAGTATATAGCGAGAATGTCAGGAAACGAACGGTGCCGCAACGGTATTAGAGCGATTCGGTGCTTGATCATGCGGATGCTGTGCCATCGCTATAAAAAGTTAACTATAGCGAAGATGAACAGAAAACGTGCCAACAAGCCATGCTGCGGCCGCTGGCAAGCGGCCATTGGGATGAGCGAGCAGCACCGCCCCAGGGGGGGTTTTGGCTATGATTGAGCACATCTCGACAAATCACGCCGTCTGCAGGCCTCGGTAATCCCCATGACACCCAAGCGTAAAACGGTCCGCCGTCGTAACCACGCCAAACTGGTGGGCCGCCTATTGGTGGAAACTGAAATGGGCGCTTTTCTCGGCGACACGCGGATCCGGCTGCTCGAGGCGGTCGGTGAAGCAGGCTCCATTTCGCAGGCGGCGAGGACGATTCGACTCTCCTATAAGGCGGCTTGGGATGCGATCAACACCATGAATACCCTGGCGGATGAGCCAATGGTGGAGCGCGCCGTCGGCGGCTCCGGTGGGGGTGGCACCAGCCTTACTGCGTATGGCCGGCGCATGGTGGCGTTTTACCGCGCCATGGAGGAGAGCTACCAGGAAGTTTTGGATCGCGTGGCGCAGAAACTCGGCACCGAGGGGCCCGGGGACATTCAACAATATCGAGCGCTGCTGCGACGCATGTCCATGAAGACCAGCGCTCGCAATCAATTCGTGGGGCCGATTGCGGCGTTGCGCGACGGCGCGGTCAATTGCGAGGTTGGCATACGTCTGGATGGTCAAACTGAACTGGTCGCGATCATCACGAGAGAAAGTGCTGAACGCCTGGGTCTTGCGCTGGGCAAGGAAGTGCATGCCTTCGTCAAAGCTCAGTCGGTAATGCTCACGACCGATCCCGGCGTTCGCACCAGCTCACGAAATCACCTGTGGGGAACGGTATCCCGCGTACATTTGGGCTCGGTCGACGATGAAATCACGTTGACGCTGCCGGGTGGCCGTCACGTCATCGCCATCATCACTCACGAGAGCCTCGAGAGGATGGGCCTCGCCGAGGGAACAGGCGCTTGTGCCCTGATCCAAGATTCGAGCATCACCCTGGCGGTGTTCGATTAGAGGGCACGAGCCTTCGGTCCCCTGGAATCAGGGGCAGGCGGGCACGGGCGGCCGCCATTGGTCCGGCGCGATCTTGTTAGTTTACCTCCGCCGAAATCGGTCGCACGATGAAATCTCCCGTTGTGGTACACCCGGAGTCATCCTGAAATTCGACTTTCACGTGATCGCCCACTTTTGGCGGCGCTTGTAGATCCGACAGCATCAAGTGCTTGGCGCCCGGGGCGAGAACAACCCGGGTACCGGCGGGTATCGACAGCGAGTCCAGCATTTCCATCCGGCTCACACCGCCGACGTTACGGGTTTCGTGCAGCATGGCCATGCCTGCGGCCGCCGCGCTGATATGGGTGATGCGCAACGGCCTCGATCCGTGGTTTTCAAGAATCGCGTAGCCTGCGAGTTCCGATTGCCCCGGTGCGGGTTCGCGGATCCATGCGGACTCAATCTTCAGATCACAAGCAAACGCAGCGGGGGAGGCGCTTAGCAGCGCCGCAAAAGAAGCGATGAGAATTCTAACCTTTCCGTTCATGATCACTCTCCTGGTTTGTCGAAGTGGCACCATGCGCGCCGATGAGGCCCTGCGTGCGATGCACGAAGGCGCTGGCGGACCGTTTGCGAAGCCAAGTGTAGGCGCCGGTTACGGACAGAGCGGCGACTTGCAAAGTCTTGAGGGCGCACCAGGGGTGCGCCGCGATTGGGTTTAGGTCAACCCGATGAGCTGTTCAGGCGAGGGTAGGCGGCCCGCGGCGCCCGGTCCGGGCATGAAGGCGAGCGATAAAAATCCCATAAAATCATCTTGTTATACCTGGATGCAGGCTCACCCTCGAATCAACGCGTGCAGTCAAAGAGCGCGGATTCGCACGAAGGACGACGTTTCGCCACGATTGGATTTCAATACAAGTTCGTTCTCGTTAAACGACACGATCACGCTTGAAGCAGTCTTGTTCACCAAGCGCTCGTTTTTTTCTCCCGTGATCTTGAGCATCATGACGTTGCCCGTAATACTCCACGTTCCGCTCACAGTGCCCGGCACGACCGGATAAAGCATGTTGGCAATAAACCCGGTCTGGTTTAGTTGGCAGACGAACGTGCCGTCGCTCTTGAGGGACATCGTCTCTCTTGAATCCCCGACAGTGCCTTGCCAACGACCGACAACCGCGCTCGAAAAGTCCGCCGCGGAGACAGGGCGCGAATCGTTCGTGCAGGCGACCAATGAAGCGACCAAGGCAATGACCGCGAGCGCTCGCCCCCGAGCCGTGCTCTTATGTTTTTGGCAAAAAGCTTTTCTCATGTTGATTGGCGAGGCGCTCTACAGGCAGCCTGTGTTCGAGCCATTGCGCCGTTAAATGGTGGTCCCTTATAAAGCATGCGTTCGGTGCGCGGCCCAGTCTGTACGTTCCCGCACCGAGGCGGTCGCGCGGAATTGCCAAACTCAAGATTACCCCGTACAAAGCAAGCGTGCCTTTTGGGGGGTAGCCACCCGGCTCTAACCGCGGGGGAGTCCGCCGTGGCTCGTCACCCGCCCGGCCGGAGTCCCCGCAATGGAAGCTTTCCTCGTTTCGCTCTCAACGGTGGCGCTCGCCGAGATGGGAGACCGCACCCAATTGCTGTCCCTGTTGCTCGCCACGCGCTTTCGAGCGTCCTGGCCCATCCTTGCCGGCGTGTTCGTCGCAACCCTGGCTAATCACGCATTGGCGGGTGTCATCGGTGCGTTGATCGGGCAGCAGTTGAAACCCGCCATTCTTGACGCCGCAGTCGGCATCAGCATGGTCGGCATGTCGCTCTGGGTGCTCAAGCCCGATGCGCTCGACGGGAATGACGATGCGCCAACTCGAAAAGGCGTGTTCTTGACGACGCTCGTCGCATTTTTCATCGCGGAGATCGGCGACAAAACCCAGATTGCCACGGTCGCACTGGCAGCCGGTTATTCGAATCTATTGGCGGTTGTCGCCGGTACGACCTGCGGTATGCTTGCGGCCAATGCGCCCGTGATCTTCCTGGGTAATGCCTTTGCGGGCCGGCTCCCGCTTCGCGCGATCCACTACACGGCCACCGCATTACTGCTGGGCATCGGAGTCGCGTTCATTTACCGCGCGATACACAATTGGCCCTAGCGTTTGGGAGGCAATCATTATTGAAGTACCCGCGGACAACGGCAGTAACAGACCTCGGGCCGAGCACATTCGTTATTTCAAGGTCGCCCTGAACGGCATGGATGCCATGTCGGCGACAACCTCGCGCTCCTACCCTCGACATACCCATGATCAATACGGCGTCGGTGTCATCGACCGTGGTGGGCATGCTTCATCCAGTGATCGCGGGCAGGTCGAGGCAGGCGCTGGAAACCTGATATTTGTGAACCCCGGCGAAGTACACGACGGCCGGGCACTCGGGGGCCGCCCACGCTCGTGGCGCATTCTCTACTTTGACGTTGCGGCCATGATTGCTGCGCGCGCCGACGTGCTCGAGGGGGCCGATGAGTTTCCGTGCTTTGCGGCGCCGGTCTGTGCGAATGAACGATTGCGGCGTGCATTCGACTCCGCATTTGCCTGCATGACAGGAGACCCGGTCAATGGTAGCGAACTAATTGCCGAGACTGCCGTGGTGCAGCTCGTTGCGCTACTCACGGTCAATCTGACACCGCAGGCCCGGAAGAGCAGCAGTTCGACGGTATCGATTCGCAGAACCCGCGACCGAATCGATGCCGATCCGGCGGCGCCCCTGACGTTGGCGGCTCTGGCGGCCGAAGTTGGCACGAGCCGCTTTCAACTGTTGCGTGCCTTTGCACGAGAGCTCGGATTGACGCCTCACGCCTATATTGTTCAACAGCGTCTCGCGCTCGCGCGCCGGCTGATACATGCAGGATCAGCGCTGGTTGAGGCCGCGGCCGCCGCGGGTTTTGCCGACCAAAGCCATCTGACACGTGCGTTCGCGCGGCAGTTCGGCGTTACCCCTGCCCGGTATCGAGCCGGCGCACCTTAGATCGCTGCAATTTTCTTCAAGATTGCCCGCCTTACGCCACGGCAAGCTGATCACCTCTCAGTCTGGAGGTCATTGCATGTATACGGTCCGCCCCTGCCGGAAAGACGAGCGCCCGGGAATTTCTGAGATTATCAATGCGGCGGCCGAAGCATATCGCGGTGTGATTCCGGCGGATCGGTGGCACGACCCTTACATGAGCCTGCCGGAACTGGATTCGGAGATCTGCGCAGGTGTGGTCTTTTGGGCTTACGAGGCTGGGGGCGAATTGATCGGCGTGATGGGCGTTCAGCCCGTACGCGCGGTCGATCTCATCCGCCATGCGTACGTTCGACCGGGGTATCAGCGGGCCGGCATAGGCGCGGCACTCATCCGCCACATCCGGTCACTCAGCCGCAGACAAATGCTCGTAGGCACTTGGGCGGCAGCCACGTGGGCCATCGCCTTCTACCGACGCCATGGCTTTGTGCTGGCTGCTCCTGAACAAACGAACGTCCTTCTCAACACCTATTGGACGATACCCGAGCGGCAGATTGAGGCATCGGTGGTTCTGGCAAATCCACCGCTGCCGTCAGGTCGAGCACCCATGTGACTGGGGGCCACCCATGTGACTGGGGCCACCCTTGCGGATTGCAAATTGCCCCGGCTACCGATTCCGCAGGCTCTTTCGCGCCGATGAGGAGGCGGGCAGGCGGATCGCCGTGCGGGTCACGCTGCCGAGATTGTTGCCTGCGCTAGGATTGCCTATGACCACGTAAAACACACGGGCGCTCTTTCGTGCCGGATTCGCAAGAAGCTTTACGAAAACACTGGCGCCGCGCAGTCCCTTGAAAAACACATGAGTGGTTCGAGGTTGTGGCACGTAGTCGAGCCCGGGCTGCGCCGAGCCGGGCTCCGTCCACCACTGAAAAGTCGTGTCGTCCTCGAAGCCGAAAGAGCGGCGGACGCGAACCTCTGCAAAATGCCAGTCCGAGCGAACGGAGTAAGATCGGGCGCCGATCTCGATGGTATTGACGCCTGCGCCGCCCACCCTTGCGCGCTCGGCGTGGTGGCCGGCCGGTTGCCGCGCGGGCGGCCCGAGCGGTTGGCTCGCCGGGCTCGAAATATTCGCACGTGCTGCCGCATCCGGGGCCTGGCCTTCGGCAGACCCAGGCGATGCGATGGACAAAGCGGCGGTGTTTGGCGCCGAGATCTCAATGTCGGCCGGGACCTTCGGGTCGCCGGCGAGGTGAATGACACCGCCTTTGCTCGGATCTTTGGACGGCCAATTGATCATCCCCCACGTCGCCAGCAGTACGAGCAGCACGCCCACCAGCAGCCTGGTGCGGCGCGGAGCGCGCATGGCATTTCCAGGAGGATGCTCGGCGGCCGAATCTTGACTGCATGCCATCGGGCTGGGAAGGGATGACTTGGGATCGAGTTCGGTGATCCAGTCACCGACCGACATCGAGCGATCCTTCCTCTCCCACGATAAAGCCATCGACAATGCCTGCCACTGCCGATTGGCCAACCCCGGGGGGCGTCGCGGCATCACGCCGATCTCCCGCGCCTCGTCGGAGCGCCTATTTTGAAAAGGATGCTCGCCTGCGAGTAATTCGTATGAAAGGCACGCGAGCGCGTATAAATCATCGCGCGGATCGGCAGGTTGTCCAGCCAACAGTTCGCAAGACGCATACGCCGGCGTAAGCGCGGTAGAGTCGGTCTTGTTCGAGTGCGTCAATTTGGTCCGCTGGCGGGCGCGCATGCTCGACGTGCCGAAGTCCAATATGCGAGCCTCGCCCGAATGCATGATCAGAATATTTTGCGGCTTCAAATCCCCATGGATGACATTTCGCGCATGCGCATGCGCCAATCCGGCGCCTATGTCTCGGATAATCGGCCAAACGCTTTCGCGGTTGACCGGCAATGGATGAAATTGCTGCATCATGGCGCGCAGCGTTCTGCCTTCCAATAACTCCATGGTAAAAAAAGCGACGTCGCCGTCTCGATCCAATTCGTACACTCTGACGATATTTTTGTGGGACAACGTCTGCGCGCAACAGAATTCCCGTTGAAGATTCGTCAATACCTCGGGGCGCGAGTGGAGATCCTCGTGCAAAACTTTGATCGCCACATGTTGCTCACTTTCGGACAAGTCGCAGCGAAACCGGTCGACCGCCTTGTACACGGTACCCATGCCGCCGCTGCCCAGGCGGCATACAAGTACGTATCGATCGCGCAAAACGTGCCCGACAGCCATTGGCTGCATCCACGATCGATTGGAAGGTCTAAGCTCGGATGCGGCAGCGGACGCCAGTCCGCTGCCGGCGACCTCCGGCATCAGTCGGGCCAAACTCGGCGGCGTCTTGTGATCCGAAATACCGGCTGGCCCGATTCGCTGCGCAGTCACTACGGAGGTGCCGACGCATTGCGGGAGGTCGACCGTCATATCGTCGTCAAACGTAGCCAGTGCGTATCGCGCCAATTTGGATTCAACGGCACGATATAAGGTGGCTGGCATTTGACCCCGTCTGTAACGCTGATCCAGCAGCGCCACCATGTCCCATATGGAGCTCGAGGAAAATTCCCGAAGGTTGGCGATCTCATCGACGAAATCGTCTTCCGAACAATGACCGCTGAGGAGCGCATCGAGTCGGTCGTGCAGATTCAACTCCGCATCTAGCGGCGTCTCCGCTTCTGGATGAAAGAACGTTTCGTTCATTGTCTTCGGGTCTGCAAGTGGTCTCGTCGAGTATCCGAACCAGTTAACTAAACATTCAGTTTACATTCTAAGCGTACGCACGGCCCGAGCATGCGCGCGCTGCACGCGTTCTCATGTTATGTAAAGCGCAAGTTATGTCCCAATGCGCGCTTGGGGCGCGGCCGCAAGAAGGACATGATCATCAGCGGCGGCCAGAACGTCATGCCGACGAGGTGGAGGAGGTGCTGCTGCGCCACGAGGCGATCGCCGACTGCGTTGTTATCGGGTTGCCCGATGCCCTTTGGGGCGAACAGGTCGCGGCGGTCATTGTGACGCAGCTGGATACAAGCATTGATTCCAGCACGATGCGTTACCGCGCACCGCGACGGTCAAAGTGCGTAAGTTCCTGCTGGTGGAAAAATTTTCTCGGGGAAGGCCGCTCCCGTCCCCGATGTCAAATGAACTTTGAACGGGCCAGCACGCAGTTTACAGCATGTTATATAGGTGCTAGCTTCCCGCGAAATCCCAGTATTCGCGACGGACCCATATGACCGCAAAGCGGCAACCCATTGAGTACGCGGACGCAAGCTCCGAGGTGCGCGCCGTCTATGACGACATCATGGCGACGCGCAGGACGGATTGGGTCAACAACTTCTGGAAAGTGCTGGCGCATGATCCACCGACCCTCCGGCGTATCTGGTCCAATATCAAGGAGGTCATGGGACCGGGGACGCTCTCGCCCTTGACCAAGGAACTTCTGTACGTGGCGGTGAGCGCTTCGAATGGTTGCCACTATTGCATTGCTTCCCACGGTGCTGCGGCCCGCAAGCAAGGGATGACAGAGGCGCAGTACTCCGAGCTGCTGGCCATCGTCGGCCTCGCGAACGAGACCAACCGTCTCGTGACCGCGCTCGGCGTCGCAGTAGATCCTGCGTTTCTCTGACGCAGTGCCGACCCGGCCCAGCTGTCTTGAACGATGAAGGTGTTAGGAAATGAGCGATTCGGACTTTAACAGCGTTACACATCATCGCTGGGACAAAATCCCCGCGGAGCCACTGAAGGGCACGATCACCAGGCGCCTCATCACCGGTAATCGGATGATGATTGCACATGTGTATCTGAAAAAAGGCGATGACGTCCCCAAGCATTCGCACCACAACGAGCAGCTCACTTACATACTCGAGGGCGCGCTGCACTTTTGGTTCGGCGAAAACGGCGAGCGGGAGTTTACGGTGAAGGCGGGCGAAGTAGTCGTCATTCCATCCCATGTGCCGCACCGTGCGCTGGCCCTCGAGGACACACTCGATGTGGACATTTTCGATCCGCCGCGCGAGGACTGGTTGGCCGGCACCGACGCTTACCTGAGGCGCTGAGGACGCGGCGAATGGATCTCGGATTGAAAGGGCGTCGAGCGCTCGTGATGGGCGGTTCACGCGGGCTCGGCAGGGCCGTCGCCGAGGTCCTGGCCGAGGAGGGCGCGCAAGTCGCAATCTGCGCGCGCGACCCGGATCGTGTGGCCGCGACCGCTGCGGAGATCGGAGCCCAAGGGCTGGTCTGCGACCTGTCGATGCCGGGTGCCGCCGATAAGCTCGTGCGCCAGGCGCAGAGCCTTTTGGGGCACTTGGATGTGCTCGTCGTCAACACCGGCGGTCCACCCTCGGGTCAATTTGCCGAATTGTCGGACCTCGCATGGCATACGGCATTCGAACAGCTATGGATGAGCAGCGTAGGCGCCATTCGCGCAGCGCTTCCCGATATGCGGGCGCGACGCTCGGGGCGGGTGATCGTGATCACCTCGATCGCCGCTCGCGAACCGGTGGCGAATCTGATTCTCTCCAATTCACTGCGCGCGGGTCTTCACGGTCTCATCAATACGCTCAGCAAGGAAGTGGCGGCTGAACAGGTCACGGTCAACGCATTGATGCCCGGCTATACGCTAACCGAGCGACTCGAGGAGCTTCATCTCGATGAGGTCAAGCTGGCTGCGCAGATTCCGGCGCGCCGATTGGGTCGGTCACGGGACTTTGCCGCTCTTGCGGCCTTTCTCGCATCCGAGCAGGCGGGGTATATCACCGGTCAGGCCATCGCGTGCGACGGTGGTCTGCTACAGTCGATTTGATTCTCCACCGATCCGGAGGCAGAGCCGGCCGTGTACTGCCGATCGAACAGCCGGGTGGGAGGCGGCCGCCAAACTAACGATGGGAGAGTGAAGTGAAGACCCTGCGAACCGCTGCGATCATCTTATCGTCCGCGCTGCTTTCCGCGGCGCCGGCCAATTCCGATCCGGCTACGACACCCAGCCTGAATGAAACTTACGCGGTGCTGGCGGCGAAGCGATTCGTCGACCTCACCCACACCTTCGGCCCGAACACTCCTCACTGGAAGGGGTTCGGCGAGGAGACCGTCACCACGCTGTATACGATCAAGAAAGACGGCTTCAAAGTGCAGCAATTCACGCACGTCGGACAGTGGGGTACGCACATCGATCCGCCCGCCCACTTCCACGAAGGGCTGCGCACCGTGGACCAGATCCCGCCGACGGAAATGGTGCTGCCGCTTGTCGTGCTCGACGTGCATGCCAAGGTTGCCAAGAACCCGGATTACACGCTGACGGTCGAGGACGTGCAGGCCTGGGAGGCGAGGCACGGCCGCATACCGCCGCATGCGTTTGTCGCGATGCGCACGGATTGGTCCAAGCGCTGGCCTGATCAAGAGGCGATGCAAAATCGCGACGCGTCCGGGGTGGCGCATTACCCGGGTTGGAGCAAGCCCGTGCTGAAGCTCCTGTACGAAGACCGCGGCATTACCGCCTCCGGGCATGAGACGACGGATACGGATCCGGGTCTCGCCACCACCAAGGATGATTATTCCCTCGAGAGCTACATCCTCGGACTCAATCACTACCAGATCGAAATGCTGGCGAACCTGGACCAGGTTCCGGAAGCCGGTGCGATCATCATCGTCATGTGGCCGAAGCAGGAGGGGGGCACCGGGTTCCCGGCACGCGCCATAGCGATCGCTCCATGACCTGATCCGGATGCGGAGTTGAGCGGGAAGCTCACATCTTATGTGGATGCCCGCGCATCTCCCGCAAAATGAAGATTGAGCGCGCCTGCCGCACCCCGGGAATGCGATAGAGTTTCTCCCGCAGGAAGCGCTCGTAGTCGGTCGTGCTCGAGGCGGCGACCCTGAGGTAGTAATCGAAATCTCCCGCGACCAGCGCGGCCTCGATAACCTGGGGCAAGTTGGCTATCGCCTTCTCGAACGCATCCAGGACATTGCCGGTGTGTCTCTGTTTCTCGAGCGTCACTTCGACGACGATCGTCTCGGGCAGACCGACCGCGGCGCGATCGATGATCGCCGCATAGCCCTTGATCACCCCGTTCTCCTCCAGCGCGCGCACGCGAGTCCAGCACGCCGACGGAGACAGCCCGATGCGGTGGGCCAGATCGGCATTCGAGAGCCTCCCGTCGCGGGAAAGCTCGTCCAGGATCCGATGGTCGAGGTCATCGAGCCGGATCGCTGAACCGGTGGCGGGGAGGGTCGAAGTGGTCATATGCCTCATCTGGGGGGTTGTTAACGCCAGAAGTATCTGCTAAAAAATCTTTGAGCGGCAGAAGATTCTTTCATAAAAGCGGCGGCCATGTCTCGCCTTTGAAAGCACATTCGGTCGGCAGCGCACTAATATCCAAGCGACGGGCCGCGTTTTGCCGATGGGATGCAGTGCGTGCCCGGTAGGGAGAGATCCAATGCCAATGTCGAAAAACAAGCTGATCGGCGGCACGCTGGTGCGTGCTCTTACCGCGCTGTCAATCGTTCTCGGTGGTGTATCGGCGGCGGCCGGCGCCGCGGCGGGCGAGGGTTCGCAGCCGGGTTCGACCCAGGCTGCGTCGGACAGCAGCGATACTCTCGAAGAAGTCGTGGTGACCGCGGAGACTTACAAGTCCACCACGCTGACCACCCCCATCAGCATCTCCGCCCTCTCCGGCAGCCAGCTCGCGAGCAGCGGCATCACCTCGCTCGAGCAGGTCGCCCGAGATGTCCCCGGCCTCTCCATGCGCAGCTCCGGCCCGAACCAGACCGAGTTCGAGGCTCGCGGTATCGCCTCCAACGGTGGCAACTCGCCGACCGTGGGCTTCTATCTGGGGGATATCCCGCTATCGCCCCCCGCCATGGGTCAGATCGGCAAAGTGGTGATCGACCCGAATCTGTACGATCTCGACCGCGTGGAAGTCTTGCGGGGACCGCAAGGGACGCTGTACGGCGCGAGCTCGATGGGCGGTACGATCAAGCTGATTCCCAATGCACCCCAGCTCAACACCATCACGGGCTCCAGCGACGCAACCCTGTCGCACACCGATGGAGGGCGCGCCAACGGCGGCGCCGACTTCATGGTCAACTACTCCACCAGCGAGTACTGGGCGCTGCGCGCGGTGGGCTCGTACGACTACCGCAGCGGCTGGATAAGCCGGACGGTGGTGAGCCCGTTCCCGGCGGACGTGCTCGCCCCCGATGGGCCGCCTTATACCCGCGGCAATGTGGCCGGTACGCCGGCCAAACAGATCATCCCCGACGTCAACGACGCCCACACGTATTCCGGGCGCGTGGAAATGCTCATCCAGCCGAGCGATGCGCTGCACATCAACCTGCTCGCGCTCAGCCAGCATTCAACCCAGGGCGGCTATGACGAGTTCGATAATCCCCCCGGGCCCGGTTACCTGACGCATTTTCAGCCGTACGCGATCGGCGAATCGATCGACGATCGGGTGGACCTGTTCTCCGCCACCGTGGAGGCGGATCTCGGTTTCGCCAAGTTGACGAACGCCGCGGGCTATTTTAACCGCCACATGGAGCAGAGCCAGGACGCCTCGGAGGCGACCTCCTGGACCCTGGAGTCGTTTCTGGTAACCCCCCAGGAAATGGCTGCGGTCGGCATGCCCACGTACATCCAAACGCCCATCTACGAGGCGGAGCCCGAGCATCAGTGGACCGAGGAGCTGCGCTTGAACTCCTCGAACAGCGACACGCTTCACTGGGCCACCGGTCTTTTCTACAGCCGTCTGAATTCCGCCTTCATCGAACAGCAGAACGCCCCCTACATCGCGCAGCTGTCGCAATTTCTCACCCCGCCCATGAACAATCCGACGGGACTGACCTTCGGCATCGACAATCTGTATGAGATCACCCAGAAAGCGGTGTTCGCCGATGCCTCCTGGCAGTTCGCCCCAACCTTCAAGGTGGAGGGCGGCCTGCGCTATTTCCGCTACGACACGTCCGCCTTCAACAACGAGTGGGGCTACTTCTTCACCCCGCAAGCGGAACCGCTCGCCAATCCGCCGGGCAACTTCGCTTCCGCGAGCGGCGTGATCCCCCGCGCCGCCGTGGCCTGGATGCCGAACCAAAATCTCACGACGTATGTGTCGGCCTCCAAGGGCTTCCGCCCCGGTGGAGCGAACATGACGATTCCCCTGACCGCCTGCCCCGAAGGCGGCCCTGCCTCATTCGACTCCGATACCGTCTGGGACTACGAGGCCGGCGAGAAGGCGCTGCTCGCGGATAATCGGATCCGAGTGAATGCCGATGTCTACTACATCAAATGGGACAAGGTGCAACAAACCGCGTTGCTCTCGTGCGGTACCCAGTACACCACCAACGCCGGCGATGGCTCGAGCTACGGGCCGGAGATCGAGATCGCGGCGAAGATTGCCGAGCACTGGACGCTATCCGTGGCGGGGACATGGACCCGGGCCAATATCACCAATGTAAGCCCGGGCTACGTCCAATCGCTGACCAACTCGGGCTACAGCTTTCCCAGCTGCGGCGACGGGCATTGCAGCAGCGTACCCATCCTGAACGTGCCGAAAGAGACGGCCAGCGCCTCGATCGAGTACGCTCAACCGCTCGGCAACCTGACCATGAAGGCGCGGCTCGACGGTTCGTACACGGGCTCGTCCTGGGACGAGTCTTATTCGGTCGTCCAGCTTCCCGGTTATGGCATGGCGAACTTCCGCATCGGAGTCAGTGCGGATCGCTGGACCGCTACGCTGTTCGTGAACAATCTCACCAACAAGATACCCTGGGTTTCCGCGAACAATACGAGCTTCAGCTTCAACGTCGGGCCCTTGACCCGCATATCGACGCTGCAGCCCATGACCATCGGAACGCAGGCCAGTTATCGCTTCTGAGCGAATGCCAGGGGAGGACACCTTCGTGAAATCGAGCGCTTGTCCTCGAGATTGAATGAACGATTACGACATCGACCCGGGAGTGCCCGATGCGATCGAGCGCTTCAAGCTGCCCGAGACCCTCGGCTTCGGCCTGGTGAATGCACCGGTGATGTTCGACGCAGAGTGGCGCGACGGCCGATGGGAACGGGCGCGCCTCAAGCCCTATGGCCCGATCGAGCTGTGGCCGGGAGCGCGTGCCCTGCAGTACGCCGAGTTGGTATTCGAGGGCATGAAAGCCTACCGGGTGGGACACAGCCGGCCCAATCTTTTTCGCCCCGACGCGAACTGCAGGCGGCTGCAACGGTCGGCGTCCCGGATGTCCATGCCCGCGGTGCCCGAGGAACTTTTCTTCCAGGGCATCAGTTCAGTGGCGCACGCGTGCAGCTCCATCATGCCCACGCAATCGGGGCGGTCCCTGTACCTGCGGCCGTTCCTGTTCGGCACCGAAAGCGGCTACATGCTGCGAAATTCGCGCACCTTCCGCTTCATGGTCATCGGCAATCCCGTGGAATCCTATGCATCCGGCCCGATGCAGGTCGTCATCGAGCGTGCCGAAGTGCGCGCGACCGTGGGAGGCCTCGGCGAGGCCAAAGCATCGGCAAACTACGCCGCCTCATTGCGTGCGTCCAATGCTGCGGTGGAGCGCGGCCGTACGGTGGCCTTGTGGCTCGACGGTAACGAGCATCGCTATCTGCAGGAGCTCTCGGGCATGAACATCTTCGTCGTCCTGGATGGAGAGCTGCATACACCGGAGCTCGACGGCGCGATCCTGCCGGGGATCACCCGCGACTCGCTGCTGGTTCTGGCGAAGAGCCTCGGCTACAAAACGCACGAGCGCCGGATATCTCTCGACGAAGTGCTCGAGGCCATCGACAGCGGTCGGTGCGGTGAGATGTTTGCCTGCGGCACGGCGGCCATCGTCGCCCCGATTGCCGTGCTGGTGGAAGGCGATGGTCGCGAATACAAGCTGCGGCAAAGCGATGCGGTCGCGAAGCATCTGCGCGAGGCGCTTCTGGCCATCCAGGAGCGGCGCGCACCGGACCCGTACGGCTGGACGCGAGAGCTGGTTCCGGGCTGACGCCGACAGCGACGAGGCGGCCAATTAAACTCGTCATTTCATCGTTCTTGAGCGTTTGCAAGATTCCGCGTTCTGCGAGATCGGCGGGGTCAATCATGGTGGTACATCTGCGCGGGCTCGTCCGACGTGGCGGGCAGATCCGGCGCGGGCGTCCCGGCACTCAAATCGATCGCGCGGTATTGGCCGCGAAAGAACACCAGCGGCCGGTGGGGCTCGATGCCGCGGTGTGCGTCCTCGACCCGCGCGGTTACCAGCCAATGGTCCCCGCCGTCCAGCACCTGGTGCCTGACGCACAGCAGTGACGACAGCGCGCCCTCCAGCCGCCGAAATGGCCCCGACGCAACGAAGCGAAACGATGGCGGGGCGGACTCCTTCCAACTGCCGGCGAAATACGTCGAGAGGGCCTGCTGGTCGTCGCGCAGGAAGTTGATCGAGTAGTGCGTCGCCACCGGCACCAGATTGGAGAAGCGCGCCTTTTTGGCCGGGCAGAACAGCACCAGCATCGGATCGAGAGAGAGCGAAGAGACCGCATTCGCGGTCATCGCATGGACGTGCCCGTCGATCTCTGTGACGATCACGGCCACTCCGGTGGCGAACAAACCGAGCGCCTCGCGAAACTCCTTTGCCCCAATCGTCACGCCGTCGCCTCCGAGCTCAGCCGGTAGTGGCAGCGAAGGCTTCGTCGCGCCCCTCGCGAACGAACTGGCGCACGCGCTCGGCCTGTTCTTTGATCTGCGTCTGGTGGCCGGCGACGAGCGCGCCTGCCATGCGCACCGGATCCCCGAAGAAGAAGCGCTCGTACAGCACCTGGCGCGACGCGAACGCGGACAGGGACGCATCCCACGCGAGGCGGAACAGCGGGATGCGGTCGAACGCCTCTGCGCGTGCCGCCTGATAATACTGCTTGATGTCGCCGGCGAGCGGACCCTTGAGATCCTTCTCGACCGGCATCGCGACCAGGCCCGAGGCGCCGATCTGCTGGATGATCTCCACCATGCGCGGGTACAAGCGCGGAAAGAGATTGCGCGCGGCGTCGAGCGGATTCCAGGCGGGACGCATCACGCCCCATTCGTCGAGCGCTGCGTCCGCTTCCGCGGCCCGCAGGAAGGCTTTCATCGTTTCCATATTGACCCAGAGCTCAGCGAGCTTTTCATGGATATGCTGGAATCCCTCCGCGCCGATCGTGTCGACCAACAGGTGCGCGAGGCCCAGCATGAACTCGGTCTTGGCGATGTTCTTGACCACGACCTGGTGGGTCATGTGCACGACGGCGCCGGTGCGGGCATACGCCTGGTTGCAGCGCAGCACATCGCGGTAGAGCAGGACCTTCTCCCACGGCACGAAGACATCGTCGAATATCACGACGGCATCCATCTCTTCGAAGCGCGAGCCGAGCGGATGATCGAAATGGCTGCGCCCGTCGTCGACGCTTTCCCGGCAAATGAAGCGCAGACCCGGCGTGTTGTTCGGGATCGAAAAGCCGAATGCATAGGGGGCGTCCTCGTCGCCCGCCTTCAGCACGGTCGAGGGGAACACCATGATTTCGTCGCTGATCGGCAGGGTCGCGAGCATGCGGCAGCCGCGGATCACGATACCGGAATCGGTCTCCTCCTTGATGCGCGCCGCGAGGAACGGATCCGCCTGCTTGGCAAGGCTCACCGCGCGGTTGGCCTGGGGCGGAATCAGGGTATGCGTCAGGCACAGGTCGTTCTCGCGCAGGTACTCGTGGTAGCGGATCGCATTCTCGCCGAAGCGCGGATCCGCCTCAGCGAGGAACGGCGCGCCCGCGGCGTAGCCGGACATGGCGCGGTTGATGTAGTCGGGGACCCTTCCCATCATGCCGTGGGTATGGTCTTCCCAGACCTGCATGGCGAGCGTGATGCTATGCAGTTCCTCGTGGGTTTTCGGCAGCATGAACGAGCGCGCCACCGGGCGGCCGGAGGTCGGCGAGGTGAACAGGGTTTTGTCCGCCTGTCGCCACTGCAAATCGTACAGCGCGGCGAGCGTCGCCACCCCTCCGCGCAGCGCCGGATGCATCGTCACATCCTTCACCTGTTCGCCCGCATACCAGAGGTTCGGCGGGTTCTCCTGCAGGCGTTTCAGCACCTGCGCGCCGCGGCGGGCTCCTGTGGCGGGTGTTGGCGGCTGGACGGAACGCGACGCTTGGTTCATGGCAACTCCCGATCGGTGATGATTCTCATTCAGAACTAATTTACTATAGAGACATTAGTTGTACAATACGTAATATCAGCGGGAGGCGGGTGGATTGGCGACGCGCAGACAAAAAACTCGCAAGGGGATCCAGTCGATCGAGGTGGGCCAGCGGCTGCTAGAGGTATTGGCCGCCGCACCCGGCCCCATGGCACTCGGTGAGCTGGCCGAAGCGGCGCGCATGCCGGCGTCCAAGGCGCATCGGTATCTGGTCAGTTATTGCCGCGTCGGTTTGATCGAACAGGAGGGGGAGTCGGGCCATTATGGACTCGGCCGTTTTGCGCTCGATCTCGGCTTGGCCGCCCTCGGCCGACTCGATGGCGTCAGCGTGGCCCTGCCGGTCGTTCGGGAGCTGGCGAAGCGGCTGGATCAGACGGTGGCGCTCGCGGTGTGGGGAAACGAGGGCCCGACCATCGTGCGCTGGGTCGGCGGGGACTCGCCGGTCACGGCCACGTTGCGCGTTGGCTCGGTCATGCCGCTCATTCGATCGGCAACGGGCCAGGCCTTTCTCGCTCACCTGCCCGAGAGCCGCTGGCAGTCGATTCTGAGGCGCGAGCTGGCGCACAACGTCCGCCAGGGAGCCCGTCCGCAGAGTCTGGCCGAGATCTCGGACCGGCTGCGCGACATCCGAACGGCAGGGGTATCGCATTCCAGCGATTTCATCGCGGGCATATCCGGCATGGCCGCGCCGATCTTCGATGATCAGGCCTCCATGGTGCTCGCGCTCGTCACCCTCGGCTACTCCGGGGGATTCGAGCCGCGCCGGGACGAGATCCGCGCCGCCTTGCATCAGGCCGCGCTCGAGCTGTCGCGGCGCCTGGGCCACCGACAGACCGGGGAGGCCGGCGGGTCGTGAAGGACGCCGCTGCTCAGGGCGGCGGAAAAATCGCGTTCACCGCGGCTTCACCGGTTAACGCGGGATCTTGCGAGGCGCGAGTGCTTCGATGACGCCGTCCAGCACCTCGTACAGCCGCCGGCTCGCCTCCACGCCGAGCTGCGTCTCGATTTCCCGATACGTGGCGTTGATCCTTGGAGCGAGTCGCGCCGCCAACTCGCGGCTGCGAGGCCGAAGAGAGACGCGTACTCGCCGCTGGTCCGAGCCGAGCCGCTCCCGGGTCAGCAGGTGCAGATCCTCCATCCTCGACAGGATCCCCGCGAGGCTCGGACTGGAAATGTGGCATTGCGTGCTGATCTCACGGAACTCCAGGGGCCCAGTCTCGAGCAAGAGCCGGATGACACGCCATTGCTGCTCCGTGATGCCCTGTGCATTCAGCAGCGGCCTGAAACGCGACATGACGCGTTCGCGCGCCTGCAGCATGAGCAAAGGAAGGTTCCGATTGCCGAGCTTTTGGGGCCGCGTCGCCATGTCGATTGATATCCTTCCGCAAGAATTGCTAATATGTTAGTGAATATTCCGATGGATGGCCACACTCTCCCATGACGCCGAGCCGGGTGCCGATCGCCGTTGACGTGCCGCCGTACCGCTTGAGCGGTTCGGTGTACGGCGTGCTGGCGAACCATCCGTCGCTGCCGGTGATGCTCGGCGATGCCTCCCATCGGCCGCCCTATCACGCGCCGCCGCGCGCTCCGGTTCTGTACCTCAAGCCGCGCAATACGCTCGCGGGTCCCGGCGACCCCGTCGCGGTGCCGGCGGATGTGCCCGAGCTCGAGTCCGCGGCGTCCCTCGGCATGGTGATCGAGCGGGCGGCGTGCCGGCTGGAGGCGGCGACGGCCCTCCGCTACGTGGCGGGGTTCCTCATCGTCAACGATGTCAGCATCCCGCATGCCACCTATCATCGGCCGTCGATCCGCTTCAAGGCACGGGACGGCTTCTGCCCTTTGGGTCCCGCCGTCGTCGCGACACAGCGCGTTGCGAGTCCCGACGCCATCGAGATCCGAACCTATGTGGATGGCCTGCTCGTTCAGCGCCTCAATACCCGGGAGATGATCCGTCCTATCGCGCGCCTGCTCGAGGATGTCACCGAGTTCATGACATTGAGTGCGGGGGACGTGCTTTGTATCGGCACGGCCGCCCCGGCGCCGCGGGTGCGGCCCGGGCAAACCGTGACCATCGAGATCGACGGAATCGGCAGCCTCGGCAATCCCTTTGTCCGGAGTGAACCGTGAAGAGAGCGCGCGTCGCGTATGCCGGAGCGATCCACGAGGCAATCCCGTTGGCGTTTGGCGATGGCACTGCGGGACTCGAGCTCGAGGATGGCAGGCGGCTTGCCGAGAGTCAGGTTGTGTGGCTACCGCCGTTCGAGGTCGGCACGATCATCGCGCTCGGCTTGAACTATGCCGACCATGCGAAGGAGCTCGCATTTGCCGCGCAGCAGGAGCCCCTGATCTTCCTGAAAGGCCCCGGGAGCCTGCAGGGACACCGCGGGCAGACGCGGCGGCCGCAGGGCGTGAAGTTCATGCACTACGAATGCGAGCTGGCGGTCGTGGTCGGTCGCGAGGCGCGACGGGTCGGTCGCGAGCGTGCCCTGGAGCACGTCGCGGGGTACTGCATCGCGAACGACTATGCGATCCGCGACTATCTCGAGAACTGGTACCGGCCGAACTTTCGAGTCAAGAACCGGGACGGCGCAACGCTGTTGGGGCCTTGGTTGGTCGATGCCGCCGATGTCCCCGAGCCGGGCAATCTCACGCTGCGCACCTATGTGAACGGCGAGCTCAAGCAGCACGGTAACACCCGCGATCTAATCTTCGATATTTCCTACCTGATCCACTATCTCAGTTCCTTCATGACCCTGTCGGCGGGCGATGTAATCCTGACCGGCACCCCGGAAGGTGTCGTGAACGTCATGCCGGGAGACGAGGTGGTTTGCGAAATCGACGGCCTCGGACGGTTGGTCAGTACCATCGTCGACGATGCCGTGTTTGGGCGCTGAGGGGTGGCGATGCAGATTCAACATCTGATCAACGGGGTGCCGGTGGCCGGCACGGACTATTTCGAGACCCTCAATCCGGCCACTCAGGAGCCGCTCGCAGAGGTCGCACGAGGCGGCGCGGCCGAGGTCGACGCCGCGGTGGCGGCGGCAAAGGCCGCGTTCCCCGCCTGGGCCGGGACGCCGGCCACCGAGCGCGCCGCGCTCTTGCGGAAATTGGGCGATCTGATCACCCAACATGTGCCGGAGCTGTCCGTCACCGAGACTCGCGACACCGGGCAGGTCATCGGCCAGACCAAAAAGGCGCTGGTGCCGCGCTCAGCGGACAACTTCCATTATTTCGCCGAGATGTGCGTTCGCGTCGACGGCCACACCTACCCGACGCCGACACACCTGAACTACACGCTGTTCCACCCGGTGGGGGTTTGCGCGCTGATCTCCCCGTGGAACGTGCCGTTCATGACCTCGACGTGGAAAGTGGCCCCGGCGCTCGCCTTCGGCAACACCGCGGTGCTCAAGATGAGTGAGTTGTCGCCGCTCACGGCCGCGAGGCTTGGGGAGCTGGCGGTCGAAGCCGGCATCCCGGCGGGTGTGCTGAACATCGTGCACGGCTATGGAACCGAAGTGGGTGAGCCGCTCTGCAGGCACCCCGACGTGCGCGCGATTTCCTTCACCGGCTCGACCCTGACCGGCAACCGCATCGTCAAGAACGCGGGTTTGAAGAAGTTCTCGATGGAGCTCGGCGGCAAGAGTCCCTTCGTCGTGTTCGATGATGCGGATCTGCCGCGGGCCCTGGATGCGGCGCTGTTCATGGTGTTCTCGATCAACGGCGAGCGCTGCACGGCCGGCTCGCGCATTTTCGTGCAGCGCTCGATCTACCCGGAGTTCGTGCAGCGTTTTGCCGAGCGTGCACGGCGAATCGGCGTTGGCGATCCCCTCGATGAACGCACCCTGGTCGGGCCCATGATCAGCAAGGCTCACCTCGCGAAGGTGCGGGGCTACATCGAGCGGGGATCGAAGGAAGGGGCCACTCTGGTCTGCGGGGGGCTGGAGGTCCCCTCGCTTCCCGGTCCGCTCGCCCGCGGCAATTTCGTGGTGCCGACCGTCTTTGCCGATGTCGACAATCGCATGACCATCGCCCAGGAGGAAATCTTCGGGCCCGTAGCGTGCCTAATCCCTTTCACGGACGAGGCCGAGGCGATTCGGCTCGCCAATGAGACGCCGTACGGCTTGAGCAGCTACATTTTCAGCGAGAATATCGGCCGCGCCCATCGCGTGGCGGCGGCAATCGACGCGGGGATGTGTTTCGTCAACAGCCAGAACGTGCGCGACCTGCGTCAGCCCTTCGGCGGCACCAAGTCATCGGGGACGGGCCGCGAAGGCGGCACGTGGAGCTATGAGGTGTTCCTCGAGCCGAAGAACATCTGCGTAAGCCTGGGGTCGCACCACATCCCGCATTGGGGTACCGGAACATGAGCCTGTATCAGCTGCAGAAATTTCTCTACGACTTGAACCGCGACCCGGCCACGCAGAATGCATTTCGCATCGATCTTCCGGGCATTCTGAATCGCTATGAGCTGACGGACGAAGAGCGCGGCGCGATCGAGGCGGGCGATGTGGGTCTTATCTACGTGTTGGGTGCGAATGGCCAGTTGCTGATGCATTATGCGGCGCTCCTCGGCATGCCCTGGGCCGACTATATCGCCGCCATGCGCAACGGCATCCAGCGTCACGGTCCGGTCCGTGCCGGCGTATACACGATGACCACGGCGATGGATGAGAAGGTGGCGGGCGTATGAGTCTCGTATTCGCCGGTGTCTGCAGTCACGCACCCGGCATCACGGGGCGGGCGCACATGGCAGATCCCGTGCAGTGCGCCGAGTTCCATGCGGCGCTGCGGGAGCTGTCGTGCAGCCTCGCGGCCGCGCGCCCGGATGCGCTGATCGTGGTCGCAGCCGAGCACTTTGCGAACTTTTTCATGAACAACATGCCCTCCTTTGCGATCGGCATGGCGGATGGCTACGAGGGCCCGATCGAGGATCCGGCGTGGCTCAAGATTTCCCGCACGAAAGTCCCCGGCAACGCCGAGCTGTCGCGGCGCCTGATTCGCGAAGTGATGCAGAGCGTCGATGTCGCCTATGCCGAGGAGTGGAAATTCGATCACGGCATCATGGTGCCGCTGCATTTCCTGACCCCGTCCTACGATCTGCCGATCGTGCCGGTGAACATCAACTGCCAGGGGCCGCCGCTCGCACCCTTGCACCGCGTGTGGGCCTTCGGGGAGGCGCTGCGCCGCGCGTCGGATCGGGTGCCGGAACGCATCGCGTTGATCGGCACGGGAGGCATCTCGCATTGGCCCGCGACGCCTGACTCGGGGAAGATCAACGAGCCCTGGGATCGCGAGTTTCTCGGACGCTGGGCGGCCAATGATCGCGAGGCTTTGTTGTCCCCTACCGACGCGGAGATCTACCGCGACGCGGGGCAGGGCGGATTCGAGATCCGCACCTTCCTTTCCGTGGCTGCCGCCGCACGCGGGCGGGGCGAGGTCCAATATTACCAGCCCATTCCGATCTTCGCCGTCGGTTGCACGGTGGGCACCATGGCGGTGGAGATCTGATGTCTCATATGACGCTCGAATACAGCGCGAACCTCCGACCTAAGGGCCGCTTTCCCGAATTGTGCACGGCGCTCGCGCGCTTCATGGTCGATCTGCAGGCGGACGGTAAGCCGGTCTTTCCCGCGGGCGGCGTGCGTGTGCGAGCGATTCCCTGCGAGGAGTACTGCATCGCCGATGGGAGCCTCGCCGATGCGGGGTTCGTGCACGCCATCCTGAAGATCGGTGCCGGCCGCAACGCCGCAGTACGCCAGGCGGTCTGCGACGGATTGTTCGGCATCATGAAAACGCATTTTGCCGATGAGTTTGCGATCCACGGCCTGGCGCTGTCGCTGGAGTTCCATGAATTCAGCGAATCCGGCACGCTCAAGCACAATAATCTTCATGCCCTTCTCAAGAAAGCCTAGGAAGACCTCATGCTTGCGCCCGAATTGATCGAGAAGCTCGCCCGCCAGCTGTACGAGGCGCGCAAAAGCCGCACGCAGCTTCGGCATTTTTCCCGTGACAATCCCGGCATGACGATCCCCGACGGATACGCGATCCAGCGCGAGTGGGTGAAGCTTGAAATCGCCGACGGGCGGCGCATCCTGGGACGCAAGATTGGGCTGACCTCGCGCGCGATGCAAATTTCCTCGCAGATCACCGAGCCGGATTACGCTCCGCTGATGGACGACATGTTCTTCGAGACCGGGAGCGATATTCCCTTCGAGCGATTCATTGCGCCGCGGATCGAGGTGGAGGTGGCGTTCATTCTGCGCGAACCGCTGAAGGGCCCGCGCGTGACCTTGTTCGACGTGCTGAAAGCCACCGACTACATCACGCCGGCGCTCGAGATCATCGATGCCCGCATCGAGCAATTCGATCGCGACACCAAGGCGCCGCGCAAGGTCTATGACACGATCTCGGATTTCGCCGCCAATGCAGGGGTCGTCGTCGGCGGCCGGCCGGTGAAGCCTGATGCGGTCGATCCGCGCTGGATTGGCGCGATGCTGTATAAGAACGGCGTCATCGAGGAAACAGGGCTCGCCGCCGCCGTGCTCAATCACCCGGCGACCGGCGTCGCGTGGCTCGCAAACAAGATCGCCGCGACCGGGGAGGAACTGCGCGCCGGCGATTTCGTGCTTGCCGGGTCCTTTACGCGGCCGACGAATGCCGTCCGGGGCGACGTCATCCACGCGGATTACGGTCCGCTCGGCTGTGTATCTCTACGTCTTACCTGAGCGAGCTCACCATGGACATGCCGGCGAATACGTTCAAGCGCGCCCTCGGCGCGGGAATTCCACAGATCGGTTTATGGATCGGCCTGGCGGATGCCTACGTGGCGGAACTTCTGGCAGGTTGCGGGTTCGACTGGGTCTGCATCGATGGCGAGCATGCACCCAACGACGTGCGGAGCGTGCTCGCGCAGCTACAGGCCATGGCGGCTTATCCGGTCCGACCGGTCGTGCGGCCGGTCCACGGCAACACGGCGCTGATCAAGCAATACCTGGACATCGGTGCGCAGACACTATTGATCCCGATGGTCGAGACGGCGGAGCAGGCCGCGCGCATGGTCGCCGCCACGCGTTATCCGCCGCGCGGCATCCGGGGTGTCGGCACCGCTCTTGCCCGCGCGTCTCGTTGGAACCAGGTGGACGGCTACCTGCAGCACTGCGAGGCCGAGCTGTGCATCCTGGTGCAGATCGAGTCGGTCCTGGCGCTCGCCAACCTCGAGGAGATTGCCGCTGTCGATGGCGTCGACGGCGTGTTCTTCGGTCCCGCGGACCTTTCCGCCTCGATGGGCCTGCTGGGCAAACCCCTCGATGCGTCTGTCCAAACCGCCATCGTGGGCGGTATCGATACGGTGAGCAAGGCTGGTAAGGCCGCCGGCGTATTGAGTACGGATCGACGCTTCGCACAACGTTGCCTGACCGTCGGCGCCCTGTTCGTCGCGGTGGGCGTGGATACGACCTTGCTTGTCAAGGGAGCCCGGGAGCTTGCCCAGGCATTTGCCCCGTCTCCCGCTGCACCACCGAGTAGCCGCGCGCCGGATCCGCCGCGATGACGAGACGCTGCCGGAGCCTGCGGGCTCAGACCTTGGTGTACCTGGCGGACGCCCATGATTCGATCCATTTGCGCGACGGCGATGACAAGGGTCGCTTCGCGGGTCGCGGCGAATCTCAGTCTTCATTCAATCCGCGGCGAGTTCGGTGACCTCACGCCGGAATGGCAGGGCGTCCTCGAGGTCGGGCATGTCCAACTCGCGCGCGTAACGATGACCCGCATAGGTCGCCCAGGCGATGGGCCCCGGCGCCGAAGCATCGCCGATCAGCTTGACCGTGCGGATACCGGCGGCCGCCCACTCGGACTCGCGTGCCATGAGCGCACGGTAGACGGAATCTTCGGAGAGCCGAGATGCCACGACAACGACGGCATCGCATTCAGTCCGGTCGCGCGTGTCGGTATAAGAACAGTTCGTCTCGACCCCGTCGGCGTGGATGGCTGCCACGCCACGATTCAGCACGATCTTCACCCCCGCTTCCACGAGACGAGCATGGATCGCCCGCTGTTCCAGCGTGTTGCGGGTCCAATCCGAAACAAAGGGTGCGGGTGTGATCAGCGATACATCGCACCCCGCTTGCGCCAGAAGCTCGGCCAGCACGCCGCCCATATAGTAATGATCGTCATCATAGAGGACCACTCGGCCCGATGGGCGTTTGCCCGCCATGATGTCATCCGGCGTAAAGACCGGCATCGCCGCGTTGATCGGCATCGGAACAACGTGCTGGCGCGATACGCCGTCGGCACGCCAGGTTGAGCCTGTAGCGATGCAGACGTTCTCGAAGCCGAAGTGCAGGATCTGATCGGCGTCGAGTGCTGAGCCGAAAAATATGTCGACGTTCGGGCGCTGGGAAATCTGATATTGGCGGTAATCCACGACCCGACCCCAAGCTCCGAGACCCGGCAGCAATCGTTCGCGTGCGACGCGGCCGCCGATTTCGCCGCGCGCCTCGGCAACGGCGACGTCGTAGCCGCGCAAGGACAATGCCCGCGCCGCCTCCAGCCCGGCCGGCCCCGAGCCGACGATCAGCACATTGGAGCTGTCGCCCTTGGCATTCATCCTTTCAGGATGCCAACCCTTTCGCCATTCTTCCATGAAGGTCGGATTCTGGGTGCAACGGCTGATCGACTGCGTCATGTCGCCAGTGATACAGATATTGCAGCCGATGCACTCGCGGATGTCCTCGATCCGGCCCGCAGCGATTTTCGCCGGCAGGAACGGATCGGCAATCGACGGCCGCGCGCAACCGATGAAATCGAGTGTCCCCTGGCGGATCATCCTCACCATCACATCGGGGCTGGTGAAACGGCCGACACCGACAACGGGCTTGTCGGTCAGTTCGCGGATGCCCCGTACGAGCTGCTCCTGCGCCGCCTCGTCCTTGAAGCGCGACGGGCCGGAGCAATCCTCCCAGGTACCGTGCGCCAGGTCCCACAGATCAGGCAGATCCCGGTTCATCTCGATGAACTCGCGCAATTCATCATTGGAGAAGCCAAGCGCGCCGATGGTCTCATCCAGCGAGACGCGCAACGTCAACCCCATGGCATCACCAACCGCGTCGCGCAGGTCGGTGATCACCTCGCGCGCGAAGCGAGAGCGATTTTCCAGGCTGCCCCCATATTCATCTGTCCGATGATTGGTGGCGCGGCTCAGGAAGTGCTGGAAGATGCCAAAGCCGTGCGCCCCATATAGGCAGATGAGGTCGAAGCCCGCGACTTTCGAACGCCTCCCCGCGTTGACGAACCAGCGCCGCAGGTTTTTGATGTCGACTTTGCTCAGCGCTCGAGCCTGCACCGGATCATTGGTAAAGGTGCGGATCGGCAGCGCCGTCGGCGCCAACGGGACTTCTTTCGTGTAGAGGTTGGGCCCGTTGATGCCGGAATAGGCCAGTTGAATGCCTGCCAAGGCGCCGTGCGTCTTCATCCGTTCAGACATTTTCCGAAGTGCGGGGATGTCCTGATCCTCCCAAAGCCTGAGTTCGATGAACGGCGTAATTTCCGACGTGTGATGCATCTCGGTTTGTTCAGTAAAGATCACGCCCCAGCCGCCCTCGGCCTTCATGCCGCGCATGGCCGCCGCCGCCGACGGGTCGCGGTATCCGCCGCCGTTGCAATGAGGAACCTGGTAGAAGCGGTTCTTGGCGACCACCGGGCCAATTGCCACCGGTTCGAACAGGATGTCATAACGTGGATCGCGCAAGACTGCCTCCGTCGAACTGGTTCGGCCCGAGCCGTCCGGTTTCGCCAACCCCTACGAAATATTCAAGCTGGCGCCGGGGAATCGCAAGGTGATGCCTAAGCATACTATCCGACCGGCCATTGCGCGGACTCGCTCTAGATTCGATATATTTGGATGGTGAAGCAGAATTGACATGACAAGTCGGCACGGCGTCTGGTAGAAGAGATGTGCGTTCTGCCACAGCGCACCAGTAAAAAAACAACAACGGGGAAGAAATGGGATCGGCATGGCGAGGTCTGTTTTTCTGGGCAGTCGGAATTCGACGCAACGAATTGGCGTCGAATTTGCAGTAACGACCGTTCTACTGAACGCATGGATCTGCCACATGGTTGATCATTCCAGTTGGGTGCGGAAGCATGCTGTGGGCGAGTCCCCCCAACCGCGCCACCCGATCCTGATCGTTGCGGCGCTCACACTGGGGCTTTGGCTGGGGACGCGCCCCGCCGGGGCCGCCGAACTGCCGCCCGACACGGTGCAGGCGATCGATTCGGTGGTCGAGAAGGCGCTGGCCGACACACGCGTCCCCAGCGCCTCGATCGTGGTGGTCAAGAATGATGAGATCGTCCTCGCCAAGGCCTACGGGAAGGCGCGCTTGCCCGATGTCGAAGCCAGCCCGTCGATGCGCTACAAGATCGCGTCGAACAGCAAGCAATTGACAGCCGCTGCGATACTGCTGCTGGCCGAACGGCATAAATTGTCAATCGACGATAAGGTGTCGCGCTTCCTGCCCAGTCTGACCGGCGCCGACAAAGTCACGATTCGCAATCTGCTGACGCACACCTCGGGCTATCAGGACTTTTATGCCGAGGATTATCTGCTGCCGGAGATGCGCAAGGACACCACGCCACAGCATATTCTCGACGTCTGGGGCAAGAAGCCGCTCGATTTCGCGCCTGGCACCCGCTGGCAATACAGCAACACCAACTATGTCATCGCCGGCCGCATCGTCGAGCAGATCACCCACATGCCGCTGATGGCGTTCCTGCATCAAGAGATCTTCGACAAGCTGGGCATGAAGAGCCCGGTCGATATCGGCGGCGACTGGAGCACCGACGATGCAACGGGCTACACAACCTATGGCCTGGGTCCGGCGCGGGAAGTCGCCCCCGAAGGCAGGAACTGGCTGTGGGCGGCCGGCGAGCTGGGAATGACGGCTAGCGATCTGGCCCGCTGGGATATCTCGTTGATGAAAGGCGAGATCCTCTCGCCAGCATCGACCAAGACACTGACTACGCAAATGACGCTGACCGACGGCACCGCCACCAATTACGCGCTCGGCCTTGCAGTCAAGCAGTTGGAAAACGCCCATCGGCGCTGGGCCCACACTGGCGGCGCGTCGGGCTTCCACAGCATGAACGCCCTCTATCCCGACGACCACGCCGCCATTACCGTCCTGACCAATGGCGAGGGTCACACCTCCCGCACCATCGTCGAAGGCATCGAGACGCTCCTCTTAACACCGGCTACCGACCCCGACGCTGCAGTTGCCCTGAGCCGGGCGCGGGCGCTGTTCACCAGCCTGCAGGCGGGCAAGATCGACCGCGCCGCGATGACGCCCGCCCTCAACGACTATTTCTCAGACGCGGTGCTCACGGATTTCGCCGCGTCGCTCGGGCCGCTCGGTGAGGTCGAGGACTTCTCGCAATCGGGCTTTGAGGATCGCGGCGGTATGGTCAACCGCGTCTTCAAGATCAAGGCAGGCGGCAAGACCCTGACCATGGACAGCTATCTAATGCCCGATGGAAAGTGGGAGCAGTGCCTGATCTTCGCGGAGTGATGGGCGAGGCGACGATTTCCGCATCCATCGGGATGTGCCAAACGCGGACAGTGGCCCGTCTGGACCGAGTGCCATTTACTCGATGAAAGGGTATTGGATCATGGCGAAGACTTCGTTGTATTTATTTGTGATTTGCCTAGGTCTAATGAGTGGGGACGTGAGCAGAGCTTCCGAAACGGATGGTGCAGCTACCAGCAAAGTGGCGGATTTGTCCAGGCCTCCATTTTTAGCGGTCTGGGATTTGAGGTCGGCCGGTAGCTCGGTCAGCAAAAGGTTTGTTGTGACAGAGCATCGTTACTATGATTTTCAAATCGCGTTTCAGGGGGCAATTACCGGACCTTCGAACGAGGCAAGAGTTCGGCAGTTGAACGAGTTCAAGAAATTTGTTGGCGACGGCGGATTCGATTGGGTAACGAGAGAGTCGGCAGATACCGAAACGCCTGTTGTTCTTTCCGAAGCGATGAACGCGCACCAACAGCATCAAATGATGCAATCTGGCCAATACGTCGCGCGCATGACTAGATCGGGTGTGATGATCCCCGTGCACCTCGTCATCAACGCGCCAGGCGCGAACGGTTCCATCGCGATTCTGTATGATCGGACCATTAATACCTGGAACTTCGAAGCGGGTTCGGGCGATGGGATATTGCGCCACATTGCTTCAGTGGAGTTGCGCCCGGGTACCTACGCTGTGGTGGCAACCAGTACCCGGGCTATATCGGTCCCGTCGAAGGTTACTACGCTGCTCCGTGTCTCATACCGACCGGATACCCGACAACTAGAGAACTAACGGGCTTGTAACACCCCCTGAACCGGTAGCTGGTCACCGCCCGCTTCGGGATCAGGAGCGGGAAGGATTGGCGCCCGGAAGCAGATATTCATGGCTTGGGGTAGGCTATCGGCGAACGCCAACCTAGAGGCCATGCATGGCCGACCGCGCCGAACGAGAAAATCTACAAGGACCCGCCGCGGCGGGAGCATCGTGACCGATCCCGGCAAGGCGGTTTTCCTGAGCTACGCCTCCCAGGATGCCGAGGCTGCACAGCAGCTTTGCAAGGCGCTGCGGGCAGCGGGCATCGAGGTTTGGTTCGACCGCAGTGAGCTGCGCGGCGGAGATGCCTGGGACCAGAAGATCCGTCGCGAAATCCGCGAGTGCACCCTCTTTGTACCGATCATATCGACGAACACGCAGGCGCGACCCGAAGGCTACTTCCGGTTGGAATGGCGCCTGGCAGACCAGCGCACGCACCTGATGGGCAAGAGCCGCGCGTTCCTTGTCCCGGTTTGCATTGACGACACGCGCGATTCGGACGCCGATGTGCCGGAGTCATTCGCTGCTGTGCAGTGGACACGCCTGCCCGGGGGTGATACCCCGCCAGCGTTCACCGCCCATATTGGCGCGCTGCTGGGCGGCCCCGGTGCCGCTTTTGAGTCGAAGAGCGCTCCGCCAACTCCGCCCGGCGCAGTGCCTGCCGCGACCGAGAAGCCTGCTTCCCGCGCGCGCCTCGCGGTCATCTGGTTGATCACTCTGGTCTTGGCCGGTCTGGCGTTCTTTGTCTTTCAGCAGCGTCCCCAGGTGTTGAGACCGCCACTAGCGGATCATCCCGCGGCAGACGTGGCGCCGCCGGCACCGAATCAACCCGCCGCCGCCGAGGGCGCATTTGCCCCGCCGCCACACTCGATCGCCGTGCTGCCCTTTGTGAACATGAGCGGAGATGCAAAGCAGGAATACTTCTCCGATGGGGTCACCGAGGAACTGCTCAACTCGCTCTCGCAACTCGATCAGTTGCAGGTAACGGCTCGTACTTCCTCGTTTTCCTTCAAAGGGAAGAATGTCGATGTTTCCACCATCGCGCATAAACTGAACGTGGGCACGATCTTGGAGGGCAGCGTCCGTCGAGCCGGAAATAAGGTGAGAATAGCTGTGCAGCTGATCAATGCGGTGAGCGGGTTTCATATCTGGTCACAAACGTATGATCGACAAATCAACGATGTTTTGAAAGTGCAGACGGACATTGCGACTTCGATTGCGCAGCAACTTCAGGTGAAACTGGTCGACGATGAGACGACCAAGCTCGAGCTGGGCGGCACAAAGAACCCGGATGCCTACGATGCCTACCTGCGCGGCAAGCAGATCATGCGCGGACCCAATGCGCACGGTGAGACGGCGCGCGATGCGCTCGCGGCTTTCGACAAGGCAATTGCATTGGATCCGAACTTTGCGAAGGCGTACGCAGATCGCGCATGGGCGCTGCATGGCATTGCCATCGGCGTGCATGATCCCCAGGAGCGTGCGGCGCTTCGCGAGCAGGCGCTCATGGCGGCCCAGCGTGCAGTCGATCTCGCGCAGGATCTTGGCGAAACGCATGCGGCCCTGGCCGCCATGCGATCTTACGAATTCTTTGACTACGCCGGCGCAGCACCGGAATTCGAGCGCGCGCTCACGTTGTCGCCGGGCAACGCGAACGTGCAATGGGCATTTGCGTGGTATGCCGCCGATCTAGGGCACTTTGATCAGGCCATCAGCGCGGCGCGTCGAGCCGTCAGTCTCGATCCCGAGAATGCGACCCCGCACGGCGCTCTGGGCTTCGTACTCTCCTACGCGCGTCGTTATCCGGAGGCCTTGGCTGCATACCATGATTTCAAGGTGCTCCGACCCGACTCGCTCGGCGTCGAGGGGGCAATTGCGCAGACGCTTCTCGCCTCCGGCCAGGTTGAACGGGCCCGACAATTCTGTGAGTCGCCAAGCACCAAGATGGATGAAAGTGACCGCCATCATTGCTTGGCATTGACGTACCACTATCTCGGTCGGCAAACCGAGGCGCAGCGGGAACTCGCTAAGTATCAGGCGCTGGAGGGCGACAGCGCAGCCTATTCGTACGCGGGCATCTATTCGCAATGGGGCGACGTCGCCAGTGCGATGCAGTGGCTCACCAAGGCCGAAGAGCGGCGTGACCCCTTGCTATGGCTATTCCGGATTGACTGGCAACTAGACCCGGTTCGCAACGAGCCGGGCTATAAGGCAATCGTGGCGCGGATGAATTTTCCGCCCGGACCCGATCTGAACGCTTACCCGAACCGTTGAAAAGCATCCCGATAGATCGGATGAGCCACGCTAGTGAGCGCAAAGGCAGGCGTCCCGATTAGGGTGGGATTCAATGGAAATCGAAGTCATTCAAGGACACGGGCAAATGACGGCCAATACGCTGAGTCGCGATCTGAAGAAGGCAGCGCTCCTTGCGGCCATCGCGGCTGTGCCCTTATCGGCCGCCGCACAGAGCATGCGCTACGAGAGAATCGTTTATCCGCGGGCGATTCAGACTCTGATTACCGGTCTCAATGACGACGGTACGATCATCGGCACCTACACCTTGGGGGAATTGCCGCGTGCGCCCAAGGGAACGGTTTGCGTTTCGAAAACTGCCATGACTTGCGGCGCCGCGCTGGTGGATGCGTTCATCTACAGGAACAAGACCTTTTCGATGCTTCGAAGTCCGGAAGGCTCGAATATGCGATTGGTGGCGATCAACAACCATAATCAGGTTTTGCTGCAGGACAGCCATGGAAAGGGAAACACTTGGTTTTTGTATGATATCGCCAAGGATCTGTTCACGCCCATCGACATGCTTGGAAACCTTTCAACTGCGAACGGAATCAAGACCATTCATCTGCATGTCATCAACGGTCTGAATGAAAAAGGCGAAATACTCGCGGGGGCCAATTCCGGTCGAGTCTTCGCAAAACCGGCACTGGGCGCGCCCGGGTCGCTCACCGCGCCCACCGAGCCCGGCGATTTCACGGCGATGCCCAACTGTGCGGGTGGCAATCTGGACATTAAAGGAATCAATGCGCTTGATCAGGTGGTGGGCACCTGTCATCTGGCCCGCTATACCGCGGACCATGTACTGGTCACGGGTTTCATATATCGGGACGGATCCTTTCAATACCCGGTCGCGCCCGATGCCATCGTCACGAACGCGATGGCGATCAACAACCGAGGCGTCATCACCGGGTTTTATCAACCACAGAAGACATTTCTGTCGCGCATTTTCATCTTCGACGGCAAGGCTTTCACGAATTTACCAGTCCGCTTCAACCCCAACGGAGGGGTGCCCGAGGTGATCCGGGCTTTCGGGATCAACAACCACGGCCAGATCGTGGGTACGGTCCAAGGCGCCATCAGCAATGAAACGTCGAGGGCTTTCTTGCGACGCCGATTACCGGCTCTGGCGGCGAATAGCTAATCTTGAATGGGGTCATGTTGTCCCGCCCGCACCCCTATGCATCGTTGCGCCAAACCACGTAAGTCTTGCGTAGCGCCTGGTGTACAGTCCATGTTCCTTTGGTCATCGGAGGAAACCACGCCGCATCGCCGGCTCGGAACTCGTATTGCTGGCCGTCGTCACAATCGAAGGTCGCGTGACCGGCGATAAAGTGGCTGAACTCGGCGTCGACAACGGCGCGGCGGAACTTGCCCGGGGCGGCCTCCCAGGTACCCACGCGAAGCGATTTGTCCGTGGTCGCATAGGCTTCGCACGTAGAGAGCAGCGGTGCTTCCGTTCCCGCAACGGCGCTAGATGCTGCAGCGCTGGCGAACTGGGACAACGGAATCGAGCCGGCCGCCTTAATGTGAATGATGGTCATGAATGACTTCTCCTCGAAAGCAGTGAAGACCTTCTAGGTCGTGGAGTATTACATTTCAAAGCTGCATTTGAGCAACGGATGCAGATCTTCTTTGTGGTGGGCCGCAGTCCCGAAAGGGCTGCCACCGTTTCGGCTCTCAGATGAAATGAGCTTGATCAGCAGCTCTTGGGCGTGCATTGCTGGGGATGTTTACAGACTCATGGATTTTTGTTCTAGTAGCGAACAGAATGTGCCCTCAGAGTGGGTTGCACAACCTCCGTCGAGAGTCGCTGCAGCGGATTCGTGTCCGTCACGCTCGACGCTGGCCGGTTTGGCAAGGGCGCCTCTTCGGAGGTTGCCTGTATGCACAAATCACAGAACGGTCGGCCGGTTGGTCGCGTGGTCGGACTGTGGCGCTATCCGGTTAAATCCATGGGAGCCGAGGCGCTGTCATTCGTGGATGTCTCTTGGCATGGCTTTGCCGGAGATCGTCGCTGGGCTTTCATACGGAGCGACGTACCGCAGAGCGGATTCCCGTGGCTAACGCTTCGTGAGCGTGCGGACATGAGCCCGGTGTCCCTCATAACGACCCAATCCATTGCCAGGCTAGGCGAAATGGTTGGATGCTCGCTTGACGTGCAGCGTTTCCGACCGAATATTCTCGTACAGACAGGCGACGCAACACCCTTTGTCGAAGACTCCTGGGTTGGCGCCATACTGCGCATCGGTGGCCTTACGATGCGCGTTGATAAACGCGATGGCCGCTGCGCCGTCATTACCATCGATCCCACGACGACAGAACGCAACCCCGCGATCCTGCGCGCGGTCGCTCAAAATCGTCAGGGATGCCTCGGCATCTATGGCTCAACCGTGGAACCGGGTCGGGTGGCATTGGATGACAAGGGTATTCATTGAATCCTCCGAGTGAGTGCAGCATGAGGCCGCAGAAGTGCCAAGCTCTGGTGCCTCGTTGAGCAGTAAAAATCAATCGGATCCGCGGAGCTTGGCAATCAGTCCTTTACGTTACCCGCATTCAGTTGCATGGTGATGAAATTGATCACGTCCGCAAACCCGGGGTCGTCTTTCTCGCTTGGATCGGCGCGGATCATGGCCGCGAGAATCTTTTCCGCGACCTTGATTTGACCTATTCCGGCGTAGGACTTCGCAATCGAGTGCGTATAGTCTCGATCGACGATCTGGCCGCCCGGCCTCAAATCGCGCACTTTGCCGGCCGAATCGAGGGCGCGCTGGTATTCTCCCACATGTGCGTAGGCGATCGTCAGTGTGCGGTGCGGCTCCCACTGATCGCCCCGCATTTCGATGGACTTCTCGGCGTGCGCGATCGCACTCGGATAATCCTGGATCAGCAGCATGTAATTGGCGACCTGCTCCCAGGCAATGTACCAGTCGCGAGTTTCGTCCAAGGCCGCAAGATATTGCGGCCTCAAAGCGATCACCTTTGCCATCGGTATCGGCTTTTCACCGGCCATGATCCCGAGCTGCGCAGTGAGCTTCAGAAACTTCCACAATCCGGCATAAGCGTCGGGAGGGGATCGCAGGCTTTCAATGACATTCTGGGCCGATTTCCAATCATGGATGCCGATGTAAAGGGTCGCGAGATGGACCTCGTAAACACCAGTCCCCTTACACTGGTCCTCAAGCCGCTTCCATTCGCCCAGCAAATGGGGGGCATCTTGCGGTTGATAGGCAACCGCATAGCCAGCCAGCATCTCATTCCAGCGCTTCTCGCAGACCAAGCTGTGGTCGTCCGCGGACGCACCGGCCGACAGCCCCATACTCAAGATCAGCGTTATCAAGAGACTCGCGGAGGAATGATTCATAGTCGATCTAGTCATTGCCCTGTTGCCCTGGGTTCGGCGCGGTCGGAACTAATCCAGGAACTATAACAGGCAGCAGCGTTTCCACGGGATGGTGAACAGTTTGGGGCGCCGCGTGGCCCGCTGTAGACATTTCATTGCCCACGAGAAATCGACGATCCCGGTAGCGCTGGGGCTGTGCAAGCCACCCATCTTGGTGCGCGATTGTCAGTCTGGACTCGTCGGCAGCAGTTCCTCCAGCGCATAGAGGGTCTTTTGGGGGAATCTCTCAAGCGGATAATATTGTGTGATAGTCGCCAGCGCCTGCGGGTGCGAGCGAATGTCGAGAAGACGGAGCAGAAAGCGCACATCCTCTTCGTCGTGAAACTCCGCCCCGATTCGCATCGCTAAGCACTTCATAGCCAGAAGATACTCCGGGCGGGCGATCATGATGCGCAGATGATCAAGCTCGAGAAATGGCGCGAAATCCCCCTCCCGGCTGAGCCAACCCTTCACGGCGTCATTGAGCCAATCCGCCGGGACTTTGGCCTTCGCCGCCGCGCGCGCCGCTGCTTGGCGCACCTGCGCCACCGGCTGGAACAGGGCATCCACATCCGCCGTCGAGTGTCGGGCGTTGTACGCGAGGCACATGACGGCACCGCCAACTAGATAGAGCTCTCCGGAGATACCGGATACACCTAGCTCCTCATTGAGCAGATCAAAAAGTCGCCGGATCTCGGCCTGGGTGAGCGCCGGCATATCAAACCCGATCCCCGAGCGTCGCGTCGATGAAAATGTTTCGGCGCCGGAACGGGGCAGGGGAATGAGTCAGCAGATGCAAACGAAGGGACCGTAAGGTGGATCCGAATACGGGTTGATCGAGCGGTGCGATCCTGCGCGCCCATGCCGGCACGGATACCGCGCGCCGCTCGCAGGCGATCTCAATCATCGCCGCCACGTAGTTGGCGAGAAACGGGGAGAGCTCGGCGGGCGGCGCAGGAGCGATGACATCGCGCAGTTCACCGGCAGTCAGGCTGCACAGGAGCGAGTTGATATCGGCGAGCAGATAGGACGGCGCGGCGGAGCGGCTCAGCGCACCAACGGCAGTCTGAAATTCCTTGGCCGGGCTCGAGAGCACACGGCTCAGGACGTAGGCGGACATGTCCATCCCCGCGCGGTCGGCGGCCCGGCGAATCCCGAGCTTTTCGGCGAAGGAAACCCGGATCTGCAGATGCGAGCGCTTCGAGGATGTGGCCACGCCAAATAGTGTACGCCGGCCGGCGATAATGTCAATACATACGCAATGACAGATGGGTTTTGGCAACTGAAGCACTTAAGCTGAAGCCACGCGGTGACGAGAGGCGACCGCCTACGCTGTACGACAAGCTGTACCGAGAGGACGTGCTGCGTCACGCCTACCAGTGCTGCCGTGCAGCGTGACGAGAAGCGCGGTATCCCACAGGGTTCGCCACTCTCACCACTGCTCGCGAACCTGAACATGCGACGGTTCGTGTTGGGGTGGCAGCGGAAGGGTTTTGAAGCGCGGCTCAAGGCGCGTGTCGTCACGTACGCGGACGATCTGGTCATCTGCTGCAAAGGTTCGGCGGCGCAGGCCCTCGAAGCGATGCGGTCTGTGATGGAGCAGATCAAGCTGACCGTGAACGAGGAGAAAACCCGAGCATGTAGCGTGTACTACTCACCGAAGACGGGGCACGCCTATTTGGGTGCCCGCCCTTCGAGGAAGAGCATCCGCCGGGTTATCGAGCGGCTGTATGCGCAGACGGACGTGCGCACCGGATCGTGCGCTTCCTTCCACTCCGCTCGTCGGTCTCCTCGACCGGCACTTCCAGCAATTATGCCAGGCGTTGGACGTCGTCCAACTTGGCGAAGTTGCGGTCAAACGTGGCAACCGGCAAGTGTCCTGCTTTCCTAGCAATCTCCAGCACCAGACAGTCCGAGAATTCGACCGCTGACCGCCGGCGGTAGTGAGCTAGTGCAGCGGTCACTACATCTGCATCCTGAAGGCCCAAATCCCTGTGATTGAGCAGCATCTCAACGGCCGTCGCGATTTGCGTGCGCGACAGATCATAGACGGAGTCGAGTACCCATAGGGTCTCCGCGAGGACCAAGTGCGATACCCAAGCACCCTTGTTGATGAAGGCTTCGGCGGCATGAACCTGATGGGCATCATCACGCGCAAGAAGTCGAACAAGTACGTTCGTATCAACCGCGAGCATGTCGGTGTCGTATGGCTGCGCGTAGGGCGGTCTTCACGTCGGGCACGCTCTTGCCCCTCGGTGTGCCTTTCGGAAACACTGCCTGGTGGACCTCGGACGAGCTGAAACGCCCCGCCCGCCGGACTACGACGCTGCCATCCTGCTCGTGCCACTCGAGCACGGAGCCGGGTCCGATGCCAAGCTTCTTGCGCACCTCGGCCGGGACAGAGGTCTGTCCCTGCGCCGTCACTTTGGATTGCGGAATCGCCATGACGCCACATTACCCTGGTAATGAGTAGCGGTCAATCGACGGTAGATCGCTAATCGCGATGCCCGACACCGGACAGTGGCGATGGACCGCTCAGGGGTCGGTTACAGTCGTAGAGTCAGAGTCGGGGGAGATTCTAGTCGTATAAATAGCATTAATCATATTATGCAATAGTTTGTTTTTATTATATTTTAACTGGCTCCACGGGGCGGATTCGAAATCATAATAAAAAGGCTGGGATTTCAGCTGTTTCGTGGCTGAAGAGCTGCGAAAGCGACGATGAGAACATTAACGTTTACGTTCATGATATGTTTTTCCCGGTGTGTCGAGGCGTTAATAGTCGCTCCACCCGCTTGCGATGAGTGGAGGCTCTGGCGGAGAGTTTTCGAAGCCAAATGTACGCGCCCGTTACTGACAGAGCGGCGATCACGAATCCCAAGACGCAGACAATGAAACGGTACAATACAGAGTCCCGGAGATCTGCAAAATGCAAGGCACGGAGCCAGAGGCCAACGTAATTGCCACGCGGCTCATTGCGAGGTATGTCGGCGCTTACGAGGTCGCCGGTGTCTCCATCGAGCCAAAGGGACGTGGCCCAGCCGTGGGCTTCGAGATTTAAGTCGCTGCCGACGGCGTAGGTGTAGACACCAAATTCGGGAATGTACGCCATACCGTACGGGTGCACGATAGTGAATCCGTCGCGTTTTGCTATGCGCGCCATGAGTTCGGCGCCGCGCCGCTCGGCGTCGTTCCAAGTCAGGCGCGGCGTCGCGTTTGGATGAAGCGGGAGACTTTTCAGCATGTCGGGGTCGGATCGATAGTCGAACAATCGAGCTGTTACAGGCTCATACACGGCCGGCAGATTGAACATCACGCTCGACCAGCCGAAGACGAACAATAGCGGCCAGAGCCACACCCCACCCGCGCGGTGAATGTCGTAGTTCACTCGTATTGCGGTCGCCGGATACTTCACTGACCATGCCGGCTTCCATCGGCGCAGGAAATGCGCGATCGCACGAGGCAGCGTGAGATAGAAGCCCAAAAAGCAATCGATCGTCCAGGCCAGCGCGACGATACCGAGGACCCAGGCACCAGCCTCACCGAGCGCCAGATTCATGTGGAGGCGATAGAGGAAGGGGACGAGATTGATGCGACCCTGCGACAGATCACCATCGAGCCTGCGTCCAAGTTCCTCGCCCGTCCAAGGATCGAGAAACAGATGGTCGAACGCGAGCGCTGCCGGCCATGCCTTGCTCGGCCCGCCTCGTGGCAGCATGCGCATCACAGCTTGGCGATCATCCACCCAGAAGTAGCCGACACGTGCCTCAGGTGTCAGTTCTTCGGCGCGCTCGGCCAGCGTTCCAAGCGGTAGCGTCGGCGCGT
>Ga0182012_10000160_pt1 | contig 74819 bp, 71 predicted proteins | sample 612S2SmetaG_FD_120486 | JGI IMG/M metagenome (GOLD analysis project Ga0182012, IMG submission 120486) | Permafrost microbial communities from Stordalen Mire, Sweden - 612S2S metaG | ecosystem: Environmental > Terrestrial > Soil > Wetlands > Permafrost | place: Sweden: Stordalen | collected... | reverse complement strand
TTCGAGTACGCGACCCGGCAGATCAAGCAGGCGGTGGTCGGCTCCGGCAGCGCCGAGAAGACGCAGGTGCAGCTGATGATGCGCAGCATTCTGAAGCTCGAGGGCGCTGTGGCCTCTGATGCGGCCGATGCACTCGCCGCTGCGGTCTGCCATGCGCTTCGCGGGCGGGTCCGGAGCTCTCTCAACCAAGCTGCCGTCAAGAACCAAGCTGCCGTCAGGCTCGCGGCGAGCCGCGGATGATCGGGTTTCTCAGGGGCCGCCTGGCGCTGAAGCAGCCGCCCGCCTTGATGGTGGACGTGAACGGCGTGGGGTACGAGCTCGAGGCGCCGATGTCCACCTTCTACGGTCTGCCTTCGGTCGGGGAGCCGGTGGCGCTGTTCACGCATCTGGTGGTGAGGGAGGACGCGCATATCTTGTTCGGCTTCGGCACGGATGGCGAACGGCGCCTGTTCCGGGGTCTGCTCAAGGTGTCCGGCGTGGGTCCGAAGATCGCCCTGGGAATTCTGTCGGGATCGAGCGTCGAAGATTTCCTGCGCATCGTGGAGGCCGAAGATACGGCGATGCTGACCCGCATCCCGGGCATCGGCCGCAAGACCGCGGAACGCGTGATCATCGAGATGCGTGACAGCGTGCAGAAGCTCGCGGCTCCGGCTTCGGCGGTGGACGGGGCGCCGCCGCCGGGGGCGTCCCCCTTGAGCCCGCAGGGCGAGGCGTTCGCGGCCCTGATCTCGCTGGGCTATAAGCCGCCCGAGGCGGCCCGCCTCCTGAAGGCGGCGGATGAGCCGGGGCTTTCCACGACGGAGCTCATCCGCCGCGCCCTCAAATCGGCGGCAAAGGCATAAGGTCACGCATGAGCATAGAACCGGATCGAATCATCGCCGCCGCCGCAGTTCCCGAGGACGAGAAAGTCGACCGCGCCGTGCGACCCAAGAGCATCGCGGACTACGTGGGCCAACCCAAGGTCATCGAGCTGCTCGACATCTCGATCCAGGCGGCGCGCATGCGCGGCGAGGCGTTGGATCACGTGCTGATTTTCGGGCCCCCGGGGCTCGGCAAGACCACCCTGGCGCACATCATCGCCAACGAGCTCAAGGTGAATCTGCGCCAGACATCCGGCCCGGTTCTCGAGCGACCCGGCGATCTGGCGGCGCTCCTGACCAATCTCGAGCCGCGGGACGTGCTGTTCGTCGACGAGATTCATCGGTTGAGCCCGGTGGTGGAGGAAGTCCTGTATCCCGCCATGGAGGACTCGCAGCTCGATCTGATGATCGGGGAGGGCCCCGGCGCGCGCTCCATCAAGCTCGATCTGCCGCCTTTCACGCTGGTCGGCGCCACCACGCGGGCGGGCCTGTTGACCTCTCCGCTTCGCGACCGCTTCGGCATCGTGCAGCGCCTGGAGTTCTACAATACCGCGGATCTCACCAAGATCGTGGTGCGCAGCGCGGCCATCTTGAAGCTGAAGCTTCAGCCGGAGGGGGCGACGCGCATCGCCGAGCGCTCGCGCGGCACGCCGCGCATCGCCAACCGGCTGCTGCGCAGGGCGCGCGATTTTGCCGAGGTCAGGGCCGGGGGCATCATTTCCGGCGCGGTGGCGCTGGCCGCTCTCGACATGCTGGAGGTCGACCCGCAGGGCTTCGACACCCTGGACCGAAAATTACTTCTGACCGTGATCGAGAAATTCGAGGGTGGCCCGGTCGGCGTCGACAGTCTCGCGGCCGCCATGAGCGAGGAGCGGGGCACGATCGAGGATGTGATCGAGCCTTTCCTGATTCAGCAGGGCTTCCTCATGCGCACCGCGCGGGGCCGGGTCGCGACGCGCGCCGCTTACCTGCATTTCGGCCTGAAGGCGCCTTCCGGGGAGCGCGACCTGAATTTGCCGCTCTTCCGGGATCCCGCCTGATGCCGTCGACTTCCGCGACCTCATTCGAATTTGCCGTCACCATCTACTGGGAGGACACCGACGGGGGCGGGGTGGTGTATTACGCGAATTACCTGAAATTCATGGAACGCTGCCGCACGGAATGGCTCCGCGCCTTGGGCGTCGATCAAGTCAGGCTGCGCGCCGAGCGCGGGCTGCAGTTCGTGGTGGTCAACGTCAATGTGGATTATCTCAAGCCGGCGGTTCTGCATGATGAAGTTATCGTCACCGCGGAACTCGAGAAGCTCACCGGTGCCACAATCGTGTTCAAGCAAACCATACGGCGCGGCGATGAGCAGCTGATCGATGCCACCGCCCGCGTCGCCTGTCTCGACGCGAGCACGATGAAGGCGCGGCCCATCCCGAAGGACTTGTTCATGGAGTGGCGTAATGCCCAATGATTTGTCGGTCTGGACCATGGTGCTCGATGCGAGCCCGATCGTTCAGATCGTGGTGGGCCTGTTGTTGTTCGCGTCGCTCGCATCGTGGGCGATCATTTTCCGCAAGCGTCAGGAAATCTCCCGCTCGCGCCGCGGAGCCGATCAGTTCGAGGCCCAATTCTGGTCGGGCGGGGATCTGGCGACGCTTTACCGCAACGTCGAGACCAAGGGCCGGGCCGGGACCGGCCTGCAGAGCATCTTCGAGTCCGGCTTCGGCGAATTCAGCCGTTTGCGCCAACTCGGCACGGCGGCCGACCTGTTGCTGGAGGGGGCGCGGCGCTCGATGCGCGTGGCGCAAATGCGCGAGATGGAGCGCCTCGAGCGCAATCTCGCGACGCTCGCGACCGTCGGTTCCACCAGCCCGTACGTGGGCCTTTTCGGCACCGTCTGGGGGATCATGAGTGCGTTCCACAACCTTGGAAACGTTCAGCAGGCGACGCTCGCGGCCGTCGCTCCCGGAATCGCCGAGGCGCTCATCACCACCGCCATCGGCCTGTTCGCGGCCATTCCCGCCGTGATCGCGTACAACCGATTTGCCGACCAGGTCAGCCGCCTGGAACTTCGTTTCGACACGTTCGTCGAAGAATTTTCGACCATCCTGCAACGCCACGGATCGGCACGGGCGCAGAGCTGATACCTGATGGCCGCACCGCTGCGACGCCGGAAGCTGATGGGGGAGATCAACGTCGTTCCGTACATCGACGTGATGCTCGTGCTGCTCATCATTTTCATGATCACGGCGCCGCTCCTCAAGGAAGGCATCAAGGTGGACTTGCCGACCGCGGGCGCGAAGCCCATCGATCCCGCGTTCCTGCAGAAGCATGAGCCGCTGATCGTGACCATCGATGCGCGCGGGCAGATGTACATCAACTTCGGGCCGAACCCGGACAAGCCGGCCTCGGAGAGCACCGTAGGCGCGCGCACGGCGGCCCTTCTGCGGCGCGACCGGGAAACTCCCGTGCTGGTGAAGGCCGACACCACCGTCCCCTATGGCGTGGTGGCGCATGCCATGGTGGTATTGCAGCGCGCGGGTGCGGACAAGGTGGGCCTGTTGACCGATCCGGAGCGGCCCGCCCCGCGGGTCCAGGGAGAGCCGCGACAGACCAGCAACGGGGCGCATTGATGACGCGGTTTCTGCGCGAAAACACCGGGCCGGTATTTTATTCGGTGCTCCTGCACGGAGGGATCGTGGCGGCGCTCGTGCTGATGGCCGTGTTGCCGTCCTCGCACCCACCGGTCAGCATGTCGTCCGTGCCGGTCAATGCGACGGTCGTCGATTCGCGCATTTTGCATGCCGCTCAGCAGGCCAAAGCGGAGCAGGCGGCGCAGGCGCGGGCCGTGGCCGAGGCCCAGACGCGAGCGGCGGCCGATGCCCAGGCCGCGGCTCAAAAAGCGACCGCCGATGCCCAGGCCGAGCAGCAGGCGAAGGTCCAAGAGCAACAGGCCAAAATGGCCGAACAGGCCAAGGCCGCCGAGGATGCCAAGACGGCCGCGCTCGCGGCCAAGCAGGCGGAGCAGGCGAAAGCCGCGGCCGCATCCGCCGCGCAGGCCGCCCGCGCCGTGGAGGATGCGAGAAAAGCGGCTCAAGCCAGGCAGGCGGCGGATGTCAAAGCCGCGGCAGACGCCAAAGCCGCTGCCGAGGCGAAAGCCGCGGCGGAGGCCAAGGCGGCGGCGGATGCAAAGGCCGCCAAGGCGGCCGCCGAGGCCAGGGCGGCAGCGGATGAGCTGCGCAAGGAACTCGGGGAGGAGGAGCATGTCTCCGCCGTGGAGGCGAGTCCGCTCAGGGATCGCTATGTGGCGAGCCTTCGCAACAGGATTCAAAATGCCTGGATCAAGCCGTCTTCGGCAAGGGTCGGTGTCGATTGTCTGGTCGAGGTGACGCAGGTGCCCGGCGGCGAAGTCACCAGCGCGAAGGTGACCCAATGCAATGGGGACGCGGCGGTCCGCCAGTCGATCGAGAACGCGGTGTATCGCGCCTCGCCATTGCCGGATCCGCCGGATCCGGCGCTGTTTCAACGAAATTTCGCATTCAGGTTCAAACCCGATGAATAAAACGCTGCTCGCCGTGGTCGCATCGCTCGCCTGTATGCTGCTCTCACGCAGCGACGCCACCGAGTTCGTCGTGGAGGTGACCCGCGGGCAGGACAATGCGGTCCCGATCGCGATCGTGCCGTTCCTTTCCGCCGACTCGGCGGATGCCTCGCTCGATGTCGCGACCGTCGTAAGCAGCGATCTGGCACGAAGCGGGCGGTTCAAGACCATGGACCGCAAGGACATGGTGGAGCAGCCGCACGTGGGCACAGGCATCGGCTTCGACGATTGGCGGCGGCTCGGAAACGACTACATCGTGGTGGGCCAAATGCTGCCCCAGGCGCCCGACCGCTACACCATCAACTTCGAGCTGTACAACGTGCTCACGCGCCAACGCTTGATCGGCTATCAGATCAGCGCGAACCGCGCCGGCCTCAGGCTCGCGAGCCATCAGATCGCTGACATGGTGTTCGACAAGATCTTGGGCATACGCGGCGCGTTCGCCACACGCATTGCGTATGTCTCGGTGCTCGGGTCCCTCCCGCATCGCAACTACCGCCTGATCGTCGCGGACTCCGACGGCGAGAACCCGCATATCGTCATGCAGTCGAACGAGCCGTTGATGTCGCCCGCGTGGTCGCCGGACGGACAGAACCTGGCGTACGTGTCGTTCGAGGATCGGCTGCCGTCGGTGTACGTCCAAACCCTCAAGACGGGCGAGCGGCGGCGCGTATCCGCGAAGGCTGGCGTGAATCAGGCGCCGGCCTTTTCGCCGGACGGCAAGAAGCTGGCGCTGACGCTGTCGACCCGCGACGGAAATCTGGACGTCTACATTCTCGATCTGACCACCAACGGGCTCACCCGCATCACGGACGATCCGGGCATCGACACCGAACCCGAGTGGTCCAGGGACGGCCAGAGTATCTATTTCACGTCCGATCGCGCGGGCGGCCCCCAGATCTACCGAGTCGGGATCCATCCCGGCGATCATCCCCGCAGGCTCACGTTCCAGGGCAACTACAATGCGCGGCCGCGGCTTTCGCCGGATGAGTCGCAGCTTGCCTTCGTCACCCAAGAAGACGGGGCGTACCGGATCGCGGTCATGGACTTGAAGGGCCGGGGCGACGTGCAGATTCTGACCAAGGGGCAGTTCGACGTCTCGCCGAGCTATGCGCCGAACGGCGCGATGATCATCTACGCGGGCCGCAACCACGGGCGAGGTGTCCTCGCGATGGTCAGCGCGGACGGTCGCGTGCAGGAAAACCTGGTGTCGAGCGAGGGCGAGGTGCAGGAACCCGCCTGGTCGCCGTTCTGATGCCGATGGATCGGCAAGTCGATGAATTGCTCAACTAAGTTCATAATGTCGTCAGTGGCTTCAATCTCTCCAGCAGCATTCGGATGGAATATTCAATGAATAAAATGGTATCGATCGCCTGTTTGTTCGCGGCCGCCGCGCTTCTCGCGGGCTGCCCCAAAAAGAACACGACCGTCGAGCCGCCGACCGCGGGCAGTGCGGTCGCGGGCTCGGGCTCGACGAACCCGAACGGTGAAGGTGCGTCCACCTCCGGGGCGCCGCTCGGTGCGGATGCGAACGGCATGGGCGCGGGGGCTCAGGGCGCAGCCGGACCGGGCGGGTCGGCCGAGAGCCGGATCATCTACTTCGATTTCGACAAGTCCGACATCAAGCCCGAGTTTGCGGCCATCGTCTCGGCCAATGCCCAGTACCTGACGGCGCATCCGGGCGCGAAGCTGAAGCTCGAGGGCAATACCGACGAGCGCGGCACGCGCGAATACAACATCGGTCTCGGCGAGCGGCGCGCGCAGGCGGTGCGGCGTGCCTTGATGCTGCAGGGCGCGTCCGAGAATCAGCTCACCACCGTGAGCTTCGGCGCCGAACGGCCCGCGGTCGAGGGCGACGATGAGTCGGCTTGGGCCAAGAATCGGCGAGTGGAACTCGTCTACGGGCCGTGATGAGGATGCGCGCATCGGCATTCGCCGCGGCATGCGCGGTCGCGCTGGCGCTCGTGGGCTGCGCGACCAACCCCGAGGAAGATCCGGTGCAGATCAAGCTCAACGACCTCGAGACGCGATTGGCGCGCATCGAGCGGGTGGTGTCCAACAACAGCCTGCTCGATATATCGAATCAGATGGGCAACCTGCAGGCGGAATTGCGTTCGATGCATAACGACATCGACGTGCTCAATCACGGGCTCGACACCAGCCGCAAGCAACAGCGGGATTTGTACGCGGATCTGGATCAGCGGCTCAAGGCGCTCGAGTCGCGGTCGGGCGCCTCGGCTGGATCGGCGCCGGGCGGTTCGTCGCCGGGCGGTACGTCGCCGGCCGGACCGCCGGGGAGCACCGTGCTCCTGGCCGGTGCGTCGAGCGCTGCTGCGGCGGCGGGAGCAGGGATGGGCGGCCCACCGGCGAGCGGAGCGGGCGCGGCCGACACCGTGAGTTATCAGGCGGCCTTCGGGCTGCTCAAGGGCAACCAATACGATCAGGCAATTCAAGCGTTTCAATCTTTTCTGAGCACCTACCCCACGAGCCCGCTCGCGGACAACGCCCAATACTGGCTGGGCGAAGCCTATTACGTGAACCGATCGTTTCCCGAGGCGTTGGCGGCTTTCCAGAAAGTGATCGACAAGTATCCGCAGTCGCGCAAGGTGCCCGACGCGCTGCTCAAAGTCGGCTATTGCGATTACGAGCTCAAGCAATTCAGGGCGGCGAAGGACGCCCTGACGCAGGTCCAGACGACGTACGGCGACACGCCGGCGGCCCGTTTGGCTGAGCAGCGCCTGGAGAAGATGGCGTCGGAGAACCATTGAGACGGTGGAGCGGCATTGAGTGAGGTCCAGACGAGGCGCGAGCGGCTGCGCATCAACGAGATATTTCATTCGCTGCAGGGTGAAGCCGACTCGGTTGGATTCCGAACCGTGTTCGTGCGCCTCACCGGCTGTCCGCTGCGCTGCCAATACTGCGACACGGCCTATGCGTTTCACGAGGGCGAATGGCGGGACATCGAGGCCATCCTCGAAACGGTCGGGAGTTTCGACGCCGAGCATGTGTGTGTGACCGGCGGCGAGCCGCTTGCGCAGCCGAATTGCCTCATGCTTCTCACCCGGCTGTGCGAGTCGGGCTACCGGGTATCGCTCGAGACGAGCGGCGCGATGCGGATCGCCGGCGTCGATTCGCGGGTCTCCCGGGTGGTCGACGTGAAAACTCCCGGGTCCGGCGAATCGGCGCGAAACCTTCCGGAGAATTTCGCGTGGCTCACGCCGCACGATCAGGTGAAATTCGTGATCTGTTCGCGCGAGGACTACGACTGGAGCAAGGCGTATCTCTCCGAGCACTCGCTCATCGAGCGCTGCCCGGTGCTGTTTTCGCCCAGCTATACGCAGGTTTCCCCGACGGCGCTCGCCGACTGGATCCTCGAGGACCGGTTGCCGGTGCGTTTTCAGCTGCAGCTTCACAAAGTGCTGTGGGGCGATGTCCCTGGAAAATGAGCGTCCCGGCATGAAGCGGGCCGTCGTGCTGCTGTCCGGTGGCCTCGATTCAGCGACGACCCTCGCCATGGCGCGCGCGAGCGGATTCGAGGTGTTCGCGCTCAGCGTCCATTACGGCCAGCGGCACGAGGCGGAGCTTCTCGCGGCGTCGCGCGTGGCCTCGGCGCTGGGCGCACGCGAGCATCGGGTGATGCGCGTGGATCTTGCAGGCATCGGCGGATCCGCGCTCACCGATTCGACGCTCGTGATTCCCGAGAAGGCAGGCGCCGGCATTCCGATCACGTACGTGCCCGCCCGCAACACCATGATGCTCGCCCTCGCGCTCGGCTGGGCGGAGGTCCTCGGCGCGCGCGATATCTTCATCGGCGTGAACGCCGTGGACTATTCCGGGTATCCGGACTGCCGGCCGGAATTCATTGCCGCGTTCGAGCATCTTGCGCGGCTCGCGACCAAGGCGGGAGTCGAGGGTGAGCGCTTCGAGATCCATGCACCGCTCCTCGAGATGTCGAAGGCAGAGATCGTGCGCGAGGGGCTCCGTCTCGGGGTGGACTATTCGATGACGGTCTCCTGCTACCAGGCGAACGAGGAGGGGCTTGCGTGCGGGCGATGCGATTCGTGCCGCCTGCGGGCGGCTGGGTTTGCGCAAGCCGGGGTTGCGGACCCGACGCGCTACCGGTAAATCCGATGCGCCGTGCGGTCATCCGCCGTCGTTGCACAACCGTACGTCGATTAATAAATATACTGCGACCTGTCGAATTGGAGGCCGATGAAACGTCCTGATGGGGAAACTCAGGAGGTCTCAAATGGATGGAATGTCTCCAGACGACGGGCGGACGCCCTCGCGGCGGGAACTCATGCTCGAGCGGCTGGGATTGGGAATCATACCGACGATGTTGCTGGCACCCGCGATCGTTCTCGAGGGCGCTGCCCCCTGTCGAGGCGATTGGAGTGGAGCGTTCACGCTGTTCGACGCACAACTCGTCGGATTCAATGGCCATCTCAGGCGAAATCAGCAGAGGGTCCAAGCCTCGCGTCCGGGACACGATGGCTGGAGCATACGCGACGATATTGTAAATAAAAACAATAAATTATAGTTATGAGTTAATCTACTATGAACAGTAATTCTGGAGCGGCAGATGGCGAACTTCGCCGCCTGCGTTCCGGCGAGCGCCGGTGTGCGGTACGAACGCGCTGTGGGTGTCACTCGAGCGATAAGTTCGGCTATTATACGCGGCCAACCTGGGACGGTAGCTCAGTTGGTAGAGCAAGGCCCTTTTAAGGCTTTGGTCCTGGGTTCGAGTCCCAGCCGTCCCACCATAAATTAATGACTTAGCCGACCATCGAGGGTCGGCCGTCTCAAACAGGCGATAGGGGATCACATTGCCCCGCGGCGGTCGGCCACTATTTTGTTCACGTCTGTTAACCGAATGTAGGAGCGGAAGAGCGCTGCGGCCCCCCAGATCCCTAACACCATGTATGCGGCGTATAGAACGATTATGGAATCGTAAACACCAGGGGGCCCAGAATTGACTTTAGTCGCAGTTTCCGTGGAAACGTCGGTGATGGGCGGGCGAGTACGGTATTGCAGCCGTACCGGAACGAGTCGATGTGTTGGTCGACAACCGGTCTTACACGCAGACCGGGGCAGGATCTGACTGTCCTTCGCTCAGGATTCGTTCATGATTCCTACCCGATCCCTGTCGAACCCTCGGAGCTCTCATGCCCACCTTCGATCCCGCGACCACAGCGCTCATTCTCATCGATCTGCAAAAAGGAATCGTTGCGGGCGACAAGGGCCCCCGCTCGGCAGCCGAGGTGGTGGCCTCCGCGAAGGACTTGGCGAGCCGCTTCCGCGCCGCGGGTGCGCTCGTCGTCCTGGTGCACGTCGGCTTCTGCGATCGCGCGGACATTCCCTCGAGTTCGGTCGACAGGCCCACCCTTCCGAAGGAGCCCACGCCGGCCTCTTTCATCGAGTTCGTGGAAGGCTTGGAGCAGGACGGGGACATCACCGTTTTGAAGCACCACTGGGGAGCGTTCACCGGAACGGATCTCGACCTGAAGCTGCGCCGTCGTGGGATTCGCACGGTGGTTCTCGGCGGCATCGCAACCAACTTCGGCGTGGAGTCGACTGCACGATCGGCCTGGGAACTGTCCTACGACGTGGTCATCGTGGAAGACGTGACAACGTCGCGTTCCGCGCCGCTGCACGCATTCGCCGTGGAACATATTTTTCCGCAGATTGCCCGGGTGGTGAAGGCGCAGGACATCGCGTTCGGGCATTGATGCGATGGCTCTGAATGCGAGCGAGAGCGCACTGCGCACGGGTTTACTGTACTCTGCGGTGCCTATTTTAATTCCGGGAGTGCCTCGTGCTGACCAGACAAGTCTTCAACGTGCAGAACAACATTTCGACCGTCGGATTGATGCTTCTGATCCTCGGCGCCACACAGCTTGTGGGGTGCGCAAATGTTTCCGTGAAGAGCGCGTGGCAGGATAACGTGTCCCACGATCAGTCTTTCACGAAGATCCTCATCGTTGGCGTCAGTCCTGAATTCAACCAGCGATGCGCGTTCGAGTGGGCATTGGCATCGCAGATCCGGAGCGCGGTCACGCAGGCTTTCGTCAGCTGTAACTCAATGACCTCGGAGGACCAGCTGAGCCGCGAGAACATCGAGCGCGTCGCGGCCTCGGTCCACGCCGATGCGGTGCTCGCGACCAGCCTTGTCGCCATGGAGCTCGGTGCGCAGGAAGGCGGCGGCAGGGATACGCGTGGGGGCGCCTCCTACAAAGCGACGGATTCAGGGTACGCGTACGGATACGGTGCGTATGGCTTGCCGGTGACCTATGTCGCTTTTCAGAAGTCACCCCCAATAATGACGATGAATGGCGAAGTTCACGTCCTGACGAGGCTCTATGCAACTCGTGACGCATCCCTGGTCTATACGCTGAATACCAAGGCAAAATCTAACGACATCGAGTCGACCGCCTCCAGCATCCAGACGATTGCGGCACCGATTGGGGATCGCCTGCGGCGGGACAAGCTGGTCCGCTGAGGAATTGGGATGCGGGCGCCTCGGCGAGCCTCACCGGTTCGAGCATCATTGCGCGGATTGCTCTCCCGCGACCACTGAATCGAGCGCGACAGCGTCCAAAATCACGATTTTGCCGCGCCCCAATCCCACCCACCGACTCGCTTTCCAGCTCTGCAAATGCTGATTAACGATCTGGCGCGACAGTCCCAGGAAGCGCGCCATTTCATCCTGCGACACCTTCAGCTCGATTCCCTCACCGGTGTCGTGTCCATGCAGCCGGCCGAGCGACAACAGCCGCCGCGCGAGCCGCGCAGGTACCGCGAGCAGTGCGGATTCCTCCGCAAACCCGCTGACCCAGCGAAGGCGCGCGCACAGCAATCGCAACAGATGATCGGTCAGAACGGGCTCGCTTGCGAGCAGCCGGAGAAACTGCTCGCGTTTGATCAGGAATAGCTCCGACGGCGCCGTGGCGATCGCGCCCGCCGTGCGCGGACGGCCGTCGAGCAGGGCGATTTCGCCGAACGTATCGCCGGGCTCCATGATGTTCAAGAACACCTCGCGCCCGCCCGCGGTGCTCGCGCTGATCCGGACTCTCCCGGTGACGACCCCAAATAGCGCGTCCCCCGGATCCGACTGCGAGAAGATGACGGCGTCCCGCGGATAGGAATGTCGAATGCAGAGCCGGCCGATCTGCTCGAGGGTCGCCGCCGACAGGCCGCGAAACAGCGAATTGCGCCCGAGCACGGTACCTACGGTGATCGCCAAGACAGACCTCGCGGTTTTCGATGTGCCGGAAATTGTACGGCTTGTGTCCGTGCGTTGACAGAACAACGCCCGTGAAGCGCCCAACATGACCCTCGACGACAAATCATTCACTTCAAGGAGACAGTCATGAAAACCCACACTCTCAACAACACCAAGCACATCGCCATGGCGGCCCTCGTGGCCTTCGGTCTGTCCACCGTCGCCTTCGGTGCGTACGCGGGGCAGACCGATGACGTTCCGACCCGTACGGTCAGGTACGCCGATCTCGACCTGAACACGCAGAAGGGCGCCACCGTCCTTTACAACCGCATCCGCCAGGCCGCGGAGCAGGTCTGCGGCTACGAAGGATCGCAGCGGATCGCCATTGCCGCGCCGGTGAAGGCGTGTGTCGCCACGGCGGTCGCAGCGAGCGTGCATGCCAAGAACAATGCCCGGCTCACGGGTGTGTACGACAGCCGCAATGGAGTGAAAGCGCTCAGCGTCGCCGCGCTGCGCTGATGACGGGGGGCGGGCGTCGCGTCGGTCACCCGGATCGATGCGACGCAACCTCGCGCCACCCCGCGCGGCCTGCGGACGGTGATGCGAAAGGTGGCCTGTCGCTGTACGCTGCGACTACCCCAAGGAGCCGGCCCTTGTCCATCGATCCAACCCAAGACGAGCGCGATGCGCTGGCCTCGGCCTGGCGCCTGCAACGAACCGGCAACTTCGTTGCGGCGTTCGACTGCGCGCAGGAGGCGCTGCGTCGGTTCCCCGGGTCGCAGGCACTGGCCTACCTGTCGGTGCTTGCACTCGCATCGTGCGGCTCGACCGAGGCGGCGCTCGAGGCGTTTCATGCCACCTCCCTGAGCGCCAACCCGCACGAGGATTTCGCGGCGCTCGAGCCCCGATTGCTCAAGGACCTGGCGTTCAGCCGCCGCGCGGATGCCGATCTTCTGCTGACGCGGGCGGCGCAGGCCTATGAGAGGGCTGCATCGCGGACGGATGGCACGTACAGCCTCCAGAACGCGGCGTTGCTCTGGGCGCTCGCGGGGGATGCCCCGAGGGCCCTGCGCCTGGCGGGATCGGTGGCTCGGCGCGTCACGGAGCTCAACGTGCCCAGCGAGGAGGAAGCGGCGTACTTTCACTGGGCGACCCTCGCGGAGGCGGCGCTGGTGCTCGGCGATCGATCACTCCTGCAGGGCGCGGTCCTGCGTGCGAATCCCCTCTGCCGCCAGAACTCCTGGGCCCGGTCGAGAACCTTCCTGCAAATGCGGCGGCTGTGTTTCGTGCGTCCGCAATGCGCAGATATCATCGACAGCTGGTATCGGCCACCCGTGGGATTGCTGCTTTCGTCGGATCAGCTGCCGGCGCGGATCGAAACCCACGAGAATCTCGAGGATCCCGATCGTCCCGCGCTCGTCTACTGTGTCGGCGGCGGCGCGTGCGCCGGCCGGGGGGATCTAACGGCCCGTGGCATCCAGCTGCACGTGATCCACGCAATGGCGCCGGATGCTCCATCGGGGCCGCCGCTCGCCGTGGGTCAACCCCGTGATGCTTCGGGGCACGGGGACTCGCATACCTGGTCCAGCCTGCTGCTCGATGAGGGTGACGATCACGAACGCTCCTGCGCGGAGGCGGCGCTGGGACTATCGCTCGGTCATGCCGATGCGCTGAGCGCCCGCTGGGTGGTGCTTGCCCGGTCCGGCAGCGGTTGGCGTGTCGATCGCAATCCGGATCGCGAGTGCATCCGTGCCGCGATCGCCTCGCCATCGGACGGTCGCGAGCGGCGGCCGCGTTACGGGTTCCTGTTCGCCGACGCGGTCAGCTATTCGTCCTTGAACGCCGCCGATACGCGTCGCTACTGGACGCAGCTTCTGCCGAAGACCGCCGCGGAGGTGTTGCGCCGGCATGCTGCGTCCATCGTGCTGCGTAAAACCTGGGGCGATGCCGTGCATGCCGTTTTTAGCACGGCGAGCGCCGCCGTGGCGGCAGCGCTCGAAATTCAAGCAGCGACGGCCAAACTGGCCGAAGAGCTCGAGCCGGGGAGGCGGCTGTCATTCCGCATCGCGGTTCACTACGGCGCCGCGGATCGGGGTTTCGACCCGGTCGAGGAAACGCCGTCCATCTTCGGCCCGCAGCTGTCCTTCGCGGCCCGAATAGTTCCGGTGGCCCCTCCGGGCGGGGTATTCGTGACCGAGCCCTGTGCCGCGCAGCTGAGCCTCGAAAGGGCTGTGGACGTGCGGTGTTCGTATGTGGGGACGACGAGCCTCGCCAAGAGCTACGGGCGGGTGCGCCTGCTGACGCTGGCTTGAGGCTACCGGGCGCCGGCCGCCGCTCGCTGTGGTGTAATTCGCCGCATGATCGTTCATCTCATCGACGGCACCTATGAGCTCTACCGCCATTTCTACGGCCTGCGCCGCTTCACCAAGGGCGCCGACCGTCCGTCGGGCGCGGTGGTCGGGGTGCTCAACGGCGTGTTGCAGATGATCGAGGAGGGCGCGACCCACCTGGGCGTCGCCACCGATCGCGTCATCGAGTCGTTCCGCAACCGATTGTGGAGCGGTTACAAGACTGGCGATGGCATCGAGCCCGCGCTGAGAGCCCAATTCCTTCCGCTGGAGGAGGCGCTCGCTGCGATGGGCGTCACCGTGTGGCCGATGGTCGAGCTGGAAGCGGACGATGCGCTTGCCTCGGCGGCCGCGATTGCAGCGCGCGATTCGCGCGTGCAGAAAATATGCATCTGGACGCCGGACAAGGATCTCGCGCAGTGCGTGCGCGCTCAACGGGTGGTGCAGGTCGATCGCAAAACCAAGTCGATTCGCGACGCGGACGGCGTGCGGGCCAAGTTCGGCGTGAGCCCCGAGCTGATTCCCGATTACCTCGCCTTGGTGGGCGACAGCGCGGACGGTTATCCGGGCATTCCGGGAATCGGGCCCAAGGGCGCTGCCCGCCTGCTCTCGCGATTCGGCAAGATCGAGGACTTCCCCGCGGAGGCGCTGGGAGAACGGCGTGAGCTCGCGCTCAAGTTCAAGGATCTGGCGACACTTCGCGCCGACGAGCCGCTGTTCGCCGATGTCGAGTCGTTGCGGTGGGCCGGTCCTTTGCCGGGGTTTCGAGATCTGTGCGAGCGGCTCGCAGACCCCCGCGTCTCAGTCCGCGCCGAAAAAGCCGCGGCGGCGCGGATAGCCGCCGGCAATACGCCGTAGACGAAAGCTCAGCTTCCGCCGCCGGCCACGATGCAGCCCGCATCCATCAGCAGATCGCCGCTCGGACCGGTCCCCGTCAACACGACGAACCCGGGGCCGTTGGAGTACTGGGCGCCCGCGACGACCACCGTGTAGTTTCCCACGTGGTGCCGTGCGTCCGAGCTCAAGTTCGCCACCAGTTCGAAGGGGTTGGTCGCGTCCAAGGCCTGACTCGAGAGGCGCATCGCCTGAAAGGGGAGGCCGGCCACCGTCACCGGCGCCCATCGATCGGTCACGCTGTCCGCGACCGCCTTGAGCGAGGCGACCACCTCCGGCCTCAGGCACTCGATGTGGATGTGGAATTGATGCTGGGTGCGCGTGGCCGCGGTGCCGACCGCCAGCCCCACGTCGGTGCCGGGCACCGCATGACCGACGAATTTCGCCAGCAGGTCGCGGCCGTGCCAGGCTTCGGCAAAATAATTGGGAAGGTTGGGGTCCAGCAATTCCGTGCTGTCCGTGCCGGTCATCGTCTGGGTCGGGATCAGCAAATAGTGCGCGCCGCCGTCGGGATCCGCGAGCAGGGCGTAGCCGGAAGTGTCGGCGTTCGCGTCGGCCAGGAACACCTTCTCGCAGGGCGCCGGGTTCTGGTGCAGGGTCCAGTTCACCACGCATTGGTTTTGCACGATTTGTCGATAGCCATCAGGTCCCGCGTTCGGCAGCAGATCGGCGGATTTTTGCCCGGGCGTATGCAAGGTGCCGCCGCCGCTGGCCGGCAAAGCTGCCAGGGCGGCCACGAGGGTGAGTGCGGTCGTGCAAAGTCGCGAAACGGTGGGTCGGCGCATCGAATTCTTTTACCACAAACTCATTCGGCGCGACCGCCCATGGCCGGCGGCTGAACGGCGTTCTGCGGCGGGCGACATGCGAATCATTTCTATCGGAAAAAAACATCATAGAATTAAGCAAGTTACATAGATTTCAAAGAATTGAAATCAAGTCAGTTGACGACAATGCAGGCGCAGCTTGCGTGTCCTCCCCGCTTCCGGCACATTCGCGCGGCGTTACAAGAACAAGGGACCCATGGATATTCACGAATACCAAGCGAAAGAGCTCCTGTCCGGCTTCGGCGTGGCCGTGCCGCCGGGGGGTGTGGCCTATAGCGCGGAACAGGCGGTCTACGTGGCCACCGAGTTGGGCGGGTGGCACTGGGCCATCAAGGCTCAAATTCATGCGGGCGGCCGCGGGAAGGCGGGCGGCGTCAAGCTCTGCCGCACGTACCAGGAAGTCGCGTCCGCCGCCAAGGCGCTGCTCGGCGCCACGCTGGTCACCCATCAGACCGGGCCTCAGGGGAAAACGGTGCATCGCTTGTATGTCGAGAAAGCCGAGCCCTTCGTACGCGCGATGTATCTCGGGTTCGTGCTCGATCGCAAGATCGAGCGCATCCGCGTGATCGCCTCGGCAGAGGGAGGCGTCGAGATCGAGGAGATCGCCGCGAGCCGTCCGGAAACCATTCTGCAGCAACAGGTGGATCCGGCGGTGGGACTGCAGGCGTTTCAAGCACGCGAGCTGGCATTCGGCATGGGGCTCAACATCAAGCAGGTCAGCCAGGCAGTCACCATGATCCTCGGGTGCTACCGCGCGTTTCGGGATTTGGACGCGACCATGGTCGAGATCAATCCCATGGTGGTGACCAAGGACGACCGTGTGCTCGCCCTCGACGCCAAGATGTCCTTCGACGACAACGCCATGTTCCGCCGCGCCAAGGTCACTGAAATGCGCGACGCGGCGGAGGAGGATCCGCGCGAGGCGCAGGCGGCGGAATTCGGGCTCAACTACGTCGGTCTCAGCGGCGACATCGGTTGCATCATCAACGGCGCGGGCCTGGCGATGGCAACCATGGACATGATCAAACACTCGGGCGGCGAGCCTGCCAACTTCCTGGACGTCGGCGGCGGCGCATCGCCCGAACGGGTGGCCGCGGCCTTCAATCTCGTGCTCTCCGACCACAACGTCAAGGCGATCCTGGTGAACATTTTCGCCGGCATCAACCGCTGCGACTGGGTGGCGCAGGGCGTGGTGCAGGCCGCGAAGGGTCTGCGTGTGCCCCTGGTCGTCCGTCTTGCCGGCACCAACGTAGAGGAGGGCCGGCGCATCATCGCCGAGTGCGGGTTGCCGATCATCTCGGCCGACACCCTGGCGGAGGCGGCCCACAAAGCCGTCGCGGCATCCCGGGGACCGGCATGAGCATACTCATCGACGAGACCACGCGCGTCATCGTGCAAGGATTCACCGGCGACAAGGCGACATTCCACGCCAAGGAAATGATCGCGTACGGCACTCGGGTGGTGGGCGGAGTGACGCCCGGCAAAGGAGGACAGAGCCATCTGGGGCGGCCGGTATTCAATACCGTCAAGGATGCGGTCCGGGAGACGGCGGCCGAGGCGAGCCTCGCATTCGTACCGCCGCCCTACGCGGCGGACGCGTTGATGGAGGCGGCCGATGCCGGCCTTCGATTGGTGTGCATCATCACCGACGGGATACCCGCGCAGGACATGATGCGCGTCAAACGCTATCTTCGCCGCTATCCGAAAGATCAGCGCACCACCATCGTCGGGCCGAATTGCGCGGGCATCATCAGCGCCGGCAAGGCGATGCTGGGCATCATGCCGAGTAACATATACATGCGCGGCAACGTGGGCGTGGTGTCCCGTTCGGGCACTCTGGGTTACGAAGCGGGTGCTCAAATGAAGGCCCTCGGCATCGGCATCACCACGAGCGTCGGGATCGGCGGCGATCCCATCAACGGCAGCTCCTTCCTGGATCACTTGAGGCTGTTCGAGCAGGATCCGGAGACGAAAGCCGTGGTCATGATCGGCGAGATCGGCGGCCCGCAGGAGTCGGAGGCGGCCAAATGGGTCAAGGAGAACATGTCGAAGCCCGTGGTGGGCTACGTCGCCGGGCTCACCGCGCCGAAAGGCCGGCGCATGGGACACGCGGGCGCGATCATCTCCGCCGAGGGGGACAGCGCCGCGGAGAAATCCGAGATCATGAAATCCTACGGCCTGCTCGTCGCCCCAAGTGCCGCCGAGCTCGGCGCGACGGTCGCGCTCGCTCTCGCCAGGGGGCGGTGACTCGATGCGAGAGGCGCCTGGCGGCTTCTCGCGGGCGGAATTGCTGTTCGACCTGCTGATCGAGGTGGTCGAGCGCTACGAGCCCCGCGTCGCCGCCGTATTGAGGGGAGATCACACCACGGCGGGAATGCCCGCGGAGCTTCTGGGGCGTACGCTCCAGGCGCAGGGCATCTGGTTTCAGTTGCTGTCGATCGCGGAGCAGAATCGGGACATGCGCAATCGACGCGAGGTCGAGCGCGAGCGCGGCCACGTTGCGGTGCGCGGCACGTTCGCGAGCGTGTTTGCGGCGGCGGCGGCGGAGGGCATGAGCGCCGCGGAAGTGCGCCAGGCCATGACCGACTTGAAGGTGCGTCCCGTGATCACCGCGCACCCGACCGAGGCCAAACGCGTCACCGTCCTCGAGCGTCATCGGCGGATTTACCTTCGCCTGCTGGAACTCGAATCCCCGCGGTGGACGGATCGTGAGCGCCAGGAGTTGATCGAGACGCTGGCGGAGGAGATCGAGCTTCTATGGCTGACGGGGGAGCTCAAGCTTCAGAAGCCGACCGTCGAGCAGGAGGTCGCCTGGGGCCTTTATTTTTTCAATGAGAATCTCTTCGACGTGGCGCCTCAGCTCCTCGGCAAGGTGGCCAGAGCCTTCGCCAAGCAGTTTCCGGGCGAGGAGTTCGAGGTCCCGTCGTTTTTCCAGTTCGGCTCCTGGATCGGCGGGGATCGGGACGGCAACCCGTATGTCACCAGCGAGGTGACGCAGGGGGCGCTTCGGGCCACGCGGCTCGCGAGTCTCAGACGCTATCGCAGCCGGTTGCTGGATCTGGTGCGCAATCTGAGCATCGAGGACCAGGCGCTCCAGCTCCCCGAGTCGTTCCAGCGCGCGGTCGCACGGGAGATCGATTCCCTGCCTCAGGGCGGTGCGGCCGCGGCGCGCAACCGCGGCGAGCTTTTCCGTCAGTTCGTGGGCTGCATGATGGCGAAGCTCGACCTCACCATTGCCCGCGCCGAATCCGCCAATTCGCCGCCGACCGGCTCCGCGCCGCAAGAGTCCGGCTATCCGAACGCAGACCGGCTGATCGAGGATATCGATCTGATGCGTGGCGCCCTCGAGGCGGCCGGAGCCCGGCGACTGTCCGACGCGCTGCTGTTGCCGCTGCGGCGCGAGGTCGGCATCTTCCGCTTCAGTACCGTGCGTCTGGACGTGCGTGAAAACAGCATGCGCGTGAATCAGACGCTCGCCGCCATGTTTCGTGTCCGCCATGGCGGCGCCGAGCCGCCGCAGACGGATTCGGAACAATGGAAAGCGTGGCTGAGGTCGGAGCTCGCCGCGCCGCGCGCCGAGCCCTTGAGCTACGACGGGCTGCCCCCTGAAGCGGCGGAAACGCTCGAAACATTCCGCACCATCGCTCGCCTGCGCGGTGAGATCGACCGTGAAGCCTTTGGTGCCTTGATCCTCAGCATGACGCGCAGCGCCGCCGACATCCTCGGCGTTTATCTGCTCGCCAAGGAAGGCGGCTTGTTCGCCGATACGGCGGCGGTCGAGCGCTGCACCCTGCCGATCGTGCCCTTGCTCGAGACCATTCCGGATCTGCGCCGCGCCGCGCCTATTCTCAAGGAGTTGCTGGGCGTGCCGCTGGTGCAGCGCAGCCTCTACGTGCAGGGCAAAGTCCAGGAAGTCATGATCGGGTACTCGGATTCCAACAAGGACGGCGGATACCTCACCGCCCATTGGGAGCTCGCGAAGGCGCAGAGCACCCTCACGCGCCTCGGCCGCGAGCTCGGGGTGACCATCGCTTTCTTTCACGGCCGGGGCGGTTCCGTGAGCCGCGGGGGCGCACCCGCGGGTCGCGCGATCGCGGCCTCGCCGGCCGGGTCGATCCGCGGCCAGTTCCGCGTCACCGAGCAGGGCGAGGTCGTCTCCTTCAAGTACGCCAATCGCGGCACCGCGGCTTATCAGATCGAGCTTCTGGGGGCATCGGTGGTGGAGCACGTGTTGCGATCGGAGCGCGATGCGGCGCTGGTTCCGGTGCACGAGTTCCATGAAGCCATGGAGGCGCTGTCGGGCACGGCCTGGTCGGCTTACCGAAAGCTGATGGAAATGCCGACGATGCTCGAGTATCTGCAGGCATCGAGTCCCCTGGAGGAGCTCGCGATGCTCAACATCGGCTCGCGCCCGGCACGCCGCACGCAGGCGAGAACGCTGGCCGATCTTCGCGCCATCCCCTGGGTGTTCGCGTGGACCCAGAACCGGCACATGCTTTCCGGCTGGTACGGCGTGGGCAGCGGGATCAAGGCCTTCCTGGACGTGCGCAAGGAGCGGGGGCTCGATCTGCTCCGGCGCATGTTCCGCGAGGCGCGGCTTTTCCGGCTGATCCTCGACGACGTGGAGCGCACGCTCTCGCAGGTGGATCTCGAGATCGCGCGGGAGTATGCCGGCCTCGTTGAGGATGAAAACGTGCGCGAGCCGATTTTCGCGCAGGTCGAGGCGGAATACCGGCTCACCTCGCAGATGATCCTGCACATTTCCGGAGGCGCCTGCATCGCCGAGCGCTTTCCCCAGTTCAGGCGCCGCCTGACGCGCCGCCTGAAGACCCTGAACGAGGTCAGCCGCGAGCAGGTGCATCTGCTGCGCGCGCATCGCGCGGGGAGCAGCGAGGAACTGCGCATCGCGCTCCTCATGTCGATCAACTGCGCCGCGGCGGGATTCGGGGCCACCGGATAGCCGCAGGGTATCATCAACGGAGAATCATCATGAGCTTCACCACCATCGAGCCAGCCACGTCGCGTCTTCAGCGGTCGGAACTCGCCGTGCCCGGTTCGAACACGGCTCTGTTCGAGAAGGCCGCGAAGTCGGCCGCCGACATCGTGTTCCTCGATGTCGAGGATGCGGTCGCGCCCGACGACAAGGCGCAGGCGCGCAGCAACATCATCCAGGGGCTCAACGAGATCGACTGGGGATCGAAGACCATGATGGTCCGCATCAACGGCCTCGACACGCACTACATGTACCGCGACGTGGTGGACATCGTCGAGGCGTGTCCGCGGCTCGACATGATCCTGATACCGAAGACGGGCGTGGCCGCGGATGTGTACGCGGTCGACATGATGGTCACGCAAATCGAGACGGCGATGAAGCGCACCAAGAAGATCGGTTTCGAGGTGCTGATCGAGACCGCCCTCGGGATGGCGAACGTCGAGGCCATCGCACAATCGAGCAAGCGGCTCGAGGCGATGTCCTTCGGCGTGGCGGATTATGCGGCCTCGACGCGTGCGCGCACCACCGTGATCGGCGGCGTCAACCGCGACTCGGGCGTACTCACCGACAAGGATTCGGACGGCAGGCGCGCCTATCACTGGACCGATCCCTGGCACGCGGCACAGACGCGGATGATGGTGGCCTGCCGGGCGTACGGGCTTCGCCCCATCGACGGTCCGTTCGGCGATTTCGGCGATCCGGATGGATTCCGGGCCGCCGCCAATCGCGCGGCCGTGCTGGGCTACGAGGGGAAATGGGCGATCCATCCCTCTCAAGTCGCGCTTTGCAATGAAGTGTTCACCCCCTCGGATGCCGAATTGGCCAAGGCAGGCCGCATCATGGAGGCGATGGCGGAGGCGGCCCGGGAGGGACGCGGGGCCGTGTCGCTCGACGGACGGCTGATCGACTACGCCAGCATCCGCATGGCTGAGGCGCTGCTGAAAAAGGCGGACGCCATCCGCCCTAGGGGTTGATCATGCCTGCCCCGCGTCCGGCCCGATGGGCGCTTCGGGCGGCGGCGATTGCGCTCGCCGCGATCGGAGGTTCGAGCCCGCGCGCCATGGCCGATCCCGTGCCGCTGCAGGAGCTTCGGGAGGCGACCTCCGTGGGCGGCCTGCTGCCGAATGCGGCGTTCACGCCGGGCGCCGACGCGGGCGCCGCGCACGAGCCGTTCGTCGGCCGGTTGCTGGTGTCCGAAAGTGAGATGCTGACGGATCCGAGTCCCCTGAAGTCCCGGGAGGTGCTCGGCAGGCAGACCGCGCTGTTCCCTCAGGTGGATCTCGCATTCTTCACGGTCGACGGCGATCTCGTTCCGGCAACGCAGGATGTCATCCGCGCCGGCTCCTCGGGACGCGGAAAAAGCTTCTGGGACTTGATCGTTCAACCCGGGCAGGTATGGTCGGAGCCGGGTGAGGGGTCATGGTCGCGAGCGGGGTTTCCTTTTGCGCTGGTGAATTCGCTGGAGGGGGAAACGCATAACGGGCTCGCGACCTTCGCCTATCGTGGCCGGGAGGTCACCAACCTCCGATTCCAGATCGTGCAGCAGACGGCGCCGTATTTGGTCACGGACTACTTCACCGCACGCGGGATCGCGCGCACCGCGTGGCACAGCGCGCGCCTTTCGGAGAAACTGGTCCGAGCCTATCGGGACTCGCTCGCCGACCGCCTGGTCGTCGGATCGTGGGCCGAACTCGCGGCGCAGGTGGGATCGGACCGGCTGAAAGGCTTCGAGGCGGGCCTGCCGGCCGACCAAACCGTCCTCGCCGGTCTGGACTATAGGGGCAAGTTCTATCTGCAGTTCTGCTCGAGCGCGGCGGGTGAATTGCCGTGGTGTGACCGGGCGCGCTTCGGCGTGTGGTCCGCCACCAAGGTATTAGCCAACGAAACGGCGCTGCTGCGGCTCGCGCAGAAATTCGGACCGGCCGTGTTCGAGCTCAAGATCGCCGATTACGTTCCCGAGGCAGCGTCGCATCCGGCATGGCGTGCGGTGCATTTCGAAGACGCCATCAATATGGCGACGGGGATCGGCAATGGCAGCACCCGGCGCGACCCCAACGACATCAGTGACGGCTACATCGATCCTACCTACGATGAGTGGTACCGGGCGGGATCCGAGACCGACAAGGTGGCGGCGCTGCTGCGCATCGGACGCGCGTATCCCTGGGGGCCGGGCACGGTCGCACGCTATCGCGATCAGGACATGTTCGTGCTCGGTGTCGCCATGGATCGCTATCTGAAGTCGCGCGAAGGTCCGGCGGCGGGCATTTGGTCGATGCTCGAGCACGAAGTATTCCTGCCCATCGGCATCCACTATGCGCCGATCAATCGCACCATCGAGCCCGGCGGCCGATCGGGACAACCCTTGATGGCCTACGGCTATTACCCGACAATCGCAGACATGGTCAAGATCGCGCGGCTGTACCAGAGCGGGGGCCGTCACGGCGGAACGCAGATCCTGTACGGCCCGCGCATCCGGTCGATCCTCGCGGCGAAGGCGCCGATCGGCCTGCCGACGGGGACGAAGACCCGTTTCGGCGAGACCTATTACTACAATGCCTTCTGGATGAACGCCTACCGGGATGGCGGGCGCTGCAGCTTCCAGTATCCGGTCATGGTGGGGTGGGGCGGCAACCTGGTCGCGCTGTTGCCGGAGGGCTCGATCGCCATCCGCCTCGCCAAGTCTCCGAACGACGATGATCGCAGCGGTGATCCGAGCGATCTGGCGATCGTCGCCAACCGCCTCGATCCCTTTTGTCCGTGAGCTTCGAATGACCGGAACGTCCCGACCCAAGACGAGAATCGTGATCATTTCGGCCCCGGATCATCGGATCATGCGCCATCTGGAGCCGCTCGAGGGCATTGCGGACATCTCGGTCAGCTCAGAGCTCGAGGAACTGGCGACGCTCTTGCCGCCGGCGGAAGTCGTGGTGTTCGGACTTGCTCACAAGTCAATCGATCTGCCCGCCGCGTGGAAGCACGCCCGCTCCGTGCGCTGGGCTCATTCGCTGTCCGCCGGCGTGGAGGGCATCTTGTTCCCGGCGCTGGTCCGGAGCAGCGTTCCATTGACCAATGCCCGCGGCGTGTTCAAGCGCCCGCTCGCGGAATTCGCGGTGCTCGGCATCTTGTTTCACCACAAGAGGGTGAGACGTTTGATCGAGAATCAGCGTGCCCGTCAATGGAGTGACTGCAACGTGACGCTGGTCAGGGACCAGGTCATGGGTGTGGTCGGTTACGGTGAGATCGGCCGGGAGTGCGCGCTGTTGGGTTCGGCGCTGGGCATGAAGATACACGCGCTGCGGCGAAATCCCGCGCGATCCGCGGGCGATGACATTCTCGCCCGCATTTTCGAGCCCGGCGAGCTGCACGCGATGCTCGGCGGCATCGACGTACTGGTCTGCGCTCTGCCGCTGACGCGGCACACGCATCATCTGATCGGCGATCGGGAGTTCGAGGCGATGCAGCCCAACGCCGTGGTGGTCAACGTCGGGCGCGGTCCGGTGATCGACGAAACTGCGCTGGTCCGGGCGCTCATCAACCGGCGGATCTGCGGCGCATCGCTCGACGTGTTCGAGCAGGAGCCGCTGCCCCACGACTCGCCCCTCTGGGGGATGGAAAATGTGTTGATCTCGCCGCATTGCGCGGACCGCACGGTGGATCCGGATTGGGTGGAGTTGACCGTGCGGCTCTTCGTGGAGAACTTGCAGCGATACCGGAACGGCCAGGCGCTCGAAAACGTGGTGGACAAGCGCGCGGGATACTAGCGTTGCAAGAACGCCCGCATGTGAAATCTCGCTTGATCTTCGACATACCGAAACTCCGCGCCGATGGGGCACGCGCGCCGCGCGAGGCAACCTTGCTCCCGACATTCCCGCCCGGCGTCGCTCAGCACATGGCCCGTGCACGCATCGAGGTCGAATCTGCCCGGGCGAAAGGCGCCGACCGGGCAGGACGACAGGCACGGCTGCCGCTTGCAACTCTCGCACGGAGGGGCGCCAGGCGCGGGCGTCGGCAGGTCGATGGCGAGCGGCAACAGAAGAGCGCCGCGATAAGCGTGCCACAAACCCCATTTGGGGTGAATGAGCAGGCCAATCGGACTCGGATGCACCGGCTCGCAGCGAAGGGCCATGCGCTGGAAGGGCAAGGGCGCGCCGGGAGTGCCGCTCGGATAGATGTCCAGCGCGTCGAATTCCCGCGCGAGCGACCCGATCACGCGCCGGGACCAACGGTCGAGCGGATGCGGCAACCCATCCCGCGCCTCTTGAGCGTGTGCGAAGCGCTCCCATTGAAGGCCACCCGTGAATCCGAGCAGCACCACGGTGACGGGCCAGGAGACCGGGGCATCGAACTCACCGCGTGCCGGGTGGAACGCGCCGCGCACCGCGAGGCCGGTCTCGGCTGCACGGTGACGGATTTGATCGAAGCGGGTCACGGTCGGGCATCATACGTGCGATTGCGCGGCGATGGGGGTGCCGCATCATGTCTCATATGATCACGAATCCGGCAACGTTGGCTCCCTTGGGCGAGGTCCCCGAGTCCGGGACCGAGGCCATCGGGCACGCCGTGGCTGCCGCCCGGGCCGCAGTGGGTCCCTGGCGCAACACGCCCGCCGCGCGGCGCGCGGCGTTATTGAAGGAGATCGCCAACCGCATCGGCGCGCTGGCCGGTGAGCTGGCCGAACTTTCCACGCGCGAGAGCGGCATGGCGCGCTGCGAGTCGCTGGACTGCGTGCATGCCGCCGCGGCGGCCTTCGATGTCCTTTCTCGCAATCCCGCCCTCGACGATGGCGCAGGGGTGACGGCCCTGTTGCTGCCCTTCGATCTGGCGCTGCCCGTGATGGGGAGCGGCATCGCTCGCGCGCTGGCGGCTGGGCAGAGCGTGATTTGCAAACCTCCGGCGCAGAACCCCCTGACCTGTCTCGCGCTCGCGCGCGCGTTCGATGGGCTGCCCGATGGGATGGTATCTGTGGTGACGGGCGGACCGGCAGTGGGAAGCGCGCTTAGCGCTCATCCCGCCGTCGCGGCGATCATGTTCACGGGATCGAGCAGCGCGGGCCTCGAGGTCGCGACGACCGCTCGGGGCAAGCGACTCGACCTGGAGGTTGGCACGATCGACGCTCAAATCGTATGTCGGGACGCCGATCTCGATTTGACCGTGCCGGCTGTCGCATGGGCCCGCCTCGTGCATGGGGGGCAGGGGTGCCTGTCGGGCGGCCATATTTATGTCGAACGATCCTTGGCGCGGGAATTCGTCGATCGGTTGCACCAATGCGTGGGATTTCTCGACGTGGACGATCCGGCCAAGCCATCGACCGATCTGGGACCATTGATCTCGCTCGATGCGGCCCGAAAGCTCGAGGATCAGGTGGGCCGGACGCTGCGCGCCGGGGCGAAGCTCATCCTCGGCGGGCGGCGGTTCCGGCCGTCCGGATTGCCGGGCCATTTTTTTCAACCCACCATCTTGACGGACGTGCCGGCCGGCAGCGTGCCGATGCGGGAGCAGCTTCTCGGGCCGGTCATCACGGTCACGCCGGTGGCGGATCTCGCGGAGGCATTGCGTCGCTGCGTCTCGCCTTCCGTCGTCTCGATCTACACGGCAGATGCGGAGGCAGCCGGCCGCGCGGTGCAGGCGATGGCCGAGGGCTTTTTTCGGATCAACGACCCACCGGTCGGCGATATGGGGCCGTTCAGCGGCCTGCGCCACCCCGGCATCCGCCATGCGCTCGGCGTTCCCTCTGCGCCGGACGGCCCCCGGGATGACTCGTCCCGGAGGAAGCACGTCGAGATGTCGCGCACCATCGAACGCAAAGCGTGGTGGTTCCCCTATGTCGATCGTGCGCTGCCGCCGTGATTCGACGTAGAATCTCCCGCCGGCGCTGAGCCCTGACGTTGGATTGTACCGTCGATGCACTACTCGATCTTCAATCTGGTTCGCCAAGCCCTGATCGATCATCGCGGCTGGAAGCCCGCGTGGCGTGACGCCGCCCCGAAGCCGGCGTACGACATCGTGGTGGTCGGCGGCGGCGGGCATGGTCTGGCCACGGCCCACTATCTCTCCAAGGTGCACGGGCTCTCGAACGTCGCGGTGGTGGAGAAGGGCTGGATCGGGTCCGGCAATGCCGGCCGGAACACCACCATCATCCGCTCGAACTACCTCCTGCCCGGCAACAATCCGTTCTACGAGCTCTCGATGAAGCTGTGGGAGGGGCTCGAGCAGGACCTCAATTACAACGCGATGGTCAGCCAGCGCGGGGTGCTCAATCTGTATCACTCCGATGCGCAGCGCGACGCTTATGCGCGCCGCGGCAACGGCATGAGGCTGCACGGCGTGGACGCCGAGCTGCTCGACGCCGCTGGCGTGCGCCGGATGCTGCCTTTTCTCGATTTCGACAATGCACGCTTCCCCATTCAAGGCGGACTGCTGCAGCGTCGGGGCGGCACAGCGCGGCACGATGCGGTCGTCTGGGGGTATGCGCGCGCGGCCTCCGGGCGGGGCGTCGATATCATCCAAAATTGCGAAGTAACGGGGCTCATCCGCGAGGCCGGCCGGGTCACGGGCGTCGAGACCACGCGCGGCTCGATTCGCGCGCACAAGGTCGGATTGGCGGTGGCGGGCAACACCTCGCGCCTCGCTGCGATGGCGGACCTGAAGCTGCCGATCGAAAGCCACGTTCTGCAGGCTTTCGTGTCCGAGGCGATCAAGCCCTTCATCCCGGGCGTGCTGACATTCGGAGCCGGGCATTTCTACATCAGTCAATCCGACAAGGGCAGTCTCGTGTTCGGCGGCGATCTCGATGGGTACAACTCCTACGCGCAGCGCGGAAACCTCCCCACCGTCGAGGACGTGTGCGAGGGCGGGATGGCGTTGATGCCGGCGCTCGGACGCGTCCGCGTGCTGCGTTCCTGGGGCGGCATCATGGATATGTCGATGGACGGCTCGCCGATCATCGACCATACCCCGGTGCCGGGTCTGTATCTGAACGCCGGATGGTGCTACGGCGGATTCAAGGCGACCCCGGCCTCGGGCTGGTGCTTCGCCCATCTTCTGGCGCGCGACGAGCCTCACGAGGTGGCGCGGGCCTATCGTCTCGATCGATTCGCGCAGGGCCATCTGATCGACGAGAGAGGCGTCGGCGCACAGCCGAATCTTCATTGACCCCGAGAGACGAACTTCCAAATCTCACCCACAAGGCTGCGGTAGATCGATGCGCATTCAATGTCCTTTTTGCGGCGAACGTGATTTGAGCGAGTTCTCTTATCGTGGCGATGCGGCATTCAAACGGCCGGATGCCGCGGCGCCGGACGCGGGGCGGAGGTTTTTCGAGGAGGTCTACCTGCGTGTCAATCCCGCGGGCGCGCACGAGGAGCTCTGGTATCACGTGTTCGGTTGCCGGAGCTGGCTCAAGGTGACCCGCAATACCCGCACCCACGAGATCCTCGCGGTGGCGCTCGGCAAGCCGCTCGACGCGGCGGCGGGCCGATCATGAGCGTTGCCCGGAATCGCACGCCCTTGCAGCCCTATCGTCTGCCGCATCATGGAGTCGTGGATCGTGCGCGCCCGCTCAAGTTCGAATTCGACGGGCATCGATACCGGGGTTTTGCCGGCGATACGCTGGCATCCGCGTTGCTCGCGGCGGGCGTGCGATTGGTCGCCCGCTCGTTCAAGTATCACCGCCCGCGCGGCATCGTCGCCGCGGGATCCGAGGAGCCGAATGCGTTGGTCGAGCTGCGCTCGGGCGCCCGGCGCGAGCCCAACACCCGAGCGACGGTCGCCGAGCTCTTCGACGGGCTCGTGGCACGCAGCCAGAACTCATGGCCGAATGTCCGCCTCGACCTGGGGGCCGTCAATTCGCTGTTGTCGCCGATTTTCGTCGCCGGTTTTTACTACAAGACGTTCATGTGGCCGGCCGCATTTTGGGAGAAGCTCTATGAGCCGCTGATACGCAGGGCGGCGGGACTCGGTCGCGCCAGCCACGAGCCCGATCCCGACACGTACGACAAGGCTCACGCATTTTGCGACGTGCTGATCATCGGCGGCGGCCCGGCCGGCCTCGCCGCCGCGCTTCTCGCCGGGCGCTCGGGCGCGAGGGTCATCCTGTGCGATGAGGATTTCGTCCTGGGCGGACGGTTGAACGGCGACCGTCACGTCATCGACGATCTCAGCGGTCGCGATTGGGCATGGCGCATCGAATCGGAACTGCGCTCGATGCCCAACGTTCGAATCATGCCGCGAACGACGGTGTTCGGCGCCTACGACGGCGGCTTGAGCGGCGCGCGGACCTACGGTGCGCTCGAGCGGGTCTGCGATCACCTTGCCGTGCCGACGGCCCATCGTCCGCGCCAGCGATTGTGGAAAATCATCGCGCGGCAGAGCGTGCTCGCGGCCGGCGGCGTGGAACGCCCCGTCGTGTTCGGAGGCAACGACCGACCGGGCGTCATGCTCGCTTCCGCCGTGCGCACGTACGTCAACCGGTTCGGGGTGGCGCCGGGGCGCCGCGCCGCGATCTTCACCTCGAGCGACGACGGGTGGAGGACCGCCGCGGATCTCGTGCAGGCGGGCGTCGCCGTGGAGGCGGTGATCGACTCGCGATCCGAGGTGGATCCGGCGCTCATCCGGGCTGCGGAACGCGGCCACGTGCCGGTGCTGTTGAACTCGCAGGTCATCGGGACGGATGGTTGGCAGCGGCTCTCGCGCATTTCGGTGCGCGCCGCGGACGGGCGGATCGCGCGATATGCGGTGGATCTCCTGGCCGTGTCCGGAGGCTGGAACCCGAGCCTCGCGCTGTCGACGCACCTCGGAGGCAAGCCGCAGTGGTCGGAGGCTCTCTCGGCCTTCGTGCCGGGTGAGCCGCCGCGCGGGATGAGCACGGCGGGCGCCTGCGCCGGATCGTTCCGGCTGGGGGACTCGCTCAGGGAGGGCGGCGAGGCGGGCAGACAGGCCGCCGTCGCGGCAGGTTTCGATGCGCAACGAATGCCCTCCTGGAAGAGCTCCGACGATCGAGTCCGATCGAGTGCGCTCTGGTGCGTCGAGGACTCCGTTGGCAAGGCGTTCGTCGACCTGCAACACGACGTGACCCGCGAGGACGTGGAGCTTGCCGCGCGCGAGGGTTTCCGTTCGGTCGAACACTTGAAGCGCTATACGACCCTGGGCATGGCGACCGATCAGGGCAAGACGTCGAACATCAACGGGCTCGCCATCATGGCCGCGCTCACCGAACGCTCCATTCCGAGCGTGGGCACGACCACGGCGCGCCCGCCGTACACACCGGTGTCGATCGGCGCGCTCGCGGGCTCGCACCGCGGCCGGCATTTCCGTCCGACGCGCTTCACCGCCGGGCACGATTGGGCACGGGAGCGGGGCGCGACCTTCGTCGAGGCCGGCCAATGGCTGCGCGCTCAATGGTTCGCCGCGCCCGGCGAGTCGAATTGGCAGGAGACGGTCACGCGCGAGGTGCGTTGCGTGCGTTCGAGCGTCGGCGTGTGCGACGTGTCGACGCTGGGAAAGATAGACGTTCAGGGGCCCGATGCCGGCGCGTTCCTCGACCGCGTCTACATCAACATGTTCTCGACGCTGCCGGTCGGAAAGTCGCGCTACGGTTTGATGCTGCGCGAGGACGGGTTGGTGATGGACGACGGCACCACGGCGCAGCTCGCGAAGGATCGTTACGTGATGTCGACGACCACGGCGAATGCCGCAGGCGTCATGCAGCACTTGGAGCACGCCCGGCAGATCCTGTGGCCCGAGCTCGATGTGCAGATCGTCTCGGTCACCGAACAGTGGGCTCAATACGCCATCGCGGGGCCGAAATCGCGCGAGCTTCTGGAGCGGCTGCTGGGCGGCGTGTTCGATTTGTCGGACCGGGCCTTCCCTTATCTCGCCTGCGCGGAGTTTTCCTGGGCAAACTTGCGCGCCAGGCTGTTCCGCATCTCCTTCTCCGGCGAGCTGGCCTACGAACTTGCGGTCCCGGCCCGGTACGGCGATGCGGTGATCCGCGCGATCATGAGCGCGGGTGAACCGTTCGGTGTGACGCCTTATGGCACTGAGGCGCTCGGCGTCATGCGCATTGAAAAGGGTCATGTGGCGGGCAATGAATTGAACGGCACCACGACCGCCGCCGATCTGGGTCTTGGGCGCATGATGTCCACGAAAAAGGATTTCATCGGCCGGGTGCTGGCCAAAAGGCCCGGGCTCACCGATCCCGAGCGCCCGTCGCTCGTCGGGATCAGGCCGGTCGACCGCTCGGAGCGGCTGTATGGCGGTGCGCATTTTCTTGCGCTGGGCGCAACTCCCAGCCTCGAGAACGATCAAGGCTATCTCACCTCGGTGGCCTATTCACCCATGCTCGGACACTGGATAGGATTGGGATTCTTGAAGCGCGGACCCGAGCGCCATGGCGAGCGACTGCGCGCGTTTTGCCCGATTCGGTCCGCTGATGCGGAGGTCGAGGTGGTATCGCCCCTGTTCTTCGACCCGGAAGGAGCACGCCTGCATGTCTGATACGGCTACGTTCGCCGCACGCTCGCCGCTGGCGGAGGCGCTGAGCTCGGGCGAGGGCCATGGCGCGGCCGGCGGGAACGCGGGAGTCACGGCGGTGATCCGTGACGGAAACGGGCTCGCCACGGTCATGGCGAGGAGCGGCGCGTCGGATGCGCTCAATCAGCGGATTCGCGAGCGCTTTGGGATCGATCTGCCGCAGGGTCCGCATCGATCGGCGGCAACCGGCGTCGCGTTCGTCGGCATGGGCCCGGGATCGTGGCTTGCGCTCGCCGAGCGGGACGGCAACGATTTTGCCGCGAAGCTCATGAGCGAGCTGGATGGAGTGGCATCGGTATCGGATCAGAGCGATGGCTACACGATGATCCGGCTCTCGGGCGCGCATGTGCGCGACGCGCTGGCCAAATTGATTCCGATCGATGTGGATGCGGGGGCATTCCAGGTGGGCGACGTGGCCTCCACGGTCGGCTCCCATATCGGCGTGACCGTGTGGCGCCTGCCGGACGGCCCGCATTCTTCACCCCTGTTCGAGGTGATCCTGTTTCGCAGCCTGACCCGTAGTTTCTGGCACGCGCTTGCGGAGGCGGCCGGCGAGTACGGATTCGCGGGATGAGCCGGCGCTCCGCGCGGGAGCGCCGGCTATAGCCGGCTAGCCGGCAGGGCTGCCCTCGACTTGAATCTGGAGTTTCACCCACATCTTAAACCCATACTTCTGACCGTAATCGACCCCGTAATCGGCTCGGTCGAAGTTGGCCGTTGCGTCCGCTCCGCAGACCTCCTTATGGGTCATTGGGCTTTGCTGGCACTGGAAAGAGTCGATCTTGAGGGTCAATGGTTTGCTCACGCCGTGCAGCGTGAACGTGCCCTCGGCTTCGGTCGGACCGTTCGCGTTGAACTTGGTGAATTTCCCCGTGTACGTCGCTGTGGGGTACTTGGCCACATCGAAAAGCTCGTCCGACTTGGCGTGCTCATCCAACTTTGCGTTGCCGAAATCGATGGACCCCACGTTCACGGTCACGTCGATGGTGCCGGACTTGGCGGCCTTGTCGTACACGACTTTCCCCGTGGTTTCGGTGAACTTGCCGCGCCAGACCGAAAGGCCACCGAAGTGGTCCGCCTCGAAACTGGGGTAGGTATGCTTGGGGTCGAGCACATAGGTGACCGGCGCTGCGAAGGCCGCGGCGCAGACGCACGCGGCAAGCGGCGCCAAAACAAATCGCTTCATGAGGGCTCCTTGAAAACAATGGGTATACTTCCCGACGAGGCATCCCATGCGGAGCGAGCTCGCCGATGAGGCCAATCATAGCCGATTGATGCGCCCGTCCCGCCTGATTTTTTTACATGCATCCAAGGAATAGATGGATTTAATCGAAGCAATTGATACCCGGTCGTCGTCGGCGCAATTGAGCGCACCCGGCCCGACGCCGGCGCACCTCGAACTGATTCTGCATGCGGCGGAGCGCGCGCCCGATCATGGGCGCCTGAAACCGTGGCGTCTGATCGTGCTGGAGGGTGCGGCCCGGGAGGGGTTTGCCGCGGCTGCCGCGGAGGCGAAGCGCCGGCGTGTTCCCGCGTTGACCGAGAGCCAGGTCGCGAGCGACCGCGAGAAGATCCTGCGCTCGCCGACCCTCATCGTCGTCGCCTGCTCCTTGCGCGAGCACCCGAAGGTGCCCGAGATCGAACAGATCGTGGCGACGGGCGCGGCCGCCGAAAATCTGTTTCTAGCGGCGCATGCGCTGGGCTACGGGGTCATGTGGAAGACAGGTGCGGCGGCGTACGATCCGGAGGTGAAGACCGCGATCGGGCTCGAACCGCGCGACCACATCGTCGGAATCATTCACCTGGGAACCCGGCTGAAGTAACGCCGCGCAGGGCCACCGACTTCACCAGGGCCCAAACGGGTTTTGCGGGCGCGATCGCGAGCTCGCGGGTGGCCGCCTTGGTGATCCTCGCCAGAATCGTCGGGCCGCTGCCATCACCGCCGCCGCCGCCGACGTCGATCGAGATGAGATCCGATGCACCGTCGTCTTCCACCGCCGTGACGATGCCCTTCAGGTGATTGCGTACGCTGAGGAACTCCGGCTTCCGTGTCGCCACGATGATGTCGCGGGCCAGCATCTGGACACGCAGCGTGGCACCGGACGGGCTCGCGGCATTGACCTGCAGCTCTCCGGAGCCGATTCGCACGCGCAGCAATCCGCCGCCCGGCTCGCGGCCGAGCACCGTCCCATCGACGACGGCGCCGACCGAGTCGGGTCCGATCATGGCGCGCAGGCGCCGATCGAGGCTGATCGTCCCGATCCCGCCCTGGGCCAATGCGCTTCCGGACTGCATGAGCACGATGCGCGTCGCAAGCCTCAGGACCTCGTCGAATCGATGGCTGACGTAAACCATGGGAAGGCCCAGCTGATCCCGGAGCGTCTCCAGATAGGGCAGCACCTCCTCACGGCGCTCCCGATCGAGCGAGGCGAGCGGCTCGTCGAGCAGCATCAGGCGCGGTTGCGTCAGCAGGGCGCGGCCGATGGCGACCCGTTGCTTCTCGCCGCCGGACAATTGGTGAACGCGGCGTGTCATGAGCGGCTGCAATCCAAGCATGCCGACGACCCGGTCGAATCCGATGACGCGGGTTCGCGCGGCGCGCCGTTCCGCGAATCTCAAGTTTGCGGCGACGTTCATGTGCGGGAACAATCGTGCGTCCTGAAACACGTATCCGATGCCGCGCTTTTCGGCCGGCACATCGATCTTCAGGTCGCGGTCGAAGAGCACCGTCTCGCCGAGCGCCACGCGCCCCCGGTCCGGCCGCAGCAGGCCTGCGATGATGTTGACGATGGTGGTCTTGCCGCATCCCGACGGGCCGAAGAGCGCGACCACTCCCGGAGCCGGCGAATCGAAGCTCACGTCGAGGCGAAACGCCTCGCGCTGCTTGACGGCGGTCACCGAGAGCATCAGCGCCCCAGCATGCGGCGCACCCGGCGCGCAAACCATTCCGCGACCGACAGGCCGCCGATCCCCAGGATCACCGAAAGCATGGCAAGCCGGGCCGCGGCATGTTCTCCTCCCGGCTCCTGCAAGGCAGAGTACAGCGCCAGCGGCAGCGTGCGCGTTTCCCCGGGAATGTTGGACACGAACGTGATGACGGCTCCGAATTCGCCCAGCGCGGCTGAAAAAGCCGTGATGACTCCGGCCAGAAGACCGGGGAGCATCAGCGGCACAGTGATGGTTGCGAGGCGGTCAATGGCGCCGGCGCCCAGCGTACGCGCCGCATCCTCGAGGCCGCGGTCGATGCTCTCGAGGGAGATGCGTATCGCCCGGACCATCAAGGGAAAGGACATCACCGCGGTGGCGAGCGCGGCGCCGTTGCGCGTGAAAATCAGCTGAATGCCCAATGCGCTCTTCAGCCATCCTCCGATGGGGCCGCGCGCACCGAACAGGAGCAGCAATCCATAACCCACGGCGACGGGCGGCAGCACCAGCGGCAGGTGAACCACGACATCGAGCAGCGTATGCCCCAGAAAGCGCCGGCGCGTCAGGATCCAGGCGACGATGAGGGCGGCGGGCACGCTGATGACGAGGCTCCGCAGAGCGACGCTCAAACTGAGGTGCAAAGCCTCGCTTTCGTCCGGGCTCAACCAAATCATGGTGCGGCGGGGGGGCTGATCACGCACGCAGTATACTGGCGCGCTCGATGTGACAGGCTCTCACAAGGAATTGCAATGGCTTATTATCGCGCTGTGGCCCAGGCTCCGTCCGAGACGCCGGACCGGATCGGCGTGCTGCTGGTGAATCTGGGCACGCCCGATTCACCGACCTATTTGGCGGTGCAAAGATATTTGCGCGAGTTCCTCGGCGATCGGCGGGTCATCAATACCTCACGTTGGACCTGGTTGCCGATACTTTACGGCATCGTGCTGCCGTTCCGGCCGTTCAGGAGCGCCCGCAACTACCGGCAGATCTGGACGAAGGAAGGCTCGCCGTTGGCGGTCTACAGCGAGCGGCTCAAGGCCAAGATCGAGAGCCGGCTGGTGGAGACGCTGGGGGACGGGGTGCGCGTGGCGCTGGCCATGAGCTATGGCAACCCGAGCATCGACTCGGCCATTCACGCCCTGGCCGAACAGAACGTCAAGCGCCTGCTGGTGCTGCCGCTCTATCCTCAATTTTGTTCCTCAACCACGGGCTCGGTGTTCGATCGGACCGTCGACGCATTGAAGCGTTGGAGGTGGATTCCGGAAACGCGCTTCGTGAACGACTATTACGCCGCTCCGGGGTATGTCGAGGCGCTTTCGGCGCGGATCGAGGAGCACTGGGCGAGTGCCGGGGAGCGCACCCACCTCGTGTTCTCCTATCACGGCATTCCGCTCGAGTATGTGGAGCAGGGCGATCCGTACCGCGCACAGGCCGAGGCGACCACCCGCCTGGTTGCCTCGCGGCTCGGCCTGAGCGAGAACGATTGGTCGCTTTGCTATCAGTCGAGGTTCGGCACGGTGACCTGGCTGCAACCGTACGCAGTGGATACCTTGAAAGATCTCGCCGCGCGCGGCATCGGCCGGCTCACGGTGGTCTCGCCGTCATTCGCGGTCGACTGTCTGGAAACGCTGCAGGAAGTCGCCATCGAGTATGCCCACGAATTTTCGAAGTTCGGCGGCGAGCGGTTGACCTTGGTGCCGGCGCTCAACGATGACGACCGGCATGCGGAGGTTTTGGTCTCGGTGATCCGCAACCGATTGAGCGGTTGGACCTCGTGACCCGGCAAAAGCAAGCGAGTGCCCCGGCACAAATATCCGGTGAATTATCATGTATATATCATAACTATATGTTTCATAAACCGTATATCGTCTGGAAATCGCCTGCCATACCCGCGTATCCGCGCCGCATCGCAAGCTGAGCCGAATGATGGTCATCGGCCTGCTCTGCCTGGCGATATGGATCTATTTGTTTTTGGGTCACGGCAGATATTGGCTGTCGCGCCCGGAGTTGCCGCCCGCGCCGCCGTTTCGAGGCCCTGCCGTCGATGTGGTCGTCCCGGCGCGCGACGAAGCGGAGACGATCGAGCCGGTCATTGCCTCGCTGCTGGCTCAGGAGTACGCGGGCACGTTCCGCATCTTCCTGGTCGATGACAATTCCACGGACGGCACGGCTCAGCGGGCGGGTGCGGCCGCGAACCTCACGATTCTACAGGGCCGCCCGAAACCGCCAGGGTGGTCGGGGAAAATGTGGGCGGTCAGTCAGGGGGTGGCGGCGGGCACGGCGCCGCTCGTGCTGCTGACCGACGCGGATATCGTGCATGACCCTCGGCACCTGTCGACCCTGGCGGCGAAACTCGAGGCAACCGCGGGCGGGCTGCAGCTGGTCAGCGAGATGGTTCGACTGAATTGTGCGAGCGTTGCCGAGCGCGTTCTGGTGCCGGCCTTCGTTTATTTCTTCCAGATGCTCTACCCCTTTTCCAGGGTCAATGACCCGCGATCCCCAGTCGCCGCGGCCGCCGGCGGGACCGTGCTCATCCGGCGGGAGGCATTGGAGCGGATCGGGGGCATAGACGCCATCAAGGGCGCGCTCATCGACGATGTCGCGTTGGCGAAGGCGGTGAAGACGCGGGGCAGGGCGATTTTCCTCGGTCATTCGGGGCTGGCCGTGTCGATCCGCCCGTATCCTCGATTCGTGGACCTCTGGCGGATGATCTCGCGCACGGCGTTCACCCAGTTGCGCTACTCCGCATCGATGCTCCTGCTCACCGTGCTGGCGCTGACGCTGGTGTGGCTGGTCCCGGTCGGGCTCGCCGCGTTTGCGCACGGCTGGCCGCGAACCTGCGGGATCATCGCTTGTATCCTCGGGGCGATCAGCTACCTGCCGACCCTGAACCGCTATGGGCGCACGCCGGCTTGGGTGATCGCGCTGCCGCTGATTGCGGTTTTCTACATGGCTGCAACCCTCGCATCGGCGTTCGGTCACTGGCGCGGAGCGGGCGCGAGTTGGAAGAACCGCTCCTACGGGAGTGGTTGACCCGTTACCCGTCGAAAGCGCGTGAGAGCAGGGCGCCTGAATCGACCCGCGCATCGGCCGCCCCGAAGACCGCTCCCCATCCGGTCTCGCGATTCAAGCGCGTCGCGCAGAACGATTCTGCGGCGGCGCGCGCACCGACCGACCCTTCGGTCACCGCGGCGCCGAGCAGCAGCGCCGATTGCACCAAGGTGACGAACGACTGGGCAAAATGCCGGGCTTGGCCTTCCGTCAGCGTGCCGTTGGTCAACGTCGCAGCGAACCTTTCGAACGCCCGGTCGAAATGGCGGTCCTGACCGCGCGCCATCGACAATTCCCGCAGCACCACCTCGCAGGTCAGGGCCGATTTGGAGAACGCGCGAAGGACGTCCAGGCACATCACGTTGCCGGACCCTTCCCAGATGGAGTTGACGGGCATCTCCCGCACGATGCGAGCCAGGGACAGCTCTTCGGTGTAACCATTGCCGCCGAGCACCTCCATGGCCTCGGCCGCGAGTTCGCAACCGCGTTTGCAGACCCAGAATTTGGCGGCCGAGGTCAACGCGCGACGCAGCGTCGCTTCGCTCGGTGCGTCGCTTTCGAACGCTCGCGCCAGCCGCAAGGCCAGCGCCGTCGCGGCTTCGGACTCGAGCGCCAGATCGGCTAGCACGCCGCGCATCAGGGGTTGATCGATCAACCGGGCGCCGAACACGCTGCGATGGCGCGCGTGATGCACCGCCTGCACGACGGCCTGGCGCATCAGACCGGCTGTGCCGATGACGCAATCGAGGCGCGTATAGGTTCCCATTTCGAGGATGGTCGACACGCCGCGTCCGGTCTCACCGAGCAACGACGCCCACGCATCGTGGAACTCGACCTCCGAGGATGCATTGGAGCGGTTGCCGACCTTGTCCTTCAATCGCTGGATGTAAATGCCATTCAGCGTTCCGTCGGGAAGACGGCGCGGCATGAAAAAACACGACAGGCCGCGGTCGGTCTGCGCGAGCACGAGGTGCGCGTCGCACTGCGGCGCCGAGAAGAACCACTTGTGGCCGTTGAGCCGATAAGACCCATCGGCGGAGCGTTCCGCGCGCGTCGTATTGGAGCGAACGTCCGATCCGCCTTGCTTCTCCGTCATGCCCATGCCGATGAGGCCGCCCAGCTTCGAGGTGATGGGGATGTCTCGCGGATCGTAGCGGCGGGAGAGCAGCGGCGGCAGCCATTGCGCGGCGAGCTCGGGGTCGCGGTTCAGCGCCGCGATCGCGCCGTAGGTCATGGTGGTCGGGCAGAGCGTGCCGGATTCGATCTGTGCCTGCATCAGATAGCCGGCAGCGCGAGCCACGTGTGCACCGCCGCCGGCGCCGCGCGCCCAGGGGGCGCTGTGGTACCCGCGGGCGGCGATGCCCTCCATCAAGGTGTGCCACGAGGGGTGAAACTCGATCGCGTTGATGCGTTCGCCCTGCACGTTGAAGTTCTGCAATATCGGCGGATGACGATTGGCGAGCCGCGCATGCTCGAAGTTCGCGGCCGTGCCCATTACGGCGCCATCACGCGCGAGTTGTTCGGCGTGCGCGCCGGCGCCTTCGCGCCAGACGGCCGCCTGCAGCGCCGCGTCGGTGGTGAACAGGTTGTAGTCCACCAACGGCGGCGTCTGGTTGAGCGGCTCGGTCGATGAGGAGTTCACGCTAAGCGACCCGTTTGGCAGGGGCCCCCATGTTAACCCCATGTTAATATGCGCCGGGCCGACTTGCGAAAGCGGGCGGGCCAGTGCTAGATTCGGTGCGTATATGCATCCAGCAACCTGGGAATTTAGCGAACTTGGGGTCCCGCGCCGCGGGTACCACGCCATCCGCCTCTGCTCGCTTGAACTGCTGCTGCGCCGCTAGGCGCCACCTACTTGCGCCATCGGTCGGCGCTGACAAGACCGAAAACAGAACCCCTCGATGCCGAACTTCCGCTCCGTGGCGGGGCTCGTCACGAGATCTCTAGACCTGACACAGCAGAGACAGCCCATGCAACGCACGCCATCGACCAAGTACCACCCGTTCGCCCCCATCGACCTGAAGGACCGCACCTGGCCGGACGCGGTCATCGCCGCGCCTCCCACCTGGTGCAGCGTCGACCTTCGGGACGGTAATCAGGCGCTGATCGAGCCGATGGATGCGGCGCGCAAGCGGCGCATGTTCGACATGCTGATCCGCATCGGCTTCAAGGAGATCGAGGTGGGGTTTCCGGCCGCCTCGCAGACCGATTTCGATTTCGTGCGCGAACTCATCGAGAAGCGGCTGATTCCGGACGACGTGACCATTCAAGTGCTGACTCAGGCACGCCCGGAGCTGATTGCGAGGACTTACGAGTCCCTGAGAGGCGCCCGCCGCGCCATCGTGCACGTGTACAACTCCACCTCCGTGGCGCAGCGTCGCGTGGTTTTCCGCACCGACCGGCCGGGCATCGTCGACATCGCGGTGCGCGGTGCGGCCTGCGTGCGGGAGCATGCCGAACGCGATGGCGGCACGGAATGGATATTTCAGTACAGCCCCGAGAGCTTCACCGGAACCGAGCTCGATTTTGCGGTCGAGATTTGTGATGCCGTCAATGCCGTGTGGGAGCCCACACCGCAGCGCCAGTCGATCTTGAATCTGCCGGCGACGGTGGAGATGGCGACCCCCAATGTTTACGCCGACCAGATCGAGTGGTTTGGACGACACATTGCGCGCCGCGATAGCATCCTCATCAGCGTTCACCCCCACAACGACCGGGGCACCGCGGTGGCCGCGGCGGAACTTGCGGTCATGGCGGGAGCCGAGCGTATCGAAGGAACGCTGTTCGGCAACGGGGAGCGGACCGGCAACGTCGATGTGGTGACACTTGCCCTTAACCTTTATACGCAAGGTGTTGATCCAAAACTGGATTTCTCCAACATCAACGAGGCGGCCCGATGCGCGGAGGGTTGCAACCAGTTGCCCATCCATCCCCGCCACCCCTATGTCGGCGACTTGGTGTTCACGGCATTCTCCGGTTCCCATCAAGACGCCATCAAGAAGGGTCTGGCGGCTCGAGCGGCGGGTGACCTCTGGGACGTTCCCTATCTTCCCATCGATCCGAGCGACCTCGGTCGCTCGTATGACTCGATCATTCGGGTCAACAGTCAGTCGGGTAAGGGCGGTGTCGCCTATCTTCTGGAAAGGGACTATCAGCTGGTCATGCCCCGGCGGCTGCAGATCGAATTCAGCCAGGTTGTACAAGCCGCTGCAGATATCACCGGTAAAGAACTGACTTCTCAGGAGTTATGGAACCTCTTCACCCAGGAATATTTGGCCGCCAGGGCGCCATTCCTGTATCGGTCCCATCAGCTTTCCGCCTCCACCGACGGTGCCGACAGCGAGCGGCTCTCGCTGCAGCTGGAGCGCGACGGCCGCGTGGAGACGCGGCTCGGTCAGGGATCCGGACCGATCGACGCGATGGTGGCGGCGATCGGTCTGCCGTTCGATGTGCTGTCCTACGAGGAGCACTCGCGCGGGCAGGGCAGCGCCGCGATGGCGGTGTCTTACATCGAAATCACCACGCGGTCGCGCCGGACGCTGTTCGGGGCCGGCATGCACCCCAACATCATCACGGCCTCCCTGCTCGCCATTCTGTCGGCAGTGAATCGCGCGATCGCCTCGGGAGCCCTGCCTGCCGAGACGGAAGCGGCGCGAACCGGTACCTAGCCCGCAGCGGAGCCCTGGCCCGCACTTGGAGTGGACGCACTGCAGCAGGCGCCCCTTGAAAATGCCCTGGGCGCCCCGACAGGGCGGGGGATGGTCACACGCTAGTTGAATGCGATGCAAAATCCGCTATAGTGCGCAGCTTCACGACACGGGGCTATTCGATCCCATTGATTTCAAGGGCTTTTCTCGACCAATGAGCGAACGCGAAGACGAACATTTCGACATCGACGATGAGTTCCTCGGCGAGGCTGAGGAATCACACGACTTTGATCCGGTGATGGAACGCACGGAACGCCGGCCCAAGGCGGCGCCGACGGGCAAACGCGGCAAGGCTGCCTGGAGCCGAGTCGAGGACGTGTTGGCTGAGCGGCAGTTGGAAAAAGAGCTGCGCGACATCTTCGAAGACGATTGATCCCTTGGGCGCGCCTTCCTGGGTGGTGCTCAAGTTCGGCGGCACCAGCGTGTCGTCGGTTTCCAATTGGCACAATATCGCCGGCGTGCTGCGCCAACGGATGACCGAGGGGCTGCGACCCGTCGTCGTCCACTCCGCCGTCTCCGGAATCACCGACCGATTGGAATCCCTGCTCACGGCCGCACTCGACGGTGAGCACAGCGAGGCGCTGCACCGGATCGAGACCATTCACCGAGATTTGGCGCAGCGTCTGGGAGTCGTGCCGAACGAGGATTTCGAGCGCTTTCTCACGGAGCTCCGGCGCATGGCCGCGCAGGTCGGCAAGACCCGCGCGCTGGACGATCGGATGCGAGCGAACGTCATGGCGATGGGCGAGCTCATGGCGACGTGCTTGGGCGCCGCGTTCTTGAACGCCCAAGGCATTGCAACCGTCTGGGTGGATGCGCGCACGGTGCTGCACGCCGAGCGCCGCGACGGCACGAACGTGAAAGCCAGTCTGCTGTCCGCCACGTGCGACTTTGCACCCGATCAGGCCCTGCAGGATTCCTGGCGCGCGCTCGATCGGGTCGTGATCACCCAAGGTTTCATCGCCTCGAACGACGAGGGGGACACGGTGCTCCTCGGCCGTGGCGGCTCGGACACGTCGGGCTCGTATTTCGCGGCCAAGCTCGCCGCAGTGCGGCTCGAGATTTGGACCGATGTTCCAGGAATGTTCAGCGCGAATCCGCGCGCAATCCCGACGGCGCGGCTGCTGCGCGCGCTGCACTACGATGAGGCCCAGGAGATCGCGAGCAACGGCGCTAAGGTTCTGCATCCGCGCTGCGTCATGCCGGTGCGCCAGTACAAAATTCCGCTCCACGTCTATGCGACCCAGGCTCCCGGGCTCGAGGGCACGGTGATCCGCGCGGACGTCGCCGACAGCGCGGCTCAGGTCAAGGCGATCGCCATCAAGAAGGGAATCACGCTGGTGTCCATGGACAGCCCCGGCATGTGGCATCAGGTGGGATTTCTCGCCGACGCGTTCCAGGTGTTCAAGGAACAGGGCATGTCCGTGGATCTGATCTCCACCTCGGAGACCAACGTCACCGTATCGCTGGATCCGACCGCGAACACCCTCGATCCGTCCGCGCTTGCGAGGCTGTCGGCTGCGCTCGGCGAGCTGTGCCGCGTCGAGATCCTCGGACCTTGCGCGTCGCTGAGTCTCCTCGGCCACAATATCCGCGGCATCCTTCATGAGCTCGGCTCCGCGTTCGAGCTGTTTCAAGACCACAAGGTCTACCTGGTGAGCCAGGCTGCCAACGATCTGAACTTCACCTTCGTGATCGACGAATCGCAGGGCGACCGCCTGGTGCTTCAGCTGCATGAGCGGCTGATCCAAAGCATCGGCTCCGACAAGGTGCTTGGGCCCACCTGGCTCCAACTGTTCGCTCCGCAAGACCCGGCCGAGCCGGCGGCGGCGAGCTGGTGGGAAGATCCGGCCAAGGCGCACCGGCTCAAGGATATCGGCGCGCGGGAGTCCGCGGCCTTCGTATACGACATGGCGAGCATCGACGCAGCGATTGCCGCGGTGCGCTCGGTCCAGTCGGTGGGACGCTGGGCGTATTCGATGAAGGCCAATTGGCATCCCGCCATCCTGCGGCGCATTTACGCCGCGGGCCTCACGCTCGAATGCGTCTCCCAGGGCGAGCTCGAGCACGCATTCGCCGAGGTTCCCGCACTCTCCCCCGAGCGCGTGTTGTTCACCCCCAACTTCGCGCCGCGTTCGGAATACGAGTACGGTTTCCAGATGGGCGTGCACGTCACCCTGGACAATCTTTATCCGCTCAAGGCGTGGCCCGAGCTGTTCCGCGGACGCGAGATCTTCGTGCGCATCGATCCCGGGTACGGGCGCGGGCACCATCACCACGTGCGCACTGCGGGCGTGCACTCGAAGTTCGGGGTCCTGCCGGGCGAAGCGGACGAGCTTGCGGCGTTGGCCCGGGCTCATCACGTGCGCATCGTCGGCCTGCACGCCCACACCGGCTCAGGCATCCTCGATGTCGCCAATTGGACCGAGACGGGCACGCTCCTCGCCGAGCTCGCAACGCGGTTTCCGGATGTCGGCGTGGTGGACTTGGGCGGCGGTATCGGCGTGCCGGAACAGGCCGGGCAGGGCGGGATCGATCTTGCGGCGCTGGATGCCGGCGTCGCGGCGCTGCGACGGCGTTTTCCCCGGATCGAATTCTGGATGGAGCCCGGCCGGTTCCTGGTCGCCAAGGCGGGAGTGCTGGTCGCGACGGTGACCCAGTTGAAGAGCAAGGGCGACGTGCACTACGTCGGCATCTCGACCGGGATGAATTCCCTCATCCGCCCGGCTCTCTATGGAGCACATCACGATATCCGCAATTTGACGCGGCTCGGCGAGCCGCTGACTGATAAGGTGACCGTCGTGGGCCCCATTTGTGAAAGTGCCGACCAGCTCGGGAGCGATCGCTGGTTGCCGCCGACCCGGGAAGGCGATCTCTTGTTGATCGCGAACTGCGGCGCTTATGGGTATGTGATGGGCTCGCATTACAATCGGCGGGCGCCAGCCCGGGAGTTCGTGCTCGAATCATGATGGAAGTCGGAATCATCGGCTGGCGGGGCATGGTCGGATCCGTGCTGCTCGAGCGCATGCGCGCCGAGCGCGATTTCGATCTCGTGGACCCGGTCTTCTTCAGCACCTCGCAGGCGGGCGGCACGGCACCGGACATCGGCAGGCAGGTCGCATCGAAGGTGCAGGATGCCAACGACCTCGCCGCGCTCAAGCGGCTGCCGATGCTGATCAGCACCCAGGGCGGAGACTATACCCAGGCGGTCCACTCGCGGCTCCGCGACTCCGGATGGGACGGCTATTGGATCGACGCCGCGTCCACCCTGAGAATGGCCGACTCCTCGGTGATCGTTCTCGATCCCGTGAATCTTGCGGTGATGCGGGCTGCCCGGGACGCCGGCATCAAGGATTTCATCGGCGGCAACTGCACGGTCTCGCTGATGCTCATGGCGGTATGCGGGCTCATGCGCCAGGGCCTGGTCGAATGGATCAGCGCAATGACCTACCAATCGGCCTCAGGCGCGGGCGCGCAGAACATGCGCGAGCTTCTGGAGCAGATGGGCGCCCTGCACCGGGCCGCCGCGCCGCTCCTGGCGAATCCGGCATCGGCCATTCTCGACATCGACCGGGCGGTCACCACAGCGATCGGCGCGCCGGATTTCCCGAAGAGCCACTTCGGCGCGCCCTTGGCCGCGAGCCTGATCCCGTGGATAGACAAGGATCTGGGCGACGGCCGCAGCCGCGAGGAATGGAAGGCGGGCGCCGAATCGAACAAGATCATGGGCACTGAAGGCTCGCCGGTGCCGGTCGAGGGCATCTGCGTGCGCGTGAGCGCCATGCGCTGTCACTCGCAGGCGCTCACCATCAAGCTCACGCGCGATGTTCCGCTCGCCGACATCGAAGCCATCATTGCGGGCGGAAATTCCTGGGTCAGGGTGATTCCGAACCAGCGCGAGCCCTCGATCCGGAGCCTCGCGCCGGCTGCGGTCTCGGGCACCCTCGACATTCCCATCGGACGCTTGCGCAAGATGGCGATGGGCGGCGAATACCTCTCCGCCTTCACCGTGGGCGATCAGTTGCTGTGGGGGGCCGCGGAGCCGCTGCGCCGGACTATGCGCTTCCTGCTTCGCTCTGCGTGAGCAGGTGAATCGGCACCGGCCGCACGCGCCAGATGCCGGAGCAATATTCACGGATCGTGCGATCCGATGAGAACTTGCCGCTCCTTGCGGTGTTGAGGATCGACATCCGCGTCCAGCGCTCGCCGTCACGGTAGGTTTCCGACACCTTCGCCTGGCAATCGCGGTAGGAGGCGAAATCGGCGAACAGCATGTACGGGTCGTAGTACATGAGATTGTCCATCAACGGCCGGAACAGGTCCGGGTCGCCGTGCGAGAAGAAACCGCCCCGGATCAGGTCGATGACCTCCTTGAGGCACGGGTCGGCGGCGTAGTAATCCATCGGCCGATAGCCCTCGGTCTTCAAAGTGAGGACCTGCTGCGCGCTCAACCCAAACAGGAAGAAGTTGTCCGCGCCGATTTCCTCACGCAGCTCGATATTGGCCCCGTCCAGGGTGCCGATCGTGAGCGCCCCGTTCATGCAGAATTTCATGTTGCCGGTGCCCGAGGCCTCCTTGCCGGCGGTCGAAATCTGTTCCGACAGGTCGGCGGCCGGATAGATGCGTTGCCCGTTGGTGACGTTGAAGTTGGGCAGGAATACGACCCGCAGCCGGTCGCGCACGTCCGGATCGCGATTGATCACGTCGCCGACCGCGGTGATCAGCTTGATCATGAGCTTCGCCAGATGATAGCCCGGAGCCGCCTTGCCGCCGAAGATGAAGGTGCGCGGCTCGACGGCGAGCGACGGGTTCGACTTGATGGCGAGGTACATCGAGACGATGTGCAGCACCTTCAAATGCTGGCGCTTGTATTCGTGGATGCGCTTCACCAGCACATCGAACATGGAGCCGGGATCGATGATGATCCCGGTGCGCTTGGCGGCCAGGGCGGCGAAGTTGCGCTTGTTCTCCTGCTTGATCTCGCGCCAGCTTGCGCGAAAGTCCGGATCCTCGGCGAGCGGCTCGAGGCGCTCGAGCTCGGATAGATCCTTGATCCAGCGGTCGCCGATGCGCTCGGTGATGAGGCTCGACAGGCGCGGATTGGACAGCGCCATCCAGCGCCGCGGTGTGACGCCGTTGGTCTTGTTGCTGAATTTGCCCGGCCAGAGCTCGTTGAAATCCTTCAAAACGTCCCGCTTGAGAAGCTCGGTGTGCAGCTCCGCGACGCCGTTGATCGCATGGCTGCCCACGCAGGCGAGGTGTGCCATGCGCACATAGCGCTCGCCCTGCTCATCGATGATCGACATCCGGCGGACGCGCTCGTCGTCACCGAGAAAGCGCATGCGCACCTCCTGAAGAAAGTGGGCGTTGATGTCGTAGATGATTTCCAGATGGCGCGGCAGCACGCGTCCGAAAACCTCCAGCGACCAGCGCTCGAGCGCTTCGGGCAGCAGCGTGTGGTTGGTATAGGCGAAGGTGCGGCAGGTGATGCTCCAGGCCTCTTCCCAGCCGAGCGCATGCTCGTCGATGAACATCCTCATGAGTTCGGCGATCGCGATGGCCGGATGGGTGTCGTTGAGCTGCACGGCGAATTTCTCGTGAAACCTGTTCACGGGCAGCTGTTGGGTGCGCAGGATCCTGAACATGTCCTGGATCGAGCAGGAAACGAAAAAATACTGCTGCTCGAGCCGCAATTCCTTGCCGCGCAGCTGCTCGTCGTTCGGGTAGAGGACCTTGCTCAAGTTTTCCGACGTGACCTTCTGGTTCACCGCGCCGTAGTAGTCGCCGCTGTTGAATATCGCGAAATCGAACGACTCGGGCGCCTCGGCGCGCCACAGGCGCAGGGTGTTGGCCGTGTTGGTGCGGTATCCGAGGATGAGCGTGTCGTAGGGAACGCCGTGCACGATCTTGTGGGGCACCCAGCGCACCCGCAGGCGTTCGTGCTCGTCGACGTACCTCTCGGTGTAGCCGCCGAATTTGACGCTCACCGCCCACTCCGGACGTATCAATTCCCAAGGGTTGCCCGAGCGCAACCACTTGTCGGTCTTCTCGATCTGCCAGCCGTCGACGATCTCCTGATGGAAGATGCCGAATTCGTACCGGATGCCGTAGCCGAGCGCGGGAATCTCGAGGGTGGCGAGCGAGTCGATGAAGCATGCGGCCAGGCGGCCGAGGCCGCCGCTGCCGAGCCCGGGCTCCTCCTCCTGTTGCAACAGCTCGTCGAAATCGAGGCCCAGCTCCTTCATGCACTGCCGCACCGGCTCGAGGATGCCGAGGTTCAAGAGATTGTTGCCGAGATGCGGCCCCATGAGGAATTCCGCCGAGAGGTACGCGACGGTGCGCGATCCGTGCTTGGTGTAGGCCGATGCGGTGCTGATCCAGCGATGCAGCATGCGGTCGCGGACCGCATAGGCAAGCGCCATGTAGTAGTCGTTCTTGGTCGCCAGGGCCGGGAATTTGCCCTGCATATAGAAGAGATCGTCCAGGAACGAGCTCTTGATGGCCTCCTTGTCGAGGTCGGTCCGGCGGTCGCCCAGCTCCTTCATGGCGCCCAGATCACTTCGACGGGCACGCGGCTCTGGCGCAGCACCGCCCGCACCGGCATTGCCTCGACCGGACCGGCGCCGGCCGCCGCCTCGTACGCGGAGAGCTTCCCGGCGCCCTCGATGAGAATCAAGATCCGGCGCGAATCGAGCAGCGCGCTCAAGTTCAAGCTGAGGCGCGGCTGCGGCGCCGACGGTGACCACATGCCCACGCAACCGGCGGCCGCCGAGGCGGCCAGCGCGATGGAGAGATTGGGGGAGCCGGGAAACAACGAGGCGGTATGCCCGTCATCACCCATCCCGAGCAGGGTTACATCGAACGGGCGCGGAATGCGCGCGAAAGTCTCCCAGGCCGAGACCGCGCCCAAATCCGGGGAGGGCGCGGCATTCTTGAGGCCGGCGAAGCGCGCTTCCGCCGCCCGCTCCTTGAGCAGCACCTCACGCACCATTTTCTCGTTGCTGCCGGGGTCGCTCGGATCGACCCAGCGCTCATCGGCCAGCGCGATGCACACCCGGCGCCATTCGATCGGCCGTGCGCGAAGCTGTTCGAAGAATTTCACGGGGGTCTTGCCGCCGGAAACGATCAGGCTTGCGCCGCCGCGCGCGTCGATTGCGCGCGCGAGCGTCTGCGCGACATCGGCGGCGAGGGCCTGCGCGAGCTCCGCCATGGCCGGGAATCGCTTGAATTGGGTGTCAGAGTTCGTCATGCCAGGAGAATCCGTCGCGGCTGATCAAGGCACTGGATGCAGCGGGTCCCCAGCTTCCCGCGATGTAGGGTTTGGGCGGCTCGTCATACTGCTCCCATCCCGCCCGGATGGGGTCGATCCAGCGCCAGGCCGCATCGAGCTCGTCGCGGCGCATGAACAACGTGAGATTGCCTTTTATGGTATCCATCAGCAATCGCTCGTAGGCATCCAGGCTCCGGGTCTTGAAGGTCTCGCCGAGGTCGAGCGCGAGGCTGACGGGCTTGAGCCGCATTCCCTCTCCCGGATTCTTGGCGAGGACGGTGAGCATGATGCTCTCGTCGGGCTGCAGTCGGATCACCAGCTCGTTCGCGGAGTGCGACGCCGGCTTTTCGAATATCGGATGGGGAACGTCGTCGAAAGTCACCACGAGCTCGGTGATGCGGTCCTGCAGCCGCTTGCCGGTTCGAAGATAGAAGGGCACACCCGCCCAGCGCCAGGTATCGATCTGCACCTTCAGTGCCGCGAAGGTCTCGGTGGTGCTGTCGGGGGCGATGTCGGCCTCCTCCAGATAGCCCGGCACGGGCACGCCGCGCACGGCGCCCGCTTTGTATTGTCCACGCACCGTTTTGGTGAGCACGTCGCCATCGCGCAACGAGCGCAGCGCCCTCAGCACCTTGAGCTTCTCGTCCCGAACGGCATCCGGATCGCTCGAGGCGGGAGGCTCCATGGCCATGATGCAAAGCAGTTGCAGCAGATGGTTTTGCACCATGTCGCGCAGCGCACCGGTCTGGTCGTAGAAGTTTCCGCGCCTCTCGACGCCGAGCTCCTCGGCAACGGTGATCTGCACGTGCTTGATGAGGCCGCGCCGCCAGAGCGGCTCGAACAAGGCGTTGCCGAACCGCAGCGCCATCAAATTCTGCACGGTCTCCTTGCCGAGGTAATGATCGATGCGGTAAATCTGGCGCTCGGCGAATGCCGCGCCGACCTGAGCGTTGATCAAATCGGCGGACGCCGTGTCGTGGCCCAAAGGCTTCTCGAGGACCACCCGGGACTGAGCCGTGACCACCCGGGCCTTGGCGAGGTTGTCGCACATCACGGAGAACAGATTCGAGGCCGTCGAGAAGAAAAAGACGCGCACGATCTCGTCGCGGCCTTCGAGCAGCCGGGTCAACTGGGCATAGTCCGCCTCGGCAGCGGCATCGATCTTGAGGTAATGGAGCAGGTGGCAGAAGCGTTCCCAGCGGCCTGGGTCGAATTCCTTGCCGAGGAACTCGCGGCAGGCGGCCTGCGCCTGGGCCGCGTACTCGGCGCGGGACAGCGCTCCGCGCGCGATGCCGACGATCCGCGATTCCTCGGAGACCTGGCCCGCCGCATAACGGCGATACAGCGCGGGCAGAAGCTTGCGGGTCACGAGGTCGCCCGTTCCCCCGAAGAGCATCATGTCAAAGGTCGGTAATACGGCCACCGTGCGGATTTCCTCGTTTGCGCCGGCGCACAGCGTAGCACTTGCGCGCACGTCCGAGTAAGTCTCGGGAGGTATGTTATAAGGGCGGCCGGTCGCTGCGGGACAAGGCGGCGCGGAGAAGACAATTGCAACTCAAGACGTTCATCGAGTGCGCGGGCTGGCTGGGCGCGCTCCTCATTCTGGGCGCCTACGGGCTCGTGACCACCGGAAAGCTCAATGCCCGTTCGGCGCTGTACCAGTGGATGAATATCGTCGGCGCGGTCGGATTCATCATCAACAGCGGTTGGAACGGGGCATGGCCGTCGGCCTGGCTCAACATCGTCTGGCTGGCCATCGGGATCTACGGCATCGCGCGCGCCCGCCGATCCGCCTCCTGATCCGCAGCGAGTCTGCCACGCTTACGGCGTGATGATGACCGGCGTGCCGAGGGTGGTGCGCTCGAACAGCTCTCGCATCGCCGAGTTTCCCAGGCCGATGCAGCCGCGGGTTCCCCGAGCCGCCGACGCGGACGGAGTTTGCGGCGGATCAGGGTCCTCGCCGTGAATGTAGATCTCTCCGCCCAGCCGCGTGCGTTGGGGGGGCATGGCCCGCCGGCGGATCGCCTCGAGAATGGCGCCGTGTTCGGCGGCCGTGATCAGATCGGCCGACAGTCCACGCTCGGCGTCCTCGGCGTTCGGATAGCTGATGCACATGGACAGGAAGAACCTGCTGTTGGGATTCTTCGCGCAAATGTAGAACTCCCCGAGCGGCGTGGCCTCGTCGCCTTCCACCGCCTTGTCCGCGGCCCAGTTCCTGCCCAACGTCACTGGATAAGCGCGCTCCTGGACGCCGTCGACGACCACGAGCAGCAGGCGCGCTTGCTTGCGAACGATGATCTGCATTGCCCGCAACCCTAACGCGCGCGATGCCGCGCTTCGAGTTCGGCGACCACCGCTGCGAGCGACAAATGCTTCGACTGCAACAGCACGATCATGTGATAAAGGAGGTCGGCCGCCTCGCCGATGATCTCCGGGTCGCCTTGCGCCACGGCGGCGAGCGCCAGCTCGACACCCTCTTCGCCGACTTTCTGTGCCACGCGCCGCGGTCCTTCCGCGAGGAGCTTCGCGGTATAGCTGTCCGGCACAGGGTGGGCGATGCGCTCCGCGACCAACTGCTGGAGGGTGTCCAGGAAGGTCAGCTGCTCCGCGGCCGCACGGGGCGGGTTTGCGCCGAAACAGGTGCGCGTGCCGAGATGGCATGCAGGACCCGCGGGTCGGGCCAATATCAACAGGGTATCGCCGTCGCAATCGGCGGCCATGGAGCGCACTTCGAGATAATTTCCGGACGTTTCGCCTTTGGTCCAGAGTTTGCCCTTGCTGCGGCTCCAGAACGTCACACGGCCGCTCGCGCGCGTCGCCGCGAGCGCCTCGCGGTTCATGTACCCCAGCATGAGCACGGCGCCGCCTGCGGCATCCTGCACGATGGCCGGCACCAACCCGTCGCCCTTGGTCCAGTCAAGCTGGTCGATGTCGTTCAAATTCTCACCTCGATGCCGTCCTCGCGCAGCCGGCGCTTGAGCTCGGGGATCGCGACCTCGGCGGAGTGAAACACACTTGCGGCGAGCGCGGCGTCGACCCCCGCCTCGCGGAACACCTCCGAGAAATGCGGTATCGATCCGGCGCCGCCGGAGGCCACCAGCGGTACCCGGCAGCGCGCGCGTACGGCGCGCAGCTGGTCCAGGTCGTAACCCTGGCGCACCCCGTCGCTGGACATGCAATTCAACACGATCTCGCCGGCGCCGCGCCGCTGCACCTCGAGCACCCAATCCAGGGTGCCTCGCGCGGCGTCACGGCTCGATGCCACCTCGCCAGTGAGCTGCTGGACTCGATAGTGCTTTTCCACGGTCTGGCTGTCGATTCCCACCACGACACATTGTGCGCCGAAGCGCTCGCTGAGCGCATCGATGAGCTCGGGGTCGGCGAGAGCGGGCGAGTTGATGGAGATCTTCTCGGCGCCGCAGGACAGCACCTGTTCCGCGTCCGCCACCGTGCGGATTCCTCCGGCCACGCAGAATGGGATGTCGAGGATGCGCGCGACCCGATTGATCCATGTGCGGTCCACCGAGCGCCCCTGAGGGCTCGCGGTGATGTCGTAGAACACGAGCTCATCCGCGCCTTCGTCGCGGTAACGCGCGGCGAGGTCCATGATCTCGCCGACGATGCGGTGATCCCGGAAGCGCACTCCCTTGACCACCTGCCCGTCGCGCACGTCGAGACAGGGAATTATGCGTTTGGCAAGAATGGTCCAAGCTCCTCGATCGGGATGCGTTCCTCCATCAGCGCCTTGCCGCTGATCGCCGCGGCTGCGCCGCAGCCGGCCAAGGCGTGCAGGTCGCGTGCATCGCGGATGCCGCCGGATGCCTGCCAGGCCACCTGCGGATGGCGCCGCGCCGCCTCCGCATACAGGGCCACGTTCGGACCGCTCAGTGCGCCGTCGCGGCTCACATCGGTGCAGAGCACGTGGATGAGTCCCGCCTCGATGAATCCGGCGACCGCCGCCCACAGTGACAGGGTCGATTGCCGCACCCAGCCGTGCGTGGCGATGCAAGGCGTGCCAGCCTCATCGAGGCGCACGTCGAAGGCGAGCGCGATGCGGCCGTTTCCGAAATGCCGAAGCCAGCGCCGCACCTCCTGCGGATCGGTCAACGCGGCGCTGCCGACGACCGCCCGCGCCGCGCCCAGGTCGAGCACGTCCTCGACTGCCGCGAAGTTGCGCAAACCGCCGCCCACCTGCAGGTGGATGCCGGGCTCCGCGGCGAGCGTCGCGATGACCGGGCGGTTGCCGGCGCTGCCGTCCCGCGCGCCGTCCAAGTCGACGAGATGCAGCCAATCGGCGCCGTATCCGCGGTACCGCGCCAGCAATTCCAGGGGTTCGGCCTCATAGCGGGTCTCCGCCGCGAAGTCGCCCTTGAGAAGGCGCACGCAGCGTCCCCCGCGCAGGTCGATGGCGGGGATCAGGCGCATGGTACGTCCCGCAGCGCCGGAGCGGCGCCGATTTGAAGGAAATTCCTGAGCAGGCGCGCACCCACGCCCGCGGAGCGCTCGGGATGAAATTGGGCGCCGTAAAAATTACGCCACGCGACGCAGGCCGAGAAGCTCGCGCCGTAGCGGCAGCTCGCGACGGTGGCCTCGCTCACGGGCAACGCGTAGCTGTGCACGAAATAGGCATAGTCCGTGCCGCCCACGCCGCTGAGCAGCGGGCAGCTGCGCTCCACCGTCAGAGTGTTCCAGCCCATGTGGGGAACGGGGCGTCCGGGCGCTTCCACGAAACGCGAGGCGGCGCCGGGAATGATCCCGAGACAGCGGGTGGCGCCTTCCGCCGATGCCTCGTGCAGCAGCTGCATGCCCAGGCAGATCCCGAGCACCGGCTGGGTCAGAGTGGGAATCAGCGCATCGAGCCCGCTGTTTCGCAAACGCGTCATCGCGTCCGCCGCGGCTCCGACGCCGGGGAGGATCACGTGAGTCGCCGCCCGGATGCGTGCGGCGTCCGCGGAGACCTCCGACGCCGAGCCGAGGCGCTCCAATGCGAACTGCAGCGAGGCGATGTTCGCGCCGCCGTTCGCCACGATGACGATGCTCATCCGACGCGCCGCCCGAGGCCAGCGGTCGCGGTCGGCCTCACAGGACACCCTTGGTGCTGGGCAGCTCGACCCCTTCGCGTCGGATCGCCTGGCGAAGGCTCCGGCCGACGCCCTTGAAGCACACCTCGATCATGTGGTGCGCATTCTCGCCGCGCACGCGGATGTGGAGCGATGCGCCCAGCGTTTCGGCCAGCGATCGGAAAAAATGCGGCACGAGCTCGGTCGGCAGCTCGCCGACGCGCTCGCGCTCGAAGCGGCCCTCCCAGACGAAATACGGCCGCCCGGAAAGATCGATCGTGATCTCGGCCAGTGCCTCGTCCATCGGCAGGAGGAAACCGTAGCGCGCGATGCCGTGTTTGTCGCCCAGCGCCTCGCGCAACGCGGCGCCGAGCGCGAGCGCGCAGTCCTCCACCGTATGGTGCTCGTCGATTTGCAGGTCGCCCTCGCAGCGAAGCTCCAGCGCAAAGCCGCCGTGCTTGGCGATCTGCTCCAGCATGTGATCGAAGAACCCGAGGCCCGTGGCAATCCGGCTCGGCCCCTCGCGCGACAGGTCCAGATCGACGCTCACGTGGGTTTCCTTGGTCCGCCGCTCGATCCTGGCGCGGCGCGCGGCGCCGAGAACACGCGCCGCAATCGAGGGCCATGTCGCCTCGGCGGGTCCGCCCACGAGCACGCGCAGTCCCACGATGCCCAGTTTGTCCGCGAACTCGAGGTCGGTGTCGCGGTCGCCGACCATGAAGCTGCGCGCGGCGTCGAGCGGGTGGGTTCGCACGTATTCCTCCACCATGCCGAGCTTGGGCTTGCGGCATCCGCAGTTTTCGTGCTTGTAGTGGGGACAGACGAATACGGCGTCGAACACCACTCCCTGGGAGGCGAACAGGTCGAGCACGAAGCGATGGGCTGCGTCGAAATCCTCCGTCGGCAGACTCGGCGTACCGAGTCCATCCTGATTGGTGACCATCACGAGCTTGAGGCCCGCGCGCTTGAGATTTATCAGCGCGGGGATCACTCCCGGAAGCAGCTTGATCTTGTCCAGCCGGTCAATTTGCTCGTCCGGCGGCTCCTCGACCAGGGTGCCGTCCCGATCCACGAACAGGACTCTCTCGCCGCTCATGCCGCCTCCAGGCTGGATAACAATGCGTCGTTCTGGGCGCGCGTGCCCACCGTGATCCTGAACGAGCTCGGGAGCGCGGGATTTGCGCGCATGTCACGCACGATGGTGCCCCCGGCCATGCTCGCCTGGAGGAACGCGTCGGGATTGCCGCTGTCGATCAGCAGGAAATTGGCGTCGCTCGGCCACACCTTGGTCACCGCCCGGATGCCGGAGAGACGCCCGCGCAGATGCTCCCGCTCCGCGAGGAGCGCCCGCACCCGCGCGCGCGTCGCGGCCACCTCGCCGGGATCGAGCGCCGTGAGCGCGGCCTCGATGGTCGGCTGGCCGAGCGAGTAGGGCGGAATGATGCGCCTCGCCAGCTCGATCAGCTCCGGCGCGGCGATAAGGGCTCCGATGCGCGCGCCGGCGAGGGCATGCGCCTTCGACAGGGTGCGCAGAATAGCTATGTTGGAGAAACGACCGAGCCATCCGGTGAGGCTCTCGCGAGCCGACCACTCGATGTAGGCTTCGTCGATCACCACGACCGCCTTGCCCTCGAGCGCGCGGCACACGCTCTCCATGGCGTCGAGCGCAAAAGAGTTGCCGGTTGGATTGTTGGGCGAGCACAGGTACACCAGCTTGACGTTGGGCCGCCAGGCGTGGAGCAGCCGCTCCGGATCGAGCTCCCAGCCACGGTCACGGTCCAGGGCAACGTCCACGACGCCCGCACCCTGGATATGCGCCGCCACCTGGTACATGCCGAAAGAGGGCGCGCACTGCAGGATCGAGTCCTCGCCCGCGCGCAGGAAAATGCGCGACAAGAGGTCGATGGCCTCGTCGCTCCCGCGGGCGACCAGGAGCGAGGACGCCGGCACGCCGTACACTTGAGCGATGCGCTCGACCAGCTTCGCCGGTTGCGGTTCCGGGTATCGATTGAGGCCCGCGGCCGTGCGGTCGCCCGCAGGCCGCCACGGCGCCTCGTTGGCATGCAGTCGGGTCATCGCCGGCAGCCACGCCGCATGCGAATAGGCTTTGATGCCGACGATGTCCGGCCGCGCGAGGGCGAGCACCGAGCTCATGCGCGAGGCTCCGCGAGAGCGGCAATACGGACATCGACGGCGGCCGCATGCGCGTCGAGTCCCTCGAGGCGCGCCAGGATCCGCGCGGTGTCGGCGAGGCCCCGAAGCCCCGACGGCGAGAGCTCCTGCACGGTGATGCGTTTCTGGAAATCCTCGACCGACAGACCGCTGTGAGCCCGCGCATAGCCATAGGTGGGCAAGGTGTGATTCGGCCCGCTGCAATAGTCGCCCATGGATTCCGGCGACCAGCTTCCGAGGAACACGGCGCCCGCGCAGCTCACCTTCGCGAGCCACGCGCGCGGTTCGCGCACTTCGAGCAGCAGATGCTCAGGGGCATAGTCGTTCGCGATGCCGAGCGCGGCATCCAGGGAGTCGACGATCAACAGCCGGATTTCGCCGACCGATGACTCGAGGATGCCCTGGCGCGACAGTGCGGGCACCTGGCGCCTCACGGCGCGCTCCACCTGCCCGGCGAGCAGCGCCGAGGTCGTGACCAGCAGCGCCTGCGCATCCGGGCCGTGCTCGGCCTGGGCCAGAAGATCGGCGGCGACGAATTCCGCGTTCGCATGCTCGTCCGCGATCACCAGGACTTCCGTGACGCCCGCGGGGAGGTCCGCCGCGGCGCCCGCGGGGTCGCCCGCGACGAGCGACTTCGCCGCCGCCACCCAGGAATTCCCGGGGCCGAACAGCTTGTCGCATTTGGGGATCGACTCGGTGCCGTAGGCCATGGCGGCGATGGCCTGTGCGCCGCCCACCTTGAATATGCGCTCGATTCCGGCTCTTCGCGCCGCGCTCAGCACGGCGGAATCAGCCTTCCCTTCCCGGTTCGGAGCGGTGCAGACGATGCGCTGCGGGCAGCCGGCGATGGCGGCCGGCACGGCCAGCATGATGGCGGTCGAGGGGAGCGGTGCGGAGCCCGCGGGGACGTACAGACCGACCGCGCGCACCGGGACGTGGATGCGCTCGCAGATCACGCCCGGCGCGGTCTCGATGCGCAGCGGCGCCGGCCGCTGGGCCTCGTGGAATTTACGCACCGTGCCGATCGCGGTGTCGATCGCCGCATGCTGGGCCGCGTCGAGCGCGCGCTCGGCATCCGCGATTTCAAGCGCCGAAACCTCCAGACACCGGATGTCCACGCCGTCGAAGCGCCGCGTCAGCTCGCGCAATGCCGCGTCGCCGCCGCGGCGCACGGCCTCGACGATGGCGCGCACGTCGCTCATCGTGCGCGCCGCGTCGCGTTGCGCGGGCCGCTCGAGGACCTCACGACGCTCGTCCTTCGACAGTGTGTTCCAGTGCAGGATACGCATGGCCGGCCGCCGTTTACGCGAGCATCTTCTCGACGGGGAGCACCAGCACGGAGCTCGCGCCCACACCCTTCAGCTGCTCCAGCGTCTCCCAGAAGACGTTCTCGCGGCACACCGCATGCACCGCCACGCGGTCTCCCAGTCCCTCGAGGGGGATCACGGTCGGCGCCTCGCTCCCGGGCAGAAGTTTTGCGATCGCGGGCAGCGCCGAACGAGAGGCGTGCAGCATGATGTACTTGCTGCCCCGCACCTGTTCGACGCCGTCGATGCGCATGAGCAGCCGGCGGGTCCAATCCTGCCTCTGGGCGGGGATCGGCACGGGCGTGCGGATGAGCACCGCCTGACTCTCGAGCACGACCTCGGCCTGACGCAGATGATTGGCGGCAAGCGTCGAACCCGTGGACACCAGATCGCAGATCACATCGGCGCGGCCCAGGCGTGGCGCGATCTCGACCGATCCGGAAAGCACGACGACCTCCGCACGAACGCCGCGCTCGCCGAGAAAGCGTCCCAAGATGTTCGGATACGTGGTGGCGATGCGCCTGCCCTGCAGCGAGTCGGTGCCCCGGTAGTCGAAACCATCGGGCACCGCGATGCACAGCCTGCAGCGTCCGAAATCGAGGGTCCGGACGATCTCGAACAAGGGAGCGATGCCGCGTGCGCCGAAGCTCAGACGCTTTTCCTCCACCACGTTCAACCCCACCACGCCCAGATCGCAGACATCCTCCTGCACGAGATCCGGGATGTCGTCGTCGCGCACGAACAGCAGGTCCAACGGCATGTTCTCGCCGTAGCACATCAGCTGATCCTTGCCCCGGCTGTATTTCAGCCCGCAGCGCGACAACAGATCGAGCGAGGAGTCGGTGAGCCTGCCGCTCTTTTGCACCGCAATCTTCAGGCGCGCGCCGCCGTCCCCACCCGGACCCGAAGCGCCGGGTTGCGGGTTCGCGCCGTGCGCGATTTCATTCTGCGAGCTCATGCGTTGATCTTGAGGCGGTCGGTCACGGCGCGGTAGCCGCCGTTCCCCGACATGAGATAGCGGGCGACCCGTCCGATCGTCGTGACGCTCACGCCGGTCTGCCGATGAATGTCGCGGTAAGGCATGCCGCGCTCGAGAAGCTCGACCACGGCCCATCGGTCGGCCATCGCCTGAAGCTCGGTGGGGGTGCACAGATCGCGCAAGAAGCTGCGGCACTCCTCGACGCTCTTGAGCGCCAGGATCGCCGTGAACAAGGCGCGCTCGTGCTGCTGTTCCTGGCGCTGGCTCACCGGCCGGTTGGTTTTCATGTCGCTCGCCAATGTATTAACACATTAATACATTAGCGCATTAGGACAGCACCCGCAACCGGGAAAGCGCTTGACTGCGAACGGCGCTGTGAATAACATTCGCGTGCCTATCTAGACCGGCTGAGGGAAAGGCCCTTAGAAGCCGGGGCAACCACCAAGGAGCCTCTCACGAGATTCCGAGGAACGGTGCCAACTCCTGCGGAGCCCGGGCGAATGCAGCTCAAGCTCCGATAGATAGGCGGCGGGTTGAACGGCGCTCATTCGAGCCGCCGCAACGGCCGAAGAGCGCTGCCGCTCCCCAGGGGTTATGTCAACCTGTGAGGAGAGCGAAGAAAGTGCCCGACAATCAACCGCGAGATCCATCCGACCCCGCCGGCGCAACGGCGCGCGACGAGGTGTTGGACCTGCCCAGGCCCTGGCGGCTCCATCATGGCGACGAGCTTGGAGAGGCCCATATCGCGTATCGATTGACGGGCCCGGAGCGCGCGCCGGTCATCGCGGTCCTGGGCGGCATTTCGGCTCACCGCATCGTCGCCGGTCAGGAAGGCTGGTGGCCCGACCTGGTCGGTTCCGGGCACGGCATCGACACCCGGCAGTTCCGGGTTCTGGGGGTCGACTATCTGGGCGGTCGCGGGGGCAGTTCCGCGCCCGAGCCCGGCAGAAAATTCCCGCCGCTGAGCTCCTTCGATCAGGCGAATGCCCTGGAGTGCATCGTCAAACACGCCGGCATCGGGCGGCTGCACGCCATAGTCGGCGCGTCCTATGGCGGCATGGTGGCACTCTGCTTCGCCGAGCGCCATGCAGCGCTCGTGGAGCGGATCGTGGTGCTGAGCGCCGCGGACAAGGCGCAGGTTCTGTCCACCGCGTGGCGCAGCGTGCAACGTCAGATCGTGCGCGAAGCCATCGCGCGCGGCGATGGCCCCGCGGGATTGAAGCTCGCGCGGGCGCTCGCCATGGCGACCTATCGAAGCGCCGTGGAGTTCGAGCTGCGCTTCGGCGGTGCGCCGGTGCGGCAGGACGACCGCTTCCGCTTCCCGATCGAGGATTATCTGTTTGCGCGCGGCGACGATTATGTCCAAAAATACCGCGCCGAAACCTTTCTGGCGTTGAGCGAGTCCATCGACCTGCACCGGATGGACGCCACGCTGGTGCGCACGCCCGCGACGCTGATCGCCGTGCGCGAAGATCAGCTGGTTCCCTTCGCCGACATGCAGGGCCTCGCGGCGCGGCTCAACGGGCCGCGCCAGCTCATCGAAATCAATTCCATTTTCGGTCATGACGCATTCCTGAAAGAGGGCGCGGCGCTGACCCCGATCATCAAACGAGCCGTCTCGGAGCCGCTGCTATGACGAGTCAACAGAAACCACGAAAGCCCTCGGCCACCCGCTCGGTTCGGGCCGGGCTCGAATCGGACGCCCAGCACGGCTCGGTCGTGCCGCCGATTTACCTGTCGAGCAACTTTGCCTTCGAGGGCTACCGCAAGCCGCGCAAGTACGACTACACGCGCTCCGGAAACCCGACCCGCGATGAGCTCGCGCAGGCGCTGGCGGAGCTGGAAGGGGGAGTGGGCGCCGTGGTGACCTGCACCGGTCTCGCCGCGATCACCTTGATTCTGGCCACCCTGCCGCAGGGTGCGCGCGTGCTCGCCCCGCATGACTGCTATGGCGGCACGTACCGTCTGTTGGCGGCGCTCGTGGGGCAGGGCAAGCTCGCGGTCGACTTCGTCGATCAAACCGACCCGGCGGCGGTCGCGACCGCCCTCGCCGCGAAGCCGCAGCTCGTCTGGATCGAGACGCCCAGCAATCCATTGCTCAGGATCGTCGACATCCGCGCGCTCGCGGATGCGGCGCATGCTCACGGCGCGTTGGTGGTCGCGGACAACACGTTCCTCTCGCCCGTGTGGCAGCAGCCGCTCTCCCTGGGCGCGGATGTCGTGATGCATTCGACCACCAAATACTTGAATGGGCACAGCGATGTCGTCGGCGGAGCGGTCATTGCCTCGACGGCGGAGCTCGCGGAGCGCTTTGGCTGGTGGGCCAACGTCATCGGCGTGACCGGCGCCCCGTTCGACAGCTTTCTATGCCTCCGCGGCGTGCGGACCTTGCACGCACGGATGCGGGCGCATGAGGAGAACACCGCCGCCGTGGTCGAATTGCTGCGCAATCACGCCGCGGTGTCGCGGGTCTATTACCCGGGACTGCCCGATCATCCGGGCCACGCGCTCGCGCGCCGCCAACAATCGAGCTTCGGCGCCATGCTGAGCTTCGAGCTCGCGGGCGGCGAGGCCGCGGTCGGGGCGCTGCTCGACGGCCTCACCTGCTTTACGCTTGCCGAATCGCTGGGCGGCGTCGAGAGCCTGATCGCGCACCCGTCCAGCATGACGCACGCCGGAATGGACCAGGCGGCCCGGGAGCGCGCCGGGATCGGCGAGGGACTGTTGCGGGTGTCGGTGGGAATCGAGGATGCCGGCGATCTGGTCGCGGATCTCTCCGCCGGGCTCGAGCGGGCGGCTACAGCGCAGCCAGCACCGCATCTGCGGCGGCACGCGTCCTGACGAAGTCGGCGCCCGGAGCGGCAAGGTCCGCCGTCAGCACCCCTGCGGTCACGGCGCCGGATACCGCCGCTTCCACGAGTCGCGCCTCGGCCTCGAGATCGAGCGCGTACCGAAGCAGCAGGGCGGCGCTCAATATCGCGGCATAAGGATTGGCGATGCCGCGACCGGCGATGTCGGGCGCGGAGCCGTGGATCGGCTCGAACAAGCCTCCGCGCCGTTCGGCGCCGAGCGACGCGGAGGGCAGAAGCCCCATGGAGCCGGCGAGCATCGACGCCTCGTCGGTGAGGATGTCTCCGAACATGTTCTCCATCACCATCACGTCGAAATCGCGCGGGCGCCTGATGAGATGCATGGCCGCGGAGTCCACCAGCATGTGCTCGTAGGCGACATCGGAGAACTCACCGGGCATGATCCGATCGACCACCGAGCGCCAGAGGCGCGATGTCTCCAGCACGTTCGCCTTGTCGACCGAGGTCAGCTTGCGCCGCCGAGCGCGCGCGAGCTTGGCGGCGGCGCGCACCACGCGCTCGATCTCCGTCACGCTGTAGCGGCAAACGTCGAACGCCTCGGTGGCGGTGCGTTGCTTGTCGCCGAAATAGATCCCACCGGTGAGCTCGCGCACCACCATGATATCGACGCCTCGAAGGACCTCGGCCTTGATGGGGGAGGCCTCGAGCACGGCCGGATGCGGGACGACGGGGCGCAGGTTGGCGAACAGCCCGAGCTCCTTGCGCAGCTGCAGCAGTCCCTGCTCGGGCCGCACCTTCGCGTTCGGCGCGGACCACTTCGGGCCGCCCACTGCACCCAGCAGAATGGCGTCGGCGCGCCGGCACAGCTCCAGGGTGGCGGCCGGCAGGGCCTCGCCGGTCGCGTCGATCGCCGCGCCGCCGACGAGCGCCGGCTCGAATTGAAACGAGTGGCCGTACCGCTCTGCGATGCGCGACAGCACGCGCACCGCCTCGGCGGTAACCTCCGGCCCGATGCCGTCGCCGCTCAGTACCGCGATCAGCGCCTGCATCTAGTGGGCGGCCTCGTAGCGCTCGATGTCGGCCAGGTGACTTTGCAAATAGCCGAGCTCGTCGACTCCGTTCAGCAGGCAATGACGCGCGAACGCCTCGATCGGAAAGACGACCGACGTGCCCGTCGGCAGCGCCAGGGTCGCAGAGGCCAGATCGATGGTCACCTGCGCGCCCGGATGACCGATCAGCCACGCCGCGGTGGCCTCGTCCACGATCACCGGCAGAAGGCCGTTCTTCAAGGCGTTGCTGCGGAAAATATCCGCGATCTCCGTGCTGATCACGGCGCGGATGCCGTAATCGACCAATGCCCAGGGGGCGTGCTCGCGCGAGGAGCCGCAGCCGAAGTTGCGGCCGGCGACGAGCACCTGGCAGCCCTGGGCGGCCGGTTGGTTGAGGATGAAAGCCGGATTCGGCGAGCCGTCGGGCAGGTAGCGCCAATCGGCGAACAGCTGCTTTCCCAGCCCTTCCTTCGTGGTCGTGGTCAGGAATCGCGCCGGAATGATCTGGTCGGTGTCCACGTTTGCGAGGGGGACGACGACGGTTCGCGAAGAGACGACTTTGAGCGGTTCCATTACAGGAACTCCCGCGGATCGGTGATTCGCCCGCGCACGGCGCTCGCCGCGGCGGTGAGCGGACTCGCGAGCAGGGTTCGAGCGCCCACACCCTGCCGCCCCTCGAAATTTCGATTGCTGGTGCTCAACGAATATTGGCCTGCGCCAACGGTGTCGCCATTCATGCCGAGGCACATGGAGCAGCCCGACTCGCGCCAATCGGCGCCGGCCGCGCGAAACACATCCGCGAGCCCCGCGGCTTCGGCGTCGCGCTTGATCTTCTGTGAACCCGGCACGATCAAAAGATGCACCCCCGACGCCACCTTGCGTCCCTTGAGCACGCTGGCCGCGGCCTCCAGGTCCTCCAGGCGCCCGTTCGTGCAGCTGCCGATGAACACGGTATTCACCGGCTTGCCGAGCATCGCGTCGCCGCCCGAGAACCCCATGTAGCCGAGCGCCTTGTCGTGAATGGCGTCGCCGGACTTCGGGATGGCGCCGCCAATGGGCACCACCATGCCGGGATTGGTGCCGTAGGTGATCATCGGCTCGAGCGCCGCAGCATCGATATCGATCGACAGGTCGAAAGCGGCTTCAGGGTCGCTCACGAGCGTCTTCCAGCGGGCGAGACTTTCGTCCCAGCGCGCGCCTTGGGGAGCGCGCGGCTTCCCCGAGAGATAGGCGAACGTCACCTCGTCCGGCGCGACCATGCCGGCGCGCGCACCGGCTTCGATGGACATGTTGCAGATGGTCATGCGCTCGTCCATCGACAGGCCCCGAATGGTGGAACCGCGGTACTCGAACACATGGCCCGTGCCGCCGGACACGCCCACCTTGCCGATGATGGCGAGAATCAGGTCCTTCGCAGTGACTCCCGGCGGCAGCCGCCCTTCCACGTTGATGGCGAAGGATTTGGGTTTGCGTTGCAGCAGGCACTGCGTGGCGAGCACATGGCCGACTTCGGTGCTGCCGATGCCGAAGGCGAGGGCGCCGAATGCGCCGTGGGTGCTCGTGTGGCTGTCGCCGCACACGATGGTCATGCCCGGCCGGCTGGCGCCGAGCTCCGGGCTGATGACATGCACGATCCCGCGCCGCGCGTCGCGCATGCCGAACAGCTCGACGCCGAATTCGGCGGCGTTTTGTTCGAGCTGCCTCACCTGCCTGGCCGCCGCGTCCACCCTGATCGGGACGTTGCCGAAAACCTGGTCGGTGGTGGTCGGCGTGGAGTGATCCATGGTGGCGAGCGTGCGGTCCGTGCGTCGCACGGGCAGCTTCGACGAACGCAGCACGCTGAATGCCTGCGGGGAGGTCACCTCGTGAACGAGGTGCAGGTCGATGTACAGGACGGCCGGGGTCGCCGCGGTCTCCGGGACCACTTCATGCGCTTTCCAGACCTTGTCGAACAGCGTGCTCGCCGCCATGGCGCAACTCCTTGAGATGCTCGAGGCTTACCCGATCCGCCGTGCGTATCAGGCCTTGGCCGATTCCAGCCAGGGCATGCGCGCGCGCAGCTGGGCGCCGACCTTCTCGATCGAGTGGCCGAGATCCGCCTTCAGCAGCTTGGAGTACTTGCGCCGGCCGCTCTTGGTCTCGGCGATCCACTGGCGCGCGAATTTGCCCTGCTGAATCTCAGTGAGAATCTTCTTCATCTCCTTCTTGGTCGCCTTGTTCACGACCCGCGGCCCGCGGGTCAGGTCACCGTACTTGGCGGTCTCCGAGATGAAGCGGTGCATCTTCGTGATGCCGCCCTCGTGCAGGAGATCCACGATCAGCTTGAGCTCGTGCAGGCACTCGTAGTAGGCGACCGCGGGCTGATAACCGGCCTCGACCAGGGTCTCATAGCCCTTCACCACGAGCTCCGTCGCTCCGCCGCAGAGCACCGCCTGTTCGCCGAACAGATCCGTCTCGGTCTCCTCGGCAAAAGTGGTCTCGAGCACGCCGCCGCGCGTGCCGCCGATGCCGTCCGCGTACGCGAGCGCGATGGCCTTCGCGTTCTTCGTGGCGTTCTGCGCGACCGCGATCAGGCACGGCACGCCGCGCCCCTGTTGATACTGGCGGCGCACCAGGTCCCCCGGCCCCTTGGGCGCGATCAGCACGACGTTCAGGTCCTTGCGCGGCTTGATCTGCTTGAAGTGCACGTTGAAACCGTGCGCGAACAGCAGTGTCGCGCCGGGCTCGATCAGAGTCTTGAGCTCCTGATACAGCGCCTTTTGCGTCATGTCGGGGACCAGCATCGCGACCAGGCGCGCACCCTTCACGGCTGCCGCGGGGTCGCTCACCTTCAATCCGTCCTTCTTGGCCTTGTTCCAGCTGTCGCCCTTGCGTACGCCGACGACCACGTCATAGCCGCTGTCACGCAGATTGAGCGCGTGCGCGCGACCCTGGCTTCCATAGCCCAGAACAGCGATGCGCGCTCCGCGCAGGGCTTTTTTATCTACGTCTTTTTGCGAATACAAGCGCATGAGGTGCTCCGTGAAAGTAGCCGCAAATAGCAACACAGAATCTCTTATCATGCAAGAACAGTCGCGGCCGTCGCCGCGCTTCGAATCGAACGAAGGATTGGCACATGACCGTCGAGACGCACGCCGCCGTTCCGCTATGGCTCCTGTACGAGGAGGAGGTGGACGCGTGGCGCAAAGTGCAGGGTGCGCAAGCCGCCGCTTGGCTCGGCGCGCAGAATTTCAAGGGCGAGAAACACCGCGTGGTGTTGATTCCGGATGCGGGCGGCGGGCTCGCCATGGCCGTCGGCGGACTGGGTAAGCGGCAGGGCGCCCTGTCACTCTGGCATGCCGCCGGCTTCGCGGAGCGCTTGCCGCCGGGGAGCTATCGTCTGGCGCAATCCTTCGGCGATGCGGAAGCGACCCAGATCGCACTCGGTTTCGCCTACGGAGCGTATCGCTTCGAACGGTATCGTGCGGGCCGGGCGGAGCGCGCGGCGGTGCTCGATCCTCCACCCAACGCGGACTCGAGCTTCGTCGTCTCGGCTAACGAGGCGCTCACGCTGGCGCGCGACCTGATCAATACACCGGCCTCCGACTTGGGCCCCGCGGAGCTGGCGGCGGCCGCGCGGGAGCTGGCCGGGCGCCACGGGGCCGAGGTTCGCGAGTGGGTGGGCGACGAGCTGCTCACCGGCAATTTCCCCGCCATCCATGCGGTCGGGCGCGCCAGCGCGCAGGCACCGCGCCTGATCGAGATCCGATGGACCCCGCCGGGCGCGCGGGAAGCCGCCGGGTTGCCGCAACTCGTGCTAGTCGGCAAAGGGGTGTGCTTCGACTCGGGTGGTCTCGACATCAAGCCGGGCTCGGGAATGGCGCTGATGAAGAAAGACATGGGCGGGGCGGCAGTCACCCTCGGGCTCGCCCACATGCTGATGGGCGCAGGCATTCGAGCGCAGCTCCGCATCCTCGTCCCGGCGGTCGAAAATGCCATCAGCGGCAACGCGTACCGACCCGGCGACGTTTTATCGACGCGCAAGGGACTCAGTGTCGAGGTCGGGAATACGGATGCCGAGGGCCGGCTCGTGCTGTGCGACGCGCTGGCGTTCGCCGACGTCGACCAACCGGACCTGATCATCGACTTCGCCACGTTGACGGGCGCCGCGCGCGTCGCCCTGGGACCCGAGCTTCCGGCGCTGTTCGGCACCGACGAGCGGGTGGTCGCGGACCTCGCGCAGGCTGCCGCCCTGGAGCACGACCCGCTGTGGCCGATGCCGCTCTGGATGGGCTACGACGATGAGCTCGGCAGCAAGATCGCCGACCTCAACAACGTCGCCGCGTCCGGTCTCGCCGGGGCTATATTCGGCGCCTTGTTCCTGAAGCGCTTCGTGACCGCGACGGCTCATTGGCTGCACCTCGACTTGTACGCCTGGAATCCCAAGGAGCGTCCCGGCCGCGGGGTCGGGGCCGAGGCGCACGCCGTTCGCGGCGTCTACCGCTATTTATTGCAACGCTACGGTACGGTGTGACCATGAAAAAGAAAACCAAGGCAGCCCGCAAGGCAGGCCCCGTCAAGACGGGGTCCGCCGATCCCCGGCGCTATTCCCGGCTCGTGGTCGAGGGCATCAAACAGGCCCCGGCGCGCGCCATGCTGCATGCGGTCGGCTTCGGCGAAGCCGACTTCGACAAGCCGCAGGTCGGCATCGCCTCCACCTGGAGCAACTTGACTCCCTGCAACATGCACATCGACGGGCTGGCGCGGCTTGCGGCGCAGGGGGTCGAAGGGCACGGCGCCAAGGCGGTGACGTTCAACACCATCACCGTGTCCGATGGCATCTCCATGGGAACACCGGGAATGCGTTACTCGCTGGTGTCCCGTGAAGTGATCGCCGATTCGATCGAGACGGTGGTCGGCGCGCAGGGTTTCGACGGCGTGGTGGCGTTCGGCGGCTGCGACAAGAACATGCCCGGATGCCTCATGGCGCTCGCACGGCTCGACCGCCCCGCGGTCTTCGTCTACGGCGGCACCATCCGGCCCGGCGCCGAGCGCCGGGACATCGTGTCCGTGTTCGAGGCCGTCGGCGGCTATGCGAAGGGCACGGTGTCGGAAACCCAGCTGAAGTACATCGAGCGTACCGCGATTCCCGGTCCGGGATCGTGCGCCGGCATGTACACGGCGAACACCATGGCTTCCGCGATCGAGGCCATGGGCATGAGTCTCCCCGGCAGCTCCGCGCAGGACGCCATCTCGGACCAAAAGCGGGCTGATTCCACGCGCGCGGGCGCCACGGTGGTGGAACTCATCAAGCGCGGCATCCGGCCGCGCCACATCATGACGCGCAAGGCGTTCGAAAATGCCATCACGGTCAGCATCGCCCTGGGCGGATCGACGAATGCGGTCCTGCACCTGCTGGCGATCGCCTCGTCGGCTAATGTCAAATTGGGGCTGGACGATTTCACCCGCATCGGCCGGCGGGTGCCGGTGCTGGCGGACCTTAGGCCGAGCGGCCGTTATTCGATGTCGGAGCTGGTCGCGATCGGCGGCATTCAGCCTCTGATGAAGACGCTGCTCGAGGCGGGGCTGCTGCACGGGGACTGCCTCACGGTGACCGGCGCGACGCTCGCGCAGAATCTCGCGGGTGTCGCACCCTATGATGCTGGGCAACAAATCGTCCGTCCGCTCTCCGAGCCCATCAAGAAAGACAGCCATCTCGTGGTGCTGTACGGGAACCTCGCGCCGGAGGGCGCCGTTGCAAAAATCACCGGGAAAGAAGGGCTCAAGTTCACGGGTACCGCGCGGGTATTCGACTCGGAAGAGGACTCGCTGCAAGGAATTCTCGGCGGCAAGGTCAAGGCGGGGGACGTGGTCGTCATCCGCTACGAAGGCCCCAAGGGTGGCCCGGGCATGCGCGAAATGTTAAGTCCGACCGGAGCCATCATCGGCAAGGGGCTGGGCAGCGAAGTCGCCTTGATCACCGATGGGCGCTTCTCGGGCGGCAGCCATGGATTCGTGGTCGGTCACGTCTCCCCGGAGGCTGCGCTCGGCGGCCCGATGGCGCTGGTGAAGAGCGGTGACGAGATCACGATTGATGCAGAGCGTCGAGAAATCTGCCTGCACGTGAGTGCGGCTGAGCTGAAGCGCCGCCGCAAGGGCTGGAAGGCGCCCAAGCCCTATGCGCGGCGCGGTGCGCTGGCGAAATATGCAAAGCAAGTGAGCAGCGCATCGTTGGGTGCGGTGACGGATCAGGAATGAGTGACATTCCCACTTCCTGCTTGCAGTGCGGGCAGAAAATGTGTCAGTCTCTTTACTTGCCGTAGGACTTGAAGGGACGCCGCTCAAAGCAAGGGGAGCGGCAAGCGGCTCGCGTTTCAGCCGCACGTGGCAACGTCGGCGCCGAGCGCGTAAAACGGTGAATCGGAATTTAGCTAGGGGCAGGGTCGAAACAGACTTATGTATACATATGAGCAGCCGTCGTTATTCTCGGGCACGAGGGGCATCGCCCTCATCGCTGTCATCATTCTGCATATTTTCGTCGGTTGGGCGTTCTACACGGGGTTGGCCGGCAAGCTGATTCAGAAGGTCATACCTCCCGTCGAAATCGCCCAGATCGACAAGCCCAAAGAAGTCGACAAGCCGCCACCCCCGCCGCCGAAATTAGAAGAGATCAAGCCTTTCGTTCCCCCGCCGGAATTCGTCGACATCCAGGCGCCGCAGCAGCAGACGAACGCGATCTCGCAGACGACCCAGGTGCAGCACGTGGCCGCGCCCACCGCGCCGCCTCCCGTACAGCACACGCGCACCCCGATCGGCCAGGATCCGAAGCATCCTCTGCACATTGGCGAGGACTACTATCCCGATGCGTCGAAGCGTGCCGGTGAAGAGGGCCGCTGCGTCGTGACGATGACGGTTGCCGCGGACGGGCGCATCACCAACGAAGCCATTCAGCAGAGCAGCGGCTTTCCGCGCCTCGATGAGGCCTGCCTGAAGGGCGTGCACGGTCAGCACATGAAACCCGCCACCGAGGACGGCAAGCCGGTCGAGACCACGGTATCTCTTCCCATCCAGTGGAAGCTGACCAAGTAAACTGAAGGCAGTCGACGATCAACTTTAATTTCGCTTGTTAGAACTGTTACTACGCTCAATCAAAATGTAGAGGGAATCGGTCAATGCAAGAGACAGCTGTTGAAAACCCATATGGCCTTGGTGCCCTGATCCAGAATGGCAATATCGTTTCGCGATCGATTCTCGCCATTCTGTTGATCATGTCGCTTCTGACGTGGTTCATCATGATCACCAAGTTCTTCGACCAACGTAAGACGCGCCTGATGGCGATCGCGGCGGAAAAGGAATTCTGGGCCTCTTCCAGCCTGACCGATGCCATCTCCAAGCTGAAGGGCACCTCCAATCCGTTCCGCGCCCTGGCGGAAACCGGCAAGCAGGCGTACGAGTATCACGAGACCAACAAGACGCGCCTGTCGGGCGCCATCGGCACGAGTGAGTGGATCACCGAGTCGCTGCAACGCACTGCCGACATGGTCGTCAGCCGCATGCAGGCGGGGCTGCCGGTTCTCGCCTCGGTCGGCGCCACCGCGCCGTTCGTCGGGCTGCTCGGCACGGTCATCGGCATCTACAACGCGTTGATCGCGATCGGCGTCGCCGGGCAGGCGTCCATCGACAAGGTGGCGGGCCCCGTGGGCGAAGCCTTGATCATGACCGCCATCGGTCTGTTCGTCGCCGTGCCGGCCGTGTTGGGATACAACATTCTTCTCCGCCGCAACAAGCAGGTGCAGGAGCGCGTGAGCCACTTCACCCACGAGCTCCACGCTTATTTGATCGCAGGCGCGAAAATGGGTCTCGGCATGGACAAGGGTGCCGCTCCCGCCGTCAAGCCCGCGCCGGTCGCGGCTCGCTGAGGTAAGTCGCGATGGCGATCAATATCGGCGGGAATGACGAAGGCGAAGCGATGTCCGACATCAACGTCACGCCCCTCGTGGACGTGATGTTGGTGCTCCTCATCATCTTCATCATCACGATTCGGGTCATCATTCAGCAGGTGCCCGTGCAGCTGCCGAAGGCGACCAATCTGCCGACTCAGACCAAGCCGGAGAACATCACCATCGCGATCAACAAGGATGGCGACATCTTCTGGAACACCCAGAGGGTGGGCAGCGTCGACGACTTGAAGAAGCGACTTCGTGAGATAGTCACCGTTGACCCGCAGCCGGAGGTTCATATCCGCGGCGATGCCAATGTGCGCTACCAGTTCGTCGGACAGGTGCTGGTCGCGACCCAGCAGATCGGCATCCGCAAGGTGGCGTTCATTACGACCCCGGATCATTTCGGTCCGGGAACGTAGACTCAAGGTATCCAGGAGAGATCACGATGGCGATGGCAGTAGGCGGTAACGAGGGCAATTCCTATTCGGATATCAACATGACGCCGCTGATCGACGTGATGTTGGTGCTCCTCATTATCTTCATCATCACGATTCCCTCGCAGACCCACGCGGTCAAGATCGACAATCCGTTGCCGCCGCCGCCGAATCAGCCGCCGCCGCCGCCGCCGGAGGTCATCGATCTGGCGATCGACTTCGATGGCACGCTGCTGTGGAACAAGACGCCGGTGGATCGCGCCACGATGGATGGGTATATCTCGTCGGAGGCCACCAAGGATCCGCAGCCCGAGGTGCACATCACCGTCGACAAGTTTGCGAAGTACGAAATCGTGGCGCAGACGCTGGCCGACCTGCAGCATCGGGGTCTCAAGAAGATCGGATTCGTCAACAACGACTATTTTTGAATAGGGTCCCAGCGGGTATTGCGGCGCGTCAACCCGACCTACTGCGGGTTCACGCGCCGTTTGTTTGACGGCCCGGGCGAAACACAAATCTTAAATCGCAAGTGGTGAAGGTGTGATCATGATTCATTCGATGAACAATAACGCAAGATCCCTGGCCACGCCGAGGCGGAATCTGCGCAAGACATCCAGCATCGCCGCCGCGATAGCGCTCGCGGCCTCATGTTTCGCCGGCGCCGGGCTGTCCTCGGCGGCGGACAAGAAGGAAGAGATCAGCCGCGGCATCGCCAAGGAGATGGACGCCGCGCAGAAGGCCATGAAGGCGTCACAGTGGCAGGATGTCATCACGAACGTGACGGCCGCCGAGCAGAAGCCGGGGCTCACGCCGGTCGACAAAAAGGCCATCTACAGCTTCCGCGCGATCGCAGAGGTCAGGCTCAACAACCTGAAGGCCGCGCAGGGGGACTTCGAGAAGGCGCTGGCGTCGGGCGACGCGACCGCCGAAGAAACCGCGCAGTGGAACAAAACGCTGTTCAGCATTTCGGCCAGCACGCAGCAATATCAGAAGGCCATTGATTACGGCAAGGTCATGGTCGAAAACAACACGGCGAACAACGAGACGTACTCGATCATCGCCCAGAGCTATTACTTATTGAAGGATTGCAAGGACTCCGGCATCTGGGCCGACAAGGCCATCGCGTTCGCGCGCAAGGCCGGCGAGGCCCCAAAGGAAAATCTCTACCAATTCAAGCTGCAATGCGCCTCGGATGCCGGCGATACGCCTGCGATGGATGCGGTGTTGGGCGACCTCATCAAGCTGACCAACAAGACCAGTTACTGGAACACGCTGCTGCGCATCGAGCGCCAGGATGAGCGCGAAGATCACAACACGCTGATGATCTATCGCGTCATGTTGAACACCAACTCGTGGAACGCCGACACCGACTACATCGAGATGGCCCAGCTCCTGGGCGATGCGGCCCTGCCGGGAGAGGCGGCCGCAGTGCTCGACAAGGCGATGTCGAGCGGCGCCATCAAGGACGAGCACAAAGAGCGCACCACCCGCCTGCTGGCGGCCCTCAAGGCTCGCGCGGAGTCGGACAGGAAGGGTCTTCCGCAAGAGGCGGCCGAGGCAAGCAAGAGCGCCGCCGGCGAGCTTTCGGTGAAGCTCGGCGAGGTGTATTACGGCTTCGGCGATTATCAAAAGGCGGCGGACGCCATCAATCAGGGCCTGCAGAAGGGCCAGGTCAAGCACCTGGACGAGGCTTACGTGTATCTGGGCCTCTCGGAAGTGCAGCTCAAGAACAACGCGGAAGCCAAGAAGGCATTTGCGAAGCTCAAGGATGTGCCCAACATCAGCCCGCGCGTGTTGAAGCTCTGGACGCTCTACGCGTCCACCCTTCCCGGCTGAGTGCGGCTAACAGCGAGGACAATGCGATGACCATCAAAGCTGGCGACAAGATGCCCGACGGCAAGTTCACGCGCATGACCAAGGACGGTCCGCAGAAGCTCACAACGGACGAGTTGTTCAAGGGCAAGACCGTGGTGCTGTTTTCGGTTCCCGGGGCATTCACCCCAACCTGCGATGCCAAGCATCTGCCGGGTTTCGTCGAATTGGCCGACCAGATCAAGGCGAAAGGCGTCGATACCATCGCCTGCACGGCGGTGAACGACGTGTTCGTCATGAACGCATGGGGGAAGGCCGGCGGCGTGGGCGACAAGATCCTGATGCTGGCCGACGGCAACGCCGAATATGCCAAGGCGCTCGGTCTGGAGCTGAACGCCACCGGCTTCGGGATGGGAATTCGTGGACAGCGCTTCGCGATCATCGTCAAGAACGGCGTCGCGACCCATGTCGATGTGGAAGCGCCGGGCGAATTCAAGGTTTCGGCCGCGGATTACGTCCTGAAGCAGCTCTAGCTGCCCGCGCACGCCTTGCTAGCCCTTCGGACTTCGCCGCCGGTATTCTCGGCTGCGCAAGCCGAGCGCATCCTGCGAGACACCTACGGGCTCCTCGGATCGGTGCGTGCGCTGTCCGGCGAGCGCGACTGCAACTTTCACCTGAGCACCCCGGACGGCCGCGGGTACGTGCTCAAGATCATCGATCGAGAGGCGGGGCCCGAGACGGTCGATTGCCAGGTGGGCGTGCTGCGGCATCTGGCGGAGCAGGACCCGTCGCTGCCGGTTCCGCGCGTTTTCCCGAGCACGCTCGGCGAGGATACCGGCCACGTCATCGGCGTGGACGGCATCCAATACACCACCTGTCTGATCGGATTCCTGCCGGGGCGGTTGCTTGCCGCGGGACCGCCGCCGCGCACGGTCCTCGAAAATGTCGGCGACACGCTTGCGCGCCTCGATCGGGCGCTGCAAGGATTTTTTCATCCGGCGTTGGGGCAACACCTGGCCTGGGATGTCCGCCGGCTTCCCGAGCTCGCCGAGCACGTCCGCTACATCGAATCGTCATCGGTGCGCGACGATATCGAGACCGTCGTGGGCTCATTGCGGGGTCACCTCGCTGCGCTCGGCGCGCTGCGCAGCCAGGCCATTCATGGCGATTGCCACGGACAGAATCTGTTGGTCGACCCGGCGCAGGGCGCCGTCAGCGGCATTTTGGATTTCGGCGACATGATCCATGCGCCGCGGATTCTCGAGCCCGCGGTGACCATGTCGGAGCTCCTCACCGAAGGTCTTGCGCCGCTCGCGGCGGTTTCCGCCGTGCTCGAGGCCTACGCGCTTCGTCAGCCGCTCGAGGGCGCCGAGATCGAGGTCCTGTACGATTTGATCGCGGCACGCCACGCTGCGACCCTGCTCGTGCATGCCTGGCGTGGCCGTCACGATCCTGTGGGGGCGCGGGTGCTCGATCACTCCGCCGTGACCGCTGCGCGATCCTTGCGGACCCTTCTTGCGGCGGGGAGGGCCTCCTTGACCCGGGAGTGGCACGCAGCCGCCGGCACGCGCAGCGAGGTCTGGGCGGGTCCGGATGCGTCGGCCGATCTTGCGCGCCGGCATCGGTTGCTGGGCAAGGGCTCGGAGCTTTTCTACGACAAGCCGCTGCATCTGGTCCGCGGCGCGGGGGTCTGGCTGTTCGACCCGCTGGGTAATGCCTACCTCGACGTGTACAACAACGTGCCGCATGTCGGGCACGCCCATCCCGCCGTGGTGCGTGCGGTGCAGCGCCAGGCGGCCATCCTCGCAACCCACACGCGCTATTTGCACTCCGGAATTCTCGACTACGCAGAGCGGTTGCTTGCAAAGCTTCCGGCGCGACTGAACGCCTGCCTATTCGTGAACTCGGGGAGCGAAGCGAATGACGTGGCATGGAGAATGGCGCAGTTCGCGACCGGTCACTTGGGCGCTCTGGTCATGCGCAACGCCTATCACGGCATCACCCACGCCGTGGCTGCGCTCACGCCCGGCGTCGGGGAGCCGCTCGAGCCTCACGTGGTCGCGATCGCTGCCCCGCACAGCGGGCTTCAGATTGCTGCAGCCCGGGACGACGTGGATGCGGCAATCCGCATCTTGGCGGAACGGGGGTTCGAGCCGGCGGCGTTCTATCTCGACACGGCCTTGACCAGCTCCGGCGTCTACGACCCGGCGCCCGCCTGGGGTGCCGCGGTGTCGGACAGGGTTCGCGCCGCCGGCTGCCTCATCGTGGCGGACGAAGTTCAATATGGAATGGGCCGGCCGGGCTCGCATTTTTGGGGCTTCGAGCGCCGCGGACTCGATCCCGATATCGTGACCTTGGGCAAGCCCGTGGCCAACGGCTATCCCATGGGCGTGGTCGTCGCAAACCGCGATCTGATCGAAGCCTTTCAGGCCCGATTCGGCTTCTTTTCCACCTTCGGCGGCAGCGCTGTGGCGGCCGCCGCGGGCTTGGCGGTGCTCGAGGTGCTCGAGCGCGAGGAGCTGCAGGCGAACGCCGCGAGCACGGGCGACTATTTCCGGCAACAACTGGAGGCGCTCGCGGCCCGGCACGACGCTCTCGGCGAGCTGCGCGGGGCCGGCCTGCTGTACGGCTTGCAGGTAAACGGTGTCGGCGGGCTCCCGGCGCGTCAGTGCGCGAAGCGAATCATCAACCTGCTCGCCTCAGAAGCGCGCGTGCTGATCGGCTATGAGGGACCGGACGCGGATATTTTGAAGCTTCGGCCGCCGATGGTGTTTGGGCGGGAGCATGTGGAGAGGGTGGTGGAGGCCGTTGACGCTGCTGTTCGCGCGATTGTTGCCTAGACCGGGTTAGATCACGCTGTTACACCAAGGCCCGGAGCGGACGGGCATTTCCCGGACCGCCGTGAATCCGTCCCTGGAGGCTGCGGGGAAAACATCCATGTTTTCCACGCTCCGGGAAATGCCCGTCCGCTCCGGCCGTCGTGTGACTGAGTGGCTAACCTCGACTGCGCGCTCGCGATGGCTGCGGGCAGTCACCAGAGGTCCTGGGCCGCTCTGGGGTC
>Ga0182012_10000159_pt1 | contig 74903 bp, 73 predicted proteins | sample 612S2SmetaG_FD_120486 | JGI IMG/M metagenome (GOLD analysis project Ga0182012, IMG submission 120486) | Permafrost microbial communities from Stordalen Mire, Sweden - 612S2S metaG | ecosystem: Environmental > Terrestrial > Soil > Wetlands > Permafrost | place: Sweden: Stordalen | collected... | reverse complement strand
CGGCAACCGATCTCGACCAGAGCATCCGGACGTCGTGTGCGGCGAAGGTGAAGAAATCCGGCTCCTGCACGATACCGGCGCGCAAGCTTTACGACTACATTCGCCTGCTCGGCGATGGCGATACGTGCCATCTCCGCGGCGGGCCTCGATACCTTCCCGCCGATTTCGGACGTTTAACACCCGTGACATGCCGGAAACGGAGATGGCATATCTGTCCGATTTGTTGACGGCCACCAAATCCTCGTACAGGTGCATGGCGACGAAATCGCCCAGATTGGAGCGTCGATGTTCGTACTTTTTGCCGTCGAAGAGGCCGCGGAATTCGTTCAGCAGCCTGTATTCAGTCAACGGTGACCTCGGAACCCGTTGGTCCGGCCATCGCTCTGACGGAAGCAAGCGCCTCGATCGTGCGCCGGGCAGCGGCCAGGTAGGTTGGCTCGATTTCGACGCCAATCGAATTCCGTCCAGATCTCATGGCCGCAATGGCGGTCGATCCGGTACCCAGGAAGGGATCGAGAATAGTGTCGCCCGCAAAGGAAAAGAGTCTGATCAGTCGTTCGGCAAGCTCGATTGGATATGGCGCGGGGTGCTTGCTCTTCGTGGTTGAAGCGCCTGGGAGGTCAGTCCAGGAGGACCGGAGCCAATGCTGCATTTCCTCTTTTGTGAGCATCGAGAGCGCTTTTTGCAGGGGCTGGACCGAACGGTAATGGCCGCCCTTCCTCAACATAAGGATATATTCCGTATCGTTTTTAACGATTGCGCCAGGCTGATACGGCTTTCCATAGAAACCGGCTCCGTTCCCCTGGGCCTCCATCGCGCCGTTTGCGATTTTCTGCCAAAGGATCGGCGTGAGGCAATCCAGGCCGAGGCTTCTTGCGCGGACCTGAATATCGGAATGCAGCGGCATTACGTAATGCCGGCCTCCGCGCTTCCTGGGGACACAGACATCGCCTACTACGCAGCAGATTCTTCCGCCAGGCGCGAGGACACGGGCGCACTGCTTCCAGACTTTGTCGAGTTCGGTCAGGAAATGTTCGTAGTCTTCGATGTCTCCGAGCTGCGACCTGTTTCCGGAGGCATATTCTTTCAGGGTCCAATAAGGAGGGGACGTGACGACGAGGTGCACCGAAGAATCGGGAATCCAGGAAAGGTCCCTCGCATCGCCGAGCCGCAAACGGTGGCTGGTCTTATCGAAAGGGGAAGGCCATGGGACGGTTCTGAAGTGCGCGTTGGCCTCACGATAGGTGCGTAGAGCGGCGGGGGTGTTGTCGCTTAACGGCAGCCTGAACGACAGGCGGGCGAGACTCCGAACTTCAACGAAAGGCGCTTGCTCGGTCTCGGGTTGAACTTCGGCCGGGGAGCGGAAGAGCGCGTTCGTCCCTTTGGGATGTCTCATGCTGGCGGCGCCGTGAACTTTGCCCAATTCTATCGGACGTTTGGGGCGCGCCACGCTGCAAGAGCTGTGGGTAATTGGGGCGGGGACCAATTTGGTTCACGCCCTTTCAAAAGGGGCGAGGATCTCATGCAGGTTCTGAATCGCTACCGCGCACCAACTGCCGCAGCGCGGACCGGCAGCGCCAGCAGCGCGTCGGTGACTCGGTCGGCGGCATGGCGCAAAACGTTGCCTTCGTCGGCGAAGTTGCCGGTGATGCACTGGATGCCGAGAGATTCGATCCGGTCGACGTCGGCGATGGTGGCTTCGGCGCCTTCGGCGGCGTAGCGCTCGCGGAGTTCGCGCGAGACGGGGGCAGTATTGACGAGCGCGTAGTCGAAGATGGGGCGGCCGGCGTGCTCGTAGATACGCTCGATATGCTGGGAGGCGGTGAGGTGCAGGCTTTCGTTGGCCTGGGTCATGAGATTGCAGATGAAGACGCGGGTGGCCTGGGCGGCGCCGAGGGCTTCAGGGATGCCGTCGACGAGGAGGTTGGTGACGATGCTGGTGTAGAGCGAGCCGGGGCCGATGGTGATGAGGTCGGCGGCGGCGATGGCGGCGAGGGTTTCGGGCGGCGGGGGCGGATGGGGCGGGTCGAGGGTGAGCTCGACGATGCGCTGGCGGCTGGCGGTGATCCGGGTCTCGCCGCGGACGACGGAGCCGTCTTCCATGCGGGCGACGACGGTGACATTGGCCGCTGTTGCGGGAAAGATGTGTCCGCGGGTCGCGAGGATTTCGGCGGAGAGGCGGATCGCCTGGGCGAAGTCGCCGGTCATCTCGGTAAGGGCAGCGATGAACAGGTTGCCGAAGTTGTGGCCTTCGAGGTCGCCTCCGTTGCGAAAGCGGTGGCGGAAAAGGCGGGAGATCAGGCGCTCGTCTTCGGAGAGGGCAACCATGCAATTGCGCAGGTCGCCGGGGGGGAGCATGTTGAAGTCGCGGCGGAGGCGGCCGCTGGAGCCGCCGTCGTCGGTGACGGTGACGACCGCGGTGAGGTCGGCGATGAGGGGGGTCGCAGGTGGGTCGGCGCGCAGGCCAGAGGCGTGAGGGACGCGGAGCTTGAGGCCGCGCAGGAGGGTTGAGAGGCCGGTTCCGCCACCAATGGCGACGACTCGCAGGCCCGCGGGAGGGATGGAATTCGCGGTTTTAGAGGTTACCAAATTGGAACTGCTTCCATGTATGAGTCTAAACCAGGAGTCTTTTCAAGTTGTTCCGATGCCGCGACACGGGCGATGGAGCGGGGTCCACGCAGTCACCTGCGGGCAGAGTTTCGGACAATGGAACGCACAAGTCAAAACAAATAGACTGCAGATATGGAAGCACCAACGGCTTTGCCGCCGGCGTGCGCTGTTCCGCAGACGGGAGCGCTCTCGCAGCGGCGATTCCCCGAGCCGGACCATCCTTATCGATCGCCGTTTCAGCGCGACTGCGGGCGCATCATCCACTCACGCGCCTTTCGACGGCTGGCTGGCAAGACGCAGGTCTTTACGGATCGTGGGTCGGACCATTTCCGCAGCCGCCTGACGCATACGATGGAAGTGGCGCAGATCGCGCGGACCGCCGGTCGGGCGCTGGGCCTGAATGAGGATCTGACCGAGGCGCTGGCTCTGGCGCACGATATCGGGCATCCACCGTTTGGGCACGCCGGCGAGCGGGCTCTCGATGAGGCCCTGCAACAATACGGGCTGGGTTTCGATCACAATTTGCACGCCCTGCGCATCGTGGAGCATTTCGAAAACCGGCATCTGGGGTTCCGGGGACTGAACCTTACCCTCGGGGTGCGGGAAGGTATCGTGAAACACTCGCGCGATTATGGGGAGCGGGAACACCCGGAGCTGGCCGAGTATCTTCTTGATCGGCGGCCGCCGCTGGAGGCGCAGCTCATCGATCTGGCGGACGAGATCGCCTACCTGACGGCCGACCTGGACGATGGAATGGAAGCAGAGATTCTGACGCTCGGGCAGATTCGATCGGGCGTGAGTCTGTTCGAACGCCATTTCGCGCCACTCTCGGCGGCGCATCCTGGAGCACCGGAAAAGCTGTTATTTCAGGAAACACTGAAGCTGATGCTGAACTCGCTGGCCGACGATCTGGTGGCCGAGATTCGGCGACGGATTGAGGCAGGGGGAATCGACGATCTTGAGGGGATTCGCCGGGAGCCGGAGAGGCTTGCGGGGTTTTCTGTGGAAATCGAGGAGCTGCGGCGCGAGGCGAAGGAGTTTCTCTATCGTAATCTGTATTTGTGTGATGATCTGGCGAGTGGACACACACAGGCGGCGCAGGTGATCGCCGACCTGTTTGGGGCGTGGATGGCAGACCCTGAACTTCTGCCGGCGAGTTATCTGAGCAAGGTCGGGGAAGAAGGGGCTGCCAGGGTAATTGCGGATTATATTGCGGGAATGACGGATCACTTTGTTCTGAAAATGCATCTTAGGGTGAGGAAGATGGTGGTTCCAGGCCGGTAGAATTGTCCCCAGAAATTTGGCCCGGGCACATTTTGCTGTAACTTGCCGCAGGCCGACCGGATTGTGAAATCACCTTCTCCGTGAGAGGGAGAGGAGAAGGTATGGCACTTTTCGTTGTGCATGCCTGGGCCCCGTTTGTAAGCGGAATGTTTGTGGGTTGCTGGATCGGCGCCACGGTCGGTTGTGCCGGCATACTGCTGGTGGTGGGACGGCGGATGCGGCAGCTGGAAACGATCAACCAGCTTTTGCGCAACAAACTGAAGGGGCGGGAAAAGCCGCAACGGACCGGAACGGGCGGGCCTGGGCCTACTTTGGTGATGCCGACACCCAGCCAGGCAGAGCGGGCGCTGGGCCGGGTGGCGCGCGTCCACTGAGCCACTTCCGGGACGAGCGAGCCGGGCGAGTCAGGCCGGGCGAGTCAGTGAGTCCGGGATAAGATCGAGTCGTGGATCGTCGACTCATTCTTTCCTGGAGCAGCGGCAAGGACAGCGCATGGGCGCTCCATCTGTTGCGTCACGGCGGCGATTACGAGGGCGAGTACGAGGTCGCAGGGCTGCTGACCACTCTAAATGCCGCGTTTGACCGCGTTGCCATGCACAGTACGCGACGGGCCTTGCTGGAGGTTCAGGCGCGGGCTGTGGGACTACCTTTATATTCAGTGGCGTTGCCGTGGCCATGCTCCAACTCAGAATATGAAGCTGCGATGCGCGGGGCCTGCGAGGCCGCGGTGGCCGAGGGCATCGAGGCGATTGCGTTTGGGGATCTTTTCCTCGAAGACGTGCGCCGTTATCGCGAAGATCGATTGCAGGGGACGGGGCTGACGCCGGTTTTTCCGATCTGGGGTCTTGATACGCGCCGGCTTGCGGAGGAGATGATCGCGAGCGGTTTGCGCGCGCGCATTGTTTGCGTGGACCCGAAGAAGTTGGCGCGGGAATTTGCCGGGCGCGAGTTCGATGCGGATTTCCTTCGCGATTTGCCGGCCGGAGTGGATCCTTGCGGAGAAAATGGGGAGTTTCACAGCGTGGTTTATGCGGGACCGATGTTTCGCGCGGCGATCCCGATTGAGGCTGGCGAGATTGTGGAGCGGGATGGGTTTGTTTTTGCGGATGTGCGGCTTGCGGGTGAGCCGGCTCAGCCGGCTTCAGCGGTTGCATGAGCGTTCTACAATCGCGCCATGGTGATTCACACATTTGCTTTTCGCTGGAAGCCGGGAGTTACAGAGGAGCAGCGGCAGCGCGTGGTGGATGCGATCCGCGGTTTGCAGGGGCGCATTCCGGGGCTTGTGGAGACGTGGGTGGGCGTGAACTTCTCTCCGCGATCGCAGGGCTATGAGATGGGCGGGGTGATGCAGTTCGCGGATCGCGCGGCTCTGGAGGCTTATGGCGGGCACCCGGCTCACCAGGAGCTGCTGGCGTGGCTGATGCCGCTGATTGAGGCGGTTGAGGTGGACTTTGAGGCGTAGGCGCAGTCGCGCTGAATCTGAAAAAAGCTGCAGAACCTTGCACCGCGATGTAATTTCCGGGCTGGCGACAATTCACCAAAAGATCGACGCATTTCCGGGACGGGATTCCGGTTAGCATGGACAGCGGAGGCAACCGCACACCGTGAAATACCTCTCACCCGCAGTCCTTCTCTGTTGTTTTATACCTGTCTTCACGGCTGCGGCTCACTCCGCCGATACCAAGGCCAACCCTGCCGACTACCCGCTCGCCGTGCACATCTCGGCTTCAACCTATGCGCCTGGTCCGAGCCTGCTTAGCGAAATCGTTACTGCAACAGTCGACGGTAAGCATTACGAGCTGGAGGGCCCAACGTCGAGTGCAAAGATTTTCTCGCATGGAAACGGACTTATCGACCCCGGGGACTATCGCGGCAAGCTGTCGATGGATCAACACAAGACGAGCTATGAGTCGGTGCAGCAGTTTGAAATACTCCTTCCCGACGGCACCACCCGCCGGTTCGGCGTGATAGGGCAATCGAAGTAGCGCGGGGACGCAGTCGAAACACCTGCTCCATAGTTGCTGTTTGCTGATCCGGAAGATGCAGGGCAGGACCGTCCGGCACGAATCGTTCTCCGAACAGCCTTCAGAAATCCCATGCCCAAACCGCCAGTGGCTGGCCCGCTCCGGATGCGATGCTGAGTCGTTCCGCGGGTTTTGAAAATCCTATAGCCTGAAGGTTTATGCCTGAGTTCGAGGAAACGGACTTCGTGATCGTGGGCGCGGGTATCGCGGGACTGCGGGCGGCGATTGGCCTGGCTGGGGACGGAGCTCGTGTGCTGGTGGTGACGAAGGAGGCGCTGGGCGAATCGAACACCAATTATGCGCAGGGCGGAATCGCGGTCGCGATGAGCGGGGAGGAAGACGTCGCTCTGCATCTGGAGGACACGGTCAACGCCGGCGATGGGCTGGTGAATCGGGAGGCGGCGCGGGTGCTGGTGGAGGAGGGGCCTGTGCGCGTGGAGGAGCTGCTGCGGTGGGGCACGGATTTCGATCGCGAGGGCGGGCAGCTGATGCTCACGCGCGAGGGAGCCCACAGCCGCAATCGCATTCTGCATGCGCATGGGGACGCAACGGGGGCGGAGATCGGGCGCGCGCTGCTGCGGCACGCTCGGTCGATGCCGAAGATCACGCTGATGGAATGGACGACGACTTTGGATTTGGTCGTGGAGGGTGAAGAGGTTGCCGGGGCTGTTTTGCTGAGCCAGGAAGGCGAGGTGAGCCGGGTGCGGGCGCGGGCTGTGCTGCTGGCTAGCGGGGGCGCGGGGCAGGTGTACAGCGATACGACGAATCCGGCGGTGGCGACCGGGGATGGGATCGCGATGGCGTGGCGGGCGGGGGCGGAGATCGCCGATATGGAGTTCTACCAGTTTCATCCGACGGCGCTGAGCTTGCCTGGAGTGCCGAGGTTCCTGCTGTCGGAGGCGCTGCGCGGGGAGGGCGCGTGGCTGCGCAATGCGCGGGGGGAGCGATTTATGGAGCGGTACCATCCGCTGCTGGAGCTGGCTCCGCGGGATGTGGTGGCGCGGGCGATCACGCGGGAGGGGATGGGCGCGGGTGGCGAGATTCTGCCGGTGTATCTCGATATGCGGCATGTTACGAAGATCGATCCCGCTACGCGGTTTCCGGGGATATCACAGTTTCTGGCCGAGCATGGGTTGGATCTGCGGCGCGACCTGATTCCGGTGCGGCCGGCGGCGCATTATCTGATGGGAGGGGTGCGGACCGACGTGCATGGGAAAACGTCGCTGAAGAGACTGTATGCGGCGGGAGAGGCGGCGTGCACGGGGGTTCACGGGGCGAATCGGCTGGCGAGTAATTCGCTGCTGGAGGGGCTGGTGTTTGGGGCGCGGGCGGCGGAGGCGATGCGGGGCTCAGCGTACAGGGTGCAGGGTGCAGGGGACAGGGTAGAGGGTACAGGGGACAGGGTACAGGTTGCAGGTTACGGGTTACAGGTTACAGGGGACGGGGTACGGAGTGAGGCAGCCGGGGAGCGCGTGCCTGTCTATGAGCCGAGGGACTTCTCGAAGCCGCTGCGTGAACTGCAGCAAGCGATGTGGAACAGGGCTGGACTTCTGCGGGATGCCGAGGGACTGAGCGCCATGATGGCGGAGTTTCCGAGCCTTTCCGAGCCGTGGCGCGGGACTGTGCCGACGCGGGCGCTCGTGGAGTACGGGAATCTGCACACTGTGAGCCGTCTGATTGTCGAAGGCGCGCTGGCACGGGAAGAGAGCCGGGGCGCGCATTACCGGAACGATTTTCCCAGGCGCGACGATGAGAAGTTTCAGAAGCATTCTGTGATTTCGAAAAGTCATGCGGTCGCCTTCGTGGATTTCGAGTGTCCGGTCTCCAAGCTTCATTGAGTTATTCGACGCAGCGCCTACCGCTGGTTGAGCAGGTGGATGGTTTCGAGGATGGTATCGCCGACGATGGCCAGGCTTTTTGCGCTGAGTTTGTCCATGGTGTCGTCGGCGGTGTGCCAGTAGGCGTTTTGGTAGCCGTAGTCGAGGTCGATGAGGTCGGCGCAGGGCACTCCACGGCGGACGAAGGGAAGGTGATCGTCTTCGTCGTAGGTTTTGGTCTGGAAGAAGTACGACTGCCACCCGTATTCGGTGGCCGCCTGGAGGACCAGGTCTTCGAGCCAGGGGGTTGAGTTGAGGTCGCGCTGGACGTCGAGGTCGCGGTCGCCGAGCATATCGGCGAGGATGAAGGCCTTGATCCGCTTGATGGTGCCGTCGGCCTGCCACTTGGCGGCGAGATGTTTGCTGCCGTAGACGGAGTCGCTGTCGGTCCAGCTCTTGACGGCTTCTTCGCCGTCGGTGAAGAGGAGCCAGACGCTGTAGCCATTGAGCGTCTTGCCGCGCAGGTAGTTAGCCATTTCGATCAGCAGGCCGGTGGTTGAGCCGCCGTCGTTGGCGCCGATGTAATGGATATTGCGCAGCGGGTAGTTGGTTTCGTAATGCGTTGCGAGAACGATGATGCCGTCTTTCTTGCCCGGAAAGCGGACGATGAAGTTGTGCATAGGCATGGGACCGGCGGGGGTGTTGGTGGTGAAGGAGTCTTGTTCGAGCTGGTCGTGGCGGAATTGTTGCTTGAGGAAGGCTTCGGCTTTGGCGTGGCCGGGGCTGCCGATCCAGCGGGGGCCGGCGGCGACAAACTGGCGGGTGTATTCGAGGGCGCGGGCGCCATCAAACTGGGGTAGATTCTGGGCGTTCGCGCCGGGGGCTGCGGAGCAGAGCAGCAGGGTTGTGAGCAGCAAAAGTCTGCTCACGAGGCGGCCTTCTCGGCTCGCCGTTTGCGCGTCTTCGGATGGACGAGGTAGGAGACGCCGATGCTGACGATGTAGAGCACCAGCATTGGGCTGGCGAAGACGCACATGGTGAGCACGTCGGCGGTGGGGGTGATGATGGCCGCGATGATGAAAATGATGAGGATGGCGTAGCGAAGGTTTTTCCAGAGGAATTTGGGGCTGACGATGCCAAAGAGCGACAGGAACATCACGAGGATGGGCAGCTCAAAGGTGATGCCGAGGCCGAGGATCACGGTGAGAAAGAGGTCGGTGTATTCGTTGATCTCTATGAGGGGGCGGAATTCCTGATTGAATCCGAGGAGGAAATCGAGCGACTGGGGATAGACCCAGCGGTATCCGAAATAGGCGCCGGCGAGGAAGAGCCCGATGGTCGCCGTCATGAAGGGGACGATCCAGCGCTTTTCGTTCTGATAGAGGCCTGGGGAGATGAAGAGCCACAATTCGTAGAGCACGAATGGGCAGGCGAGGATGCAGCCGGCCATGAAGCTGATCTTCATGTACATGTTAAAGGGGTCGATGGGGTTGTGATAGACGAGCTGCGTGGGCATGTGGTGTTTGGCCAGCGCAAAGACGATGGGCTTCTGCATGAAGCCGTAGATACGCTCGTGGAAGCCCCAGGCGGCGAAGAATCCGGCAATGAGATAGAGGGCGGTGTGGACGATGCGGCGGCGCAGCTCGGCGAGGTGCTCGAGCAGGCTCATGCCGGGGAGCTCGGCGCGCTCGGTGACGGCGGCGCGGGCGCGGTCGACGAGATCAACCATGGTGGAGGGACTCGCCGGGAACTATGGAGGGGAGTGGGGAGTCGAAGGGCTCGGCGGGATGGACGCCGTTGGTGTGGGTGGTGAGATCGAGGTGGGCGGGCGAGTCGGCGGCATGGGGCAGCGGGGCGGAGACGAGCTCGGTGGGCGCGGGCGTTGGTTCGAAGGTTGGCGCGGGTGGCTCGACGAGTACTTCGGCTGCAGACGCTTCGATGGCTGCGGAGACCGGAGTCGGATCCGCTGGGGCGAGGGGTGTTGCATAAGGGGCGGTGGTACTGACCTGCGCGCCGATTGAGGGGGGCAGGATGCTCGGCACCGCCAATGAGTCTGCGGCGGGGAGTGTGTCTGCGGCTTTTGCCTGGGCTTCAGCTTGTTTTTCGGCGAGCTTCTTTTTGCGCTCCTCGTCTTCCATGTTGCGTAATTCTTCCTGAATCTGAAACTTGAATTCATTGCTGGCGCGGCGAAACTCGGCGAGGAGCTTGCCGATGGTGCGGCCGATTTCCGGCAGTTTCTTTGGTCCGAAGAGGACAAGAGCCAGCAGGAAGATGAAGATGGAGTCGCCGAAATGCATGAAGATTCATGATACCTGCCGGGATTCGCGGGTCACAAATGGAGCGGAGATCGCCGGCGTGCAAACGGAGTACGCGGGCTGGAGGGCTTTTGGGTCATCAGGCTGAGTGCGGATTCGGGGGATCGGCATGGGGCCGGGGGGCGAGAATGCTGTATTTTCGTGCCCAAATTCGGTCATTGAATCGTTCCGGAGGGTGCGGGTAGACTAATTCGAACGACAGGCGTTTGTGGACTTCGGGTTTTGTGCGACGAAGCCCCCAGATGCTGCGTCTAAGTAGTAGAGGCTGCAACATCCCCGTTGGCTGGGCGAGCGTAATGCGTCGCAGCGAGCCGACTGCAGCCGAGTTTGGCTTTCAACATCCCCGTCCAGATTGGCGCGCCCCGAAAGGCAGAGCCGAAACGGACTGAAGGCGGCGTACCGTGGGCGTTCTTGAGGCAGTTGAAGTACCCGTATTGGCTGAGGGGGAGAGTTGTTCTCTGGACAACTATCTCGCTCTGCCCGACAACAGCATGGATGAGCGGATTGCCGCGGCGCGACGCGCGCTGGGCAAGACTACGATTCTGCTGGGCCACCATTATCAGCGCGACGAAGTGATCCGGTTCGCGGACTTCACCGGCGACTCCTACAAGCTTTCGAAAGCGGCTGCGGAGACGGATGCGAACTACATCCTCTTCTGCGGCGTGCACTTTATGGCGGAGAGCGCCGATGTGCTGGCGCGCGAGGGGCAGCAGGTGATTCTGCCCGATCTGAATGCCGGGTGCTCGATGGCGGATATGGCCGAGATTGGCCAGGTGGAGGAGTGCTGGGATACGCTGCTCGATTCCGGCATCGCCGAGGGTGAGATTTTGCCGATTACGTACATGAACTCGTCGGCGGCGATCAAGGCGTTTTGCGGGGAGCGTGGGGGGTTGGTGTGCACGTCTTCGAATGCCCAGAAGGCGTTTGAGTGGGCGTTTGCGCGGGCGAAGAAGATTTTGTTCTTGCCGGACCAGCACCTGGGGCGGAATACCGGTCATGCGATGGGGATTCCGTTGAGCGAGATGGTGGTCTACGATCCGTGGCATAGTTTGGTTTCGATTGGTGGCTCGGCTGGGGGTGGCATCACGCCTGAGCGGTTGCGCTCGGCGAAGGTGGTTCTGTGGAAGGGGCACTGCTCGGTGCACCAGCGGTTTTTGCCGGAGCATGTGGACAAGGTGCGGGCGAGGTATCCTGGGATTCAGGTGATCGTGCATCCGGAGTGCCGGCTGGAGGTTTGCGAGAAGGCCGACGCGCTGGGCTCGACGGAGCGGCTGATCAGGATTGTTAAGGATGCGCCGGAGGGGTCGAGCTTCGCCATTGGCACGGAGATTCATCTGGTGAACCGGCTGGCAAAGGAGTTCGCGCCATTGGGGAAGAAGGTGATTACGCTCGACGACACCGGGTGCCTGTGCACGACGATGTATCGCATCAGCCCGCAGCACCTGGCGTGGGCGCTTGAGAATCTGGTAGAAGGGCGCGTGGTGAATCGCATTCAGGTTAAGGACGATGTGAAATACTGGGCGCGCGTGGCTCTGGACCGGATGCTGGAGATCCGGGGCTAGTGATGGGTGAATCGCGAAGGGAGCGCCGGGTCGCGTGGGCAAAACCAGAGGGGTTTGCGAGCGAAACCCTGGAATCACGCGAAGAGCGGGCTGTATGAAAACCTTTACGCTCGATGAGGCGCAGTCTCTTTTGCCGCTTGTGCAGTCTCTGCTGAACCGCGCCACCGAATCGAAGGAGGCAGCACGCAAACTGCAGGAAGAGATGCAGGAGCTGGTGCGGCGGATCTTTATCAGCGGGGGCGTCCTCGTCGACATATCGGCGGCGCAGAAACGCCGGATTGCGCTGGAGGCGCTGGTGCAGCGGGCCAAGGACGCGCTGGATGAGATCGACGCCATTGGCGTCCAGGTGAAGGATCTCGATTCGGGGCTGATGGATTTCCCCTGTTTGCTCGAAGGCGAGACAGTGCTGCTGTGCTGGAAACGGGGCGAGGAGCGGATCGAATTCTGGCATCGGGTTGAGGATGGCTTTGCGGGACGGCAGCCCATCGATGCGCGGTTTCGGCGGGCTGCTCCTGAGAAGCTGAACTAATCGGCAGAAGAGCTATTGGCGAAATACGTTTAGCGAAAAGCGAGCTTAAGGCGAGCGAGATTCGAGCTAAGCGGCAAGCATCTGAGCCGCGCAGCTCCTGAAAAGCTGAATTGATCGGCGAAGAGCTATTCGCGAAATGCGCTTAGCTAGAAGCGAGCTTAAGGCGAGCGAGATTCGAGCTAACCGGCAAGCAGCTGAGCCGCGCAGCTCCTGAAAAGCTGAATTGATCGGCGAAGAGCTATTCGCGAAATGCGCTTAGCTAGAAGCGAGCTTAAGGCGAGCGAGATTCGAGCCAGGACGGGCTGAGAAGCGAGCTTAAGGCGAGCTAGATTCGAGCTAATGCGGTATTTCCTTCCGGGCGGTAGCTGAGCCGCGCAGCTGAATTCAATTGCAGCAGACATGTCTCACGCTACTGGAATTCCAAATAGACGGCTGGTGAAACGATGATGGTTTTGCCGAATTTGCCGAGACTGAGCAGGTCCTTGTCTCCTGCGACAAGATAATCGGCCTGCACTTTCAACGCCGTTTCAAGGATGGCATTGTCATTGCGATCGCGGCAGATTCCCTTGACCTCTCCGGTGACCTCGACAAAGATCGCGTGAAGGAGCAATTCGTCCAGTTGTCTATCGAGCTCTACGGGATCGCGCGCGAATTTTCCGGTGAGAACGCGCACGATTTCGGCCCTGATGAAATCGGATATCGCCATTTGATCTTCCGTGAGAGCGCGGACAACCGCCAGGTCCGGAATGCCGCCGAATTCCAGAGCGGAGATCCAGACACTGGTGTCCGGCACGACGATCACGGCCTGCGCCGCCTCCTGGCCTCTTCTTTACGGGTCTGATGGACCAGGTCTTCCACATCGTCCGGTGTGTGACCCATGTGACGATTCTGTCGGCCAGCCTGCTGAGAAGCATCCAGCAGCGCCCGAACACGACCGGCGCGATAGGTTCGAAATGCCTCGCGAAAGAGCTCGCTGATGGTGCGGCTCTCGGCCTTTGCCACCGCCGTTACCTGTTCGGCGAGGTCGGGCGGCAGAGAAATCGTGAATTGTCGAGTGGTGCGCTGCATAACATAACATTACTGAGTAATGCTTAGTAATGCAAGGTCAAGATGCAATGCAGCCCATGGCAGGGGCCCATGACAACTGTCATATTGCTTTGCTGACAAAGCCCACTGGGGGCGGGGGCGATTGGGGGCGATTCTGTCTTTGCCGCTGAATTCCAGCTTTGCGGCAGGAGACGGCAATGTCAGCAACCGCAGTCGTACCCCACGCAGTAACCGAGCCAACCGTGAACATGCCCGCCCGGCTTTCAGAGGGCCGGACTGTCGCCAGACTGCAATCTGTCACCAAGCGCTATGGACAGACGACCGCGCTCGATCATTTCTCGCTGGATTTGCATGCGGGTGAAGTGGTGGCGCTGCTGGGGCCGAACGGCGCCGGCAAGACCACTGCGGTTCGTCTGTTGCTGGGACTGATTGCGCCGAACGCGGGCAGCGTGCGGGTGCTGGGGCGCGATCCCCGGGATGCCGATGCGAGGACGCGGATCGGCGCGATGCTGCAGATCAGCCGCGTGCCGGAGATGCTGAAGGTTCGCGAGCATATCGACTTGTTTCGCAGTTACTATCCCAATCCGCTGCCGGCGGCGGAGGTTCTGCGCATCGCGAAGCTGGAAGACGTTGCGGAGCAGATGTTCGGGAAGCTATCCGGCGGACAGAAGCAGCGGGCTCTTTTTGGTCTGGCACTGTGCGGCAATCCGGATCTTATTTTTCTGGACGAGCCGACGGTGGGGCTGGACATCGAATCGCGGCGGGCGCTGTGGGATGAAGTGCGGGCCCTCTCGGCGGCAGGTAAGACGGTGCTGCTGACGACGCATTATCTGGAAGAAGCGGATGTGCTGGCCAACCGCATCGTGGTGATCAACAAGGGCAAGCTCCTCTGCGAGGGAACACCGGCGGAGATCAAGCACCGGGTTTCGGGGCGGCGGATTCGCTGCATCACGCAGCTTGATCCGGAGGATCTGCGGAAGCTGCCCTCAGTCTCCGATGTGCAGCAGGATCGGGAGGCGGTGGTAATTCTGGCGGAGAAGCCTGAGCAGGTGGTTCGAGAGATGCTGCTGCGCGATGAGACGCTGCATGGACTGGAAGTTTCGGCGGCGGCGCTGGAGGATGCGTTTCTGGCTTTAACGGCAGGGAACAGGGAATAGGGAACAGGGAACAGGGAACAGGCAACAGAAGGCAGGTTGCAGGGTGCAGGGTACAGGGTGCAGGGTACAGGTTACTGGGTACAGAAGAGGAGCAGACTTCATGGCTACGAGTGCAATTGCAGTTTCGCCGAGGGGACTTGGGGTTGGGTATTACACGCGGATTTTCCGCAAAGAGACGCAGTATGAGTTTGTGCGGATGCTGCGCACGAAGGCGTTCTCGCTGTCGGTGATTGGGTTGCCGGTGATGTTTTACCTGCTGTTCGGAGCGGCGAACCGACACAACATCTTTGCGCGATACCTGGTTGCGAGTTACAGCTGCATGGGTGTGGTTTCGGCGTGTCTGTTCGGCATTGGCGTCAGCATTTCGATGGAGCGCACGCAGGGCTGGCTGGAGCTGAAGCAGGCGAGCCCGATGCCGAGGTTGGCGTATCTGAGCGCGAAGTCGATGAGTTGCGCCGGGTTCGCGCTGTTGATTGTGGCCGCTATGATCGTGCTGGGGCTGACCCTTGGCGGCGCTACGCTCACTGCGGCTGAAGGGCTGAAGTTAGCTGGTGTCATTCTGGCCGGGTCGCTGCCTTTCGCCGCCATGGGGTTGCTGGTGGCGCTGGTAGTTCCTGCCAATGCGGGGCCTGGCATCATTAACCTGATTTATCTGCCCATGTCTTTCGCGTCGGGATTCTGGATGCCGATCAGCTCTTTGCCGCACTGGCTGCAAACGATCGCGCCTGCCTTGCCGACGTATCACCTGGCACAGCTGGCTCTGAATATCTTCGGATTTGCGCAGCCGGGCAGTATGTGGGGGCACTGGGAGGCGCTGGCTGGATTTACTCTGTTGATGTTGGGCGCGGCGTGGATCGTATTCAGCCGCAGTGAGGCGAAAGCTTGAGTTCTTCCGATCCCAAATCGGTGCTTTTTGAGAGCTGTAACGAAGAACCGGACGCTCTGGCTTCGCTGCGAGGCGAGTCAACTGCTGTACCCGAGGCACTTTTCGGCAAGCATTGGTCGGCGGAGGCGGAAGTGGGCGGCGAAGGGCCGCTGCTTCGCGCGCAGCGCAAAAGCGGAGGCCGATTCTACGACTTCATCTGGTTGATGTACTCGGTTTTTTATCTCATCCAGCCGATCGAGCAGAACACACGCAGGGGCTGGATTGCCTTCGCTGTGGGGTTCGGCCTCTTTCTCGGAATCTACATCGGTCTTGTCTACGCTTCGTCGCAGAGAAGGCAGCTGCTGCTGCTGGCTGCTCTGTTCGTGCTCTCTGCCTGCTATTTCCCCTTCAATGGGGGTGCGGTGGGCATGTTCATCTATGTTTCGGCCTTCGTGCCATTTGTTTCGGATTCACTGGGCTTCATCGTTGGCACCTTTATTGCGGTGGCCTGTGTTCAGATCGGGGAAGGGTTCGCGCTACATCAGAATCCATGGACTTTGGGGTTGTGTACCTTCTTCTCGGTCACGGTTGGATGCGCCAATCTGATCGCGGCGCAGCGAATGCGCGCCAACAAGAGGCTGGATCTGGCGCATGAGCAGATCGCCCATCTGGCGAAACTGGCCGAGCGTGAGCGCATCGCGCGGGATCTGCACGACGTGCTGGGGCACACGCTTTCGGTGGTGGTTCTCAAGTCGGAGCTGGCCGGTAAGGTTCTGGAACGCGATCCTGAGCGCGCCCGCGCGGAGATTGGCGAGGTGGAGCAGATTGCCCGCAAGGCGCTGGGCGAGGTGCGCGAGGCGATCCGCGGGTACCGCACGCAGGGTCTGGCGGCGGAAATTATTCGCGCGCAGAAAACCCTGGATGCGGCCGGAGTAAAGCTGGAACTGGAGACGCAGCCTCCGCAGCTGGCGGCGGCCGAAGAAACCGTTCTTTCCTTAATTGTGCGGGAGGCTGTTACGAATATCGTTCGCCATGCGCAGGCCAGCCGTTGCCGGCTGGAGTTCGGAGCGAATGGCGGGGCGACTGCGCTGGTGGTCGAAGACGATGGGCGCGGGGGCATCCGGCAGGAAGGCAACGGACTGCGCGGGATGCGCGAGCGGGTGGAGTCGATAGGGGGACAGCTGCGCATCGACAGCGCGCAGGGGACGCGGCTGGTGATAGAAATCCCGCAGCAGGCCGTCAGCCCTTCATGAAAAAGATTCAGGTGATCGTGGCTGAGGACCAGGCGATGGTTCTGGGGGCCCTGGCGGCACTGCTCGAGACAGAGCCCGACATCGCTGTGTGCGCGAGGGCAGCGAATGGGCGAGAGGCGCTGTCCGCAGTTGGCAAACACAAGCCGGACGTTCTGGTGACGGACATCGAGATGCCGGAGATGACCGGGCTGACGCTGGCGGGCGAGGTGCGGGACCGGTTTCCGCAGACGCGGGTGATGATCCTGACGACGTTCGCGCGTCCTGGGTATCTGCGGCGGGCGCTCGATGCGGGAGCGAAGGGATACCTGCTGAAGGATCGGCCTTCGGCTGAACTGGCGGACGCGGTGCGGCGGGTGCATCAGGGGCTGCGCGTCGTCGATCCCGATCTGGCGGTGGAGGCGTGGGACAGTGGTCCCGATCCGCTGACGGAGCGGGAGCGGCAAATCCTGTGGCGCGCGGGTGAGGGCAAGTCGAGCGGAGAGATTGCGGAGGAGCTGCATTTGTCCGAGGGGACGGTGCGGAATTATCTGTCCGAGGCGATCAGCAAGCTGGGGGCGTCGAACCGGGTGGAGGCTGCGCGGCTGGCGCGGGCTCGGGGATGGCTCTAAAGCTGTCCTTCTAAAGTCGTGACTCGAAAGTCACCTTCTTTCTCGATCCGATGGGGAGCCTGCTGCTGCCTCTTTCGGTGAATTTCGGCGCCCTTCTTCACAGTGCTACAGTCTTGCAACGTTCGCGGGTACTTCGGGCGACGGTCGGAATGTTGGGCAACGCCCGGGTCCCTTGCTCTCGAAATTCATGGCGTCAGTTCACACAGATCGCGCGACTTGCGAGACAACTGCTACGGTTCTGGTGGTTGAGGACGATCGCGCGGTGCGCCTTCTGTTCACGAAGGTGCTGGAGAGCGCCGGATACGATGTGATCGCGTGCGAAAACGGAACCCGTGGTCTGGAAGCGGCGCGCGCGCAGATCGATAAGATTGACGCGATAGTGACGGATGCCAGGATGCCGGGAATTCAGGGTCCGAGGCTGATCGCTCGTATCCGGTCCATGCGGCCGGAGATGCCTGCGATCCTTGTGAGCGGCAATTTGATGGAAGCCGGGACTGACGCGGCGACGGTGTTTCTGAGCAAGCCGATTTCGCCGGGAACGTTAACGCGTGAGCTGCGACGGCTTCTCCGCGCCAGGATGTAGAATCTGGATTCCGCAGTCCGACGTGGGCGGCGGAGCGGGGGCGCGCGAAGGCACATGATCATTGGTGTTCCGAAAGAAGTAAAAGACCACGAAAGCCGGGTCGGCATTACGCCTGCCGGAGTGAAAGCCCTGAGCGAGGCCGGACATAAGGTTCTGGTGGAGACCGGCGCGGGAGACTTATCGGCCTTCACCGACGACGAGTATCAGTCGGCGGGCGCGGAGATTGTGGGATCGGCGCACAATGTGTGGGGCAATGCCGATCTGGTGGTCAAGGTCAAGGAACCGGTCGAGAAGGAGTATGTATTTTTTCGCGAGGGGCTGGTGCTGTTCACTTATCTGCACCTTGCGCCTCTCCCGGTTCTGACAGAAAAGCTTTTGCAGAAGAAAGTCATCGGCATCGCGTATGAGACGATCCGGGATCGGGCGGGAACGCTGCCGCTGCTGACGCCCATGTCCGAGGTAGCGGGGCGTATGTCAGTGCAGGTGGGCGCGGCGTATCTGGAAAAGGAAAAGGGCGGGCGTGGGGTTCTGCTGGGAGGCGTGCCGGGGGTGCCTCCGGCGAGCGTTTGCGTGATTGGTGGGGGGATTGTAGGAACGAATGCCGCGAAGATCGCGCTGGGCATGGGCGCGCGGGTCACGCTGGTGGATGTGAACCTGAACCGGCTGCGCGAGCTGGACGATATTTTCAACGGACGCATCTTCACTCTGGCTTCGAACTCGTGGAATGTGTCCCGCGCGGTGCAGGATGCCGACCTGGTGATCGGAGGGGTGCTGATTCCAGGGGCGGCGGCGCCGAAGATTGTGACTCGGGCGATGGTGATGAAGATGAAAAAGGGCGCGGTGGTTGTGGACGTGGCGATCGACCAGGGCGGGTGCGTCGAAACCGCGCGTCCAACGACGCACAGCGACCCGGCTTACGAGGTGAATGGGGTTGTTCATTATTGCGTGACGAACATGCCGGCGGCGGTACCGAATACCTCGACGCTGGCGCTGACGAACGCGACGTTCCCTTACGTTCTGCGGCTGGCGCGAGAGGGCGCGAAGAAGGCGATCCTCGAAGACGATGGCATTCGCGACGGCGTGAATACTTACGAGGGAACGCTGACGTGCGAGCCGGTCGCCGTATCGCAGAAGAAGGCGTGGAAGCCGGTGCGCGAGCTGCTGATTGGATCAGGAGCCTGAGACAGACCGAGTCAGAAGTGCATTTAGCAAATCGGCCGATTGATTGGCGGGAAAGACCTCCGGGGCTGAAGCCCAGATCATTGTCTGGCCATTTACGGCACGACTGAAGTCATGCCCTGATACAAAAGAGCAATTTCTAAATGAGTTTATGACTCAGGACATTCGCGCAGCTCGCTACTGCTCGGTGATGTGCACGGGGCGTTCCACGCGGAAGGTGAGCAGGGTTTCGGCGGGCAGGAAGATTTCGTGATTACCGGTCATGGCGCTGCCCGCGGTTCCTGCGCCTGCTCCGGCGAGCGCGCCGATGGCTGCGCCTTTGCCGCCGCCTGCTAAACCTCCGACGATCGCGCCAAATGCACCGCCGCCGCCGATGAATCCGGCGGTCCGTTTGCCTTTACCTTTCTGAACCTGCTCCATGGTGCTGGTGGCGACGGGGTAGCTGCCCCACTTCGTCCTGACACGCTCGAGGCGAAGCTCAAGCACAGCGCCGCCTTTGAAATGGCCGAGCGCTTTGGCGTCGATGACGGTTCCTTCGGCGCGGGCACCGCGGGGGATGACGGTCTGTTCGTTCACGACAACGCTCTCGGCCACAGTTGCGCCGAAGGATTGGCCAGGCTGGCTGATCTTCGAGCCGAGATCTTCATCGAGGCGCACGCGGAGGCGGGTATTGGCGGGGATGACGACGGTGGCGGCAGGAGGCGGCGTGGCGGGCGCATTTGCCGGAGCGCCCGCCGAAGGGGTGGACGCAGCCGCCCCTGACTGGTCCGGAGGAGGCTCGGGCGGGTTGTTGGCCTGCGCGGGCTGGGAGGGCGATGGCGTTGGGCTTTCGGTGGCGGTCGACTGCTGGCTGCTTTTGCCGCAGCCGCTGAAGAGCAGGGCGATCGCGAGGCCGAGAGTCAGGAAGGATACCGGTACACGAGCGAATTTCATATCGAAGACGATGCTCCTTTCGATACCAGGGTTGCGCGTTTGCAACGCATGCCGCGACCAATCCGTCTGAAGCGAGAGCAATTCACGCGCCTATAATCATCGCGTAATCTGAGGCGGGAGTCACTTTTGACGGAATTGAGACATCGACGGGCGACCATGATCCTGCTGGCGGCGGTGGTCTTTGTGCTGCTGCTGTTGCTGATTGCGCTGAACGCTTTCAATGTTCGCTCTCTTAATCCGCACACCACTGGCCAGATCTTCCTGCTGACGTCGCTGTCGGTGCTGGTGTTCCTTCTTTTTGTAACAGTGCTGGTTTTGTTGCTGAGGAACCTGATCAAGCTGCTGGCGGAGCAGCGCGGCCAGGTGCTGGGGGCGCGGCTTCGCACGCGGATGTTCATCGGAGCGCTGCTGGTATCGTTCGTGCCTGCGCTCTTCATGTTTTTATTTAGTTTTCTGCTGATGAATCGTTCCATTGACAGATGGTTTTCGGAGCCGGCATCCGAGGTTCGGGAGGACTCGGCGAAGATCGCGGTAGAACTGGCGCGCTATGCGTCGGCGAACGCCAGGGCGGAAGCTGAGAGCATGGCCCGCTCGGGGGCGCTGTCCTTGAGCGCGGGGCCGGATGATCGCCAGGCGATTCTTGAGGAGATGCGGGCGCACCACATCACCCTGCAGGGGGGATTCGCGATCCTGTATCGGGACTCGACCGCGGTCGCCGCGTACGAGCTGCCCCAGGCGACGGGACCCGCGGAAGTGCGTTCGTGGATGACGGACGAGGCTCCGCAGAGAGTTGAAGCGGGGCAGCCACTGGCGGGGACGATCCTGAAAGCGGCACAGCGGTCGGATGAACCGATGCTGGTGGTGGGCGGCGCTGAGTACGCGCTGGGAGCAGCGAGCCTGCCGGGCGGGGGGGTGATTGTCGCGGGGCTGCCGATGCCGGCCGGTTTGAATGCGACGATGTCGGAGCTGAGCATCGGCACGAGCCAGTATTGGGCGCTGTATCGACAGCGGCGCATCATCCGGATGACGTATTTTCTGCTGCTGCTGATGCTGACAGCGCTGGTGTTCTTTGCCAGCAGCTGGCTGGCGCTGAACGTATCGAGACAGATGACGGGACCGCTGGAGGCACTGGCGGACGCGATGGATGAGATCGGCAGGGGCCACTATAGCCATCGCGTGACCGCGGAGGCGACGGCGGAAATGGCGGAGCTGGTGCTCTCGTTCAATCATATGGCTGCCGATCTGGAGGAGAGCCGGCGACTGGCCGAGACATCTGCGCGCGAACTTTCCGCAGCGAATATGGCCATCGAGGCGCGGCGCCAGGAGCTGGAGACGATCCTCGAGACCATCCCGTCGGGAGTGGTGACACTGGACGCAACGCGCCGTGTTGTGATCGGCAACAGGGCTTTTGCCGAGCTGCTTCGACTTCAAGGGCAGCCGGATCTATCTGGAGTTGCGCTGGAATCGCTGTTGCCTGCAGAGTTCACGGAGCGGCTGGTTCGCCTGGATCGTCGCGCTCGCAGAATGGGGACTGCTTCCTCTGAGTTCGACCTGCACACTCCGCAGGGAGTCGTCAGTCTTTCCGTCACACTGGCGGCGCTCGATCCACGCAACGGGCAGGCGCGCGGATCGATTCTGGTGCTTGAGGATCTGTCGGAATTTCTGCACGCGCAGAGGCAGGCGGCGTGGAAGGAAGTGGCGCAGCGGGTTGCGCACGAGATCAGGAATCCGCTGACGCCGATAACTCTTTCGGCCGAGCGGATTCGCCGGCACGTCGACCGCGATTCGCCGGAGTCGCCCGGGGTAATTCGCAAGTGCTGCGATGTAATCCTGGGCTCGGTGGAGTCGTTGCGCACGCTAGTGGGCCAGTTCGGGGCGTTGGCGGAGTTTCCCGTAGCGCATCCGCGCTCGGCCGATTTGAATGAGATTGTCGAGAGCGCGGTGATGCTCTTTGAGGGGCGCATCCACAATATCCGCGTAGAGCGACGTCTGGATCGAAAGCTGCCGCCGGTGATGGCCGATCCGGAGGCGCTGCGGCGGGCGCTGGCGAACCTGATCGACAATGCGGCCGAGGCGATGCAAGAGAGCCTGCTGCGGGTGCTCTCTATCGAAACCTGCGCTGGGGAGCGGGCGGGGGTCGCGGAGATCGTGGTGTCAGATACGGGTCCGGGGTTGACCGATGATATGCGTGAGCGGCTGTTCCTGCCATGGTTTTCCACCCGCCAGCGCGGAACCGGCCTGGGTCTGTCGATCGTGGCGAAGATCGTTCAGGACCATGGTGGGTCGATCCGCGCCGAAAACAACGTGCCCGCGGGGGCGCGCTTTATCATCGAATTGCCGCTTGCGGAGGCCAATGGGGCGGAGAGCACGCCGGCCGCGACGCTGATCAGGGCGGTCTGAGCTGACTCCCGCAAACAGGACTCACCACAACTCTGACATGAACCGGAGCCAATGAATCACATCCTCATCGTGGACGATGAAGCCGAGATCCGCGAGTCTCTGGAAGAAATTCTGCGTGAGGAAGGGTATTCGGTGGGCACGGCGGCGACAGCTGGCGAGGCGCTGGCTCAGGCGCGGGACCCGGTCTACGACGTCCTGCTGCTCGATATCTGGCTACCGGACCGCGATGGCCTCGAAGTGCTGAAGGAGCTGCGATCGCTCGATGCCGAGGCGCGACCCGAAGTGATTGTGATTTCAGGTCACGCGACCATTGAGACGGCGGTGAAAGCCACCAAGCTGGGTGCGTTCGATCTGCTGGAGAAGCCGCTGATGCTGGAGCGGACGCTGATCGTGGTGAAGAACGCGATTGAAGCGAAGCGGCTGCGCACGGAGAACCTGGAATTCAGGCGCCAGCTTTCCCTTGAACAACAAATTTCCGGGGAAAGCGTGCAGGCGAGGGCGCTGCGGCAGCAGATCAAGCTGATGGCGCCGACCAACGGGCGGGTGCTGATTTATGGCGAATCGGGTTCGGGCAAGGAGCTGATCGCTCGGGCAATCCACGCGGAGAGCCTGCGCAGCGACCGCGTTTTTATCGAGCTCAACTGCGCTGCGATCCCGGAGGATTACATCGAGAGCGAGCTCTTCGGCTATCGCAACGGCGCAGTGGCGGGAGGGCCGCCGGAGAAGCGCGGAACGTTCGAACGGGCGAACGGCGGCACGCTGTTCCTGGATGAGGTGGGGGATATGAGCCTGAAGACTCAGGCCAAGGTGCTGCGTGCCCTCGATGAACAGCGCTTCGTTCCGGTCGGCGCCATGCTGCCGATCTCGGTGGACGTGCGGCTGATCGCCGCGACGAACAAGGAGCTGGAAGAGGAGATCGCCAAGGGGAATTTTCGCGAGGATTTTTTCTATCGACTCAACGTGATTCCGTTTTATGTGCCGCCGCTGCGCGACCGGCGCGAGGATATTCCTCTGCTGACGCGTGAATTTCTGCGCGGCTTTGGACGGGAGTATGGACGCCCGCGGGTGGAGATCGCCGATGACGCGATCGAATTGCTTCGGCAGTATCACTGGCCCGGCAATGTGCGGGAGCTGAAGAACATTATCGAGCGGGTGCTGATCCTGAATCCGCACGCGCAGCGGATCGAGCGGCGTCATTTGCCCATGCTGGTGCATCGCAGCGCGGGGAGAACCGGGGATTTCGACACTCTGCAGCAGGCGCGGGACGCCTACGAGCGCGAGTACATTTTGAAGAAGATCGACGATTGCAACGGGAACATGAGCCGCGCGGCGGAAACGCTGGGACTGGAGCGGAGCCACCTTTACCGCAAGATGAAAGCTCTCGGAATTACCGCCCGCGAATCCGCGCCTTAGTAAAGTTCCGGTTAAGCATCGAGAGGGGTGTGCGCGGTTGCGGTTTGTTTCTCCGCATGCCGAGACGCCTCACCGGTTCAAAACGGCGGCTTCATCGGAGTTCCCCCAAACCAGCCACGGGAGGAGCAGGTGGCACAGGTCAGCGCAGACCAGGACAGGTCGGCCCATTTCGCGCGGATCAGCCCATCTCCGGGTAGAGAAGCTCGGTGAAGCGGGGATCGTCGGCCATATCGACAAAATCGGGATCGCTGCGCGCCTGGATCCGGTTTGCCGAATTTAGCTGGATGGCGCGCGAGAGATGGTCGAGGGCCTCCTCGGCCTGGCCGGTCATGCTGCTGAGCAGGGCCATGCCGTAGTGGGCAAAGTCGGCGTCGGGAGATGATGTAAGGATCGACTCGAACTGATCCCGCGCCTCCTCGTACGAGCCGGTATTGAGCAGAGAGATGGCGTAGTCGTATTGCTCATCGGCGGTTTTGAAGGTTAGGGCGGAGTCGGCGCAATTGCGTTCGCAGACGGTGAGGTAGACGCGGGAGCGCTCGATGATCTCGGGCGGAGCTTCGCGGGAGAGCTTCTCGAACAGGGCGCGCGCCTTCTCGAACTTGCCCTGCTGCATCAGCTGGACAGCGTTCTGATAGTCCTGGAGGAGACGCGGGTTTTCGCTCGAAGCAGAGCCGGACTTCGCAGCGGCCGAGCGCGGCGAGCGGCGAGGAGCAGACGATTGAGGGACTTCCTGCATGCGGGCCATAAGCAATCTTGCCTTGAAAACGCAACTGTGACGCATAGCATCTTCATTGCAGGCTTCAGAGAACGTTTTATACGCACATTGTGGGGCGGCGTCAAATCCGTCGATCTGGCTGAGGCGGTTGGGTGAGACTTTTGGTCGCAGATTTGCTCTGTGGCGACAAGACGCGAAGAATGGTACGAGGACTGGATGGCTCGGGCGGGAATGGCCAAAATACCGACGGGAGTGGCTGCGGCAGCGGCTGTGTGGTGGGCGCTGGGGCTGGGTGGGGAACGGACGCCTCCGTCTGCTCCGCCGATCGAACCGGCGGCGCGAATACCGGTTGCTCCCCTTGGATATCGGCCGCCGGGAGCGTTTTACCTGACCTATAAGCTGTCTTCAGCGGCGCTGGGATTTTTCGACGACGGCCATTTGCTGTTTACGTTTCACGTGAGCGGGCTGCTGAAGAGAGTGCCCGGCGATCCTGCTGACGACGACGACCAGCAGATTCGGGCGGTGGTCCTTGATGTTGGGACGGGGAAGGTGGAGCGGGAGACGGAGTGGCGTATGCACGATCGCTCCCAGTATCTGTGGCCGTATAAAGACGGAAAGTTTCTGGTGCGGGTACGCGACTCGCTGTTTGTGACGGATGAGACTCTGGCGCTTGAACCCTATCTGACATTCAACACCGACCTGAGAGTGGTTCAGGTATCGCCCGATCGCAAGATGCTGGTGGTGGAAACGAACTATCCGATCAAGCTGCATTCCGAGGCGGCTGAGCCGCAGTCTCCGAGGGTGGGACAACCGATCAAGGTGATGATTCTGCCGCTGGGATCGAAGACGCCGATCGCGGAGTCGGACGGACAGAGCGCGAGCACTGTGCCGCTGATCGGGGAAGGGCTTCTCGACACCATGGAGGGGAAGCAGCAGACTTCGTGGGTGATGCGCGATGTGCCCTTTCGCGGGGATCCGAAAACCGTGGGTGAGATCAAGTCGGCCTGCCAGCCGTCGATTGAACCGGTCAGCGGAGACGTGGCCTTAATGGTGGGTTGCACTCTGAACGGGGACGACCGGCCGGTAGCGGCGTTTTCCATGGACGGCGTTGAGTTGTGGCGGGACCGCTGGCAGAGCCGCTATGTGTGGGGTTGGTTTGACACCGCGGAGAACGGCAGCCGGTTTTCCTATGAGTCGGTGGCGGTGAGCCGGCCGATCAGCACCTTCGACGCGCTGTATCCCGAGGACATCACCGGCCAGATTGCCGGCGTGTACGACACGGAAAGCGGGAAGCTGGTGCTGGTGAAGGATGCGTCGCCGGTGCTGACCGCGGGACAGAATGTGGCCCTGTCGCCGGATGGGAAGAGGTTTGCGATCCTGCGTAACGGCGCGATTGAGATATACGATCTGCCTCCGGTTGAAAAGCAGGCAACAGGCAACAGGGAACAGGCAACTGGCAAGAAGAAGAAGCCGTAGCTGGCGGCGGAGAGGGGTCGTGCCAGGGGGGAAGTATCGCTCAGAATGTTCGCCCCCGTGCCAGGGCCGATGTTTTGAGCTTTTACTTTAACCCGATATGGGCGGTCATCTGCATATTGCCCCAGTCGGTGCCGCCGTCATAGGTTTCAAAGTCGGTCTGGTAAGCCCGCGTGCCGCCCAGTTGTTGAGGGGTCATCTGTGCAATCTTTTGCCAGAGAGCCGGTATTACTTCCTGAGGAGGTCCCGTCTCCGAGGTGAAGCTGGCGTACTTGCCGGCGTGAATAGTCCTTGCAACCATGCCATCGGGAACCTTGCCGGCGGAGCTAACGCGGTAGCCGAGGGTGTAGCTGTAGTCTCCCGTGTTGTCGCTGGCGTAGTCGCTGTAAACGACGACGAAACCGTCGCTCGCCTTATTGGGAATCTGATCCAGGGTGCCGTTCTGGATTGCGTTCTGCCATAACGCGGGAATCGCGCCCTGGCCGCCGGCTTCCTTAGCATTGTTGGTGCGTACCGTAACGCCGACGACGGTGAAGCTGTCCTGGTCGTCGATTTTGGGCGCAGCTGAAGCGGGGGGTGCAGCGGGTGCGGCCTGCGCCGGTGCGGTCGGCGGCGCGGATGCCGGTGCAGTTTGGGCGAGCCCCATTGCGGCGAGAGCAAGCATGAAGGGCAAAGCAATTCTTCCGGTGGCAGAGGACATAGTGGTGGAGAGCATGGCAAAGGCAGTATACGCAGGAAGACGGCTGCGGGTTCAGGATTTTTGATTCCCCTGCACCCATGATCTCGGAGTACTTTCGTCAGGGTAAGTTCGCTCCGATACCCCGATCTCTGACCCATTTGTGGCACAAACGCTCATACTGATTCCGTGCGCGGACCGTGGCGGCCTTGGGTAAGATGGGACTCGACCTTCATTCTGCGACCTTGTTCGAGTTTCCTGTATGGCTGAATTGAATGGAAAGCGGCTCTGGACGGGCATCGGAGCAACCGCGCTGGTTGCCTTGCTGCCTGTTCCTGCCGCCGTGCTAAGTGGATGCCAGACCATCGAGAGTATGGCTCCGTCGCAGACGCTGGTGCGGGTGATCGACGCCTCCTATAACGCGCCGGCGGTCGATGTTAAGGTCGGCACCACTGCGATCGCGACTAACATCGGTGCGGCCAGTATTACCAATTACGCATTCCTGCCGCCGGAAGAGACGACGGCTTATGTTTATCCGACGTGGAGCGCGACGGCGACGGCATCGGCGCAGGGAGATTTCCTGGTAGCCCAGCAGCATTCGATATTGATCACCGACTCGGGGGCGACTTATACGGCGACGGTCCTCACCGACCAGGCGATCATCCCACCGGCGGGTTATTTCTCGATTCGTTTCCTGCAGCAGGCGATCCACGCGGGCGCGGTGGATATTTATCTGGTGCCTTCTTCCGCCACGCTCTCCGGCTCCAAACCGCTCCTGACGGACGTGACCCCGGAAGCGGTTGAGGGCTATGTGAACGTGATGGCGGGCACCTACACGGTTGTGGTGACGCCCACAGGCGTGATCACTACGCCGTATAGCAGCGCTCAGATTGCGTTCGTCGCAGGCCAGGCGCGGACGGCGCTCATCATGGATGCGCAACTGACGACGAATCCCCCGGTGACGGTGGTGATTGGCGACGATCTGAACTGAGGGCAGGGTACGGTAAGCCAGTAGGGAGTAGCCGAGGCAGGCGGAGAGCTCTCGGCCAGGAGCGTCAGCAACAGCGAATCAGTGGGTGAACTTCAGCGCCTCGCAGCAATCCGGATCGAGCTTGTAAGGAATGTCGCGGAACATGATCTCCAGCGCCTGCTCGTGCGACATTCCGGCGCGATAGGGCCGATCTTCGGTCAGTGCGCCGTAAACGTCGGCAGCGGCGATGATGCGGGCTTCGACGGGCAGCTGTGGAGCCGTCAGGCGATCCGGGTAGCCGGCGCCGTCCAATCGCTCGTGGTGCGCGCCGGCGATGATCGCCAGTTCGCGAAACGGGCCAATGCGGGAGAGGATCTCGCGAGTCAGCCGGGGATGCTCCTGAACCACCTGCCACTCAGCGCCGTCCAGCTTGCCGGGTTTGTCGAGGATGGAATTGGGCACACGCAGCTTGCCGATGTCATGCAGCAGCGCTGCGCGATTGACCAGCCGGATGCGCTCCTGACTGAGGCCCATTCCGGTCGCGATTTGCATTGCCGCTTCCGCCACGCCCAGCGAGTGCCGGTAGGTGAACGAGGATTTGGCGTCAACGACATCGGCGAATGCCTCGCAGATGAGGTCGATGTCCGCCGCCTCCAGGCGATGGACCTGCTCGGGGGCAAGATCGAGAGCGGCGCTTCGGGTTTCGATTTCAGGGGTGCTGGATAGGGCATGTTCCCAGAGGAGGCCTGCGTGGTGGAGATGCTCCGCCAGGGTGACAAGCTCAGGATCGAACCAGCGTCCAGAACGATCGCGCAGGGCCCGCATGGCGCTCTCGGTCCCCTGTTCGGATGCGAAAACGTCAAGGTGCTGCGCGACGGCAAGAATGCGGGATTCAAGAGGAATCGCGTGGCCGATACGGCGCTCCGGATACCCGCTTCCGTCCCAATGCTCGTCGAGCCCGCGCACGGCTTCTGCCGCTACGTCTCCGAGGCCGAGTTTGCGCAGGATATAGGCGCCGCGATCGCAACGGAGCTGGATGACTTCCTCGTTGTTGCGGTGCTGGGTGAGGCCGATGCGCACGATCCCGGCCACGCGGTGGAGCGGGCCCGCTTCAGGAAGGACGGTGCTCCACAGCAGGCGTAAAGTGGAAGCCTTCGGACGGCTGGGACGGGTCCAGTCCTCCAGCTTGACGCCGGCTTTGACCTGGCGCTCGTCGCCGCCGCCGATGATCTGGCACAGACGGGCGGCATTGCTGCTGCAGCCCACGTCTTTCAGAAGCAGGGCATAGTAGAGGCTGGCCGCGCGGTCCTGCGGAAGACCAAGCACCCGGGCCAGGCGCATGCCGAGAACGCAACTGCGCAAAGCGTGACCCGGAACCGCGCCCTCTGTCAGGTCGAGGGCGAAGGAGAGCGCGGAGAGAATCTCGGCCAGTGAGACGTTGCTTTCCGTGGACGATCTCGATATGTGATCGGCTACCGCTGTCGCTGCCACACGTCCCCTTTCGAGTCCTGTGCAGCGAAACAATACCAGAGCGGAATGGAGAAGCAACTCCCCCAAAGGTCGAGGGGGAGTTACTGCGGTTTTTCTGCGTGGGATTGTGGTTGGCTGGAACGAGACTGGCTTCGCGCCGGCGTTTGCGCGGACTCGATTTTGAGCAGCTTCTGTTTGCGGTCGACGCCCCAGCGATAGCCTGTTAGCTTGCCGTCGCTGCCGATGACGCGATGGCAGGGGACGACGACAGCGACCGGGTTCGTGGCGCAGGCGCGGGCGACGGCGCGGACGGCGGTGGGCCGGCCCAGGGACTGAGCGAGCTGCGCGTAGCTTCGGGTTTCTCCGCGGGGAATGCGGCGGAGCGCCTCCCAGACGCGCATCTGGAACGCTGTGGCGCGGAGGTCGAGCGGCAGATCGAATGCGGCGGGATGCTGCGTGAACTGCGAGAGAACCAGGGCCAGCGCGGAATCCAGACTGGGTTCGGGATGCACCTCAGCGGCAGGAAACTGTGTGCGCAGCTGGCGCGCGAGCTGGCGATCGTCGTCGCCTAAAATCACAGCGCACAGACCCTTCGGGGTTGCGGCGATCAGCAACTTGCCCAAAGGGCAGTCGCCGATGGCGTAGCCGATCTGCGCGCTGGGTCCTCCGGCGCGGTATTCGCCAGGCGCCATGCCGAGCTGCGTGTTCTCATAAGCGCGGCCCGGACCGGAGTAGCCCGCGTCGTAAATGGCGTCGGTCACACGTGCCGAGCCGTTGGTCAGTTCCCGGCGAAAGGAATCGGCCCGCGTCTGGCGCTGGTATTGGGCGGGGGTGACGCCGAGCACGCGCTTGAAGGTGCGCTCGATGGTGAAAGGGCTGCGGCCGGTGATCCGCGCAAGCTCGTTGAGTGTGACCTGGCGATCGCGTTTCAGGCCGGCGGAGATGGCTTCGACGAGTTTCGCGTCAACGTGACGCTGCTGCGGACGGCATCGCCGGCAGGGGCGGAATCCAGCGCTGCGCGCAGTGGCGGGATCCGGGAAAAACACTACGTTGGCGCGGGCAGGACGGCGGCTGGGGCAGGTGGGGCGGCAGAAGACGCCGGTGGTGGTGACGGCATAGACCAGTTCCCTGTCGGCCGCGGGATCGCGGGCCAGAACCGCGGCCCAGGCCTGATCGTCGGTGAGCATGGCGATTGCGTTCATGGTACTCGCACCTCTCAGTGTGAGGATCGCAGGGACTGGGGACGGGGACACTCCGGGGCTTGCGGGTGAATTTTTTCAGCCGGGGTGCACCACGCGAAGGCCAAGATGCTTTTCAAAAGGATCGAAATCGCGATCGTGGTGCAGCAGTTCGTGACCAGATTCAATACAAAACGTTGCGATCAGGCAATCGATGGTTTTGCGGACTGTATAGCCCTTTTGACGAAGGAAGCGGAAATTGCGAGCCGCAGCGACCGCCTGGGGCGTCCCGCCCGCATCGAGAATCCTGAACTGGAGTAGATCTCGTCTGACCCGTGCAAACGTGAACTCGTCGCGGCAACCTTGGAGAACCTCGCAGAGGATCAGGTCAGTCAGACCGATGGGCTGTAATCCCAGTTGGGAATCCAGCCAATCGGTATTTGGGTCACGAGCATCGGTGAAGTAGTCGATCCAGACGCTCGAGTCGACGATGACCATAGAGGCTATTCGATAAACCGGCTGCGGCGCGATTCCTCGAGATTCCCTTCCCACTTCACTTTTCCACGCAGACGCCGTATGGAGGTCTGGGCGCGGGTCTGAACGAACATGCGCAACGCCTCCTCTACGACCGCCTTCTTTGTGGGTGCGCCGCTGGCTCGCATGGCCTGAGCCATGAGCTTGTCGTCGATGTCGATATTGGTCCGCATACGAAAAACTCCGATGTGTACAGATCGTAATTCTATGTGTATCCGAAAGCAACGGGTTTTCTTACCAGTGCCACCACCCTGGCGGAAAAATCTCGCGCCAGTTGGCCCGATAAAGGGTGAACGCGAGAATCACGGCCGCCACGAGCAGAATGCCGATGACCTGATGGCGGCGCAGCCGCTCAGGCGCCGTCAGTCTGCCCACCGGCTATTCGTCTCCGGGGCGAATGTTGTAAAGGAAGTAGAAGCGCAGTTCGAGAAACGGTCCTTTGAACTCCCTGGGGATAGGCGGGAATGGAGCCGCGCCGGTAATTCCGGCCCACGCGGCGCGGTCCAGCGCGACGTCTCCGGAGGGCCCTTCGAGATGCATGTCGGTGACGCTCCCGTCGCGCTGGATGCGGAAGCGGATGAAGGTCTTGCCCTGCTTGTCGAGAGGCGGGCGGGCGGATTCCGGGATGATGGGCCACCACGCGCGCTCCGTGTCCCACACTACGCGCTGCACATAGGGTCCGTAGTCCCAGCCCATGGTGTCGCTCAGGATGTCGACCGCGCCGTTCATGCCCTGATGCTGCGATGGGAGACCCGCGCCGCCGTCGCCGCCGTACTGGCCTTTACCCTGCACGGCCTGGCGCATCGCCTGCTCCAGTTGCTCATTCGGATTGCCGGTGCTGGCCTGGAAGTTCGGCTGGGGCGCCTGCGGCGGCGCCTCCAGCCTGGCCTGATTGTTCATGGGCAGCGGTTGAGCGGGCGGCGTCGGCGGTTGCTGTTGCGCCTGTTGCTGCGGCGCAGGCGCAGCCGGTGCCTGCGGCTGTTCGGCCGGCTGCGGAGCGGGGGTGGGTGCAGGAGGCCCCGCGCGGCGCATCGCCTCCAGTTCTGCGAGGGTCTTCTTGTCGAGCGTGGGATGCGGCGTCTGCGCCACGCGATCCTTGTCTGAAAGCGCCGTCGTGGGCTTTGGTTTGATCTTCTTCAGAGCATCGGGCGGCAGATCGAGGAACGTCAGGTCCTTCTGCCGCTGCTTCATGATGACGGAGGGATCGACAACCCGCACATGGTAGATGTATTTGGGCCCATACAGCAGATACCAGCCGACCAGCATGTGGATGATCAGGGCGATCCACAGCTTCTCGCGCAGGCTAACCCAGGAGCGGTTGTCCTCAATCTCCTCGATAATGTGCAGCAGGTCGGTGTGGTCGAGCCCGGAGTATTTGTTCAGGCGGAACGCCGGCGCGGAGCCGGATCCATTGGACGATGGCCGAGCCGCCGCGACCGATTCGGGCAGCGGTTCCGCGACGCTGAGGCCGAGGGGACCGACCGACGGGGCAGACGCGACTGCTTTGGCTTTGGCTTGCGGCTCGTTGGCCGGCGCGTCAGTTAGGTTTAAGCGATTTGGCATTCCTGGGTGACTTCTGGCGGCTCCAACCTGTTTCCCTTCAGCGGATTGCTTTCGCGCTGCGGGGTCAAAGCGGGAGCGCCTCGGAAGCTTGAGCTCTATTTTCTCATCAAATCGAGACACTTACCGGTGTTTGTACAATCGAAATCGTGACGAACATGCCCCATCAGTCACCACGGCGCACAGCAGCGGTTATCACAGTAAGCGACGCCTGCTCACAAGGTCTGAGGCAGGACATTTCCGGACCCGCCGTCGCCCGTGAGTTGGACGCAGGCGGCTTCGAGACGGTTCTCCGCATTACGGTTCCAGACGAACAGCCAGCCATTGAAGACGCATTACGGCGAGCGGTCGGGTCGGCAAGGATTGTCGTGACCACCGGGGGCACGGGAATCGGCAGTCGAGATGTAACTCCCGAAGCGACGCGCGCCGTCTGCGAGCGGCTGATCGAAGGGGTAGCCGAGCTGATGCGCGCCGAAGGCAGACGCGAAACGCCGTTGGCGAGTTTGAGCCGTGCCCTCTGCGGAACCCTGGGAGAGTCGCTGATCCTGAACCTGCCGGGAAGCCCTTCGGGCGCTGTCGGTTCCCTGCGCGCCGCGCTTCCGGTCCTGGCGCATGCGCTCGATCTGCTCGAGGGGAAGACGGAACACGGCGCGGCGGCTGCGGCTCCCGGTGAGCTCCAACCTGGAATGAGCCACGGAAAGCCGGCAATCGAGCGAAAGGTCGAACCCGCCTGAAATCTCTTTTCGCAAAGCTCACGGCTCTGACGCAACACTTCCTCGTCCCGCTTGGACCGTGGGGGGTATTGCTGGGCTCGTTCATCGATTCGGCGTCCATTCCGCTGCCCATCGACGTGCTGATGGCTCTGTGGGCTTGGAGCGATAAGCGCCACTTCTACTGGTACGCACTGCTGGCGGCGACAGGCTCAACGCTCGGTGGGCTGGTTCCCTTCTATCTGGGGAAGGCTGGCGGCGAATTGTTTCTCCTCAAGCGCGTCGATCGAGCCCGTTTTGAGGCGCTGCGAAAGCAGTTTGAGAAGCAGGAATTCCTGGCGGTGATGATTCCTTCGTTGATGCCGCCGCCCACCACCTGGAAGCTCTTCGTCTTCGGGGCGGGCGTGTTCGAGATGAGCACCCTGAATTTCATGCTGGCGGTGTTTACGGGCAGGACGATTCGCTTCCTGGTTGAGACGGCGCTGGTGGTGAAATATGGCCCGCAGATTGTTACGGTTATCGCCGATCTGGCCAGACGGCATCTGGTGCTGACGCTGGTGGTGCTGGCGGTGATCTTCGGCGGGTTGGGGTGGTGGATCTGGCGGAAGCTGCGAAAGACGGGGCCGGAAGGCACGACGAAAGGGTAATAGCGGTCGGAGATACACTGCTGTGGGAGCCACGTCCCGATGACTCGTGCCAGAATTGCCATCCCGACGACGCGCATCGAAGACTTCTGCCGGCGAAACCATATCCGTCGACTGAGTCTGTTTGGGTCCGTCCTGCGTCCCGACTTTGGACCGGAGAGCGACGTGGATGTGCTGGTCGAGTTTGAGCCCGGCTTCGTGCCTGGACTGGCCTTCTTCGCCTTACAGGAGGAGCTTTCGCAAATCCTGGGACGCAAAGTAGACCTGAATACCCCCGGTTTTCTCAGCAGCCACTTCCGCTTAGAGGCTCTTCGTACCGCCGAGGATCAGTATGTCGCAACGTGAGGGCCCGATTCGCCTTCTCCACATGCTCGATCACTCGCGGGAAGCTGTTGCCATGGCCGCTGGCCGAACCCGCCAGGACCTTGAAACGGACAGAATGCTGAACCTTGCACTTATTCGGCTGTTGGAAATTGTTGGCGAAGCTGCAAACCGAACCACAAATGAGGAAAAGCTGCGATGCCCTTCGATTCCGTGGGCTCAGATCACGGGGTTACGCAATCGGCTCATCCATGGTTACGACTCAGTCGATCTCGATGTACTGTGGCAGGTTATCTGTCGGGATTTACCGCGTTTGGTCTCGCAACTGGAACAGTGTCTCGCCGAATAAGCACTCAATAAGGCTGGTTCTTCCAGATCATGGGAACGAAGTCTTCGGCGAGAAACCACGACACGGCGAACAGCACCGCCATCAGTCCGGCACCCCAGAAGAACAGCCGGACGGGCAGCGTTCGGGTGAGGTGAGGCGAGGGTTCGGGATCGAATTTGCGGTCCGGAATCTCGAAGATCATCCCGCTTGCAAAACAAATGCTCCCGGCGAGCACGAGCATCGCCAGCCCATCGAGCAGACGATCTTCCCACGGGCTGCCGGGCGCGAAGAACGCATGACTCGCCAGCGCGCACAGAGAGAGGATGCTGACGACAAGGGCCAGGAATTTAGCGATCTGCAACATGATGACCGCCCGTAACGTGCGCCGGGATTCCCGCGTCTACCCGCGAATGCCTTTCAGCGCCGGATAAACGCGGCGGTAGCCCGCATATCCCTCAGCATAACGCTGAACTTTGGCTGGGTCAGGCTGGATTGTCTCGGCCACTGTGATGCCGGCGGCGCAGGCGGCTTCAAGGTCGGGCCATCCTCCTGCGCCTACCCCGGCTAACAGGGCCGCTCCAAAGGCTCCGCCCTCTTCGGCTGTGAGGCGCTCACAGGCATAGCCATAAATGTTGGCCTGAATCTCGCGCCACAAAGGACCGCGCGCGCCGCCTCCGCCGAGGCGCACGCCTTTGACCGGAATGCCCAGTTCAGCGAAGAGCGTAAAGCTATCCTTGAGCGAGTAGGCCACGCCCTCGAGCACGGCGCGTGTGAAGTGCGCGCGCGTGGTGGTCGCTTTGATGCCCACGAAAGCCGCCGTCGCGGTCGGGTCGAGATGCGGCGTGCGTTCGCCCAACAAATATGGCGTCCACAGCAGGCCGTCGCTGCCTGCGGGAACCTTAGCCGCGGCAGCAGTGAGATTGTCGTAACTCTGGTCCGGCGCCAGCGTCTCGCGCCACCAGCCGAGCGAGAGTCCCGCGGCCTGCGTCACGCCCATCACGTGCCAGCGTCCGGGGACCGCGTGGCAGAAGGTGTGCAGGCGTCCGAGCGGGTCGCGCGTCGGCGCGGCGGTGGCGGCGAAGACCACGCCTGACGTACCAATGGTCGCGGAGACCGCACCAGGCTCGAGGATCCCCATGCCCACTGCGCCCGCACCCTGATCGCCAGCGCCTGCAGCCACCGGCGTTCCTGCCGTCAAGCCCGTCAGCCCGGCAGCATCAGCGCCGATCTTCGCGCAAATCTCCGGCGACTCGAAGAGCTCCGGCAGCCAACTCTCCGGAATCCCCGCGACCTTCGCCACCTCCTTCGACCAGCGCCGATGCGCTACATCGAGCAACAGCGTGCCCGACGCCTCCTGCACATCCATTGCATACGTGCCGGTCAGGCGATAGCGGACGTAATCCTTGGGGCAGAGGATATGCGCGATACGGGCGAAAATATCCGGCTCGTGCTCCTTAACCCAGAGCAGCTTGGTCAGCGTGAAGTTGGGCAGCGCGGGGTTCGCGGTCAGCTCGATCAGCTTCCTGCGGCCGGTCTCGCCTCCGCCAAACTGATCGTGCAGCCAAACGCATTGCGGCTCGGTGCGCGTGTCGCACCAGATGAGCGAGGGGCGCAGCACCTTGCCGTCTTTGTCGAGCATGACCGCGCCGTGCATCTGGCCGGTCAGGCCGACAGCGTTGACACGCACGCCTGGCGCGGCCGCAAGGACATCGCGAATTGCCTGCTGCGCCGCGCGCCACCAGTCTTCAGGGTCCTGCTCGGCCCATCCAGGATGCGGCGTGCGAAATGGCGCATGCTCGCTCGATGCCGAGCCGACCAGCTGCCCCTTGCCATCCACCAGAACGGCGCGCGTGCCGCCTGTGCCCACATCCATTCCCAGAAACACGGCTCATCTCCCGGCTAACTTAGAGCAGCAAGCCCACAACACTCTAACAAATACTCTTCCTCGGCGCGGGAGAAGCGGCCAGGCCCGATCCTCCGTCCTCACCTTCTGTACCATGGCCTTTTGCGCGTCGTCCAAGCGCAAGGCCCAACCTTCGGAGTTACCGATGATGCTCGACTTTCGCCGTGCCCTGCTCCTTCTGCTCTTTCTGATCCCCGCTTTTGAGGTCACAAGGCCTCAGGCGTCCGGAACATCTTCAAGCCTCGCTGCCCGCCGCGCACAGCTGCGCGACGCCCTCAATCAGGAATGGCAATACAATCTGCGCACCACTCCAGAGCTGGCCACCGAGATCGGCGATCCCCGTTACAACGACCAGTGGAGCGACTACTCCGCCGAGGGTCAGGCGCGCAAGACCGAACACGCCCGCGCAGAGATCCGCGTCTTCGAGGCAATCGACACGGCTGGATTCAACGAACAGGAAGTTCTCGACAAGACTCTGATGCTCCGCCAGCTGCGCGAAGCGGTCGAAGACGCGCGCTTCAAAGAGTGGGAGATGCCCGTGGACCAGATGAACGGCGTCCAGCTCGGCATCCCAGGCCTCATGACGCAGATGCCTTTGCAGACGGTGAAGGATTACGAGAATTACATCGCGCGCCTGCACGGCATTCCCCACGTCCTAGACCAAGTCACAGCGGACATGCGGTTCGGTATGGCGGACCACCTGATGCCGCCGCGCTATCTCCTCGACAAGGTTGCCGTGCAGTCGGAGGACATTGCGACAAAGCCCCTGACCACCAGCCCCTTCGCCGAGCCGCTGCAGAAATTCCCGAAGGATTTCTCATCCGCCGATCAGGGGCGGCTGACGATTGCCATCCAGGGAGCGATTCATGACGAAATTGCTCCCGCCTATGCGAAGTTCGCAGCGTTTGTGAAGAACGAATATGCGCCCCAGGGGCGTACCGATCCCGGAGTGTGGGCCCTCCCCGATGGCGCGACGCGCTATCTCTTCGCGGTGCGCGAGCAGACGACAACGGACCTGACGCCGGAGCAGATCCACGCTATGGGCGTGAAGCAGGTCGCCGCAATCGAAGCTGACATGCTCAAGCTGGCGCAATCGCTGGGCTATCGCGACCTCAAGAGCTTCAACGACCACATCCGCCAGGATCGGTCGCACTACGGGCAGTCAGGACAGCAAATTTTCGACCTCTACAAGCACTATGCCGACCAGATGGAAGGCAAGCTGCCGCAACTTTTCGGACATCTGCCGAAGACGAAGCTCGAAGTGATTCCCATGGAAGCGTTCCGCGCGCCGTCCGCTCCGCCCGCGGACTATTCGCCCGGCGCAGCCGATGGCAGCCGCCCTGGCTACATCAACGTGAATGAGTACGATCCGACACATCGGCTGCTGCTCAACGTCGAAGCCATCGCCTATCACGAAGGCGTTCCCGGCCATCACCTGCAGTTCTCCATCGCGCAGGAGCTGACCGATGTGCCGGAGTTCCGGCGCTTCGCCGACTACAACGCCTATTCCGAAGGCTGGGCGTTCTACGCCGAGCGCCTGGGCAAGGAGGTCGGCTTCTATCAGGATCCGTACAGCGAATATGGGCGGCTTGAAAACGAGATGTGGCGCTCGGTGCGCCTGGTGGTGGACACCGGCGTGCACAGCCAGCACTGGACGCGCCAGCAGATGGTCGACTACTTCCACGCACACACCGCGATGGACGACACGAATATCGCGAGCGAAGTGGATCGATATATTGCATGGCCGGCGCAGGCGCTGGCCTACAAGATGGGGCAGATGAAGATTCTCGAGTTGCGCGAGCATGCAAGGACTGAGCTGGGCGCGAAGTTCGACATTCGCAAATTCCACGATGCGGTGCTGGGGCAGGGTCCGCTGCCGCTCGATGTGCTGGACCAGCAGATCACGCGATGGATTGCGGCGGAAAAGGCTGGGCAGTAAAGGACGGCAAATCGACATTCCGCACTAAAGCAAACGGCGGAGCAGTTGATGCTCCGCCGCCTCTTGGCCGGCCGCCTGGTTGAGCGGCCGGTTGGAGCGGCTACTTGTTATCGTGTCCGCTGCCGTGGGACGAGCCTGCGCGAGCGCCGCCACCGCGCGGTGCGCTGGCTTGGGCATGCGCTGCTGCAGGGCGGGATTTAGCTTGCGAAGCGCCGCCATGTGGTGCGGCATTGTGTGCCGGCGCATTGGTAGCCCTGGCCGATGTGCCGCCACGCGGCCCTGTTGCACGGGAAGTGGCTGCGGAAGGCCTGTCGCTCCTGCCCTTGCCTCGTGCCCCTGATCTGTCGCTGGCGCCCCCGCGTGCGGCCACGTAACCACCTCCGCCGTTATAGGTTCCTCCGCCGCTGCGGCTGAATCGATGGCTGCCCCAGCCATGGGAATAGCCCCAGCCAGCCCAGGGACCCATGCCCAAAAAGATACCGTTGTAGAAATAGCCCGGTCCGTAAAAGCCGACTGGAGCGCAGGCGTACGGCGCATAGTCGTAGTAGCCATAGGAACAGACGGGTGGAACACCAATGTCAATGACCACTTGCGCCCTGGCCGCTGGCGCAATCGCCAGGGTTCCGAGCAAAGCTGAAGCTGAAAGCAGGATTCCAAGTCCTCGCATAAGTGACCCCCTTAGGTGTCTGCGGTTTTCCTGAAAAGAGGTGAGACGATGCGTCGCCGTAAGAAAGGATCGGGCAACAGCAGCCACCATAAGGGTTTCAGGTATGTTTATAAGACTCCCATTGCTGCGGCCGGGCTCTCATCTATCTACCCTTACTTATCCAGGATAATGCTTTGGATTGCGCCTGTCTGAGCAATAGGGGACACATTGGGCGGAGTGGCGCCTGTCGTCCGAGACTCACGAGATCAGTTCTGGCGGGATTTCCTGAAAGCTCGGGGCGTGGAATCCACAGACACACGTTTCCCCTTGAGGCCGCCGAGCTCAATAACAGCTGCCTGCGTCTGCAATGCGCGACGCACCATGTACGCCGATCGCGTCAGCCGCGCGGCGCGAGCGCGGGTGTCAATTTCCGCGATTTCGCTCTCCCGGGCCGTTATATTGATGCGCACGGTCTTTTCCGGTTCTTTCGCATCCACGGGGAACGCAACCGCGCCTTTCATGGCCGGGTCGTTACGCAGCTCATCCAGCGTGGAGGGTGAAGGAATCGGGTCACCGTCCTCCTGCAGGCCCGCGATGTGGAATGAAAGAGCCTCAGCCGCCATACGCCGCGCTTCTTCGAGGCTCGAACCCGCGGTGATGCAACCGGGAAAATCCGGGAAACTGACGCCATAGTCCGAATTCTTGTCTTTGTGAAGGTAGGCGATGTATTCCATTTCGTCCTCTTCAGCGAAGCTTGATTCCTGCTTGTTTTTCGATACTTCGCAGCGTTCTCGCAGTAATCGACACACTCATTACACCACCCGTGAAGCTCGTCCTGAAGACGCAGCGTTGAGCTTTTTCCCGGTCATTTCACAGGGTAATTGTTTCGCGCTGCCGGATGTGTTGGGATGATGAGTACACTCCGGAGCTGTCCAGCTTGCGCGTATCGCTGTTTATCACCTGCTATAACGACACGCTGTTTCCCGCGACCGGGCAGGCCGTGGTGCGGCTGCTGGAGCGGCTGGGCCACACCGTCGATTTTGAACCAGAGCAGACTTGCTGCGGCCAGATGCACTACAACACCGGCTATCAGCAGGAGGCGATGCCGCTGATGCGGCGGTTCGTCGAGATTTTTCGCGACGCGGAAGCGGTTTGCATCCCTTCATCTTCGTGTGTGGCAATGATTCGCGATCACTACCCGAAGATGGCGGCCGAACAGAGCGACCCAGGACTGGCGCGCGCCGTTGAAGAGCTGCTGCCACGGGTATTCGAGCTGACGGAGCTGCTGGTGCATCGCTTCGGACTCGAGGACGTCGGCGCGTATTACCCGCATCGCGTGACGTACCATCCCAGCTGCCATTCGCAGCGCAGCCTGCATCTGGGCGATTTGCCACTGCGGCTGTTACGTAAGGTGCGAGGCATCGATCTGGTCGAGCTGCCGAACTCCGATCGCTGCTGCGGCTTCGGCGGCACCTTCGCCATCAAGATGGGCGACCTCTCCGCGGCGATGCTCGCGGACAAGATGAAAGACGTGGAGAATACCGGCGCCGAAGTCGTCACCGCCGTCGATACGTCCTGCCTGATGCACATCTTCGGCGGACTGCATCGCCAGCGGGCGGGAGTGCGCATGGCGCACATCGCCGAGGTTTTGGCGCCGACGGAGAAAGACAAGGAAGGGGCGGCCATGAACGAGGCGACCCAGGCATGAGCATTCGGGTAGGAGATTCGGCCAGCGCACCGTCTTTTCAGAAGGCGGCTCTTCCGCTGCTCGAAGACGCGCAGCTCAGGAAGAATATCCGCCACGCGACGGATGTGATCCAGCGCAAGCGTGGCCTTGTGGTGACCGAGACGCCCGACTGGCAGGAACTGCGCACCACGGCCAGCGCCATCAAAGCGCACACCCTCCGGTATTTAGATCAGTATCTGTTGCAATTTGAGAACTCATGCACGGCGGCGGGAGGTCACGTTCATTGGGCTGCCGACGCCGACGATGCGAATCGCATCATCGTCGGGCTTGTGAAGCAGTACGGCGGCAACGAGGTCATCAAGATCAAGACGATGACTTCGGAAGAGATCGGCCTGAACGAGGCGCTCGAGCAGGAAGGAATCCGCGCGCACGAGACCGATCTCGCCGAAGTGATTATTCAGCTGGGCGGAGACACTTCCTCGCACATCGTGGCCCCCGCGCTCCATAAGAATCGCAGCCAGGTGCGGGAGATCTTCCGCGAGCGCATGAATCTTCCCGACCTGAGCGATGATCCGGAGGAGCTGACCGCGGCGGCGCGGCATTATCTGCGGCAGAAGTTCCTGAACGTCAAAATCGGCGTCTGCGGCGCGAATTTCCTGGTCGCGGATACCGGCAGCGTTTCGATCGTGGAGTCGGAGGGCAACGGGCGCATGTGCCTCACGCTGCCCGAGGTGCTCATCTCGATCGCCGGCATCGAAAAGGTGATCCCGGCGTTCCAGGACCTGGAAGTGTTTTTGCAGCTGCTGCCGCGGTCGGCGACGGGCGAACGCATGAACCCCTACAACTCGTTGTGGACCGGAGTGCATGCTGGGGACGGGCCAAAGCATTTTCACGTCGTGCTGCTCGACAACGGACGCACCGGCGTCCTTGCGGACCCGGAGGCGAGGCAGACGCTGCACTGCATCCGCTGTGGCGCTTGCCTGAACACCTGCCCGGTGTATCGGCAGACAGGCGGCCACGCGTATGGTTCGAGCTACTCGGGACCGATCGGGGCCATCGTAACGCCGCAGCTGCTCGACATGCGTTATGGACAGTCGCTGCCCTATGCATCTTCGCTGTGCGGGGCATGCTATGAAGTTTGCCCGGTGAAGATCAATATTCCTGAGGTGCTGATTCACCTGCGCGGGCGTGTGGTGCGCGAGCAGAAGAGCGCGTTCGATCCGGAAGCGCTGGCGATGAAGACCGCGGCCATGATCTTCGCCAGCCGGACGCGCTTTGAGGCGGCGCAACGTTTGGGGCGGATCGGCCAATGGCCTCTTGTCTCGCATGGATGGATGCGCAATCTTCCCGGCATGTTGGGAAACTGGACGCGCGTCCGCGACCTGCGCGCCTTGCCCAACCAGACTTTTCGACAATGGTGGAAGCAGCGGGCAAAAGCCACAAAGTCAGGCGAGCAGAGGAAGGCAGACCATGCCTGACGCACGCGAAGCCGTTTTGTCCCGCATCCGCTCGGCGCTCGCCGACACAACACAAGCGGACCACTCAGCCGGCTACGCCGCGATCCCGCGCACGTACATCCGTGCTGGCCGCCTCGATCCGGAGGCCCGCATCGATCAGTTCAAAGAGCGGCTGCTGGACTACGACACCAACGTCGTTGAGAGTAGCGCCGCGTCACTTCCTGCGACGATCGCCGAGGTCCTGAAAGGCCACCAGCAAAAGAAAGTGATTGTCGCCAACGGATTGTCGCCGGAGATTCTGCCACGAGATTTCGCCTTCATCCCCGAGCGGGCGGCCACCCTTGACGACCTGAACGACTGCGACGGCATGGTTACGGTGTGCACGGTTGCGATTGCATTTACCGGTACCATCGTTTTGGCCCATGGTCCCGGCGAGGGCGCGCGCCGGTTGACGCTGCTGCCCGATCGGCATCTCTGCGTCGTACGCGCAGAGCAGATCGTCGAGACTGTCCCGGAAGCCTTCGATCGGCTGGCGCCGCTCGCCACTCGGCCGCTGACCTTTATCTCCGGCCCGTCGGCCACGGCAGACATTGAGATGACCCGCATCCGCGGCGTCCACGGGCCCCGCTTTCTCGACGTTGTGCTGGTGCGCTGAAGACTGGCGTAAGTGCCCTGAATCCAGGGCGGGCAGTGCGCCCCCCGCTGCGGAACGTGACCACGGTACTGTTCCGGTGACCTTGGTCTAAGACCTGTATTCCGTATCACATGCCAAAAGAAGAAGCGTCTGTTATGCTCTGGAGTTCCCGTGATACAGTTCCTGAGCACGCGCTCAGGGTCACGAGACGCGCACAGCGAAGGTAACTTTCCAGGAGGTAGCGTGACGCTCGAAGCATGGGTGTGTTTTTTTATTGCCGTGAGCTTTTTGTCGCTCATCGTTGCACGGTTATTCACCAGAGAGGCGCTCTGCTCTGAAATGGGGACAGCGGCTATGCAACAGATTACGGCCGCGATGAGGGAAGGACGAGCATTTCTGCGGCGGCGCTCGAAGCCCCTGGCAGCCCTGGCTGGCCTGTTGCTCCCGACCTTCGCGTGGGCGCAGTCCGAACCAGCCGGAGGCGAAGCCAATCTGAAGCTTCCCGATCTTTCGAGTGTGAACTTTCTCGGCGTGAACGGACATGCACTGCTGACCATTGGACTGCTGTTCTGCGTCGGCGGCCTGTTGTTCGGCCTCGCGATTTACGTCCAGCTGAAGAACCTGCCGGTTCATCGCACGATGCGCGAAATATCCGAGCTGATCTACGAAACCTGCAAGACGTATCTTGTGACGCAGGGCAAGTTCATTCTTCTGCTGTGGATTTTCATCGCGGTTATTATCTCGCTGTACTTCGGCTATCTGGCGCCGGTGACAGGAAAACCGGTCGCGGTTACGCTGCCCATTATTTTGTTGTTCAGCCTCGTCGGCATCGCGGGCAGCTATGGGGTGGCGTGGTTCGGAATTCGCGTGAACACCTTCGCAAACTCACGCACCGCATTTGCGGCATTGCGCGGCAAGCCGTATCCGCTCTTTGCGATTCCTCTGAAGTCCGGCATGAGCATCGGCATGTTGCTGATCTCGGTCGAGCTGCTCATCATGCTTTTCATCCTTTTGTTCGTCCCGCGCGATTATGCGGGCGCTTGCTTCATTGGCTTTGCGATTGGCGAATCTCTTGGGGCCGCGGCTCTGCGTATTGCCGGCGGTATTTTCACCAAGATCGCCGATATCGGCTCCGACCTGATGAAGATCGTCTTCAAGATCAAGGAAGACGATGCGCGAAACCCGGGTGTGATCGCAGACTGCACGGGTGACAACGCGGGCGACTCCGTGGGCCCGAGCGCCGATGGCTTTGAAACCTACGGCGTGACCGGAGTGGCTCTGATCGTATTCATTTTGCTGGCGGTGAAGAACCCCACCACCCAGGTACAGCTGCTGGTCTGGATCTTCGTCATGCGCGTGTTCATGCTGCTCTCGAGCGCGGGCGCATACTTCCTCAACGGCGCGATCGCTCATGCGAAGTTCGCGAACTCCGAGGAGATGGACTTCGAGACGCCGCTGACCTCGCTGGTGTGGATCACCTCCATCATTTCCATCATCCTCACCTACGTGGTCTCGTTCGTCATGATCCCCACGCTCGGTGATGGAACGATCTGGTGGAAGCTGGCGTCCATCATCTCCTGCGGAACCCTGGCGGGCGCGCTCATCCCCGAACTGGTCAAGGTCTTCACTTCGACCAAATCGAGCCACGTGAAGGAAGTCGTGAAATCGGCCCAGGAAGGCGGAGCTTCGCTCGGGATTCTGTCTGGATTCGTCGCGGGCAATTTTTCGGCCTACTGGCTTGGGCTTTGCATGGTTGCGCTGATGGGCATGGGCTATTACTTCAGCCGTGGCATACCGGATTTACAGCACGATCCGGCGGGGTTGATGCTGGCGCCGGCCGTTTTCGCGTTTGGCCTCGTCGCCTTTGGCTTCCTGGGCATGGGTCCGGTCACCATTGCTGTCGATTCCTACGGCCCGGTTACCGACAACGCTCAGTCCGTCTACGAATTGTCGCTGATCGAAATTGTGCCCGGGATCGAAGCCGAGCTGAAGAAGGACTACAACATCGACGTGAGATTCGAACGCGCGAAACACCTGCTCGAGGCCAATGACGGAGCCGGCAATACATTCAAGGCAACGGCCAAGCCGGTGCTGATCGGCACCGCCGTGGTGGGCGCGACCACGATGATTTTCTCGATCATCATGGCCCTGACGAGTGGACTGACGCACAACGTACAGGATCTCTCGCTGCTGCACGCGCCCTTCCTGCTCGGCTTGATCACCGGTGGGGCAATGATCTACTGGTTCACGGGCGCTTCCACCCAGGCGGTCACCACCGGGGCTTACCGCGCGGTTGAGTTCATCAAGGCGAACATCAAACTGGAAGGCGTGGAGAAGGCATCGGTCAGCGACAGCAAGAAGGTGGTGGAAATCTGCACCAAGTACGCGCAGAAGGGGATGTTCAACATCTTTCTCGCCGTCTTCTTCGCTACGCTTGCGTTTGCTTTCTATGAGCCGTTCTTCTTTATCGGCTATCTGATCTCGATTGCGATCTTCGGCCTCTACCAGGCCATCTTCATGGCGGATGCCGGCGGCGCATGGGACAACGCGAAGAAGGTCGTCGAGGTTGACCTGAAACAGAAAGGGACGCCTCTGCACGACGCAACCGTGATCGGAGACACGGTGGGCGATCCGTTCAAAGACACCTCATCGGTGGCCATGAATCCGGTGATCAAGTTCACAACCTTGTTCGGCTTGCTGGCTGTTGAGCTTGCCGTAACCCTCAGCGCCAGCAAGCCGATCCTGGCGGAGGCCCTGGCGGTTGTTTTCTTCCTGATATCGGTGTTCTTCGTGCATCGCTCGTTCTATGGAATGAGGATCGAAACAAAGACGGGCAACTGATTTCGCCCGGGTAATGAGGAGACGCCGCCCCGAGACGGGCGGCGTTTTCTTTGCGCAGTTAAAGGGCGACCGACGCGGGCCGCCGATGGTAAGATCGTCTTACCATGCAGACCACGGTTTCCACCAAAGGCCAGGTCGTCCTTCCCGGACCCTTGCGCCGGAGTCTGGGCATTCGCGCCGGAGATCGGCTGGACGTCAGCGTTGAATCCGATAAGATCGTCCTCACTCCGCGCCGCAAGCGGACACGTAAAGCGCGCATCGTCAAAGACCCCATCACCGGATTCCCTGTTTTGACTCTTGGCCCGGACGCGCCGATTCTGACCCATAAACAGATCCGCGAGATGCTCAAGGACTTCCCATGATGTGGCTTCTCGATGTGAGTGCGCTGCTGGCTTTCGGCTTCACGGAACATGAGTTCCACCCGCGCGTCGCGGCCTGGGCCGCTTCCGAGAGATCGGCGACGTTTGCGTGCTGTCCCATCACCGAACTCGGATTTGTTCGCATCCTGGCGCAAACCGACACGTATGGCCTGCCCATCGCCCAGTCCCGGGAAACGCTGATCCGTCTGAAACGCGCGGTTGGATTCGCCTTCTTCCCCGACGATCTTGACGTCTCGCAACTACCCGACTGGGTGAAGACCTCCGCTCAGTCGACCGACGGCTACCTCGTTCAGCTGGCGCGGTCGCATGGCGCAACCCTAGCGACGCTGGACCGCAAAATCCCAGGCGCGTTCGTGATCCCGACCCATTGACCGGCTCAGTACGGCACCTCGTCAGCCCACACCGCCAGTCCCGCGTCGGCCTATGACGCTTCCTTGGTAACCTCAAAGCATGATCAAGGGCATCACTTTCCTTCGCCCCGTGCACTCTCCCGCTCACTTCGACGAGCTGGTGAGCTTCTTTTCCGCGCTGGGCTTTGAGCCAGGGCGCGGATGGGACGAGTCGCCCCGAAGCTCGGGATCCGCGAGTCGAGGCCGGCCCTTCCTTGCGCCGCTCGGCAATCTCGAATTCGTCGACGGTGAGCCTCCAGCTCCGGGCACCGATCTCCTCATCGAAGTCACGACCCTCGACGCGCTGCATCAGGTCGCGCGCCAATGGCTCGAAAAGAACGCCATTAGCGATGCCGCTCCAACCAGCATCAGCACCATCGAAGACACGCACTGGAAATCCCGGCTCTTCACCGTACGGCCCGTCCCAGGGTTTTCCGTCGCGTTTTGGGAGTGGCAGGACCCGCTCCGCGGCAAGGCCATCGCGCTTGAAGGCGACCTGAGCGCTACCGGAATGAGCTTCGCAATCGTGGCCGCGCGCTGGAACGCCGTCATCACCGAGCGCCTGCTCCAGGGTGCGCTCGATGCCCTGCTGCGCAGTGGCGCGCAGCGCAAGCACATCGAGATCGCCCGCGTCCCCGGCTCGTGGGAGATCCCCGCCGCCGCCCGTCAGCTGGCCGAAACCGGCAGGTTCAGCGCCATCATCACCCTCGGCTGCCTCATTCGCGGAGAGACCGCCCACTACGAAGCCATCTACAACGAGGTCGCTCGCGGCATCGGACAATCGCAGCAGGACACAGGCATCCCACATTCTTTCGGCGTTCTCACCTGCGAAACCCTGGAGCAGGCCCTCGATCGCGCTGGCCTCAAGAGCGGCAATAAAGGATTCGAGGCCGCGGCGGCAGCCATCGAAATGGCCTCCCTGCACGGGAAAATCGCCCAGCTATCGCCGGAGCCCAGAGCATGACGCTCGTCGGCAAGCGCCGCAAATCCCGCGAACTCGCCATGCAGATGCTTTTCCAGGCCGACGTCGGCCGTCAGACTCCCGACGAGGTCCGCAACACCTTCTGGCAGGCCCGCGAAGAGGGCGACGCCGATACACGTGGCTTTGCCGAGGATCTTTTTCGCGTCGCGACCGCACGCGATGCCGAGATCGATGCCCTCCTCGCCCAGCACTCGAAGAACTGGCGCCTCACCCGCATGCCCGCCGTCGATCGCAATCTGTTGCGCATGGCGGTCGCCGAGCTGCTCGGCTTCCCCGGCACGCCCGCACCCATCGTGATCGATGAGGCGCTTGAAATCGCCCGCCGATACTCCGCTCCCGAATCCATCGACTTCCTCAACGGCGTCCTCGATGCGATAGCCAGGAGCCGGCAGTAAGCCGATTCGGATCGCGCTATGCTTACCGCAGCATGAAGCTTCTCGCCTGGCTGACGGAAACCTTTATCACGACCTTCGGAATCACCAGGCCGAGGCCGGAGCAGCAGCGCACAGCCCAATTCCTGATCGGAGGATTCCTGCTGGCGATCATCCTTTTGGTCGCAGCGGTCACGACGTTTCTTCTTGTTGAGATTCATTCCTGAATCAAATGGGTCCCGGCATCGGGCGCCAATGGGACGTGCACAATTTGGGATGCAGCGCAGGCAGAGTGTTTAGTCAGATCAGTCAGGCTCGTCCTGCGCATGCAAGTTGTTTGTGATTTTAGTGAGGTGGCAACGTGCTTTCGAGGCGTTCGTTTTTTCGAGCATCATCCGTTGCGGCTGTCGCCGCTTCCCTTCCCACCCTGGCCGAATCTGCAGACCAAACCGCAGCGCTGCCGGCGGCTGTCTCCGCGCTTCCTTCGTTTGCCGGGCGCGCTCATCCTTTCACGAATGAGGAACGACTGGCACGCATCGAGCGAGCGAAGGCGTTGATGGCCGAGAACCACATCGACGCCATTGTGCTGGCCAATGATTCAACGAGCTCGGTGTACTTTGCGAACATTCGTCTGAACGGTGGCGAGCGGCTATGGGCGCTGGTGATTCCGGCCAGGGCGAAGCCGTTTGTCGTTTGTCCGGCGTTCGAAAATGCCCGCGCCCATGAACTGCTGAGTACAGGTCCGTTCGCGTCGGATGCGGATGTTCTGAGCTGGCAGGAGGACGAGAGCCCGTTTGAGCTGGTGGTTCGCGGGCTGCGCGATCGGGGGATCGCGACGGGACGCATTGGGCTCGATGAGAACATGAAGTACGTCTTTGCGAGCAGCCTGGCGAAGGCGGGGCCCCAGCTTACGTTCACGGTCGCCACCCCGGTTACCGCCGGTTGCCGGATGATCAAGGACGCGCACGAGATCGCATGCATCCGCGTGGCGTGCGCGGCCACGCTCGCGGTATACCAGGCGGTTTACCACTCACTGCGAGAGGGCATGACCACGACCGACGTGCAGAAGCTGATTGCGGCAGCTTATGACAAGGTTGGGCTGCCGGGCGAAGCGAGTCTGAACATCGGCGTCTATACCGCGTCGCCGCATGGATCGCGGCAGGTGCAGACCATTCGCGAGGGCACGGTGCTGATGGTGGACGATGGATGCCTGGCAGAAGGGTACCAATCGGACATTACGCGCACGTTTGTCCTGGGCAAGCCTACGGACAAGATGCGGAGCGTCTTTGAGATTGTGCAGCGTGCGCAACAGGCGGCTTTGGCGGCGGCGAAGCCTGGAGTTGAACTGGCGAGCGTGGATGGGGCCGCGCGGAAGGTGATTGTCGATGCGGGCTACGGGCCGGGATTCAAGTATTTTTCGCATCGCGTAGGTCACGGACTGGGGATGGATGGGCACGAGTGGCCGTATCTGGTGCGCAACGATATGTTCGGCTGGGATCTCGATCCGCGGATGCAGGCGGGAATGGTGTTCAGCGATGAGCCTGGCATTTACATTCCGGGCGAGTTTGGCATCCGCCTCGAAGACGAGATGCATATCACTGAGAATGGCGCGGAGTTGCTGACTCCGCCGAGTCCTTCGCTGGACGCGCCGTTTGGATGAGACAGGGTGCAGGGTGCAGGGTACAGGGTACAGGGTGCAGAGTGCAGGGTACAGGGTGCAGGGTACAGGGTACAGGGTGCAGGTTACAGACTTGCGATAACTGCAGTCAGGATCGGGCGCAGCCTTCGAGCACTGGGTCTCTACGCGTATTTGCCGTAGTCGGGCACGGCGGGCGGGTTGCGGAATTTTGTGACGCGCTGGTGCCAGTAGGGGTAGACGGGCGGGCGTTCGCTGGCGGCATCGAGTTTTGCGACCTGTTCCGATGTCAGGTTCCAGTCGGCGGCTTCGAGGTTCTGGCGGAGTTGGTCCTCAGTGCGCGCGCCGATGATGACGCTCGATACCGTGGGACGCTGCAGGAGCCAATTGAGGGCGATTTGGGGGATGGCTTTGCCGGTTTCTTTGGCGATCTCGTCGAGCGCGTCGACGACGCGATAGACGTACTCGTCCTCGACGGGAGGGCCGCTCTCCGCGGTCTTGTGGAGGCGGCTGAGGTCGGGCAATGGCTGGCCGCGACGAATTTTGCCGGTGAGGCGGCCCCAGCCGAGGGGGCTCCAGATCAGCGCGCCGACGCCCTGGTCAATGCCGAGGGGCATGAGCTCCCACTCATATTCGCGGCCGATGAGGGAGTAGTAGACCTGGTGGGCGACGTAGCGGGTCCAGCCATGACGGGCGGAGGAGGCGAGGGACTTCATGAGATGCCAGCCGGAGAAATTGGAGCATGCGATGTAGCGGACCTTGCCGGTGTGGACGAGGGTGTTGAGCGTGTCGAGGGTCTCCTCGATGGGCGTGAAGGCGTCGAAGGCGTGGACGTGGTAGATGTCGATGTGGTCGGCGCCGAGGCGCCGGAGGCTGGCGTCGCACTGGGCGAGGATGTGGTAGCGCGAGGTGCCGAGATCGTTCGGGCCGCCGGCGGCGTGGTAGCGCGAGGTGGGGTCTGTGGCCTGGGCCATGGGAAAAAACACCTTGGTGGAGATGAGCGCCTGGTTGCGTTTTCCCTGGAGAGCTTTGCCGAGGATTTCTTCGGCGAGGCCGTTGGAGTAGCCGTTGGCGACGTCGAAGAGATTCACGCCGGCGTCGAGGCAGAGGTCGACCATGCGGCGGGCTTCGTCGACGCCGGTATTGCCCCACGCTTTGAAGAATTCATTGCCGCCGCCAAAGGTTGCGGCGCCGAAGCTGAGGGCTGAGACTTTGAGACCGGAGCGCCCGAGAAGTCTGTAATCCATAAACCCAAGATGCGGGAGGTGGGGGCGAGGGTGCAAACCCGGCATACAGATGAGGCGGAGTCTCCGATTGGCATGCGATCACAGGGGGGAGTTTTTGGCCAGGTCAGTGACGAAACGCCCGATCGCCCGCGAGTTACGAAACACGTGGACCTCCGCATTGGGCGCGCAGTGAGCGATCGCGTGCATGAGAAGCGGGCGACTTCGACGACGATACGCCAGGAGCCAGCGCCAGAAGTCGAGCCGTTCGCGCGACCGCAAGATGGCTCGCCAGGCGCAACAGGCCAGCGAGAAATCCAGAAAGATGACGGTGTCTGCCCGGCGGAGCCGAACCTGGACAGCGTCGTAGGGCCCGAGGTCGCCGTCCATAATCCACCGATCTTCGGCGGCGAGCTTCTCCTGGATCACCGTCCACTCATGGGGAGGAGTTGCGGCGAGGCCCGCTCGCCAGAAAATTGTGTCCAGCTCGATTACAGGAAGCCGCGTGATCCCGCCCAGGCGCCTCGCGAGAGTCGATTTGCCTGAGGCGCCACGACCCAGAATGACCACACGCTGCATACAATCACGGGCTCCTCGGCCTCCCTCAGGGCAACACGCGTTAATAGGGGGTTTTGTTGGGGATGTCGAGCCAGAGCTGGAAGGACTCCCATGCCTGGTCGCGGAGCAGCATCGTGGCGGGGATGGAACGCTGGGGCAGCGGCAGGGCGAGCTGGCGGTAGAGGAAGGCGTCGTCGAAGGCGATGCGGGCCGCGTCTGCGCAGGTGTTGCCGAACCAGATGCGGTCGATGCGGGCCCAGTAGATGGCGGCGAGGCACATGGGGCAGGGCTCGCAGCTGGTGTAGATTTCCGAGCCCTCAAGGCTGAAGGTTGCGAGCGACTGGCAGGCGGCGCGGATGGCGCGGACTTCGGCGTGCGCGGTGGGGTCGTTGTCGCGGGTAACGGAGTTGGCGCCTTCGCCGATGACGACGCCGTCCTTTGCGATCACGGCGCCGAAGGGGCCGCCCTGGCCGCTGCGGACGTTTTCCGTGGCCAGAGCAATGGCTTTGCGCATGAATTCAGGGTTGGGTTGAGGGTGCATCGTTCCAGGATGGAATCCAGACCCAGTATGGCATAAGGTGCCGGATTCCAAGGGGTTGAGTAGCTGAATTACCTTGGCCTTTGGCGTCGGCTCGGCTATGATCGTTTGAATTCGACCTCGACTGGAGCAGCTGGCTTTTATCGGGCTGGCACGGCCCGCGTCTAACGGGAGAGGTTCATTCGGATGAGATTCATTAGAATATGATTCAACTTCCAAAGACGCAGGCCCGTCAGTCTGGTATTGGTTTAGCCACGCTGTTGGTGTGTCTCATTGCAGCGTAGGCCAAGGCTGCCGTCGCATCCGCTCAAGTTCGGAGCTTCCTTTTGATTTCGGTTCAGTCCCGTTTCTGCCTCGGCGGTGTTTGCATCGCTGTTTTAGCAATCGCTGGCTTTTGTCTCCCCACGTGCGCTTCGGCGCAGGCCGCGGCTCTGGATCAATTGCCGGATGCGCCGCAGGCGGCAGGAGAGACAAGCTCACCGATGCCAGACCCAGTCTCGCAGGCGCAGCCACCGCAATCGCAGACGCCGCCCCAGGGCCAGACACCGCAGTCGCAGCCCCCGGGCCAGACGCAGCCAACGGGCGATTCGTCCAGTTCGAACCAGCCGGCGCAGGCCACGCCGGAAACCAAAGAGCAAAAGGCGGAGCGGGCCCGGCGGGAGCTGGAGGCGGAAGAGCACCAGCGGATGCTGGGCGTGGTTCCGATGTTCAATGTTCAGTCGAATGCCGATGCGGCGCCGCTGACTTCGAAGCAGAAATATCAGCTGTTCTTCAAGAGCTCAACGGATTGGTATGTGTTCGCGATCACGGCAATTGATGGGGAGATCAGCCTGCTGGGCCAGGAGTATCCGTCCTATGGGGAAGGCGCGGAGGGCTTCGCGAAATACTGGGGCGCGGCCTATACGGACACGTTTGATGGAAACCTCTGGGGAAATGCGATCCTGACTTCGTGGTGGCATGAGGATCCGCGGTATTACCGCATGGGTCATGGCAAGTTCATCAAGCGAGCCGGCTATTCTGCGTTTACGACGATCTGGTGCAGACGCGACAACGGGAAATGGGGGCCGAACTACGCGAACGTGGCGGGAAACTTTATTGGCGGGGCGATCTCGAACCTCTATTACCCCAGCGACCAGCGAGGCGTAGTGCTGACCCTGGGCCGCGGCACCAGCGTGACTTATGAGGGCATTGTGGGCGCGGAGATCGCCGAGTTCTGGCCGGATATTGCTCAGCATTTCATCAACAAGCACAGAGAGAAGATGGAGCGGAAGGCCGCGCAGCAGTCCGGAACGGAGGCTGCGCCCAAGCCGGTGACGACGCCTGGGACGCGCATGCAGCCCGAGGGCAATCAGACTCCCGCGCCAAATCCCCCGGACGAGAAGCCTCAGGACCAAAAGCCACAATAAGTCTCTCGCCCCACGGTTCGGATTTCGAGGCGCAGGCCGCATGCTATCGTTATCCCGCTTGTTTGGGGATCGACTGAAATGCGTGGAACGTTGCGTATTCTTCTGCTCACTCTTCTCGGATTTCTCTCTTCATCATGCTTCGCCAAGACAGTGGTGTTCTGGCAACCAGGGTTTCCGGCCGCGGATTCGGCTGCTCCGGGTGAGGCTGGTCTGCGCGGTGCGTTTGGCAACGCTTCGTTCGCGGATGCGGCGGGTCTGGGCGATGCGTTGTCGCGACCGGAAACCGATCTGCTGGTGATGCCCTACGGATCGGCCTGGCCTGAGGCGGATTGGGATGCGATTTTGCGGTATCTGGATCGGGACGGGAACCTGATCGTGCTGGGCGGCAAGCCGTTTACGCGGGCGGCTTACCAGGATGCGAGCGGGTGGCATCTGCGCACGGCGAGCGTAGCGCAGTCGCTTGAATTATTCATTCATGACTATCAGGAGACGCCGGGGTCTGGTTCGGACGTAAAGTTCGCGTCGAATCCTGATGTGTTTCCACAGCTTCCCGAGTTCAGCTGGAAGCGGGCGTTTAGTCCGGTGCTGCGGCTGAGTGTGGTTGACGGCGATACGACGGGCGGACACACCGGCTACGAAGACATGGACCTGACCACACTGGTGTGGGGCGAGCGGGAGGGTCACAAGCTGGCTGCGCCGGTAATCGAGCTGGACCACAATGCCAATCGGTTTGTAGGTGGGCGATGGATTCTGGTTGCTTGCGAACCGTCCGCGGATTTTTTCGCCAACACGAAGCTGTTGGCGATGCTCCGGGAAATCGCGTTGCGGAAGAACGACCGCTTCGCTTTCCGGCCCCAGTTGCCGCTGTTTTTGCCGGGTGAGGCTCTGGAGTTTCGGTTCAAGCCTTCGGATCCGATGGCGGAGCAGCCCGACGGCGATCAGCTCCGGGTGCGCGTGACTTCGGAAGATGGCGCGGTTCTCTACGACCAAACGGCGGCATTCCCCGACGCGCATCGGCTGACCTTGCCGGCGAGCGCTGAGGGCGGACGGGGACTTCATACTGCAGAGGCGACGCTGATTCGGGATGGGAAGCCTTTGCGCGTGTATCGGTCGGGATACTGGATGCGGGATTGGGATTATCTGCTCTCCGGGCCGAAGTTGACTGTGGGCAGCGATTATTTCCAGCTCGATGGCAGGCCGCTGCCGGTAGTGGGGACGACTTATATGTCGGGCGATGTTGCGCGAATGTATCTGATGCTGCCGAACGCGTATGTGTGGGACACGGACATGGCGCAGATTCGGGGCGCGGGGCTGAACATGATCCGCACGGGGTTGTGGACGACGTGGAAGCAGCTGCAGGCGACGAATGGACAGGTGAGCGAGGACGCGCTGCGGACCATCGAGGCGTTTTTAATGTGCGCTCGGCACAACGGGCTGCCGGTGCAGTTCAATCTGTTCGCGTTTTATCCCGATGAGTTTGGCGGAGTGAATGGGTATCTCGACCCGGTGGCGCTGCATGCGGAGTCGGTGTATGCGGAGTCGGTGGTGGCGCGGTTCAGCGATGTGCCGTTTCTGGCGTGGGACCTGATCAACGAGCCGAGCGCGAACAAGAATTTGTGGCAGACGCTGCCGGGCTACGATCCGTTCGAGGGGGCGGCGTGGCGGAAGTGGATTGCGGCGCGGTATCCGGACCGCGGAAAGCTATTGCATGACTGGGCTGAGCCTTCTTTTGGGATCGGGCGCGATTTGCAGGCGGCTCCGACGGCGGTTGCTCCTGAGGTTGGCGGGCAGGACCCGATGGCGCTACCGACAGCGGGGGCGTTCCGGCCGGATGCGGTGCGGAGCGGATTCAATCCGTTGAAGGTTTGCGACTACACTCTGCTGACGCAGTCGGTGTTTGCGGAATGGGTGAAGCAGATGCGGGAGCTGATTCGCGGGAACGGATCACAACAGCTGATCACGGTTGGACAGGATGAGGGTGGGGTGGCGGGGCGGGTTTCGCCGGCGTTCTACGGGCGGCTGATCGACTTCACCGCGGATCACACCTGGTGGGATTACGACGCGATTCTGTGGGCATCGCTGGCGCCGAAGTTTCCGGGCAAGCCGTTGCTGATTGAGGAGACGGGGGAGCAGCGGCGGCTGACGCTGGACGATCATCTGCGGTTCAGTGCGGAGATCGAAGGGTGGCAGCTGGAGCGCAAAATTGCGATTGCGTTTGCGCAGGGAGCGGGGGCGCTTGAGTGGGTGTGGAACGTGAACAGCTACATGGCGAATGACAACGAGATTCCGATTGGCGCAGTGCGTCCGGATGGGACGGAGAAGCCGGAGGCCGCTGTGCTGGCGGGGTATGCGGCGTTTGTCGCGAAGAGTCCGCAAAGCTTCACCACGATTGTGCCGCCCGAAGTCACGATGGTGACTTCGCAGGTGGAGCTTTATTCGACGCTGGGAGGGTTGGCTCTCGATACCCAGAAAAAGGCGCTGCGGGCGATGGCGTATTACGATCACACACCGTTACGTATGTTGCCGGAGAATCGGCTGGACGAGCTGGGCATGCCGAAATTGGTATTTCTGCCTTCAGCCCAGGGGCTGACGGAGATCGCGTGGCAACTGCTGCTTGATTATGTTGCGAAGGGCGGGACGCTGCTGATGACGGGCCCGGTGAATCGGGACGAGCATTGGGTGAATATGGACCGGATGGGGCCGCTGAAGGTAGAGGCAGAGGTGATGCCGCTGGCTGTGCGGGGTTCAGCGCTGCAGTTGCCGGGGGCGAAGACGGAGGTTCTCGGCTTTCCTGCGGAGGTGCAGCAGTCGTCGGCGGAGACGATGAAGTTTGCGGATGGAAAAACGGTTGCAGTGATCCCGCATGGAAGCGGGAAACTTTTGTGGATCGCGGATCCGGTGGAGTTTGCGGATGGGACCGAGCCCGCGGCGATGCTGTATCGGTGGGCGCTGGACGCGGCGGGCGTCAAGGCGGCGTTCCGGGAGGTCACTCCGCTGTCGCCTGCGGTGCTGGCATTTCCGACGGTGCTCGACGACGCTGAAATTTACAGCTTCAGCAACGAATCGATGGAGGCGCAGCCGGTGAACCTTGTCGATGCGCTGACGGGCGCGCACATTCAGTTCACGCTGGGGGCACAGCGCGGTGCTGCGTTGTTGCTGGATCGGAAGGGAGCGGTATTGTCGAGCTACGATGGGGCGGCTGTGGCAACGAGATCGTCGTTTTCCGACCGACGCGCTGTCGTCGGCCAGAGCGCGTCTGTTCATCCGATTCCGTGAAGAGGTTCAGCGGCCTTGCCAGGAGCGAGTACCCGGTCAATACGCCGGTGGTTTCAAGGAACAGATAGACGGCGATCACGAGCATTCGCTTTCCGCCATTGGGTGAACTGCCGCCCTCGTTCAGTTCCTGAGCTACGAGGAAAATTCCCAGGAGAATCCCCACGGCCAGCGCGATATTCCACTGGTGAGCACGGGGATTGAGCCAGTCAAGAACGGTGCGAAACATTTTACGCAGCCGCGTTTTCTTCACGGTGGCGGTGGGTGAACGCCGGATGCGGAAGGTTCGCGCCACAGGTGCGCAGATGGCAGCCAGGTCGTCGAAGAAGTCAGAGGAGATTGCGACGGGCGGAGCGAATGCCGTTCCGATCGCCCAGACGACGACGAACAGAAGAACCATGCCGCACAGGACGGTGAAGAGTTCTCCGAGAAGCGTCTGGCGCAAGGCTTCGGGATAGAGGGCGAGGACGAGAAAGGCGCCAGCCGGAATGGCGAGAAGTTTGATCCAAACGAGGCGGAGGGGCGGAAGCGACAAAACTTGAGTCGACAGGAGGAGAAGCGTAGTTGCTGAGGCAGTCCAGGCCAGCAGGCAAACGGTGATGGCCAGAAGTTCAAAGCCGGCTCGACGTCCGGTCCATGCGGCGGGATGACGCGCCACTGCGATCAGATCGGCAAGCAGCGTGAAGCCGATGGCGACGCACGCCATGAGCTGTCCGCGGACCTGGATCACCGCGTGGGCTTGCCAGTCTGTATCGGGCGAATAGCGGCGAAATGCACGAACGAGCGAGAGAACGATCAAAAACAAAACGAGCTGGACAGCGAAGGAGCCGACGGAGTCGCAGGGATCGTCGCTGAACGGACAGACGGCGGCCAACTGAGGCTTATGTTTGGCCGCCTGGAAAAACAGGACGAACGCGCATCCGACAGCGGCAAGGCTGAGGGCGTTCTGGCGAAGCGAGTGACGCAGGGGGATCATCGTGGATTCGCTCTTACTGTAAAGTCGGCTGGAGAGCGCGCTGCGTTGCGCAAATGCTGTGCGCGGCGCGTTGGCGCGCCATCGCCGCCCATGTTATTCTTGGACCAGACACTTAGGAAGTGTAATCGCAGAAAAATCAGAGGAGTACGCACCGACGTGCTGGCACCAGAAAAGAAATCCGAAGTTATCGCGCGCTATCGCACCCACGAATCCGATACCGGAAGTCCGGAAGTGCAGATTGCGGTTCTCAGCGAGCGGATTGGCGACCTGACCGAGCATTTCAAAACCCACGTGAAGGATCATGCTTCGCGCCGCGGTTTGCTCATGCTGGTCAGCAAGCGCCGCCGCCTGCTGGATTACCTGAAGACCCACGATTCGGAACGCTACCGGGTCGTGATTGGCAAACTGGGCATTCGCAAATAACACGCACAGGCCAGGTCTTCGGCGCGCCGAGCGACGAGAACCGAAAGAGCATGGACTGTTCAGGGCGGTGCCCATTTCTGCGCACTTCAGGTCCGATGCGGCACAAATCGAATCCGCACCCAAACGCTCTTTCCACTCTCCGACGCCCTCCACGCGCAGGACGCCGGCCTATGGTTCCGCAAGAGAAATGAGGAAAATATGAAACAGGAAGTTTCGGTCGAACTTGCCGGAGGCAAGAGACTGCATTTTGAAACTGGCCGTATGGCCAAACAGGCGTCTGGCGCCGCCCTTGTCAGCTCCGGCGATACCGTGGTGCTGGCCACCGCCGTCGCCTCTCCCGACCCTCGGGAAGGCATCGACTTCTTCCCCCTGACCGTCGATTATCGTGAATACGCCTATGCTGGCGGACGCATCCCCGGCGGGTTCATTAAGCGCGAAGGCCGGCCCAGCGAGCGTGAGGTCCTGACCAGCCGTCAGATCGACCGTCCCATCCGCCCGCTCTTCCCCGAGGGCTTCCGCAACGAGACGCAGATCATCGCTCTGGTTTTTTCAGCGGATCGAGAGAACGATCCGGACATCGTTGGCATTAATGCGGCGGGCGCGGCACTGGCGCTCTCGGATATTCCCTTTGGCGCGACGATTGGCGCGGTTCGCGTGGGGCAGATCAACGGCGAGTTCGTGATCAATCCGTCGTACCTCGAGCGGCGGGACAGCAAGGTCAACATCACGGTGGTCGGGACCAAAGACGGCATCGTGATGATCGAGAGCGGCGCGAGCGAAGCGTCGGAAGAGACGATCGTGGACGCGATCGAGTTCGGACACACCGAGATTAAGAAGATCGTCGCCGCTATCGAAGATCTGGTCTCGCGCGCGGGCAAGCAAAAGCGCGCGGTCACGCCGCCCGAGTTCGACAATTCGTATTACGAGGCGCTGCATGCGAAGGTCGGAGCGCGGCTGAAGGATGCTCTCGACACGAAGGCGCACCCCAAGCTCGACAGCCAGGTTTTGGTGAAACAGATTCAGGACGAGCTGAAGGCGGAGATTCCGGATGACGCGAATGCACCGGCGGCGAAGAAGAAGCTGGCGCACTATTACGAAACATTGCGCGAGCGGTTATTCCGCGAGCAGGTGACGAAGGAGCGGGTTCGCCCGGATCGGCGCGCATTCGACGAGATTCGGCCCATCACGATTGAGGTGGGCGTGCTGCCCCGCACGCATGGATCGGCGCTGTTTACGCGCGGTGAGACGCAGGCGCTGGTGACGGCGACGCTGGGCACCACGGACGATTCTCAGCGGCTGGAGACGTTTGAAGGGGAGCAGAGAAAGAAGTTCATGCTCCATTACAATTTCCCGCCGTTTTCCGTTGGTGAAACGGGACGCATGACCGGAGTGGGACGCCGCGAGGTGGGGCACGGAGCACTGGCTGAGCGAGCCATCAGCGCGGTGCTGCCGAGCGAAACCGAGTCGCCGTACTCGCTGCGCGTGGTCTCGGACATTCTCGAGTCGAATGGCTCTTCGTCGATGGCTTCGGTTTGTGGAGCCAGCCTGGCGCTGATGGACGCGGGCATTCCCTTGAAGGCTTCGGTGGCCGGCATCGCGATGGGATTGGTGAAGGAGGGCGACGATTACGCCATCCTGACGGACATTGCGGGTGCGGAAGATCATTACGGCGATATGGATTTTAAAGTCGCCGGCACGCGCAACGGGATCACCGCACTGCAGATGGACATCAAAATCGGCGGGATCACCGGGCAGATCATGCGCGAGGCGATGGAGCAGGCGCGTCGCGGGCGGCTCTTTCTGCTGGATACGATGGATGCGATCCTCAACGGACCGCGGACGGAGAAGTCAAAGTTCGCACCGCAGATTCGCACGCTGCAGATTCCGACGGACAAGATTCGCGATCTGATCGGGCCGGGCGGAAAGACGATACGCGGCATCATCGAAGCCACGCAGGTGAAGATCGATGTCGACGACACGGGCAAGGTCAATGTGGCATCGTCGGACGAAGAAGGTTTGAAGAAAGCGCTCCAGATGATCAACGATCTGACCGCTGTGCCCGAGGTTGGCAAGGTTTACCTCGGCAAGGTGGTGCGGCTCGCCGAGTTCGGCGCGTTCGTGGAGATCTTCCCCGGCACCGATGGACTGCTGCACATCAGCGAAATCGCCGAGCATCGCGTCCGCGAGGTGAAGGACGAGCTGCGCGAGGGCGACCAGGTGATGGTGAAGGTGCTCGGCGTCGAAGGCAATCGCATTAAATTGTCGCGCAAGGCAGTGCTGAGAGAGCAGCGGCAGAAGTTGGGATTGCCCGATCCTAACCAGGCTGGTCCGGCTGGAGACATGGCGGCGGTTGCGGAAGCGCCAGCGCCGGCACCGGCTCCGCGGGCGCCGCGCCCTCCGCGCCCGGCTCCTCCGGAAGAGCGGCAGCCTTCGTCGAACGCCAGCACCATCATGATCGAGGGTGGTGAGGACTTCGACGACGATGACGGCCCTCCGGTGGACGACGGCGGCGAAGAGATTAACTACAACCGCGCCGATGGCGTTCCTGTTGTGGTGGGACAGGGCGAGCGGCGTCCGGGCGGTGGTCCGGGGGGTCCAGGGGGCGGACCTGGCGGGCAGCGGCGCCGGCGTCGTCGTGGCCGTCGGCCGGGCGGTAGCGGGGGCGGCGGGAGTCGCGGACCGCAGTAATCGAGGAATAAGCCAGCAGCGAGTAGCCAGTAGCCAGTAGCGAAGCATTGAATATACCGGTAACAGGCTACGGCAGGAGCGAGAAGAGCCGGCGGAGACCATCCCCGGCTCTTTCTTTGTGATCAGCGTCTGATTTGAATCCATGCAAAGGCTGATCTGTATTGGCACAGTCGTTCCATTCCGGGCGTGCGTCTTTGCGGCTAACCTGAACGACCTCTATGGAATGAGGCTGAAAAGGGGACCACAAAAGTTAGTGACTGATCCGGCAACGAACCATCCCAGAGGCCCTCTCAGGCATCCTCAGATCAGGTAGACTGTCGCCAATGAGCGCATCCATGTACATCGTCGTGGAAGGGGAAGACCCTGGCTACGACATCTTCGTAAACGGGCACGCGCTGGCTCGCAACGAAGATGCTCTGGAGAAGCTGGCTCTTCGACTCGGTGTGAAGCCGCTGCTGGAGTTTTTCTCGGCCGATGAGAATTCCATGGCGCTTCTGCTGGAGGAGGGTGCGGGCGATCCGGAGTGGGCCAGAACCCTGCCACCCCCGCAATGGTTTACGCCGGAAGACGGGCTGATCACCATCTGCACGCTGCATGACTTTCTGAGAGAAGCTCCGGTGGCTCTGGGCGCCGATACGGCGGCTGTGGTTTCAGAGCTTGGGGAGTATGAGCGCGTGTTGCGAAAGACCGCAGTACGCAATCTGCGCTGGCAGCTGGCGGTGAGCTGGAAGTAAAAGGCAGAGTTTAGAGTTTAGGGATTAGGGTTTAGAGAAACAAGAGGCGGGCTTCATGCCCGCCTCTTGTTTTGCTGCTGAGATTGAAGGGTGGAGTTAGAAGCGTATGCCGAAGGTGACCGGAATCAGGCCTTCCGTTCCGGAACCCTGGTAGGAGTTGGACGCGCTGGCTACCGGAGAGTCGACCCAGACATAACGGACTTCTGCATAGAACTTCGCGTTGCTGTCTTCGCCGAACACCTTGCGGTAGAAACCAACTCCGCCGTTGGCGCCGCCCTGGTTGCTGGAAAAGTGGTCTACGGTTACCGGAACGTTATAGCAGTAGCCATAATAGTCGCAGCTTTCAACCGGCTCGGTAAAATTCGTCACCTTGCGATAAAAGCCGCCACCGCCGGTAACGTAGGCTCCGCTCTTGTGGCTGAACGGCATGTAAAAGATCGGGTCGATCGTAAACGACCAGGTATTGATGTTGCCGCCGATACTGGAGCCGCTGCCGCTGGTCCCTTCGGCGGTGTTCAGAGCGTTCAGATAGTCGTTACTCATTCCCTGCCGGAGGAACTGATACTCCAATAATGCGCCGAACTTCTTCGTGAAGTTCCAGCCCGCGCCAACAGTGAGGTCGTAGCCAACGGATTGAGCCGGGCTTAGGTAGCCGTTGTTGATGTCCGCTTGTGAAAACTTCGTGTCATTTCCGACCGGCACGCTGAAACCAAAACCGCCCTCGAAGGCGATGTGGCTCGTGCGGCTTTCGTAGGATGGGTAGGAAGATTGGCGGCCGCCACTTCCACCATACTGGGGCAAGGCGCTGGAACTGGCCGGGGAGGCACTGGCCGAGGGCTCAGACGATGATCCGCCCCTTGGCAGAGCGTCGGTGCTGAGATAAGCCTGGTAGGCGGCCGAGCTCGAGTAAGTCTGTCCGCCCGCCGAGTTGTCCGCAGCCGATGTCATCTGGGCTGCTGCGTTGAGCGAGAATCCGATGGCAAAAGCAGAGACAGCAATCAAGACGCGCCGCAACGACGGGCAGCTACGATCACAGTTCGCAACCATTTTTAAACACCTCTGAGTTGTTGAAAGTGCGGTGACTCGAAAGACAGGCCGAGCCTGCCGCTTGCATTTACTTGGACACAAAATTTGTCCCTAAGTTTCACTGTGGGATGCATTTTCAGCAGTTTTGCGCCGTATTGAGAGCCCGGGACCGCGCCAAAGAATGCCGGGCCTCAGGGACAGGCCCGTTTTCGTTTGCCGTACGTCTAATTCAGCCCTGGATGTCGAACTGCTCCGGCGGCAACGCCGGATCACTCTTCCACCCCAGCGAGCAACTGCGCTCGCCGGGGACCCCGGGTTTCTCGATTCAGCCCTGAATGTCGAACTGCTCCGGCGGCAAGGCCGGATCGCTCTTGACCAGGATGGTTTTGCCGATCATCTCTTCGAGTTCGTTCAGCCATTTCGCATTGTTCGCCTTGAGAACCTTGACGACCTCAGGGTGAACCCGCAGCATCACGTCGCCGCGCTCGAAGTGGCGCATCATCTTGCGCATTTCCGTGTAGAGCTCGTTGGCCACCGTGGTCGGGCTCTTCACCATGCCGGTTCCGGTGCAGGTGAGGCAGGGCACGCTGAGGGTCCGCTCGAGCGACTGTTTGACGCGCTTGCGGGTGATCGCGACGAGGCCAAAATCGTTAAACTGGAGAACCTTTGACGGAGCGCGGTCGGCCGTCAGCGCATCTTCGAGAGCGGCCGTCACCTTCTGCCGGTTACGGCGCTCGTCCATGTCGATGAAGTCGATCACGATGATGCCGCCGAGGTCTCGCAGGCGAATCTGGCGGACGATTTCGGGGATGGCGTCGAGGTTGGTTTTGAGGATCGTGTCCTCGAGGCGCGCCGTCTTGCCGACGTACTTGCCGGTGTTGATGTCGATGGCCACCAGCGCCTCGGTTTGGTTGATGACAATCGAACCGCCGGATTTGAGCCAGACCTTCGACTTGAGCGCCTTGCCGATCTCCTCCTGAATGCCGAACTGCTCGAAGAGGGGCGTCTCTTTGGTATAGAGCTTCACGCGGCGAACCAGCGAGGGCTGGAAGCGATTCAGGAAGCGGACGATGCGCTCGTATTCCGTCTCGCTGTCGACCCAGATGGTTGAGAAATTGTCGCTGACCTGGTCGCGGAGGATGCGCTCGATCAGGTTGAGGTCGTGGTAGATGAGCGCGGGCGCTTTAGCGTCGTCGGAGCGCTGCTTGATCTCGTTCCAGAGGTTGATGAGGAAGCGAATGTCGGCGCGGAGATCGTCCTCGCTGGCGCTCTCGGCGGCGGTGCGCACGATAAAGCCGCCGGAGGCAGTTCCCTTTTCGCTGGCCAGCACGCGCTTCAGCCGCTGGCGTTCCTCGTCGGAGGCGATCTTTCTTGAGACTCCGACGTGGTTCACCGTGGGCATGAAAACCAGGAATCGGCCGGGCAGCGCGATGTGGCTGGTGATGCGCGCGCCTTTGCGGGCGATGGGTTCTTTGGCAATCTGAACCAGGATTTCCTGCCCCTGCTTCAGCAGCTCGCTGATGATGGGCAGACTGGAGGTCTGCATGTTGGGGCGGCGGCCACCCTGGCGGCGACCGGGCTGGCGGCCACCGCGGCCTCCGCGGCGGGGGAAGCGGCGATCTTCGCGACGGGCAGGAACGCCGGCGCTGGCCGGAGCCTCTCCACTGGTTTCAACCGGCGGCGCTTCGCTCTCTTCCTCGCCAGCTTCGGCTTCTTCGAATTCCTCTTCGTCGGTTTCGGCGAAGCCTGTTTCCGCCTCGTCGGCCTCGTCGGTCTCCTCATCCTCGTCGGCTTCGGCAGGGGATCCGTAGCCGAGCCGTTGCTCGATGTGAACGTCGCGCAGAGCGTCGCCGACGGTGGAGGCCTGGTCGAGGGTCTCCTCTTCAAGCTCATCGGTCAGGTGTTCCTCGGGCTGGCCGGTGATCGGCTCGAAGTCGTACTCGTCCTCGTCGATGGTCTCTTCTTCCAGCACGCCCATGCCGGGCGCGTATCCGAAGAGCTGGCGGATGACTTCGCTTTCAGGGGAAGTGGTTTCGGCCTGGGGGAGTGTCGCTGGTTCGGCGGACTGGGGCAAAGGAGAAGCCGTTGGTTCCAGCTCATGGCTGGCGAGAGGGCCGGAATGCTCGGATTCTTCTTCCTCTTCTTCTACGGAGGCGAAACGGAATTCGCTGCGCGGCGATTCGATGCGATGCGATGCTGAGGCCTGTTCCGGTTCGTATTCGTGGACCTCTTCGATGGTCTCGTCAACCGTCTCGAAGACCGGGTGCTTTGCTTCTGGCTTTGGCTCGGCAGCGACGGCAGGCATCGCGGTGACTGCAGGCGCGGGTACCGCGTGGGTTTCGACGGGCTCCGGCGCGAGGTGGTCTTCCAGATCTTCGATGTGATGGGCATCGAGTTGGTGCGGGGCCTCCCGGTGCTGAGCCTCCTGGTGCTGAGCCACCCGCCCATGGAGATCCACTTGTTCTTCAACCGGGAGAGCCGTAACGTGCTCCTCAGCGGCTACGCCTGATTCGGCAATCGGGGTTTCGGCTACGGCCGCTGCCTGGCCGCCGTTTACTGCAGAGGACTGCGACCGCCGATGCCGCGAGAGCGTTTCGCCTGGCAGCACTGCGCCGCCATCCCAGCCAGTGGGCAGATCGACGAGCGTGGAGGGTTTGGCAAAGCTGCCGCCTGGAGCGGGGCCACGGTTCGAGGCTGGGGCCGGTGAAGCCTTTGCTTCTGGTCGGCCGCCATATTTCGAAAGGGATTCGCCCGGCAAGAGGATGGGAAGATTCTTCGCCGGGAAGCCGCCTGGCGCACCGCGCTCGGGAAGGGAAACGGGCTCGGCGGAAGTGGCTTCGCTGACCATTTCGGGCGATTCCAGCGAGGACTGGACAGAACGCTGATCATTACGTGAGTCGGAGCGCCCCTCGGAGCGGCCTCCGCGTCCGCGGAAACCGCGGCCGCGGCGCCCATGCCAGCGTCGGGTTCCGGGCTCGTCGCCTGACTCGCTTCGGCCCTGGCTGCTGCGTTCCTGACTATTACGGTCGTGGCTGCTACGTTCCTGGGTTCTGTCCGGACGGCGTTGTGGAGCTTCGGCAGCCGACATGTCGGTTTCAGCAGGCTGAGGCGCGGCTGGGCGCGGCTCGCGCTGCTCCCGAGGCTTGCGGCCATTGCCGTTGCTGTCGCCACGCTCGAATTCCGCCGAGTCTTCTTCCTGTTCTTCGAGGAAATCCGTGACGTAGAGAAAAGCGTCGCGCTCGAGGCCGAGGTCGACAAACGCGGACTGCATGCCGGGAAGAACCCGGGTGACACGGCCCTTGTAAATGGAGCCGGCTAATGTGTATTCATTTTCGCGCTCGTAGTAGATTTCTGCGAGCTGGTCGTCTTCAAGAATCGCAAGCCGCGTTTCATGCGGCGTGCTGGATATGCAAATCTCTTTTGCCATTCCGCCTCAATACGCCAGCGCGGAACGAGCCGGATTACCGGAAAGGATCGGAGGTGAAAGACGAACGGCCGGGAGATTGCGCGCACCAACCGGTACCGCCCCGCCCTGCTCCGGTTCGGGAGCGCGATGGGGAGGAGACCGGTGAGAGTTCGCTGGGAATCTGCATTCTTTCCGGGGAGTCGTCCACACGCATTGAGTTTGTGACCGCTTCAGCCGACCTAAGTGGCGGGGCCGTTACCCGTCTCTGCGTGCTCATTCCTGAATCCTGCCCGGCCCGTTTTCGATCCACCTGGCCGGTTAACACTTCGTTCAAACTGTGCCCGCCCTGCGGGCCCTGCTGCGAGAACCTGTTGCCGATTTAGTTCACGAAACGGCTCATGCGGACGTTCATCACCATACCCAGAGCCAGAAACGTGAACAGTACCGAGGATCCCCCGTAGCTCATGAGAGGAAGAGGGATGCCGGTGACCGGCATCAGCCCCAGAACCATTCCGACGTTGACGGCGATCTGGAAAATCAGGACCGCCGCGACGCCCATTACCAGAAGCGCACCTGGCAGGTCTGCGGCTGTCTGAGCGTTTTGAATCAAACGCATCAGTATTAAAAAGTATAGCAGGAGGACAAGGATCGCGCCCACGAAGCCATGCTCCTCGCTGAACGCCGCAAAAATAAAATCGGTATACGGGATGGGCAGAAAGTCGCCCTGGGTCTGCGTTCCCTGATTGGCCCCGCGGCCGAAGACCCCACCGTCGCCGACGGCAATGAGGGATTGGCGAATCTGATACCCCGTCCCCCGGGGGTCGTTATCGGGGTTGATAAAGCTGGTCAGGCGGGCTTTCTGGTAGGGCTTGAGGACTTTTCCGCTCCTCCACACCACACCCACCGACAGCAGGATCACGAGAGCGAGAATTCCGCCCTTCTTCCAGTCGATTCCGCCGAGAAACAAGCCTGCCAGCAGAACCGGCGAGTAGGTCAGCGCAGTGCCCATGTCCGGCTGCTTGAGAACCAGGAGCATGGGGAGCGCGACGAAGCCGATGGCCTTGAAGATGTCCTTCCAGGTGAGGTCGCGCCCCGCGAGGTTGGTGAAGTAGCGAGCCACGAGAACGATGAGCACCAGCTTGACCCATTCCGAGGGCTGGAAGTGGGCGCCGCCGGGCAGCTTGATCCAGCGCTTGCCGCCGTTGACGCGCGTACCAACGAGAAGGACCGCAACCAGACCAGCGAGACAGAAGCCGTAGATCCAGTAAACGATGCTGAGCAGCTTGTGATAGTCGATCAGCGACATGATGAACATCGCGATCAGGCCGCCAACGATCCAGAGAATCTGCATGCGCTGAAAGCCGTGAAATTTTGTGTGGAGTGTGGCGCTGTAGATTTCGAGCACGCTGATGATGGACAGCATCATCACGAAGGCGAGCAGCGTCCAGTCAAAATCGCGGAGGGAGAGGAAACGGCGCATGGGCTACAGGATTCCCGTGGAGGGGTCGTCTCTCGGAGGCTTCACTGGAATCTGCTGTGATTATCGCATCGGCAAGGGGCAGAGTTGGGTAAAGGCTGCTGTCCTGAGGTAACTAAGGTGGGAAGGAACCGATGTTATCAACATCGATATCCGGCCTGGCTCTTTGAGCCTCGCTACCGGCCGTCTTTCAGCCTTGCGGCCAGTCGATCCGGCAAGCCCGCGCGCAGAATCCGCTCCTGGGTCTCGGCCACATCGTAAGGCACGCGGTACCAGGTCAGGACCATGCGGGCGTCGTCGTAGAGTGCGAACGCCGCGCGCCAGTCGCCGTCTCTTGGCTGCCCCACCGATCCTGGATTGAGCAGGTAGCGCGCGCCTTCGCGCAGTTCCAGCTCAAACTCCTCGGCCTCCTGGTGTCCATTCTCGGCATGCCCACCGTTGCCGTTGCGGCCGCTGTGGCCGTTGCGATGCATCGCGTAGTGAGGCGCGAGCCGGAACCACTCGTCGCCATTGGTTGCGAATCCGCCCTGGACATGGGTGTGCCCGAAGAAGGTGATCCGCGCATCGGTGGCGTCGAGCGCCGGCCAGGCGTCGCGAACCGTGAGCACGTAGTCGTCCTCGTCCACTGGCGATCCATGGACGCAGCGCACGTAAGGGCCGTCGGGAGCAATGGGACCCACGGCCATGTGGCGCAGCCATTCGCGGTGCTCGCCGGTGAGCACGCATTCGGTCCAGCGCGCCGCCCTCTGCGCTACAGGATTGAACTCGTCGATGCCGTCCAGCCCGCAGCACACGCGATCGTGATTGCCGCGTACAAACACGCTGCCGAGGCGCCGCGTCTGCTCGATCACCTCGTTGGGATTGGCGCCGTAGCCGACCACGTCGCCGAGGTTCCAGACCACGTCGTAGGCCGGAGCAGCAGCCAGCACCGCTTCGAGGGCTTCGAGGTTGGCATGGATATCCGAGATGAGCAGTGCGCGCATGGAAAAGGTCGCCGGCCCCGGGGGGGATTTCCACGCCTTACTGCCGCTGTGGAAATCGGGCCGTTCACTACTCTATTGGATGATGGGTACGTCTGTCGCGTACTTTCGGCGGCTGCAGGGCGCTTTTTGGCCGGTTTTCGGGGATTTCGCTGGCCAGGCCGCTGGCTTTGGCTGACTTTTCCGCTGGTTCGGGGCGTCTCCTGACGCTCAGACCCGCGCCCAATGCCCCGGTGAGGCTTCGCGCAGCGGCAGGTCCGCCCAGCCGGCGGAGACGTGCGCCGGGTTCGAACGCTTCGTTTTCGGCCCGCCGGCCATGGCGAGCGGTTTTGCGAGGTCCGTCCGCATGGTGGGCACGGCGGCGAGCAAGCTGCGCGTATAGGGATGAAGCGGGTCGCGAAAGATCGCCTGCCGCGAAGCCTGCTCCAGTAGCAATCCGTTCCGCATTACGGCCACCCGATCCGCCACCTGGGAAACCACCGCCAGATCGTGTGAGATGAAGAGCATCGCCAATCCGAAGCGCTCGCGCAAATCGGCGAGCAGCGCGAGAATCTGCGCCTGCACCGTCACGTCGAGGGCTGTGGTCGGCTCGTCGGCGATCAGAAGCCGAGGACGATTGGCAATGGCCATCGCGATCAGAATGCGCTGCCGCTGGCCGCCGGAAAACTGATGCGGATAATCGCCGTAACGCCCCGCCGGATCCGGAAGCGAGACGGCATGCATGGCTTCGATCACCATTTCTCTCACCAGCCGGCGCGACAGCTCGCGCTGATGAACCCGGACCGCCTCGGCAAGCTGCTCGCCAACCGTCAGAACCGGGTTCAGGGCTGTCATCGGTTCCTGGAAGATCATCGCGATGTCGCGCCCACGGAGCCGCCGCATCGCGTCTGGATCGAGGGAGAGCAAGTTCGAGCCGTCAAACTCGATGCGTCCTTCGACAGTCGCGGCGCTATCGAGCAGGCGCAACACGGCCAGCGCGGTGACAGACTTGCCCGAGCCCGATTCGCCGACCAGGCCCAGCGATTCCCCGGCAGCAATTTCGAGCGAGAGCCCGCGCACGGCTTGGGTTGACCCAAAACGAATCGTCAGATTTTCGATGCGAAGCAGCGCCACAGCGCCATGGTACAAGAGCCAGTGGAGGGGGGTGGGGCACCGCGTTCTGAGACCGAACGACGCTGCGCCCTGACCACGAAACTAAGCCTTGCTCTTCTTCCGCTTGTATTCGAGCAGGCCCTTTTGAAAATCGAGCGAAGTGCCGGCGTAAGGAGATGGATGCACACGGGCACGCGCGGCCTTGCGTGGCTTCGCCGGTTCCTCGACCGCAGCCACGGCAGTCTCGGCGTCCGGCGCGCCCGTCTCCTGCACAGCGCGGAAGGACCGCGGCAGCTCGGACGCGTTGTATTCGATTCCATCGTTGACCATCTGCCGGGCTGCGCGCGCCAGCAGCTCGCGCTTGGCGTTCATGCGCTTGACTGCGGCATCGCGATCGGCATCGCAGGCGAACTCCTCGTAGCGAAGCAGATGAGCCAGCTTGCGATCGAAGAGGTCGATCTCCTCGTGGAGAGATTTCAACTGGTACTTATCCTGCAACAGAGCGGACATGAAGGACTCCAGCGGCCATAGCCGGGGTTCGGCGAAGAGAGGAAAAGTCGCGGAGCGGAGTGCCAGCGGACGACTCGGAGGTGTCAGGACGACTCGGAATTGGGGGAATGTGCAAAGAGGGGCCGAACCGGCCCCTCTTCGATGCTGCTTGCTTACTTACAGAACCTGCACGTTCTCAGCCTGCCAGCCCTTGGGTCCCTTTACCACGTTGAACTGGACCGCCTGACCTTCCTGGAGCGAACGAAAGCCGTTGCTCTGAATTGCCGAGAAGTGGACAAACACGTCCTCGCCATTGGTGCGGCTCAGAAAGCCAAAACCCTTGGCGTCGTTAAACCATTTCACTGTTCCCTGTTCCATAACTGTACTTGTTTCCTTTTTCTTTGAAGTGTATCGCTGAACTCTGCGTGGAATTTTTTGCGAGTCAGCGGAACAGCCAGAACAGGCAAGAACACCATTTCGGATTCGACGATCTGCTACCAGTCTACCACGGCGTCCTATCCGATCCAAGGCAAAAACACGGGTATTGGACCTCAGCCGGTGATGAGCCCCCCTTTGGCCAAAGGCGTTTCAAATTGGCAGACGATCCGGCAGACGATCCGCGGAAACATCCAAAGCACCGTCCAGCAAGCGTTCCGTGACCCTCTGGAAGTGGTACCCCATGACCGCCAGAGTCATGGCCGCGCCGAACGAAGCGCGATGGCGCGTAGCCGCCGCCGCGACAAATCTCCAGTAACTGGCGCGCGATTTTCCAAGTATCCCCTGACACACCACCGATAACACGAGCGCCCGAATATTACCGAAATTGAAGTGCGGATGATACCTGGGCTGACAGCGGCTCAGATACTGCCGCGCGCGCCGGTAGTAAGGCTCGCTCGCGTAGATTCGCCGGAGCACCGAGCGGTAGCCGTCGATCAAACGCTCCGCGTTCATGCTGGGCCGAAAGTTCAGTTGGCAAGCCGTGTTGTTCCCTCCGCCGCTGTCCTCGATCCGGCCCTCACGCGTGAGCCGGCGAAAAAGCTGCGTGCCCGGTATTGCCTGCAGGAGCCCGACCATCGCAATCGGAATTGCGCTCTTCTGAATAAACTCGACGAGGCGATCGAAAATGTCCTCCCGGTCCGTATCGAATCCAAGAATGAATCCGCCCATGACTTCGATTCCATACCCCTGGATGGCGGCGACGCTCGCCAGCAGATCGCGGCGCGTGTTCTGCAGTTTGTTGGTCGCGGCCAGACTCGACTCGTCCGGCGTCTCAATCCCCAGAAAAACGGAAGCGAAGCCGGCGTCCTTCATCGACTGGAGCAACGCGGGATCGTCGGCCAGGTTAATCGAGGCTTCGGTGATGAGGCGAAATGCGTGACCGTGCGCCCTTTGCCACTGGCCGATCGCGACCAGCAAAAGGCGCGCCCGCATTTTGTTCCCGATGAAGTTGTCGTCGACGATAAACACCGCGCCGCGCCAGCCCGCGTCGTAGAGCTGGTCCAGTTCCCGAACCACCTGCGCCGCCTCTTTTGTGCGCGGGCGTCGCCCGTAAATCTCGATAATGTCGCAGAACTCGCAATTGAACGGGCATCCGCGCGAACACTGCACTGTCATGGTGCTGTATCGATCCATGCGGATCAGGCTCAGATCCGGCAGCGGGCTTTGCTCGAGGCCGGGCCGCTCCGCGCTCTGGTAGAGCGGCCGCGCTGTCCCGCGCTCCAGATCGGCAGCCAGGCCGCCGATCAGATCCTCCGCCTCTCCAATCACCACGTGATCGCACTCGAGCTCCATATGCGGGACGGTGCTCGTGATCGGCCCGCCCACGACTGTGCGTAAACCCTGTGCGCGGCAGCGTCGCACGATGCCCACCAGCTCGCGCTGTTGCACCTGCATGCCGCTGACGAAAGCCACGTCCGCCCATCGAAGATCGCGATCGCGCAGGCGCTCGACATTCGCATCGATCAGCCGTTTGTTCCACGAGAGTGGAAGCAGCGCCGCGACTGTCATTAGTCCCAGCGGAGGCTGCGCGGCGCGCTTGCCCTGAAACCACAGGGCATAGCGAAAGCTCCAGTAAGTATCGGGAAATCGCGGATAGACCAGCAGCACGTTCACTGTTCAATCTCCACCGGGCCAGGCGCCGGCGGATCGTGCAGTCATTCTCAACACACGGCCCCGGAGTGGTCCGCTACCAGTGTGCGCCTGCGAGACCGCGCGGAAACGCTTCTACAAAAACATTACAAAGCGATTCGCGTGATGGTCACCTGCCCCAAAAAGCGAAAGGAAGCGGATCGCTCCGCTCCCTCTGCGCATCTCGTTTTCGAAGACTACTTCTTCGGCGGCGCGATGGTGTCCTTGGCGGACTTGGCCACGCGGAACTTGACGACTGTTTTCGCCTTGATCTTGATCTGTTCGCCGGTCTGCGGATTGCGGCCCATGCGCGCCTTCCGCTCCGCCTTCACCAGGCGGCCCAGGCCTGGAATGACAAACACTCCGTTCTTTTTCGTTTCCTTGATCGCCGTATCCGCCAGCAGGTCCAGAAACGCAGCTGACTGTTTGTTGGTGATTTCCAGTTTCTCCGCCATCTGTCTTACCAGTGCGGTCTTGGTCATTGTTGTTGCCATCGGGTATTCCTCCTTGATTTTATCGAGGTCGCCGGAATCAGTTCTCCGGTTCACTCTCCGGGTCCTCTCAACCTGCGCAAAAGCCAGTATTGACGCGGCTCCGAAATAACCTGCCGCCCTTTACCGTGCGGCTTTCAACGGCATTTGTCAATGGCAAAACCTGCGTTTCCACAGGTTTTTTGCGGTTTTCCCTGGCATTTCTCTGGAAAACACGGTTTTTGCCTGATTTTGTGGCTGCGTGGGCGATGAAAGCCGCGAACTGCGCGTATTTGCGATGAGGCCAGCGTTTGATTTTCCCGTTGCGGTGCAGTCTAGTCCTCACGCATCGCACTGGCAATCGGCGATCAACTGCGCAGCGTGCCTCGGCTCCACTCTGGCCGCGGATTCAACGGCCGCGCTGGCTTCGGCCGCAACAATGGCGCGTTCAGAAAATTCACCAGCGGGGCCGCCAGGCGGAATCGCTTTTCGATCTCCTCTGCCAGCCCGGGCTTCAGCGCTGTCTCCGCCGGCAAATGCGCGGTCACACCCCATTGCCGCCATTTGATCCACTCGATCGCCGGATGATCAGCGGGAAATCCCTTCGGCGCGCGGGCCAGCGCCATCGGATCGTGAATCGCAAAAACCCGCAGCAACTGCCGATCCTCAATCAGGCGCTTCCATTCCGCATGGTGCTCCAGAAATCGTCTGCGGATCGCCAGCAGCTGCTCCTTCTCCGGCATATAAACGCCAGCCGCAACCACCAGTTCCGTCGGCCCGATGTGCATGTAGTAGCCGCCGCCCGAGGTTTTGCTCATCTCCGCGCGCGACCACCAGGCGCCGAGGTGCGTCTTGTAAGGCGACTTGTCGGCCGAGAATCGGGTGTCGCGATAAATACGAAACAGGCACTTCGCCGCCGGCCTCATGTGCGCGGGAGCATACTCCGCCATGCCTTCGGTCACGCGGTCGATGAGCGCCAGCATCGGCTCTTTCAGATCGCGCTCGAAAATGGCGCGCCGCTCCTCAAACCACTCCCGGCGGTTGTTGCGCTTGAGCCCGCGCAGAAAACGGAGCGCTTCGTTACTAAAATAGGCGTGGCGTTTCACCTGCTCATTCTATCGGGGGCTCCCTGTGGATTCACCCACAGCTGTATTGCTTTTGAGGGCCCCTGGCCTTCAAACTAAATGCATGCGCGGTAGCTGTTTCATGATCGTTGTGATGGCCGTCGGGCTTGCGACCGGAGCCGCAAGCAGCGCCATCGCCGCGGCGAAATCCGCGAAACCTCACCTCACACCGCATCAGGCACAGCAAATCGCCGCCCTTGTGGCCCGCCACGACAACATCGATCTCAGCGACTCCCATATCGAGATGAACAGCATGGACGTGAGTGCCGATTTCGCGCCTGGCTTCTTCAGCTTCATTGTCATTCGCGAAAGCGCAACCCCTGGGCCCGACGAAACGCTACGCCGTTACGCCATCAGCCGCCACACCGGCGATGTGTGGGAGATGACCCTGTGCACGCATTACGATTTCCCAGAGCTGGAGCGCATGCAGCGCGCATTGGTGGGCCGCGCCGGCCTCAATGTCTACGAACTTTCTTTTCAGGAAAAGCAGCTCGGCTGCACCGATCAGAAAGCCAAACCGGCGCTGTAGGAGCAATTGGCTCGGATACCCTCCCGGTGCAGCCGTTCAGCAATCGTCGCGCACGAATCAGCGCGCAACGCCCGGGGAGCCGATCTGCCGGACCACGCGCCACGCATAAAGAAAGCCGGATAAAACCGTCAGCGTTACAGTGGCCGTGAGAGCCCACTGGCGCAGCAGCACCACCCAGTTCGGCCCATAGAACTGGCAGAGCAGCACCGCCGCGAGGGCCAGAATCTGCGCGACTGTGTTCGCCTTGCCGAAGATGCTCGGCTTAAAATTGCGGATCGAAGTCGTCGCAAAAAGGATCGCGCCCACCACCATGATTCCGAGGTCGCGGGCAAAGACCAGCACCGTGACCCGCCGGGAAATCAGCGCCTCGTGATGGAGGACCAGAAACAGCGTGCTCAGCAGAAGCTTGTCCACCACCGGATCGAGGTATTGCCCGAGCATGGTGCGCTGATGGAGCAGGCGGGCCAGCAGTCCATCCATTGCGTCGGTCACCCCCGCAAAGACAAACAAGCCGAAAGCCAGAGGATAGCGCCCGTCGAGAACCGCGAGCACCAGGAAGGGCACCACGCAGAGGCGCAGAAACGTCAGCAGATTGGGAGTTGCCCGAAGTTCGTTCATCGGATCAGCCAGGGCGTCGACGGCTCTCGCACCTTCGGAATCGACGCCGTTGCAAAGGATTCATAGTATCAGCGGGCTTCGTATCAGCGGGCTTCGAGATTCCCATGCGGGCAGGGACGAATATCCAGATCGGGAGTTCAACGAAGGCTACGACGATGGTGGAAGGTTTTCAAGGCAGAGCGAGTTCCCCCATCCCTGCTATCATGACGAAAAGCGGTTCCGCCCTGTGTAGGCGCGTAGCTCAGTTGGTTAGAGCGCTACCTTGACACGGTAGAGGTCAGGAGTTCGAGTCTCCTCGTGCCTACCATTCCTTTAACAACTTGCGATCTGCGCTTCCCGGCGGTTGGTAGCATTTAGCGGCAAAGCGCCGGAAACTTTTCGCGGCTTCCCTTTTTTCGTGGGCATCGAGTGGACCGAACCCACCGTCTGCTTCACGCTTCCGTGGACTTCCTGCTGAAGTGGTTGGCAGTGGTTCAGGCCTTCGAGTGCCGCGGGGGAACCTGAATCTCCCTGACAGATCCCCGTCCGCTGACACTCCGCGCCCCAAGCCCTGGTTGAACCTCGTTTCAACAACTACGGAGATACGAGGGGAGTTATCTGCCAGCTGGAGGAGACATCGCCGAGGTCTCCCTGGCTCGCGATACTGGTCCCATTCATCAGCCAGATATACACGTCGCCGCTCGAGCTGTTCCGCCACAGAATATCGGCCTTGCCGTCCCCGTT